>VOFG01000036.1_pt1 | contig 270000 bp, 257 predicted proteins | sample 5384171 | NCBI WGS metagenome assembly VOFG01 (sample SAMN12384726, study PRJNA508395) | human gut metagenome | isolation source: healthy gut F | host: Homo sapiens | reverse complement strand
CATGGGCGGCCGGCGTGTGTGCGAAAGCTGCGGCGCCAGCTATCACATCGTAAACATCCCCCCCCCAAGACCGAGGGCGTGTGCGACGTGTGCGGCGGCGCGCTGAAGCAGCGCAAGGATGATGACCCCGAGACGGTCAAGGATCGTCTGGCGGTCTATCATAAGGAGACGGAACCCCTCAAGGGCTTCTACGAGGCCCGAGGGGTTCTGAAAACTGTGGACGACCAGCCCACCGTGGATGGCACGACGCAGGCGATCCTGCGTGAATTGGGAGTGACCGAATGATCACGCTCAAGTCCCCCCACGAGATCGAACTGATGCGCCGGGCGGGCAAAATTACCGCGGCAGCCCGTGCCCTGGCACGGGATATGGTAAAACCCGGCGTAACAACCCAACAAATTGACCAGGCAGTCTATAAGTTCATCACCGAGCAGGGAGCGACCCCCGTCGTTCCTGCACTACAACGGCTATCCGGCCAGCGTGTGCGTCAGCGTCAACGATGAGATCATCCACGGCATTCCCGGCAAGCGGGTGCTGCAGGAGGGCGACATCGTCAGCGTGGACGTGGGCGCGTTCATCGGCGGCTTCCATGGCGACTGCGCCGGCACCTACCCCTGCGGTCAGGTGTCCGACGAGGCGCTGCGGCTGATCCGTGTCACCCAGCAGAGCTTCTTTGAGGGCATCAAGTACGCCCGGGAGGGCTATCGCCTGTCCGACATCTCCGCCGCCATTCAGGCGTATGCCGAGAGTCAGGGCTACAGCATCGTCCGGGAGTATGTGGGTCACGGCATCGGGCGCAACATGCACGAGGCGCCGGAGGTGCCCAACTATGGCCGCCCCGGCCATGGCCCCCGCCTGCTGCGGGGCATGACCATCGCCGTGGAGCCCATGGTCAACGCCGGCTCCGCCGCCATTGTGCAGATGCCCGACGGATGGACCGTTCGCACAGCGGACGGCAAGTACGCCGCCCACTATGAGAACACCGTTCTCATCACCGCCGGGGACCCGGAGCTTCTGACGGACCCCGAGGGCTCTTTGGTGTGAGCGTATGGACATTGCCAGATCCAACATCGTAAAATCTATCGCCGGCAGGGACGCAGGAAGCCTCTTCTTCGTGCTTGCGACGGAGGGAGACTTCCTCCTGCTGGCGGATGGCAGACGCCGCCGCGTGGAAAACCCCAAGCGCAAGCGCCGCAAGCATGTGGAGCTGGTGCAGGAGGGGGGCGGCCCCGCTGCCGACAAGATCAGAAGCAGCGAAAAAAAATCACAAATAGTGAGCTTCGTAAAGCCTTAGCCGCAGGCAGCGGCGGTAATCAGGACCAGGAGGGATAACACTTGGCAAAATCCGATATGATCGAAGTGGAGGGTGTGGTAGTCGAATCACTGCCCAACACCACATTCCAAGTTGACATTGGAAATGGTCACACTATCTTAGCGCATATTTCCGGAAAGCTCAGAATGAATTTCATCAGGATTCTGCCCGGCGACAAGGTGACGGTGGAAATGTCACCCTACGACCTGACCCGTGGCCGGATTACCTGGCGTAGTAAGTAGGAGGTTTATTGACATGAAAGTAAGACCGTCCGTGAAGCCCATGTGCGAAAAGTGCAAGATCATTCGCCGCAAAGGTCGCGTTATGGTGATCTGCGAGAATCCCAAGCACAAGCAGCGTCAGGGCTAAGTAGAAAGTGGAGGTGCTTTAAAAAGTATGGCACGTATTGCCGGTATTGACCTGCCCAAGGATAAGCGAATCGAAATCGGTTTGACCTATATCTACGGTATTGGCAGAAAGAGCGCCCAGGACATCCTGGCGCAGACTGGGATCAACCCCGACACCCGCGTCAAGGATCTGACCGAAGCCGACGAAGCCAAGCTTCGTGAGGCCATCGACCAGAGCTACGTGGTGGAAGGCGACCTGCGCCGTCAGGTTGCCCTGGATATCAAGCGGCTGACCGAGATCGGCTGCTACCGCGGCACCCGTCATCGCCGCGGCCTGCCCGTGCGCGGCCAGCGCAGCAAGACCAACGCCCGCACCCGCAAGGGCCCCAAGAAGACCATCGCCAACAAGAAGAAGTAAGGAGGGAAGATAGAATATGGCTAATCCTAAGACCGGTAAGAAGGTCATCCGCCGCCGTCGTGAAAAGAAGAACGTCGAGAAGGGCCAGGTCCATATCCGTTCTTCCTTCAACAACACCATGGTCACCGTGACCGACAGCCAGGGCAACGCACTGTCCTGGGCTTCCTCCGGCGGCCTGGGCTTCCGCGGCAGCAAGAAGTCCACCCCCTTCGCCGCACAGAGCGCCGCCGAGACCGCCGCCAAGGCCGCCATGGAGCATGGCCTGAAGACCGTCGAGGTCTTCGTCAAGGGCCCCGGCCAGGGCCGTGAGGCCGCCATCCGCGCCCTGCAGGCCGTGGGCCTGGAAGTGACCATGATCAAGGACGTCACCCCATCCCCCACAATGGCTGCCGTCCCCCAAGCGTCGGCGTGTGTAATCGGAACAAGGAGGATAAGTAAGATATGGCTAAGAATATGCAGCCTATCGCCAAGCGCTGCAAGGCGCTCGGCATTTCTCCTACCGTCATGGGTTACTCCAAGAAGGAGACCAAGCGCAACCCCGGCGGCCAGATGAGAAAGAAGAAGAGCGAGTATGCCATCCAGCTCAACGAGAAGCAGAAGGTCAAGTTCGTCTACGGCATCCTGGAGAAGCAGTTCCGTATGTACTATGAGAAGGCTTCCCGCATGCCCGGCAAGACCGGCGAGAACCTGCTGACCCTGGTGGAGCGCCGCCTGGACAACGTGGTGTATCGTCTGGGCTTTGCCATGACCCGCCGCGAGGCCCGTCAGCTGGTGAACCATGCGCATTTCACCGTCAACGGCCAGAAGGTGAACATCCCCTCCTATCTGGTTCGCGTTGGCGATGTCATCGAGGTCCGCGAGAGCAGCCGCTCCTCCGTGGCCTTCAAGCGCCTGACCGGCGAGGATGCCCCGCTGGTCACCGTCCCCCAGTGGCTGGAGCGTGACAAGAACGCCCTGAAGGGCACCGTCACCAAGATGCCTGCCCGCGAGGACATTGATATGCCCATCGAGGAACACCTCATCGTCGAGTTGTACTCCAAGTAATAGGGTCGAGACCCTCATAAAGCAAAGGAATCCAAGTAAGTGCGGACTTGTCCGCACCGTAACGAGAATGAAGGAGGGTACTGCATGATCGAAATTGAGAAGCCCCAGATCGAGTGTATCGAAACGCCCGGCGATGCTTCCTATGGAAAATATGTGATCGAACCCCTGGAGCGCGGTTACGGAACGACTCTGGGCAATGCGCTGCGGCGCATCATGCTCTCCTCTCTGCCTGGCACGGCGGCGACCAGCATCAAGATTGCCGGCGTGCAGCATGAGTTTTCCACCATCCCCGGTGTGAAAGAGGACGTGACCGAGATCGTTCTGAACGTGAAAAGTCTGCTGACCAAGCTGCACTGCGAGGGCACCAAGACCGTCTATATCGAGGCGACTGGTCCCTGCGAGGTGACGGCCGGCGACATCAAGAGCGACGGTGAGGTCGAGGTCCTGAACCCCGAGCTGCACCTGGCCACCCTGGATGTGGGTGCCACCCTGAGCATGGAAATCACCCTGAGCCACGGCCGGGGCTATGTGTCCGCCGACCGGAACAAGGCCCAGCGGCCCGGCGTCATCGGCGTGATTCCCATCGACTCCATCTATACCCCCGTGTACAAGGTGAATTACACGGTGGAAAACACCCGCGTCGGCAGCATGAGCGACTTCGACAAGCTGACGCTGGAGGTCTGGACGGATTCCACCATTTCCGCCCGCGACGCCGTATCCCTGGGCGCGAAGATCCTGTGCGATCACTTTGCCCTGTTCACCGATCTGTCCGACACGCTGGACGGCCGCCCCATCGTGGTGGAGAAGTCCGCCGATCCCCAGAGCACGGTGCTGGATATGACCATCGAAGAGCTGGACCTGTCCGTCCGCAGCTTCAACTGCCTCAAGCGCGCCAACATCAACACGGTGGCGGATCTGATCTCCAAGACCGAGGACGAGATGATGAAGGTGCGCAACCTGGGCCGCAAGTCCCTGGAGGAGGTCATCGGCAAGCTGGAGGCAATGGGCCTGTCCCTGGCCGACGAAGAGAACAACTAACGCGCCCCTGTGCGCATATCCTTACAAGGAGGAAACTGAAATGCCCGGAACTCGTAAGCTCGGTAAGACTACCGATCAGCGTATGGCGATGCTCCGTCAGCAGGTCACCGATTTCCTGGACAACGGCCGGATGGAGACCACCGTCACCCGCGCCAAGGAGATCAAGCCCCTGGCTGAGAAGATGATCACCCTGGGCAAGAAGGGTGATCTGGCTGCCTATCGTCAGGCGCTGAGCTTCATTACCAGAGAGACCGTCGCTCACAAGCTGTTCAAGGAGATCGCTCCTGAATATGCCCAGCGCAACGGCGGCTACACCCGCATCATCCGCACCGGCATCCGCCGCGGCGATGCTGCCGAGACCGCTATCATCGAACTGGTGAAGTAAAAAACCCCAAGCTGCAAATGAGCTCTTTTGTATGGCACAGCCGCCATACAAAAGAGCTCATTTTTGTGCCTTCTCCGCCGCCGTCCCCTTGACAGGACGGATTATGTATGATAGACTAAAATCGGTTTACGATACATAACTCGAAAGGAGCTGCGCTTATGAATCCCATGCACCAACTGACCCGGCGGCCGGTGAAGGCGGCCTTCGGCGCACTGCTGCTGGCTCTGGCGGGGGTAATTCTGGCCCTGTCCGGGGGCCAGTTCTGGGCGGCGGCCCGGACCCGGGCCGGGGTGGAGGAGACCTACACCACCGTGGCGGTGGTCACCGGACGGATCTCCTCGGATGAGGTTCTTACTCCCTCCGCTGAGGGGGGGAGCAACGCGGAGAGCCTCCGGCAGGACAGTGCCATGGCCGCCGCCATCTTCCTGGCGGAGCCGGAACAGCAGAACTGGAGCATCATCCGTTCCCGGCCCAGAGTGGGCCTGGTCAGCGGGTACAGCCCCGGCCTGAAGCCTGCCATCTCCCTCTACACCGGCCATAGCAGCAGCGATGCGCCCTATGAATACTCCATTGTCGAGATCCGAGCGGACGCGGTCACGGAAGTAAACAACGATTGGTTCGGTGAATCCGGCAGTGCCAACTGGCTGCTGGAGGGCCAGGTGCTGGGGATCTATGGCCTGAACGATGCTTTTCGGGACCCCTCCGGCCAGCGGGCCTCCGTGTTGCTGCACCAGGAGTATGACGACCCGCAGGACCTGCTGCAGCCGGAGGCGGGAAAGCGCTATCTGCTGCTGTCCTACAGTTACGAAGACAGTGAGTGGTCCCTGCGGCGGAACGTAGCCGACTGGGTTTTCATGGAAACCAACGTCCAATTGGACCCTTGGTCCCTGGATATCTCCGGGAATCTGATCCGCTATGAGCAGCGCAAGAACCAGAGTGAGCACTGGTATCACACGGCGGGCGATGCTGCGGAGGAACCTGTGGAATTGGCCCCGGACGAGCTGATCTACAGCGACCCTGCCACCGGCATAGAGGTCACGAACATCGATCCGGACGCCTTCGGCCAATTCAGCTTTGCCGTCGATGCGCTCAAGGACACCGGGGAGATCATGGTGGAGGACCCCCAGCAGCCGGGGAACTGGCGCCCGGAGACGGTGGACTATACCCAGTATAACCTGCCCAGCATCCAGGAGCTGCCCGACGGCGTCACCGCTCAGGAGGTCATTGACAACACCTCCAGCTGGCGCATGGCCATGGAGTCCATCCGGGTCAATAACCACAGCGTGCCGGTGCTGGCGGTGGATTCCGTGGAGGGCATGCTGGAATTTGCCTCCGGAAGGACCCAGATCACCCAGGGCCGCAGCGTCAGCCAGGAGGAGTACCGCGACGGCGCGGCGGTGTGCCTGATCTCCGAGACCCTGGCCCGGGAAAGCGGCCTGGACGTGGGGGATACCCTGCCGCTGTCCCTGTACGAAAAGGAAAAAACCTGATGCCGACCATGGTTGGAGCCAGCGACCCGACGGCATCCTATTACCTGCCGCAAAGGGGCTTCCAGCAGGAGACGGAGTATACCGTCATCGGTCTGTATCGCCAGAGCAACGAATGGAGCCAGGGCGTGGCCAGTTTTACGCCCAACACCGTGCTGGTGCCGCGAAAGAGCGTCACCTGCGCCGTGGAGACCGGCGAAACGGGGCTGGGGGTCAGCTCCGGCTGTCTTTGGGAGACGATGGTTCTGCAAAACGGTACCATCGACCAGATGGAGGCCCGACTGAAGGAAAACGGTCTGGGCGGCACGGTGACTTACTACGACCAGGGGTACAGCGACATTGTGGAGAGCCTGGACGGCTATAACCGGGTGTCCCGGACGGTGCTTCTGGTGGGCCTGGCCCTGTGGGCGGTGGTTTTAGCGGCCTATTGTGTGCTGCTTCCCATGCAGGAGAGCAAAACCGCCCTGCGCATGTGGACACTGGGCGCAAAACGCCGGGATATTGCGGGACAAATCTGGACGCCCTCGGCCCTGATGGCCGCCGCCGGAACCGTCATCGCGTTGGCGGTCAGCATCCCCGGTATGTCCTGGGCCACGGACAAAATCCAGGCCCTGACCGGCTCTGATCTGACGCTGAAGGTATCTACCGGCCAGACCGTCGCCCTGTGCGCCGGGGCCCTGGCCATTGCCCTGGCGGTGATTGCCCTGGTCAGCGTATCCACCGCACAGCGGGGCATCCGCAAGGCGGAATAAGAAAGGAGCTGCGCTTATGAATCCCATGCACCAGTTGACCCGGCGGCCGGTGAAGGCGGCCTTCGGCGCACTGCTGCTGGCCCTGGCGGGGGTGATTCTGGCCATGTCCGGGGGACAGTTCTGGGCGGCAGCCCGGACCCGGGCCGGGGTGGAGGCGACCTACACCACCGTGGCGGTGGTCACCGGTGGGGCCGAGCAGGCGGGGAATTCCGACGCATCGCTTAAAAGCGCCTCCGCCGCATGGGAAGCGGCCAGGTTTCTGGCGGAGCCGGAAAAGCAGAACTGGAGCATCATCCAATCGCGGCCAAAGGTGGGGCTGGTCAGCGGCTATGCGTCCAATCTGACGCCTTTGCTGGATATGTACAATTTCCGCAGTTACAATGGCGATGAGACCATGGACTCCGCCCCGGACGCCCCCTATACATACTTCATCCTGGAGGTCCTGGCAGGGGAGGTCCAGGAGCGCCAAGACCCGCCCCAGGAGGGGGCGTCCTACTCTGAGTCCACATGGTCCATATCCGGGCAGGTGCTGGGGGTGTACGGCTTGCAGCAGGGGCTGCGGGACCCCACCGGGTGGCAGGCGGATATCCGCTTCACCCAGTATTACAGCGGCGGGGACGCCCCCATGCGGCCGGAGGCGGGGAAGCGATATCTGCTGCTGGCCTGCACCTATGACGACACGGAGTGGGAGGAGCGATGCGGAATCGCCGCCGAAATTCTGTGGCAGACCAACGTGCAGCTGGACCCCTGGTCCCTGGACATTGAGAACAACCTGATCCGCTATGACCAGAGGACCCGCCAGGAGGAGCAGGTTTTGGACGAGACGCTTCAGGAGCTGCCCCCGGACGCCCCGGGTTATCGGGACCCCACACCACCGGGGCGGAGGTGTTCAGCCTGTCCATGAACGCGGCGGACCACCTGCGCACCAACGTGGTCCGGTATTCCGGGATGATGGAAACCCTGGCCCCGGACGGGGATTCCGGCCTGTGGACGATGCAGACGGTGGACTATGGCCGCTATGACCTGCCATCTATCCAGGAGCTTCCGGAGGGCGTCACCGCCCGGGAGATCATGGACGGCACCGCCTCCTGGCAGACGGCCCTGAAAGCACTGGACGTCACCAACCACAGCGTGCCGGTGCTGACGGTGGAAAAGGTAGAGGCCCTGGCGGATTTCGCCGCCGGGAACGCCATGGTCACCCAGGGCCGCAGCTTCTCCCAATCGGAGTACGACTCCGGAGCAGCGGTGTGCCTGATTTCCGAGTCCCTGGCCCGGGAAAACGGTCTGAACGTAGGGGATTCCCTGCCCCTGTCCCTGTATGAGGATGACCCGGGGCTTCCTCCGATCTATGCCCGGTTTCAGGAGTCCTGCAATCCCCGGGCGTCTGTGTTCGTGCCCCAGGAGGGCTTCCGGCAGGAGACGGAGTACACCATCATCGGTCTGTACCGCCAAAGCAGCGAGTGGGTGACCACCCCTACCAGCTTTACCCCCAACAGTGTGTTTGCGCCGGAGAAAAGTGTCACCTGCCGGACGGTAACCGGCAGCTGCGGCGTGTGGTCCAGCCTGATTCTGCAAAACGGTACCATCGACCAGATGGAGGCCCGGCTGGCAGAAAACGACCTGGGCGGCACGGTGACTTATTACGACCAGGGGTACAGCGACATCGTGGAGAGCCTGGACGGCTACACCAGAGTCTCCCGAACGGTGCTTCTGGTGGGTTTAGCCCTTTGGGCGGTGGTGCTGGCGGCGTACTGCGTACTGCTTCCCATGCAGGAGGGCAAAACCGCCCTGCGTATGTGGACACTGGGCGCAAAACGCCGGGATATTGCGGGACAAATCTGGACACCCTCGGCATTGATGGCCCTGGCGGGGACAATCATCGCGTTGGCGGTCAGCATCCCCGGGATGTCCTGGGCTACGGACAAAATCCAGGCCCTGACCGGCTCCGATCTGACGTTGAAGGTGTCCACCGGCCAGACCGTGGCCCTGTGCGCCGGGGCCCTGGCCATCGCATTGGCGGTGATTGCCCTGGTCAGCGCCCTCACCGCCAACCGGGGCATCCACAAGGCAGAATAAGAAGCGAAAAGCAAAGGCGGGCCGCTGGCCCGCCTTTGCTTTGGGAAAAATCTGTTTTAAAACGCCGGTTTACTTCGTTTCGGGGGTCAGGTCCCACTTCCACTCCCGGACCTCCGGCAGGTCCACGCCGTTGTCCCGGATATACTGCCGGTGCTCCACCAGCTTATCCTGCATCTTCTGGACCAGGTAGGCGCCGCGGTTGCCCAGCTGGGGCAGGCGGCGAACCGTGTCGATGACCAGGTCGAAGCGGTCGATGTCGTTGAGCACGCGCATGTCGAAGGGGGTGGTGATGGTGCCCTCCTCCTTATAGCCCCGGACGTGGAGATTCTTGTTGTGACGGCGGTAGGTCAGCTCATGGATCAGGGTGGGATAGCCGTGATAGGCGAAGATAATAGGCTTATCCTTGGTGAACAGGCCGTCATACTCCTCGTCGGTGAGGCCGTGGGGATGCTCCGTGTGGGGCTGCAGCTTCATCAGGTCCACCACGTTCACCACGCGGATCTTCAGCTCCGGCAGCTCCTTCCGCAGAATGCTGACGGCGGCCAGCGTTTCCAGAGTGGGGGTGTCGCCGCAGCAGGCCATCACCACGTCCGGCTCCTCGCCGGCGTCGTTGGAGGCCCACTCCCAGATGCCGATGCCCTGGGTGCAGTGCTTGACCGCCTGCTCCATGGTGAGCCACTGGGGGCGGGGATGCTTGCTGGCCACCATGACGTTCACATAGTTCCGGCTCTTGATGCAGTGGTCGAAGCAGGAGAGCAGGCAGTTGGCATCCGGCGGCAGATAGATGCGCACCACGTCGGCCTTCTTGTTGGCCACATGGTCCAGGAAGCCGGGATCCTGATGGGTAAAGCCGTTGTGGTCCTGCTGCCAGACGTTGGAGGCCAGGATATAGTTCAGGGAGGCAATGTCGTGCCGCCAGGGCAGCTCGCTGCACATCTTCAGCCACTTGGCGTGCTGGGCGAACATGGAGTCCACGATGCGGATGAACGCCTCATAGCTGTCGAAGAAGCCGTGGCGGCCCGTCAGCAGGTAGCCCTCCAGGAAGCCCTCGCAGAAGTGCTCGGAGAGCATGGAGTCCATGACCCGGCCATCGGGGTCCAGATGGTCGTCGATGCCCGGGATCTGCTGGTCCAGGAAGCGGCGGCCGGTGACCTCAAACACCGCCTGCAAGCGGTTGGAAGCCGTCTCGTCCGGCGCGAAAATGCGGAAGTTCCGGGCGTCCATATTCAGCTTCATCACGTCCCGGACATAGGTGCCCAGAACGTACATATCCTGGGCCTCCACGCCGCCGGGAACCGTGACGTCCACGGCATAGTCCCGGAAATCGGGGGTCCGCAGATCCCGCAGCAGCAGACCGCCGTTGGCGTGGGGGTTTGCACCCATGCGTCGATTGCCCGCAGGGGGGAAGGACGCCACCAGCTCCACGGGGGTGCCGTCGGCGTTGAACAGCTCCTCCGGCTTATAGGAGCGCAGCCACTGCTCCAGCTGGGCCAGGTGCCGGTCAGTGTCGGCGCCCATGGAGATGGGTACCTGGTGCGCCCGCCAGCAGCCCTCCACCGGCAGGTCGTCCACCTCCTTGGGTCCGGTCCAGCCCTTGGGGGTGCGCAGCACCAGCATGGGCCAGCGGGGCCGCTTGGCCTGGCCGCTCTTGCGGGCCTCCCGCTGGATGCGCTTGATCTCGCGGATGGCCCAGTCCAGGGCCGCCGCCATCTGCTGGTGCATGAGCATGGGCTCGTCGCCCTCCACAAAGCGGGGCTCCCAGCCGCAGCCCCGGAAGAAGCTCTCCACCTCCTCATGGCTCATGCGGGAGAAGATGGTGGGGTTGGCGATCTTGAAGCCGTTCAGGTGCAGGATGGGCAGCACCGCGCCGTCGGTAATGGGGTTCATGAACTTGTTGCCGTGCCAGGAGGTAGCCAGCGGGCCGGTCTCGGCCTCGCCGTCGCCCACCACGCAGGCGGCGATCAGGCTGGGGTTGTCCGCCACGGCGCCGAAGGCGTGGGCCAGAGAATAGCCCAGCTCGCCGCCCTCATGGATGGAGCCGGGGGTCTCCGGCGCCACATGGCTGGGGATACCGCCGGGGAAGGAGAACCGCTTGAAGAGCTTCTTCATGCCGTCCTTATCCCGGGTGATGTTGGGATAGACCTCGGTATAGCTGCCGTCCAGCCAGTCCTGGGCCACCATGGCGTTGCCGCCGTGACCGGGGCCGGAGAGATAGATCATGTCCAGGTCGCTGCGCTTGATGACCCGGTCCAGATGGGTATAGATGAAGTTCTGGCCCGGGCAGGTGCCCCAGTGGCCCACGATGGTCTGCTTGAGGTCGCTCTTGCGCAGCGGACGCTCCAGCAGCGGGTTGTCCAGCAGATACAGCTGGCATGCGGTCAGGTAATTGGCGGCGCGCCAGTAGGCGTCGATCTGATAGAGCTCCTGCTCGTTCAGCGGCGGCTTCTTGGACAGCCGCGCACCGGGCTTGAATTCGGGCATGATGATTCCTCCTTGTGCAATTGCCTGGGCTTGTGCGTGCCGCAAGCGGAATTAAGATTCGGGTTAATTTGATTTTTGGCCTGAAATCTTAGGTTAGCATTAGCATAACACATGAATTACAAAAATGGAAGCATAAATTTGTAAATATTTCTTGAAGAATCAAATTTAAGTTTGGAGTTAATACACGAATAGCGGAGGATAAGAACGGATGGCCCACCGCTTTGCGAAACATGGAATGCAATTGGTTTCTCCATTGTCCGGCAGTCCGATTTTAGGGACACCCAGCGCCGCATAATAGGCGCGTAAGAGGAAAGGAGGGCGCATACTATGGCGTTCAGTATCAAATTTTCAGCGGGGACTGCCCATAAGTCGGAACGGACTATCCCCAGAAGGTCCGTGGTGCAGGTCTATTTTGCTGCCAACCACCGGAGCCTGGCGTACTACAACGATCGGTTCGACCTGAAGCCCGGCGACCTGGTCTTTGTGGACGGCAAGCTGGCCGGGCAGAGGGGCCGCGTTACCCAGGTCAACTACAGCTTCAAAATCAGGCTCTCTGACTATAAGCGAGTGATTTCCGTGGCGGACATCGCTGTGGACGGGCTGTTTTACGCGGCGGGCTCCCACCTGGTTACCTTTGACCGCGGCGTTCTGCCGGCCTGTCAGGCCGCCGGATGGTTCCTGCCGCCTGCAGACCCGGAGGAGGAGTTTGCCAGCGGCGCGGACGACGAAGCACTCTCCCTGGATGAGCTGTGGGCCAGCGATGCCATGTTCCATCGGGGATATGACTACTACAAGCGCGGACTGGTCCGCTATATCAGCCTGGACGGCCGGGCGGGGTACGCCCTTGTGGAGGGCACGGCTCCCTATGAGGTGGAGTTTGCCTGGGAAAACGGAGAAATCAGCCGTCTGGTCTGCTCCTGCTTCTGCAGCGGCTGCTGCAAGCACCAGGCGGCGGTCATGCTGCAATTGCAGGATCTGCTGGGATGGATCGAGGGGCAGTATCCGGACGCCTACGCGCGCAGCGGCTATTTTGCCGCCGTCTACCGGCAGACGCTGTTTGAATACGCCGTGGATAGCCGGGAAAACGGCCCGTTTGCGCCATAAACTGGGAATTTTCCCCCAACAGCGGCCCGCCGCAGGCGGCGCTTCGGCGATTTCTTCGGCTGCCAAATTTCCTGTTGCCAACCGAGGGGAAATGTGATAAGATATCTTCATGACGACTCCTCCGCCGCCAGCTGCGGAGCCGGTCTCGCGCAATGGATACCCACGAATCATGTCAGGCGGGGAACCGAGCAGCATTAAGAGGGATCATCCATGTGCCGCGAGTCCACCGGCCCCGTGGCTGGCAGCGGAGGAGTTTGTTCTGTTCTGATTTTTCGGCCGAAGGGAGGGCTGGTTCATGTATCAGGCACTGTATCGGAAATGGCGGCCCAAAACCTTTTCCCAGGTGGTGGGCCAGGACCACATCACCGGCACCCTCCAGCGGCAGGTGGCCGAGGGCCGCACGGCCCACGCCTATCTGTTCACCGGCACCCGGGGCACCGGCAAAACCACCTGCGCCCGGATTCTGGCCAAGGCCGTCAACTGCCTGCACCCGGAGGACGGGGCCCCCTGCAACCAGTGCGAGGCCTGCCGGGGCATCGACAGCGGCTCCCTGCTGGACGTGACGGAGCTGGACGCCGCCAGCAACAGCCGGGTGGACGACATCCGGGAGCTGCTCAGCGAGTCGGTATACACCCCCACGGTGCTGAAAAAGCGGGTCTATATCATCGACGAGGTCCACATGCTGTCCACACAGGCCTTCAACGCCCTGCTGAAAACCATCGAGGAGCCGCCGGAGCACCTGATGTTCATCCTGGCCACCACGGAGCTGCACAAGGTCCCGGCCACCATTCTCTCCCGGTGCCAGCGCTTCACCTTCAAGCGCATTCTGCCCCGGGATATGGAAAAGCACCTGCTGGAGATCGCCCAGGCGGAGCAGATCGACCTGACTCCCGACGGGGCGGAGATCCTGGCCCGGATGGCCAACGGCGCCCTGCGGGACGCCCTGAGCCTGCTGGATCAGTGCCGGGTGGCCCAGGGCCAGCTGGACAGCCGGGCGGTGCTGGATATTCTGGGCCTGGCCGGCAGCGTCCAGACGGTGGAGCTGATGGACTGCATCCTGCGGCGGGACGCCGCCGGGGCTCTGACCCGGCTGGACGGGCTGTACCGGGGCGGCAAGGACGTGGCCGCCATGCTGGGGGAGCTGGGGGACCTGGCCCGGGACATGACCATTCTCAAGGCCGCCCCCGACGGGGCCGCCGCCTTGCTGACGGGCATATACGATACCAAGACCCTGAAGTCCCTTTCCGGCAGCCAGCCCATGCGGCGGTTTCTGTATCTGACGGAGACGCTGCAGTCCTGCTGCGCCGGGCTGGGGGACAGCTTCCAGCCCCGGACGGATGCGGAGCTGTGTCTGCTGCGGCTGTGTGACGAAAGTCTGTCCGGCGACCTGACGGCTTTGAGCCAGCGGATCGACCGTCTGGAAGATCAGGCTGCAAACGGAATACCGGTAAAAACTGTCCCGCAAACCGCCGGGACGTCCCCCAAAACCGCCCCTTTGTCCCGGGACAGCGCCGGGACAAGCCGGGACGTGCCAAGCGATGACCGGCCCCCTATGCCGGAGGAGCCGCCCCTGCCGGAGGAACCCGGCGGACGGGAGCGGGTATACGATATACCGGACGAGGAACCGCCTGCGGCTCGCCCTGCCGCCAGACCGGTCCGGAAGCCGCCGGCGGCGAAGTCTGCCGCCGTGGTGGGCGACACCGGCAAGTGGGACGCCATGAAGGAGCACTGCAAGGGCCGCCTGGCGGTGAACCACCGGGTGTTTCTGAACATGGTCCAGGGAGCGGTGGACGGCGACTGCCTGACGCTGTACTGCCAGAACGAGTTCGTCCGGGACTCTCTGAACAACAACACGGTGCTGCACGTGCTGCAGGAGGTGGCCTCCGCCGCCGAGGGGCAGACCATCCGGGTGGCGCTGACGGTAGGCGGAGCCCCGGCGGGGAAAAAAACCGCCAAGCCCCGGCCCAAGCCGGAAAAAGTGACAGAAAAAGCGCCGGAGAAGCCCCCGGAGAAAGTCCCGGAGCCGGATCAGACGCCCCCCTGGGAGGAGCCTCCGGCGGAAAAGGCCCCGGACAAGCTGGACGAGGTGGCCGCCCAGGGCCGCCAGCTGGAAAATTTCAAAATCAAGTGATCGCACGATATTAAATCAGTATTATAAAGGAGATTTCGACCATGGCTAAGGGATACAGCGCCCGCAACGGGTTCGGCGGCAGCGCCGGGATGATGCGCCAGCAGCAGCAAATGCAGCAGAAGCTGGCCAAGATGCAGCAGGAGATGGAAAGCGCCCAGAAGAACGTGGAGGAGAGCAGCTTCACCGCCTCCGTGGGCGGCGGCGCGGTGCAGGCCACCGTGTCCGGCAAGAAGCAGCTGACGGCCCTGGCCATCCAGCCCGACGCCGTGGACCCGGCGGACGTGGAGATGCTGCAGGACCTGGTGATCTCCGCCGTCAACGAGGCCCTGCGCCAGGCGGAGGAGGCCATGGAGTCCGCCATGGGCGCCCTCACCGGCGGGCTGAACATCCCCGGTTTGTTCTGAATTTACATGAGAAATAGCAAAAAAGCAGCCGAAAGGCTGCTTTTTTGCGTTTGGCACGACGGTGGGCAGACATGGGCCCCGCCCATCAGGCCCTCTCTGTCACCTTCGGTGACAGCTCTCCCAGAGGGAGAGCCAAGTCCGTAGGGCCTGCTGCCCTCGACGGCGGCGGCTTGGAGGGAACACCTTCGCAACGGGCAGAACCCCCGCAGCTCACCGGCTGCGGGGGTTCTGCCTATAGGGGGAAAGGAAATCAGTCAGCTTTCTTTCTGCGCAGGAGGACCATGTAGGCGGCCGTAGCGCCGCTGAACAGGGTCAGGGCCAGCCAACCGGCAGAGAAGCTGTCGCCGGTGGTGGGCTTGTCGTCCTGCTTGCCGTCGTCCGGCTGATCGGGCTGGCCGGGCTCAGGCTGGTCCGGAGTGGTGGGCTCGCTGTTCTTGTCATACTGAGCGGTGACAGTCAGGTCGCTGCGGACGTTGGTGAAGGCAGCGTCCCAGCCGGAGAAGGTATAGCCCTCGTGCTGGGGAGCCTGGGGGGCAGCGGCATCCTTGCCGTAGGTCACGGTCTGGGTGTTCAGAGTCTCGCCGGTGATGCCGTCCACGAAGGTGACGGTGAAGGTGATGGGCTCGAACTCGGCCCGGATGGTGTGGCCGGTGGTCAGCTTGCTGAAGGTGTGGCTGCTGACAGCGCCCACGCTCAGGTTCACGGCGTCCACGCCCAGCTTCACGCAGTCCTCCAGGGCGGCCAGAATATCATCCTCTGCCGCGCCGGTGGATTTGTCGCCGAACACCTTCATGACCACCAGCTGCGCCTGGGGCGCGACGCCGGAGATGGTGCCGTCGGCGGGATTGCCGGCGATGGTACCGGCCAGCAGGCTGAGGTTGACGCGGTTTTCCAGCCCGTCCTCCTCCACCGCCTGGTTGGTCATGCTCTCCAGCAGCTGGGCGAAGGTGTGCCTGGCGAAGTAGCCCTCCCACCGGTCATAGGACGGCTGCATCCGGGCGGCCAGGGCCGCCAGCTCCTGCCGGGCCGTGTCCGCCGCCGGGCGCAGCAGCGCCTCCAGCTGGTCGATAAGCTCCGGGGCCTGGCCCGGCTCCTCCCAGGGCCGGACGCTGAGGCCGCCGTTGGGCGCAGAAGGGGGCGTTGACCTGTTGATACAGCGCCTCCAACGTCTCGTATAGGATTATCGGTCTGCGCTGCATGATTCCGCTTATGGCTGCTCCTCCTGCGTTCATAGTGGCCCTATTATACGCCATCCGGGAACATTTGGCCATGGGGCGGATGCAGCGGGACGCGGTTTTCGGTTCTATCCCTGCCGCCGGGGGCATACACTGCTCCAAAAAGGGGGAATGCGCTATGACAGACAGACCGCGGCCCGCCCGGCGGCGCCGGACGCCGCCTCCGCCCCGGGGCAAGCGGGAACAGCCCGCCTCCCGGTCATGGGACCGCCGCCTGGCCCAGCTGGCCGTCAGTGCGGTGCTTCTGCTGGCGGTGGTGGTGGTGAAGATCACGGCCCCGTCGGCTATGGACCGGTACCGGGGCAGGCTGCTGGACCTGATGGCCGGGCAGACGGACTTCCGGGCGGCGTTTTCCGCCGTGGGCCGGGCGGTATCCGGCCAGGGCGCCGTGGGGAAGGCGCTGAACGATGCCTACACGGCGGTGTTCGGCCCCCAGGATACCGGGGTCACGGTCCCCCAGGACGCGGCGGACCCGGCGGCCTATACGGCGGAGAACACCCCCGGGGACGTGTGCCTGACCCAGCAGGTGCTGGGCTTTGCCTATGCCAATCCGCTGACCGGGCCGGTGACGGACCGGTTCGGCTATCGACAGGACCCCAACGGCGGCGGACAGCAGTTCCACTACGGCCTGGACATCGCCGCCGACGAGGGGGCGGTGATCACGGCCTTTGCCGCCGGGACCGTCACGGCGGTGGGAGACAGCGCGGAGCTGGGCAATTATGTGACGGTGCAGCACCCCGGGGGCTTTGTCACCCTGTATGCCCATTGCAGCCGCATCAACGCCTCCTCCGGCCAGCAGGTGCGGCCCGGGGACCCCATTGCGGAGGTGGGCCATACCGGCAACGCCACCGGACCCCATCTGCACTTCGAGCTGATGAAGGACGGGGTATATGTGAATCCCATCTATTACTATGCGGCCCCCTGAGCGGACCCGGATCCGGGTGTCGCCGGGGGCCCCGGCGCTGTTGGCGGTATTTGTGTGGCTGTCGTCGCCGGAGGTGCTGGGGGCGGTGCTGCTGGCGGCTCTGTGCCACGAGCTGGGCCACTATGCCGCCCTGCGCCGCCGGGGCGGCTGGGTCCGGGCGGTGCGCATCTCCGCCCTGGGGGCGGAGATGCAGGTGGCGGGACGGATGAGCTACGGCGGCGAGCTGCTGGCGGCCGCCGCCGGACCGGCGGTGAATCTGCTGCTGGCGGCGGCGTTGGGGCTTCCGGGCCGGTGGTGGGAGCCGCTGTATCTGCTGGCCGGGGCCCAGGCCGTGCTGGGCTGCTTCAACCTGCTGCCCATCCTGCCCCTGGACGGCGGGCGGATGCTGTGGCTGGCCCTGTGCTGGGGGACGGACCCGTTTCTGGCGGACCGGGTGACCCAGGCCGTCAGCCTGGCGGCGGCGGGCCTGCTGACCGTTGCCGGTGCGGCTCTGGCCCGGCGCAGCCCCTTTCTGTTGTGGACGGCGGCGGCTCTGCTGGTCTGCGCGGCGGCTCCGTGTATAAAACGGCGGAGATCGGTCTATGCTTCCCATAAAGGAAGGTGAAGCGCATGAGCGACAGAAAATGGCGCACCTGGGAGGTCCTGGGGCTGATATTCGTGCTGGCGGCGGGGAATCTGCTGCACTTTGTATATGATTGGTCCGGGCAAAGCCCGGTGGTGGGGGCCTTGGCCTCCGTCAACGAGTCCACCTGGGAGCATATGAAGCTGCTGACCACCCCCTGGGTCCTGTGGAGCATCGTGGAGCTGATCGCCCTGCGGCGCACCGGCCTGCCGGTGCTGACGGCCCGGGCGGCGGGCCTGCTGGCAGGGCTGGCGGCTATCCCCCTGCTGTTTTACGGGTATCAGGGGGGTTCTGGGCCGGGACATCATGTGGCTGGACGTGGCCATTTTCCAGATAGCCGTGCTGCTGGGCTTCTGGGTGACCTGGGCCATGCTGCGCCGCCGGGCGCTGGCGTCCCCGGTGTGGCAAGTGGCCGGGGCGGCGGTGCTGGCGGCGGTATGGGCGGCGTTTATCCTATGGACCTTCGCCCCGCCGGACCTGCCGCTGTTTGCGGACCCGGAGACGGGCCTGCGTGGGATCCGATAGGGTTCTTTTCCCCCGCCCCGGCGCATAGGGTAGGGCCGGAGGTGGGGGGAAATTGAGGCGCTATATCCTGGGATTTTTCACGGCGGCGGCAACGGCCCTGGGGCTGTGGCTGCTGCACAGGACCTTTCCGTGTCCGCTGACGGCCCTGCTGGCTCCGGCCAACGGCAGCCCCTGGGAAATGGGGAAGCTGCTGTTCTGGCCGTATCTTCCGGCGGCTCTGGTGATCTGGCGGCTGGGCCCAGAGGGGGGCTGCCGGGGCGGGCACTGCCTGCTGCTGGCGGCGATGCCCCTGTGCATGGCGGGGCTGTGCTGGCTGCTGCCGGGCCGGTGGCTGCGGCTGTGGAGCCTGGTGCTGGCCGGGGGACTGACCCTCCACGGCACGGTGCTGTCCCGGCAGGTCCCCGGCGGGGAGCTGGTGTGGTATGTGCTGGCCATCCTGGTGGGGATCGCCTATCTCCTGCTGACGGTGGGCGCTCCGGACATCGGGCCCTTTGCCGACCCGGCGGCTGCGGCCATGGGGACCATCCCTTTCTGAAAAACTTTGTGATTTTTTTGACCAACTGTTGCATATGCCGCAGAAATACGGCGCGAAACCTGCTATAATACGACTATACCAAACGAGGAGGCGCTGCATATGGCGATTTTGCATGTGAACGAGAGCAAATTTGACCGGGAGGTCCTGCAGGATAGCGGCACGGTGCTGGTGGACTTCTGGGCCACCTGGTGCGGTCCCTGCCGGATGCTGGCCCCGATTCTGGAGGAGCTGTCCGGCCAGCACCCGGAGCTGAAGATCGTCAAGGTGGACGTGGACGAAAACCGGGACCTGGCTTTGCAGTACGGCATCGAGAGCATCCCCACCCTGCTGGTGTTCAAGGGCGGCCAGGTGGCGGACCGGTCTGTGGGTCTGGTGTCGCCCCAGGAGATCCTGGACCTGGTGAAATAAACGCAAAAGCAAAATACAGGGACCTGCGATTTTCGCAGGTCCCTGTATTTTGTTATAGCCGTGTGTTTTCCGCCGCCTGGATGGTGTGCTTGCAGAGGACGGCGGAGGTGACGGAGCCTACGCCGCCGGGAACCGGGGTCAGGGCCAGGTCCAGTCCGGCGGCCTCCGGGGCCACGTCGCCGCAGAGGGTCCCGTCGGGGCCCGGGTGGACGCCTACGTCCAGCACCGTCTGTCCCGGGCGGAGACAGTCCGCCGTTACCAGGCCCGGCCGTCCGGCGGCGGCAATGACGATGTCCGCGTCCCGGGACAGGGCCGGGATATGGCGGGTGCCGGTGTGGCACACGGTAACGGTGGCGTTGCGGTGCTGGAGCAGCAGGGCGGCGGGCTGGCCCACCACCAGGCTGCGGCCGATGACCACCGCCCGGCGGCCCGCCGGGTCCACGCCGTAATAGTCCAGCAGCTCCAGGCAGGCCTGGGCCGTGCAGGGGGCGAAGCCGCCCCGGCCGGTCAGCAGTCCCGCCAGGGAGCCGGGGGTCATGCCGTCCACGTCCTTGTCCGGGGACAGAAGCCGCCCGGCGGCTTCCTCCGCCGCCTTGTCCGCCAGGGGACGCAGCAGCAGGCAGCCGTGGATGGCCGGATCATCGTTCACGGACCGGATGACCTCCGGCAGGGAGGCGGCGTCATCCAGGGGGGATGCGGCGCAGGTCGATGCCGCACTTGGCGCAGCGGGAGGCCGCGCCCTTTTCAGGCCAGGCCGCCGGGGTCCCGGCCCACCCGGATGATGGCCAGGGTGGGGGTCACGCCCCGCTGCCGCAGGACGTCGGACCGGGCCTTCAGGTCCTGGGTCAGGCGCTCCGCCACGGGAGCGCCCGGCAGAAGTTCAGCCATAGGGGTTCACCTCGCTTCGCTTATTCCCCGGAAAACCGGAGAATATCCCGGGAGACCGGGGTGTAGAACAGCTTTTCTGCCTGGGTAAAATCGTGAGTCTGGCCCAGGATCCACATGAGCTTGCACACGGCGGACTCGGTGGTCATATCGTAGGCCTCCAGCACCTGGAGGGTGTGCTTCAGGTGGCCGCCCACATGGTACACCGTCAGGTCGCTGCCCTCGTTGGGCACCTGGGTGGTCATGACGATGAGCTTGCCCGCCTCCGCCGCCTGGCGGACCACGTCGTAAAACCCGTCGTATTCCGGCAGGCCGCCTACGCCGAAGCCCTCGATGACCAGGCCGTCATAGTGGTCGGCCATAAAGGCCAGCAGCTCCCGCCGGGTGCCGGGGATCAGCTTCAGCAGGCCCACGCTGCCGTCCAGAGCGTCGTAAAACCGGGGGGCGGGGCGGCTGCCGGTGGTGATATATTGCAGCAGGCGCTCGTCCTGGATCAGGGCCAGCTCCGGATAGTTGACGCTGGAAAAGGCCTGGAAGCTCTTGGAGAAGGTCTTGCGGGCACGGGTGCCCAGAATGACCTTGCCATTGAACACGATCTGCACCCCGCCGCAGCCCCGGCAGGCATACAGGAACGCGTCGGTGAGGTTGCGCTTGGAGTCGGTGCCGTCGTACCAGATGGGCTTCTGGGCCCCGGTGAGGACGATGGGCTTGGGGCAGTCCTGGATGAGATAGCTCAGGGCCGCCGCCGTGTAGGCCATGGTGTCGGTGCCGTGGCTGATGACGAAGCCGTCATACTGGTCGTACCGCTCCCGGATGGCCCGGGCCAGGCCCAGCCAGTGACAGGGGCGGATGTTGGTGCTGTCCAGGCTGTACAGCTGCAGGCAGTCCACCCGGCACAGCTGGGCCACCCGGGGGGTGTCCTGCAAAAGGCGGCTGGGGTCCAGCTCGGGAGCAAGACCCTCCGCCGTCTGGCCGGAGGCGATGGTGCCGCCGGTGCCGATCATGAGGATGTTTTTCATATCAAAGCTCCTTGTTGTCCATGGCGGCCAGGCCGAAGCGCACCGCCTGCTCAATCTCCTTCTGCCGCCGGGGGTCGGCGGCGTCATATTCCTGGCGCAGCCGGCGCAGAAACAGGCCCCGCAGGGTATCATCGCCGCAGCGGTCCCACAGGTCCCGGCGCAGCCGGGTGTCGTCCGCCAGCTCCAGCTGGAAGAAGCCGCCGGACAGGACCTGCTCCAGGGCGGGCAGGGTCAGCGGCTCCGCCGTTTCGCCGGTCAGGCGGATGCGGTAGATGTCCCGGGAGGTGTCCGGCGGCAGACGGCGGCGGATGGCCTCCAGGGCGTCCCCCTGGGACACGTCCACGGTGAGGATCTCATAGCGGCGGCGGGCAAAGGGGACAAACTGCATATCCACCCGGCCCGGCTCCACGTCGCCGAACAGGAAGCCCCGCTCCCCCAGCTCGTCGAAGCCCCGTCCCTGGGGGCAGCCGGGATAGGCCCACACGGTGCTCCCGGCCCGGTTCATGGCGGAGGGGGCGTGGACATGGCCCAGGGCCAGATAGTCCAGGCCCGTGGCAGCGATCTCCTCCGGGGTCAGGGGGCGGTAGCGGCTTTCCCGGCTGCCCATGTCCCCGTGAAGAACCATGATGCGGGCGCTGCCGTCCGGCTGGGCATAAAAGCCCCGCAGGCCGCTTTCCGGCTCCTCCGGGGCGGTGAAGGCCGCCCCGTATACGGTGCACTGAAGCTCCGGCAGCGGCAGCCGCTCCATGCCCCGGCCCAGAAAGATGTGAACATTGTCCGGCCAGATGGGCTGGCGGTAGGGACTGGCGGCGGAGAGCCAGTCGTGATTCCCCGGGGCGATGACCACCGTGCCCCGAAAGCGGGACAGGGCCTGGGCCAGCATCTGGGCCGTCTGACTGTACAGCCGGTCGGAGTCGAACAGGTCCCCGGCCAGCAGCATCAGCTGGGCTCCGTGGTCGTTGGCCCAGTCCACCAGGCGGCCGGGCAGCTCCCGGCTCTCCTGCCGCCGCAGACGGGCCTGCTCCTCCGGCAGGGAGCGGAAGGCGCTGTCCAGGTGGAAGTCCGCCGCATGAAGGACCTTAGCCATTCGTCTCCTCCTGCCAGCCCTTGCACACGTCCACCCAGGAGACAAAATTGGTCCCGCAGCAGCGCTCCAGCTGGTCACAGGTCAGCTCAATGGCGCTGGCGGCGCTGCCCACGGCGGGGAACACCGTGTCAAACCGCCGCAGGGACAGATCCAGGTAGGTTTTCACGTCCTCCGGCAGGGCGAAGGGGCACACACCGCCTACGGCGTGGCCGATGCGCTCCACCGCCTCCTCCGGGGTGAGCATTTTGGCCTTCATGCCGAAGAAGTGCTTATACTTGCTGTTGTCGATTTTTGCGTCGCCGGCGGTCACCACCAGGATGGGGTCCTCCCCCAGCTTGAAGCTCAGGGTCTTGGCAATGCGGGCGGGCTCCACCCCCACGGCCACGGCGGCCAGCTCCACGGTGGCGCTGGACACATCGAACTCCCGGATGCGGTCCGACACGCCGAAATGCTCCAGATAGGCCCGGACTTTTTCCACGGACATGATACGGTTCCTCCTCTGTATTTATCGGATATCCACCCGCTCCACGGCGGTGCACAGGCCGGTGGAGGACTCTAAGGTAAACAGGGCGCCCTGGGCCTTGCAGGGGCCCTCCGCCGGGCGGTAGCGGCCCGGCAGGCCGCCCAGGAAGGTCTCCACCGACTGCTCCGGGCGGATGCCCAGAACGGACTCCACCGCACCGGTCATGCCCAGGTCCGTAATATAGCCGGTGCCCTGGGGAAACACCCGCTCATCGGCGGTGGGCACATGGGTATGGGTGCCCCACAGGGCGGAGACGCGGCCGTCCAGATAATAGGCCATGGCCAGCTTTTCGCTGGTGGCCTGGGCGTGAAAGTCCACCAGGGTGAAGGTGGGCTTTTCCCCGGCCTTCAGCAGGCGGTCCGCCGTGGTGAAGGGGTTGTCGCTGCCCCAGGCCAGGTCGCACCGGCCGATGAGCACCATCACCGCCACCTGCACCCGGCCCAGGTCATAGACCCTATAGCCCCGGCCCGGGGTGCGGGGGGAGAAGTTGGCAGGGCGGAGAATGTAGCGGTTCTCCTCCAGATAATCGGTAATCTGCATTTTGCCCCAGGTGTGGTTGCCCAGGGTGATGACGTCGGCCCCGGCGGCAAACAGGTCGTCGGCCTGCTGGGGGGGTCAGACCGGTGCCGGAGATGTTCTCGCCGTTGATGACGGTAAAGTCCACCCTCCGGTCCCTTTTGAAGGCCGGCAGGCGGCGGCGCAGGTGGGCAGTGCCCTCCTCGCTGGTGACGTCGCCAATGGCCAAAACGCGAAATTCCATGGTCGTTCTCCTTTTTATACCACTTTATACCACCTGGAACAGGTAGAATTTCAGATAGCTGGTCTCCTCCACGCCCCAGAGGATGGGGTGGTCGGCGGACTGCTGCCGGGCCTCGATCTGCCGCAGCTGGACCCCGGCGTCGTGGGCGGCGGCGTGGAGCATTTTCCGGAACAGCTCCTCTGTGGCGAAGTGGCTGCAGGAGCAGGTGGCCAGGTATCCGCCCCGGGGCAGCAGCCGCATGGCCCGGTAGTTGATCTCCTTATACCCGGCCATGGCCCGCTGGGTGGTCTGGCGGCTTTTGGTGAAGGCCGGGGGGTCCAGGATGATGAAGTCATACTGCCCCTTCTGCAATTGGGGCAGCAGGTCGAACACGTTGGCGGCCATGCAGTCCACCACCTGGGACAGGCCGTTGCGGGCCGCGTTTTCCCGGGCACATTCCACGGCGAACTCCGACACGTCCACGGCGGTGACGCGGGCCGCGCCGCCCCGGGCGGCGTTCAGGGCGAAGGAGCCGGTGTGGGTGAAGCAGTCCAGCACCGTTTTGCCCCGGGCCAGCCGGGCCACCGCCTGGCGGTTGTACTTCTGGTCCAGGAAGAAGCCGGTTTTCTGGCCGTTTTCAAAGTCCACGGTATAGCGGATGCCGTTTTCCACAATGTCTGTGCGGGTGAAGTCCGGCAGAGGCTCCCCGGCCAGGGGATACCAGCCCTTGCCCTGGGCCATGCCCTCCTTGTCCCGCAGGGCAACGTCGTTGCGCTCATATATCCCGGCGATGTCCTGGCCGTCCTCCCGCAGGACCCGGACCAGCTGGGAGAAGATCACGTCCTTCACCCGGTCCAGCCCCAGGCACAGCACCTGGGCCACCAGCACCGGGCCAAAGCGGTCCACCGTCAGGCCCGGGAAATGGTCCGCCTCGCCGAAGATCACCCGGCAGCAGGTCAGCTCCTCCGGGGCCATGACGGTCTTGCGGTAGTCCCAGGCGTATTTCACCCGCCGGGCCCAGAAGTCCGGGTCGAACCGGTCGTTGGGGTTGCGGGACAGAAGCCGCGCCCGGATCAGGGAGCGGCTGTTGTAAAATCCGGCGCCCAGCCAGCTGCCCCGGCGGCTTACCACGTCCACCAGGTCGCCGTCGGCAGGCGCGCCGGAAACGGAGGTGACCTCCCCCTCGTACACCCAGGGGTGGCCGCCGGTCAGGGCCGCCTCCCCCTTGGGGGTGATGGCGATCTGTGGATAGGGTCGTTCAGCTTTCATAATGGGCACCGTCCTTTTTTTCATGTGAAGCCATTGTACCACACCCGGTGGGAAATTACCAGTGCGCAGAGCCGGTATTTTGGCATAGAATGACCAGGAAAGGAGAATGCCCATGCCGAAAATTTATCTGAGTCCTTCCACCCAGGAATATAACCCCTATGTCACCGGGAACGGGTCGGAGGAATATTTCATGAATCTGGTGGCCGACGCCATGGAGCCGTATCTGCTGGCCAACGGCATCCAGTTTTCCCGGAACACCCCGGATATGACCGCCGCGTCCTCCATCCGCCAGGCAAACCGCGGGGACTATGACTTTTACCTGGCTCTGCACTCCAACGCCTCCGGCCCCGGCAGTGAGGGGCAGAACCGGGGGATCATCGCATTTTATTACCCCACCAGCCGGAACGGCCGCCGGGGGGCGGAGATCATCGCCCGGAATCTGCAGGAGATTTACCCCCTGCCGGAGCGGGTGGTGACCCGGTCCACCACCAGTCTGGGGGAGGTGCGCCAGCCCCGGGCCCCGGCGGTGCTGGTGGAGATCGGGTATCACGACAATGAGGCCGACGCCCGCTGGATCGAAAGCCACATCGACGCCATCGGCCAGAGCCTGGCCATGAGCATGGCGGAGTATTTCGGCCTGCCCTTCACCTATCCCGGCCCAAGCCAGCCCGGCGTCATCGCCACGGAGTCCGGCGGGCCGGTGAACCTGCGGGGGGAGCCGTCGGTGTCGGGGCAGGTGCTGGCCCGGATCCCCAGCGGGGAGACGGTGACGGTGTTCGGCCAGTACCGGGGGTGGTATGTGGTGCTGTATGACGACATTCTGGGCTACGTCAGCGCCCCATATGTGCAGATTTAGACACCTGAGCGAAAAAATAGCAGGGAACATGCGAATATGCTCTTGACAGTTTTGTGCAATCCGATTAAAATTAATGAAGATTATCATCGGGGGGACAGGGGATTCTCCCGGTTATTATCTGCCAGGAACGGAGTCATCCGTTTGCATACACAAATTATGAATAGGAGGAACACCAACCATGACACCTACCGGTTGGATCGTAGCAGCGGCCGCCTTTGTTGCGGCGGCAGTGCTGTTTTTCCTCCTCGGTATTCGCTATCGCAAGCGCGTGGCCGAAAAGGAGATCTCCAGCGCGGAGGAGGAGGCCACCCGCATCATCAACGAAGCCATCAAGAGCTCTGAAAGCAAGAAAAGAGAGGCCCTTGTGGAGGCCAAGGAAGAGATTCTGAAGTCCCGCAGCGAGTACGAGAAGGAAGTGAAGGAGCGGCGGGCCGACCTGCAGAAGCAGGAGCGGCGCCTGCAGCAAAAGGAAGAAAACCTCGATCACAAGATGGACGCCATCGAGAAGAAAGAGGAGGCGCTGGCAGCCAAGCATGCCGCCGCTGACAAGGCAAACGAAGAAATTCAGATCATCAAGCGCAGCCAGACCGAGATGCTGGAGCGCATCTCCGGCTTCACCGCCGACCAGGCCAAGGATTACCTCATCGCCCAGGTGGAGTCCGAAGTGACCCATGAAACGGCCCTGAAGATCAAGGAGATCGAGGCCCGGGCCAAGGACGAGGCCGACAGCCGCGCCCGGGAAATCGTGGCCACCGCCATCCAGCGCTGCGCCGCCGACCATGTGGCCGAGATCACCGTCAGTGTGGTTCCCCTGCCCAATGACGAGATGAAAGGACGCATCATCGGCCGCGAGGGCCGCAACATCCGCACCCTGGAGACCCTGACCGGGGCGGACCTGATCATCGACGACACGCCGGAGGCCATCACCGTCTCCTGTTTTGAGCCCGTCCGGCGGGAGATCGCCCGGCTGGCTCTGGAAAAGCTCATTGCCGACGGCCGCATCCACCCCACCCACATTGAGGAGATGGTGGAAAAGGCCCGCCGGGAGGTGGAGGCCACCATCCGGGCCGAGGGCGAGCGCGCCGTGCTGGAAACCGGCGTCCGGGGCCTGCACCCGGAGCTGCAGAAGATGCTGGGCCGCCTGCGCTACCGCACCAGCTATGGCCAGAACGTGCTGCAGCACTCCATCGAGGTCAGCCACATTGCCGGCCTCATGGCCGCGGAGCTGGGAGCCGATGTGCAGGCCGCCAAGCGGGCGGGCCTGCTGCACGATATCGGCAAGGCCGTGGACCACGAGATGGAGGGCACCCATGTGGCCCTGGGCGTGGAGTTCTGCCGGAAGTACCGGGAGAAGGAGGACATCATCCACGCCATCCAGGCACACCACAACGACGTGGAGTGCAAGACCCTGGTGGCCTGCCTGGTCCAGGCGGCCGACGCCATCTCCGCTGCGCGCCCCGGCGCCCGGCGGGAGAATCTGGAGAACTATATCAAGCGCCTGGAGAAGCTGGAGGAGATTACCGGCAGCTATCCCGGCGTGGAAAAGAGCTACGCCATCCAGGCCGGCCGCGAGGTCCGCGTGATGGTGAAGCCCGAGCAGGTGTCCGAGGATCAGATGGTGATTCTGGCCCGGGAGCTGGCCAAGCGCATCGAAAACGAGCTGGAGTACCCGGGACAGATCAAGGTCCATGTCCTGCGGGAGACCAAGGTCGTGGAATACGCCAAGTAAATACACCGCTTATCAGGCCGCAGAGTTCCCCGCTCTGCGGCCTGATTTTTGTTAAGCAGCCATAAAGGTTTCGGAAATGCCGGGGAGGGGCCGTTAATTCAAAGGAATTTGTTGCATAAAGGACCGGAATATGATATACTGAACCATCAGGCTGTGAACCTGCCTGAAATTTCATTACAGAAAGCTGAGTTGGTAACCTTTCTATGGACAGTAGTACTGTCGCAATGCTGGCGGCACTGGTGGCGCTGGTCGCCCTATCCGCCTACTTCTCCGCCACGGAGACCGCTTTTACATCCCTGAACCGCATCCGCCTGAAAACCCGGGCCGACGACGGCGACAAGCGCGCCGCCCGGACCCTGGCCCTGGCAGCCGATTTCGACCGGCTGCTCTCCACCCTCCTCATCGGCAACAACATCGTCAACAACGTGGCCACCACCATCGGCGCCGTGCTGTTCATCCAGCTCATCGGCCCGGGGAAGGGCCCCACGGTGTCCGCCACGGTGCTGACCATCGTGATCCTGATCTTCGGCGAGGTGACCCCCAAGAGCCTGGCCAAGGAGCGGCCGGAGGCCTGGGCCATCGTTGCCACGCCGTTGCTGTGGGTGATGGCGGTGGTGCTGACGCCGGTGAACTTCCTGTTCACCCAGTGGAAGAAGCTGCTGCGGGTGCTGCTGCGGCACCAGGACGACGACGGCATCACCGAGGAGGAGCTGATGGGCATGGTGGACCAGGCCGAAACCGAGGGAAGCCTGGACCAGCACGAAAGCGATCTCATCCGCAACGCCATCGAGTTCAACGACATGGAGGTTTCCGAGATCCTCACCCCCCGGGTGGACCTGGAGGCCCTGGCGGACACCGCCACCATGGAGGAGGCGGCGGCCATGTACGCAGACAGCGGGTTCTCCCGGCTGCCCATTTATCACGACAGTATTGACAATATCATCGGCGTCCTGCACGAGAAGGACTTCTACGCCGCCTATTGCCGGGGCGTCAAGCGCCTGTCGGAGCTGAAGAGCTCCGTGCTGTACACCACGGAAACCACCCGGATATCGGACCTGCTGCGGCAGCTGCAGCAGAACAAGGTCCATATGGCGGTGGTGGTGGACGAATACGGCGGCACCCAGGGCATCGTCACCATGGAGGACATCATGGAGGAGCTGGTGGGCGAGATATGGGATGAGCACGACGAGGTCATCGAGGAGTTCCGCAAGCAGTCCGACGGCAGCTATCTGGTGGCCTGCTCGGCGGACCTGGACGATCTGTACGACCTGTTCGACATGAAGCCCAGCGAGGAGTACGACGCCTCGTCGGTGTCCGGCTGGGTCATGGAGGAGATCGGGCGGGTGCCCGACGTAGGCGACCGGTTCCAGGCCGACGGCCTGGACGTGTGCGTCACCCGGGTGGAGCACCGGCGGGTCATGGAGATCCGGGTGCGGCCCCTGCCGCCGGAGAAGGAGGAGCCGGAAAAGGCCCACGCCCACAGCGGCACATAACATAGAATAGAATAACAAGTCCCCGGCGCGTCTGCGCCGGGGACTTGCTATTCTATCCAAAATGGGCGAAGCCCATTTTGGACAAAAGGCTTGCAGTCTGCCGCGCGCATAATTTGTTCGCCATAGGCGAACAAATTCCACACTTGCAGACTGAGAAGTATTTTTTGCCAGGTACACGCCCCGGCAAAAAATGATCTCAATTGATTTGCCGCCTGCGGGCGGCAAACTCTGCGAGGCTTTTTGACAGATTGGCAAGGTGCCGGGGACTTGCTTTGCAATTTGTACCAATTACTCGAAGCTCTCGGGATAGAACATCAGGGCCTCGTTGAACCGGAGGATGGAGTCGTCGTCGATGGACCATTTGCCGTCGTCGGTTTTGCTGACGGCCATCTGGATGGTGACGGGGTCCAGGGTGTCCGGCCCGTCCTTCACGGACACCCGGCAGGCGTTGTGGATGCCGGTGGCCCAGGTCTCCTCATACTGGATGTACTCCTGGTCGGACATGGCGTTGAGCTGTTCATCGGTCAGCTCGCCATAGGTGTTGAAGAAGGTCATCAGACCGATGCCTAGGTTGTCGTATACCTGGGCGGGGAAGTTCAGGGGCGTTACGGTGACGTCCACCAGGAAGTGGCTGTCGTCCACCTGGCTGGCGGCGCCGATGGTGTAGTCCGCCCTGGCATAGACCTGCTTCATGATGTCGATAAAGCGGTCGGACTGGTTGTTGTTGACGTCGTTGATCTCGAAGGCGGCCATAATGGCCTGGGCCTGAAGGGCCATGTTCTCCTCGTAATAGGGGAGGCAGTCCTCCTGGGTGCTGTTTACCAGCTTCAGATAGTTCTCGTCGCAGACGCCCTTATACAGCAGGTCCATGTTCCCCTGGACCAGGATGGGGGCGGCGGTTTCCCACAGCTTGGATTCCACCTTTTCCCGCAGTCCGCCGCAGGCCGTCAGCGCCAGCAGGGAACACAGGGCTAGCACCGCGGCGGCGATGCGCTTGATATGCTTCATGGGGTCGCTCCTTTTCTCTCTCTTGATAATTCTTTTATATCATAAATGGAAGAATAAGGCAAGAAAAGAATGAAATTTGGCGAACCATACAAGAAAAACGGCGGCCCATAGGGAGAAATAAACAAGAGGGGAGGTCCTGCCGATGGCAGGGCCTCCCGAAATTTGCTTACAGCTTGTCGGCCACGGCGTCCAGCCAATTGCCCTGGAAATCCTCGATGCGGCCCTGGTCCACCAGGTGGGCCAGCTCCGGGTCGATGGGCATCTTGGCCAGCAGGGGCAGACCGTATTCATCGGCGGCCTGCTGGGTCTTGCCCTCGCCGAAGGGATAGAGCTTCTTCCCGCAGTCGGGACAGGTGATATAGCTCATATTCTCCACCAGGCCCACAATGGGGATGTTCATCATCTGCGCCATCTTCACGGCCTTCTGCACCACCATGCACACCAGGTCCTGGGGGCTGGCCACGATGATGACGCCGTCCACCGGCAGGGTCTGGAACACGTTCAGCGCCACGTCGCCGGTGCCGGGAGGCATATCCACGAACATATAGTCCACATCGTTCCACAGCACGTCGCCCCAGAACTGCTGCACCACGCCGCCGATGACCGGGCCGCGCCAGATGACGGGGTCCGTCTCGTGCTCCAGCAGCAGGTTTACGGACATCAGCTGGATGCCGGTGGCGGTGATGACGGGGAGGATGGCGTCCTCGGTAGCCACGGCCCGGCCGTGGATGCCGAAGGCCTTGGGGATGGAGGGACCGGTGATGTCGGCGTCCAGCACCGCCACATTGTGGCCCCGGCGCTGCATGGTGACGGCCAGCTGGCTGGTGACCATGGACTTGCCGACGCCGCCCTTGCCGGACACCACGCCGTAAACCTTGCCGACCCGGCAGCCCTCCCGCAGGGGCTTGATCTGGAAGGGGCTGCCCTCCTGGCGCTCCGCGCAGCTTTCACCGCAGCTGCTGCAATCGTGGGTACAATCGCTCATAATCAATTCTCCTTTATAATTATGTTGTAGAAATTATTTCTTGACGACGCCGTCCTTCTTTTGCCGCAGTACGTCGATGAGCTTGCTGCCGTGGCGCTTGGAGCGCAGGTTGGGGTGGGAGCGCAGCAGACGGCGCTCAAACATATCCGCACCGCTGCGCAGCTGGGCCAGGCGCAGCATCCGCTCCTGCAGATACTCGTCGCTGGCCTTCTCCAGGCCGTTCATCAGGCGGCCGGTAAGCTCCTCCACCCGGTTGCCGTACAGCTGGGCCTTTTCGTCCAGGTGCTGGCGGATCTCCTGCTGGATCTTCTGCAGCTTGTCCAGCCGGTGGGACAGCTGGAAGGCGCTGCGGATGGACAGAACGTTGTCCATGATATACAGGCCGAAGAGGAAGGACGCCACCGGCACGGTGTACTCCGGCCCGATGCCCATCAGCCACCGCAGCACCGGCGGGTTCACCACATGGCACAGCAGCACGCAGCCCAGGCCGAAGAAAATGCAGTTGGTCAGGCAGATGCGGCCGTTGATCTGATACTTGCAGTGGGAGTAGTCCCACCAGCGCATGTGGAAGATGGTCTCCATCATCCAGCTGGTGAAGTACTCCAGGGCCGTGGTCAGCACCATGCCCGCGAGAAACGTCAGAATGGGGTTCTTCAGCCCGCCATTTAATACATATAACACCAAAAGCGCGCCGTGTCCATAGATGGGGCAGAGAAATCCGTTGAGAAATCCGCGTTTTTCACTTAAATGCTTGATGACGATGGAGTGATAGATCATCTCGCCTATCCATCCGGCGGTGCTGTAGATGATCATCAGCAGGAAGCATACGCAGATATTCTCAAAGCTATTCAGGGGCAGAAACATAGAACACCTCAATTCAGGGATATAACGTGGGCGCGGTCCCGGAGATAGTCACCCTCCCGCCGGTGGCAGGTGAACAGCAGGATCTGGCGGCTGCGGCTCTCCTCTGCCAGCCAGTCCAGGGCGGCGGCCAGCCGCTGGTCGTCAAAGTTGGCCAGGGCATCGTCCAGGATCAGGGGCGCGGCCTTATCCCGGGGCAGCACCATCCGGCAGATGGCCAGCCGCACCGCCAGGTACAGCTGATCTCCCGCCCCCTGGCTCAGCAGGGACAGGGCCCTGGGCATGGCGTCCCCGGCGGGCTGGGCGCTGAGGGACAGGTTCCGGTCCAGCAGCACCTTGTCGTACCGGCCGCCGGTGATGGCGGAGAAGATCCGGGCCGTTTCCGCCCCCAGAGCCGGGGAAAACCGGGTTTGCAGGACGGTGTTGGCCTGGGTCAGGGCCTCCATGGCCAGGGCAATGGCGTCGTACTCCGCCTGGAGGGCTTCCAGCCGCCGGGTGCACTGGTCCCGCTGGGCCTGTAAGCTCTCGGGGCTGTCCATGGTCCGCAGCTGGCCGGTAAGGCTGTCCACACGGGAGCGGGCCTCCCGCAGCTGATTCCGGACCTGGGGCAGGGCGGCGTCTATCTGCTCCCGGGACAGCACCGGCCGGGGCAGGGTCTCCTCCGGGTCCGGCAGCGGCGGCTGGGGCAGATGCCGGGACATGGCGTCGCACCGAATCTGGGCCTTCTGCACCTGGAGGGCGGCGCCGTCCAGTGCTTCCCGGCGCCGGAGGGCGGCGGTCAGGGCCACGCGAACGCCGTCCGCGCCGTTGGCCTCGGGCCAGAAGGGCTGCACCTGGGCCAGCAGAGTCACCAGCTGCCCTTGCAGCTGCTGGGTGAGACCCTCGGCAGAGGCCGCGGCCGTCCGGGCGGCATCCTCCGCCTGCCGGGCGTCCTCCCGCAGACGCAGATACTCCTCTGTCTGCCGCTGCAGCGCCGTCTTCCGGGTCTGCACCGTCTGGGCGGCATCGACGGCCCGGCGGCGGGATACCATATAATATAGGAACAGCCCCACGGCGGCGGCTGCGCCTATGGCGGCGGCGATGAGCTTCGCCGGAGCCGGCAGCAGGGCCAGCGCCGCAGCGGCGGCGCACAGCAGCACCCCGGCGGCGATGGGCAGGGCCTTCCCCGGCCCGGCGGGAGCCGTCATGGACTCCGCCTGCTGCCGCAGCTGATTCTCGTCGCTGGGGTACAGCGGGTGAGCCGACCAGGCTTCCTGAACCTCCCGGGCTTCCGTCTGCCGCTGCTGGGCGATGCGCCGGGCCTGGGTCAGGGTCCCCCCGGCTTGCTCCAGCAGTTCCAGCTGAGCCTGCATCCGGGCCAGGGTGTCCCGGTCCGGCAGATCGCCGTCCAGCTGCTGCAGGGCCGTCAGCTGCTGACGGCGGCGGGCCAGGTCCTCCTGGGTCTCCCGCCACTGCCGCAGGGCCTCCTGTTTTTCCAGGGCCTCCCATTGGGCCCGGCGCTGCTCCAGCTCCTCTACCCGGGTCTGGGCGGTGCACTGCTGTTCCCGGGCGTTTTCCAACTGGGCGGTAAGCTCCGCCTGGCGGCGCAGGGCCTCGTCCAGCCGGGCCTGCTCCTGCTCCAGCTGAGGGATCAGCCCGGTCTTGTTGTGGCGGCGGCGGTTCAGCTGCTTTTTCAGCCGGTCATAGCTTTCGGAATAGGACACGTCCTCCTGTCCCGTGGACAGCAGGGCGGCGATCCGGCGCTCCAGCTCCGGGTCCTGGCTGACGGCCAGGCCGCTCTGGCCGATGAAGGCGCTGCGCTGGAATACCTCCCGGGGTACGCCCAGCAGAGTTTCTCCCAGGTTCTGACCGTTTACCTCCGGCACCGGCTGGGCCGTGCCGGTATAGGTGCAGGCGAAATTCTGCATGGGGGCATTGGTCCGGCGGGTGTCCCGCAGCACCGTCCAGCGCCGGCCGTCGGTTTCCAGGTCCATCCGCCCCTGCATGGCCTCCCCGGTCCAGGGGGCGAAGCGGTTCTTGTCCGCCAGGGGGCCGCTCTGGCGGGTGGGCAGACCATACAGCATGGTGCGGATGAAGCTGCACCAGGTGGACTTGCCGGATTCGTTGGGGGCATAGATCAGGTTCAGCCCCGGCTCCAGCCGGAGACTGTCGCCCCGCAGCCGCCCGTAGGCGGCCTGCATCTCAAGAATGTGCAAGAGGAAGCTCCTCCTTTATAGATAAGGTCGTCTCCATAGTATAGCATACGGCGGCCATTTTGTCACCTGATAGGAGACATTCAAAAATTTTAGGTTTTTTGCAAAAAAGGGGTTGACATTTCCTGCCAGGTCTGGTATCCTATCAAAGCTGTGTGTGACGCGGCGTTGAGGCTTCCAAAAAACTTTACAAAAAGTTCAAAAAAGTCTTGACAAAGCGGATGATCCGCGGTATAATAAATCTGTTCCGCGGATGCGGAGCGTGTATCTTGTAAATTAAACAATGAACGAACAAAGCACCAGACGGGAGCACATGAAGATGTGCAACTGAAAAGCTCGGACGCTGGGGTTTAGTCAATTACCCGGTGTTTGAGCAGAGTTTATGAAGCTATGGAAAATAGCTCTGTAAAATGATTAGCTCAGCGGAGACGCTGTGTTGATACGATTTATAGAGAGTTTGATCCTGGCTCAGGACGAACGCTGGCGGCGTGCTTAACACATGCAAGTCGAACGAGAATCACTGGAAGGAGTTTTCGGACAACGGAAGGTGAGGACAGTGGCGGACGGGTGAGTAACGCGTGAGGAACCTGCCTTTCAGAGGGGGACAACAGTTGGAAACGACTGCTAATACCGCATGACACATAGAGATCGCATGGTTTTTATGTCAAAGATTTATCGCTGAAAGATGGCCTCGCGTCTGATTAGCTAGTTGGTGAGGTAACGGCCCACCAAGGCGACGATCAGTAGCCGGACTGAGAGGTTGACCGGCCACATTGGGACTGAGATACGGCCCAGACTCCTACGGGAGGCAGCTGGGGAATATTGGGCAATGGGCGCAAGCCTGACCCAGCAACGCCGCGTGAAGGAAGAAGGCTTTCGGGTTGTAAACTTCTTTTGTCGGGGACGAGTAGAAGACGGTACCTGGCGAATAAGCCACGGCTAACTACGTGCCAGCAGCCGCGGTAATACGTAGGTGGCAAGCGTTGTCCGGATTTACTGGGTGTAAAGGGCGTGTAGCCGGGAAGGCAAGTCAGATGTGAAATCCACGGGCTTAACTCGTGAACTGCATTTGAAACTACTTTTCTTGAGTATCGGAGAGGCAATCGGAATTCCTAGTGTAGCGGTGAAATGCGTAGATATTAGGAGGAACACCAGTGGCGAAGGCGGATTGCTGGACGACAACTGACGGTGAGGCGCGAAAGCGTGGGGAGCAAACAGGATTAGATACCCTGGTAGTCCACGCTGTAAACGATGAATACTAGGTGTGCGGGGACTGACCCCCTGCGTGCCGCAGTTAACACAATAAGTATTCCACCTGGGGAGTACGATCGCAAGGTTGAAACTCAAAGGAATTGACGGGGGCCCGCACAAGCGGTGGATTATGTGGTTTAATTCGACGCAACGCGAAGAACCTTACCAGGGCTTGACATCCTACTAACGAAGTAGAGATACATCAGGTGCCCTTCGGGGAAAGTAGAGACAGGTGGTGCATGGTTGTCGTCAGCTCGTGTCGTGAGATGTTGGGTTAAGTCCCGCAACGAGCGCAACCCCTATTGTTAGTTGCTACGCAAGAGCACTCTAGCGAGACTGCCGTTGACAAAACGGAGGAAGGTGGGGACGACGTCAAATCATCATGCCCCTTATGTCCTGGGCTACACACGTAATACAATGGCGGTCAACAGAGGGATGCAAAACCGTGAGGTGGAGCGAACCCCTAAAAGCCGTCCCAGTTCAGATTGTGGGCTGCAACCCGCCCACATGAAGTCGGAATCGCTAGTAATCGCGGATCAGCATGCCGCGGTGAATACGTTCCCGGGCCTTGTACACACCGCCCGTCACACCATGAGAGTCGGGAACACCCGAAGTCCGTAGCCTAACCGTAAGGAGGGCGCGGCCGAAGGTGGGTTCGATAATTGGGGTGAAGTCGTAACAAGGTAGCCGTTCGAGAACGAGCGGCTGGATCACCTCCTTTCTAAGGAGACCTCAAGTAAGCCAAGAGCTTGCTTGTAACATCCTGGTCAGACGTTTGGGATTTCAGTAGTTCATTGTTTAATTTAGAGGATACAGGCTCTGCGGAAGCGGAGAAGATAGACGGGGATATAGCTCAGCTGGGAGAGCGCCTGCCTTGCAAGCAGGAGGTCGCCGGTTCGATCCCGACTATCTCCACCAACAGAATACAACCCGTATTGAACGGGCCCGTAGCTCAGCTGGCTAGAGCGTACGACTGATAATCGTAAGGTCGGTGGTTCGAGCCCACTCGGGCCCACCAAGATTCCAATTTGGCGTTGGATCTCAAAACCCAAGGAATTGGATTGAGATCTGGCTTCAAAAGAAGCTGGAAGCTGCACCTTGAAAACTGAACAACGTAACATGTGATGAAGAAGCAAGGCAACAGAGAGGTCTTTCAAGGAGACTTGAAAGAAAAGTTGTGAATTTTTAATTGTGGAACACTTCTGTTAAAAGAAGAGGGTAACAATTACAATTTTGCGAAGAAAACCTGTTGATTGCCTGCATAATTCAAGAGAACCAAAATATCTCTAATAGGTCAAGCTATAAAGAGCGCAAGGGGAATGCCTTGGCATCAGGAGCCGACGAAGGACGTGACAAGCTGCGATAAGCTTCGGGGAGGAGCAAATATCCTATGATCCGGAGATTTCCGAATGGGGAAACCCACTGGAGCAATACTCCAGTAACGTGCGTTGAATCAAATAGGTGTACGTGGGGAACCGCCTGAACTGAAACATCTAAGTAGGGCGAGGAAAAGACATCAACCGAGATTCCGCTAGTAGTGGCGAGCGAACGCGGAAGGCCAAACCGGAGGATTTATTCACCGGGGTTAGGACTTGCATCAAGATCAGAGGAACCTAGAAGAACGGCATGGGAAGGCCGGCCATAGAGGGTGAGAGCCCCGTATTTGAAAGGTGAGACTGACAGCGAGTATCCAGAGTACCGCGGGACACGTGAAACCCCGTGGGAAAACGGGTGGACCACCATCCAAGCCTAAATACTACCTGATGACCGATAGAGGAGCAGTACCGTGAGGGAAAGGTGAAAAGGACCCCGGGAGGGGAGTGAAAGAGAACCTGAAACCTTGTGCTTACAAGCACTCAAAGCACGTTAATGAGTGATGAGGTACTTTTTGTAGAACGGTCCGGCGAGTTATAGTAACGAGCAAGCTTAAGGTATTCAGTACCGGAGGCGAAGCGAGAGCGAGTCTGAATAGGGCGTAAAAAGTTCGTTGCCATAGACCCGAAACCGGGTGACCTAACCATGAGCAGGCTGAAGTGAGAGTAAAATCTCATGGAGGGCCGAACGCACGTTCGTTGCAATGACCGGCGATGACTTGTGGTTAGCGGAGAAATTCCAATCGAACTCGGAGATAGCTGGTTCTCCCCGAAATAGCTTTAGGGCTAGCGTTATCTTAGATTACCGGAGGTAAAGCACTGAATGGGCTAGGGGGCGATAAGCTTACTGAACCCTATCAAACTCAGAATGCCGGCTAATTGATGGATAGCAGTCAGACAGTGTGAGATAAGTTTCATTGTCAAAAGGGAAACAGCCCAGACCCACAGCTAAGGTCCCTAATGTATGCTAAGTGGAAAACGATGTGGAATTGCGAAAACAACCAGGATGTTGGCTTAGAAGCAGCCATTCATTAAAAGAGTGCGTAATAGCTCACTGGTCGAGTGACTCTGCGCGGAAAATATAACGGGGCTAAGCATGCAACCGAAGCTTAGGATTGTCTAAAGACAGTGGTAGGGGAGCGTCGTGTACGGGGTGAAGTCTGAGCGGAAGCACAGGTGGACTGTACAGGAGTGAGAATGCCGGAATGAGTAGCGAGAATTATGTGGGAATCATAATGGCCGAAAATCTAAGGTTTCTTGGGGAAGGTTCGTCCGCCCAAGGTAAGCCGGGAGCTAAGGCGAGGCCGCAAGGCGTAGTCGATGCACATACGGTAAAGATTCCGTAGCCGCCGAACTTTAAGTCAGAGGGACACTTGCAGATAGCGGAACCCAGCCGTTGGTTGAGCTGGGCGAAAGGGACTGAATTTAGTAGGGAAGTCCGCGATGCTGAAAGGCGAGAAAAGCTCTGATGAATACTAAGGCGCCCGTACCGCAAACCGACACAGGTAGATGAGGAGAGAATCCTAAGGCCAACGGGAGAAGGGTTGTTAAGGAACTCGGCAAATTGACCCCGTAACTTCGGAAGAAGGGGAGCCCCGAAAGGGGCCGCAGTGAATAGGCCCAAGCAACTGTTTACCAAAAACACAGGTTTATGCTAAATCGAAAGATGACGTATATGGGCTGACGCCTGCCCGGTGCCGGAAGGTTAAGAGGAGAGCTTAGCGCAAGCGAAGGTTTGAATTGAAGCCCCGGTAAACGGCGGCCGTAACTATAACGGTCCTAAGGTAGCGAAATTCCTTGTCAGGTAAGTTCTGACCCGCACGAATGGCGTAATGATTTGGGCACTGTCTCGACAGCCCGCCCGGCGAAATTGTAGTACTGGTGAAGATGCCAGTTACCCGCAACTAGACGGAAAGACCCCATGGAGCTTTACTGCAGTTTAATACTGGGAATCGGTAATTCATGTACAGGATAGGTGGGAGACTGAGAAGCATGGCCGTCAGGTCGTGTGGAGTCACCGGTGGGATACCACTCTTGGATTGCTGGTTTCCTAACCTGCGGCCCTGAATCCGGTCGGGGGACACTGTTAGACGGGCAGTTTGACTGGGGCGGTCGCCTCCAAAAGAGTAACGGAGGCGCTCAAAGGTTCGTTCAGCACGGACGGAAATCGTGCATTGAGTGTAAACGCATAAACGAGCCTAACTGCGAGACCGACGGGTCGAGCAGTAACGAAAGTTGGAGTTAGTGATCCGGTGGTATGTGAGTGGAAATGCCATCGCTCAACGGATAAAAGCTACCCTGGGGATAACAGGCTGATCTCCCCAAGCGTCCACAGCGACGGGGAGGTTTGGCACCTCGATGTCGGCTCGTCGCATCCTGGGGCTGTATTCGGTCCCAAGGGTTTGGCTGTTCGCCAATTAAAGCGGCACGCGAGCTGGGTTCAGAACGTCGTGAGACAGTTCGGTCCCTATCTGTTGCGGGCGTAAGAGATTTGAAGGGAGCTGTCCTTAGTACGAGAGGACCGGGATGGACGTACCTCTGGTGCACCAGTTGTCCTGCCAAGGGCATAGCTGGGTAGCTATGTACGGACGAGATAAACGCTGAAAGCATCTAAGCGTGAAACTCTCCCTAAGATGAGATCTCTCATCCATTATGGAGTAAGGGCCCAGAAAGACGATCTGGTTGATAGGCCGGAGGTGGAAGTGCAGTAATGTATGGAGCTGACCGGTACTAATAGCCCGAGGGCTTGACCTACAATTATGCAGGCAATCCAAGCCTTACTCACAGTCGCAGTTACGTTGTTCGGTTTTGAGGGTGCAGCGCGATATGCACCATTAGCTCAGTTGGTAGAGCACCTGACTCTTAATCAGGGTGTCCAGGGTTCGAGTCCCTGATGGTGTACCAGGATTTCAGGCAGCGAAAGCTGATTGAGATATAGAGACGGAACATGGCCCGTTGGTCAAGTGGTTAAGACAGAGGCCTCTCACGCCTTTAACATCGGTTCGAATCCGGTACGGGTCACCATTTTTCTCTTGACAGAGAGCGGAAAAGTGAATATAATGGTTGTTACTGCGAAAGCAGCTGCAATATAGTTGGTGCTTATTAGGGCGAGGGTCCACCCGTTCCCATCCCGAACACGGAAGTTAAGCTCGCTTCTGCCCACGATACTTGGCTGGAGACGGCCCGGAAAAATAGGTAGCGCCAACACAAGCGGACATCTTCGGATGTCCGCTTTTTTTGCTTGGTTCATAAAGTCAACCCCCGGCTCTGCCGAGAGAAACAGAAGGCCTATGGCGAGGGGAAGATTAGACAAGAAAAAATCTCCGAGTTAGAGTAAGAAAAAAGGCTTGTCGACCAAGACTTACAAAAACAAGGAGACTAATTCATGACAAGTAATAAAACCAACGACAAACAAAAGCTTGACTGTGACGGTGATGGCCTGTTTACGGGCGGTAGGGCAGAGAATGTGCGTGAAGAAAATTCGGTGCTCTTTGAGGGACTTGCCAGTAATAGGCCCTTACAGGGCCAGATCAGACCTCAGGCTTAGCCGGAGGTTTTGATTTCGGGTTCCGACCTTGACAGATGCCGCCGAATCCGGTAATATAGTGGCGGAAATGCTCAAGATATTGGAGGGAATGCCCATGGACATTCAGCAGGCGGTGGCGGAGAACATCCACCGCATCCGAAAAGCGCAGAAGCTCAGCATCGACCGGGCGGCGGAGCTGTCCGGGGTGTCCAAGAGTATGTGGGGCCAGATCGAGCGGGGCCTGGCCAACCCCACGGTGTCAGTGCTCAGCCGGGTGGCCCTGGGGCTGCACGTCCCCCTGGAGCAGTTGATCGCCTGCCACGACGACCCGCCTACGGCCCTGTATCGGGCGGTGGACGTGGCCGGACAGCGGCTGTGCGGCGGAAAGGTCATCGCCTACCGGCTGTTCCCCTTTGACCCGGAGTCCCGCAGCGAGTCCCTCCAGCTGGACCTGTTCATCAGCGGCCGCTATGAGGGACCGGACCGGGTCCCCGGCTCCTGGGTGTATGTCACCTCCCTGTCCGGAACGGCGGAGGTCACCACCGGCGGCGAGACCTATCGCCTGGAGAACCGGGACTGCCTGTCCTTCCCCGGCAGTCAGCCCTATTGCTATGAAAACGTCGGCAACAACACGGTCCGGCTTATCCAGCGGATCGTGTATAAAAAATGAGACGTCCCGGCAAACTACGGGACAAGGAGGAGCGTATCATGTATAAGAATATCGAAAAGCAGACCGCCCTGGAGCTGCGGGAACAGGTGGACTATCAGGCCGGTCAGATCATCAGCCGCACCCTGGTGCAGAATGAGCTGATGAGCATGACCCTGTTCGCATTTGAAAAGGGCGAGGAGATCAGCACCCACGCCGCCGGCGGCGACGCCATGGTGACGGTACTGGAGGGCACCGGCCGCTTCACTGTGGGCGGGCAGGAGTTCCTGCTGCATGAGGGCCAGACCCTGATTATGCCCAAGGACATCCCCCACGCGGTCTATGGCCAGGAGCGCTTCAAGATGCTGCTGACCGTGTCCTTCTGAGAAAAGTCCTGAAAAAGCACCGCCGGAGGCGCTGCCTCCGGCGGTCTGTTTTCACGATTCCATGTGCTTTCCCAGGAAGGCGGACACGGTCTGGGCCAGCTTATACTCCCCCTCGCCGGGGACCTGGCCCTCCGCCGACAGGAACAGCACCAGGCCCAGCACGTCCCCCTCGCAGAGAATGGGCGCGGCCACGGCGGCGGTGTAGCGGTCGTTTCCGTCGGTGACGGGCAGGGGCTGGTCCGCGCCCTGGCAGCAGTAGATGCGGCGCTCCTCCATGACCCGGGACAGAGCCTCGGACAGGGACTTGCCCAGCAGCTCCCGCTTTCCGGCGCCGGTGATGGCGATCACGGCGTCCCGGTCGGTGACGGCGGCGGTGAAGCCGCTGGTGCGGTTGAGGGCGTCGCAGAACTGCGCCGCAAAGTCCTCCAGCCCCCCCAGCAGGGAATACTTCTTGAAAATGACCTCCCCCTCCCGGGAGGTGTAAATCTCCAACGGGTCGCCGTCACTGATAACACGGACACGGAAAACCTTGTCCTCGTGGCCTTTTGAGGACTGGATCAGCGTGCTTTCGATATTTTTCGTGCCTTGCTTAAAATTTGCGGCGTCCTCCAGCGTGCCGCAGCGCAGCAGCGTGTCGATGTCGGTTTTGAGCTTAATTTCTAAATGATCCTCAAAGACGAGAATTTTGTCGATCAGCAGCTCCAGGTCGTTCCGCTCCAGCTTGTCCTTTTCCAGAATGTCATGGAACACGTCGATGGCGGTCTTGGCCACGCGGTTCACCTGAATGATGGTGTTGCGCTTGTCAGAGAGCAGGTCGATCTGGTGGTTGAGGCCGTCGATTTTCTTTTGGAGGTCGTCTTCCATCTCGTCATACAGCGCCTCGATGGATGCCTCCTGCTCGGGCTTTTTCATAATTTCCCGAATGCGCTGGCGCTTCGTCACCTTCAATTCTTCGGTGAGATCGTCCAGCACCGCGGCGAGATTGTCCGCAGACTGCTCCGTTTCCGCCACCTGCTCGGTCTCCCGCTTCAGTTCCTCGTTGAGCTGCTTCAGCATTTCGGCGGAGTTTTCTGCCAGCTTGCGGACATAGCTTTTCAGCAGCTCATCCAGCTTGTCCACCCGGATATGGTGGCTGGTGCAGCCCTTGAGCCCCCGGCGATGATAGGTTCCGCAGGTGTAGGCGGGGGCCAGGTCGCTGCGGCTCATGGCGAACAGCGGACTGCCGCAGTCGCCGCACTGCAGGAATCCTGAGTACACGTTGTCGTTGACCTTCACGCCGCGATAGTTGTTCCGGCTGCGCTTTTCCCGCAAGGCACGGGTGATGGCGAAGGTGCGGTAGTCGATGATGGCCTGATGGTGGTTCTCGATGACAATGTGCTCGTCGTCGTTGCGTTTGATGTCCTTGCCGTTGATCTTGGCGCGGGTATATTTGCCCTGACGGAGCGTGCCAATGTAGAAATCGTTGTCGAGAATCCCCTGCACCGTGGCGATGGCCCACGCGTTCTTGGCGTCGCGCTTCGTCTTCTTGCCTGCCGCCTCCTTGCGCATCCGCTCGGACATGCGCGGCGTGGGAACGCCCTCGTCGGTAAGATAGTTGGCGATTTTTTTGTAGCCCCAACCGGCGTTGTTGTAAAGGTCGAAGATTTGCCGGACGGTGGCCGCCTCGGTGGGGATGATCTCAAACTGCTTCCCCTCGGTGACGATGTAACCGTAGGGCGCGGCGCAGATCCACTCGCCGTCGTTCTGCCGCCGCTTCACCACGCTGCGCACCTTGCGGGAGGTGTCCGTGACGGGCATTTCGTTCACAAGGAACTGGAACTGGATTTTCAGCCAGTCGTCGTCATTGGGAAAGTCGATGCCGTCGCCGATGGAGACGATGCGCACGCCCGCGTCGCGCAGGTCTTCCAGCTCCACGAGGCCGCGCGAATTGCGGCGGGAGAAACGGGAAAAGTCCTTGATGATGAGGATGTCATATTTGTGCCGCATCAACCCCCGGCGCAGCTCCTGATAGCCCTCGCGCTGGTCGAAGGTGTAGCCGGAGCGGTCGCGGTCTTCAAAAAACGTCAGCGTGCTGCCGGGAAAGTGGGTTTTTACATAATCTTCGATGATGGCCTTCTGGTTTTCGATGGAGATGTTCTTCTGCTCCTGCTCATCGTCCACGGAAATGCGGGCATAGCCCGCAATGTCAAATGTTTCGATCAATCTGGCTCACCACCCTTCAGATATTTTGCCATCTCCCGGTCAAACTCAGAGATGTATTCGGCGTCCTGCTTTTTGCGGAACTCCTCGTAAATTGCGCCGACCTTCTTTGCCGCCGTCTCCCGGGAGATATGTCCCTTGCTATCCAGCACCTTGCGGCGGTTATTGGTGAGGAAGCGGTCGGTTTCGTCCAGCCAATCCTGCATACTCATAAGCTGCTCATCCTCCGCCATCAACTCGGCGTAGTCGATAAACATGGTGACCAGCCGATTCAGATGGGCCAGCTCCTTTTCGTTCAGGTAGTTTTTTGCCACCAGCGTGTCGCTTTTGAGAATTTTGCCGTCCGGTGCACCCTTCCATGTGGTCAGGCCCATGGTGGGGCTGTCCAGCGTTGCCCGCTCGGAAATCAGCTCTGCGGCTGTCTTTCCGGTGACGGCGTAGTGGAGCTTGTTCTGCACGAAGGCATAGAACGCTTTCGTGGTTTCGCTGTTTTTGTCGTAGTCGTAGCTGCACTGCTCAAACACATCGGCAATTTTCTGGTAAGCCCGACGCTCGCTGGCGCGGATTTCCCGGATGCGCTCTAAGAGCTCATCAAAGTAATCCTTGCCGAACGGACGGCCGTTTTTCATCATCTCATCGTTGAGGACAAAGCCCTTTTGAATGTACTCCTTCAGCGTTTTCGTCGCCCACTGGCGGAAACGGGTGGCTTTTTTGGAGTTCACGCGGTAACCCACGGCGATGATGGCGTCAAGATTGTAAAAATCTACCGTCCGTTTTACCTGCCGCTCACCCTCCTGCCGAACTGTTTCCATTTTGGAAATAGTTGCATCACGGGAAAGCTCCTGCTCTTCATAGATATTTTGCAGGTGCTTTGAGACGGCCGGAACATTAACATCGAACAGTTCTGCCATGGCCTTTTGGGTCAGCCAGAAGGTTTCGTCCTTGAATACAACGCTGACATATTCTTTGTCGCTGCCGTTGCTATACAACAGGATTTCGCCCTGTCCCATCATTTCATTTCCCATTTGCATTCTCCTCTATTTGTTCCAACGTCGGTGAGGCGGTTTTTGCTGTCTGCTGCCCGCATTTTCAACTGGTGACGATTCGTCACCAGTTCACTCCCCTCCGTTTCTGTCGCAGTGGACATATGACACTTGTATCTTCACATAAGTTTATTATTTTAGATAATATTGTACACGATACTGATGCTCTTTGCAAGTCCAAAAAGAAAAAGGCGGAAGGGATTTTTCCCCTCCGCCCATCATTCAGCGCTCCCTGCCCACGGCTCGCTGCTTTTTCGCCTGCTGCACGGCCTTTTCGGCGCTGCGGCGCCGGTTGTAGAGCAGCAGATCCCGCGTGTTCTCGTAAAGATCGCCCTTGCCGGACTCGAACACGGCGACCATGTATTTCTTCGCCTTGTATTTGGCGTAAATCTCTTTCAGCCCCTCCCGCAGAACGGGGTCAATTTTTTCTGCATTCGTCAGCCAGATTTCAACAAGCTTGTGATCGTCTCTGACGTTCATCTCCAAATAAAACCAGCCTCCTTTATATCTTTATTTTCCTCATCTTTCCTGCGCCTTATACGCCGCCGCCCGCTTTGCCGCCTGCAAAATCTCCGGAGGCAGGGCATCCACCATACGATGCAGTTCCTCCAGCTCGCCCAGCTTCTGGCTGATCTCCAGCTTTTTGCGGACGCTCTCCTTGGAGGCAGCACCCAACTGCTTCTCCAGCGCCGCATTTTCGGCGGTCAGCTCCCTGTAAGCTGCGTCGTACTTTCTGAGCTTTGTCCGCATGGCCTCCGCGCCGGGGATGTACTTGTCCAACAGCGCTGCCAGTTCTTCCGCCTTGGTTTTCTTGTTGAACGGATTGGTGTCGTTCAGAATTGCCATAATCTGCTCCTTCCGCCGGTTCAGGTGAACAGCTTCCTTGAAAAGCCGCGGCGGAATGTGGGTGCGTCCGGTTTCGCTGGCGCTCTCGCCCCGCTCCAGATCGGGATATTTCTTGACCATGTGCTTCCAGAACTCATCCTGCCACCATGTCAGCTTTTTCTTGTTGCCGACAATCTCTTTGGCACTGAGCCGTCCATCCTCTGTCAGCGGGACAAAAGAAAGGTGCATATGGGGCGTTTTCTCGTCCATATGCACCACAGCGGATATGATTGTTTCTGGCTTCTGGTTTTGCTTGATGAAGTCCAACGCTTCAGCAAAATAGGCTTTGATCTCGCTGCGCTTCTTGCCTCTGAAAAACTCCGGACTGGCCGTCACCAGCGCCTCCACCACCCGCACACTGTCCGACCGCGTGCGGCAACCGGCCTTGGCGATCTGCTTTTCCGCCTCGGCGCGGTACTTGCGCTGCGGCGTCACCAGATGAAAATTCAGGTGGCTGCGGGACGTGTCCACATCGGGATTGCTGGCATATTTTTCCTTGGTGCGCTCGTTGTGGGATTCAATGTGCCCGATTTCCGGCCCCTTGTATTTGGCGAAGCGAAGGATAGCGTACTGTGCTTTCATCGACGCTTCACCCATACGATATCGCAGCCTAGCACGTCGGCCAGCTCCACGACCTCCTTATAGCGGATACTCTCCCGCTGCAATTTTGCCGAAAGATTGGAAACACTGTCGCTCCAATCGTATTCCTCGGCCAGCCGGTCCAACGCTTCCTGCATGGTAAAACCGGCGCGAATGATCTGTGACTTGATTTCGTTTCTGATATTCATAAAATCCTCCCTGAATTCTTGATATGAAAACAGCGAAGCTGATGCACGCTTTTGCAAATCGGCTTCGCTGTCTGGTGAAATGTTCTGTCTCTCCCAAATCCGTTGGAAATTCTGCATTCGATGCATTCCTCGCAGGTGCATGACATCGACTTTTCAGAACTGTGTGCCTTTTCTCCGAATCGTGCAGGGGCACGCCCATCCGTGAAGCTGGTGCACGGTTCCAAGCAGCGCGGCTTCGTGAAATGGTTTTGTTTCCACGCAAATTTCTTTCCGGTTCTCATCGCTCCTGAAAATACCCTCTTCTTTTCAGCTCCTTCGCAGCTGAACTGAAAATCATCCATCCCATCCGCCCATCTATCCGGGATGCTTGGGATGGATGGGATGGAGCTTTTTGCGTTTGCGCTCATAAAACCGGCGGTGTGACCAAGGCCTCGATGCCCCAGAAGCCGTTGACCCGCTTGCCGATGGCGTTCTGGATGTGATTGTCGTGCTCTAGGCCGAACTCATCGGCGTGCTTTTTGAGCGTCATGCTCACCGTCCGTGCGGCGAGCGGCTTGTAGGCGTTGTCATTGCACCACATGGTATAGATAGCGTACAGATTGGCCGATGTAATGGTGCTGTCGGCCTTCAGCCGGATATACCCCTCCGAGCGCAGGAACAGCAGCACATTGTCGGCCTCCCGCCGGGCATCCTCACGGTTTGCTTTCGTCTGACTGCTCTCTGTGAAGCGGAAGTTATTGGCCTGCAAGCGGCGCAGGCCTTCGAGACACCAGAGGAAGATGCCCTCGATCTCTCCGCAGAGCTTGTCCGCGAGAAAGGAGTCGTCCTCGCGGTTCGGCGGCCTTTTCTTCACCGACAAAATGAGCTGGCGGCGGTAAAAGCCGTCCGAGTGGTCGTAGAGCGATTCCAGATCGCCGTTGGAAAAGGCCAGAAACCGAACGTACATCTGCCCCTGATAGCTCTGCTCGCCCTTGCGCTCCAAGTCCATGGGCATTTCGGCGGTGATGAGGGATTTGAGGTAGTGGGTGGATTTCAGGGCTTCCATCTTCATGTCGTCATCCACCATCAGAAGCTCGTGCTCCAGATCGGCCCGGGCAAAGGGGCTGCGCTCTACCTTGGCGATGCTGCCGTTCTTCAGATTGCCGCCCAGCAGCTTCTGCATTACCACGCCGATGCGGCTTTTGCCTTCGCCGCCGTTGCCCTTCAGCAGCATCATGACTTGCCCGCGATTTGTTGGAATCAGGCAGTAGCCGAGATATTCCTGCAGGGTCAGAATGTCCGTCTCCTCCAGCAACTCCGACAAAAAACGCAGCCAGTGAACCGGCTGCGGCGCGTTGGGATCAAATTTAACCGGCAGGCGGTTGCGGCAGAACTCCTTTTCGGGTCGGAACGCGCCGCTGAGGAACAGCGTGCCGTTGGACACGTGAATCCGATCCTCGTGCAGGGGCAGGTCCGGCGCATAGGCTTCCAGCTTAAGCATTTCCAGCAGGCCGGAGGCGCGTTTTGCAAGACCGCAGCTGAAATGCGGTCGGAGCATTTCGTAAATCTGCTTTCGGATGCTCTCCTCATCGGTGATGCGGCCATCCACGGTAAAAAAGCTGCCGCTGACGCATACCATGGGGTGCGCCGCCAGTAAATCCTCACAGAACAGCACCTCGTTGAAGTGCTTGTCCTGTATCCAACGCGGCGTTTCAATCCTGTCCATGTGCGTCCTCCTTGATTTGGCGGTTCCGCGCTTCCATGAGCCCAAGGCGGTTGTCTTTCTGCATATCGGCCACTACCTCTGCGCGTTCCTTCGGTGCGCCGGAAGTCAGAATATCCAGCATATTCCCAATACGCTCCAGCATGTGGCACGCTTCCACGTAACGCGGGTCAACAGGGTCATCCGGCGACTGCGGCGCACAGTGCTCCTTCCAGTCCTGCAAGATGCCGAAGTAATCCCGCAGAACCCGAAAACAGTGACGTTCGGCTTCCGCCTGCGTCTTTCCGCGCTTCAACCTCACCAGAACGGACGGCTTCTGCTCGGCAACGCCAAAATCCTCTGCCAGTTTCTTGGCAGCTTCCGCTGGCGGCAGGTGAAAAAGCCTCGCCACAAAGTCGATCACATCTCCGTGGGCTCCGCAACCGAAGCAGTAGAAGTAATCCTCATTCAGCTTCATGCTGGGCGTGTGGTCGGCGTGGAAGGGGCAGCAGACCATGTTGCCGCGGTTTACTTCCAATCCGTAGTATTCGGCAGCCTCTTTCACGGAAATTGCCATCTTGATTTGTGTAAATAAATCCATACCTGTTTCCTCCTATAAAATAATTGAACTTCGCCGTTCTGCCCGATGCCGTTCCTGCCCGAGAATCTCACTCCGGCGTTTCGTTCTCCTTGGCACGCGGAATGCGGTACTTCGCCGGAAAACATATCCTCATCGGACGGTCATGAAATTTTCAAGGTGCTGCGTAGGTTATGGCTAAATTTTAGTAAGAAAACAGGCCCTTTCCCGTATATCCAAGAGGTAGGAAAAGTGGGAGAGACGGCGGATTTTCCACGCTTTTAGACAAAAGCGAAAAAGTGTGATATCATACAGGAAAAGTCGAAATGGAGGTGGGTGTATGCAGGTTAAGCTGACAATCGGAGAGCGTTTGAAAGATTTACGAGTCGCGAAAAAGTTGACCTTAGAGCAGCTTTCCGCTGAGGTGGGCATCTCAAAATCCGCGCTTGGCAAATATGAATCGGATAACGGCAAGGACATCAGCCCGTACAGCATTTCGATGTTGGCGGACTACTATGGCGTTTCTTCTGACTATCTGATGGGGCGGACGGAAACAAAAAATCACCCAAACACAGCTCTGCACGAGCTGCATTTGAGTGATACTTCGATCGATGTATTGAAAACAGGCAAGTTCAACCACCGGCTGCTATCGGAGCTGATCTGCCACAGGGATTTCCAGCGGCTTATGTTGGATGCGGAAATTTACGCTGACCGGATCGCAGATATGCGAATCAAGGATATGAATACCGTGCTGGAAGCCACCCGTCAGATGGTTCTGATGGAACATGGCGAGGTAGCTGACGATCTGTACCTCCATACTCTGAAAGCGGCGCAGATACAGGAAGAAGAATATTTCGGACATCTCGTTGCGGGTGATCTGAGCAGCATCCTGCGGGACATCCGGGAGGAACACAGGACGGATGCGCTGACCGCGGACGATGACCTGTCCGCTGCCGCTGTGCAGAAGCAGTTGATGGAGGCCGTACATTTTGAGGGCAGCTCCGAGGAAAAGAAAATCCGCGCATACCTTGCAACACTTGGCATTGATTACGACACGCTCACGAAAGAAGAGTTTGTTTCGCTGATTGGAATCCTCAAGAAGTCCAAGCACATGAAAAGTCCTATCAGCCAGCGAGGGAAAACGACCATGACCCACGGCAAGGGAAAACGGAAGAAACGCTGAAACAGGGGTGTCGCTGCGGCGGGACGGGGGTGTATATACCTTTCATTCCTTTTCCGGCCAGTCGGATTTTGTCTCTCAAAAATCCCGCATTAGTGTCACCTTGGTGTCGCAAAATCCGCCTGTCCAGCTCTGCATAAGTTCCGCTGGCGAAATCAAAGATTTCGAGCGTCACTTATACTGCCGCCGAAAAGCGTCTGTCGACCGCTATCTGTCCGTACAGCAGATGGCGAGGCCAACCCCTCTTCCGCGCCAGCTGGAAGCAAAGGTATAACACACTAGACTTTGCAAGCAAAATCGTGTGCCAACAGGGATGCTGCGCGCCCCTATTGGAAACCCAGCGGCAAAGAGGCGCGGGTCTCCGGTGGAGACCTCAAAGCGTGAAACGCTTTGAAGCGCTGACCGAGCCGACAGGCGAGACCTCCCTTTGCAATCCCTCCATTTTCCTCGCAGGTGCATATACAGGCTGCAAAAACGCAGCTTGTCATGCCTGCTCAGAAAATACAAAAGGAAGTCCGTCCCTCGCAGGAACGGGCTTTCTTTTTTTACCGTCAACTTCAATTTTGTCATTACTGCAAAAGTGAGAAAATTGCGATTGACGGTGATGCAATTTATGGGTATACTGTAACTGCATCATTGAATGATATTTGATGAAATTAAACGCTGAATGAGGAATTTGAATGAGAGAATTCGACTTCAAAGCAGAATATCAAAAGCTCCTGACGCCGGAGGTCGTGGCGTATCTGACGCAGATCCACGAGTACAAGGGGCAGCAGAACCTCTTTATCGAGGCCAAGGCGGATGCACTGTCCAATCTTTTGGAGGTTGCGAAGATTCAGAGCACCGAGGCATCCAACCGCATCGAGGGCATCATCACCACGGACGACCGCCTGAAAAAGATCGTCCGCGAAAAGACCATGCCCCAGACCCGCAGCGAAAAAGAGATCGCCGGATACCGCGACGTGCTGGCGACGATCCACGAGAGCCACGACTATATCCCGCCAAAGCCGACGGTCATTTTGCAGTTGCATCGGGACCTGTACAAGTTCAGCGGCAAGTCCATCGGCGGCAGCTTCAAAAACTCGGATAATGTGATTGCCGAGGAACTGCCGGATGGACGGAAGATCGTCCGGTTTGAGCCTGTCTCCGCGTGGGAAACGCCGGGGGCAATGACGGCACTTTGCGATGCCTTCCGGACGGCCATGCAGGACACGGAGTTTGATCCGCTGCTGCTGATTCCGATTTTCATTCTGGACTTTCTCTGCATCCACCCCTTCAATGACGGTAATGGCCGCATGAGCAGGCTCCTGACGCTGCTGCTTCTGTACCGCTCCGGCTATATCGTGGGCAAGTATATCAGCATCGAAAAGCTGATCTCCGACACTAAGGAGACCTATTACGAGGCGTTGCAGGAAAGCTCCTGCAACTGGCACGAGGGAACCAACGACTATGCACCCTTTGTCACCTATATGCTGGGTGTTCTGGTGGCGGCGTACCGGGATTTCGAGAGCCGGATCGAGCTGCTGACCACCAAGGGCCTGTCCAAGCCCGACCGGGTGCGGGAGATCATCAAAAATCACCTCGGCAAGATCACCAAGAGCGAGATCATGGCCAAATGCCCGGACATCAGCCAGATCACCGTCCAGCGCGCGCTGGCGGAGCTGCTGAAAAACGGCGAAATCACCAAGCTCAGCGGCGGAAGATATACGGCGTATTTGTGGAGCGGGGAGGAATAGTTGGGCCGCGATTTAGAAAGCCAGGCATGGAAATTCAAAAGGAAGTCTGCATCAACGATGAGAGAAACCCTCTTTCGAATAGAATTACAGAAACACTTCGCATTTCAAGCTATTAGTGGGATACAAAATATCCGTACGCCAAATGTGAGATGTTGTCTTGTGACCTAAATTCTTTCAAACGAAATTTACATTTGATGTTTTTCCGTTTTTTTGCTATAATAAAAGAGTAAGCAATAAGAGATGAGCTGCAGCCGGGGGAGGTGATATAATGACTGATATGGAGCAGCTTTTGGCGGTTGCCAAGATGTACTATGAACAGGGGTTGACGCAGCAGGAGATCGCCGAAAAGGTGTTTCTGTCCCGGTCCCACGTCTCCCGCATGCTGAAGGAGGCCCGTGCTCTGGGGATCGTTGAAATCATCATCCGCTCGCCCTTTGAAAACCATGTCAGTTTGGAGATGAGCCTGGCAGAGCGCTTCGGAATGGAGAAGATTCTGGTGGCCTACACTGAAAACACCGGCCCCCGGGAGGAGTTCAACAGCGTGTGCAGCATGGGCGCGTCCTATCTCAACAGCATTCTCACCAACCGCAGTGTGCTGGCTGTGTCCAAGGGGAAAACGGTGGCTGCCACCATCGGCGCGCTGAAGCCGTCCAAAACCTTGCCGGATATGCGCTTTGTGCAGCTGGCCGGTTCTATGGAGAGCATCAATCCGGATATCGACGAGATGTTTATTCTGCAGCGGGTGGCCGCTCTGTACGGATGCGACTGCAAGCGCCTGCTGGTGCCGTATCTGCTGGATGATGAGGAGAGCAAGGCCCTGATCTGCCGGCACAGCGCCACCCGCGAGGTGCTGCGCTGCCGCAAGGACGTGAATACCTTCATCAGCGGTGTGGACACCATGCTCTATTGGGCGGAGCGCATGGACGAGAAGGACGTGCATCCTCTGATGAACCAGGGTGCCGTGGGCTGCATGTGGGGCTATTTCTTTGATATCAACGGCAACATTATCGACACGCCCTTGTATAACCGCATGATCATCCCCGATCGCAGCATCTTCCAATCCGCTCAGACCCGGATCTGTATCGCTTCGGACCGGTTCAAGGCCAAAGCCATTCTGGGGGCTCTGCGGGGCGGTATGTGCAATGTGCTGATTACCAATTCCAAAATTGCCAGCCAGATTCTGAATCTGGATGCAGTCTGATATAAGGGAGGACCATATGAGCGTTCTGTCTCTGGATGCCAGCCAAAGCGTGAAACTCACTCTGATGAAGGATATCTCCTATTGCCTGGTTCGTTCCGACAAGCTGGGCCGGCGCCGGGATGTGCTGGTGGTGTTCAATGACCAGCCGGAAGGATATGTCCTGTCCTACGGTGATTGGCTGCACTTTATCAATCAGGTATCCGGCCGCCGCATTCTGTTCGGCTTTTACCGCCGGATGCGGAAGTATTTTTCCGGACGCACCCGGGAGGAATTTCAGCAGGAGCTGTCCCGCCGGGGCATTGCCTTCCGCCGGGAATGTCCGCCGGCGACCAATTGAATCACAAACAGCAGGAGCCCCTCCGGATGGAGAAGCTCCTGCTGTTTGTGTTTTGTATGTCCCGTAATTTCCTTTTGTTCCGATGAGGCCTGCGATTCAAAGAGTGGAGGCGTCGATGGCGGACAGAGCCCGCCGCAGCTCCAGCACCTTCCCGGGAACTACAGACAGCTCCCGCACACCGGCCTTGATATAGAAGGGAAGCAGCGCCTCGTTTCCGGCGGACTCTCCGCAGATGCCGCACCAGATCCCCCGGGCCGCGGCGGCCTGGGCGGTGTTCTGGATCAGACGCAGCACCGCCGGGTGAGAGGAGTCGAACAGATCGGCAACCTTATCGTTGAGCCGGTCCGCCGCCAACGTGTACTGGGTCAGATCATTGGTCCCGATGGAGAAGAAATCCACCTCCTGGGCAAACTGGTCGGCCAGGATGGCGGCGGAGGGAACCTCCACCATCATGCCCACCTCGATGTCCCGGGCCAGGGGAACCTGCTCTGCCTCCAGCTCCCGGCGGCACTCCGTCAGCAGGGCCTTGGCCCGGCGAAGCTGGTCCAGGTCCCCGATCATGGGGAACATAATGGCCAGGCGGCCATAGTGCGATGCCCGCAGCAGGGCCCGCAGCTGGGTGCGGAACATGTCCCGGTGATCTAGGCACATGCGCACCGCCCGCCAGCCCATGGCGGGGTTCTCCTCCGGCGGCAGCGGCAGCCAGGGCGGCACCTTATCGGCGCCGATATCCAGTGTCCGCACCACCACGCGCTTGCCCTCCAGCTTTTCCAATACCGCCCGATAGGCCGCAAACTGCGTGTCCTCGTCCGGTGCGCTGTCGGCATTCATATAGAGGAACTCGCTGCGCATCAGCCCCACGCCGTCAGCGCGCACCGCCGCGGCGTTGTCCGCGTCCGTGACATAGGCAATGTTGGCGCAGATCTCCAGCTCCAGGCCGTCCTTGGTGCGGCTGGGGAGGTCGCGATACACCTGCAGATCCGTCTGCTCCCGGAGATAGGCCTGACGCCGGGCCGAATAATCCGCCAGGGTCTGCTCGTCCGCGTCCAGGATCACCAGCCCCTGGGAGCCGTCCACTACGACGGTCCCGGAGGCGGCGGAGAGAGCCTCCACCAGTCCGCCGACGCCCACCACAGCGGGGATTCCCATGGTGCGAGCCAGAATGGCAGAGTGCGAAACGTGGGAACCCAGCTCCGTGACGAACGCCATGACATGCTCCCGCTCCAGCTGCATGGTGTCACTGGGGAACAGGTCGTGGGCACACACCACGGAGGACTCCTTCAGGGCCTGGCTCTGCCCGCCGGTCAGCACCTGCAGCAGCCGCTGGGTGATGTCCCGGATATCGGCGCTGCGGGCCCGCATGACCTCATCGTCCATAGAGGCGAACATCTCTGCAAACTCCTGGCCGGCGCAGGCCACGGCGTGCTCCGCCGTATAGAGCTGGTTGGTGATGTTGTCCTCCACCGACTCCAGATAGTCCAGGTCCTCCATCATCATTTTGTGTATGTCAAAGATCTGGGCGGCGGCCTCGCCGGCTTCCCGAACGGTCTTTTCATACAGCCGGTCCAGCTGAGCCCGGGCCTCCTGCACGGCGCAGTCAAACCGGCGCTGCTCCGCCTGGGCCGTCAGCCGGGACAGCTCCTCATAGGCGGCCAGCTGCACCTTCTGATACAGCCATGCGGGGCCGATGGCCACCCCCGGTGAGGCGGGAATACCGTGAAGAGTGATCATTGCCGCATCCTCCTCACAGCTCCGCCTGGCAGAAATCCTGCAATGCCTGGCAGGCGGCGTCCTCGTCGCCGCCCTCCACGGTGACCCGCAGCTCCTGACCGCACTTGGCCGCCAGCTTCATCACAGCGAACAGGCGCTTGCAGTCGGCGGTTTTTTCGTTGGCGGTCAGGGTGACGCGGCTGTCCATGGCCTGGGCCAGCTTGACGATCAGTCCGGCCGGGCGGGCGTGAAGTCCCTCGGCGTCCTGGATCACATAAGTAAATTCTTTCATATAACAGCTCTTTTCTCAGGCCTTGCTGAGTTCATCCAGATAGGCCCGGGTCTTTTCTTCAATTTCCGCCTCGGACATGATATTCTTCAGCGGGATCACGTGGGCGCCCTTGCGCTTGGCATCGGCAAACTGCGGCTCCAGCGAGACGCTGCAATACACTACGTCGTACTTCTGGCCGATGGCCTTGCCCACGGAGACGGTGTTGGCCTCCACGTTGCACTTCAGGCCCAGCTTGGTGAACACGCGCTTGACCTTGAGGCTCACCAGCTGACAGCACCCGTTGCCGGCAGCGCAGCAGGCCAGAATGTTGAATTTTTTGGAAGTGATATCCATTGTTCGTTCCTCCTGTTTTGACAGTATGTATAATATGATGCATAGCGCCGCCGCCGGCAGCGCGGGATAACGGGGGCAAAGGGTACGTCACCTGCCGACAGACCTCCGCTTTCGCGGAGGCCCGTCAGCAGTGTGTAGAAAAGGGTGGTTGTCAGGTTTATTGGGTCAGCAAAGGGCCTTACAGGTCCTCGCCCATGACCTCCTTGTACTGCTCCCAGTCCTCGGCGGCCAGCCAGTAGCCCTTCTTGTTCTTGAGATACTGGATCTGGGGGATAGCCAGCATGATGACCAGCACCAGCGCATAGCCGGCCCAGCCAAGATACTTCCACAGGGGGGAGAAGGCGGACAGCGTGATGGCGTTATCCACCTGGAAGCCCACGCCGCCGTAGACGTCGAAGCCGATGATGCAGGCAGCGATACCGGCCAGGAACACGTCAGACAGAGCAACGGCGATGCAGGAGACCACCAGTGCCTTGATGCCGCCGCGGTGATGGGCAAAGATACCCACGGTGGCGCTGTCGAACATCATGGGAACAAAGCCCACCAGGCACACGAAGGGCAGATTCAGCAGCATGCCCACGGTGGTGAACACGGTCATGGTCAGAGAGCCCACCAGGAAGCTGACGGTGATGACGGAGCCGTTGGTCACGAAGCCGTAGAAGGCGGCGCAGTCGATGCCGGGCAGGGTGTTGGGCAGGACCTTCTCGGAGATGCCGCTGAAGGCCACGGTCAGCTCAGCCACGAACATGCGCATACCGGTCAGCAGGATCACCAGATACACGGGGAACTTGCCGGCGGTGTGGAAGATATACAGCGCGAAGCTGGTGTCGGCGGTGAGGCTGGAGTCGATGCCCATCATGGCCTCCTTGCCGATCAGGGAGATCAGCACGGCGAAATAGGCCAGCATAACGATAAAGGAGGCCACATACATGTCGTTGAAGATGGACAGGAAGCCGGGCAGCTCCAGATTGTCAAACTTCTTGACTTCCTTGCCCTTCTTCTTGGCCCGGCGCTCCAGCAGGCGGCCGTACTCATAGCCCAGGCGGTCCAGGATCATCTGGGTGTGGCCCACGCACATGTTGGCGCCGTCGGTAAGATCCTGAGCGGGCTCAACGGTGAGGTTGGACAGCACGCACCACTTCACGGCCAGATACAGACCCACAGCCAGGATGGTGGCAAAGTCGCCCATAACGGGGAACATCACCAGCAGGATGGGGACCATGTCGATGGCCTGACCGGACAGGATGTGGGCCTGAATGATCAGGGAGCGACACTTGGTGTATTTTTTCATCAGCACCAGGATGATGGCGATGCCGAAGCCGGCGGCCATGGATGCCATCTGCAGACTGGTGGTGCGGCCAAAGCTTTCCAGAATGGCCGTCAGCGTGCCGGCGCCCAGGGAGTCATCGTTGACGATGATGTTCATGCCCAGCACCTGGCGCAGGCCCATCATGATGGGCTGGAAGGTGGTGTACAGGCCGCCGGTAGCGGTTTGATAAACAATATAGCCGATATAGGCCTTCAGAGCGCCCATCAGGGATTCCAGGAAGGGGCGCTTGGTCAGAAGCTGGCCGATAAACACCAGGACCATCATAAACATGGCAGCCCGGTCAAAGAAGTTATACCAGATCCAGCTCAGAACGGAAACAACAGAATCCATTATGATTTTCCTCCGTATTCACACAAAGTATGTTGGTAAAGAGCTTTTACGCGGTAGATTGCTGAGTATGGAAGGCACGAGCCCCGACGGGGCGGGGATAGATCCTCTCCTCTCTCCGGTCAAAAACTGATTGTGGGAATCCAAATTTAATTCAAACAAGCTCAGGAGCGGCTCAGCCCAGCAGCTTGTCAAAATCCTCTTTTGTTTTGGCGTCCAGCAGAGCCCGGACCGTCTCCTCGTTGTCGAACACATCCGCCAGGTCCATCATCACATCCAGGTGGGCGTTAAGCTCCTTGACGGCGATGGCGAAAAACAGCTCTGCGCCCATCTCCGGGTCGCTCTCGTCGTAGCACACGGGGCGGTTGATCTTTACGAAGCTTACCGCCGCCTGCCTGACCAGGTCCGTGCGCTTGGAATGGGGCATGCAGATGTGGGGCGCGATGAAGATGTAGGGGCCGTTCTCGGCCACGTTCTCTATGATGCTGTCGGCATAGGCCGGCTCCACCAGCCCCTGGCGGATCAGCGGCGAACAGGCCGCCTTCACGGCCTCCTCCCAGGTGTCAAACCCGCTGTAAACGTCGAACAGCCCGTCTTGATACAGCTTTTTCAGATAAGCCAGTTCCATGTGTTCTCCTCCCACGGATGAATGAATATGCAGTTTTGCTGCCCGGGTCCGCAGGGGCTTCTCTGGGCATATCCGACAAAACTCACACCGCCATTATGCACGATTTTTCTGAAATATGCAACTGCTGCACGAAAGATACACACAAGTCCTCCTTGCACACATGCGCAGAAAATAAGCCGTCATTTGCCTCTTTTTCTGGAAATTCCTGGAACATATAGGGAAAACTCCCGGTTTTGCTACACATTTGTGCAAATAAAAAACTGAAAATTTCGGTCGGAGGCATTTTTTCGGCCCCTGCCGGGTGTGCTGGATGACACGTTGTGAAATGTGACAAAACCTATTGCATTATCGGCCGCTCCATCGTATACTTTCATCAATGCAGGGCGCAGACAGGCATCCGGTCGCCGCGATCCGTGCCCGGCAGCAGCGGCTTATTTAACGAACAAGGAGGATTATTCCAAATGCCGAAAGTAAGAACCGTACTGGGTGATATCGAAGCGTCTGAGCTTGGCTTTACCATGGCCCACGAGCACGTTATCCATTGTCCCCGCGGCCTGTTCGCTCCTGACAACGAGTGGGCGCTGCGTGATTTCAATATCCAGCTTCAGATGGTCAAGGATTACAAGGCCATCGGCGGCGGAACCCTGGTGGACGCCATGTGCCGCGACCAGGACGGCCGCTGCCCCGCGTATCTGAAGGTCATTTCCGAGACCACCGGCGTTCATATCATCGCCGCCACCGGTATCCCCTTCGACTATCCCGGCGACCGGGAGCCCCTGATGGATCTATCCATCGTCTGGAAGGATAAGGACGTGGACGAGATCGCCGCCGGCTATGTCAAGGAGATCACCGAGGGCATGAACGGCACCAACATCAAGGCCGGCTGGATCAAGGCCGGCACGCAGTACTGCTATGCCACTCCCGGCGAGATCAAGGGCCTGAAGGCCGCTGCCCGGGCCGCTCTGGCCACCGGCGCCGCCGTTCATACCCACACCGACGGCGGCTCTTTCGCTCTGGAGCAGCTGGAGATCGTCCTTAACGAGGGCCTGCCCGGCTCCCAGTTCGGCGTGGCGCACATTGACCGCAACCCCGACTTCTGGCTGCACAAGAAGATCGCCGAGTCCGGCGCTTACCTGATCTATGACGGTCCCGGCAAGGTGAAGTACTATCCCGACTCCGTCCGCGTGGATCTGCTGCGCCGCCTGGTGGACGCCGGCTTTGAAAACCAGATCATGCTCAGCAACGACATGGGTAAGAAGAGCCATCACCAGAGCTATGGCTATGGTCCCGGCTGGGGCTTCATCAAGCAGAAGTTCATCCCCCGTCTGCTGGACGAGGGCTTCTCCGAGGAAGTCGTCCACAAGTTCATGTATGAGAATCCCGCCCGCTTCTACGCACTGAGAAAGTAAGAGGACAGCTATGAAGAATGATCGTGATGAACGGACCCGGCCGCACGTCCCCACCTCTCCTGAGGAGTGCGATCCCAACTCCGCCACCGTGCAGCGCTGGCAGCCCAAGCGCCTTCCCCTGCGGGAGGGCATTGCCCAGGCCTCCTGGTTCTGTCGGATCATGTATATCCTGATCGTGTTGGGAACGGGAGCACTGAACCTGATTTATTGGCAGAAGCTGCCCGATACATTGGTCCTGCGGACCTGGTTCGGGTATTCCGCCGTTGAGGTTCCCACCGTTTCCTACTTTATCGTGTCATTTCTCCTCATCTGCTATTTGGTATACCGCGATCTGGTAAATCGGTCCCTGTCCAGAAGAAAGGTGTTTATTCCGCTGATCTTCTTTTTGGGCAACTATTACATGATCGTGGAGCTGCTGCAAACCATGGCGGCGTGAGGCACATCACGGTCGTTTCCCAAAGCGGCCCGTCCGTCGGGCGGGCCGCTTTATACGGGGATCCCTGCGTTTTTTTACAAGCAAAGCCTATGAGTATGAATATAATGGAGGAATTATGAAAGCTCCTTATTTGCAGATTGCATTGGATAACGAATCCCTGGAGGACGCCTTCCACACCCTGCGGGGCGGACTGGGCAACGAGGTGGACATCATTGAGGTGGGCACCATGCTGATCCTGATGGAGGGCGTGCGGGCGGCGCGGATCATGCGGGCCTGCTTCCCCGACAAGATTATGGTGGCCGACGCCGCGCTGTCCGTGGCGCATTTCGGGCCCAAGGTCCTGGCTGCGGGAACCCAGTTTGTGACCATGTTCTCCCCTGCCCGCAACGAGGTAAAGGCCGCCATTCTGGCCCAGGCCAAGGCAGGCGGCCAGGACGTTCAGATCGAGTTGTACGGCGACTACGGCGAAAGCTGGACCTTCGACGACCTGCGGGAGTGGAAGGACATCGGCATCCGCCAGATCATCTATGGCCGGCCCAGCTCGGCCAGCGGCCCCTGGACCGCCCAGGACGTGGACTTCGTGCGCCAGCTGTGCGACATGGGGTTCGAGGTCACCGCCACCGGCGGCATCACCTATGAGGACCTGGACATCCTGGCGGGTCTGCCGCTGTATGCCGTGATCTGCGGCCGTTCCATCCGCAATGCGGAAAATCCGGCGGCGGAGGCCCGCCGCATCAAGGCCCGTATGCAGGAGCTGTGGACCTGAGCGCATCTCCATCAAAAATCTAAAGAAAAAGGTGAAATTCTTATGTGGATCGACAATATGTTTGGCGTAAAGAAGCCGATCATTACCATGCTGCACCTGGATCCCCTGCCCGGCGATCCCCGATATTATTACGGCGACTGCATGGACCGGGTGGTGGAGCATGCCCGGGCCGACCTGCACGCCCTGCAGGATGGTGGCGTGGACGGCATCATGTTCTCCAACGAGTTCAGCCTGCCCTATGAGCGGCACATGAGCTTCGTGACCCCGGCGGCCATGGCCCGGGTGATCGGCGAGCTGAAGTCCGAGATCCGCGTCCCCTACGGCGTGGACTGCATCTCCGATGGCCTGGCTGCCATTGAGCTGGCGGCCGCCGTGGACGCAAAGTTTATCCGCGGCACCTTCAGCGGCGTGTATGTGGGCGACGGCGGCCTGTACAACAACGACTTTTCCCAGCTGCTGCGCCGCAAGGCCGCCCTTCACCTGGACGAGCTGAAGATGCTGTACTTTATCAATCCCGAATCCGACCGCAACCTGGATACCCGTCCCCTGGCGGATATCGCCCGCTCCACTATCTTCAAGGCCCATCCCGACGGACTGTGCATCTCCGCCAACGCCGCCGGCCAGGATGTGGACGACGCGCTGATTGCCAGCGTGAAGGAGATCGCCCCCAACGTGGTGGTGCTGTGCAACACCGGCTGCCGCCCCGACACCATCGAGAAAAAGCTGGCCACCGCCGACGCGGCTGTTGTCGGCACCTATTTCAAGGAGGGCGGCCGTCTGGAGAACGACAACCTGGAGAACGTCCGTGTGGATATCAACCGGGTCAAGGAGTTCATGGACGTGGTCAAAGCCCTGCGGCAGAAGCTGTAAGGCCCCAGGAAAGGAGCAACCATGAAACGGATCATTCCCTCTGTGGCCTCCGCCAACCAGCTGTTCCTGGCGGAGGAGATCGGAGCCTTTCCCGCCGGAACCCTGCTGCATGTGGACATCGAGGACGGCAATTTTGTCAACAACATCACCTTCGGCATGCGGACAGTGCGTTCCATTGCCAACATGTTCCCGCAGCACCCCCTGTGTTTTCACTTCATGGCCACCAACCCCTCCCAGTATTTTGAGGAGATCGCCAAATGCGGTGCCAGGCAGGTGGCGGTCCATTTTGAGGGCCTGCCCTACCCCTCCGAGGAGCTGTGCCGGATCCGGGAGCTGGGGATGATCCCCGGCCTGGCCATCAATCTTCGCACGTCCATCTCCCAGGTGGAGCCGTTTTTTGAATACATCGACTTCCTGATGGTCATGACCATGGACAGCGGCTATGGCGGCACCAATGGGCTGGGCTTCTGCTTCGCCAATCATGACCGCATCCGCCAGGCCCGGGCGGCGTTGCCTGCGGGCAAGGAGCTGTGGGTGGACGGCGCCATGGACGAAACCGAGATGAAGAACTGCTTCGCCCTGGGTGTGGACGCGGTGATCGCCGGGCGGATGATCTTCCCGGAAAAGCTGGCCCAGGCCGGCGAGACCCGCCGGGCCTATCTGCCCAGTGAGCGGCAGCAGACCCCGGCGCAGCTGCTGGAGCAGTATACCCGCCGCTATTGTATGGATGAATAGGAGAGACGCAATATGTACGAAAAAGAAAGACGCGCCCTGATCGACTGCGCCCTGCAGATGAAGGAATGCCGCCTGATCACTCTGTGCGGCGGCAACGTGTGCATGCGCCTGAATAACGGCAACATCGCCGTCACCCCCTCTGGCATGGACTATGAGATCATGACCTCTGACGACGTGGTCATCGTGACGCCCCAGGGCAAGATCGTGGAGGGCACCCGCCGCCCCACCTCCGACCTGGATGCCATCCTGTATATTTTTGAAAAATTCCCCTGGGTCAATGCCACCATTCATACCCACCAGCCCTACGCCACGGCGTTGGGCCTGGTGCAGGACGTGTTCCCCGCCACGCTGGTGTCCCAGATCGATGCCCTGCGGGGTGATGTGCCGGTGGCGCCCTTTACGCCGTCCTCCGACAAGGGGATGGGCGTTCTAACGGTGGAGCACTATAACGGCTCCCTGGCGGTGATCCTGCGAGGCCACGGTGTGATGGCCTTCGGCCCCACGCTGCAAATCGCCCTGTATGCGGCGGTTTATCTGGAGGAGGCGTCCCAGACCTATCTGGCGGCGCTGGCCACCGGGCGCAAGGTGGAGCCGCTGGACCCGGAAATGGTAAAGGCCGAGTTGGGCGAGCCGGATTCCTGGGCCAATTATCTGCAAAAATAAGTTGCATTTTCCCAGTCGGAAAGTATAATGAGATCATGAAAAAAAGGAGGCTCTTTTATGAACTGGAAGCTGGGTAAGCTGATCAAGAATAAGACCTACAAGCTCTGGGGTGTGAACATCTTCGATTATCAGTGGACGGATACCGGCGAAACGGTGCACCTGAAGGACTACACCGATGGCATCCGCAAGGATTTTACCATCTATACCATCGATGTTGAGGGAACCACGCACACCTTTGCCGCCATTGGCCGGGGTTTGAACACCTGGCTGTTCTATGTGGGTGAGTAACGATTTCCGGTGCTGAGCCGGGGAGCTGGATAATGCCCTGTGCTATAGACAGTGCCTATTGCTGGCAGGCGTCTCAAAACAATAAATATTGGGGTCAGGTTTCAGTACCTGGCCCCAATATTTATTGTAAAAAATAATTGGCCTTTTCCGTCACTATGTACTACTTCCAACCTTGCCTCTTGGCCAAATCGCCCATCGCAAAGCAGAATTGTTCCCACCGTGCCAATGTTATCTGTGACGGGTCGCCCTCACGGATGCGCATGGTGCGGCGGATCTCCTTGGGAATGACCACCCGTCCCAGGTCGTCGATGCGGCGCACGATTCCGGTTGCTTTCATATGATAACTCCCTTTGTAACTGAATATTGGCAAAGGTAGTATCTGCACTCCCAGGCAGATTATGCGAAAGCACCGGGCGCGGACGGCCGTGCGGAGACGAAATGTATCCGGATACGGCTTGATCTCTATCCGGCATTTTTAACGGATAAATGCCAACGACAGTTGCGATACACATACAATTATGGCATACTATACAGGCGGCAGGTTCGGAGAAATTGATAACAACAGGGAGGGGCTGCATCATGAAAAAGAAAACCACGCGCAGGCAGGTATTGCTGAGCTTTTTAGGGACCACCGATCCCATTCGCGGTGAGCGCGACGGCGCTATGCTGCACATCCTGCGCCACTACCGCCCCGAGGTGGTCTGCCTGCTGTTTACGCCCGAGGTGCGAAAGCTGGCGGAGGCGGACGAACGCTATGAAAAGGTGTTTTTCCACCTCAAGTCCCATTGGGACGGCTACGCTCCGGCGGTGTTGGAGCAGGATCTTTCCGTCAGTGATGTTTCCGATATGGACGAGCTGGATCAGCCGCTCCACGACGTGATGAACCGGCTGAGCCGCGAGTATGCGGATGCGGAGATCCTGGTGAACATCACCTCCGGCACGCCCCAGATGCAGATGCTGCTGTCGCAGATGGTGCTGGAGCTGCGCTATCATGCCCGGGGCATACAGGTGAAAACGCCGGAGAAGAAGGCCGGCACCACCGTTCGCACCAACGACAGCGAAAACTACGACATCGACCTGGAGATCGAGTGCAATGAGGACGAGCAGGAGGGCGCGCCCAACCGCTGCGTTGAGCCGGAATTGTTCTCCGTGCGCCGCAAGAATCAATGGCAGCAGGTGGAGGCGCTGCTGAATCAGCGGTGCTTCCGGGGCGTTGCGGAAAAGCGCCCGGCGCCTCTGTCGGAGGAGCTGATGGCCCTGGTGAAGCACATGGCCTATCGCAATGACCTGCTGCCGGAGGAGGCCCGGAAAGCCGTGCGGGGATACGGGCTTGGTCTGAAGCTGTATCTGCCGGAGGCCGCCCCCGCGCATCAGGACATCTGCGAGTATGCGCTGCTGATGAAAAATCTGCTCTGCTCCCACAGCTACACGGAATTTGTGCTGCACATCGAGCCGCTGACCCTGCGCCTGCAGGAAACGCTGCTGAATCAGCTTCTGCCCAGGCGTTATGGGTGTGATCTGACCCATGTGCAATCGAGGTACGGAGGGCGCATGAAAATCGAGCCCGGCCTGATGCAGACAAAGATGCCGGAGCTGTACGACCGGCTTTATGTGACGGGGACGTGGGAATGCCACCCGTCCGATCTGAGCACGTGGTTCTGCGACGATATACTGGACATCCTGTCCACACAGCCGGAGGAAACCAAAACCTATTTCCGCTGCTATGCCGATCTGAAGGAGGTGCGCAACGGTCTGGCCCACCGCCTGTGCGCGGTGACGGCGGACGAGATCCGGGCGGCGTGCGGCAAAACGCCGGAGCAGATCATTTCGCTGATCGAGCGGTGCATTCTCCTGCTGTTCCCCGCCTGCGACCCGGAGGTTTTCCACATCTATGAGCGCATCATCCGCTATATTCAGAAGCAGTATTGATACGGGTTCTTGATAAAAAGCGGAATCCGGTGGGATGGTCTATTGAAATCAAACAAATGCGGTTGGGCATTCCGCGGAGATGCTGTATACTATTGCCGAAACAACTCGCACCCCGCAAGGGGACGGTAACTCTCCAGAGGCAGCGGCGTTGCCCCTCCCGCCAGAAACAACCCCTACCCCGCAAGGGGACGACCCTTTGGAAAGGAGGGATCCTCATGAACCCGCAAACCGTACAAGCTACCTTCGGCTGTCTGCTCCATGATGTGGGCAAGGCGGTCTACCGCGCCGGTATTTCCGACGGGCGGCACGGCGAGGCCGGATATCGCTTTGTCCGGGACATCGACGGCTACGGACAGGCCAAGGCCGTGCTGGACTGCATCCGCTATCACCACGCCGCCCAGCTTCGTCAGGCAAAGGACTGCGACCCCCTTGCCGCCATCGCCTGCATTGCCGACAACATCGCCGCGGCCGCCGACCGGCGGCAGACCGGCGACGAAACGCAGTTTGACCGCTATCTGCCCCTGTCGCCGGTGTTCACCCATCTCAACGGGGAGCATCCGGGGCACACCCTGCCGCCCCACGCACTGGACGGCTGCCTTCGTCTGCCGCTGGACGGGTCCTTCCGCCTCTCCGCCGGCGACTATGAGCAGATCCTGCTGACCCTGCGCCGGGAGCTTTCCGCCCTGCCGCCGCAGGAGGAGTGGCTCAACTCCCTGCTGTCCGTATGGGAGAGCTGTATGAGCACCGTGCCCTCCAGCACCAACACCGGGGAAAGTCCCGACATTTCCCTGTATGACCACAGCAAGGTCACTGCCGCCGTGGGGGCCTGCATCAGCGAGTATCTGCTGGATCGGGGCGAAACGGACTATTTCACCGTCCTGGTGCAGCAGGAGCAGAGCTTCCGCCTGCAGCAGGCGTTTTTGCTCTATTCCGCCGATTTTTCCGGCATCCAGAAGTTCATCTACAGCGTGTCCACCAGGAATGCGCTGAAGTCCCTGCGAAGCCGCTCCTTCTTTCTGGAGCTGTGCATGGAGCATTACATAGACGAGCTGCTGCAGCTGTGCGGCCTCAGCCGGGCCAATCTGCTCTACAGCGGCGGCGGGCACTGCTATGTGCTGCTGCCCAACACGGAAAAGACCGTCCGGGCCATCCAGGCGTGGAACACCCGCTTCAACGACTTCCTAATTGAGCAGTTTGGCGTGCGGCTGTATCTGGCAGACGGCTATACCCCCTGCAGCGCCAACGATCTGACCAACACCCCGGCGGAGGAGGCCACCTATCAGGCGATGTTCCGCCGGGTGAGCCGTCAGGTGGCAAAAAAGAAGCTGCACCGCTATTCGGTGCAGCAGCTTCGCCGGATGAATCAGAGCCATCAGGACCCCGGCCAGCGGGAATGCCGGATCTGCGGCAGGACAGACGCCCTGCGCGACGGAGAGGAGGATACCTGCATCTGCCTCTGGTGCGCCCTGTTCGAGAGTCTGTCCCGGAAAATCCAGGGACAGGATGTGTATGTGGTCAGCCGCGATGCGGCCGGTGCAGACTTCGCACTGCCCGCCGCCCAGGGTGAGCTGTCCTTTATCTTTACCAATGAGGCCCGGGCAAGACAGCTTCTCACAGGCGAGGGCGTGGCGCGCGTCTATACGAAGAATCGCTTCTGCGCGGGCCTGCGCTGCAGCACCCGCATCTATGTGGGCGATTACGCCGCCGACAACAGCATGGCGGCGCTGGCCGGCGCCTCGGAGGGTGTGCCCCGCCTGGGCGTGTGCCGCATGGATGTGGATAATCTGGGGCAGTCCTTTGTCTCCGGCTATGAATGCGCCGCAGAGAGCGATCCGGTGAAGCGCCAGCACTTTGTCACGCTGTCCCACACGGCGGCGTTTTCCCGACAGATGTCGCTGTTTTTCAAGGGCTATATCAACCCCATCCTCAGCGGGGAATTTGAGCACTGCCGGGCCTTGCAGGTGGCCGTGGTCTATTCCGGCGGCGACGATGTGTTCCTGGTGGGCGCATGGACGGATGTGCTGGAGGGGGCGCGGCGGATCCGGGAGGCTCTGCGCCGCTATACCTGCGGCGCGCTGACCATCAGCGCCGGGATCGGCATCTATGGGGATCATTTCCCCATCCGTCAGGCCGCTTCTCTCACCGCCGGGCTGGAGGATGAGGCAAAGAGCCTGCCGCATAAGGACGGCATCGCCCTCTTTGCCGCAGGAGACGGACACTGCTACCCATGGGATACCTATCTGGAACGGATCTGCGGCGAAAAGCTGGCCACCCTGGAGCGATATTTTTCCTCCGGCGACAGCGAACACGGCACGGCCTTTCTTTATCGCCTGATGGAGCTTCTGCGTCAGGCGCAGGCTGGGGGCGGGATCGCTCTGGCGCGCTATGCCTACTTGCTTGCAAGACTGGAGCCGAAAAGAAACGCGCCCAATTACCCCGGCTATAAACGCTTTTCGGAGGATATGTACCGTTGGGCATTGAACAGCGCCGACCGGGGAGAGCTTCTCACGGCCATCTGCATCTATGTGTATCGAAACAGAAAGAGGGGGTAGAAGGATGGGCTACAATGACAGAAACAGCCAGGGCAGGCAGTCAAACCGCAATGCATCGCGCCCGCCCCGCCAGGTCACTGCCAGGCCGCTGCCTGCAAATTATGTGGACGAGGCGGAGCGGGTCATCCGCTCGCTGTATGATGAGCGGAACAAGATCAGCACCAACAAGATCCGCAACCTGCTGAGCCTGGTGTCGGAGATCTATAATCGGGAAAACCTGCGCACGGCGGATACCATTTCCGAGGAAAGTGCCTCGGGGCTGATCGCACTGCGGATCCGCATGGTCTATGAGGCGGGGCGCGACGATGCCGTAAAGCTGTTTTTGGAGCGCGCGCAGCTTCTGGAGTATATAAAGGGATTGGGTGATTCCCGGGCTAAGCTGATGGACTTCGCCCATTATATGGAAGCCTTGGTGGCATACCATCGCTTCATTCTGCACATGAAGGAGGGTTAAGGCTTATGTACGGAAAAATGATCATCCGCTGCTGCCTGGTGGTGCGCACCGGTCTGCATATCGGCGCAGGCAATGCCTTCAGCGCCATCGGCGCAGTAGACAGCCAGGTGGTGCGCGATCCGCTGACCGGACTGCCTATGATCCCCGGCAGCAGCCTGAAGGGCAAGCTGCGTTCCCTTCTGGCCAGAAGTCTCAGCAAGGATATCCAGCGTATGCCCGACTTTGATCAGGATGACGGACGCATCAAGCGCCTTTTCGGCAGCGCCAATCCGGTGCACCGCGCCCGCCTGCAGTTCGCCGACTGCTTTGTGGCCAATGCAGAGGAGATGGAGCGTGTTCATATCACCGAGGTCAAGGCGGAAAACGCCATCAATCGGGCCACCTCCGTTGCAAACCCCCGCTTTATTGAGCGCGTGGTGGCAGGCACCCGTTTTGCCGTCAGCATTGTGTACGATGTGGAGGATGCGGGGCAGACCGCCGAGGATTTTGCCCTGTTGGCCAAGGGGATGAAGCTGCTGCAGATGGACTATCTGGGCGGCCACGGCTCCCGCGGAAGCGGCCGGGTGAGCCTGTGTGATTTCCGGCTGGAGCCTTTTGAAACCTCTGTGGAGCTTGAACCTCTGTGTGCCCTTTTCAAGGAGGTAGAGGCGTATGAATTACTTCCTGTTTAAGCTGAGCTTTCACACGCCCTGCCATTTTGGCTCTTCGGACAGTGCGCTTTCGCTCTACACCTCGGAGGATCACTTCTGCGCGGATACGCTGTTTTCAGCCCTCTGCCATACGGCACGGACGCTGTATGGCAACAGCGGCGTGGAAGCGCTGATTGAAAAAGCCCAAACGAATCAGCTGTTTCTCTCCGACGCCATGCCGTGGTGCGGCGAGCGGTACTATCTGCCCCGCCCGTTTCTGACTGCCCGGACGGACGGTCATACTGCGGGGGCAGAACGCAAGGCTATGAAAAACCTGGCGTATATTGCCGTGGAGGACATGGCGGACTATCTTGCCTGTATGCGCGGCCAGGGGCTGTTCGATGCCGGCCGGAAAAAGCAGTGCTTCGGTGTTCCCATGGACAGCACCCGCGCCGCCGTTTTTGAGGGGCAGGACACGCTCCCCTATCATGTGGGCGCCTTTCGCTTTGCGGAGGACTGCGGCCTGTATGTGCTGGCAGGGCTTGAAAGCGATGATGCCGCATGGCTGCGCACGCTGATGCGTGCGCTGGGATTGAGCGGCATCGGCGGAAAGGTCAGCTCCGGCTACGGAAAGTTTACGGTAGATGATGAGATTTATCTGAATGACCCCTTCGATGAGCAGACAGCGTGGCTGTTCCGGGCGCTTTGCCGGGATGCTCCCGCCTATCTGCTGCTTACCACGGCGCTTCCTGATGAGGAGGAGCTGGAGCGCACCATGGAAGATGCGTCCTACACGCTGACCAGACGGGGCGGATTTGTCAGCTCCGACTCCTTTGCGCCGTCGGGGCAGAAAAAGAGAGAGCAATTCTTCCTGACGGCAGGCTCTGTGGTGCGGCGGCGCTTCGGCGGAGCTCTCTATCTTGCGGCCAGGCAGGACCATCCGGTGTATCGCTTCAGCAAGCCGCTTCTTTTGGGGGTGTCCGTATGAGAGAGCTGGAACAGCTTCAGCAGTATGAGCTGATCCTGACCGTGCGGTCTCCGCTGTTTGTCGGCAGCGGTCAGAGCTATCAGCGCACGGAGTATATCTATAACCGCAGGAGCAACCGGGTCTCTGTGCTGCACCGCAATCGGTTTATTCACTTTCTGGCGGAAAACGATCTGGCCGACAGCTATGAGCGGTTTATTATGAGCGGGAACACCAACCTCCACAGCTTCCTCAAGCAGGAGTGCGGACTGGACGAGGCAGGAATCCGGGCGCTTTGCGTTTACGACCTGCCGGCAGGCGATGCGCTGGACGCGGAACACAGCCTGAAGAATATTCAGGCATTTATGCGCGACAATGCCTTCCGCCCCTATGTTCCCGGCAGCAGTGTCAAGGGCGCCCTGCGCACGGTCCTGCTGTATCAGGCCATGCAGGAGCAGGGGATACTGGGCACCCGGAATTGGCGGGACTACAGCAAGGAGGACGGTATTCCGGAGCGGGAATATCTGAACACCCTGCGTTTTGTCCGCGACAGCAAAGGAAAAACGCGCCTGGACGCCGTGAGCAGCCTTCTGCGGGGTGTGCTTGTTTCCGACAGCGAACCCATCCCCAACAACGCCATGACGCTGACCGGAAAGAGGGACGCGGCATTCGGCGGCGAGGTCAATGCCATCAATCTGTGCCGCGAGGCAGTGGCTCCGGGAACAAGGATCCGCTTTTCTCTGACGCTGGATCAATCCGTCCTGCATGGACAGCTGACGGCCGAGTCCATTGTGGACGCCATCGAGGCGTTTGACCGATACTATGAGGAAACCTACGCCTGCGGCTTTGCACTGCCGGAAGGGGCGGCTCTGGGCAGAATGAATCACTGCCTGATCCTCGGCGGCGGCGCAGGCTTCTTTTCCAAATCGCTGGCCTATCCCTACTATGGAGAGGAGCAGGCGCTGCATGAGGTCTCTGCATATATGCACCGCACCTTCCGGGGACATTACCATCAATATGACGAGGGGTGGGGGATGTCGCCCCATATGATGAAATACACCCAGTGGAACAGGAAAATGTATCCCTACGGAATCTGCGAGGTGTCTGTGCGGTGATCGGACAATATTGCTTCGCTCTGCGCTCTGCCGATGGGGCCCCCATTCCGTCTATGATGGCTTACCGCTTATATGGCTGGCTTCTGGAGCAGCTTCCGGAGGATATCGGCCGGCAGCTGCATGAGCAGGGAGAAAAACCCCTCTCGCAGTATATCCGCTATGATAAGGCGGAAAACCGGACCCTATGGGTCGTCAGTGTATTTCAAGGGGAGCTGTATGAGCTGCTGGAGCCCGTGCTGGAGAGCATTTCCTGCATTGCGCTGCGCCAAACAACGCTGCAGGCCGCTCTGCTGGACAAGCAGTGCTTTGCATCGGCGCAGGAGCTTGTTCTGTACGCCAGGGAGCTGCGGCTGCCCTCGCGGGTCATCATACGCTTTCACACCACCAGCTCCTTCAAGCAGGACGGCAGCTATGTGATCTTTCCCCAGGAGCGGCTGCTGCTGAGGAGTCTGCTGGCCAAATGGAACGCATGGTTTCCGGAGTATTCGTTGGATGATGAGGATGCGGCAGCCGCATTGGAGCGCGGCGTCCGCATCACAGACTATCAGCTTCGCTCGGGGCGCTATACGCTGAAATCCGCAAAGATCCCCGGATTTTCGGGACACCTGACACTCTCCTCCTCCCTCAGCGCGCCTATGCAGGAGGTGTGGAATCTGCTGCTGGTGTTTTCCACTCTCTGCGGCATCGGGATCAAAACCACCCTTGGTATGGGCGGCGTAACACTTGAAATATCGCCCAATTCCCTGCTGAAAGAACAGGAAAAATGAAACCCCTCCGGCTGAGCCAGACTGACGTGATAGAGAAAAACAAAAGAGCCGGTCATCCGCGCTGCCTATTGGCTTGCGGATGATCGGCCCTGCAATTTTCAGCTATCTTTTCCTGTCTGATTTATTGATTTTGAATATCTCCTTGAATTTTGCCCGTTTTGCTTCCAAATACCGGCTGCTGTCAGCGGCATAGGCGTTCTCAGTTTTCAGCTTTCGATAGGACTCCAGACGGGTGCCTTGCGTCTGCCTCCCGCTCCGGACGAATATGGAAACGCACAAGCCCGGTGAAGTAATGCATGACGTCCATTACATTATGCCTACCGAACGATAGGTTGTCAAGCGGCGATGCTTTCGCTCGGATGCAAAAAACATCTATTTTTCCGGTTCGTTCTTGCAATTCCCGACCGCAACCGTTATAATAAACTTGTTACATTGTCCGCTGGCGGAAGCGATTGCAGCGGGCAGGAAAATGAGAGAAAGTAGGTGGCGGCATGGAGCAATCTCCCCAGTATGTGATCGAAATGCTTCACATCACCAAGGAGTTTCCCGGCATCAAGGCCAACGACGACATCACCCTGCAGCTGCGCAAGGGTGAGATCCACGCCCTGCTGGGCGAAAACGGCGCAGGCAAGTCCACGCTGATGTCCGTCCTGTTCGGCCTGTATCAGCCGGAGGAGGGCGAGATCCGCAAAAACGGCAAGCCGGTGAAGATCAACGACCCCAATGACGCAACGGCGCTGGGCATCGGCATGGTGCACCAGCACTTCAAGCTCATCGACGTGTTCACCGTCCTGGACAACATCATCCTGGGCGCGGAGGATACCAAGCTGGGCTTCCTGCAAAAAAAGGCGGCCCGGCAGAAGGTCCAGGAGCTGTCCCAGCGGTACGGCCTGCGGGTGGACCTGGACGCCAAGGTGGAGGACATCACCGTGGGTATGCAGCAGCGGGTGGAGATCCTGAAGATGCTGTATCGCGACAACGAGATCCTCATCTTCGACGAGCCCACCGCCGTTCTGACTCCCCAGGAGATCGACGAGCTGATGGACATCATGCGAAGCCTTACCAAGGAGGGCAAGTCCATCCTGTTTATCTCCCACAAGCTCAACGAGATCATGGCCGTGGCGGATCGGGTCACCGTTCTGCGCAAGGGCCGGTATGTGGGCACGGTGAACACCTGCGACACCAACAAGCAGGAGCTGTCCAACATGATGGTGGGCCGCCCGGTGCAGCTGCAGGTGGTGAAGGAGCCTGCCCAGCCCAAGGACCCCGTTCTGCGGGTGCGGCACATGTGCGTGGCCTCCCACCAGCACAAGCGGGACGCCGTTCACGACGTGAGCCTGGAGGTCCGGGCCGGTGAGATCGTCTGCATCGCCGGTATCGACGGCAACGGCCAGACGGAGTTCGTCCAGGGCCTGACGGGCCTGGATAAGATCACCGGCGGCACCGTGGAGCTGTGCGGCAAGAACATCACCCATACCTCCATCCGCCGCCGGGGCGAGAACATGAGCCACATTCCCGAGGACCGGCACAAGCACGGCCTGATTCTGGACTTCACCCTGGAGCAGAACATGGTGCTCCAGCGGTATCTGGAGCCGCAGTTCCAGAAGGCGGGCTTCATTAAGAACGCCGCCGTCCGGGAATACGCCCAGCACCTCATCGACCAGTACGACGTGCGCAGCGGCCAGGGTCCCGTGACCATCGCCCGCAGCATGTCCGGCGGCAACCAGCAGAAGGCCATCATCGCCCGCGAGGTGGACCGGGATAAGTCCCTGATCGTGGCGGTGCAGCCCACCCGCGGCCTGGACGTGGGCGCTATCGAGTATATCCACAGCCAGCTGGTGGCCGAGCGGGACCGGGGCAAGGCGGTGCTGCTGGTGTCCCTGGAGCTGGACGAGGTCATGAGCCTGTCCGACCGCATCCTGGTGATGTACGAGGGCCAGCTTGTGGGCCAGCTGAATCCGAAAACCACCACCGTGGCCGAGCTGGGCCTGTATATGTCCGGCGCCAAGCGGGACGATATGGGAGGTGACCAGGCATGAAAAAGAACGCACTGGCAGCGCTTTACGAAAAAGACGGCACCAAAAAGGTGCTCTCATCCCTGATCTCCATTGTGGCGGGTCTTCTGGTGGGCGGCATCGCCGTTCTGATCGTGGGCCTGTGCAACGAGAAGATCTCCCTGAGCGGCGCATGGGACGGCATCCGCATCATCTTCGCCGGTATCTTCAGCACCGGCCGCGACGCCGCCGGTACCCTGACCTGGGGCTTCAACGCGGTGAACCTGGGCAACATGCTGTTCCGGGCCACGCCCCTGATTATGACGGGCCTTTCCGTGGCCGTGGCCTTCAAGACGGGCCTCTTTAACATCGGCGCCCCCGGCCAGTATCTGATCTCCACCATGGTCACCCTGATGGTGGCCCTGTCCATTCCCTCCAGCGCGGTGCCCGCGGGCGTTATCTGGGTGCTGGCCTTCCTGGCCGGGTGCCTGTCCGGCGCTCTGTGGGGCGCGATTCCCGGCCTGGTGAAGGCCCTGCTGAACATCAACGAGGTACTGGCGTGCATCATGACCAACTGGATCGCCGCCAACCTGGTGACCTGGATGTTCGACATCAGCAATTTCAAGAATATGGTCGAGAGCACCAAGTCCGGCTATATCTATAAGACCACCTTCAACGGCGTGGCCACCCCCAAGCTGGGGCTGGACGCCATCTTCCCCGGCTCCCAGGTCAACGGCGGCATTCTCGTTGCCATCGTCATCGCCATCGCCATGTACATCCTGATGAACAAGACCACCCTGGGCTATGAGCTGAAGGCCTGCGGCGCCAACCGTCACGCCGCCCGCTATGCCGGTATCCGGGACAAGCGCAACATCGTGCTGTCCATGGCCATTGCCGGTGCGCTGGCCGGAGCCGGCGCGGCCCTGTACTGGCTGTCCGGCAACACGGAGTTCTATTGGTCCACCTATCAGGCCCTGCCTGCCGTGGGCTTCAACGGCATCCCCGTGGCCCTGCTGGCCCTGAACAACCCCATCGCGGTGATCTTCACCGGCATCTTCATGGCCATGCTGAACATCGTGGGTCTGCAGCTGACCAACCTGACGGCCTATAACGAGTATATCACTGACGTCATCATCTCCGTGATCGTGTACCTGTCCGCCTTCTCCCTGGCCATCCGCATGATGCTGTCCCGGAAGAAAAAGCCCCACGCCCATGTGGAGGAGATTGCCGCCCCGGCGGCGGACGCCGCACCCCCGGAGGAACCGGCGGAGGAACCCACGGAACCGGCAGAGCCGGCAGCGGCTCAGACGGAGGAAGGAGGCGACCAGGCATGACGTTTCTGATCCAACAGACTTTGATTTACGCGGTGCCCCTGATGATCGTGGCCCTGGCGGGCGTGTTCGCCGAGCGAAGCGGTATCATCAACCTGGCCCTGGAAGGTATCATGATCTTCGGCGCCTTCATCGGCGTGCTGTTCGTGCGGCTGATGCAGGGCTCCCAGGCGGTGCTGGCCGCCAAGCAGGCCGGTGACTGGGTGGCCCTTCAGGGGTTGGAGCTGCTGACCATGCTGGTGGCGGCGGCCATGGGCGCGGTGTTCTCCCTGCTGCTGAGCTTTGCGTCCATCAACCTCCGGGCCGACCAGACCATCGGCGGCACGGCCCTGAACCTGATGGCTCCGGCTCTGGTGCTGTTCCTGATCCGCATCATCGCCAACCAGAATACCCTGCAAATGGCCACCGGCGACTCTGCCAGCTGGTTCATGCTGAAAAAGTCCACCTTCGGCGTGGATAAGAACGTGGACTGGGGCTTCTTCGGGGAAACCTTCCTGAATAAGATCTACCTGGCCACCTACGTCTGCATCCTGCTGTTCATCATTCTGTCCGTCATCCTGTACAAGACCAAGTTCGGCCTGCGTCTGCGGGCCTGCGGCGAGAATCCTCAGGCGGCGGACTCTCTGGGCATCAACGTGTATAAAATGCGCTATGCCGGCGTCACCATTTCCGGCGCGCTGGCGGGCATGGGCGGCTTCGTGTACGCCATGACCACGGCCAACTGCTCCTCCAACGGCGACGTGGCGGGCTTCGGCTTCCTGGCTCTGGCCGTTATGATCTTCGGCAACTGGAAGCCTCTGAACATCGCCGGGGCGTCCCTGCTGTTCGGCCTGTTCAAGTGCATCGCCGCGGCATACGCCAGCATCGACATCAACGGCGACGGCGTGTTCCTGCTGGCCAATATCGGCATCAGCGCCCACCTGTACCGGATGCTGCCGTATCTGATCACCCTGCTGGTGCTGGCCTTCACCTCCAAGAAGTCCCGGGCCCCCCAAGGCCGAGGGCATCCCCTACGACAAGGGTCAGCGGTAGGCGAAAAGCGTTATATGCTCCAAATACCCCGGCGCACTGCGCCGGGGTATTTGTCATAATTTGTTACATTTTGTTTCCTCTTTTTAACTGGACTTTTCCGCCGGGGCCGCCTTATAATATGCCTTGCGAGATCATCCGGGGCCCGGCCCCGCCAGAATTAAGAGGGATATTTTCATGGGTTTTAATACACTTCCGTTTGTGTTTGTGTTTCTGCCGCTGTTTCTGGCGGCGTTTTATCTAGTCCGCCCGCTGGCGGGCGGGCCTGCTGTGCCTGGGGAGCCTGGTGTTCTACGTCGTCGGCGTGTGGCAGCGGCCCTGGTGCCTGGCTCCGCTGCTGGGTCTGGCGGTTCTGGTGTATCTGCTGGGCCTGCGGATGCGGCCCCGGGAGAGCCGGGGACTGCTGGTACTGGGCCTGGCGGCCCTGTTCGGCTGCCTGTTCTTCTTCAAATATGCGGGACTCCTGGGTCTGGGAGTGACGCTGCCCCTGGCTATCAGCTTCTATTCCTTCCAGCTGGCGGCGTACCTGATCGACGTGTACCGGGGCCGGGTCCCGGCGGAAAGAAAGCCCCTGCTGTTTTTCACCGGCGTGCTGCTGTTTCCCAAGCTGCTGTCCGGCCCGCTGATGGACCCTCTGTCCCTGCATGAGCAGCTGTCCGACCCGCCCCGGCCGGGCCTGGAGGACTTTGACAGCGGCCTGCGGGACTTTATCCTGGGCCTGTCCATGAAGGTGCTGCTGGCCAACCAGATCGGCGGCCTGTGGCGTCAGGTGGGGAACATCGGGTACGAGAGCGTGTCCACGCCTCTGGCGTGGATGGGCATCGCGGCCTATTCCCTGCAGCTGTATCTGGACTTCTGCGGCTATTCCTGGATGGCCCTGGGCCTGGGCCGGATGCTGGGCTTCCGGCTGCCCCGGAACTTTGAACACCCCTACGCCGCCCGCTCCATGCAGGACTTCTGGCGGCGGTGGCACATCAGCCTCAGCTCCTGGTTCCGGGATTACGTCTATATCCCCCTGGGCGGCAGCCGGGAGGGGACGGCCCGGACCTACCTGAACCTGCTGGCGGTGTGGGTCCTGACGGGCCTGTGGCACGGCAGCACCCTGAACTTCCTGCTGTGGGGCCTGCTGCTGTTCGCCCTCATCGCCCTGGAGCGGGCCGGATGGGGCCGGGTGCTGGCGCGCAGCCGGGTAATCTCCCGGGTGTACATGGTGCTGATGATCCCCCTGAGCTGGCTGCTGTTCGCCATCCCCTCGGTGAGCCGCATCGGCGTTTACCTGGGCCGGCTGTTTCCCCTCGTGTCCCAAGGGATCGCCGTCAACGCCGGGGACTGGCTGCAGTACGGCAAACAGTATTGGTGGCTGCTGGTGCTGGGCATCGTGTTCTCTACCCCCGGGCCGGAGAAGCTGTGGAACCGCATCCGCGGCACCTGGCTGGGCACGGTGATCCTGGCGGTGCTGTTCTGGGCCTGCGTTTACTGCATGTCCGTGGCCTCCAACGATCCGTTTATGTACTTCTCGTTCTAAAGGGGGCGTTATCATGAAGCATATCAAGAATTTCCGCCCCCTGGCGCTGGCTTTTATCCTGGTGGTCACCGGCATCGCCGCCGCTGTGTGCGGCCTGGTGATGAAGGGACAGCTACAGAAATATGTGGGCGGCTATGACGACAAGTGGGCCATCGCCGTGCCCTTTCTGATGCTGCGGGACGACACCGACTGGCAGCGGATGCTGGCGGCCAAAAACGCGCCTGCGCCTGACCCCGAACCGGAACCGGAACCCGAACCGGCACCGGAGCCTGAGCCTGAGCCGGAACCCGAACCGGAACCCGACCCGGAGCCGCCGGTGGTGGTCACCAACGCCATATACGGCCAGGACGAGAGCTTTTTCGACGATGCCCTGTTCATCGGCGATTCCCGGATGGTAAACGTGGCCAACTATGCCCGGCTGGGCAATGCCGACTATTTCGCCGACGTGGGCATGACGGTGTTCAAGATGTTCTCCACCACCGCCTCCGACAAGAATTTCGGCGCAACGGACCTGGGGTCCCTGCTGCGCAGCAAGCGATACAGCCACATTTTCGTGATGCTGGGCCTCAACGAGGCCGGTTATCCCCTGGGCAACCTATTCGACACCTACCAGAGCGACCTGGAGCAGCTGCGCCAGCTCCAGCCGGGTGCCACCATCTACATTCTGAAGGTCTACGGCGTCACCGCCGACGTGGCCGCCGGGAATCCCAGCTTTGCCCACAGCCGCCTGACCGCCGTGAACCAGGGCTTCGCGGACCTGGCCGACGGCGACCGCATCCGCTGCCTGGACTCGGACACCCTGTTCTGCGGCGACGACGGCTTCATGCTGCCGGAATACACCGGCGACGGCGTCCATCCCTACGGAAAGTTCGCCTATCTGTTCTCCCAGTGGCTGTGCGAGCAGATCACCCAGGGGAAGTGACACAAAACGCGACAAGGCCCTCCGGCGTCAGCCGGAGGGCCTGGCTTTATGCAATTCTTTACTCCGCAAACAACGGGGTGGACAGATACCGGTCGCCGGTGTCCGGCAGCAGAACCACGATGGTCTTGCCTGCGGACTCCGGCCGCTGGGCGATCTGCAGAGCCGCCCACACGGCGGCGCCGGAGGAGATGCCCACCAGCACGCCCTCGGTATGGCCGATCTCCCGGCCCAGGGCAAAAGCGTCCTCGTTGGTGACGGGGACGATCTCGTCATAGATCTTGGTGTCCAGCACCTGGGGCACGAAGCCCGCGCCGATGCCCTGGATCTTGTGGGCTCCGGCCACGCCGGTGGACAGCACCGCCGAGCTTTTCGGCTCCACCGCCGCCACCCGGACGGCGGCGTTCCGGGACTTCAGATACTGCCCCACGCCGGTGATGGTGCCGCCGGTGCCGACGCCTGCCACGAACCAGTCCACCTGCCCGTCGGTATCCTGCCAGATCTCCGGCCCAGTGGTGTCAAAGTGGGCCTTGGGGTTGGCGGCGTTAACGAACTGGCCGGGGACGAAGCTGCCGGGGATCTCCCGGGCCAGCTCATCGGCCTTGGCAATGGCCCCCTTCATGCCCTTGGCCCCCTCGGTGAGCACCAGCTCCGCGCCATAGGCCTTCATCAGCTGGCGGCGCTCCACGCTCATGGTTTCCGGCATGACGATGATCACCCGATAGCCCCGGGCGGCGGCCACGGAGGCCAGGCCGATGCCGGTGTTGCCGGAGGTGGGCTCGATGATGACGCTGTCCTCATGCAGCAGGCCCCTGGCCTCGGCGTCGTCGATCATGGCCCGGGCGATGCGGTCCTTCACGGATCCGGCGGGGTTCAGATACTCCAGCTTGGCCAGGATACGGGCCTTCAGGCCGTATTTCTTCTCCAGATGGGTCAGCTCCAGCAGGGGGGTGCGGCCGATCAGCTGATCGGCGGAGGTATAGATATGAGACATGGTCCATTTCTCCTTTATATTGTAAGATGTTGGTTTTTTTCAGCGGACGGACACCTTACAACATCGGAAAACCACAGACGCTTCCATGGAAATGACCTCGGTTCCTAAAAACTACTACCAATGCAGTATGTTGGTAGTATATTCTTGTCACGCACAAAAGTCAACCCCCTGACGAAAATTTTTCGTCAGGGGGCAACTTGTCAAAAAAGCCTCGCAGAGTTTGCCGCCCGCAGGCGGCAAATCAAGTGCAATCCATTTTTTGCCGGGGCGTGTACCTGGCAAAAAATACTTCTCAGTCTGCAAGTGTGGAATTTGTTCGCTTTCAGCGAACAAATTATGCGCGCGGCAGACTGCAAGCCTTTTGTCCAAAAAGGGCTTCGCCTTTTTTGGACAGTCTCAACCCCTCTGCGAAAAGTTTTCGCAGAGGGGTTGAAGCATATTTACAGGCTCTTTTCCAGGGCGTGGACCCAGTCGGCCTTCAGGTAATAAATCAGGAACACCACACAGCTGACGCTCCAGGTGATGGGATAGGCCCAGAAAATGGTGGCAATATCCGGCCAGACCTTCAGAGCCAGGGTGATATAGCTGACCCGCAGGATGCACCAGCAGCCCAGCATGGTGTACATAGGCACCTGGGCCCGGCCCGCGCCCCGCAGCACGGCGGACACACCGTGGGCAAAGGCCAGGAAGCAGAAGAACAGTGCCTCGATGTGGGACTGACGCACACCGATGGCCACCACGGCCGGGTCGTCGTTGAACAGCCGCATGGCATAGGGGGCCAGGAAAAACAGCGCCACGCCGATAAGCTCCGCCATGGCCATGGAGCACAGGATGCCGATCCGTGCCCCCTGCTTGGCCCGGTCAAACTGCCCCGCTCCCAGATTCTGGCCGATGAAGGTGGTCAGAGCCATAGCGAAGGCGGTGATGGGCAGGAACACGAAGCCCTCCACCTTGGAATACGAGCCGCAGCCCGCCATGGCGTCGGAGCCGAAGGTGTTGATGTTGGACTGCACCACCACGTTGGCGATGGCGATGATGGAGTTCTGCACGCCGGAGGGAACACCTTGGGAGGTGATTTTCTTCAGCAGGGGCAGATCAAAGCCGATGCGCTTGATCTCCAGCCGGTACGGCCCGTCGGACCGGGTCAGCTTGATGATGCACAGGACGGCGCTGACCACCTGGCTGATCACGGTGGCTACGGCGGCGCCTGCCACGCCCATATCCATGGCCCCCACAAACAGCAGGTCCAGGGCCACGTTGACCACCGACGAGATAACCAGATAGTACAGGGGGCTGCGGCTGTCGCCCACCGCCTGCAGAATGCCCATGCCTGCGTTATACAGGATGGTGGCCAGGCTTCCCAGGAAGTACAGCCGGAAATACAGGATGGACGTGGACAGAACATCCGCCGGTGTCCGCATCCAGGTGAGGATGGTGGGGGTGAAGAACACGCCCAGAAGGGTCAGCAGCACACCGCAGCACAGGGCAAAGGCGATGTCCGTGTGCACAGCGGAGCGGACCTTTTCATAGTTCCTGGCCCCGAAATACTGGGCGATGACGATGCCCGCCCCGATGAACAGGCCCATAAAAAAGCCTGTCATCATAAAAATGAGGTTGCCGCTGCTGGCCACAGCGGCCAGAGCCTGCTTGCCCACAAATTTGCCCACGATGACACTGTCCACCGTGTTGTACAGCTGCTGGCAGAGATTGCCCAAAAAGACCGGCACTGCAAAGCTGACCATGCGCTTCCAGATGGAGCCGGTGGTCATATCGGTGCTGCGGTTGATGGCGGCCACGCCGCATCGCCTCCTTATGTAAAGAAATCGTCAGTTTCTTCATTATAGGGGGAAAATGCGGAAAGGTCAACCCTTCATCGCCAAAATAAGTGTTTTTGTCTTTGAATCGTGCACAAATGCGAAAATACGGCAAACGGATTCGGTGAAACCCGGCAGAAAAAATAGTTCTCCGCGCAGCGGTCCGACGCTGCGCGGAGAAGCAAAGGGGGGATGAGAGAGTAAAGCGTTGTCAGTCGGCCAGGATCCGCACCGCACCCACATAGGTGCTGCTGTAATAGCCATCGAAATAGCTGATCTTGACCCCGCCGTTGGAGGTGGCGTGGATGAAGGCCCCGCCGCCCAGATAGATGCCCACATGGGAGATGTCGCCGCCGCCATAGGAGAAGAACACCAGGTCCCCGGCCAGCCGCTCGGCGGTGGACACCCGGGTGAAGGCGTACAGCTGGTCGCTGGCCCCGTGGGACATGCGATAGCCGAAGTGGGCATAGACGTACATGGTGAAGCCGGAGCAGTCAAACCCGCTGGGGGAGGCCCCGCCCCACACATACCGGGTGCCCAGGAAGGACTTTGCATAGTCCACCAGGTCCTCCCGGGCGCTCTTCACGGCGGAGGTCCCGGCGTAGTCGCTGTACTGCACGGTCTGGCACCCGTCAGCCCGGACATAGCCGGTGGTGCCGCTGAAGGTGATCTGATACCAATTGCCGTCCTCGGTGACGTCGTTGAGCCGGGCCACCTTGCCCTGGCGCAGGGTCCGCAGGGAGGCAGCGCTGTCGCTGGGTGCGGCGTACACGGTGATCTGACGGGCGGCCATGGCGCCGTCATAGGCGTCCAGCAGGGCCTGGCGGGCGGCCTGACGGCCGGTGCGGCGGGCGGCCTCGCGGTTGGCCTGGCGGGCGGCTTCCGCCTGCCGGGCTTCCTCCTCCTGCTGCAGCTGCACCGCCTGAACGGCCAGCTGGGACAGGTCCACCGTCTCCTCCTGCTCCAGCATCCCCAGGTCGATGGCGATGTTGGAATTGGCCTGGGCGGACTGGGACAGGCCGGCCTCCTCCAGCGCCTGCACGGCGGCGGAGTAGCTGGCGGCGGCCTCGGCCGCATCCTGTATCTGATGGCTCTGATCTGCGCTGACGATCCAGATGCTGGACAGCGTCATGGACACGGCCAGAAACAGACAGGCGAAACGTCGGGATACCATGGGTAAGACTTCCTTTCCATAAGGGGATTTTCTAACGACAAGAGATACTATACCACAATGGTTTCAAAAAAGCTACAAAAAATTACAGATTGGTAACAAAAGTTTTCAAAATGGTAAAAATTTACTGCCGTGTCACGCACAACACAGCAGTAAACTCGATATTCAGGACAAAATCCTCATTTCCGCAGGTCGGCGATGGCCTGGCCCGTGGCCAGGATGGACTCCCCGGCCCGGCGCACCCCGGCTCCGGCGGCCTTCACCAGCTCGTCCTTCACGTCCACCGCCAGACGGCGGAAGATCTCGGAGATGATCTTTTTCTTTTCCTCGTCGGCCCCGGCATACTCCCGGATCAGGGCCGCTCCGGCGGCCAGACCGCCGCTGCGCAGGTCCTCCAGGGTCTTGGTGCGGCCGCCCCGGCTGAGGATGTCGAAAAACGCCCGGGAGAACTGCTCCCGCTCCTGGGGGCTCATGGAGCCGATCCACTCCCGCAGCACTCCGTCGGACAGCTGGCCCAGCTGGGACCGCTGGCCCAGGTGGACGAACCGGGGTCCTTCCACGCACCAGGACAGGGGCTCATGCTGCATAATGGACCGGGCGGTGCTGTCCACCACCTCATAGTCCTCGGCGTGCTCCAGCAGGACCCCCACGATGGAGGAGGCGGGGATATAGGTGAACAGCCGATCCGCCACCGCCTGATAGCTGGGGGTGTCCACCAGGTCCCGGCTGAAGCCCGGGCCGTCGTTGTTATAGGCGGCGATAAGCCGCTGGCGCTGGAGCTTTTCGTCCAGGTGCACCGCCGCCCAGGCGGCCAGATTGCCGCCCTTGGAGTGTCCGCCGATGCGCAGGGGCCGCCGGGGGCAGGCCCGGGCCACGGCCCCGGCATACTCCGCGGCCTTCACCTGGGCGGGGACTGCGGAAAGGAAGCTCATGTTGAAGTCCTCCTGCCAGCCCACAATGGTCATGTCCGTGCCCCGATAGGCGGCGTATACGCTGCCGTCCGGCAGCAGGAAGGACACGGCGGCAAACTGCATCTGCCGGTCCTCGTCGTGGAGGCTCTCAAAGGCGAACAGGGACACCTCCCGGAACCGGGGCGTTTCCGCCGCCTGTCGCATCAGGGGGATGTAGTCCAGGGTGGACAGGCCCAGCTGCTCGTCCTCCTCCGTCAGCAGGCGGCACACGTCTCCCATGGGCATGGCGTCCTGGGGGTCGAAGCTGCGCAGCCGGGGGATGTTCTCCAGCTTGATATAGGAAATGATGCACAGGAGCAGGTTGTCCACCTCGTTGAACCCGTCCTGGGCAAAGGTCAGGTCGCCCCGCCACCGGAGGTAGTCGGACACGGTGGCGCTGGCTTTCGTCTCGTCAGACATGGGGGATACCTCCTTGTTTTGAATGTTATTGCAGACTCTTGCACCGCTCGTCGGTGTTGTGGATCACCTGGGCCACGCTCTGGCCCAGGCCGGGATACCCGGCGGTCAGGGTGTCCGGGGTGATCTCCTGGACCTCCTCCGCTTGGCTCAGGGCCCGGCGGTACCGCACCTGGCTCATGGTCATGTCCGCCTGCACCAGGCCGCCGTCATAGTCCCCGGGAGACACGGCAAAGAAGTCCTCGTTGCCGCCGCCCCGGCGATACAGCTGCCGCAGCAGGCTGTACAGCGCCCCGCTGAGATAGTCCCCGGCGGCGGTGACAGCCTCCCGGCTGCCGGTTTTGCCCAGCTGGTCAAACAGGACCCCTGCGGTGTTCACCACCAGCTTTTTTTGCAGGGTGGCCATGATGCTGCCCCGCAGGCTGCCCTTTTCGCCGGAGGAGTCGTACACGTCCCCGGCCTCGATGATGGACCCGTCCCGGCTCAGGGTCCGGCCCAGCAGATAGTCCGCCGACACATGGTAATAGTCGCACGCCCGGGTCACGAAGGCCAGGCCCGGCTCCCGGATGCCGTTTTCATAGTGGCTCAGCAGGGCCTGGCTGATGCCCAGCTCCGCCGCCGCTTTCCGTTGGGAAACGCCCTTCTCCTGCCGCAGCAGGCTCAGCGTGCGGGAAAAAATCAGTTGCCATTCTCTCTCACCCATCTCTCTATTTTATACAGGAAGTAAATTATACCGCACTTTATACAAAAAGTAAATCCCCATTTTCCGCGGGAGCCATATTTGTCTCCCGCCCCTTTTCCCGGCAAATACCGGCGGATTTTCCGGAATTTACCGGGGATTAAATATGAAAAAGCTGTTAATTCCCGTGAAATCCCTTGACGGATGGGGGAAAACCATGTATCATATATTTTTGTAACGAATTTGTAACTTTTTGAGGCAACCTGATTATGAAACAAGACCTTATGCATAAAGACGTCAACGACGTCAACATCACGCCGGAGGAGCGGCGCAGCATCTGGCAGCTCTGGCGGCAGAATCTGAAGGACTGGGCCTGGTATATCCGGGAAAATCCCGACTGGCTGGACCTGGACATCCAGACCGCCGTGAAGCGCCACGTCATCGCCCCCCTGCGGGAGGGCTGGCATCGCCTGCGGAGCCTGGCCCACCAGAAGAAGCGCCGGGAGTTTCCGGAGTCCGAAAACCGCCTGGCCCAGCTGCTGCTGTTCGCCTGGGGCAGTATGCCCCGGATGGGCGCGGGCCTGCGGGAGCGGTTTGCCCTGCGCCGCAAGCACAACATCCGCCGCAGCGGCAGCATCCGGGGCCTGCTGGAGCGGCTGCACCTGCACCCGGCCATCTTCCTGGGCACCTGCGTCACGGCGGCGGCGGTGATCGTGCTGCTGTCGGTATACACCATCGGCACCACCGTCCGCTATGACGGCATCAACCTGGGCACCGTTGGCTCCCGCCGGACGGTGGACCAGGCGGTGCAGCAGCTGGAGACCGTCACCCGCCAGACCTTGGAGGACCAGGACTACGCCATCGACACCGCCCTGCTGTCCACCCAGACCCATGTGGTCCCCCGCCGGGACCTGGAGAGCCGGGAGGAGTTCGCCGAGAACCTGACGGACCAGATCGGCGACGTCACCTATGGCTATACCCTGTATGTAGACGGCGAGGCCGTGGCCGCCACCACCTACGCCGGAGCCATTGATCAGCTGCTGGAGCAGATGAAGGCGGGCTATATCACCGAGAACACCGTGGACTGCAGCTTTGTGGAAAACGTGGAGATCAAGGAGGGCTATGTGGACAGCTCCCTGATCTCCAACCTGGGCTATATCGCCGAGAAGCTCAACGCCACCAAAGAGGGAGCCGTGGTATACACCGTGAAGCCCGGCGACGTGTGGTCCGCCATCGCCGAGGACAACGGCATGACCAACCAGCAGCTTCTGACCCTGAACCCCGGCTATGACATCGCCGTGCTCCACGCCGGGGACCAGCTGACCATCTCCAACGCCGTGCCCTACCTGACGGTGGTGGCCGTGGAGCGGCAGAACTACATCCGTGACCTGCCCTATACCATCACCTACCGGGATGACGCCAGCATGTACCAGGGCGACACCAAGGTGCTGTCCAAGGGCGTGTACGGCAAGGCGGACGTCACCGCCAACGTGACCATCATCAACGGCGAGGAGACCGCCCGGGAATATGTGGCCTCCGTGACCCTGTCCCAGCCTGTGGCCGAGGTCCAGGCCCGGGGCACCAAGGTCCGGCCCACCTGGTTCCCCACCGGCAGCTTCCGCTGGCCCTGCTACGGCGTTATCACCTCCTACTTCGGCCCCCGCCGGGCCAGCGTGGCCGGCGCCTCCACCTATCATGAGGCCCTGGACATCGCCAACAGCTATGGCACCGCCATTTACGCCGCCGACGGCGGCACCGTGACCCTGTCCGGGTGGTACGGCGGCCTGGGCTACTGCGTGAAGATCGACCACGGCAACGGCTTTGTCACCACCTATGGCCACAACAGCTCCCTGCTGGTGTCTGTGGGCCAGCATGTGTACAAGGGCCAGCAGATCGCCCGCATGGGCTCCACCGGCATCAGCAGCGGCCCCCACTGCCACTTCGCCGTGACCCGCAACGGCACCCTGGTGGACCCGCTGAACTACCTGCCGTAAAAAAATCAAAGCTCCGGGATGAGAACCTCATCCCGGAGCTTTTGCATGGCAATTATTACTTGTCCTGGGAGTCCTCCGGCTGGGGATCCTCCTGGGGCCTTTCTTCCGGCTTGTCCTCCGGCCTGTCCTCCGGCCTGTCCTCCGGTTTGTCCTCCGGCTTGTCCTCCGGCTGGCTGTCGAAGTCCGGCATGGGGATGGGCTCCGACACAATGTTGATGTGCTTGGCGGGGGCCTCGATCACGTCCGGGGCGGAGGGGCGGAACAGCTTCTGATCCTCCTCCCGGGTGGCGCCGTAGTTGTCCACGGTCTCCGGGTCCCGGCCCTCGATGATGGCCATCATCTCCTGACCGGTGATGGTCTCCTTTTTCAGCAGGTACGCCGCGATCTTGTCCAGCAGCTCCCGGTTTTCGCTGAGGATCTGCTTGGCGTCCTGGTGGCACTGGCGGATGATGGCGATGGTGGCCCGGTCCGCCGCGGCATAGGTCTCCTGGGCGCAGGTCATGGAGTAGCCGCCGTCCAGATACTGACTCTGCACGGTGCCCAGGGCCATCATGTCGAACTCGTCGCACATACCGAAGCGGGCCACCAGGTTCCGGGCCATCTCCGTGGCCCGCTCGATGTCGTTGGCGGCGCCGGAGGTCATGGTGTTGCACACGATCTCCTCCGAGGACCGGCCGGCAAGCAATGTCCGGATCTCCGCCAGAATGTCCTCCTTGGACATGAGGAACTTCTCCTCCTCCGGCAGGTGCAGGGTATAGCCCAGGGCCCCCTGGGTGTGGGGCACGATGGTGATCTTGCTGACGGGCTGGGCATTCTTCTGCTTGGCCGCCACCAAGGCGTGGCCCACCTCGTGATAGGCGATGATGCGCTTTTCCTCCTGGGTGATGACGGTGCCCTTCTTCTCGGAGCCTGCGATGACCGTTTCAAAGGCCGCCAGCAGGTCGTTCTGGTTCACGGCCTTGCGGCCCTTGCGCACGGCCCGCAGGGCCGCCTCGTTCACCAGGTTGGCCAGGTCCGCGCCTACGCACCCGGCGGTGGCCTGAGCGATCTTGTCCAGATTCACGTCCTCTGCCAGGCGGATGTTCCGGGTGTGGACCTGCAGGGTGGCAAGTCTGCCCGCCAGGTTGGGCCGGTCCACGGTAATGCGCCGGTCGAAGCGGCCGGGACGCAGCAGGGCCTTATCCAGCACCTCCGGCCGGTTGGTGGCTCCCAACACGATAACGCCCTTGCTGGGGTCGAAGCCGTCCAGCTCCGCCAGCAGCTGGTTCAGGGTCTGCTCCCGCTCGTCGTTGCCGCCGAAGCGGCCGCCGTCACGGGATTTGCCGATGGTGTCGATCTCGTCGATGAAAATGATGCAGGGAGCCACCTTGGCGGCCTCCTTGAACAGGTCCCGGACCCGGGACGCGCCCACGCCCACGAACATCTCCACAAAGTCGGAGCCGGAGATGGAGAAGAAGGGCACGTTGGCCTCACCGGCCACGGCCTTGGCCAGCAGGGTCTTGCCGGTACCCGGGGAGCCCACCAGCAGCGCGCCCTTGGGGAGCTTTGCGCCGATGGCGGTGTATTTGCCGGGGTTGTGGAGGAAGTCGATGATCTCCTCCAGGGACTCCTTGGCCTCGTCCTGACCGGCCACGTCCTTGAAGGTGACACCGGTCTGCTTTTCCATATACACCTTGGCGTTGGACTTGCCCACGTTGCCGATGCCGCCGATGCCGCCGCCGTTTTTGGACACGATCCGCATCACCAGCACGATCAGCCCCATGGTCAGCAGCATAGGCAGAATGTACATCACCAGGATGTCGCCCAGGACGCTCCAGGAGCTCTTGACGGGGCTGGAATACTCCACGCCGTGCTCATCCAGCAGGGGAAGCAGCCGGGTGTCCGTCAGGTAGGTGGTGTACAGGGTGATGGGGTTCTTCTCGCTCTGGGTATAGGTCCGGGGCTGCTGGTTCTTGTTGGACGACTCCTGGGTATAGGTATAGCCGTCCACCGGGGTGGCATACAGCACGCCGTCCTTCAGCTCGATCTTCTTGATCTGATCCTCCTGCACCAGGTTCATCATCTGGCTGTAGGTGATCTCGAAGCTCTTGCCGCCGCTGGTCATGGCCAGAATGTAGTTGAACATCAGGGTCAGCACCAACGCCCAGCCGATCAGGGAGAGGACGCTGCGAAGATTCCGGTTGTTCTTCTTGTTTCCGCCGTTGTTTCCGCCGTTTCTGTTGTTTGAGTCCATCTTGGTCTCCTTCCGTCAAAAAAACTGCCCCCAGCCTGGCCGCTTCCGGGCAGATAGTAGTAGCATTCTTGCAGTATACCATAAAATAAATTCCGTCACAAGCGGAGAATGACGGCTTTTGTGTTAATTTTCTATGAATCCCCGGCAGGGGCATTTCCGATAAGCTGGCAGGCTCCCCGGACGATTTTCGCCCGGGGAGCCCGTTTATCGTATTCAGTCCTCCCGGCCTGCGTGGCGGCAGGAGGTCCGGAAGGTGGACCCCCATGCGTTCTTCATGGTCCAGGAGGGGGTACATACCCTGGGCAACTTCAAGCGGCACCTGAACCCCTGACGGAAAAAACCGTCCCGGTACAGAGCGGGACGGCCCGGAAAACCGGCGGTTTGTCCCGGGACAAAGGCGAGAAAAGGCGGGACGCCCAAGGCTGTGGAAATGCTTTGGGCGTCCCGCTGTTTTTTGAACCTATTCGCCTAAAATTTCGACAAAAATTCCAATGCTGTCTGCTCCGGCGTCATAGACTTTTCCGCCGGACTGGGTCAGGGGCAGGGTCAGGGTCACGGCGCTGCCGCTGCTGTCCGTGAAGGTCAGCTCCATGGACATGGCGCCGGGGGTGGTGACGGAGGCGTCCGTGGGAACAAATTCCAGGCTCCGGGCGGCGTCGGTCATGGCCCGGACCTGGGCCGGGTCGGTGCAGGTAACGGTTTTTCCGGCGTAGGTAACGGTGACGGCGGTCACCGAATCGCCGGGCAGCGGCACAGCCGCCGGGGCGGCGCAGGCCGAAAGCGTCAGGCACAGCGCCAACAGAAGGGGCAAGAGCTTTTTCATGGTCCGTCTCCTTTCCGATATGCCACAATATTCCGATACTTATACAAAACCATTATACGCTTTTGGACGAATTTGTCAAATAAAAATGGACGTTTTTTTGCGAATCCGAACAGAGAGCATGCCGGTGCCCGTATCCGCAGGGGCGGACGGCACTGTCCGTGGCGGAAACGTGGATTTGCCCGGAGGACTTATTCTGCCCGGCCTGCGTGGCGGCAGATGGCCTCAAAGGTCTGCTGGCTGATGTCGTGCTCCATCTTGCAGGCGTCGGCCTCGGCGGTTTCCGGGTCCACACCCAGATGGATCAGAAACTGCGTCAGGGTCTTGTGCCGGTCCAGCATGCTGGCGGCGATGGCCATGCCCGTGTCCGTCAGGGTGATGAGCCCCTCCTTGTCCATGGTGATATAGCCGCTCTCCCGCAGGCGCTTGGTGGCGTAGCTGACGCTGGGCTTTGTCACGCCCAGATACTCCGCAATGTCAATGGAGCGAATGTAGCCATGCTTCTCCTTCATCATCAGCATGGTTTCCAGGTAATCCTCCGAGGCTCTTAAGATCTGCATGGCAAACAGTACCAACCTTCCAGTAAGATTATATATAGGTTAGCATATTTTAACCAAAATTGCAAGGAGGGAAAATTTTTCGCCAAAAGGGGTTGACAAGAAATGTTAGAGGTGTTAAACTATCCAGCGGTTAAGGGAGCTTAACCTTTTTCTTGGCAAAGAGGTTAAGGCAGATTAACCATTCATTTTTCACGATCGGTTAGCGACCCCTAACCGCTATCACAGGGAGGGAAGCAGCAATGATGCCGCTGACATTAGCCAACATGGGCGAAGAAAATCTCATCCACCGGGTGGGCGGCAGCCCCGAGGTGAAAAAGCATCTGGAGGACCTGGGCTTTGTGGCCGGGGGCACCGTCACAGTGGTGGCGGCCCTGGGCGGAAACGTCATCGTCAAGGTCAAGGAGGCCCGCATCGCCATCAGCGAGGAAATGGCCCGAAAGATCATGATCTGAGAAAATCAAAAAATACATAAAAGGAGAGAATCCACATGAAAACACTGCGCGACGTGAAAATCGGCGAGACGGTCCAGGTGGTGAAGCTCCACGGGGAGGGCCCCGTGAAGCGCCGCATCATGGACATGGGCATCACCCGGGGCACCCAGGTGTTTGTCCGGAAGGTGGCCCCTCTGGGCGACCCCATGGAGGTCACCGTCCGGGGCTATGAGCTGAGCCTGCGGAAGGCCGACACCGAAATGATCGAAGTGGAATAAGTTCCCGGAAAGGAGATACGAGAATCATATGGATAAGCAGATCAAAATTGCCCTGGCGGGCAACCCGAACTGCGGTAAAACCACCCTGTTCAACGCCCTCACCGGCTCCAACCAGTTCGTGGGCAACTGGCCCGGCGTCACCGTGGAGAAGAAGGAGGGCAAGCTGAAGAAGCACGATGACGTGGTCATCATGGACCTGCCCGGCATCTACTCCCTGTCCCCCTACACCCTGGAGGAGGTGGTGGCCCGGAATTACCTGATCGGCGAGCGCCCCGACGCCATCCTGAACATCATCGACGGCACCAACCTGGAGCGCAACCTGTACCTGACCACCCAGCTGACGGAGCTGGGCATTCCCGTGGTCATCGCCGTGAACATGATGGACGTGGTCCGCAAGAACGGCGACCAGATCAACGTGAAGGAGCTGTCCCGCCAGCTGGGCTGCGAGATCGTGGAGATCTCCGCTCTGAAGGGCGACGGCGTGATGGACGCCGCCGAGGCCGCCGTGAAGGCCGCCAAGGGCCAGACCAAGACCATCCCCATGCACACCTTCTCCGGCCCCGTGGAGCACGCCATTGCCCACATTGAGGAGGCCGCCGTCCACACCCTGCCCGAGGAGCAGCAGCGCTGGTACGCCATCAAGATCTTCGAGCGGGACGACAAGGTGCTGCAGAAGCTCAGCATCCCCGCCGACGTGATGCAGCACATCCAGCAGGACATCCAGGCCGCCGAAAAGGAGCTGGACGACGACGCCGAGAGCATCATCACCAACGAGCGCTACGTCTATATCGCCGAGATCATCAAGAGCTGCTACAAGCAGAAGAACAAGGGTCAGCTGTCCACCTCCGACAAGATCGACAAGGTGGTCACCAACCGCTGGCTGGGCCTGCCCATCTTCGCCGTGGTGATGTTCCTGGTTTACTGGATCGCCATGGTAGCCGTGGGCGCTCCCGCCACCGACTGGGCCAACGACGGCGTGTTCGGCGACGGCTGGCACCTGCTGGGCATCGGCAGCAAGGAATATAACACCGTCAACGACGATTACACCGCCGCCATCCAGGCCGTGGACGCCTTCCTGGGCACGGAGATCGACCCCGAGGCCGAGGACTTTGACGCCCAGGCCCTGCTGGCCCAAATGCAGAGCTTCCAGCCCGGCTCCTCCACCGCCACCGTGGACGTGGAGGACGAGGAGACCCTGGCCATCAACACCATGACCGCCTACTATGACGCCCTGCCCGAGGGCGCGGACAAGATGGACGACGTGGTGCAGATGACCTTTGTGGACGCCGTGAAGTATCTCACTGAAAACGGCTTTGACGCCCCCGATCCCGCCGACTACGGCGTGTGGGTCCCCGGTATCCCCGTGCTGGTCAGCAATGGTCTGGAGTCCGCCGGCGCCGCCGACTGGCTCAGCGGCCTGATCAATGACGGTATCGTGGCCGGTGTGGGCGCGGTGCTGGGCTTCGTGCCCCAGATGCTGGTGCTGTTCCTTCTGCTGGCTTTCCTGGAGGCGTGCGGGTACATGGCGCGTATCGCCTTCGTGCTGGACCGCGTGTTCCGCAAGTTTGGTCTGTCCGGCAAATCCTTTATTCCCATGCTCATCGGCGTGGGCTGCGGCGTGCCCGGTATCATGGCTTCCCGTACCATCGAAAATGAACGCGACCGCCGGATGACCGTTATGACCACCACCTTCATCCCCTGCGGCGCCAAGGTCCCCTTCATCGCCATGATCGCAGGCGCCATCTTCGGCGGCAGCGCATGGGTCTCCACCTCCGCTTACTTCATCGGCATGGCCGCCATCATCGTCTCCGGCATCATGCTGAAGAAGACCAAGATGTTCGCCGGTGATCCCGCTCCCTTCGTCATGGAGCTGCCCGCCTATCACTGGCCCACTCTGGGCAACGTGCTGCGCAGCATGTGGGAGCGGGGCTGGAGCTTCATCAAGAAGGCCGGCACCATCATCCTGCTTTCCACCATCTTCGTGTGGTTCACCACCTACTTCGGCTGGGTGGACGGCACCTTCCGTATGCTGGACGAGAGCGAGATCCAGAGCTCCATCCTGGCTGCCATCGGCGGCGTCATCGCCTGGATCTTCAAGCCCCTGGGCTGGGGCAACTGGCAGGCTGCCGTGGCCTCCATCACCGGCCTTGTGGCCAAGGAGAACATCGTGGGCACCCTGGGCATCCTCTATGGCGGCGGCGACGGCACCGTGTATCAGAACATCGGCGCGGCCTTCACCGGCATCAGCGGCTTCAGCTTCCTGGTGTTCAACCTGCTGTGCGCTCCCTGCTTCGCCGCCATCGGCGCCATCAAGCGGGAGATGAACAACCGCAAGTGGACCTGGTTCGCCATCGGCTATCAGTGCGGCTTTGCCTATCTCATCAGCCTGATGATCAACCAGTTCGGCGGCCTGTTCACCGGCAGCGTCAATGTCATCGGCCTGATCTTCGCCCTGGCGGCCCTGGCCCTGATGGTCTATATGCTGGTGCGCCCCTATAAAGAGGCCACCAAGCTCAACGCCACCGTCTGATCTGTTCCATCCCATCTTACGACATTTTCCGAAAAGGAGTGAAATTCCATGCTGCATTGGATCAGCGCTAATCTCTCCACCATTCTCATCACCCTGGTCCTTATTGCCATTGTAGTCCTTATCATCCGCAGTCTGATCCGTCAGAAAAAGCAGGGAAAGTCCTCCTGCGGCGCAGGGTGCGCCCACTGCGCCATGCATGGCCAGTGCCACCGCAGCCAGCCGTGACCTGATCCCCGGGGGAGACGTGGGCAGCTCCGCGTCTCCCCCGCCCTTTCACCCAGGAGGTTAGATATGTCTAATTGCCCACAGGCCATGACCCCGGCCTCCATCCGATATCTGCTGGTGCTGGACGATCTGTGCCGGGAGGGCAGGGGCGTCCGCTCGGTGGAAATCGCCGCCCGGATGAACGTGTCCAAGCCCAGCGCCCACTCCATGCTCCAGAATCTCTGTCAGGCGGGCCTGGTGGAAAAGGAGCGCTATGGCACGGTGTTCCTGACGCCGGAGGGCCGCCGGGCCGCCGCGGAATACGCCGCGTGCTTCGGCCCCCTGTGCCGCCGGATGCAGCAGGCCCTGGGCCTGGAGGAGGACGCCTGTCAGACGGCGGTCTGCGCCATCCTGGCCCAGTCCCAGGACCGGCTGCCCCAGCTCCGGGACCGCCTGCTGTCGGCGGAGCAATAGCCCCGCAGGAAAAACAACCCATTTCCTCAAGGAGGTATAACGCTATGATCGAAACCATTGTCCAGGTGGACGGCATGATGTGCGGCATGTGCGAAAGCCACATCAACGACGCCGTCCGCAGCCATTTCCAGGTGAAGAAGGTGTCCTCCTCCCACACCAAGGGCCAGACGGTGATCCAGTCCCAGGAGCCCCTGGACCGGGAGCAGCTGGTCCGGGTCATCAACGACACCGGCTATCAGGCCGGGGAGGTGGTGTCCCGTCCCCTGGAAAAGCGGGGCCTGTTGGGCCGCCTGAAAAAGTGACCATGGAATCTGCGTGTCTGCATGAACCCTTGCCGCTGCCGGAGCACACCGTCCGCCGGGAAACCCCGGACGGGGGTCGGGCGGCGGTGACCCTTTATCCGGTGTTTCCCGGCATCGACATCCACTATCACGACGTCCACGCCGCCTCCTGTCCCCTGGAGCCTGCCGCCCCGGGGGTGCTGGAGATCAGCCACTGCCGGGAGGGGCGCATGGAGTACCGCCTGGGGAGCCGGTATTTCTATCTGGCCCCGGGGGACCTGTCCGTGGCCCGGCAGGACGTGCTGCCCACCCTGGCCGCCTTTCCCACCGGCCACTACCACGGCATCACCGTTACCGTGGACCCGGGGCTGGCGCCCCGGTGTCTGTCCTGCTTTTTAGAGGACGTGGAGGTGCAGCCCGCCGCCCTGGCGGAAAAATTCTGCGCCGCCGGGGGGTATTTTGCCGCCCGGTCCTCCCGGCGGGTAGAGCACGTGTTTTCGGAGCTGTATCAGGTGCCGGAGGACCTGCGCCGGGGGTATCTGAAGGTGAAGATCCTGGAGCTGCTGCTGTTTCTCAGCGCTCTGGAGGTGCCCGCCCAGCCCCAGGCGGCTGCGCCGGGCCTTTCCCGGGGACAGGTGTCCCTGGCCAGAAAGACGGCGGACTATCTGCTGGCCAACACCGAGAGCAAGGTGACGGTGCAGGAGCTGTCCCGGCATTTCGGGGCCTCCGCCGCCCAGATCCAGGCCAGCTTCCGGGGTGTCTACGGCCGCAGTCCCGCCGCCTGGCTGCGTCTGCAGAAGATGCACGGCGCGGCGGAGCTGCTGCGGTCCACGGACCGGACGGTGCTGGACATCGCCGGACAGTTCGGCTATGACAACGCCAGCAAATTCGCCCGGGCCTTCCGGGACGTCATCGGCGTGTCCCCCAACGAATACCGCAGCGGCCTGGATCAGGACTCCTGCGCGCCATAAATCAAAACCTCCGGCATAGCCGGAGGTTTTGATTTTATCGGCACAGATAGGAGAACCAGCCCTCGCTGCTGCGGGTCTCGGCAATGGTCCAGCCGTTATCCCGCAGGCACTGGGCCACCTCCTCCGCCCGGTCGTCGATGATGCCGGAGCACAGGAAGATGCCCCCCTCCTTTACCAGGGGCCGCACCGTGGAGGCCAGGGCCTTGATGACGTCGGCCACGATGTTGGCCACCACCACGTCATAGGGGCCGCCCAACTCCTGCCGCAGGGCCTGATCCGTTACCACATCGCCCCAGCGGACGGTGTAGCGGTCCCGGCCCACGCCGTTGAGGGCGGCGTTTTCATAGGCCACGTCCATGCACTTTTCGTCGATGTCGCAGGCCACGGCCCGGTCCGCCCCCAGCAGCAGGGCGGCAATGGACAGAATGCCGCTGCCGCAGCCCAGGTCCAGCACCGTCTGGCCGCCGGTGACATGCTTTTCCAGGGCCGTCAGGCACAGGCGGGTGGTGGCGTGGCTGCCGGTGCCGAAGGTGAGGCCCGGGTTCAGCCGGAGGGCCACCCGGCCCTCCGGCACGCCGGTGCTTTCCCACTCGGGGATGACGATCAGCCGGTCGCCGATCTCCATGGGCTTGTAAAACTGCTTCCAGTTGTTCTCCCAGTCGGCGTCCTCCATGTTCTCCATGGTCAGCAGCAGCCGGCCGTATTCGGGGTGCTCCTGCTTCACCCGGGACAGGGCCATGCGGACCCGGGCCAGGGTGTTGTACCCGTCGGGACTGTCCTCCAGATAGAAGGTGATGCGGCACAGGCCCTTTTTCTCCTGCATCAGCTGGTCGTCCACATAGTCCCAATAGGCGTGGTTGTGCTCCAGAAAGTCCTGGAAATCCCCCTCGTCGTCAATGACCAGGCCGGTGATGCCCAGGTCCTCCAGCAGTGCGCTGACGGGCTCCAGCCCGGCGGGGGCGGCGTCGATCTTCAGCTCCAGCCACTTCATGTTCAGCGCTCCGTTCCCACAAAGAACAGGCCCATGGTGTTGGGGCCGGTATGGCTGCCGATGACGGGGCCGATGTAGTTGATATACACCTCTTTGACGCCGTAGCGCTGCTTGAGCTGGGCGGCCACGGTCTCCGCCTCCGCCTGGCAGTCCGCCTGGCAGATGAACATCACCTGATCCTGCAGGTCAATGCCCAGACGGCCCACGGTGTCGATGAGGGTGTTCAGGCTGCTCTTGCGGCCCCGGGCCTTGCCCACCACCGTCAGCTTGCCCTCGTCGGAGGTGTGCATGATGGGCTTGATGGACAGCATGGTGCCCACCAGTGCCGTGGCGGCGGACACGCGACCGCCCTTTTTCAGATAGTTCAGGTCGTCCACCGTGAACCAGTGGCAGACGTGGAGCTTGTTTTCCTCCACCCAGTCCCCCAGCTGGTCCAGGGTCAGGTTCTCCTCCAGCTTCTTGTGGGCGGTCAGGTACATCAGCAGGCCCTGGCCCAGGGAGGCGCTGAGGGAGTCGATGACCCGGATGCGGCCCTCGGGGTGCTTGGCCAGAACGGTCTCCGCCGCGATACAGGCGGACTGATAGGTGGTGGACAGGGCCGAGGAGAAGCTGATGCACAGGATATCCTTCCCCTGCTCCAGAATGGCGGACATGGCGTCCTCAAACTGGCCCACGTTGACGGCGGAGGTGGTGGCCATTTTGCCCGCCCGGATCCGCCGGTAAAACTCCTCGTTGCTGATGGCCGCGCCATCCAGGGTGTTGGGATAGTCCTGCCCGTCCATGTGCATGGTCAGGGGCAGCACCTCCAGCTGCAGGTCCTTTGCCATCTGGTCCGGCAGGTCGCAGCAGCTGTCGGTCATGAGAACATATTCGCGCATGGGAAAAACCTCCTTGGAAGGTATAGTTTTCGCGTTTTCTCGACATCTAATATACCATATTAGAACTCGCAAGGAAAGATGATTTTTAAAGTTTACAATTTGTTCACAATTCGGACACGGAGCACCGTTTCCAAAAAAAATTGGAAATCTTCCGTCATCGGAAAGGAAGATAGTTACGAAAGAAACCCATCAGGGGTGTCTTTCGTTTGCAATCATAGGTTTTCAGAACTTGAAAAGTTCTGAAAACCGCACCCAGCTTGTCAAAAAGACCTTTTGACAAGCTGGGCGCAAAAAACGCAGGACCCGGCAGCCCTGCGGTGTTTTTTGCGGTCCGCCGCCCGGCAGCGGCGGACCATTTGTAAGAGAGAAAAACTTGGAGGGTATATGCGGAATGGAAAAGGATGGAAAAGCGAATTTGCGTTACAGCAGCTTGCACAGCAGGTCCAGCTCCACGAAAGCCAGAACCGGCATCAGAAACGCCAGCACCACCGTCAGGCCATAGAAGTGGCCGGTGGCCGTGCTCACCAGCGTGAGTGCCATCAATACAGAAGCAACAACGGCTGCAACTACCATACCGGTGTGATTCGTCTTAGTCATTTGAGAACACTCCTTTCTGCTGTGATCCCGCGCCGCGTCCGGTGCGGTTCCCCTTCGGGCGAGTGATAAGATAACACGAAAAAAGGGATTTGTAAAATCGGTTCTTTTCCCTTATAATATAGGTCGCAATCTATAATTCCGGGAGGGCTCCGACATGACGGATATGGAGATCGAAACCTTTCTGACGGTGCTGCGCAGCGGGTCCATGACCGCCGCCGCCCAGGCGCTTTATATCACCCAGCCCACCCTTTCTGCCCGGCTCCAGACCCTGGAGGACGAGGTGGGGACGCCGCTGTTTGTCCGGGGCAAGGGCCTGCGGCGGCTGGAGCTGACGGAGGCGGGAACCCGGTTTCTGCCCCTGGCCCAGCGGTGGCAGCGGCTGATGGCCGAGATGCACGGCATTGCCGCCGCCGAGGCCCGGACCCACTTTCGCATCGGCGCTGCCTACACCGCCAACCAATATGTGCTGCCGCCGGTATACAAGCGGTTTCTGGAGCGGGACCTGCCGGTGGCTCTGCGGGTGGAGACCCTGTCCAGCCAGCAGGCCCAGGAGGCCGTTACCCGCCGGGAGCTGGACATGGCCATTGTGGAGGACGACGTGGGCTTCAACCCGGAGCTGCAGGTGACGCCCCTGTTCCGGGAGTCGTTCTATATGATCTGCTCCGAGGGCAGCGACTATCCGGAGTTGGTGAACCCCCATGACCTGGATATGTCCCAGGAGATCAACGTGTCCCAGCGACGGGAGGTGCAGGTGTGGAACGACTATTGGTTCGGGTCCGACGCCCGGCCCCTGCTGAACACCGACACCATGCAGCTGGCGGATGCGTGGCCCCCTACCCGCCGGGTGTGGGCGGCGGCCCCGGCCATTGCCGCTGAGCATATGCGCCGGGCCAGGCGGGCCAAGATCTGCCGCTTCACCGCCCCGCCGCCGGACCGCATCAGCTATCTCATCGCCCCCCGGGCGGTGGAGCTGCCCCGGGAGGCGGCCCTGTTTCTGGAGGACCTGCGCTGGGAGCTGCAGCAGCACCCGGACGTGACCATCTATTTTTGACAAGCTGGAAAATGTGGAAAATTGGTAGCCAGATGGGAAAGAGTATGCTATAATCCATATGTTGTGTATCTGTCAGAATCGAGGCTTTCGCATATGAACCGGCAATATCCCTGTCTGGAAATCAGCCGCAGCCGCCTGCGGCACAATATGGAGGAGGTCATCTCCCGCTGCACCGCCCGGGGCATCCAGGTGTGCGGCGTCATCAAGGGGTGCAGCGGCCTGCCGGAGGTGGGCCGTCTGTTCCGGGACTGCGGGGCCACCCAGCTGGCCAGCAGCCGCCTGGAGCAGATCGTCCGCTGCCGCCGGGCCGGGGTGCCGGGGCCGTATATGCTGCTGCGGATCCCCATGCTGTGCGAGCTGGACGATGTGGCCCGGTGGTGCGACTATTCCCTGGAGAGCGAGGCCGCCACGCTGGACGCCCTGGAGGAGGTCTGCGCCCGGCAGGGCGTGATCCACAAGGCCGTGGTCATGGCGGACCTGGGGGACCTGCGGGAGGGCTTCTGGGACCAGGACGAGATGGTGCGGGTGTGCGTCCATGTGGAGCGGGACCTGCCCCATGTGGAGCTGGCCGGTGTGGGCGTGAACCTGGGGTGCTACGGCTCCATCCAGCCCACGCCGGAGAATCTGGGCCAGCTGGTACATATCGCCCGGCGGGTGGAGGACACCATCGGCCGGAAGCTGGAGATCGTGTCCGGCGGAGCCACCAGCTCCTTCACCCTGGTCCACTGGGGCACCATGCCGGAGGGCATCAACCACCTGCGCATCGGCGAGGGTATCTTAGTGGCCAAGGATTTACAGGTGGACTGGGGCATTCACGACATAGACTATCTGCGGATGGACTGCATGACCCTGCGGGCCCAGATCGTGGAGGTGAAGGACAAGCCCACCCACCCGGTGGGGCCCATTATGGTGGACTGCTTCTGCAACCGGCCCACCTATGAGGACCGGGGCATCCGCCGCCGGGCCATTGCCGGCATCGGCCGGGCCGACGTGGGGGATATCATGATGCTGCATCCCCGGACGCCGGGTATGACGGTGGTGGGCGGCTCGTCGGACCACTGCATCCTGGACGTGGAGGACTGCGACCCCTGCCCGCAGGTGGGGGATATCGTGGATTTCGACGTGATCTACCTGACCATGCTGTATGCCAGCGCCCGGGAGGACGTGGCCGTGAAATTTGTGGACTAATTTATATAATAGGAGGATAGATTTTTGGATAACGAAGGATTGATGATTTTCATTTTCCAGGCCATCATTGCGCTGTTTGCGTTTTTCGTGGTGGCCCCCTGCGTGCTCAATGCCGTCAGCCTGTTCACGGTGCAGAAGCGCTTCGCTAAGACCATGATCGACCTGGGCGTGGTGCAGGCGGACGTGGTGCACAAGCTCCACCCCAAAAAGGAGGTCGCCGGGGTCATCATCTCCCTGGTGGTGGTGGCGGCCTTTGGCTACGGCGTGTGGCGGCAGGCCCCCATCAGCTATCTGTCCGGCGGTCTGCCCCTGGTGGTGGGCTTCCTGAAATACCGCCAGATCGTCCAGTTCAACAGCCTGACGGTGAAGCGGTTCCAGAACACCTATCAGGGCCAGATGGACGTGAAGAAGTACAACGACTATGTGAACAAGACCTTCTGAGTGCCAAAAGAGGACGGGGCAGCGCCCCGTCCTCTTTTCCTCGAAAAACCCCCGGTTTGTTCACAAAATCCTGTTGATTTTCGTGGGACGGCGTGGTATCATATCCCAAAATTCCGGGGATTCGGACCCGGCTGACGCAGGAGGACGGCATATGAAAGAAGTAAAGCCCCCGAAAAAACCGTTGATCTATTATTACGGCGTCGCCCTGGTGGTGCTGCTGCTGATCAACTTTCTGCTGGTGCCCCTGGTGGCCCGGCACGCGGTGCAGGAGGTGGACTACGGCACCTTCATGACCATGACCGAAAACAAGGAGATCGGCCAGGTGGAGGTGGAGGACAACCAGATCATCTTCACCAACAAGGACGGCAGCAAGATCTATAAGACCGGCCCCATGAACGACCCGGACCTGACCCAGCGGCTGTATGACGCCGGAGCGGAGTTCACCCGGGACATCGTGGAGGAGACATCGCCCCTGCTGAGCTTTGTGCTGACGTGGATCCTGCCCATCATCATCTTCATCGCCATCGGCCAGCTGATGACCAAGAAGCTGACGGACCGGGCCGGAGGCCCCGGCTCCATGATGTTCGGCGCGGGAAAATCCAACGCCAAGATCTATGTGCAGTCCACCCAGGGCATCCACTTCTCCGACGTGGCCGGTGAGGACGAGGCCAAGGAGAACCTGCAGGAGATCGTCAACTATCTCCATGACCCCGGTAAGTATCAGGAGATCGGCGCATCCATGCCCAAGGGCATCCTGCTGGTGGGCCCTCCGGGAACCGGCAAGACCATGCTGGCCAAGGCCGTGGCAGGCGAGTCCCAGGTGCCCTTCTTCTCCATCTCCGGCTCGGAGTTTGTGGAGATGTTCGTGGGCATGGGCGCGTCCAAGGTCCGGGACCTGTTCAGCCAGGCCAAGGAGAAGGCCCCCTGCATCGTGTTCATCGACGAGATCGACGCCATCGGCCAGAAGCGCAGCGGCGGCCAGTACGGCGGCAACGATGAGCGGGAGCAGACCTTGAACCAGCTGCTGACGGAGATGGACGGCTTCGACGATAACTCCGGCGTGATCATCCTGGCGGCCACCAACCGCCCGGAGTCCCTGGACCCCGCGCTGACCCGTCCTGGCCGGTTTGACCGCCGGGTGCCGGTGGAGCTGCCGGACCTGAAGGGGCGGGAGGAGATTCTGAAGGTCCACGCCCGGAAGATCAAGCTGGCGGAGAACGTGGACTTTTCCACCGTGGCCCGGATGGCCTCCGGCGCGTCCGGCGCGGAGCTGGCCAACATCGTCAACGAGGCCGCCCTGCGGGCGGTGCGGGACGGCCGGAAGCTGGTGACCCAGGCCGACCTGGAGGAGAGCATCGAGACCGTCATCGCCGGATATCAGAAGAAGAACGCCATCCTCACCGACCGGGAGAAGTGGATCGTATCCTATCACGAGATCGGCCACGCCCTGGTGGCGGCCCGCCAGACCCACTCCGCCCCGGTGCAGAAGATCACCATCATTCCCCGGACCTCCGGCGCCCTGGGCTATACCATGCAGGTGGAGGAGGGCAACCACTACCTCATGAGCCGGGAGGAGATCGAAAACAAGATCGCCACCTTCACCGGCGGCCGGGCCGCCGAGGAAGTGGTGTTCGGCTCCGTCACCACCGGCGCTTCCAACGACATTGAGCAGGCCACCAAGCTGGCCCGGGCCATGTTGACCCGGTACGGCATGAGCGACGAATTCGGCATGGTGGCCCTGGAGACCGTCACCAACCAGTATCTGGGCGGCGACGCCTCCCTGGCCTGCTCGCCGGAGACCCAGACCAAAATCGACCGGCTGGTGGTGGAGCTGGTGGAGCGGCAGCACCAGAAGGCATTGCAGATCCTGCGGGACGACCGGCAGAAGCTGGATGAGCTGGCCAGGTTCCTGCACGAAAAGGAGACCATCACCGGCGAGGAGTTCATGAGCATCCTCAACGCATAACAAGGCATACGAAAAGAACGCCCTGCCGGGGGCGTTCTTTTTTTGCCCCCGGGCGCATACGGTGAAGAAAAAACGGGGAGGGGTTTGCCATGAAAAAGCTGCTGGGGGCACTGCCGGTGCTGGTGCTGCTGCTGACGCTGTGTCCGGCCTGGGGGGGTGGAGCTGCCGGTGCAGGCGGAGGCGGCGCTGCTGATGGAGAAGGAGACGGGACAGGTGCTCTACGCCAAAAACGAGCACCAGGCCCTGGAACCGGCCAGCGTCACCAAGGTCATGACCCTGCTGCTGGTGATGGAAGCTATCGACCGGGGGACCCTGGCCTATGACGACGTGGTCACCGTCAGCGACTATGCCGCCTCCATGGGCGGCAGCCAGATCTTTCTGTCCCCCCGGGGAGCAGATCACCGTGGAGGACCTGCTGAAGGGGGTGTGCGTGTCCAGCGGCAACGACGCCGCCGTGGCCCTGGCGGAAAAATGGCGGGGGTCACGGAGCTGTTTGTGGAGCAGATGAACAACCGGGCCCGGGAGCTGGGGATGCAGGACACCCATTTCGTCAACTGCACGGGCCTTCCGGCGGAGGGCCACGTCACCAGCGCATGGGACATCGCCGTGATGTCCCGGGAGCTGATCGTGAACCACCCGGACATCCGGCGCTTTACCACCATCTGGATGGACACCCTTCGGGACGGACAGTTCCAGCTGTCCAACACCAACAAGCTCATCCGCTTTTATGAGGGGGCCACGGGGCTGAAAACCGGGTCCACGGACTCCGCCAGATACTGCATTTCCGCCACGGCGGAGCGGGAGGGCATGGAGCTGATCGCCGTGGTGCTGAAATCCCCCACCGGGCAGCAGCGGTTCGAGGACGCCAAGACTTTGCTCAACTATGGGTTCTCCACCTATGGCCTGATCCATGCCGCCCCGGAGGAGCCGCTGCCGCCGGTGCCGGTGACCTTGGGGACCCGGGATGCGGTGCAGCCCATGGTGGACCCGGCGGAGGGCCTGCTGCTGGCGGAAAAGGCCCGGCTCCAGGGACTGGAGCAGACGGTGACTCTGCCGGAGTCGGCGGCGGCTCCGGTGCGTCAGGGGGACGTTCTGGGGACCCTGACCGTCACCCAGAACGGCGAAACACTGCTGGAGGTCCCCATCCGGGCGGCGGAAGCCGTGGAAAAGCTCACCTTCGGGGAGATGTTCCTGCGCCTGGCCCGGACTATGTGCTTCTGCGGGTGATCCTTGGCGGAAGCTGAACAGGAATGATATTGCGGCACAGAGGAAACAACGATACAATAAAATATAAACTCAGGATAAACTCAGGAGGGTAATCATAATGCAAAATATTCTTCGATATCTGACCCCGGAGATCCTGGCCTGGGAGAGCGGCAATATCCAGGAGGTCCGGCCCCTGGGCAGCGTTCTGTGCCTGCCGGACGGGCGGGAGTGGTACGCCTTCGGCTTTACCCGGGATGCGTATTACGGCAGTCTCAGCCTGCTGATGGCGTCCTCCCGGAGGGAGTGCGGAGAATGGGCGCGGGCCAACAGTCCGGCGGCTATCCGCTTCGGCGCGCAGCGGTATCTTATTGATACGACCGCCTATAGGATGTTCAGCGGCAACGACGATCAGCTGTTCCGGCTGCCGCTGCTGCTGCGGGACCGTCCGCCCATGCCGGACTGGCTGAGAAGCACGCCGCTGCCCCGGCTCCTGATGGTGGACGCCCGGGTGGACCGGGCCCCGGAGCACATCCCCGGCGGTCCGGCGGAGCTGCTGCTGCGGGATGGGCGCGGCTGGGACCTGACCGCGCCCCGGGCAGAGCTGCGGACCATGTGATCGGATAGGATTTTCACCGTTTCGACGGGAATCCCCTTGTATTTTCCGGGAAAACGCGGTAAGATACGGTGTGATGAAAAATCCGATTTACACAGGAGGTAATCCCTATGATCCAGGTGGACCTGACCCATATGCGGCGATTTATCGCCCTGCCCTATGAGGCGGCGCTGGCGCCCCGCCTGCGCATCGCCCACAACCACTTGCAGAAGGGCGACGGCGCCGGAGGCGACTTCACCGGCTGGGTGCGCCTGCCCCAGGAGTATGACCGGCAGGAGTTCGACCGCATCCAGGCGGCGGCCCGGCGCATTCAGAGCGATTCCCGGGCCCTGGTGGTCATCGGCATCGGCGGCTCCTATCTGGGGGCAAGGGGCGTCATCGAGTGCCTGTGCTCCCCCAACTATAACCTCAGGCGCAAGGACACCCCCAACATCTATTTTGTGGGCAACGGCCTGTCCGACCGGCAGCTGCGGGAGACCATGGAGCTGCTGGAGGGGGTGGACTTCTCCGTGAATGTCATCTCCAAGTCCGGCACCACCACGGAGCCTGCCGTGGCCTTCCGGTTCTTCCGGGAGCTGCTGGAGAAGAAATACGGCCCCGACGGCGCGGCCCGGCGCATTTACGCCACCACCGACCGGCAGAAGGGGGCCCTGAAGTCCCTGGCCGATCAGGCCGGGTACGAGACCTTCGTGGTGCCTGACGACATCGGCGGGCGCTACAGCGTCCTCACCGCCGTAGGCCTGCTGCCCATCGCCGTGGCGGGCATCGACATCCGGGCCCTGATGCAGGGGGCCGCCCGGATGCAGGAGGTCTGCACCGCCGGAGATATGGAGCAGAACCCCGCCTGGCAGTACGCCGGGGCCCGGTACCAGCTCTACCGCGCCGGGAAGAAGATCGAGATCCTGGCCTCCTATGAGCCGTCCTTCCGGTTCATGTCCGAGTGGTGGAAGCAGCTGTACGGCGAGTCCGAGGGCAAGGAGAACAAGGGCCTGTTCCCGGCCAGCGTGGAGTTCACGGCGGACCTGCACTCCATGGGCCAGTATATCCAGCAGGGGGAGCGCCATCTGCTGGAGACAGTGGTGCGCTTCGATCCGGAGAAGCAGGAGAGCACGGTGCCCTTTGACGCCGCCGACGGCGACGGGCTGAACTTCCTGGCGGGCAGGACCATGGACTTTATCCGCACCCAGGCCATGGACGGCACCCTACTGGCCCACGAGGAGGGCGGCGTGCCCAACATCATCCTGCGGGCCGGGGCCTTGAACGCGGACACCCTGGGCCAGCTGATCTATTTCTTTGAATATGCCTGCGGCCTGTCGGGCTATCTGCTGGACGTGAACCCCTTCGACCAGCCGGGGGTGGAGGCGTATAAGAAGAATATGTTCGCCCTGCTGGGCAAGCCCGGCTATGAGGACATGGGCCAGGCCCTGCGGGAAAAGCTGGGCCGGTAAAAAACCGTATATTTTCCCATTGCCATTTCCGTCAAGTTATGGTATGGTATACATATATGCAAAAGGAGTGATCTCTTATGGTTAGATTGATTATGGGCGACAACGGCGCAGGCAAGACCAAGCAGCTCATCGAGCTGGTTCATGCCTCCGTGGCCGAAGAAGGCGGCTGTGTCGTCTGCATCGAGCCCGGCGCGGACATGACCTACGACATCAAGTCCTCTGTGCGCCTGGTCAACGCCGGTGAATACCACTTGGATTCTTTTGAGTGCCTGCGGGGCTTCATCAGCGGTCTGTATGCGGGCAATTACGATATTTCCCACGTCTATGTGGACAACCTGTGTAAGATCGTACATAGCGAGGACTTCGCCGCCGTGGAAAAGTTCCTGCACTGGCTGGACAGGTTCAGCGACGCCAACACTGTGAAGTTCACCGTGACCCTCACCGCCGACGCTTCCGTGGCCACCGAGGGCATGCGCAAGTATCTGTAACCGAATCAAGTAAAAAAATCCGCAGGGCACAGCCTTGCGGATTTTTTTATGGAGCGCAGAGAATCAAAGGTTCTATGCAATAGCCCCGGGACGCAATAGCATCCCGGGGCTTGCTGTTACCTTACGGAACCCTTGCGGAAAGGGGTCAGCTCAGGTGCTTTTTCTTGCCCAGCAGCAGGGCGGCGGCAGCCAGCAGGGAAACGGAGGCCGCAGCCAGCCACAGAGCGGTGTGAGCCTCGTCGCCGGTCTTGACGCCGGGATTCTCGGGCTCAGCGGGCTTGTAGTTGGGGTCGGTCTCGCCGCAGTTGGTGCACTTGCCGTCCTTGTAATCGTGGCCGGTGGCCTTGACGACTTCACCCTTGGTGACGGTTTCGCCGCAGGTCTTGCAGACCTCATCGCCGGTATAGCCGTCCTGGGTGCAGGTAGCATCCTTGGCACCCACCAGCTGGGTATCGTGGCCGGTGGCGGGGATAACCTCGCCCTTCTTCACGGTGACGCCGCAGGTCTTGCAGACCTCATCGCCGGTGTAGCCGTCCTGGGTGCAGGTGGCGGGCTTGGCACCCACCAGCTGGGTATCGTGGCCGGTGGCGGGGATGACCTCGCCCTTCTTCACGGTCTCGCCGCAGACGGTGCAGACTTCGTCGCCGGTGTAGCCATCTTCCGTGCAGGTGGCGGCCTTGGCGCCTACCAGCTGGGTCTTGTGGCCCAGAGCGGGGATAACCTCACCCTTCTTCACGACCTCCTGGCACACGGTGCACACCTCGTCGCCGGTGTAGCCGTCTTCCGTGCAGGTGGCGGGCTTAGCACCCACCAGCTGGCTCTTGTGACCCAGGGAGGGCAGGGTCTCGGTGCGGGTGTCGGTATAGTTCTTGCCTTCCAGGGTCACGGTGGCGGTATAGGTCCGGACGCCCTCGGTGGAGCAGCCGGGCTGGGTGGTGACCTCGCTGGTGATGCTGGCGGGCAGGACCTTCACATGGCCGGCATCCTGGGCGCAGGCGAAGGAGGCCTCGGCGGCGCCGCAGCCGGTCCAGGTCCACACGGGCTCGCCCCAGGCGTGGCCCAGGGAGGGCAGGGTCTCGGTGCGGGTGTCGGTGTAGTTCTTGCCCTGGAAGGTCACCGTGGCGGTATAGGTCCGGACGCCGGTGCTCTCGCAGGAAGCGGGGGTGGTGATCTCGCTGGTAACAGCGGCGGTGACCTCCTCCACATGGCTGGCGTCACGGCTGCAGGTGAAGGTAGCCTTGGCGGACTCGTAGCCGGTCCAGGTCCAGGCGGCCTCGCCATAGTCGTGGCCCAGCACGCCGATGGTCAGGGCCTCCAGGGTGGTCTCGTTCTTGCCTTCGGCGTCGCTGAACAGCTTGCCGCAGACGGAGCACACCCAGTGGGCCTTGACGCCGGTCTCCTCGCAGGTGGCGGGGACCTCCGCCACGGCGGTGAGGGTATGACCGCCGGCGCAGGGATCGGTGGCGCCGTAGGTCATGGTCACGTTGTCGATGGCGAACATGGCGTCGGTATCGTCATAGCCCTGGTTGGCCTTCTTATAGAAGTGGAAGGCGAACTGGGCATTGTCCGTGCAGAAGGCGGCGGGAACGGCAACGTTGGCCGTGCCCATGAACCAATAACCGCTTACCGGCTCCAGATCGGCTGCGGTCCAGATGGTGGTCCAGGTCTGGCCGCCGTCGGTGGTGGCCTCCACGGTCACGGAGCAGTAGTTGCCGATGACGGACTTGAACAGCAGGTAATCGAAGCTCAGCGTAGGCGTCTTGCCGGTGAGGTTCACCACCGGGGAGATGAGATACTCATCCTGCAGCTTGTCGCTGCCGCCTGCCATAGGCAGCAGGGGCTTGCGGATGCTGCCAACGCTCCAGCCGCCGCCCCAGGGATCTTCATAGTAATCCATGTCGATGCGGGCCTGCTTGGTGGAATTGAGCTTGGTATTGGTGCCCTTGTACCAGGTATAGGGGTTGTCGGTACGGGTGCCCTTCACGGTCCAGCCGTGGCCGGGGAAGGTCTCGGACTCGAAGTCGTTGTCGAACTGCACGTCGGAGGCCGTCTTGGTGAACAGGGCGGCGATGGTGTGGTTGGCGGTGACATTCTCAAAGGTATAGCTGTCCACCGCGCCCACGCTCTGGCCGTCCACCAGCACATCGGCGATGGCGTAGCCCTCCTGGGCGGTGATGGCGAAGGTCTGGGACGCGCCCTCCTTCACGGACACCGCACCGGCGGGGGTGATGGAGCCGCCCTCACCGGCGGTGGCGGTGATGGTGTACTTCTGGGCTACGGGGCCGTCCTCCACCGCCATCAGCTTCACATTGTCGATGGCCAGCTGGCCGGTAGTGTCCTCATTGGGATGGACATAGCGGAAGGCAAACTGGACGCCGTCCACATTGTACTCGGCGGGCACGGGAACCTCTGCGCTGCCGGAAATGATGTAGTTGCTGGCCTGCTGGCCGGTATAGCTGTCTTGGAAGTTCCAGATAGCGTTCCACGTCTTTCCGCCGTCGGTAGAAGCTTCCACCGTAGCGGTGAAGGTCTTGTTCTTGATGCCGTACTCGCCGTAGGCGAAGTCGAAGGTCAGCACGCCGTCACGGGTACCGGACAGGTCCACAGCCGGGGAGATCAGGTACTCATCCTGTGCACCCTTCCAGTCGTTGCTGATGTAAGCGTGCTTGGAATCATTGCCCTCGTTCTTCCAGTTGTAATAGGTATACTGCTTCCATGTGCTGCTGGTATCCTGCACCTTCACGGTCCAGCCGTGGAAGGGGAAGCTGTCGCCGGCCACGTCCTCGAAGTCGTTCTGGAACATCACCACGGGGACGTCGGGAATCTTCTCGAAGGCGGCGGACACGGCATAGCTCTGGTCCATGACCAGGGTGTAGGCGCCGTCCGTCACGTCCACGGTGCGGCCGTTGACCTTCACGGAGGCCAGCTGATAGCCGGGGTCCGGGGTGAAGGTGATCTCGGCGCTTGCGCCGGGGGCGTATCTGGTCTGACCGGCGGGGGCCACGGAGCCGCCCTCATTGGCGGTGGTGGTCAGGGTGACGGTCTCGCTGCTGCCGCCGGGGGCGGTGAGCTTGACGTTGTCCACGATCACCGTGCCTGCGCCCATATAGCCCGTCTTATAATAGCGGAAGGCGAGCTGAACGCCGGAGGTCTGATACGCCTCGGGCACGGCGAGCTCCGCCAGACCCGTCTGGATATAGCCGGAGCCCTGGGCCACGTCGTCCTTGGCATTCCAGATGGCGGTCCAGGTCTTGCCGCCGTCGGTGCTGGCCTCCAGGGTGAAGGTCATCTTGCCGCCGTACAGCGCGGTGCGGACAAAGCCATAGTTGAAGGACAGGGTGGCCGCCTTACCGGTCAGGTCCACCACCGGGGAGATCAGCAGCTCATCCTGCTTATCGCCCACATCGGTGTCGTCATAGTTGTCGCCGTCCACAATGGCCTGCTTGTCCTCGGGGCCGGTGGAAACATTGGTGTTCCGGCCCTGATACCAGTTATAGTACTTGCCGGTGCCGTTGGTCTTCTGCACCGTCCAGCCCTGGCCGGGGAAGTCTTCGGCGTTGAAATCGTTGTTGAAAATGGCCACGTCGCCGGACGGCTGGGCCTTCTGGAAGGTGGCAGAGATGGTGTGGTCCACGCCCACCCGCTGGAAGGTGTAGTAGCTGATGGGGCCGAGATCGGCGCCGTCCACGTTGACGTTGACGATCTCATAGCCCTGGGCGGGAGCGATGTCGAAGGTCTTGCTGGTACCCTTCTTCACCAGGGTCTGACCGGCGGGGGTGATGGTGCCGCCCTCACCGGCGGTGGCGGTGACGGACACATAGTTGTCCCGCTCCTCGGCGTACAGCTGGACGTTGTCCATAGACAGGGTGGAGCCGCCCTTACCGGTGTAGACAAAGGCGAAGCGCAGGTCCTTGCTGCTTTGCAGGCTCTCGGGGATGGTCACCTTGGCCTGGGTCTTGGTCCAGGCGGTGAACAGGCCGGAATCCCGCTGCAGGTTCCAGATCTCCTGCCAGTTCTCGCCGCCGTCGCCGGAGGCCATGACCTGCAGGTTGCAGTGCTTATACTCCACGGTGTACCAATAGGTGGTGTAGAAATCGAAGACCATGTGGACCTCGGTATCCACGCCGCTGATATCGGTGGTGCGGGAGATCAGCCACTCGTCCTGCTGGTTGTCGTCGTCATGATCCACGGCGGCCATGTAGTCCTCGTCGCGGTACCAGGTGTTCAGAGAGCCGCCCTTGCTCTGGACGCTCCAGTCGTCGGGGAGCCACTTCTCGTTGAAGTTCTCGGTCCAGAGGATGTTGGTGGGGGTGATGGTGCCGTGATCGTCGGGGTTGCCGGGAGCACGGACGGTATACACCTTGGAGTTGCCGGCGTAGTCGTGGACGATCATGCCGAAGGTCTCGCCGAAGCCGGTGATGTCATACTCCTTGATGTGGCTGGTGACGCCGGGCTTGTCCTCGCCGAAGCCCTGCATACCATAGAGCATCTCGCTGTTCTTGATGTTGTAGAACACCACGGCCGCCACATACTGGTTATCGGACACGTCCAGGCTCAGATAGTACCGGCCCTCGGACTCGGTGACCTTCAGATTGTCGGCATGAGGCTCCTCGGTGTCGATGGTGATGGGGAAGGACCAGGAGTGCTTCTGGTTGGTCCCCACGCCGTCGCCATAGGGCAGGGTGGCCTCGATGGTCACGGTGGCCTTGGTGTTGTTGGGCAGCTTGGCGTTGTGGGAATCGGTGCCGTACCAGGGCTCGATGCCGTCATATTCGGCGTCCACACCGGCGGGCACAATGCGGTAATAGTCGTAGCTGTAGATGGACTTGCCCACATACTCGCAGTCCTTGCTGTAGTACACCTGGCCGTTGGCGCCGGTGATGGTATACTTCAGGCTCTTGGTGTTGCGCAGCAGGCCGGTGTAGATACCGGTGAGGCTGTCCATGAAGTCATCGTTGTTGGGGGAAATGGCGTTGCGGTCCGCCAGATACGGAACGGTGGTGTAGTTGTTGTCGCCCAGATAGGTGTCCACCGTGTTCTCGCTGGAGGAGGAGAAGGCGGTGTTCATGTACGCCTGGGCCTGGCTGGCGGAGCCGTCCAGCGTCTCCCAGTAATCGGTGGAATCCATGATGGGAGCCTTGGTCCAGTCGCCGTAGAAGGCCAGGAACGGAAGGCCCAGGTCAATGGGATCGGTCAGGGCGCTGCCGTCGGCGGCCACCTGGGTCAGGGTCACGAAGCCCTCCACATAGCTGCCGTTGGGGAACTGGGCCAGCATCTTCCGGCCCTCGCCGGTAACGGTAACGGTGACGGTGACGTCGGCGGTCTTGCCGGGAGCCACGGCCACCCGATTATTCTCGCAGTTGGTGGTGAAGGTGTGGGGCAGCAGCCGGGAGCTTCCGCTGATGGTGGAGAACTCCTGCCCACTGCCGTTGACATAGGCCTCGGTGGTATCAGTCAGCACCAGGGGGGTCACGTCGTAATACAGGGTGTCGCTGCCGGTGTTGTGGACGGTGAAGTTCATGGTGTACACGCCCTTCATGGCGGGATCGTCCTTCAGCTCCAGCTTGGGACGCTCCATGCCCTCCACGGACAGATAACCCCGGGTATTCACGGCGTCGTTGATGCTCATCAGGCCAGCGCCCTGCTTCCGGGGGGAATAGGGCACGCCGTTGTCGTCATAGATCACATGGGCGGTGCTCATGAGCAGGGTGTCGGTCATGTGCTTGCGCTGGGCGCCGGTCATGCTGTTGTCCCGGGCCTTCAGGGCCTGCTGCACGATGGCCATGCCGCCGGCCGCGTGGGGGGAGGCCATGGAGGTGCCGTCCATGCTCTCATAACCGCCGGGCACGGCGGCATAGATGCCCGCGCCGGGGGCGGTGAGCTCCGGCTTCAGGGTCAGCTCGGGGGTAGCGCCCCAGCTGGAGAAGTCGGCCATGCCATAGGTGGGGGATTCCACCAGGGCGTCGGCGGAGGCCACAGACAGGGTCTTGGTCTCCTGCTGCTTCATGTATTCACCGGCGGCCTGGGAGATGAAGGCGCAGGGGATCTTCCAGTCGGTGATGGACATATACAGCATGCCGGGGACGTTGTTGTACACCAGCATGCCAATGGCGCCGGCGTTGGCGGCGTTGCGCTCCTTCTGCTCATAGTACATGCCGCCGCCCCGCTGCACCAGGGCGATCTTGCCGGTCAGGTCCAGGCCCGCATAGTCCTCCTCCGCGCCGTAGTTGGGAACCACCACATACTCGATGGAGCCCCGGGCGGACAGGCTGCGGAAGGGCTTGGCGTTCTCGTCCTCGCTGATGGTGGCGCTGTCCTGATAGGCCAGGTTCTTGCCGCCCACGGTGACATAGGGGCCCTTGACCATGCCGTTGGACACGGCGGCCACGGACAGGGACTCGCCATAGGTGGAGGGCTCGCTGACCAGGCCGTAATCGGGGTTGGAGGCCAGGGCCTTGCCGCCGAAGGCATCGCCATAGGCGGCGTTATAGGCGTTGCCTGCGGCCACAGCCAGGGACACGCCGCTCTCGCCGGTGCGCTCGAACACGTCCAGCAGGCTCTTGGTGAAGGCGTCCTCGCTGTCATAGTCGATGTAGCCGCAGTCGGAGCCCAGGCTCAGGTTGGCCACGTCCACGCCCAGCAGGATGCAGTCCTCCAGAGCGGCCAGAATGTCCGCATAGGACGCGCCGCCGGTGGACTTGAACACGTTCATGTTGATGATCTGGGCCTGGGGAGCCACGCCCATGGCGGCCTCGTTGACGCCGGTGTTGCCGGCGGCGGTGGAGGCAACGTGGGTGCCGTGGCTGCCCTTATCGCCGGGCATGCCGTCCTTGTCCCTGTCGCCGTAGTCAAACTGGAAGGGGAGCTTGGCGCTGTAATACAGGTCGGACACGCTGATGCCCTTGACGATGCTCTCCACCTGGAAATCATAAGTCTCCAGCATGGACTGGAGCTTCTCCCGGGTCAGGGAAGGGCTCTTGGGGGCGGTCTTGAAGATCTCGTGGCCCATGTCCACGCCGGTATCCAGAATGGCCACCAGCATTCCCTCGCCGGTGAAGCCCGTGGTATTATAGATACCGCCGCCGATCATCCGGTTGCTGTTGGCGGTGTCGGGCAGCAGCTCAAACGTGGGGGAAATGAAGGCGGACTGCACGCAGTCCAGCTTCCGGATGGCCTTGTACTGGCCATAGGTCACTGTGGCGGAAAAGCCGTTGAGCAGGGTGGTATACTGCCGCTGGGGCTCCACCTGCCCGTCAATGGCCCGGTTGATCTGAGCCAGGGCGCTCTTCTGCGTGTGCAGCAGGGCGTTGACCTGGGCCCGGGAATCCGGGTCAGCCACGGAGTCGTTGACCACCACGATGATCTCGACTTCGTCGCTGTCGTCGAGCTTCGCGGTGCTCTCCATCTGAATTTTTTCGCCGTTTTTCTGGCCGCTGCGCAGGACCTGGCGGGCGATATCGTTGGCGATACCGCTGACCGTGGTTTCCTGCAGGGAGGCGTTGACCTCCTGCTCAGCTGCCTGGGCGAATGCCGTCACCGGCAGGGCGGTCAGGATCATCAGAACCGCCAGAGCCAGTGCGCAGCACCGTTTGATAGCTGTCATCTCGTTCCTCCTATAAAATATATTGTCCGCCGCTGCATAAAAGCTCAGCGCGACTTACATATTATACCAGTTTTTGGGCTTTAATGCAATGACGTATCGGCATAAAATGCCAAAATATTTTCCAAATTTTCCGGCATTCTCCGGTCAAAAAAACGGCCCCGGGCCAGACACCCGGGGATGGAGCTTTCCGGCGCGCTGCAAGGCTATGCACTTGCGGACCGTCGCGGCTCCGTCCGACGGATCGCGCGGGAAATGCCCGCAATTTCGAAAAATCCCTTGCGCAGCATAAAAATACGGCGCCTGCGAAAAATCCCGCCGGGAATCCGAAAAAATCGGGCTCCCGGCGGGGTTTTATGTTGACAAAGGGGCCGCGCCTGTGGTACAATAAGACGCTATATTGAGAAAATGGGGCCTGATGCCCCATTTCAAATCTGCTGTTATGATACCAGCTTTCCCCCGAAATTACAAGTGGGCCCGGGCGAAAACAAACAACCGGGCCGAGCGTGTCAAAATCCCGGGAGAGCGGTTCCCAAGGAAAAGCACGGAGAAAATGCGAAAAGAAAGGCGTGAGTATTGAAGATGGCCAAGGACAAGTATTATGGCAAGACCCTGCGCAAGAACTTTGCCAGACACGAAGAGGTCATGGCGATGCCCAACCTGCTGGAGATCCAGAAGAAATCCTATCAGTGGTTCCTGGACACCGGCCTGCGGGAGGTTTTCGCCGACGTGGCCTCCATCGGCGACTATGCCGGCAACCTGGAGCTGAGCTTCATCGACTACAGCATGGACGAGAAGCCCAAGTACGACGTGGAGGAGTGCAAGGCCCGGGACGCCACCTATGCCGCCCCCATGAAGGTCAGCGTGCGCCTGCACAATAAGGAGACGGGCGAAATCAAGGAGCAGGAGATCTTCATGGGCGATTTCCCCCTGATGACCCACTCCGGCACCTTCGTCATCAACGGCGCCGAGCGCGTGGTGGTCAGCCAGATCGTCCGCTCCCCCGGCATCTACTACGGCAAGGAGATCGACCTGAAAACCGACCTGCCTCTGCTGACCTCCACGGTGATCCCCTACCGGGGCGCGTGGCTGGAGTATGAGACCGACAGCAGCGAGGTGTTCTGGGTCCGCATCGACAAGAACCGCAAGCTCCCCATCACCTGCCTGATCCGGGCCCTGGGCCTGAAGACCGACGGCGAGATTCTGGACCGCTTCGGCGACGATCCCCGCATCGTGACCACCATGGAAAAGGACACCTGCAAGTCCTATGAGGAGGCCATGCTGGAGATCTATCGCAAGCAGCGCCCCGGCGAGCCCCCCACGCTGGACTCCGCCGAGAACCTGATGCAAGGCCTGTTCTTCGACCCCCGGCGGTATGACCTGAGCACCGTGGGCCGGTATAAGTTCAACAAGAAGCTGACCCTGTGGACCCAGGCCAAGGGTCAGAAGCTGGCCGAGCCCGTGGCCGACCCCGCCACCGGCGAGCTGCTGCTGGAGGAGGGCCACGTCCTCTCCGGCGACGACTGCCGCACCCTGGACGCCATCGGCGTGGGTATGGTGAAGGTCCAGCTGGAAAACGGCGACATCATCCGCATTTTCACCAACCGCATGTGCGATATGAGCCGCTATGTGGACTTTGACCCCAAGACGGCCTGCGGCATCAAGGAGCGGGTGCGCTTCGACGTGCTGCAGGAGCTGCTGAGTCAGTATCAGGGCGAGGAGCTCATCGAGCAGTGCCGCCTGCAGGCGGACCGCCTGGTGCCCAAGCACATCATCATCGACGACATCCTCACCTCCATCAACTATATGAATGTCCTGGCCCACGGCCTGGTGCAGAAGGACGATATCGACCATCTGGGCAACCGCCGCCTGCGCTGCGTGGGCGAGCTGCTGCAGAACCAGTTCCGCATCGGCTTTTCCCGCATGGAGCGGGTCATCCGGGAGCGGATGACCATCCAGGACCTGGACATCGTCACCCCCCAGAGCCTCATCAACATCCGGCCTGTCACCGCCGCCATCAAGGAGTTCTTCGGCTCCAGCCCCCTGAGCCAGTTCATGGACCAGACCAACCCCCTGGCCGAGCTGACCCACAAGCGGCGTCTGTCCGCCCTGGGCCCCGGCGGTCTGAGCCGGGAGCGGGCCAACATGGAGGTCCGCGACGTGCACTACAGCCACTATGGCCGCATGTGCCCCATCGAGACCCCCGAAGGCCCCAACATCGGCCTGATCTCCTATCTGGCCACCTATGCCCGGGTCAATGAATACGGCTTCATCGAGGCCCCCTTCCGCCGGGTGGACCGGCCCTCCGGCCATGTCACCGACGAGATCACCTATATGACCGCCGACGTGGAGGATCAGTACGTTGTGTGTCAGGCGGCGGAGCCGGTGGACGAGAACGGCTGCCTCATCGGCCCCCGTATCACCTGCCGCCACCAGGACGAGACCATCCAGGTGGAGCCGGAATACGTGGACTATATGGACATCTCCCCCCGTATGATGGTGTCCATCGCCACGGCCATGATCCCCTTCCTGCCCAACGACGACGCCAACCGCGCCCTGATGGGCGCCAACATGCAGCGGCAGGCCGTGCCTCTGCTGCGGCCGGAGGCCCCCATCGTGGGCACCGGTATGGAGCATAAGATCTGCCTGGACTCCGCTGTGGCGGTGCTGGCCGAGGGCGACGGCGTGGTCACCAAGGTGGACGCCACCAACGTGTCCGTCCGCTATGACAGCGGCGAGACCAAGGACTATAAGCTCATCAAGTTCCTGCGCTCCAACCACGGCACCTGCATCAACCAGAAGCCCATCGTTTCCGTGGGCGAGCGGGTCCACGGCGGCGACGATCCCACGGTGCTGGCCGACGGTCCCGCCACCGATCAGGGCGAGATCGCCCTGGGCCGCAACATCCTGGTGGGCTTCATGACCTGGGAGGGCTACAACTACGAGGACGCCGTGCTGCTTAACGAGCGGCTGGTGAAGGAGGACGTTTACACCTCCATCCATATCGAGGAATACGAAATCGACGCCCGGGATACCAAGCTGGGGCCCGAGGAGATCACCCGGGATATCCCCAACGTGGGCGAGGACGCCCTGAAGGACCTGGACGAGCGGGGTATCATCCGCGTGGGCGCCGAGGTCCACGCAGGCGACATCCTGGTGGGCAAGGTCACCCCCAAGGGCGAGACCGATCTGACTGCTGAGGAGCGTCTGCTGCGGGCTATCTTCGGCGAGAAGGCCCGGGAGGTCCGGGATACCTCCCTGAAGGTGCCCCACGGCGAAAGCGGCATCATCGTGGACGCCAAGGTGTTCACCCGGGAGGCCGGCGACGAGCTGGGGCCCGGCGTGAACCAGGTGGTCCGGGTGTATATCGCCCAGCGGCGCAAGATTCAGCCCGGCGACAAGATGGCCGGCCGCCACGGCAACAAGGGCGTGGTGTCCCGGGTGCTGCCCCAGGAGGATATGCCCTTCCTGCCCGACGGCACCCCCCTGGACATCGTGCTGAACCCCCTGGGCGTGCCCTCCCGTATGAACATCGGCCAGGTGCTGGAGGTCCATCTGGGCTACGCCGCCAAGACCCTGGGCTGGAAGGTGGCCACCCCCATTTTCGACGGCGCCACCGATAAGGACATCACCGAGGCCCTGACCCAGGCGGGTCTGGACCCCCAGGGCAAGAGCTGGCTGTATGACGGACGCACCGGCGAGCGGTTCGACAACAAGGTCACCGTGGGCTATGTGTACTTCCTGAAGCTGCACCACCTGGTGGACGATAAGATCCACGCCCGGTCCACCGGCCCCTACTCTCTGGTGACCCAGCAGCCCCTGGGCGGCAAGGCCCAGTTCGGCGGCCAGCGCTTCGGCGAGATGGAAGTCTGGGCGCTGGAGGCTTACGGCGCGGCCTATACCCTGCAGGAGATCCTGACGGTGAAGTCCGACGACGTCACCGGCCGCGTGCAGACCTACGAGGCCATTGTCAAGGGCCACAACGTGCCCACCCCCGGCGTGCCCGAGTCCTTCAAGGTGCTGGTGAAGGAGCTGCAGTCCCTGTGCCTGGATATCCAGGTGCTGGACGAGGACGGCAACCAGATCGAGCTGAAGGAGGACGAGAACGCCCCGGATTCCTTCAACCTGGCCCGGATGGACGCCGAGGACGACCGCCGCAATCGCTACGCCGACGAGAGCGAGCTGGCGGACGCAGGCTTCGACTATGTGCCCGAGGAAGAGGTGGAGGCCTCCTACGACGGCGCGGACGATGAATTTTAAGGAACAGGAGGAGCATAGAGCATGAGTTATCCCACTTTTGACGCCATTAAAATCGGAATCGCTTCTCCGGAAATGATTCGCGAGTGGTCCTACGGCGAGGTGAAGAAGCCCGAGACCATCAACTACCGCACCCTGAAGCCCGAGCGGGACGGCCTGTTCTGCGAGCGCATCTTCGGGCCCACCAAGGACTGGGAGTGCCACTGCGGCAAGTATAAGAAGATCAGCTTCAAGGGCAAGATCTGCGACCGCTGCGGCGTGGAGGTCACCCGGGCCAAGGTGCGCCGTGAGCGCATGGGCCACATCGAGCTGGCCACCCCCGTCAGCCATATCTGGTATTTCAAGGGCATCCCCTCCCGGATGGGCCTGCTGCTGGACATCAGCCCCCGGATCCTGGAGAAGGTCCTGTACTTCGCGGCGTATATCGTCACCGACCCCGGCGAGACCCCTCTGCTGCGCAACCAGCTGCTGTCCGAGAAGGAATACCGGGACATGCGGGAGAAGTATGAGGACGATTTCGACGCCGGCATGGGCGCCGAGGCCGTGAAGAAGCTCCTGCAGCAGATCGACCTGGAAGAGCTCAGCGCCCAGCTCCATGCGGAGCTGAAAACCGTCACCGGCCAGAAGAAGGCCCGGGTGGTGAAGCGCCTGGAGGTGGTGGACGCCTTCCGTCTGTCCGGCAACAAGCCGGAGTGGATGGTCATCGACGTGCTGCCGGTGATCCCCCCGGAGCTTCGGCCCATGGTCCAGCTGGACGGCGGCCGGTTTGCCACCTCTGACCTCAACGACCTGTATCGCCGGGTCATCAACCGCAACAACCGCCTCAAGCGCCTGTTGGAGCTCAGCGCCCCGGACATCATCGTCCGCAACGAAAAGCGTATGCTCCAGGAGGCCGTGGACGCCCTCATCGACAACGGCCGCCGGGGGCGCCCCGTCACCGGTGCCAACAACCGGGCGCTGAAGTCCCTCAGCGATATGCTCAAGGGCAAGCAGGGCCGCTTCCGCCAGAACCTGCTGGGCAAGCGCGTGGACTATTCCGGCCGCTCCGTTATCTGCGTGGGCCCCGAGCTGAAGATCTATCAGTGCGGCGTGCCCAAGGAGATGGCCCTGGAGCTGTTCCGCCCCTTCATCATGAAGAAGCTGGTGGAGGACGGCTCCGCCAACAACATCAAGTCCGCCAAGCGCATGGTGGACAAGGGCGTCACCGAGGTGTGGGACGCTCTGGACGTGATCATCAAGGACCACCCCGTGATGCTCAACCGCGCGCCTACTCTGCACCGCCTGGGCATCCAGGCCTTTGAGCCGGTGCTGGTGGAGGGCCGCGCCCTGAAGCTGCACCCCCTGAACTGCACCGCCTTCAACGCCGACTTCGACGGCGACCAGATGGCCATCCACGTCCCCCTGTCCGCCGAGGCCCAGGCCGAGGCCCGTCTGCTGATGCTGTCCGCCAACAACCTGCTGCGGCCCCAGGACGGCGGCCCCGTCACCGTTCCTACCCAGGATATGGTGCTGGGCTCCTACTACCTGACCTTCGAGCGGTTTGAAAACGGCGTCAGCCAGATGGACAATGACGAATACTGGCCCCAGGGCGTGGATTTCTCCCTGGCCGGCAAGAGCTATGACGAGCTCACCGACCAGGAGCGGGCCAATGTCCACATGAACATCTATCGCGACGAGGACGAGGTGCTCATGGCCTATAACGAGCACATCATCGGCGTGCACCAGCCCGTGTGGATCCGCGTCACCAAGGAAGTGAACGGCGAAAAGCTGTCCCATGTGGTCCGGGCCACCGCAGGCCGCATCATCTTCAACCGCAACATCCCCCAGGACCTGGGCTTTGTGAAGCGGTACAACGACGACGGCACCCGTTCCGAGCACTTCTTCGACTATGAGATCACCGAGACCTGCGGCAAGAAGCTGTTGGGCAAGATCGTGGACCGCACCATCAAGCAGTACGGCTTCACCACCGCCGCCGAGGTGCTGGACAACATCAAGGCCACGGGCTATAAATACTCCACCCGGGGCTCCATTACCATCTCCATCGCGGACATGACCGTCCCCGAGAAGAAGTACGAGCTGATCCGGGAGACCGAACAGCGGGTGGTGGACATCGAGGACCAGTACAACATGGGCTTCATCACCGACGAGGAGCGCTATAAGCTGGTGGTCCGCGAGTGGGAAAAGACCACCAACGACGTTACCGATGCTCTGACCGCCAGCCTGGACCGCTACAACCCCATCTTCATGATGGCGGACTCCGGTGCCCGTGGTTCCATGAAGCAGATCCGCCAGCTGACCGGTATGCGCGGCCTGATGGCCAACACCGCCGGTAAGACCATCGAGATCCCCATCAAGGCCAACTTCCGCGAGGGTATGTCCGTGCTGGACTACTTCACCTCCTCCCGAGGCGCCCGGAAGGGCTTGGCCGATACCGCTCTGCGTACCGCCGACTCCGGCTATCTGACCCGCCGCATGGTGGACGTGTGCCAGGATGTCATCATCCGGGAGGATGACTGCGGCGTGCAGAAGGGCATTCTGGTGTCCGAGATCAGCGAAAACGGCCAGGTCATCGAGAAATTCTCCGAGCGCATCCGGGGCCGCTTCCCGGTGCATGACATCACCGATCCCAAGACCGGCGAGGTGCTGATCTCCAAGGATCACATGATGACCGAAAGCGACGCCGCCCTGCTGGAGTCCTTCGACATCCACTCCGCCGAGATCCGCACCGTGCTGACCTGCAAGGCCCACAGCGGTATCTGCGCCAAGTGCTACGGCATGAACCTGGCCACCTCCAAGCCCGTGGGCCCCGGCGAGGCCGTGGGTATCATCGCGGCGCAGTCCATCGGCGAGCCCGGTACCCAGCTGACCATGCGTACCTTCCACACCGGCGGCGTGGCCGGCGGCGACATCACCCAGGGTCTTCCCCGCGTGGAGGAGCTGTTCGAGGCCCGCAAGCCCAAGAAGATGGCCACCCTCTCCGAGATCGGCGGCAGGGTCCGCTTCGAGGAGGCCGCCAAGGGCAGCCTGCTGAACATCATCGTCACCGCCGACGACGGCGACACCCGCACCTATTCCGTGCCCCACACCGGCCTGCAGGTGCGGGACGGCGACGTCATCGAAAAGGGCAAACAGCTGCAGGACGGCGCGCTGAACCCCCACGACGTGCTGCGGATCCGCGGCGCCTCCGCGGTGCATAACTACCTGATCCAGGAGGTCCTGAAGGTGTACCGTCAGCAGGGCGTGGACATCAACGATAAGCACATCGAGGTCATCGTCCGCCAGATGATGCGCAAGGTCCGCGTGGAGGACGCCAACGACACCGTCGGCCTGCTGTCCGGCGCCATGGCCGACGTCCTGGAGGTGGAGGACGAGAACGAGCGCGTCCGCCAGCGCATCGAAGCGGGCGAGGTCCGGGAGGACGGCGAGCCTCTGCAGGAGGCCACCTATACCCAGCTTCTGATGGGCATCACCAAGGCCTCCCTGGCCACGGATTCCTTCCTGTCCGCCGCGTCCTTCCAGGAGACCACCAAGGTTCTGACCGAGGCCGCCATCAAGGGCAAGGTGGACCACCTGGTGGGCCTGAAGGAGAACGTCATCATCGGCAAGCTGATCCCCGCCGGCACCGGCCTGAGCGCCTATCGGCACTTCGCCGAGGAGCTGGTCCCCGTGACGGAGGAGGAGCTTCAGGAGGAGCAGTCCGAAGAGCAGGCTACCGGCGTGGAGGCCCTGCAGGAGGACGCCGCCCAGGTGCTGGAGGAGACTCCCGGCCAGGACGACCAGCCCCAGGACGAGCAGGACCAGGAGTAAGACGACTCCGGGCATATACGGTTCGTTACGCAGCCCCCGGCGGATTCCCGCCGGGGGCTGTTTTCTTGCCTTTTTCCCGGCGGCGTGGTACAGTAGAGGTATCCGCACAAGGGAGGAGCCGTTTCGCCGTGTCCGCATCCGCCGCCTGCTATCATCTGCCGGGCCTGTTTGAATTTTACGATTTTTACCGGGTGTTTCTGCCGCTGTTCCGGCAGCACCGGGAGTATTTTTACGATTGGTGCCGCATCGCCTCCCTGTATGGCGCACCGGCGGACTGCATCTGGGGCGGCGGCCGGGTAGGGTCCGGGGACCGGGACCCCCGGGAGGTGCTGGCCCTGACCCGGGAATACGGCATCTCCGCCCGGCTGACCTTCAGCAACTCCCTGCTGCGGCCGGAGCACCTGTCGGACCCCCGCTGCAACCGGCTGTGCCGCCTGCTGGCGGAAAGCCCCGGCCCGCAGAACGGAGTCATCGTCCACTCGGACCTGCTGCTGGAGCACCTGCGCCGGACCTATCCCGGGCTGTACTTCGTCTCCTCCACCACCAAGGTGCTGACGGATTTTTCCCTGCTGCGCCGGGAGCTGGAGCGGCCGGAGTTCCGCTATGTGGTGGCGGATTTCCGGCTGAACCGGGCCTTCCGCCAGTTGGACACCCAGCCCCAGGCCCTGCGGGACAAGACGGAGCTTCTGTGCAACGAGTGCTGCGCCTTCGACTGCCGGGACCGGGCCGCCTGCTACCGGTCCGTCAGCCGGGAGAACCTGGGCCTGGAGGGTCCCGTCCACCGCTGCACCGCCCCGGACGCCGCCGGGGGCTATCGCTTCTCCCGGGCCATGGAGAACCCCGGCTTCATCGGCGTGAACGATATCCGGGACGTTTATCTCCCCATGGGCTTTTCCCAGTTCAAGATCGAGGGCCGCAGCCTGGGCACCGCCCTGCTGCTGGAGTTCCTGCTGCACTACCTGACCCGCCCGGAGTACCATATCCATGTCCGGGAGGCCCTGTATCTGGACAACACCCTGGACCTGTTCTGACCCGCCCCTTGCGTCCCGTCCGGGGCGCGGGGCTTTTTTCCAAATTCCCCTTGCCTTTTCCGAAAATCTCTGTTACAATTATGGCATGCATGCCAAATATAGGGAAGGAAGTGCGTATTACGACCATCACAAGCGCCAGTCTGCCCGCCAAAAAACGGATCCTGACGGTCTGCGTCAAGCTGTTTCTGGAGCAGGGTTACAAAAAAACCACCGTGGCGGAGATCGTCCACAAGGCGGCGGTGTCCAACAGCATTTTCCAGAATATCTTCCGGGCCAAGGACGGCGTCCTGACGGAGCTGGCGGAGTTCATGTTCTCCAACCAGTTCTCCATGGCCCGGGACGTCACCGGGAAGCAGCTGCCCCCCGCCTATGTCTACGCCGCGGAGACCGCCATCCAGATGACCCTGACGGAGCTGAACGAGAACCTGCGGGAGATCTATGTGGAGAGCTATACCCACAGCGAGGTGTCCGAGTTTATTTTCCGGGCCACCGCCCGGGAGCTGTACCGGATCTTCGGCCCCTATCAGCCGGAGCTGACGGAGGAGGACTTCTACGCCCTGGAGCTTGGCTCCGCCGGCCTTATGCGGGGCTACATGGTCCGCCCCTGCGATGGGACGCTGACGCTGGAGAAGAAGCTGCGGATGTTCCTGACCCTGAGCCTGCGGGGCTATAAGGTCCCGGAGGAGGAGGTGCGGCAGATTCTGCGTTTTGTGGAGGGATTGGACATCCGCACCGTGGCGGAGCAGGTGATGCAGAAGCTGTTCCAGGCCCTGGCCATGCATTATGAGTTTTCCCTGTCGGAGGAAGCACAGGCCGCCGCCCCGGCGGCCCCGGAGGACAAAGAAAAGAAAACGAAGCTATGAAAGAACGCGTCCTGAGCATACTGCTTACCCTGCGCATGCGGCTATGAGATGATCCCGGCCGCCCTGCTGATGGCCCTGACCATCGGCCGCAAAAAGCGCCTGAGCGGACCGCTTTTTCTCCCATAAGCAACAAATAGCCCCGGGACGCGATAGCGTCCCGGGGCTATTGCTATTACCTGACTTTTTGGGGTCAGCTCAGGTGCTTTTTCTTGCCCAGCAGCAGGGCAGCGGCAGTCAGTAGGGATACGGAGGCCGCAGCCAGCCACAGAGCGGTGTGAGCCTCATCGCCGGTCTTGACGCCGGGATTCTCGGGCTGCACAGGCTCATCGGGCTTGTAGTTGGGATCGGTCTCGCCGCACACGGTGCATTTGCCGTCCTTGTAGTCGTGACCGGTGGCGGGGATGGTCTCACCCTTCTTGACGACCTCGTTGCAAACGGAGCAGACTTCGTCGCCGGTGTAGCCGTCCTCGGTGCAGGCAGCGGCCTTCGCGCCTACCAGCTGGGTCTTGTGGCCGGTGGCGGGGATAACCTCGCCCTTTTTCACGACCTCACCGCACACCGTGCAGACCTCGTCGCCGGTGTAGCCGTCCTCGGTGCAGGTGGCGGCCTTCGCGCCCACCAGCTGGGTCTTGTGGCCCAGAGCGGGGATAACCTCGCCCTTCTTGACGGTCTCGCCGCAGACGGTGCAGACCTCGTCGCCGGTATAGCCATCTTCGGTGCAAGTGGCCGCCTTAGCGCCCACCAGCTGGGTCTTGTGGCCCAGAGCGGGGATGGTCAGGGCCTCCAGGGTGGTCTCGTTCTTGCCATCGGCGTCGCTGAACAGCTTGCCGCACACGGTGCACACCCAGTGGGCCTTGACGCCGCCCTCCGTGCAGGCGGCGGGGACCTCCGCCACGGCGGACAGCTTGTGGCCGTCGGCGGGAATGGGCTGGGTCCGGACGTCGGTATAGGTGACGCCGTCCAGGACCACCTTGGCGGTATAGGTGCGGACGCCGCCCTCCAGGCAGGAGCTGCCGGTGGTGATCTCGCTGGTGACCTGGGCGTCCAGATGCAGCTTCTCATGCCGGGGATTCACGGTGCAGGCAAATTCGGCATAGGCGCTGAAATCGTCGTTCCAGGTCCACACCGGCTGGCCGTACACATGGCCGTCCTTCAACTCGATGTTCACCGTGCCGGTGGGGCAGATCCACTCCTGGCCGGTCTGGCCGTCCCGATTCTGATAGAACACCCAGTTGGGGCCGCCGGGGATGTCCAGCCGGGTCAGATCCAGGGACACGGTGATCTCCGTATCCTCCGCCGTCAGGGGCTCGGCGGTGAACTTCACATAGTCCGTCACGTCCCGGGTCATGCCGTTGGCCAGCAGGGCCGTCACCTGCATGCCGGCGCCGTCGAAGGTCTCGCCGATCTCATAGACGGTGCGCTCCGGCTGCCGGGTGATCTCCAGGGCGGTGACGCGGCTGCTCAGCCGCATCATATAGGCCGAGTCGTTCTTGAAATAGATGTTGCCCTCGCCGTCCACAATGGGGCTGCAGATGGCGTACTGGGCCTGTGCGCCGCTGGGGGTGAACAGCACATACCCGGTCTCGATGGTGACCTCGCCGGAATCGCCGTTATAGGTCTCCATGGTGGTGTAGGTGTGGTCCACCTCGGTCATGCCGGGCTTATCCCGCAGGACCCGCAGCTTGCCGGGGGTATAGTTGTCGAAGAAGTACACATACGCATAGCCGTCCTGGTCCTCATAGGCCGTGGTCAGCAGACCGCTGGTCTGGGGATAGCCCTGGGTGGGGACGGTATAGGCGATGGAGAAGCTCTCCAGGTCCACCACGGTCATGTTGTGGCCGGAATAGGCCCCGAACTGGCTGGTGCCGGACACGCCGATGTAGGCCCGGCCATTGTGGATCACCGGTGTGGAGGTGGACATGGGCGGCGTGTTGTCGTCGTTGCCGCCGTTGTCCAGGTGCAGGCGGTTCAGGGACCCTTCCACGAAGGTGCCGTCCTCGTTGGTGCGGACCTGATACAGGTCGCCGCCCTTGGAGGTGAAGTAATAGGCGTCGGTGGCGGGGTCATAGCACACGCTGCTGCGCAGGTCGCCCACATTGGTGGCCTTCAGCTGGTCCAGCAGCACGCCGGTCTTGGGATCCAGGGACAGCACGGAGCCGTAGCCCGTGGTATAGCCGCTGTCGCCGTCGTCGGTGGTCACCAGGACGAAGTTTTCGCAGGCATAGGCCCCGGCCCAGTAAAACCCGTTGTGGGTATAGGTCCAGGCGGCCAGCTTGGCCTCCTGGGTCTGGGTGGGGTCCTCATCGGTAACGCTGATGCCCGCGAAGTTGGCCTGCTTGGTCTCGGAGTTCCAGAAGCCGGTGTAGATATACCCGTCGCAGTAGGCGATGGGGCAGTTGGGCTGACCGCCCAGGGGATCGGTATACACCCACAGGGACTCCAGGCTCTCCGCGTCGAAGGCCTGGATGCGGCCTCCGCTGAGGGCCACGAAGATCATGCCGTCGGCATAGGTGGGGGAGTTGATGGCGAAGGAGGAGCTGGTGACCATGGTACCCTCGCCCACCACCGCGCCGGTGTCCTTGTCGATCTTCAGCAGCTTGTCCCGGGCATAGGCATACAGATACCCGCCTGCAATGATGGGGCAGGAGGCGGCGCTGGCACCGTAGCCCTCGCCCACCTTGTTGGCCCACACCAGCACCGCGTCCTCGGCGGTGATGGGGGTGGGGGCGCTGACCACGCCGTTGTTGTTGCTGTCCGCCCGGAACAGGGGCCAGTCGCCGGGCTGGAGAATGTCATTGTGGGTGCTCTCCGGGGCCTTGTCCAGCTTCACGGTGATGTTCTTGCTGTCCTCCCCGGCGATCACGTCCAGCTTCTGGCCCACATAGCCGCTGCGGGTCACCACCAGGGTATAGGCTCCGTTGGTGTCCAGGGTATAGGTGCCGGTCTCGCCGGGCAGGATCCGCTGGCCGTTGACGTTGCTGGTCAGGAACACCGTGGCGTCGGCGGGGTCGGTGGTGACGGTGGTCTCCACCGGCGGCAGCTTGTTGATCCGGATGGAATAGGTCTGCGCCACGGAGGTGGGCTCGCTGTGGGAAACGGTGACGGTGACGGCCTCCGTCTGCAGGGCGGTGTTCAGGGGAACGTTCACCGTCCGCAGGACGTTGGGCTTGTTGTCCGCGTCATAGGTCAGGGTCTGGCTCCAGTCGCCGCAGGCCACGGTAACGGTCATGTCCGCGTCCAGCTTATAGCCGGACAGGGGGCGCAGAGTCAGCTGTATCTCCGGCACCCGCTGGCCCAGGGACGTTGTGTAATCCAGCACCAGCTTGTCGAAGGCCTTGGATGCATCGTCCTTCTGGTTCAGGGGCAGGGCACTGCCGTTGTTGTCCGCCAGCTTCATGGAGTTCAGGGTCATGACCCGGTGGGCGGAGATGAGATAGCTCTGATAGAAGGTGACGCCACCTACGGCCTTGGCCTGGGCCACCTGCAGCTCCATGGAGTTGCCATGGCCGCCGGCGGCCATGAAGTTGGCCACGGAGCCGTAGCCATCGTCCTTGGAGGTCAGCACCTTTTCATACAGCTTGTCGGCGAAGTTGGTGTTATAGTGACCGTAATAGACCATGGTGGTCACATAGGTGCTGTCTGTCCTGGCCCGGTTCAGGAAGAAGGAGGCGTTGTTGGACTCCACGGCGAAGTCATACTCGTGGACGCCTGCGGTAAAGGCCGGGGTCATGGGATAGGGGATGGCCTTGGCGGAGGTGCCGCTCTTGGCGTCCAGCCCCTTGAGCCAGTCCTCCACAATGGGGGTGGGCACCTGCACCGTCAGCCCGGCGGAGGCCTTCACGGCGGCGGTGGTGTGATAATAGCTGTTCTTGGTGGAGACATAGGTGTAGCTGTCGCCGGGAACCAGGGCGTACACGTCGGCGGTGCCGGTCTGCTGCCGGGGGGCGATCACCGCCCCGGCGTTGTTGGTCAGCTCCACCGTCACATCCTGCTCATGCTCCAGGGTCACCAGAACGCTTTCCCGCTTTTCCACCAGCACCGTATAAGTGACGGCGCGGCCCTCGAAGGTCAGCTCCACGGGGATGATGTACTGCCCCTTGCCGTTCTTCTGGCATCCGGCCAGGGTCACGTTCACGGGAGCGCCGCCCTGGGCCGCCTTCCCGGCAACGGTCAGCTTGGCCTGGGCGCACAGGGGGGAGGCGGTAACGGTCACCGCGTCCTCTGTGGTGGCCACGGTATAGCTCAGGGTTTTCTTGTCAAAGTCCAGCTTCAGCCGGGCGGAGGCGTCGGATACCACCAGGTCCGTCAGGCTGGGGGTGCGCAGAACGTGCAGGGTATAGGGCTGATACTGCTCGTAGCCGTCCACGGCATACCGGGCCTCCAGCACCACGTCCCCGCCCTCTAGGCTGCTGCCGGGAAGGACCCGGCTCAGCGCCGTGGCCTTGCTCTGCCAGGAGCGGGCGTACTTGGGCAGGGTCTCCACCCCGGCCAGGTATACCCGGACGTTCATCTGCCCCTCGGCGGTGCCGATGCCGTCTCCGGGGACCATGTAGGGATACAGGGTGCCATAGGAATAGTCAGGCACCCAGAAGGTGGCGCCGCCGTCGGTCTCGTCAAACTTGGGGACGTCCTCGCCGTCCTTCCACTGGTTGTCGATGCCCAGGCGGAGCTCCTTGATCCACTTGCCGGAGGGCAGGGGGGCGGACACGGCCGCGCCCTGGGCCGTGACCTCCACGGTGCCCCGGACGTGGTTGATGCCGCCGTCGGACAGGTCAAACTGATAGGTGGCGGGCACCAGCTGCACGGAACCGGCGTTCTTCACGGTGGTCACGGTGCCGAACTCGCTGGTGAAGGTGGCCTGCGCCGGGGTCACGGCGCTGCCGTCCTGGGTGGCGGCGATGGTCACGGTCACCCGGTCGCCCGCCTGGAAGGCCTCGAACTTGTCGATGGCCTTTTCCAGGGCGGTGCGCAGGGGGGCCGCCGCGGCGTTGGTGGCGGCATAGAAGCCGCTGTGGGCGGCGTCATAGGCCTCCTTGGCGGCGGCGTAGTCCTTCAGTCCGTTGGTGGACGTGTTGTAGGCCGCCATCCGCTCTGCCAGGTGCAGCAGATTCTCGCCGTAGCTCTGGTTGGCGTTGGTGGTGAACCAGATGGCCGTCAGTCCCTTGGCCGAGGCGTCCAGGGCATAGCCGTCGCCGTCGTAGTGCAGGGAGTAGTTGTCCGTCCGGCCGTCCACGGCGGTGATGAATCCGCTGTCGATGCCGGAGAAGGTGTGGCCGCTGTTTTTCAGCACGTCCTTCACCGTGTCGCCGGAGCGATAGCCGATATACTCCGGCTCGATGACATAGCCGTCCTGGGCCACGGCCAGCAGGGCGATGCGCCCGTCGTCTGCCGCATAGGCCGGAACCGGCAGCAGAGACAGCAGCATCAGGCACGCCAGCAGCGCGGCCATCAGGCGTTTGGTAACTCTCATGTGATGTTTCCTCCTTTGTTCTTTCTCTATTCAAAACACCTTGCTGGTGGTAAATCTTGAGACTGTCAAAAAAACCGGAAATTTTCCGCTATCGGAAAGGAAGATAGTTACGAAAGAAACCCATCAGGGGTGTCTTTCGTTTGCAATCACAGGTTTTTCAGAACTTTTCAAGTTCTGAAAAACCGCACTCAGCTTGTCAAAAAGCCTTTTTGACAAGCTGAAATCTTGCCGCAAACCGGCGCAGGACCGGGGTTTGCTCCCGCCATACCCGGCGGGCGCTTTCCAGCAGGGCCAGGCACCGCCGCCGCTGGTCCTCCGTCATGGTGTGGCCGCTGTACCACACCTCCCGCTCCAGATACACCAGGTCCTCCGCGTCCTCCGGGGACAGGGGATCCTCCGGGAGGCCCGGCTGACCCAGCAGGTCATGGACGGCGCACAGGATGTATCCGCACCCCAGGCGGCAGTCCGGATCCTGATACCGGGCCGCCGCCTGCCGCAGCCGCCTGCGGCCCAGAAGGGCGCGGACGGTCAGGGCCAGCAGCCCCAGCGCCAGCACCGCCGCCAGGGTCAGCAGGGCATTGCGGACATATTCCGCCCGCCGGTCCTGGGGCTGTTCCTCCTCCGGGACGACCTCCGGCTCCCGCTCCTGAACGGGGGTGTCCGGCACGGGGGTGTCCCCCTCGCCGTTTTCCCCCTCCGGACCGTTTTCCGGCAGTCGGTATTCCACCAGGTCCGTATAGCCCGGGGCGGCGTCAAAGGGCAGCCAGCCCACGCCGTCCAGATAATACTCCGTCCAGGCGTGGCTGCTCTGCTCCGTCAGGGTCAGGGTGCCGCCGGGGACCATGGCCTCCGCCTGCTGGCGGGTCACGACGTAGCCCTCAGCGTATCGGGCCGGGACGCCGCAGCACCGCAGCAGCAGAGCCGCTAAGGTGGCATAGTGGATGTCGCTGCCCTGCTGGCCGCCGGAGGCCATGGCGGCGGCGATGTCGCCGCCGGACACCGAGGCCCCCTGGCGATAGCTGACGTTCCGGGAGAGATAGGCCAGCACCGCCGCCTTGGCCTGGGTGGTGGTCATATCGCTCTCCGGGGTAAAGGCCCGGGTCAGGGCCTCATAGGTGCTCTGGGGCACCGTCAGATAGTGGTCATAGACCCACTGGCGGTATACCGCCTCCCCCTGGCGATAGGGGGTGTCGTCCCCGGACCGGGACAGGGCGTCCTGCAAGAGATAGCTGTCCTCCACCGGGTAAACGGACAGGGTGACGGCGTCCGCCGGGACGCGGCCCCCCTCTCCGGCCAGGTCGGCGGCGTCCAGGGTATCCGTGGCCGCCCCATAGGGCAGATACAGCCGCTGGCGGCAGGCCCCGGCGTTGGCCACGGTGACGGTCCGGCTTTCGCCGCCGGATACGTCCTGCCAGGCGGCGGAAACCTGGGTGGAGGGGAAGAAATAGTCCCTTTGCAGGGTATACAGGGCGTCGGCCTGGGCCGCCAGGGCTTCCCCCTCCAGGGGCTGCCAGCTGCGGCCGGTGTACTCCCCGGCGGCGAAGCCCCGCAGATACAGAGGCCCCCACCGGTCCATGGTCACGGTCAGGGCCGTCTGGCTGCCGGAGCCGTGGGGCCGGGTCAGGTCCCCCTCCGGCAGGGGGGAGGGATGGGACTCGTACCGCAGCCGGTGCAGAAAGACGCCGTTCCCCTGTGCCGGGACAAGGCCGGGGATCAGCGGGACAAGGGCGCAAAAAGCCGCAACAAAAAGGGACAGTCCGGCCAGCATCGCCTGCCGCCTCAGCCCCTGCCGGGGCAGCAGGCACATCAGCCCGCCCACCAGCAGAACCGCCAGCGGCCAGCCTCCCTCCAGAAGGCCCAGCAGCCGCAGCATCAGCGCCGCCAGGCCCGCGGCCAGGCAGAACCCCGGCCACCGGCGGCGCAGGGCCAGCGCCGTGACTCCGCCGGTGAGGACCGCCAGGGTCAGCACCAGGGGCCAGACGCTGCCGCCGCCGGAATAGGGCAGGTGATACCGCCCGGTCTGCAGCAGCAGACGGTGATTTGCCAGATTCCTCAGGGCGGCTGCGGCGGCGGTCAGCCGGTTCCGGCACAGGACGGCCCACGCCAGCCACGCGGCCAGCACCGCCGCCAGGGCCGCCAGCCGTCCGGGCTTTTCCCACCGGACCAGCAGGCCCAGGCACAGGGCCGTCACGGCGGCGGCTATGGGGAGAACCGCCGGGGCCAGGCTTCCCGCCGGGTGCAGCCACTGCCACACCCCGGCCCAAAGCCCCGCCAGAAACACGACGCCCCCCGGCAGGGCCCCGGGGCCGGCGGGTTTTCCGCCGGCGGGCTTCTCTATTCGGATGGAGGATGATGGTTTTTTCACGTTATTGCGCACTCCTGATCCACTGCTGGATTTGTTGGGGCATCTGCTCCGGGGTAAAGACGCCGGGTTCGCCGCCCTGCTGGCTGCACCGCAGCACCAGGGCGTTTTCCGGCAGGTCCGGCGGCACCCGGCAGCACAGGCAGATCACCGTGCCCGCCTCCTGCCAGGGGGGCGGGTCGGATTCCTGGGCCGGGGACTTCATCAGCTCCGGCAGGGCCTGGGCCAGCTGTTCCTGGGCGCCCAGGGTGCGGCTCTCATAGCCCTCGGGGCCGTTCCAGGCCAGCCGGAAGCTCCGGCCCTCCAGAGCCTGGCACAGGGAGGCCGCCGCCTCCATCAGGGCTTCCGCCAGAGGGGGCGGGGCCTTCTGCCGCAGCACCAGCACCGTCAGCCGGTGGTCCACCGGCCGGGCCGGGTCCCGGACCACCAGCCGCCCGGTTTTGCCGGAGAGCTTCCAGTGGACCTGGCGCAGGCTGTCGCCGGGGGCGTAGTCCCGGACCTGGAAGGTCTCCGTCCGGTCCGTTCCCCGGCGGCCGGGGTCATAGACGCTGCCCTCCCGCCGGGGGCGCAGGGCCTGAAAATCCTCCATATCCAGAGGAAAGGTATCCGGCATGACGCACAGCTGGCCCCGGGTCCGGCAGGGGGCCGGAACCGGCAGCAGGGAGAAGGCGTCCCACACCGTGACCCCGGTGATGCGCAGGGTCAGGCAGCCGCACAGACGGCCGGACACGGCGCTCTTCCCCTCCGGCAGGGTCATGCAGGCGGTTTCGCCGGTGACGGTGTTCTCCGCCGCCAGGTGAAACCGCACCCGTCCCACCGGCAGGGCCCGGGGACGGCGCAGGGTCAGGCGGACGGCGGCGGGCCGTCCCTTTTCCGCAGAGGCCGGGCAGGACAGCTCCGCCCGGAGCTTCCGGCGGCACAGCAGCACCGCCAGCCAGGACAGCACCGGAAGCATCAGCGCCGCCAGTCCCGCCGCCAGCACCGGCCCCGAGGGGGCGGCGATATACCCCGCCGCCAGCAGCAGAAGGCACAGAACCCACAGCGCCTGGGTCATAGGGTCCGCTCCGTCATGGCCGGGGCGGGGGTCTCCTCCAGCACCTGGGCCAGAATGGCCTCGGGGGTATAGTCGTTGAGCTTTGCCCGGGAGGACAGCATCAGCCGGTGGCCGAACACATAGGGAACCAGCTCCGCCGCGTCCTCCGGCAGAACGAAGTCCCGCCCGGCGGCAAAGGCCGCCGCCTTAGCGCACCGGCACAGGGCCAGGGCCCCCCGGGGACTGATGCCCAGGCGCACCATGGGGTGGCTGCGGGTGGCCTCGGTCAGGCGGGCAATGTAGTCATACACGGGGTCGGCGATGTGGGCGGCCCGGACCCGGCGGATGGCCTCGCACAGGGCCTCACGGTCCGCCACGGCCTGCACCCGGGTCAGGGGGTCCTCCCCGCTGCGGTCCCGGAGAATGTGGATCTGGCTCTGCAGGTCCGGATAGCCCATGCTGAGCTTCATGAGAAAGCGGTCCAGCTGGGAATTGGGCAGGTCCTGGGTCCCGGCGGAGCCAACGGGGTTCTGGGTGGCCAGCACCGCAAAGGGCCGGGGCAGGGGATGGGTAACGCGGTCCACCGTCACCTGGCCCTCCTCCATGGCCTCCAGCAGGGCGGACTGGGTTTTGCTGGAGGTGCGGTTGATCTCGTCCGCCAGCAGAAGATTGGTCATAATGGCCCCGGGCTGGTAGACCATGCCGTCCTTTCCGGGCATGGAGAAGCCGATGATATCCGAGGGCATGGTGTCCGGGGTGAACTGGATGCGCTTGGTGTCCAGCCTCAGGGCCCGGGAGAAGGCCAGGGCCATGGTGGTCTTGCCCACGCCGGGGACGTCCTCCAGCAGGACGTGGCCCTCGGCCAGCAGGGCGATCCACACCTTGGAGAGCACGTCGTCCTTGCCCACGATGGCCTTCTTCACTTCCGCCAGAACATTCCGGGTTATTTCGTACATACGCGTTTCCTCTTTCTTATAACAATGATGACAATGCCCGCCGCCGCCAGGCCCGCCGCCCCGGCGATGAGCCAGGGAAGGGGGGAGGCGCTTGCGGAGGCCGCCGGGGGGATATCCCGCAGGTCATACAGCCGCCCCTGGCCTGCCCGGAGCCGGTCCAGGGCCTGCAGGGCCAGAATGGCCTGCTCGGTGGCCATCAGGTCCTCGGGGCCCTCCGCCGTGTGGCGGAACAGGCCCTCCGCCGTGCGATAGGACAGCAGTCCGTCCCGGAGGGTGCGGCCGTTCCGGATGAAGCGGGGGTCCGTTTCCGGGTCCAGGCCCAGACTGCACAGGGCGATGAGCACCTGGGCGGTGCTTTCAGCGTTGGGGTCCCCCCAACTGACGAAGTCGCCGTTTTCCGTCTGCTGGCCGGACAGCCACGCCAGCCCCCGGCGGATGGCCTCCGCCGGGGCGGAGTCCTCCTGATAGGGGGCCAGAGCCTGCAGGGCCATGGCCGTGATGTCCACGTCCGCCGTCCCGGCGGACAGGCCGAAGGCCCCTTCCTCTGTCTGGGCCGCCAGAATGGCCCGGCGCATATCCTCCCGGGTATAGGCCGCCCCCTCCGGCACGGCGAAGCCGCCGCTGTCCAGAGTAATCAGGGCAAAAATCCAGCCGTTGAGCCCCTGGGCCCCCAGGGAGCGGGAGCGGGACCAGTTATAGGTCCCCTCTGCCACCAGGTCGATGGGCTTTCCCTCCCGGTCCCGGCCAAAGGCGGTGGGGTCCCCGCCCTGGGCCTGCACCGCCAGGGTGATGCGGTGCCACTCGGTGGCCTTGATGCGGTCCAGACCGCCGTTTTCCCGGTACATGGAGGTGACATAGGACTCCAGATCCCGGAGATAGTCCGGCCGCTGAAGCCCGGCCCGGCCGGAGGCGACGGCCAGCCAGTCGGATACGGAGTCTCCCGCCGTCAGGGGCCGGTTTTCCAGCAGGGGGCGGAAATCCTCCCCCCAGGCGGGGCAGATCAGCGCCGCCGCCAGCATCAGGGCCAGCAGAGCGCCTGCCAGGGATCTTCTCATGGAATGGGCTCCTCCTTCCGCTCCCCACATCGGGAGCAGGTATAAATGATGACGCCGTCCCGGCGCTCCGTTTCCTGGAAGTCGTGGCCCAGGGCCGGAATTTCCTGGGTCCGGCCCACGTCGCCGCACACCTGGCAGGTGACGGCGGCCTGGCCGGGGTGGGTGCAGTCCGGGGCCGTGGTCTGCTGGGGCTGGCCCCAGCGGTGCTCGTCGATGTACTGGCCGTTGATCCAGCGGCCGCAGTAGGTGGACAGGGCCCCGTAATTGCCGCCGGTGGCGTCATAGCCGCCGATGTCCTTGCCGTAGGCCAGGGTGAAGCGCAGATACAGGGTGTCGCCGGAGGACAGAAAGTAATTGGACAGGCCCTTTCCGGCGTAGGTCTGGCCACCGATGGAGTACATCCAGCCGGAGCCCTGGGTATAGTCGAACTCGCCCAGACTGTCGTTGTCGTGCTGGCCGGTGAGGTTCAGGCCGTCCCGGAGGATTTTGGCCCAGAGGTTTTCCGGGATGTCGGGATAATCCATGAACCCCGCCCGGCTGATGCGGCGCAGATAGAACCCGACGTCCGGGGAGCCGCTGTATTCGTATTCATAGCCCCACTCCTCCAGGGCCTCCATAACGGCGTAGGACGCCGGAACGTTCTGGCGCACCTGAACGGCAAAGGGCTCCTCCGGCAGGCCCATGCCCATGGTGGTGATGTCCAGGACCACATAGGCCGTGCCGATGACGTCGCCGGTGTCCACAAAGCGGTAGATGATGCGGTAGGACACATAGCGGGAGTTGCCCTGGCCGTCCCAGGCCCGGATGGAGATGGTGTGGGCCTCGCTGTCGCCGGAGAAGGGGTCGGGGAAGCGAAGCTGGTACTCGAACACCGGGTTGCCGGTGGGCTGAAGGACCCGCTTGCCGTCCAGGTATACCTGGATATTGCTCTCCGGCAGGGAGCGGCCGGTGTAGGCGGTGGCCTGCACCGTCAGGGTGAAGTTGCGGTTGGTGGTTTCGGTGACGCCCTCTAAGTTGGTGACGATGGTGGGGGGATGGTCGCCGATGGTGGGGTGGCGCTCGTCGGCCTTCTGGGCCGCGTAGCGGATGGCGTAGTTCACCTCCTGGACGGTTTTATTGCCGTCCTTGCGGTAGAGGGTGAAGTAGTTGGTCTCGCCCCGGCAGAGCCGGGCCTGATAGTTCCGGCCGTCGGCGGTAAGGTACTGGCCGTTCTGGGAGGTCTGGCTGTTGCGGAGCTTGACCTTCAGGGTCTGGCCGTTGGCGTTGAGAATATAGGCGTAAAAATGCAGGGTGTCGCCGGTGAGCTGGTCATAGGTGATCTCGCCGCTGCACAGGTCCGTGACGATCCGGGGGGAGGCGTCGTCGGAGGGGCCGGGGGTGGGATCGGTACCGCCGGGGGTGTCGTCCCGGGGGCCGTCGTCCTTGGGCGGGGCGTCCGGGGCCGGGTCCTGGCCGGGGTCCTCGGGCGGAGTATCCGGGTCCTGGGGGGTGTCCGGCTGGTCGGGCTGATCCGGGGTATCCGGCTGTTCCGGCTCCTGGGGCTCATCGGGGGTGTCCGGCTCCTGGGGGGTGTCCGGTTCTTCCGGCTGGTCCGGAGGCGTCTGGGGCGATTGGGACTGTCCCTCCGGGCGCAGGGGGTCCGCCTGGGCCTGGGGCAGGGGCGTGGGGCCGCCGGTGGACAGGCCCAGCCCCGGCAGGGCCGCTGCCAGCACCAGGGCCGCCGCCAGAAGCACCAGCAGTCCCCGCAGAAGATAGATTTTGCGATTTTTCATACCGTGTCCTCCCGGATAAACAAAAAATGGTGTTATTCTGCCATCGCAGAATAACACCATAACCGTTTTTGGAAATTATTCGTGTGCACACAGTAGGTCTCCCGACTCGTACCTCAAGCGGCGGGTCTGTCCTGCCTTCTCAGAAGGAGTGCCTTCCAATGACCGGCTTTCGCCGACGGACAGATGCCTTGGTACACACGGTGTTGGTCAACGCGGGGCTCGTCCCCATTCCCTTGTTCATCAATGCGCCTGACCCGCAGGGGGCCTTTGCGGCCACATTGCCTCTGGTGGAGTATGTCGAATTTATTATACAGGGCGGCAGGGGAAATTGCAACCCCCGGCTGTGATATTTTACATGCGCGGATCCTGCCGAAAAAAATCTCGCTTCTTAACATGATTTTAGCGTTTTCTTAACGCCGAAATATGGTACAATGGTGACAATACAGGCGCGGGGAGGGGAAAAACAGCCATGAAGCGCTTTCAGATCCGCTGGCCCGACGAGTGGCTGAGGCGGACTCGCCTGTTCCGGACGGACCTGCTGTCTTATTCCGGAAAGGATTTTATCGTATCCGTGTCGCTGTATCTGATCTCGGTGGGGTTCTGTCTGGTGCTGCGGAACTTCGACCCCAACAACGACACCAGCTATGTGTCCATGATCTTCCTGCTGGACGTGTTTTTGACGGCCCTGCTGACGGACGGGTTCTTTTTCAGCCTGACCATCGCGGTGTTCGCCGTGCTCAGCGTGGACTACATCTTCACCCCGCCCTTCTGGGAGGTCAGCTTCACGCTGGCGGGCTTTCCGCTGACGTTCCTGGTGATGATGACCATCTGCGTGGCGACCGGTATCGTTACCAGCCGGGCCAAGAAGGTCAGCGAGATGGAGCGGGAGGCGGAGCGGGAGAAGATCCACAGCAACCTGCTGCGGGCGGTGTCCCACGACATCCGCACCCCGCTGACGGGCATCGTGGGGGCCACCAACGTCCTGCTGGAGCAGGATGACGTCCTGACGCCCCAGCAGCGGCGGGAGCTGCTGAAAAATGCCAACGAGGAGGCCCAGTGGCTGATCCACATTGTGGAGAACCTCCTGTCCATCACCCGCATCGGCGCGGGAGAGGACGCCCGGGTCACCAAGACCCCAGAGGCAGCGGAGGAGGTCATTGAGGGCGCTGTGGGCAAATTCCGGCGGCAGTATCCGCAGATCGACGTCCGGGTGGAGCTTCCGGAGGAGTTCTTCCTGGTGCCCATGGACCCGCTGCTGATCCAGCAGGTGATGACGAACCTTCTGGAAAACGCCGCCGTCCACGGCGTCACCACCACCCGGGTGGTGGTATCCCTAGAAAAACGGGGGAAATGGGCCCGGTTCACCGTGTGCGACAATGGCAGGGGCATCCCGGAGGGACGGCTGCACAACCTGTTCGACGGCACCCAGAGCGCCCAGAAGGGGGACAGCACCCGCAGCATGGGCATCGGCCTGTCTGTGTGCAAAACCGTGGTGGCAGCCCACTGCGGCAAAATAAAAGGAGAAAATATCAAGGGGGGCGGCGCCCGGTTCACGGTGGACCTGCCCCTGGAGGAGGATGAACATGAAGATCAAGGATAAGGTTCTGATCGTGGAGGATGAGCAGAGCATCAGCAATTTCATCTCCATGGTCCTCAACGCCAACGGATACGATACCATCATTGTGGGCAGCGGTGAAGAAGCGCTGACCATGATCGCCTCCCACTGCCCGGACCTGATCGTCCTGGACCTGGGTCTGCCGGATATGGACGGCATGGAGGTGCTCAAGTCCGTGCGCAAGTGGTCCAACCTGCCGGTGGTGGTGGTGTCCGCCCGGAACCACGAGCACGACAAGGTGGACGCCCTGGATTACGGGGCCGACGACTATCTGGTGAAGCCCTTCGGCACCTCCGAGCTGCTGGCCCGCATCCGCACCGCCATCCGCCATACCCGCACCACCCTGGCCAACTCCCAGATCGCCCAGTCCGGCAAATTCACCGCCGGGGACCTGACCATCGACTATGACAAGCACCAGGTGCTGATCCGGGGCGAAAACGCCAAGCTGACGGTGAACGAATACAAGATCGTGGCCCTGCTGGGCAAATATGCCGGCAAGGTGCTGACCTATGACTTCATCATCCGGGAGCTGTGGGGCCCCAAGGCCAAGGCCGACAACCAGATCCTCCGGGTGAACATGGCCAATATCCGCCGCAAGATCGAGGACACCCCCGGCCAGCCCCAGTACATCTTCACCGAGGTGGGCGTGGGCTACCGCATGCGGGAGGGAGACTGAGACCGTCCACTTCCGGAGGGTGATTGGCGAAATACATAAAATCTATGTCATAAATTTGTAAAATAGGGGCTATCTTTTTCCGGATGTATATGGTACAATCAGAATATCCCAAATGTATGCGGTACAACATGGTGCCGGAGAAGGTAGGTCTTATCTTATGGAACACAATGCGATCCTGGACAGCAAGCTGTCCCTGAGCAGCAACATTCCCCTGTACGCCCAGCTGGTGGGTATCATCAAGCGGGAGATCTCCTCCGGCGCGCTGAAAATCGGGGACCTGCTGCCGTCGGAGGCGGAGCTGTGCCGGGCGCTGGATATCAGCCGAAACACCGCCCGCCAGGCCATCGGCGAGCTGGAGGACGAGGGACTGGTGGTCCGCAAGCGGGGCAAGGGCACCTTTGTGGCCGACCCCAACAACAACCGCCGGGGCGTGCGCTATTCCTTCACCACGGAGGTCTCCTCCCTGGGCAAGACGCCGTCGTCCACCCTGGTGGATTTCGGCGTGGTGATCCCCACCCGGGCCATCTGCCAGCGGATGGACCTGCAGGAGGGAACCCCGGTGTATTGCTTCACCCGTGTCCGCAACGTGGACGGGGAGCCGCTGATTCTGGAAACCTCCTACTATCCCCAGTACATCTATCCCAACCTCACCCGGGAAATGGTCCAGACCCACAGCTTTTACAGCCTGCTGTATCATGTGGGGATCACACCCTTTTCCGCCGAGGACAGCTATGAATCCGTGATCCTGGACGCCCCCCGGGCCAGCCTGCTGGGGGTGGAGCCGGGCAGCTGCGCCTTTTATCACCAGCGCCGCACCCGCACCGAGGACGGCCGCATTTATGAGTATACCCGCAGCTATATCCGGGGCGACCGGGTCCGGCTGGACGTGCATATGCAGAAAAGCGGCATGAGCTTCACCCGCATCATCGACTGACAAAGTAACAGCAAGGCCCCCGCGCAGCGCGCTGCGCGGGGGCCTTATATTGGTTCACAAAGTCAACCACCGGCTCTGCCGGGGGTTGACTTTGTGAACCAATATGAAAAACAGCGGCAGGCAAAGCCCACCGCTGTTTTTTGTGATTATTCGGCCTGTGCAAGGTCCCGCTTCAGCAGGCGGAACAGCCCCTCCCGGTTCTCCCGGGTGATATACAGCACCCGGACGCCGGGGACGCCCCGCACCGCCTGCAAAAACGGGTCGTTCCGGTTCTTCACCGCCGCCAGCACCGGCTGGTCGCCCTTCAGGGCCGCCAGCACCGCCTCCTGGAACCGATGGGCGTCCCGCTCTAAAAAGCCCAGCTCGTCCATCAGCAGCAGGCCCGGCCCCTCCAGAAGCCGGGGTCCCCAGTCATCAAAGGCCGGGGTACAGCGGACACTGCGGCGGCTGTCGCACCGGCCGATCAGATTCTCCGGGCCGTACTGCCGCCGGGCTTCCGGACAGGCGGCGGGGTGAATGTAAATGGGGAACAGGCCCTCGCCGTCCGCCACGGTCTCCCGCTTGGTGACAAAGCCCGACACCGGGCCGGGATACAGGGCCGTCAGTCGCCGGATGAGGGTGCTTTTCCCCACCCCCCGGGGGCCGCAGATGAGTATTTTATCCATGGGAACCCTCCTTCAGCTGAGCCGCCGGGATGGCCAGCAGGCACAGGGGCTTGGGATTGGGCAGATACAGGGGATAGTCCGGCCAGGGGGATGGCTCCAGCCGGGCCTCCAGCTCCTGCCGGGCAGGCGCCGTCCCGTCCCGGCTGTACAGCCGGAAAAACGCCAGGGCGTCCTCCACGGATCGGAAGGGCTGGCCGAATTCCAGGGTGAACCGCCGGAGGGTGCAGGTCAGTCCCCGGCGGCGCAGCTCCTGCTCCATGTCGGCGGCGGTGTGGCCCGCCATGCGGACGCCGGAGCTGAACTGGTGCTGCCGGAAGTCCCGCCGCACCACCAGGGCCGTGCCGCCGCACTGCCGGGCGGCGATGTCCAGAATCTCATCGGTGCCGCCGAACAGGCAGAACACCATGGCGTCATAGGGCTTTTGGGGCGGCAGGTCCCGGATGTCCCCGGTCAGGGCCGTCAGCCGGGGGTCATGGCCCCGGGCGGTCAGGTCGGCGATGGCCGCCGGGGAGCGGTCTATGGCGGTGACGTGTCCGCAGTAGGGCAGAAGGGCCCGGCTCAGCAGACCCAGGCCGCACCCGGCGTCGCACACCCGGTCCTCCGGGTGCAGGAACGCCCCCAGCTCCCGGGCCAGGTCCGTATAGTAGCGGCTGCGGTCTGCCGCCGTGTGCAGATAGCGGATAATCTCCGGACTCCATCGCTGCATGGTTTGCCCCCTTTCTTTCTTACCTTTTATCATACCATACCGCCCCCGGGGATGCAAGCCGGGGAGCGGATGATGGGGGATTTTGAATACGTATTGCAATTTTACGGTCGAAATATACGAAATGCAATCGAATTCGGCGGCGGGGGCGGTGGATAACCACCGGCAGCGGGCCCTACGGACTTGGCTCTCCCTTTGGGAGAGCTGTCACCGAAGGTGACTGAGAGGGCCTGTAGGGGCGTGGGCCCACCAATGTGGTGCTTCCGGGCGGCAGGGCACATGGGCCCTGCCCTACAGGATATTCTATCGGTACACACTCCGTAGGGCGGGGCCCGCGTGTTCTGCTGTCAATTACAGACGATCTATCCGATTCATGTCCCCAAAGGGCAAAGCCCTTTTTGGACAATCAAAAAACCTGCCGCAGGCTGTGGCCCGCGGCAGGTTTTTGACGGAATTATTTGCGGCGGCGGCCGCCCCGCTTGGAGGCCATGTAGCGGTTCAGCTCCGACTGCTTGCTGTCGGACACGGACATGAACTGCTTGAGCTTGTCCTCAAAGGACAGCTCCGCCGGGGCGGCGGGCTGGGCGGGGGCGGAACGGGCGGGAGCGGGACGGGGGCCACGGGGCCGCACCGGACGGTCGCCATGGGGAGGCCGGGGCTTGGGCGGCTGCGCCTGCTTCACGGACAGGCTGATCTTCCCCTTCGGCGAGATGGACAGCACCTTCACGGGTACCTCCTGCCCCTGGGTGAGGAAATCGTGGACATCGCTGACGAAGGTGCCGGCCACCTCAGAGATGTGAACCAGCCCGGATTTTCCATCGGGCAGCGCCACAAATGCGCCGAATTTGGTGATGCTGGTCACCTTCCCGGTGATAATGGTCCCAACCGTTAATTCCATAAACGAATCTATCTGCTCCCTTCGAAAGTGTGGCGTGTCAGTTGTTCACGTCGTAAAAAATGCGCTCGCCGTCGGAGGCCAGGCCCAGATCATCCCGGGCCAGACCCTGGATGAAGTCCTGATCCCCCTGGTGCTCCAGGTCGGACCGCAGGGCGTCATTCTGCTTTTCGGTCTGCTGGATCTGGGCCTCCAGCGCCTGGCTCTTGCTGCGAAGCTCCGGCAGACGGCTGCCGTATATCCGGACGATGCCTGCCCCTGCGGCGGCCACCAGCACCACGATCACCAGCAGAGCCGCCACGCGGCTGCGGCTGACGGGTTTTTTCTTGCTTCTTGCCATGTCTGCGGACTCCCTTCCGTGCGTCATCTTTTGGTCGTAGAAAACACTTCCACCTATATGTATTTAGTATAGCGTACTTTGCCGCAGAATGGAAGCCCTTTTTTGCTTCCGGCAGCAATTTTTTTGCCTGATGGCGGCAAAAATCCAGGGGCAGCCGCAAAAGCCGCGCCAGCTCCCCGGCCACATCGGCCCAGAATTCCCACAGGGGCCGCAGCAGCGGCGCCGCCGCCAGCAGATACAGCAGCATCCCCGCCCCGGCTCCCAGCAGAAGATACAGCTGGGGCTCGCCGCCGCCCACCCGGGTCAGGGCCCACAGGGCCCCCAGCAGGCACACCAGGCCGAACACCGCGTCGGCGGCATGGGTCAGCCCCGGCCGCCTGCGGCGCAGCACCCGCAGCAGGTCGTATACCAGGCCCCCGGCGGCTCCCAGGGCCACGGCGGCTCCCAGGGCGGCCAGCTGACCGGCCACATAGTTCTCCATCCGTCCCCTCAGCCCAGCAGCCGGGTCAGCCAGGAGCCCCGGGGAGCTTGCTGCTCCTCATAGGTCAGGGCCTCCACCCGGCCGTCCACCTGGAGCTCGCCGCCGTCCAGACTCAGCTTGCCGATGTGCAGCCCCTCCCCGGTGACGATCAGGGTCCCCTCGCAGGTGGCCATGACGATGCAGCCCTCGTCGAACCGCTCCACGTCCTCCACCCCGGACACCGTCAGCTTGTCCCGGCCCTCCAGCTCCACCCGGTGATACAGCTGCTGCCCCGTTTCATACGCCATAAAAAACCGCCCCCTCATATCAGCAATGGAATATTTCAATCGAATATCCCATGTGTATGAGAGGGCGGGAAAAATTATACCGGTTGTCCCGGTCTGTCCCGGGGCTGTCTCAGCTTTGTCCCGGAGTTGTCCCGCCGATTTCCCGGTACATGGCGGCGGCATCGGCTTTGCCCACGTTGTCCGCCACCGACAGCACCTCCACCTCCAGGGTCCTGGCCCCGAAGCGGATGGCAATTTTGTCCCCGGGCTTCACCTCGTAGGACGCCCGCTGCACCCGGCCGTTGACGCTGACCCGCTCATTGTCGCAGGCCTCGTTGGCCACCGTCCGCCGCTTGATGAGGCGGGATACCTTCAGATATTTGTCCAGTCGCATAGCAATCCCCTCCTTTTGCCCCGCATTATAGCAGAAATTTCCCGGTTTTGCAACAGAAGTCATTTTTTGTGGGGTATGTGAGTTGCACACTCCGGCGGGGTATAGTATAATATAGGATACGAATTTTCCAAATGCGGGAGGGACCCAATATGATGCATCCTACCATAGATATCAAAACCTTTCTCAAGCCCGGGGTCCGGGCCCACCTGGCCGGCATCGGCGGGGTGAGTATGTGTCCCCTGGCGGAGGTGCTGCTGGGCATGGGCCTGCGGGTGCAGGGCTCGGACATGACGGAAAGCGACACCGTCCGCCAGCTCCGGTCCCAGGGCATCGACGTGGCCATCGGCCACTCGGCGGAGAACCTGAAGGACTGCGACCTGGTGATCCGCACTGCCGCCATCCACGACGAGAATCCCGAGATCGCCGGGGCCATCGCCCGGGGCATCCCCGTGTATGAGCGGGCCCAGGCCTGGGGCGCTATCATGCAGCACTACGAAAACGCCCTGTGCATCTCCGGCACCCACGGCAAAACCACCACCACCTCCATGGCCACCCACATCTTCATGGCGGCCCAGGCGGACCCCACCGTGATGATCGGCGGCACCCTGCCCATGCTCCATGCGGGCTATCGGGTGGGCAAGGGAAACACCATCATCCTGGAATCCTGCGAATACTGCAATTCCTTCCTGAATTTCTTCCCCACGGTGGCGGTGATCCTGAACGTGGGAGAGGACCATCTGGACTTTTTCAAGGACCTGGCGGATATCGAGCGGTCCTTCCACGCCTTCGCCGATCTGGTGCCCCAGCGGGGCTACGTCATCTCCAACGCCGATGACCAGGGGGCCCGGGACGCCGTGGCGGGCCTGAGCCACCCGGTGTTCACCTTCTCCCTGGCGGACCGGACGGCGGACTGCTATGCCCGGGACGTGGCGTTTTTCGACGGCTGCGCCAGCTTCGACGTGATGATCCACGGGGAGCTGTATGCCCATGTGGACCTGCACATTCCCGGCAAGCACAACATTCTCAACGCCCTGGCGGCGGCCTCGGCGGCCTATGTGCTGGGGATCCCCGGCCAGGCCGTCACCCTGGGCCTGGAGGATTTCCACGGGGCCGGACGCCGGTTCGAGCACAAGGGCAGCTATCACGGGGCGGCGGTGTATGACGACTATGCCCACCACCCGGCGGAGCTCCACGCCCTGCTGACCACCGCCCGGTCCATGGGCTATGACCGGGTGATCTGCGCCTTCCAGCCCCACACCTACACCCGCACCAAGGCGCTGTTTGACGACTTCGTCCGGGAGCTTCAGCTGCCGGATGTGACGGTGCTGGCGGAGATCTACGCCGCCCGGGAGCAGAACGTCCTGGGCATCTCCTCCCGGGACCTGGCGGAGAAGATCCCCGGGGCCATCTATTGCTCCACCCTGGACAAGGTGGCCGACACCCTGGCCTCCCTGGCCCGGCCCGGCGACCTGATCCTCACCGTGGGCGCGGGAGACATCTTCTGGGCCGGTGAAAAGCTGCTGGAACGGGCGTAAAAAGCAATACGAATCGCCATTTTTCTGCCGGATTATACAAAATGTGATCGCCTGCCGGTGACGGAATGGCGGGGAAATCGCCGAAGCGCCGCCAGTGGCGGATGAAGCGAGGCGATTTCGAGGAAGTGCCCCGGCTGTCGGCCGCGGTAGCGGCCGAGAGTCGGCTGGCACGACGGTGGGCAGATATGGGCCCCGCCCTACGGAACGTTTATTGAAAGAATACTGTAGGGCAGGGCCCGTGTGCCCTGCCGCAAGGAATGGCTGCATAAAGCAAAAATCCCCCGCCCCGAAGGGCAGGGGATGCGGCGGGCTGTAAAGCGCGGGAGCCTTACGTCTGGGGGGGCTGCTCGGCGGCCAGAACCTCCTGGGTGTCGGCCCCGCACAGGCGGATGAGCTTCTCCGCCAGGATCTTGGAGAACCCCGCGATCAGGGTGCTTTCGATGACCAGCCGGGACACGGCGGCCTCGCCGGGCTGGTCCGGCGTGCGGATATCCTCCGCCGCGTCCTGGACCTGTTGGTTGAAAAACAGGGCAATGTGGCGGAATTTCTCGGAATACTCCTGATAGATGGCCCGGACGTCCTCCTCGGGGATGTCCGCCGGGATGATCTTCTGCACGTCGCTGATGCTGATGCTCTGCTTCATGGTCAGGATCATGATGAGATAGGCGATGTGGACCCGGAAGTATTTCCGCTTTACCGGGGCGGGCATGATCTTCAGCCGCACATAGTTGTTGATGGTGGAGGAGGTGACAAAGCTTTCCTTCCCGCCGGGCATGGCCGGGATGAAGTTCAGATACTGGGCCAGCAGCACCACCACCTGGTCCATATACAGCCCCAGATCGGGGATGGCGTCCCACTCCGGCAGGTGGTAGTCGGTGATGAACCGGTCCCACCGGTCCAGCTTGTGGGCGATCAGCTCTTTGTCATATTGCATACAGCATTCCTCCGGCTTTTCCTTTTTCTATATAATATCAGAATATTCGGTTGGGCGCAAGCAGAAATCGGGAAATAATAGGTTGACTTGCCAGAACTAATATGCTATATTAGGAAAAAAGAGGGATGGAGGTCATAGCCATGCCGGATAAGATTTATATTTACGGAGACTCTCTGCTGAAGGCCACGGTGCCGGACGGAGATTTTCACTATCATTTTCACATCAATGAAGTCATGCAGCGCTACCAGACCAAGCTGGTGGAGGTGGTGAACCGGTCGAAAATGGGGGCCACCATCCGCAAGGGGCTGAGCCTGGTGCGGCATGACCTGGACCGGGGCCTGGAGGCCCGGTATGCCCTGGTGTCCTACGGCGGCAACGACAGCGACTTCGACTGGGCCGCCATCGACGCCGACCCCGAGGCCGACCACCGGCCCAACACGGAGCTGCCGGTGTTTGCCGACACCCTGCACGAGACCCTGGACGCCCTGCGCCAGGGCGGGGTGCAGCCGGTGATGATGACCCTGCCCCCCATTGACGGGGAGCGGTATCTGGACTTCCTGTGCCGGGACAATCTGCGGCGGGACCGCATTCTGGACTGGCTGGGGGAGCCTCAGATGATCTATCGCCACCAGGAGCTGTACGCCGACACGGCGGCGGAGATCGCCCTGCGGGAGAACATCCCCCTGATCCCGGTGCGGCAGACGTTTCTGCGGAACCACCGGCTGTCCCAGCTGATTGCCGCCGACGGCATCCACCTGACCATGCCGGGGTATGAGCAGCTGTTCGACACTCTGGCGGATTGGGTAAAGAAGAATATATAAGCATCTTGGGCAAAAATCTTGAAAGGAACTGTTTTATCATGATCCAGATCTTTGTGGACTCCGGGGCCAATCTGTCCCCCGAGCTGCGGGAGCAATACAACATCCACCTGCTGCCTATGGCCTTGACCATTGACGATCAGCCGGCCCCGGAGGGGCTGGACGGCCACGAGTATTATGAGGCCCTGCGCTCCGGCGCCGACGTGCGCACCTCCATGGTGAACCCGGACGACGCCCGGAAGGCCTTTGAGCCTTATATCGCCCAGGGAGACGACGTGGTGTATTTCAGCATTTCTGCCGGCATCAGCGGCAGCTGGTGGTCGGCCAAGCTGGCCGGGGACGAGCTGATGGAGCAGTATCCCCAGCGCCGGGTCTGCCCCATCGACAGCATGGGCGCGTCCCTGGGGGCGGGGATCCCGGCTCTGAAGGCCTCCTCCCTGGTGCGCCAGGGCATGGGCCTGGACGAGCTGGTGGAGAAAATGACAGTGTACTGCCAGAATTACTGCCAGTATTTCGCTGTGGACGACCTGAAGTACCTGCGCAAGGGCGGCCGCATCTCCGGTGCGTCGGCGCTGGTGGGCTCCCTGCTGCAGATCAAGCCTATCCTCCGGGGCAACGAGGAGGGCAAGATCGTCCTGTTCGACAAGGCCCGGGGCAAGCTGCGGGCCATCGAGCGGCTGGTGAGCATCTATAAGGAGCGGGCCATCGACCTGGACGACCTGATCGGCATCTCCCACGGGGACTGCCCCGGCGAGGCCCTGCGGCTGGAGACCAAGCTGCGGGAGGCGGGCCATCGGGGGCCCATCCTGCTGGTGCCCCACGAGCCGGTGACCGGCGCCCATGTGGGCCCCGGTATGCTGTCGCTGTATTTCCACGCGGTGGGCAAGTAAAAAAAGAACACAAAACCTCCGCCGGGCGCTGCCCGGCGGAGGTTTTTGCGCATATTCAGGCTCCGGCGCGGCAGACTATGGGCAAGAGGTGATTTTTATGACGTCCAGACGCCTGGGCCGGCAGACGGTGGCCCTGCTGCGGCCCCCCAGCGTGGTGTCCTATGCCAACGTCGGCGGAAAATTCGAGGCCAACGGCCCCCTGGCGGGGCATTTTGACCTGTTGTGCACGGATTCCTTCTTCGGAAAGGACACCTGGGAGCAGGCGGAGTCCGCCATGCAGCAGGAGGCCCTGACCCGGGCCCTGGAAAAGGGCGGGCTGACCCCGGCGGAATTGGACTACGTCCTGGCCGGGGACCTGCTGAACCAGTGCATCGGCACCGCCTTCGGCCTGCGGGATTTCCAAATCCCGTTTTTCGGCCTGTACGGGGCCTGCTCCACCATGGGGGAGAGCCTGGCCCTGGGGAGCCTGCTGATCTCCGGCGGCCACGCCCGGACGGCGGCCTGCATGACCAGCTCCCACTACTGCACCGCCGAGCGGCAGTACCGCATGCCGGTGCCCTACGGCAGCCAGCGGACCCCCACCGCCCAATGGACCGCCACCGCCGCCGGGTGCTGCATCCTGGGGGACCAGGGGGACGGGCCGTATATCACCCATGTGACCTGCGGGAAAATCGTGGACATGGGCATCACCGACGTGAACAACATGGGGGCTGCCATGGCCCCCGCCGCCTATGACACGCTGTCGGCCCTGTTCCGGGAGACAAAAACCGGCCCCGGGGACTATGACCTGATCGTCACCGGGGACCTGGGGGCCCTGGGCCACGCCATCGTCACGGACCTGTTCCGCCGGGACGGGGTGGACCTGTCCCGGAACTATCAGGACTGCGGACTGCTGCTGTACGACCTGGAGAAGCAGGACATGCACGCCGGAGGCTCCGGCTGCGGCTGCTCGGCGGCGGTGCTGAACGGGCATCTGCTGGACGGCCTGCGGCGGGGCCGGTGGCGGCGGCTGGTGTTTGCCCCCACCGGGGCCTTATTGAGCCCCACCTCATCCTTCCAGGGGGAGAGCGTGCCGGGCATCTGCCACGCGGTGGTGTTTTCCACCGGGAAGGAGGGGGAAACGTGACCTATCTGAACGCGTTTTTGTGCGGCGGACTGCTGTGCGCCGTGGGACAGATCCTCATCGACCGGACCCAGCTGACCCCCCGCCCGGATCCTGACGGGCTATGTGGTGGCGGGGGTGCTGTTGCAGGCGGTGGGGCTGTATCAGCCCCTGGTGGACTGGGGCGGCGCCGGTGCCACGGTGCCCCTGACGGGCTTCGGCTACTGCCTGGCCAAGGGAGTAGCGAAAGCCGTGGCGGAAAAGGGACTGCTGGGCGCTCTGACCGGGGGGCTGACGGCCACCGCCGGGGGCATTGCCGCTGCCGTAGTGTTCGGCGTGCTGGCGGCGCTGATCTTCCGCCCCGGGGACAAGCGGTAAGCGGCTCACCAGAAGGATGGCACGAAAAAAGCCCCCGGCAGGGGGCTTTTTGCTCAGCTTGTCCAAAAAGGGCTTTGCCCTTTTTGGACAGAAGGCTTGCAGTCTGCCGCGCGCATAATTTGTTCGCTGAAAGCGAACAAATTCCACACTTGCAGACTGAGAAGTGTTTTTTGCGACGTACACGCCGCCGCAAAAAACGGATTGCAGCTTATTTGCCGCCTGCGGGCGGCAAACGCTGCGAGGCTTTTTGCTGTTTATATGCTGCTTTTTATCCGGCGATGGCGCCGAAGGCGGAGACTCCCAGCAGGCTCAGGGCGCCCATAATGCACCCGGCCAGCAGCACGCCGCCCATGCAGGCCAGCACACTCTTGCGGAAATCCATATCCAGGAGGCTGGCGGCCAGGGTGCCGGTCCAGGCCCCGGTGCCGGGCAGGGGGATGCCCACAAACAGCAGCAGCGCCCAGAACAGGCCCCGGCCTGCCTTGGCCTGGAGCTTTTCGCCGCCCTTTTTGCCCTTTTCCAGGCAGAAGGTGAAGAATTTGCCGATGACGGGCTTGTCCCGGCCCCACTCCAGCACCTTCCGGGCAAAGAAATAGATCAGCGGCACCGGCAGCATATTGCCCACAATGGCGATGATATACGTCAGCCACAGGGGCAGGCCGAAGCCCACGCCGTAGGGGATGGCCCCCCGCAGCTCGATGATGGGCACCATGGACACCAGAAACACGATGAGACAATGCTTGAACATAAGGGCTCCTTTTGCAGCGTTAAGCCAGTCTAATTGATGGTATAATAATATAGTATACCCCGCCCCGGCGGGATACGCAAGAATTGTTATTTTTTTGCCGAAGGATTTTGTGGAATACACAAAGAATCCGGCGTTTTTTCTCCGCAATTCTCCATTCTTTTGCGGGGTTTTCCATCGACACGGCTCCCCGGAATTTGCTATACTATAGAATAGACATATACTGGGAGGGGAATGCGTATGGGTGCATCCGAGATCATCGGCCTGTTAGGCGGCATCGCGCTGTTTTTATTCGGCATGGCCATCATGGGCGACGGCCTGAAAAAAGTCGCCGGAAGCAAGCTGGAGCTGGTGCTGTATAAGCTGACCAGCACACCGCTGAAGGGGGTTCTGCTGGGCACCGGCGTCACCGCCGTGATCCAGTCCTCCTCCGCCACCTCCGTGATGGTGGTGGGCTTCGTCAACTCCGGCATGATGAAGGTAAACCAGGCCATCGGCATCGTCATGGGCGCCATTCTGGGCACCAGCGTCACCGGGTGGATCCTCTGTCTCAGCAGTCTCAGCGGCGGCAGCGGCTGGGTGACCCTGCTGAGTACCGCCACCCTGACGGGCCTGGTGGCCGTCGTCGGCATCATCCTGCGCATGGCCGCCAAGCGGCCCTCTACCCACCACATCGGGGACATCCTGCTGGGCTTTGCGGTGCTGATGTACGGCATGAGCGCCATGAGCGACGCCGTCTCCCCCCTGCGGGACAGCCAGGTGTTCATCGACGCCCTGACCTCCTTCTCCAACCCCCTGCTGGGCATTCTGGTGGGTCTGCTGTTCACCAGCGTCATCCAGAGCGCCAGCGCCGCTGTGGGTATTCTCCAGGCGCTGGCCGTCACCGGGGCCATCACCTTTGAGATCGCCCTGCCCATCATCATGGGCATCGCCATCGGCGCGGCGGTGCCGGTGCTGCTGTCGGCCCTGGGGGCCAACGTCAGCGGCAAGCGCACGGCCTTTGTGTATCTGCTGATCGACACGCTGGGCGTGGTGATCTGGGCCACCGTGTTTTACGCCGTCAATGCCATCGTGCATTTCGATTTCCTGACCATGACCATGACTGCCGTGTCTATTGCCCTGATGAACACCCTGTTCCGTCTGGCCACGGTCATTGTGCTGGCGCCGCTTATCGGAGTGTTGGAAAAGTGCGTGTGCCTGCTGATCCCGGAGAACCCCGAAAGCGTCCGGGAGGAGCAGGAGATGGACCGGCTGGAGGAGCGCTTCCTGCTGCACCCGGCCCTGGCCCTGGAGCAGAGCCGCCAGGTCACCGACGCCATGGCACAGCGGGCCATGGACAACCTGCTGCGGGCCATGGAGCTGGTGCACCGATTCAGCGACAAGGGCTGCCGGGCCGTTGAGGATACCGAGGACGCCATCGACCGCTACGAGGACCGGCTGGGCACCTACCTGATGAAGATCACCGGTAAGGAGCTGTCCCAGCGGCAGAGCGAGGAGGTGTCCAAATATCTGCACACCATCTCGGACTTCGAGCGTATCTCCGACCACGCCCTGAACATCTGCGATGCAGCCCGGGAGATCAACGCCAAAAGCGTGGTGTTCTCCCCGGAGGCCGACCGGGAGCTGCGGATGCTGGAGCAGGCGGTCACCGAGATCCTGCACCTGTCCGTGGGCGCGTTTGTCAACGGCGACCTGGAGTCCGCCGGCCGGGTGGAGCCGCTGGAGGAGATCATCGACGGACTGTGCGACGAGATGAAGCTGCACCATGTGGACCGCCTGCAAAAGGGCGTGTGCACCCTGAACCAGGGCTTCATCTTCAACGACCTGCTGACCAACTATGAGCGGGTGGCGGACCACTGCTCCAACATCGCCGTGGCCATGATCGAGCTGGAATCCGACTCCTTCGACACCCATGAGTACCTCAACAGCGTCAAGGCCATGAAGTCCGCCTCCTTCGCCCGGTACTCCGCCGAATATCAGAAGAAATACACCCTGTAACCGGGGCTTATCCTGTTTTTCCCGCCGCGTCTGCGGCGGGAAAAATTTTTTCAAAAAATTTTCGCAAAAAAAGAGGATTCCGAGAATTTTAGGGGTATCTATAGATATCACGGGAATTCCGGCCGGACAGGAGGTGCAGCCATGCCGTTTCCCCAGAGCTTTCTGGACGAGCTGATCGCCCGGAACGATATCGTGGACGTGGTGGGCTCCTATGTGTCCCTGACGCCCAAGGGAGGCAGCTTCTGGGGCTGCTGCCCCTTCCACAACGAAAAGACCCCCTCCTTCCATGTGCTGCCGGACAAGCAGTTTTATCACTGCTTCGGCTGCAAAAAGGGCGGCGGCGTCATCAACTTCGTCATGGACATCGAGAATCTGTCCTATCCCGACGCGGTGCGGTTTCTGGCCAAGCGGGCCAACATCCCGGTGCCGGAGGAGGCCAGCGACGGCACGGAGAAGCTCCGCCGCCGGATGCTGGAGCTGAACCGGGACGCCGCCCGGTGGTACTATCAGACCCTCCAGGCCCCGGAGGGCCAGGCCGTCCGGGACTATCTGGACCGGCGGCAGATCCACCGGAGGATCGCCGTGCGCTTCGGCATGGGGGCCGCGCCGGACAGCTGGGACGCTCTGCTGACCGCCATGACCGCCAGGGGCTATTCCAAGGACGAGCTGATCCGGGCAGGCCTGGCCGTCAGCGGAAAGAACGGGCACATATACGACAAGTTCCGCAACCGGCTGATCCTGCCGGTGATCGACGTGCGGGGCGACGTGGTGGGCTTCGGCAGCCGGGTGCTGGACAAGTCCGAGCCCAAGTATATGAACACCCCCGAAACCCTTACATACAGCAAGCGCCGGGTGCTGTACGGACTGAACCTGGCCAAAAAAGACCAAGCGCCCCAACATCATCCTCTGCGAGGGCAACCTGGACGTGGTGACGCTGCATCAGGCGGGCTTTGACAACGCCGTGGCCTCCATGGGCACGGCGCTGACGGTGGAGCAGACCCGGCTGCTGTCCCGGTATACCAAGGAGCTGGTGCTGTGCTACGACAACGATAAGGCGGGGGCACTGGCCACCCAGCGGGCTCTGGAGCTGCTGAACCGGTCGGAGTTCACCGTTCGGGTGCTGCGGCTGCCCAACCGGTTGGTGGACGGGGAATATGTGAAGCAGGACGCCGACGATTTCATCAAATTCCAGGGGCCGGAGGCCTTTGAGCGGCTGCTGTCCGGCAGCGCCAACGGCATCGAGTTCCGGCTGCACGAGATCGCCGGGAAGTATGACCTGCGGGACGATCAGGCCCGGGTGGCCTATGCCCAGGAGGTCAGTGGGGTGCTGTGCACCCTGGAAAACGCCGTGGAGCGGGAGATCTACACCACCCGGGCGGCGGAGGCGGCGGGGCTGACGCCGGAGGCCCTGAAAATGGAGGTGCAGCGGTCCTTCCGCCGCATGGCCGCCAAGGAGAAAAAGACCCGGGAGCGCCGGGAGCTGAACCCGGCGGTGTCCCTGCAGCCACAGGAGCGTGGCCTGCGGTACGACAACCTCCGCAGCGCCCTGGCGGAGGAGGGGGTCATCCGGCTTCTGCTGCTGGACGACAGCCTGTTCGGCGACACGCCGCCGGTTCCGGCGGAGTCGTTCTCCTCGCCGCTGCTGGGCCGGGTATACGCCAGCCTGTGGGAGAGCCACATGGCCGGGCGGCCTTTGAGCATCTCCTCCCTCAGCGGGGAGCTGACCGGTGAGGAGATGAGCCACCTGACCGGGGTGGTGCAGAAGCCGGAATCCCCTGCCGGAGGGGAGCGGGCCCTGGCGGATTACTGCCGGGTCATCCGGGAAGAAGCGCAGAAACGCACCGCCGGGGCGGGAACGGACCCCCTGGCGGCTGCGGCGGAGAAATATAAAAATAAAAGGGCTATGGAGGAAAGCACAATGACGGATAAAGTTTATACCCAGCAGGAGCTGAAGGAAATGGCGGACCAGCTGCTGGCCGCCGACGACAAGAAGAAGGCCGGAAGGGCCGCCGCCCAGAAGGCCGAGGAAGCAAAGCCCACGGCGGACAAGGCCCTGGAGGAGAAGCTGGCCAAGTGCCCGGCGGCGGCGCTGCTGGCCGGGAACGAGAAGCTCCGGGAGCTGTTTATCAAGGGCAAGAAGAAGGGCCGCCTGGAGCCGGCGGAGCTGTCCGAGGTGGTGGACCCCCTGGACCTGGACGGCGACCAGATGGACCGCATCTATGACTCCCTGGCGGACCTGGGCATCGACATCGTCACCGAGGATTTCACCAACGACATCCCCGAGGACATGGAGCCCGCCATGGAGGAGATCGCCGAGATCGAGGAGGAGGAGCTGGTCGACCCCAACACCCTGGTGGATAGCTTCAACATCGACGACCCGGTGCGCATGTATCTGAAGGAGATCGGCAAGGTGCCCCTGCTGACCGGCGACCAGGAGGTCCGGCTGGCCACCGCCATGTCCGCCGGGAACGCCGCCAAGGAGCGGCTGGCCCAGGTGGAGGCCGGGGAGCTGACCCTGACCGATGAGGAGCTGGCCCAGGCCAAGGCGGAGCTGAAGGCCGGGGAAAAAGCCAAAAAACAGCTGGTCGAGGCCAACCTGCGTCTGGTGGTGTCCATCGCCAAGCGCTATGTGGGCCGGGGCATGCTGTTCCTGGACCTGATCCAGGAGGGCAACCTGGGCCTGATCAAGGCCGTGGAGAAATTCGACCACACCAAGGGCTATAAATTCTCCACCTATGCCACCTGGTGGATCCGCCAGGCCATCACCCGGGCCATCGCCGACCAGGCCCGCACCATCCGCATCCCCGTCCATATGGTGGAAACCATCAACAAGGTCATCCGGGTGTCCCGGCAGCTGCTGCAGGAGCTGGGCCACGACCCCTCCCCCGAGGAGATCGCCGAGGAGATGAATATGCCCGTGGACAAGGTCCGGGAGATTCTGAAGATCGCCCAGGAGCCGGTGTCTCTGGAGACCCCCATCGGCGAGGAGGAGGACTCCCATCTGGGGGACTTCATCCCCGACGAGGGCGCGTCCGAGCCCAGCGAGGCCGCCAGCTATACCCTGCTGAAGGAGCAGCTGGTGGACGTGCTCAGCACCCTGACCCCCCGGGAGGAGAAGGTGCTGAAGCTGCGCTTCGGCATCGAGGACGGCCGCACCCGCACCCTGGAGGAGGTGGGCAAGGAGTTCAACGTCACCCGTGAGCGCATCCGCCAGATCGAGGCCAAGGCCCTGCGGAAGCTCCGCCATCCCTCCCGCAGCAAGAAGCTGAAGGACTTCCTGAACTGAGGTGACGGGTCATGACGCTGGATTTTGACCGTATGCCCTCCCTGGTGCAGCCCCGGTTCAAGGGCGGCCAGGGGGAGGCCGAGACCCGGATCTTTCAGGACGACATGGGGAAGATCCTGCGGCTGACGCTTCAGCCCGGCTCCTCCATCGGCCTGCACACCCATGAGGACAGCTGCGAGATCATGTACTTCCTGTCCGGCACCGGGGTGTGCCTGGACGACGGCGCGGAGGTGCCGGTGGGCCCGGGCCTGTGCCACTACTGCCCCCGGGGTCACAGCCACAGTGTCGTCAACACCGGCACAGAGCCTCTGGTGATCCTGGGCATCGTGCCCAATGCAAAATAAAGCAAAGGGAAAGAGCATATCCATATGAACCTGCAAGAATTTTTCGCGGAAAATCCCCGGGTGGCCATCGCCTTTTCCGGCGGGGTGGACTCGTCCTACCTGCTGTATGCCGCCCTGCACTATGGGGCCCGGGCAAGGGCCTATTATGTAAATTCCGCCTTCCAGCCGGCCTTTGAGCTGGAGGACGCCCGGCGTCTGGCCGGGGAGCTGAACGCCGACATGAAGGTCCTGCCGGTGGACGTGCTGGCGTCGGAAACCGTAACGGCCAACCCGCCGGACCGGTGCTATCACTGCAAGCAGATGATCTTCCGCACCATCCTGGCCGCGGCGGAGGCGGACGGCTTCACCGTGCTGCTGGACGGCACCAACGCCTCCGACGACGCCGGAGACCGGCCCGGTATGCGGGCCCTGCGGGAGCTGGCGGTGCGCTCCCCCCTGCGGGAGTGCGGCCTGACCAAGCGGGATGTCCGCATGCTGTCCCGGGACGCAGGACTGTTTACCTGGGACAAGCCCGCATACGCCTGCCTGGCCACCCGGGTCCCCGCCGGGCAGCCCATCACCGCCCGGGACCTGGCTGTCACCGAGGCGGCGGAGAGCGATCTGTTCTCCCTGGGCTTCACGGATTTTCGGGTGCGGATGGTGGGCCGCAGCGCCAAAATTCAGCTGCCCGCCGCCCAGATGCCAAGGCTTCTGGAGCACCGGCAGGAGATTTTGCAGCGCCTGGGGCCGGATTATGACGGCGTATGGCTGGATTTGGAGGGACGAGGATGAACAGCGATACCAGAAAGCTGCTGGAGGCCGTGCAGCAGGGCGCCATGTCCGTGGACGAGGCGCTGCTGGCCATCAAGAAGGAGCCCTTTGCCGACATCGGCTATGCCAAGGTGGACATGCACCGGGGCATCCGCCAGGGGGCGGCGGAGGTGATCTACGGCGCGGGAAAAACCGCCGCCCAGATGATCGGCATCGTGGGCGTCATGCGCCAGCACGGCCAGAAAACCATTCTCATCACCCGCCTGTCGCCGGAGTCGGCGGCGGAGATCGCTGCCGCGTATCCTCTGGACTATCACGATGATGCCCGGTGCGGCATCATCGGCGACCTGCCGGAGCCTGACGGCATCGGCCGCATCGTTATCGCTACCGGCGGCACCAGCGATATCCCCGTAGCCGAGGAGGCCGCCCTGACGGCGGAGGTCCACGGCAACGAAGTGCTGCGGCTGTACGATGTGGGGGTGGCGGGTCTGCACCGGACCCTGCACCATATGGACGATATCATGAGCGCCTCGGTGATCATCGCCATTGCCGGCATGGAGGGGGCTCTGGCCAGCGTCATCGGCGGTCTGGCGGACTGCCCGGTGATCGCCGTGCCCACCAGCGTGGGCTACGGTGCGTCCTTCGGCGGCGTGTCGGCTCTGCTGTCTATGCTGAACTCCTGCGCCAGCGGCGTGTCGGTGGTGAACATCGACAACGGCTTCGGCGCGGGGTATCTGGCCAGCATGATCAACCACATGGAGGTGAAAAAATGAGGACCCTGTATCTGGATTGCGGCATGGGCGCTGCCGGGGATATGCTGACGGCGGCCCTGCTGGAGCTGCTGCCCCAGCCGGAGGAGTTTATGAAGCGGCTCAACGGCCTGGGGATTCCCGGCGTGACCTATCACCGGGAACAGGCGGAAAAGTGCGGCATCACCGGCACTCACATCACCGTGACGGTGGACGGCCACGCAGAGGGCGAGCACGACCACGAGCATGACCATCACCATGAGCATGACCACGAGCACCACCATCACCACAGCGGCATGGAGGAGATCAGCCATCTGATCGGCCACCTGCCGGTGTCGGAAAAGGTGCGGGCGGACATCCGGGCGGTGTACGACAGCATTGCCCAGGCGGAGAGTCACGTCCACGGCGTGCCGGTGACGGACATTCATTTCCATGAAGTGGGCACCATGGACGCCGTGGCGGACGTGACGGCGGTGTGCCTGCTGATGGAGGAGCTGGCGGCGGACCAGGTGATCGCCTCCCCGGTGCATGTGGGCGGCGGCACCGTCCGCTGCGCCCACGGCGTTCTGCCGGTGCCTGCCCCGGCCACGGCATATCTCCTGCGGGATGTACCCATCTATGGCGGGGCCATCCAGGGGGAGCTGTGTACCCCCACCGGGGCGGCTCTGCTGCGGCGCTTCGTTACCCGGTTCGGCGACCTGCCGGTGATGACCCTGGAGGCCGTGGGCTATGGCATGGGACAGAAGGACTTTCCCCGGGCCAACTGCCTGCGGGCCATGCTGGGGGAGACGGCGGCGGAGAGCGGCGATGTGGTGGAGCTGGCCTGCAACCTGGACGACATGACCGGCGAGGGCATCGCCTTCGCCATGGAGCGGCTGCTGGAGGCCGGGGCACTGGATGTGTACACCTTGCCCATTGGCATGAAGAAGTCCCGGCCCGGCGTGATGCTGTGCGTCCTGTGCCGGGAGGAGCAGCGGGAGGCTATGGTGCATCTGCTGCTGCGGCACACCACCACCCTGGGCGTCCGGGAGACCCGGCACCGGCGGTATACCCTGTCCCGCAGCCAGGACATCGTGGACTCCCCCTGGGGCCCCGTGGCCCGGAAAACCTCCCAGGGCTGGGGCGTCCGGCGGCAGAAGCCGGAGTTTGAGGACCTGGCCCGTATTGCCCGGGAGCAGGACCTGACCCTGGACCAGGTCCGGGATGGGCTGAAGTGAAAACAAGAGGACCGGCTGCCGAAGCAGCCGGTCCTTTTTTGCGCCTTGATGCGATTATACCAAAACCTGTTAAAAAGCTTGGAAAGCTTTTTATAGCACCGAAGGTGCGTCAGGCTTTGTATGAGACGTCAGAGCGTGTTTTCACACGCTGTGCGTGCGCCCGGCGCACGGGATTCTTGATTCAATTTTTGAATCAAGAATCAGTATTAATAGCCGAACAGCATATCCCGGCGGATCTCCGCCAGGTTGTGGGCACCGCACATGGCCATGGTGTCCGCCAGCTCCGCCTGGAGCTTCTTCACCAGCACGGCGGGGCCTTCCGCCCCGCCGCCATAGACCATGGTGACGAAGGGACGGCCGATGAGCACGCCGTCCGCGCCCATGGCCAGGGCCTTGAAGATGTCCGTGCCGTTGCGCAGGCCGCCGTCCACCAGGATGGTCAGCTTGCCGCCCACCGCGTCGGCGATGGCGGGCAGCACCTCCGCCGTGGAGGGACACTGATCCTGGACCCGGCCGCCGTGGTTGGACACCACGATGCCGCTGGCCCCGGCCTCCAGGGCCTTCAGGGCCCCGCGAACGGTCATGACGCCCTTGATGATAAAGGGCTTTTTGGCGTAGTCGATGATCTGCCGCAGCTCCTCCACGGTCTTGCTGCCTGCCGGGGGGGTCAGTCCCTTCAGGAAGGGCAGGCCCGCCGCGTCAATGTCCATGGCCACGGCCATGGGGTCCGCCCGGCGCACGGCGTCCAGCTTGGCGAACACCGTTTCCATGTTCCAGGGCTTCACCGTGGGCACGCCCAGGCCCCCGGCGGCAGTGATGGCGTGCAGCGCGCCCTCCATCACGGCGGGGTTGGTGCCGTCGCCGGTGAAGGCGGCGATGCCCGCCTGGGCGCAGGAGGACACCAGAATGTCGTTGTAGGTCAGATCGTCGTATTTATCCCCATAGTGGAGCTTCATGGCCCCCACGGGGGCGGCGAAGATGGGGGCGGCAAACTTCCGCCCGAACAGGGTGAAGGTGGTGTCGATGGGCGCATTTTCGCAGATGGTGTCCATGTTGATGCACACCTCCTGCCACTTCTGATAGTTGCGCAGCATGGTGGCGGCGGTACCCTTGCCGCCGGGGCCGGGCACCTGGGTGCGGCAGGCCATGCCGTTGCACACGGGACATGCCTTGCAGTACGGGCCGCTGCATTCCCGGGCGTTTTTGAGAATTTCATTGTAATCCATAGGGAAAACCTCCTCAATTGCGTGATATAGGCCTATCATAGCGCACCGGAAACGTTTTTGCAACCGATTTTGTCGGCCCGGGGCGAAAAAAGGCCGGTTACAAAAGTATACTAAACGGTAACAAAACCGTTACAATGGTTAAAAATGGTTACAATACACGAAAATCTATTGTTTTTTTGCGGAGTAACTGTATAATACAGTCATGGAGTCCGGATATTGTCCGTTGGAAAGGAGAAAACCATGAACTCGAAAAGACGATTTTTCAGCGTATGCACGGCCCTGTGCCTGATGCTTCTGCTTCTGGCGGGATGCGCCGCCAAGCCCCAGCCCGCCGGAGTTGGTACGGACCAGCCGGACCCGGTGCAGGGTCTGGGCCTGCCGGAGGCGGGCGAGTGGACGGTGCCGCTGCTGACGGTCTATCGCATTGACGGCGGCGAGGACAATCGGGTGCAGATGCTGTACACCGGCCAGTGGGACCTGCAGAAGGGCTGCATCACCACCGGTGAGCTTTATGAAACGAAGCATTGGGCACCCTTGACGCCCCGGAGCCTGCCGGAGGAGTGGCAGCCGCAGTTCATCGACCAGTACGACGGCTCGTTCACCTGTACCAAGGACGGCGAGACCCTGCGGGAGACGCCGCCGGAGGGCGGCAACGTGTTCCGGATGGCTCTGGACGGAGACACGGTGGTGGCCGTCTACTATCAGTCTGTGGCGGATCAGAGCGGCCTGGTGACGGGAGTAGTCGTCTCCGTGGCCCGGTATCCCCTGGGACACCCGGAACAGGCGGAGTGGAGCCATATGGACGTGGGGCCGGAGCACGTCTCCGAGGTGTCCACCCAGCAGCCGGTCTATCTGGACGGCAAGGTGTATATGGCGGGGCATGAGACGGTGCTGGCCTTTGACCCGGTGACCCAGGAGGTCACGGAGCCTCTGGACATTGCCCGGCTGGATACCCTCTGGCCGGAGGGAAAGCCCACCGACCCGGAGTTCGGTTATGTGGGCGTCGCCATTGCGGGATGCTATGACGATGTGCTGATCGTCAACCGGATCCTCTATGCAGGGGACAGCTATCACGGCATGGACGCCGTGTATAAGGGCGGCGTGCTGGCAGGGGTGATGGAATACCGCTCGGAGTCCCCGGAGCAGCTGTATCTCTATGACGGCGGCCTGCGCCAGGTGGGGACCTTCACCCCCCTGAGCCAGAATGGCCTGGAATTTTTCACCAACAAGTACCCCATGCGGTTCTGATACTGATTCTTGATTAAAAATTTTAATCAAGAATCCCGTGCGCTGCGCGCACGCACAGCGTGTGAAAACACGCTGTGACGTCCCATACAAAACCTGACGCACCTTCGGTGCTATAAAAAGCTTTTCAAGCTTTTTAACAGGTTTTGGTATGATATAAATAAACCCCCCGCCCGGCCCTGCGGCAAACAGAGTCGGGCGGGGCAGCTTTTCAAAAAAGCCTCGCAGAGTTTGCCGCCCGCAGGCGGCAAATCAAATGTGATCCATTTTCGCCCGGGGCGTGTACCTGGGCGAAAATTCTTCTCAGTCTGCAAGTGTGGAATTGGTTCGCCCATGGCGAACCAATTATGCGCGCGGCAGACTGCAAGCCTTTTGTCCAAAAAGGGCAAAGCCCTTTTTGGACAGTCTCCCCCCGCTCGGCCCTGCGGCAAGCAGAGTCGGGCGGGGGCGTATTTTATTCCGGTGTCTGTTCCGGCTCCTCCTCCGTGATGGTGGGGATGAAGGCCCGGGCCAGCTTGCCCCGGCCCCGGTGCTTGATATAGAAATATCCGATGGTGCTGAACACCACGGCTCCCACGAAGTTCACGAACAGGTCCTCCATGGTGTCATACAGGCCGATGTCCAGGTATCCGTCAAAGCCCAGGTCCTGGCCGTTGACGGCCACGGAGTGGATGCCGTCGATGGTGACGGGGATGTTGCTGTTGGTGGGGTCCAGCATCACGGAGGTGACGGACTGGATCACGGTGTCCTTCTGCATGTCCATGTGGAACAGCCGGTCCATGCCGAACTCGAAAAATTCCCACATGACGCCAACGGTCATGGAGAAGCAGAAGGCTGCCAGGGCCACATACACCGGTGAAAGCTGGAACTTGATGCGACTGTTGCGGTTGAGGATGTCGATCAGGGCAAAGCCCGTGGCGGCGCACAGGAACCCCGTGGTGGTGTGGAGCATGGAGTCCCAATAGGGATAGGTGATGAAATAGCATCCCAGCTCCCCCAGGATCTCCGCCGCGAAGATGAACAGCAGAATGATGATCTCCAGGGTGGAGGGCAGCTCGATGCCGAAGTTCTGCTGGATGAAGAAGGGCAGCATAAACAGCACCAGCACCAGCAGGCAGATGAAGGCGCTCTCATACTCCCGCCGGAGGATGGAGGACACCAGAACGGCGATGACGATCAGACGCAGCACCAGGTATACGGCGAACACCGCCGGGCGGCGGCGGATGATGGGCCCCAGGTCCCGAAGCTTGCGGCGGGGCGGCTTGGGTTCGTGCTTCATAAAATGATTCCTTCCTCGTGCATTTCTTCTTGCATAGTGGGATGAATTGTAACATATTCCAGGAGAAAATGCAACAAATAACGCAAAATGACGCATCGGAGGGCCCGCCTGTCGGCGGACCCTCCGGATAACCATGATGCTTTTACAGGTTTGGCTCCATCAGGAGAACCAGCCCAGGCCGAAGAAGCTGTCCAGCTGACCGGCCAGAATCAGGATCATGATGATGGGGGTGATATACTTCACGCACACGTTGAAGAATGCCTTGCTCTTGAAGCGGTTGCCCTCCAGGCAGCACTCGTCGTCCACGATCTGGGGACCCAGCTCCCAGCCGATGCAGATGCACATCAGCAGAGCGCCCAGGGGCATCAGGATACCCTCGGCCACGCAGTCGAAGAAGTCCAGCCAGCAATCGCTCCAGCCGCTGGCCTCGATGTTCAGCAGGGTGGCGGGGGCCATGCCGTTTTCGCCCAGGCCGTCCAGGCACACCAGCACGCACAGGACACCGGCGGCGACGGCAGCCAGGATGGAATAAGGCTTGCGCTTGTCGCCCTTACCGGCGTCGCGGGCATCATCCACGAAGTGGGCCACGATGACCTCCAGCAGGGAGATGGAGGAGGAGATGGCGGCAAAGACCACCAGCAGGTAGAACAGGATGCCGAAGATGGGGCCGATGGAGCCCATCTTGTCGAACACGTTCTGCATGGTGATAAACAGCAGCTTGGGGCCGCCCACGGCGCCTGCGGCGTCCAGGGCGAAGCGGCTGGGCATCACGGCCAGACCGGCCATCAGGGCGATCAGGGTGTCGCACACCACGATGACCAGGGCGTTCTTCTCCACGTTCTGCTTCTTGTCCAGATAGGAACCGTAGGTGATCATGATGCCCATGCCCAGAGACAGGGAGAAGAACATCTGACCGCCGGCGGTGGCGAGGATGCTGATGAAGTTGGGGATCTCGGTGACGTGCTTGACCACGGGCACACCGGCAACGGCGCCGACCATGGCTCCGTCCACCAGAGCCTTGGCGGGCTCATAGTAGCCGGTGCTGGTGACATAGCCCGGCTGGAACATGTACTTCAGGCCGTCCAGAGCACTGCTGTGGATCACCTGCTGCACGGTGCTGCCGTCGGCCTGCAGAACGGCCACGGTGAAGTCGTTGCCGCCCAGGGTGCAGGCCCGGATGATGCAGATCACCAGCAGGATGAACAGGGCGGGCATACCCACGGAACAGACCTTCTCAATGCCGTTGCTGACGCCGCACATGACAATGAGCAGGGTGATGAGCACGAAGATCAGACCATAGATCACGGACTCGCCCTGGTTGGTCAGCAGGCCGCCGAACACCTCTGCGCCGCCCAGGCCGCCGGTGCCGAAGCCGGCGTTGAAGAGGTTGCCCAGGTTCACGGTGACATACTTGATGCAGTAGCCGCCCAGAGCGCAGTAGAACGACAGGATCAGGAAGGGTGCGATGATACCCAGCCAGCCCAGCCACTTGAAGCGCTTGGTGAGGATCTTATAGGTGCTGATGACGCCGCGGCCGGTCTTGCGGCCCAGGGCCAGCTCACCCACCATGACGATGAAGCCGCACAGCGCCGCCAGGATCAGATAGATGACCAGGAACGTGAAGCCGCCGTTGGCACCCATCTTGTTGGGGAAGCCCCAGATGTTGCCAAGGCCCACTGCCGATCCCACGGCAGCCATCAGGAACCCAAATGTGGTTCCAAAGCCTTTTCTTTCTTCCATTGAATTCTCTCCTTTTCTTTTTCCTCCTCCGCCCCGGCGGGGCGGGAGCCGGCGCAGGCCGTGCCGGCGGCATGCGTCTATTGGACATATTCAAAGTATACAGAGTTTCGGCCAATTGCACAATTGACAATTTTAATAAACTTTTAACGTCAATTTCTGCAATTTTAACATTATGTGAACTTATTCACATTCTTTTTTTATGCACATTTTGCAATATGCCGAAATATTTGCCGGAAACCTACCTACCAACCCGCTCCCTTTTCTTTCATTGGACCCGGTGCTTTGTGAATAATTAAACGGCATTGTGTCAAATTTCACAAAAGTGCTGTTTTTCCGGTTTCTCTATGGGTTTTGCCTGATAAATTTTGTAACCATCTAAAATTTTTTGTATTTATTTTCATTTTTTTGCTGTTAGCGATTTACAACGCTGCAGAATTATGGTAAAATAACGCCTATGGAACAAAAACCCGGAGGGGCCTCCTGCGCCCCGGCCCCCCGGAAAGAAAGGGTGACTGCCTTGGCAAACGTATGCGCAGTTAAAATGGAGAATATCACCAAGCGCTTCGGCAAGGTAACGGCCAACAAGGACGTTACGCTGGAGCTGTATAAGGGTGAGATCCTGTCCCTGCTGGGTGAAAACGGCAGCGGCAAGACCACCTTGATGAATATGCTCTCCGGCATCTATTTCCCCGACGAGGGACAGATCTACATCGACGGCCAGCCTGTGACCATCGCCTCCCCCAAGGACGCCTTCGCCCTGGGGATCGGCATGATCCACCAGCACTTCAAGCTGGTGGATGTGTTTACCGCCACGGAAAACATCATCCTGGGCATGCCCGGGAAGCTGAACCTGGCCGAGGCCCGGAAGAAGGTCAAGGAGATCTGCGACCGGTACGGCTTCGACATTGACCCGGATCAGAAGATCTATGACATGTCCGTGTCCCAGAAGCAGACGGTGGAGATCGTGAAGGTCCTGTACCGCGGGGCCAACATCCTGATCCTGGACGAGCCCACCGCCGTGCTGACCCCCCAGGAGACCGACAAGCTGTTTGCCGTCATGCGCAACATGAAGAACGACGGCAAGTCCCTGATCATCATCACCCACAAGCTCCACGAGGTGCTGGACGTGTCCGACCGGGTGGCGGTGCTCCGCAAGGGCGAGTACATCGGCGGCGTGCAGACCAAGGACGCCAACCAGCAGTCCCTGACGGATATGATGGTGGGCCACGCCGTCACCCTGAACATCGACCGCCCCACCCCCGTGAACGTGAAGCCTCGGCTGGACATCAAGGGCCTGACGGTCTTTGACGAGATGGGCGTCAAGCGCCTGGACGACGTGACCTTCACCGTCAACGCCGGCGAGGTGCTGGGCGTTGCCGGTATCGCCGGCTCCGGCCAGCGGGAGCTGCTGGAGTCCATTGCGGGCCTGTATCCTGTGGCCTCCGGCTCCGTCACCTATTATAATCCCGATAATGACCAGCCCAAGGAGCTGGTGGGCCTGAGCCCCATGGCCATCCGCAAGAGCGGCATCGCCATGTCCTTCGTCCCGGAGGACCGGCTGGGCATGGGTCTGGTCGGCTCCATGGGCATGACCGGCAACATGATGCTTCGCTCCTGGCGGAAGGGCGGCGGCATCTTCCTGGACCGCAAGGACCCGGAGGCCCTGGCCAACCGCATCTGGCAGGAGCTGGAGGTCGTGACCCCCAGCACCAGCTTCCCTGTGCGCCGGATGTCCGGCGGCAACGTGCAGAAGGTGCTGGTGGGCCGCGAGATCGCCCAGCAGCCCGCCGTGCTGATGACGGCCTACGCCGTCCGCGGTCTGGATATCAACACATCCTACACCATTTACAACCTGCTGACGGAGCAGAAAATGAAGGGCATCGCCGTGATGTATGTGGGTGAGGATCTGGACGTGCTGCTGGAGCTGTGCGACCGGATCGTGGTTCTGTGCGGCGGTCAGGTCTCCGGCGTGGTAGACGCCCGGACCACTGACAAGCACCAGGTCGGCGCGCTGATGACGCTGGTGAACAAAGGAGGCAAAGCGGATGAATAAGAAATCCCTGTTCCACATTTCCAAGCGGGACACCCTGCCGTGGTACACCAACGTGGCCATCCGGGGCGGCGCCATCATCCTGGCGCTGGTGGTGTGCGCACTGGTCACCACCATCCTCACCGGCGAAAATCCCCTGAGCATTTACGGCACCATCCTCAAGGGCGCCTTCGGCACCGCCCGCAAGAGCTGGACCACCTGGGAAAACGTGGCCATTCTGCTGGGCATCTCCCTGGCGGTGACCCCCGCCTTCAAGATGCGCTTCTGGAACATCGGCGCCGAGGGCCAGGTCCTCATCGGCTGTCTGGCCTCCACCACCTGCATGATCTGCCTGGGCGGCAAGATGCCCAACTGGCTGCTGCTGGTGGTCATGACCGTCGCGTCCCTGGCCGCAGGCGCTCTGTGGGGCTTCCTGCCCGGCTTCTTCAAGGCCAAGTGGAACACCAACGAGACGCTGTTCACCCTGATGATGAACTATATCGCCACCCAGCTGGTGGCCTACTTCATCATCATCTGGGAGGTTCCCAAGGGCTCCGGCAAGATCGGCATCATCAACCAGGATACCCAGGCCGGCTGGCTGCCCACCATCGGCAACCAGAAGTACCTGCTGGCCATTCTGGTGGTGGCCATCCTCACGGGCCTGATGTACATCTATCTGAACTACAGCAAGCACGGCTATGAGATCGCCGTGGTGGGCGAAAGCCGCCGCACCGCCAGCTATGCCGGCATCAAGGTGGACCGGGTCATCATCCGGACCATGGCCCTGTCCGGCGCCCTGTGCGGCCTGATCGGCCTGCTGCTGACCTCCAGCACCGACCACACCATGACTACCACCATCGTGGACGGCCGGGGCTTCACCGCCGTCATGGTGTCCTGGATGGCCAAGTTCAACCCCGTTATCATGATCTTCGTGTCCCTGCTGCTGGTGGTCCTCAGCCGCGGCGCCAGCGAGATCTCCACGGCCTTCGGCCTGAACCGCTCCTTCTCCGATATCCTGACGGGCATCATCCTGTTCTTCATCATCGGCTGCGAGTTCTTCATCAACTACAAGGTCCAGTTCCGTTCTTCCGGAAAGAAGGAGGCGTGAGAAAATGAATTTTGATATTGTATCCTTCATCCCCCGCGCGGTCATGCAGGGTATCCCCCTGCTGTACGGCAGCACCGGCGAGATCCTCACGGAGAAGTCCGGCAACCTGAACCTGGGTATCCCCGGCATCATGTACGTGGGCGGCATCAGCGGCGTTATCGGCTCGTTCTTCTATGAGCAGGCCGTGCCCGCCGACCAGATGAGCGGCTTTCTGGCCATCATGATCCCCATCCTGTGCTCCCTGCTGGGCTCTCTGCTGATGGGTCTGCTGTACTGCTTCCTGACTGTCACCCTCCGGGCCAACCAGAACGTGACCGGCCTGGCCATGACCACCTTCGGCGTGGGCATCGGCAACTTCTTCGGCGGCTCCCTGATCAAGCTCACCGGCAGCGAGGTTCCCTCCATCGCCCTGTCCGCCACCAGCGGCTATTTTGCCAAGTCCCTGCCCTTTGCCAAGAGTCTGGGCTGGTTCGGCCAGATCTTCCTGTCCTATGGCTTCCTGGCGTATCTGGCCATTATCCTGGCCCTGCTGTCCTCCTATTTCCTGAAGCACACCCGCCCCGGCCTGCACCTGCGCTCCGTGGGCGAAAGCGCCTCCACCGCCGACGCCGCCGGCATCAACGTCACCAAGTACAAGTACCTGGCCACCTGCGTGGGCAGCATGATCGCCGGTCTCGGCGGCCTGTACTACGTGATGGACTACGCCAGCGGCGTGTGGTCCAACAACGCCTTCGGCGACCGCGGCTGGCTGGCCATCGCCCTGGTGATCTTCACCATCTGGCGTCCCAATGTCAGCGTCCTGGCCTCTATCCTGTTCGGCGGCCTGTACATTCTGTATCTGTACATCCCCACCGGCAGCCAGATGGCCGTGAAGGAGCTGTACAAGATGCTGCCGTATGTGGTCACCGTGGTGGTGCTGGTGATCTCCAGCCTGCGCAACAACATGGAAAAGCAGCCTCCGGCGAGCTTAGGCTTGAGCTACTTCCGAGAAGAGCGGTAAAACTTTCGCCATCCGGCGTTTGTCCGCTGCTTTTCCCCCACAGCGCAGCTGCGTCCCAAGCGTTTTGCGCAGCAAAACCTTGCCGCAGGGCGGATTCACTCCGCCCGGAGGAAAATGAAATCCGGGTCCCCTGTCCGGCCTTGGCCGGACAGGGAATCAAAGCAGCCTCCTGCAAGTCTGGGCCTCAGCTATTTCCGAGAGGAACGGTAAGGCTTTCGTCATCCGGCGTCTGTCTGCTGCTTTTCCCCCGCAGCGCAGCTGCGTCCCAAGCGTTTTGCGCAGCAAAACCTTGCCGCAGGGCGGATTCATTCCGCCCGGAGGAAAATGAAATCCGGGTTCCCTGTCCGGCCTTGGCCGGACAGGGAATCAAAGCAGCCTCCTGCAAGCCTGGGCCTCAGCTACTTCCGAGAGGAACGGTAAGACTTTCGCCATCCGCACAAACGGGACGCGCCCGTCGGGGCGCGTCCCGTTTATTTTCGCAGGGCAGGGCACATGGAAATCGCCAAAGTGCCGCCCTACAGGCCCTCTCAGTCACCTTCGGTGACAGCTCTCCCAGAGGGAGAGCCGGGTCCGTAGGGCCCGCTGCCCTCGGCGGGCCGGGGGGATCATGCATCTAATATAAAATATTACAAAATTTACTTTTCACCGCTTGATTCTTATGGTCCGGTCTGGTATGATAGACAGTAATACACGAACGGAGGACCGCATATGCACGGTTTTTGGCGGGCCGCCCTGTACGCGGCGGCCCTGGGCATTCTGGCCCACCCGGTGGGACAGGCTCTGCCCCGCCGCTGGTTTGACCCCTATCAGGCCCCCTATCGCTGCCGGGACTGGGAGCAGGGCGGCCGGGTATACAACAAGCTGCACATCCGCCGCTGGAAGGACCGCCTGCCGGACATGAGCCGCCTGATGCCGGACATGGTGAAAAAGAAGCTGGCGGCGGCGGACCCCATGTCCCTGGTGCAGGAGACCTGCGTGGCCGAGTGCGTCCACTGCTGGCTGGTGGTGCTGTCCGTGGGTATGCTTTTTTTGTGGAAAAGCGTGTGGTCATGGGCGCTGTGGCTGGTATACAACCTGCTGGGCAACGTCAGCTTCATCCTGATCCAGCGCTATAACAGGCCCCGCCTGCTTCGTCTGGCGGAGAAGGAGAACAAAAAACGTCTATGAAAATTGCCATTCTCTCCTGCAACACCGGCGGCGGGCACAACGCCGCAGCCGCCGCCCTGGCGGAGGAGCTGTCCGCCAGGGGTCACGAAAGCAGGACCTATAACACCCTGGACTTTCTGCCCAAGGGGGCGGCGGACCTGATCAGCCGGGGCCACGACTTTGCCTATCGCTATGCCCCCAAGCTGTACGGCGCGGGCTATCGCATGGAGGAGAAGCGCCCCTCGCCGCTGCTGTATGAAAACAGCATCCGGGGCATCGGCCCCCTGTATGAGGCGCTGGTGGACCTGGGAGCCGACGCGGCCATCTGCGTGCACGTGTTCCCGGCCATGATGATGACGGAGCTGCGCTGCGGCTACGGCCTGCGGATGCCCACCTGGTTCGTGGCCACGGACTTCACCTGCTCTCCCGGGGTGGGTGAGCTGCAGCTGGACGGCATCTGCATCCCTCATCCGGCCCTGACGCTGGAGTTTCAGGCGGCGGGCCTGCCCGCCCAGCGCATCTTCCCCACGGGGATCCCCATCCGGCGGCAGTTCTGCCAGACCCCGGACCGGGACGCCGCCCGGCGGCAGCTGGAGCTGGAGGGCTGCCGCCATGTGTTCACCCTGGCCTGCGGCAGTATGGGGGCCGGGCCCCTGCGCTCCACCGCCGCCTGCATCGCGGGGCTGCTGGGGCCGGAGGACCGGCTGGTGGCGGTGTGCGGCAGCAACCAGCGGATGCACCGCCAGATGATCGACGACTTTGTGGACAATCCCCGGGTCCGGGTTCTGGGTTTCACGGAACAGATGTGCGCCTATATGCAGGCGTCGGACCTGCTGATCTCCAAGGCCGGGGGTCTTACCACCGCCGAGGCGGTGGCCTCCCGGACGCCGCTGCTGTATCTCAACGCGGTGCCCGGCTGCGAAAGCCGCAACATCGACTTCATGACGAGCCGGGGCTATGCCCTGGCGGTGGAGAGCGACGAGGAACTGAAGCCGCTGCTGTCCGGTGTCATCAGCGGGGCCATCGACCCCACGGCCATGCTGCGCCGCCGGGAGGAGGAGTTCCCCCGCAACGCCGCCGCAGCCATCTGCGACCTGGCCTGCGGCGCACCCACAGCATAATATAAAAGAATCCCGGCTGCGAAAGCAGCCGGGATTCTTATGTTCGCACTTTCGGGTTCAGCCGTGACTTAGCCGAAGTTCACGTCCAGGCGGACGATGCCGTCGATGGCGATGTCGAAGTAAGGAGCGGAGCGCTTCTCGGACTCGGCAAAGTAACCATCGTGGACGACCTCGGTGTCATGCTCCATGTTGGCGTCGTTGTCCACGTCGGCCATGTAGGAGGTCAGGTGGCCCTCGGCGTCGGTCTTCATGTCAGCGGTGACATTCTCGCCGGTGACGGTGAAGGTGGACACGTCAAAGACGTGCAGCTCGCCGCTCTCCAGCTTCTTCATGGCCTCGTCAATGGCGGCCTGGGTGCCGTCGGCGGCCACGTTGGTGTTCAGGTCGGACAGAACCACGGACTTGGTGGCCAGGGTGCCGGTCCAGTCAGCGTCGATGGTCTTGCCGTCCATAGCGGCCTGGATGGCGTAGACATAGTAGGGAGCCCAGTCAATGCGGGAGGAGATGATGTAGGTGTTGGGGCCAACGGAAACGGTGGAGCCGTTGTAGGACACGTTGGGCACACCGGCCTTCTCGCAGGCGGTGGGGGCGCCCATGGAGTCAGCGTGCTGGCTGATCAGGACGCAGCCGTTCTGGATCAGCTTCTCAGCGCCTTCCTTCTCGGCGGTCTCATCGTACCAGCTGCCGGTGAAGGTCACTTCCATGGTGGCAGTGGGGCAGACGGAGCGAGCGCCCAGGAAGAAGGAGGTGTAGCCGGAGATAACCTCGGCATAGGTGAAGGCGCCAACGTAGCCCATCTTGGCCTTGTCAGCGGTGATCTTGCCTTCCGCGATCATCTGGTTGAGCTTCATACCGGCGGCAATACCGGCCAGGTAGCGGCCCTCATAGATGGAGGCGAAAGCATTGTGGTAGTTGGCCAGGCCCTCGGTATGGGCGCGGACGCCGGTGGAGTGGCAGAACTGGACGTTGGGGAACTCCTTGGCGGCCTCGATCATGAAGGACTCGTGGCCAAAGCTGTCGGCGAAGATGATGTTGCAGCCCTGCTCAGCCAGCTCGGCGGCAGCGTTGTAGCACTCCTGGCCTTCGGGAACGTTCTTCTTGATGAAGTAGTCTTCATTCTCCACCAGGCCCAGGGTCTGGCAGGCTTCCTTGGCGGCGTTGATGAAGTTGAGGTCATAGGTGGAGTTCTCATCGTGCAGGGTGATGAAACCCACCTTGATCTTCTTGGTCTCGGTGTTGTCATCGGGCTTGTCGGTGCCGCCGTTGGAGCAGGCCACCAGGGACAGAGCCATGACCAGAGCCAGGATCATTGCAAGGACTTTTTTCATGTTTTGTTTTTCCTCCTTTTAATATGTAGCGTCCGGCTGAAAGAAGTGCGAAATATGCCGCACGCCTGAATAACGGGTCACCCCGGCATTCACACGTTATGTAGTATTATACAGGATTCTCGGAAGGATTTCAACTAAAAATGCAATAAATGCCAAAAATTTCACCGAAAGCTACAATTCCACCGAACGGCTCGGGGAAAGAACCGGCGGAATCGCAGAAATTACCGCCCCGGCGATAGAAAATTCCGGCAGCAGCCCTCCGCCGTGCTTATGGCGGGGGATAGGGCATTGCCCGCAGGGCGGGGGACGCTCTGCGGGCAATGGGGGGAGATTTTTACTGATGGACCCGGGTACCGGTCTTGCCTTCAATGCCGTCCTTGGCCTTCTCCAGCAGGGTGATCAGGGCGGTGCGGCCGGCCTTGGACTCGGCGAACTTCACCGCAGCCTGGACCTTGGGCAGCATGGAGCCCTTGGCGAACTGGTTCTCGTCCATATAGACCTTGGCCTGGGCCGGGGTCAGGTCGTCCAGACCCTTCTGGTCGGGCTTGTTGAAGTTGATGGCCACCTGCTCCACGGCGGTGAGGATCACCAGCACGTCAGCGTCCAGCAGCTCGGCCAGCAGCTCGCTGCCGAAGTCCTTGTCGATGACGGCGGGGGTGCCGCAGAGCCTGCCGTCCTTGCGCACCACGGGGATGCCGCCGCCGCCCACGGCGATGACCACATGACCGGCGTTGAACAGGGCCTTGATGGACTCGGCCTCCACGATGTCAAAGGGCTTGGGGGAGGGGACCACCTGGCGATAGCCCCGGCCGGCGTCCTCCACCATGGTATAGCCCTTTTCGGCGGCGATGCGGTCGGCGGTCTCCTTGTCATAGAAGGCGCCCACGGGCTTGGTGGGATTCTGGAAGGCGGGGTCGTCCTGGGACACCACGGTCTGGGTGACGATGGTGGCCACGGGCTTCCGGATGCCCCGGGCGGTCAGCTCGTTGCCGATGGCCTGCTGCAGGTGATAGCCGATATAGCCCTCGGACATGGCGCCGCACTCGGGGAAGGGCATGTCAGCCTTGATGGCGCCGGCCTCGGCGGCGGTGGACAGGCCCAGGTTGATCATACCCACCTGGGGGCCGTTGCCGTGGGCGATGACCACCTCGTTGCCCTCGGCGATCAGGTCCACGATGGCCTTGGCGGTTTTGCTGACCAGGGCCAGCTGCTCGGCGGCGGTGCTGCCCAGGGCGTTGCCGCCCAGGGCGATGACAATGCGTTTGGACATAGTGCTTTTACCTCTCAATAATCAGAATGAGCGGGGATAGCGGGGGCGGTCACGCCCCCCGCTATAGTTTTACCGGATTCAGAAGGATTTACGCTGCTCCTTGCCCTCGTCCATGGCCATCAGGGCGCGGACGGGATCCTTCACCTGGGCCAGGAAGATCATGGCGGCGATGATATAGGGCTTGTAGGAAGCCTGCTTGTACAGAGGCACGATGTAGCGGTCGAACACGGAGTTGTCCACTTCGCCCTCGGCGCAGCTCAGGCCGGTGATGTCGGCGGGCAGGCAGTGCAGGTACAGAGCCTTGCCATCCTTGGTGAGCTGCATCATCTCCTCGGTGCAGGCCCAATCCTTGTGCTGGGCGTTCTGGGCCAGCAGCTTCTTCTCTAGAGCGTCGATGCCGTCCTTGTCGCCCTGAGCATACAGCTTGGTGCGCTCCTCCATGGCGGCGAAGGGAGCCCAGCTCTTGGGATACACGATGTCGGCGTCGGTGAAGGCCTCGGCCATGGAGTTGGTCTTGTGGAACTTGGAGCCGTACTTCTCGCAGTTCTTGCGGGCGACCTCCTCCACCTCGGGCATCACGTCGTAGCCCTCGGGATGAGCCAGGGTCACGTCCATGCCGAAGCGGGTGAACAGGCCGATAACGCCCTGGGGAACGGACAGGGGCTTGCCGTAGGAGGGAGAATAGGCCCAGGTCATGGCGACCTTCTTGCCCTTCAGGTTCTCCACGCCGCCGAAGTAGTGGATGACGTGCAGCATATCGGCCATGCACTGGGTGGGGTGATCCACGTCGCACTGCAGGTTCACCAGGGTGGGCTGCTGCTCCAGAATGCCGTCGCGATAGCCTTCCTTCACGGCGTCCATGAAGGTGGTCTGATACTTGTGGCCCTCGCCGATGAACATGTCGTCACGGATGCCGATGACGTCGGCCATGAAGGACACCATGTTGGCCGTCTCGCGGACGGTCTCGCCGTGGGCGATCTGGGACTTCTTCTCGTCCAGGTCCTGCACCTCCAGGCCCAGCAGGTTGCAGGCGGAGGCGAAGGAGAAGCGGGTGCGGGTGGAGTTGTCGCGGAAGATGGAGATGCCCAGGCCGGAATCGAAGATCCGGGTGCTCTTGTTGCGCTCGCGCAGGTCACGCAGGGCGTCGGCCACGGTGAACACAGCGTCGATCTCGTCGTCGGTCTTGTCCCAGGTCCAGTAGAAGTCGGTCTTGTACATATCGTTGATATGCAGAGTCTCCAGATGGCGTGCCAGCTCGATGGTCTTGCTCATAGTGATTTTTCTCCTTTATTTTATGTGTGTGAGTATTCTGATATATACAGCCTGCTGTTTTCAATCAGACTTACTTGATGTCGTTGCCGGTGAGCTCCTGGCGGAAGCTGGTGGCGGAGCCGTCCTTGTTCTCGGGCTTGTACAGGCCGGGAACGGCGGCGTACAGAGCGGCGCAGGTCACCAGATCCTGCTTCCAGGTGATCTCGTTGGGGGCGTGAGCCTGGGACTCGGCGCCGGGGCCGAAGCCCACGCAGGGGATGCCGTAGCGGCCCTGGATGGACACGCCGTTGGTGGAGAAGGTCCACTTGTCGGTCAGGGGACGGCCCCGGCGGGTGGACATGGCCTTCTCGTCCGCGCCGATGCGCTCGGTGCCCCACAGGGCGTGGTGCGCGTCGATCAGGGCCTGGACGTGGGGAGCGGACTCCTTGTTGATCCAGGTGGGGAAGAAGCACTCGGTCTCGTAGACGTGGCCGGTCCAGGCGGGACGGTCATACATATACATAGACACCTTCACGTCCTTGGCGTACTTCTTGCAGGCGGGCAGGTCCTCGATCTCCTTCAGGCAGGACTTGTAGGTCTCGCCGGCGGTCATGCGGCGGTCGATGGAGATGGCGCAGGAGTCGGCCACAGCGCAGCGGGAGGGAGAGGTGTAGAAGATCTGGCTGGTGGTGCAGGTGCCCCGGCCCAGGAAGCGGGCGTCCTCATAGTGCTCGGGGTTGAACTTGGGATCCAGCATCTTCGCCAGGCCGTTGATCTCGGTGGAGCCGTCGGCGGGATTCTCGTTGAGGTCGCGGACGTTCAGCAGCACCTCGGCCATCTTGTGGATGGCGTTGTCGCCCCGCTCGGGAGCGGAGCCGTGGCAGGACACGCCGTGCATGTCCACGCGGATCTCCATCCGGCCGCGATGGCCGCGATAGATGCCGCCGTCGGTGGGCTCGGTGGAGATGACGAACTCCACCTGGTTCCGGGCGTCCTCGGGACCGTTGAAATACTCATTGACGATGGACTGCCAGCACATACCGTCGCAGTCCTCCTCCTGCACGGAGCCAACCACCATGATCCTGTAGCCGGCGGGGATCAGGTCCAGATCCTTCATGATCCTGGCGCCATAGGTGGCGGCGGCCATGCCGCCCTCCTGGTCGGAGCCGCCCCGGCCATAGATGACCTCGTCGGTCTCATAGCCCTGATAGGGATCGGCCTCCCAGTTCTCGATGTTGCCGATGCCCACGGTGTCGATGTGGGAATCCAGGGCGATGATCTTGTCGCCGGTGCCCATCCAGCCGATGACGTTGCCCAGCTTGTCGAACTCCACCTTGTCATACCCCAGGCTTTCCATCTCCTGGGCGATGCGGCGGACGACGCCCTCTTCCTGGCAGGATTCAGAGGGAATGGCGATCATGTCCCGCAGGAACTTGGCCATAGCGGGACGATAGTCCTGTGCGGCCTTCTTGATGGCTTCGAAATTCATGGTGTTACCTCCGTTTGCTTTCCTTATTTTCTGTCTCAACAGGGGGGAGATTGTTCTCTGTGCTTTTATCATATCACAGAGAACGCAGATGTCAAACAAAAAATCTGGATTCCTAAAAATTTTTTTGGGAAAGCCGTTGATTTCTTAGAAAAGTGTGGTATCATGGGGGTGTAGAAAAATTGCGGAGAGGTGGGCTATGGAGGAAAAACGTTTGGAAATGCTCAAGCAGCTGGCGGCGGGCATCGCCGCGCAGTTCGGCAGCAACTGTGAGGTAGTGATCCACGATGTGTCCAGCAATCATCCGGACCACTCCATTGTCCACATTGAAAACGGCCATGTGTCCGGCCGGAAGGTAGGCGACGGGGCGTCCCAGGTGGTGCTGGATCAGATGGCGACCCAGGCCGAGCACCCCCGGGACCACCTGTGCTATCTGACCCGGACGCCGGACGGCAAGATCCTCAAGTCCTCCACGCTGTATATCCGCAACCGGCGGGGGGCCGTGACGGCCATCTTCTCCATCAACTACGACGTGTCGGGGCTGATGATGATCCAGAGCACCATCGGCGATCTGCTGTCCACCCAGGACAAGGAGCAGACGGAGCCCGAGCGCATCATCAATGTCAACCACGTCCTGGACGAGCTCATCGAGCAGTCCGTGGCCCTGGTGGGCAAGCCCGTGGCCCTGATGAACAAGGACGACAAGGTCCGGGCCATCCGGTTCCTGAACGAATCCGGGGCGTTCCTGGTGACCAAGTCCGGCGACAAGGTGGCAAAATACTTCGGTATTTCCAAATACACCCTCTATTCCTATATCGACGCAAACAAAGACGGAGACAAATAAATCAGGAGGAAAAGAAAACATGATCGATCTGACCATCAACAAGACCGGCCTGGAGCACAATATCCAGAAGGCTAAGGAGAACCACATCATCATCCCCACCATCGCCCAGATGCAGAACCCCGACCTGATCCCCGAGAAGATCAAGGCCAAGCTCAGCCACACCGGCCTGTGGGACGTGGACCCCGTGAACCTGTTCCGCATCTCCTGGCACAACGAGGCCAAGGAGCAGGGTGGCCTGTTCCAGGCGGTGCCCAACTATGTGGAGATCCCCAGCAAGCTCTCCGGCGTGCCCTGCCGCATCATCGCCATGTCCGGCAAGTGGTTCCCCACCGGCTGCCATAAGGTGGGCGCCTCCTTCGGCTGCCTGGCCCCCCGCCTGGTCACCGGTCAGTTCGACGCCACCTATCACCACGCCGTCTGGCCCTCCACCGGCAACTACTGCCGCGGCGGCGCCTTCAACTCCAAGCTGCTGGCCTGCGAGTCCGTGGCCATCCTGCCCCAGGATATGTCCAAGGAGCGCTTCGACTGGCTGAAGTCCATCGCCGGTCAGATCATCGCCACCCCCGGCTGCGAGTCCAACGTCAAGGAGATCTTCGACAAGACCTGGGAGCTGAAGAAGGATCCCACCATGATGATCTTCAACCAGTTTGCCGAGATGGGCAACCCCCTGTGGCACTACAACGTCACCGGCTACGCCCTGGCCGAGCTGTTTGAGGCCGTGAAGAAGCCCGGCCAGACCTTCGCCGGCGCCTGCTTCACCTCCGGCTCCGCCGGCACCATGTCCGCCGGCGATCTGCTGAAGGAGCGCTATCCCCACCTGAAGCTGGCCGTGGGCGAGGCGCTGCAGTGCCCCACCATCCTGGACAACGGCTTCGGCGGCCACCGCATCGAGGGCATCGGCGACAAGCACATCCCCTGGATCCACAACGTGAAGAACACCGACATGGCCATCGCCATCGACGACGAGGACTCCCAGCGGCTGCTGCGCCTGTTCAACACGCCCGAGGGCAAGACCTACATGAAGGACGAGCTGGGCATGAGCGACGAGGAAGTGGAGAAGATGGCCTGGCTGGGCATCTCCGGCATTGCCAACGTCCTGTGCTGCATCAAGATGGCCAAGTATTATGAGCTCACCGAGAACGACGTGGTGGGCACCGTCCTCACCGACTCCGCCGTCATGTACCAGTCCCGCATCGACGAGCTGAACCAGCTCCACGGCGCATACAACGCCCACGAGGCCGCCATGGACCATGCCCGCCATATGCTGGACCTGAAGACCGACAGCATGCTGGAGCTGACCTATACCGAGCGCAAGCGGGTCCACAACCTGAAGTATTACACCTGGGTGGAGCAGCAGGGCATGAACGTGGAGGACCTGAACGCCCAGTGGTACGACACCAAGAACACCTGGGATGCCGTTCACGCCCAGGCCAAGGAGCTGGACGAGCTGATCAACGAGTTCAATGAGGCCACCGGCCTGCTGAAGGCTCTGTAAAAAATCGCTTTCCGATAACGCCTCAGGGCGGGGCTTTGCCCCGCCCTGATTTTTATTCCATGCACCAACCACAATCCCGCCCGGTGGGCGGAGGACGAATGTTTCATTTCGCCGGGGATCCATCCTCCTGCGCCAGGATGATCTCCTCCGCCTCCTGCATTCCCGAAATCAATGCATCTCTTGCGGCCCCGTAATTCTGCTGCTCCAATGCATCGATGGCGTCCGCCACCCGGGCGCACAGGGCGGTGTAATAGGCCGGGAACTCCTGCTGCATATTTTCCGACATTTGAATATCCTCCTTGCATTATATTTTGTGCTACATATATAATGCATGATTTCGCGGCAAAATGCAATACCATATGTATGACAAATGTATTGCGAGGTGCTTGCGATGAAATTCAAAATCCCCAAAACACCGTCATCCACCAATAAAAGCATTCGTTTTCCCAATGATTTGATCGAACAGGTGGAGGATGCCATCCGTGGACAGGATTGCACTTTTTCCGCCTTCGTGGTGGAGGCGGTGCGGGTGGCGTTGGAAAATTTGCAGGATGACGAAGATTAAAATTATTTTGTAAATGAGGTAAACACCATGAAAAACGTGAAATACGGCAAGTGCGTCCGCTGCGGCCGGACGTATGAGGCCAAGCCCGACCTGACCAACTGCGAATGCGGCGGCATTCTGGACATCGTGTACGACTATGACTACATCAAGACCGTCCTGACCAAGGAGAAGCTGGCCCGGCGGGAAAACCGCTCCATGTGGCGCTATCGCGAGCTGCTGCCGGTGGAGGAGACCACCCCCGACACCCCCCTGCGGGTGGGCTGGAGCCCCCTGTACGAGGAGCCTAACCTGGCCCGGCTCCTGGGCCTCCGGAAGCTGTGGATCAAGGACGACGGCCAGAACCCCACCGCCAGCCTGAAGGACCGGGCCAGCGCCATGGCTGTGGCCAAGGCCTATGAGGCCGGGGCCAGGACCATCGCCTGCTCCTCCACCGGCAACGCCGCCTCCTCCCTGGCCGGCAATGCCGCCGCCGCGGGCTTCAAGACCTATATCTTTGTTCCCGAGCGGGCCCCCAAGGGCAAGGTGGCCCAGCTGATGATCTTCGGTGCCAACGTCATCTCCGTCAAGGGCAACTATGAGGAGACCTTCAAAATGTCCGCCGAGGCCATCGAGAAGTACGGCTGGTACAACCGCAACGCCGCCATCAACCCCTATCTGTCCGAGGGCAAGAAGACCGTGGCCCTGGAGATCGCCGAGCAGCTGAACTGGGAGATGCCCGACTATCTGGCCATCTCCGTGGGCGACGGCTGCACCATCGCCGGTGTGTGGAAGGGCTTCAAGGATCTGTATGCCATCGGCTTCATCGACAAGCTGCCCCGGCTGATCTCCGCCCAGTCCTACGGCTGCTATCCCATCAACCGGGCCATCCAGGAGAACAAGCCCTGGGAGCCCATGGAGGAGAATACCATCGCCGACTCCATCTCCGTGGGCGTGCCCCGGAACGCCGACAAGGCCCTGGCCGCCATCCGGGAGTCCAACGGCCTGGCCGTCTGCGTCACCGATGAGGAGATTCTGGCCGCCCAGCGGCTGCTGGGCCGCACCTGCGGCGTGTTCGGCGAGCCTGCCGGGGTCACCGGCGCCGCCGCCCTGAAGAAGGCCTGTGAGCAGGGCCTTATTGAAAAGGACGCCACCGTGGTGTCCGTGGTCACCGGCAACGGCCTGAAGGACGTGGCCAACGCCATCAAGTCCGCCGGTGAGCCCCTGCACATCGAGCCGGACCTTGACCTGATGGTCCGGGGCTTCGCTGAGCGGGGCGTCACCGTGGAATAATGCAGTACGGCTGCGTGGCGCCCGCCGTGTTTCTCAGCCGCCCCAACCGGTTCATCGCCCGGGTGCGGCTGGGGGAGCAGACGGTGGAGTGCCATGTGAAAAACACCGGTCGGTGCCGGGAGCTGCTGGTACCCGGGGCCACGGTATATCTGGAGCGGGGCACCAACCCCAACCGCCGCACCGCCTGGGACCTGATCGCCGCCGACAAGGGCGGAAAGCTCATCAACATGGACGCCCAGGCCCCCAACCGGGTGTTCGCCCAATGGGCCCGGGAGCGCTGGGCCGATGTCCGCCCCGAGGTGCGGTACGGCCGGTCCCGGCTGGACTTCTGCCTGGACGGCCATCACCTGGTGGAGGTGAAGGGCGTGACCCTGGAGCAGGACGGCCGCTGCCGCTTCCCCGACGCCCCCACGGAGCGGGGCACCCGGCACCTGCACGAGCTGATCCGGGCGGTGGAGGAGGGCTATCAGGCCACGGCGTTTTTCGTGATCCAGATGGAAAACGCCCTGGACTTTGCCCCCAATGACGACACGGACCCGGCCTTCGGCCAGGCCCTGCGTCAGGCGGCCCGGGCGGGGGTGGAGATCGCCGCCTATTCCTGCCGCGTGACCCCCGGCAGCATCGAAATGGACCGCCCGGTTCCGGTGCTGCTGTAAGGCGGGGGAGATGCCGGAAAACACGCAGATCTTCATCCTGTCAAAACATTTTCAATAAGATGCAAGGGAGGAAGTAGTGATGGAGGAGAGAGAATATGCATCCAGGGAGGATGTGGAAGACACCCGGGCAATCGGCTATGGAGTGAATCCGGCGGTCTGGATTGTCTTAGCACTGGCGGTTGTGTTTGCTGTCGCGGCGGCCCTGCTTCAGCCCAAAAGCACACCTGAATCGGAGGCGGAGCGGCTTGCAGAAGCCGTGTTTGGCAGCGCTGCCAACGTCACCAAGGTCACGGCAGAGGCAGACGGCACTTCGGACATGTCTACAGATCGGATGGAGGAACTCTATTCTAACATATTGGACGAAATGGAAGCTGGCGACTACCTGTCCCGGGGGGACATCATCGGGGCCAAAGAGGTTTCGGTGAAACTCCGAATTGAGGTTGAGGGCGTTGTGCGTGACGGCACTGCGCTGGTATGTGTGGCAGAATGCCAGAAGTCCTGGGAGGCAGTGGGACTGCAGTTTTCCTGGGACTAATGCCGAATAATCGCAGAAACGCCCGCTGGCACATGGCCAGCGGGCGTTTTTTGCGGTGATATCGTTTTTTTACAGCATAGTCACCATGGGGATCACCATGGGGCTGCGCTTGGTGTGCTTGAACAGATAGCTGCTGACGGCGGCGCGCACGGTTTTGCAGACCTCGCCCTGGTCCTTCCGCCGCCGGGCGGACATACCGTCCACGGCGTTCTGGGCAATGTCCCGCAGCTCCTGCAGCAGCTCCTCGGACTCCTTTACATATACAAAGCCCCGGGTGACGATCTCCGGCTGGCACAGCAGCTGGTGATCGTGGGAGGACATGGGCAGCACGATGACCACCATGCCGTCCTCGGCCAGGAGCTTCCGGTCGTTGAGGACCACGGCTCCCACGTCGCCTACCCCGGAGCCGTCCACAAAGACCTCGCCGGCGGGAACGGAGGCCTCGCACTTCATGTGCTTGGTGGTCAGCTCGATGACGGAGCCGTTCTCCGCCACGCAGATGTTGTTGGGGTCCATGCCCATGGACTCCGCCACCCGCTTGTGGATCTGCAGCATCCGCTGCTCACCGTGGAGGGGGATGAAGAAGCGGGGACGGGTCAGGGCGTGGATGATCTTCAGCTCCTCCTGGCAGGCGTGGCCGGACACGTGCAGCATGTCCGCCTTGTCATACACCACGTCGGCTCCCTTGCGGAACAGCTCGTTGATGACCCGGCCCACCGTCACCTCGTTGCCGGGGATGGCGGAGGCGGAGATGATGACCTTGTCCTGGGGGCCGATGTCAATCTGCTTGTGGGTGGAGAAGGCCATGCGGTACAGGGCGCTCATCTCCTCGCCCTGGCTGCCGGTGGTGATGATCACCTGCTGCTGGGGCGGCAGGCCCTTGATGCGGTTGATGTCCATCACCGTGCCCTTGGGCAGCTTCATATAGCCCAGCTCCGTGGACACCTTCATGATGTTTTCCATGCTGCGGCCGGTGACGGCCACCTTCCGCCCGCAGGCGGCGGCAGCGTCGATGACCTGCTGGATGCGGTGGACGTTGCTGGCGAAGGTGGTGACGATGATGCGCTTTTTGCACCCGGTGAACTGCCGGATGAAGGTCTTGCCCACGGTGCGCTCGCTCATGGTATAGCCCGGGCGCTCCACGTTGGTGGAGTCCGCCAGCAGGGCCAGGACTCCCTCCTTGCCCAGAGCGCCGAACCGGGCCAGGTCAATGACCTCCCCGTCGATGGGGGTGGAGTCGATCTTGAAGTCGCCGGTGTGGACCACGGTGCCCATGCGGGTGTGGATGGCGAAGGCCACGGAGTCGGCGATGGAGTGGTTCACATGGATGAACTCCACCTGGAACTTTCCGGCCTTCACCGTCTGCCCGGCCTCCACGGTCACCAGCTTCGTGCTGTCCAGCAGGCGGTGCTCCTGGAGCTTCAGCCGGATCAGCCCGGCGGTGAAGCGGGTGCAGTAAATGGGCAGGTTGATCTGCTTGAGGACATAGGGGATGGCCCCGATGTGGTCCTCGTGGCCGTGGGTGATGAACAGGCCCCGCAGACGGGACTTGTTCTTCACCAGATACGACACATCGGGGATGACGCAGTCGATGCCGTACATGTCGTCGCCGGGGAAGGCCATGCCGCAGTCCACCACGATGATCTCGCCGCCGTACTCATAGGCGGTCATGTTCTTGCCGATCTCGTTGAGACCGCCCAGGGGGATGATTTTCAGTTTTTCTGCCATATTTTTTGCAAATTCTCCTTTATAGTGGGTTGTTTTCCCCACGGCACACGCCGCAAAATGGGCGCAGAAAAACCGGGACGCACCCGTCCGCCGGCCGGCCCTGCATCGCCGCCGGAGTCCGGGAATCGCGCCCGTCTGCCGTGTGGATCAAGAGGGAAGCACGGGGAGGGAGTGGACCTCCGGCGCATCCCGGTTATACATGAACGCATGGGCCCATTGGCCCCGCGCAGCATACAAAAACGTCCGTCTCCGGCCTGTGGACCGGAACGATTATACACAGTATAGCACATTCATCCGGGTTTGTACAGTGTTTCCCTTCGCTTTTTTCCCCGGGTCTTCGACAGAGGCAAAAAATCCCCGGAAAATCCATTGTGAACGGCGGGAAGATATGCTATAATAGAAAATCAACTATTGTAAAGTGGATCTGTATGCCTGAGGGAGGGAACACCCTTGAACAAAAAGCTCACCAATATCCTGCGCACCAACGTCACCCTGTATTTCATATGCCTGGTGCTGTTTGCCCTGGCGGCCATCCCCTTCGACGTGCGGCTGGCCATCGGCGAGGGGGCGGCGGCGGTGGTGCTGCTGATCATCGCCCGGCGGCGCAGCCGCTCCGTGCAGCAGAGCATGCGCCAGTACATGGACCGCTTCACCGGGGGCATGGACTCCGCCCGGTCCAGCAACATGCTCTTTGCCCCGCTTCCCATGATGGTGTTCGACATGGACACCCAGGCCGTGGTGTGGTGCAACGACGGCTTCCTGGCTCTGACGGAGCAGAAGGAGGGCGTGTTTGACGCCCACCTCAACGCCGTGGTGCCCACCTTCTCCGTCCGCTGGCTGATGGAGGGGAAAAACGAGTGCCCGGAGCACGTGGTGTGGAACCACCGGATCTATCGGGTGTACGGCGGTCTGACCCGCCCCACGCCGGATACCCCCGCCACCATGGCCACCACCTATTGGATGGACGTCACCGACTCCGAACAGCTGCGCCAGACCTTACAGATGACCCGGCCGGTGGTGGCCATCCTGATGGTGGATAACTATGAGGACCTGATGAAGGCCTGCCCGGAGAGCAAGCGCTCGGCGGTGCTGGCCCAGCTGGAGGAGAAGCTGGATCAGTGGTCCGCCGGGGCCGACGGCCTGATGCTGCACTATGACCGGGACCGGTATCTGTTCGTGTTCGAGGAGCGCAGCTATTCCGACTATGCCCAGCACCGCTTCGCCGTGCTGGACACCGTGCGGGAGGTGGCGGCCGGCGGCGTGGCGGCGACCCTGTCCATCGGCGTGGGCCGGGACGCCGACAGCTTCGACGCCCTGTTCAAAAACGCGTCCCTGGCCCTGGAGATGGCTCTGAGCCGGGGCGGCGACCAGGCGGTGGTGAAGGACCGGCTGAACTTCCAGTTTTACGGCGGCCGGGCCAAGAGCACCGAAAAGCGCACCAAGGTGAAGTCCCGGGTCATGGCCAACGCCCTGGGCGAGCTGATGGACGACGCCCGGCAGGTGTACGTCATGGGCCACAGCTATGCGGACATGGACTCCCTGGGCGCGGCGGCAGGCGTGTGCTGCATCGCCCGCAAGCGGGGGAAGAAGTGCCAGATCGTCATCGACACCGAGAACAACGCCGCCCACCCCATCCTGCGCAAGCTGGTGGAGCAGCCGGAGTATCACGGGGCCTTCCTCACCGGCAGCGAGGCGTTTCTGAAGGTGCAGCCCGGCACCCTGCTGGTGGTGGTGGATACCAACCGCCCCGGCAGCGTGGAGTCCGAGCAGCTGCTGGAGACCTGCAACCGGGTGGCGGTCATCGACCACCACCGCCGGGGCAGCAGCTATATCGAGAAAATGGCCCTGAACTATCACGAGCCTTACGCCTCGTCGGCCTCGGAGCTGGTGACGGAGCTGCTGCAGTACCTGGTGGAGCCGGGGGACATCCTCAAATGCGAGGCGGAGGCCCTGCTGGCGGGCATCGTGCTGGACACCAAGAACTTCACCAACCGCACCGGCGGCCGCACCTTTGAGGCGGCGGCGTATCTGCGCCGGGCCGGGGCCGATACCTCCGACGTGCAGCGGATGTTCCAGGGGGGACCTGAAATCCATGATCGCCCGGTACGACATTATCCGGCAGGCCCAGCTGTACCGCGGGGATCTGGCGGTGGCGGCGCTGGACACCACCTGCGACCGAGTCACGGCCGCCAAGGCCGCCGATGAGCTGCTGACCCTGAAGGGCATCCGGGCCTCCTTCGTCCTGTATCCCAAGGACCAGGGGGTGTATATCTCCGCCCGGTCCCTGGGGGAGGTCAACGTGCAGGTGATCGTGGAGGCTCTGGGCGGCGGCGGCAATTCCACCACCGCCGGGGGACAGCTGAACGTCCCCGATATCGCCGTGGCCCGGACGGCGCTGCTGCGGGCCATCGACGAGTATTTTGAAAAATAAGAAATCATATGACACAATAGGAGGAACCAACCATGAAAGTGATTTTGCAGAAGGATATCCGGGGCAAAGGTAAGAAGGGCCAGATGATCGAGGTGGCCGAGGGCTATGCCCGCAACTTCCTGCTGCCCAAGGGCGACGCCATCCCCGCCACCGCCGACGCCATGAACACCATGCGCCTGCAGGAAAAGGCCAAGGCCAAGGCCGACGCCGAGGCCAAGGCGGCGGCACAGGCCATCGCCGAGCAGCTCAAGGGCATCCAGGTGAAGATCCCCTGCAAGGGCGGCGAGGGCGGCAAGCTGTTCGGCTCCGTCACCACCAAGGAGATCTCCTCCGCCCTGAAGGAGCAGTTCGGCCTGGAGCTGGACAGCAAGAAGCTGGTGCTGCCGGACGCCATCAAGTCCTTCGGCAGCTATCAGGTCAAGGCCAAGCTGGGCTTCGAGATCAGCGGCCTGGTGAACGTTCTGGTCTGCGAGGCCAAGTAACCGGGAGCGAAAGCACCCAACGAAAGGAGCTGTTTCCGTGGATGAATTACTGATCCGCCAGGCGCCCCACTCCCCGGAGGCGGAGCAGGCGGTGCTGGGCTCCATGCTCATCGACGCCGACTGCGTCAAGGACGTCATGGACAAGCTCCAGCCCGAGGACTTCTACCTGCGCCAGAACCGGGAGATTTTCGAGACCATCTATTCCATGTTCGTGTACTCCAAGCCCATCGACGGCGTTACCGTGGCCGGGGAGATGGAGCGCAGCGGCCTGTATACCAACGACACCCGGGGGTATCTGGTCCAGCTGATGGAGGTGACCCCCACCAGCGCCAACGTCATGGAGTATGTGAAGATCGTCCGGGAAAAGGCCCTGCTGCGGGCGGTGGCCTCCGCCGCGGCGGACATCACCGCCATGGTCCAGGAGGGCACCGGCGAGGCCAACGCCGTTCTGGAGGCGGCGGAGCAGAAAATCTATGCCATCCGCCGGGGCCGCAGCGCCCAGAACATGGTGCCCATCAGCATGGTGCTGCAGGCGGTGCTGGAACGGCTGGGGGAGCTTACCGCCGCAGGCGGCGAGACCATGCCGGGCCTGACCACCGGCTTTTCCGACGTGGACCGGAAGATCAACGGCCTGAATAAGTCGGACCTGCTGCTGCTGGCCGGCCGCCCCGGTATGGGCAAGACCAGTATGGGCCTGAACGTGGCGGTGAACGCCGCCAAGGCCAGCCGGAAAACCGTGGCCGTGTTCTCCCTGGAAATGTCCCGGGAGCAGCTGGTGACCCGGCTGCTGGCCGGGGAGGGGCTTATCGACAACACCCGGCTGGTCACCGGGAACCTGCGGGAGAGCGATTGGGTCCGCATCGCCGAGGGGGCTTCCACCCTCAGCCGCCTGGACATCCGCATTGACGACAATCCCCTGCTGACGGTGGCGGATATGAACGCCAAGTGCCGCCGCCTGGACAACCTGGGCCTGGTGGTCATCGACTACCTGCAATTGATGACCTCCGCCGGCGGCAAGGGCTACAGCGGCGAAAACCGCCAGCAGGCGGTGTCGGACATCAGCCGTATGCTGAAGATCATGGCCAAGGAACTGCAGGTGCCGGTGCTGTGCCTGTCCCAGCTGTCCCGTGCCAACGAGAAGCGGGACGACAAGCGGCCCATGCTGTCCGACCTCCGGGAGTCCGGCGCCATCGAGCAGGACGCGGACATCGTGATGTTCCTGTACCGGGACGATTATTACAATTCCGATTCCGAAAAACGCAACATTGCCGAGTGCATCGTGGCCAAAAACCGCCACGGGGAAACCGGCAAGGTGGAGCTGCGGTGGTTGCCGGAATACACCTCCTTCGGCACCCTGGAAAACCGCTATCAGGAGGAGAGCTGATGGACCTGCGCCCGTTTATGGAGCGGTGGCATATGCTGCCGCCTTCCGGCGGGGTGATGCTGGTGGCCGTGTCCGGCGGGCGGGACTCCGTGTGCCTGCTGCACTATCTGGCCGCCATGCCCCGGGATTTTTCCGTGGCGGCAGCCCATCTGGACCACGGTCAGCGGCCCACGGCAGGCCGGGACGTGGCCTTTGTGGAGGAGCTGTGCCGGGAGCTGGACGTTCCCCTGACGGTGGAGCGGGCGGACGTGCCCGCCCTGGCCCGTGAGCGGGGCATCGGCCTGGAGGAGGCCGGGCGCATGGCCCGGTACGACTTCTTCCGCCGCACGGCGGACCGGCTGGGCGCCCAGCGCATCGCCACCGCCCACCACGCCGCCGACCAGGCGGAGACGGTGGTACTGAACCTGGTCCGGGGCACCGGGATGCAGGGCCTGGCAGGGATCCCCCCGGTGCGGGGCCGGATCGTCCGTCCCCTGCTGGAAACCTCCCGGGAGGACATCGAGACATACCTGGAAATCCACCGTCTGTCCCACGTGGAGGACGAGACAAACCGAGACACCGCCCTGCGGCGGAACCTGCTGCGCCGGGAGGTCATGCCCCGGCTGGCGGAGCTTCACGACGGGGCCGCCGCCAACATCTGCCGCACGGCGGAGCTGCTGCGGCAGGAGGACGCGTTTCTGGATTCCCTGGCGGCGGACTATCTGCCTGCGGCGGGGCTTACCGCCGGGCGGCAGCGGCTGCGGTCAGCGCCGGAGGTGCTGCGGCTGCGGGCCCTGCGCCTGCTGGCGGAGCGGCTGCCGGTGGGGAAGAAGGACTTCACCGCCGCCCACTATCGGGCGCTGGCCGATCTGCTGGAGGGGGGCGGTATGCTGACCCTGCCGACCGGGGCCTGCGCCGTGTGCCGGGGGCAGACGCTGACGCTTCTGCCCCCCGGGCCGCCGCTTGCCCCCGTGGTCCTGCACCCAGGGAAGAATTTTTGGGGAGAATACACAATTTCCGTTCGGAAAACCGCCGGAAATTTTTCTCGCAGAAGCGATACAATTGTTCTGAACTGTGATAAGATAGACGGTGCGCTGTCCGTGGGCCCCTATACCGGGGGCCAGCGGCTGACCCTTCCCGGCAGCCGGGGCGGGCGCAGCGTCAAGCGCCTGCTGGCGGACCGGGGAATCCCTCCGGAGCTGCGGCAGCGCGTCCCGGTGCTGTGCGTCGGGGACCGGCCCGCCGCCGTGTGGGGCGTGGGCACGGACATGGAATTTCTGCCGGAGGAGTCCGGCCAAAATATGGAGATCACCGTAACAACAAATGGAGGAAACCGCAATGGCTAAGAGCAACATGGATCAGGATATCCTGAAGGTCCTCATCACCGAGGACGAGATCCGCAACCGCACCCAGGAGCTGGGAGACCAGCTGTATGACCGGTTCCACGACAAGAACCCCATGTTTGTGGGAGTTCTCAACGGCTGCTTCATCTTTATGGCGGACCTGGTCCGGGCCGCTCGGCTGAAAAGCGAGGTGGAGTTTATCGGCCTGTCCTCTTATAAAAACGCCACCAAGTCCTCCGGCTGCGTCCAGATCACCCGGGACCTGCAGCGGGACATCTCCGGCCGGGACATCATCGTGGTGGAGGACATTCTGGACTCCGGCAACACCCTGGCCTTTTTGAAGGACTATATGCTGGCCAAGGGAGCCAAGAGCATCACCATCGTCACCCTGCTGGATAAGCCCGCCCGCCGGGAGAAGGCCATCACCGCCGACCTGTCCGGCTTTGTGGTGCCCGACGAGTTCGTGGTGGGCTACGGCCTGGACTATTGCCAGCAGTACCGCAACATGCCCTATATCGGCGTGCTGAAGCCGGAGGTCTATAGCAAGTAATTCCAATCCGCCAGAGGGGGAGCGAAGGGAGGAGCATCGCCGTGGAGGAACATGAAAAGCGCCCCGTGGGGGGCAAGCGCCTGGCCCCGGAGTCCCGGGGCGGCTTCTGGAACAACTGGGGATATCTGATCGTCACCGTGGCGGTCATCGTGGTGCTGTTCAAGGTGATCTTCCAGCTGAGCTGGGTGCCCTCCGGCTCCATGGAGACCACCATTCCCGAGGACACGCTGCTGATCTCGTGGCAGCTGCCGTATATGGTGTCGGACCCCATGCCCCAGCGGGGGGACATCGTCACCTTCTGGAGCGATGAGCTGGGCAAACTGCTGGTCAAGCGCGTGGTGGGCCTGCCCGGGGACGAGATCACCTTCCAGGACGGGTATACCTATATCAACGGCGAGATGCTGGATGAGTCGTACCTACCCCGGCAGGGCATCACCCAGTGCAGCGCCAGCTTCCTGGTGCCGGAGGGCTGCGTGTTCTTCATGGGCGACAACCGCACCGGCTCCAACGACGCACGCTTCTGGAAGCAGTCGTATATCTCCGTGGACAACATCCGGGCCAAGGTAATGGTGGGGATATCGGTGCTGCCGGACAACAGCTGGCGGGGCGTCCGGGTGATCCATTAAAAGAGAGGGGGCCTTTATTTGACCGCCAACAAGAGAAGATTCAGCTGGGGGGCCGTCCTGCTGGTGCTGCTGGCCATGTGTCTGGTGTATTACCTGGCTTCGGGCCTGCGCAGTCAGGACGCCGTCAGCTATGCCCAGGTGCGGCAGCTGTTTCTGGACGAAAAGGTGCAGGAGTTCGCCATCAGCGACACCCGGCTCACCGCCAAGCTGTCCGACGGCAGCACCGTCAGCTGCGACCTGTATGACTTTCAGGTGTTTTACGACGATCTGAACGACCTGGTGCAGCAGCAGCACGACCAGGGCATCATCCGGGACTATACCTATCACGCCGACCACTCCACCAACTGGCTGCAGCTCCTGTTGCCGTATGTGCTGGTGATCCTGGGGTTCATCCTGCTGATGAACCTGATGGCCCGGATGACCGGGGCAGGCCCCGGCGGGGCCCAGGACCGGATGTCCCACTTCGGCGACGCCCGGGTGCAGGACACCCCCCCAGGACAGCAAGGTCACCTTCCAGGACGTGGCCGGTGAGGACGAGGAGAAGGAGGAGCTCCGGGAGATCGTGGAGTTCCTGCGCCAGCCGGACAAGTATCTGGCCCTGGGGGCGCGAATCCCCAAGGGCGTGCTGCTGGTTGGCCCTCCGGGTACCGGCAAGACCCTGCTGGCCAAAGCCGTGGCCGGTGAGGCGGGGGTGAAATTCCTGTCCATCTCCGGCTCCGACTTTGTGGAGATGTATGTGGGCGTGGGCGCCAGCCGGGTGCGGGACCTGTTCCGCCAGGCCAAGCAGAATTCCCCCGCCATCATCTTCATCGACGAGATCGACGCCGTGGGCCGCCAGAGAGGCAGCGGCCTGGGCGGCGGCCACGACGAGCGGGAGCAGACCCTGAACCAGCTGCTGGTGGAAATGGACGGCTTCACCGCCAACGAGGGCGTGGTGGTCCTGGCGGCCACCAACCGGGTGGACATTCTGGATCCGGCCCTGCTGCGGCCCGGCCGCTTTGACCGGCAGGTCTATGTGGGGCTGCCGGATATCAAGGGCCGCCGGGACATCCTGGCCGTTCACGCCCGGAACAAGCCTCTGGCGGAGGACGTGGACCTGGACAAGCTGGCCAAGGGTACCTCCGGCTTCACCGGGGCGGACCTGGAAAACCTGCTGAACGAGGCGGCTCTGCTGGCCGGGCGGCGGGACGAGAAGGCCATCACCATGGACGATTTGCAGAAGTCCGTGATCAAGGTCATCGCCGGGCCGGAGAAGCACAGCCGGGTGATCCCCGAGCATGAGCGGCGGCTCACCGCCTATCACGAGGCGGGCCACGCCGTGGTGATGCACGCTCTGCCGGATCTGGACCCGGTGCACCAGATCACCATCGTGCCCCGGGGCCAGGCAGGGGGCATGACCATCTATCTGCCGGACGAGGACCGGTCGTACCTCTCCCGCAGCTATCTGCTGGACAACATCGCCGGGCTGCTGGGCGGCCGGGCGGCGGAGCAGCTGGTGCTGGGGGATATCTCCACCGGCGCTTCCAACGATATCAGCCGGGCCACCCAGATGGCCCGGAAGATGGTGGGGACCTACGGCATGTCCGACCGCATGGGCAACGCGGCCTTCGACGCCGGACACGACGAGGTGTTCATCGGCAAGTCCATGGCCCAGACCCGCCCCTATTCCGAGGAGACGGCGGCGGAGATGGATCAGGAGATCCGCCGCATCATGGACGAGGCCTATGGCCGCTGCCGGAAAATCCTGGAGCAGTATCGCCCCCAGCTGGACCAGGTGGCCCAGTTCCTGCTGCAGCATGAGACCATGACCGCCCAGGAGTTTGAGGACGTGTTCCGCCCGCAGGCATAAAAAATAAACTCCCCCGTCCGGGGCAGCCGAAGCTGCCTGCGGGCGGGGGAGCTCGTTATGGGGATTACTGGTCCTCCTCGGTGAAGTGCACGTGGGAGAAGATGTGGTCCTGGCAGAAGCAGCGGTACCCGGCGCACTTGCTGCAATAGCGGAACTGCAGGTTGGGATAGTCCGTGTCCGTGCGGCCGCAGACGGCGCACTTGTGGTGATAGCCCCGCTGCTGCTGCTGTTGGCGGACGGCCTTTTTGAAGTTCACCGTCTGGGGGTTATGGCGATATTTCTGCTGCCGGATAAAGGCGTCAATAGCGGGCCAGATGAACACCAGGAAGTTCAGCAGCGCCACCACCGGCAAAATGGCGCCCAGCCAGCTGCCGGCCAGCAGGGACTGGATGATGCCGATGACGAACACCGCAATATCCAGCCAGGCCAGCCACTTGATCTTCACCGGGATGAAGAAGAACAGCAGCAGCCGGGTGTCCGGGAACAGGAAGGCGAAGGCTAGGAACATGGACAGGTTCACATACTCCGTGCCGCCCACGGGATAGCCTGTGCCGGAAATGGCGGAGGCCGCGATGGTGACGATGGCCGTCAGCAGGACGCCGCTCCAGTAGTAGAGGTTGAAGCGGGCGGTGCCCCACTGGCGCTCCAGGGAGGTGCCGATCCAGTAGTAGAAGTACAGACTGATGGCCAGCCAGAAGGGACTGCTGCTGGCGGGGACGAAGATGAAGGTGATGATGCGCCATATCTCGCCCCGAAGTACCTTGCCGCCGTCCAGATACAGGAAGGACAGGGCGTTGGCGTCGGCGCGCATGGTCAGCAGCATCAGAATGTACACCGCCACGTTGCCGATGACGATCCAGCGCATCAGGTCCGGGATGCCAAAGCGGGGGTGCCGGGCGCAGAAGCGGTCCACCGCGTCATAGATCTTTTTCAAGGGGAAATTCCTCCAATACGATTCAAGTGGGTCTATTGTAACCCATTGCAGGAGAAAAGTCATTACCTTTTTTTGAACATTTCGCCCCCGGCGCTTTCAAAACGGCGTCAGATGTGGTAAAATAACATTTCAAGCGCTTTGAAAGGGGGTGGCGGCATGTTCAACCGGGCCTATGTGGAGATCACCAACGTGTGCAACCTGGCCTGCTCCTTCTGCCCGGGTACCCGCCGCCCGGCGGGGTATATGCGGCCGGAGGACTTCCGGCTGCTGGCGGAAAAGCTCCGGGGCCACACGGCGTATCTGTACCTCCATGTGATGGGGGAGCCGCTGCTGCACCCGCAGCTGGAGGAGATCCTGGCCATCGCCCGGCAGCTGGACTTCCGGGTGTGTATCACCACCAACGGGACGCTGCTCCCCCGGCGGGGCCGGGCGTTGGCCGGGGTCCACAAGGTCAGCGTGTCCCTGCACAGCTTCGAGGGAAACGACCGGGCGGAGGGGCTGGAGGCGTATCTTTCCGGGGTGTGGGACTTCTGCCGCCGGGCGGCAGGGGAGGGCACCCTGTGCGCCCTGCGCCTGTGGAACATCGGGGGACGAGACCGCCGCAACGGCGAGGTGCTGGACTTCCTGAGCCGCCGGCTGGGCGGGGACGTGCTGGCCCTACCCACGGACCGCCGGGGAAACCGGCGGCTGGCGGAGCATATTTTCCTGGAACAGGCGGAAAAATTTGATTGGCCGGACCCGGAGGCCCCGGAAAGCGGCACGGAGTTCTGCCACGGCCTGCGGCAGCAGCTGGCGGTGCTGTGGGACGGAACGGTGGTGCCCTGCTGCCTGGACGGCGACGGCCGCATGGCCCTGGGGAACCTGTATACAAGCTCGGTGGAGGAAATTCTGGCCTCTCCCCGGGCGGCGGCCATCCGGGAGGGATTTTCCCGGCGGCAGCCGTCGGAGGAGCTGTGCCGCCGGTGCGGTTACGCCGCGAGGTTTTAGCCTATGGATGAGATGGAAAATCGACTGGCCCGGCTGCCCGGGGCCCTGCTTCCCTGGTACCGGGAGAACCGCCGGGTGCTGCCCTGGCGGGAGGAGGTGTCCGCCTACCGGACCTGGGTGTCGGAGATCATGCTGCAGCAGACCCGGGTGGCGGCGGTGATCCCCTATTTTCAGCGGTTTATGGCGGCCTACCCCACGGTGGAGGACCTGGCCGCCTGCGACGAGGGGGAGCTGATGCGGCTGTGGGCCGGATTGGGATACTACAGCCGGGCCAGGAACCTGCGCCGGGCGGCGCGGGTGATCGCGGAGGAGTACGGCGGGGCGTTCCCCCGGACGTATCAGCAGCTGATGGCGCTGCCGGGGGTGGGGGACTACACCGCCGGGGCTATCTTGTCCATCGCCTTCGGGGAGCCTGTCCCGGCGGTGGACGGCAATGTGCTGCGGGTGGCCGCCCGGGTGGGCGGCTGTGCGCTGGACATTCTGGACTCCAAAAACCGGCGGCAGTTCCGCCGCCGGATGGAGGCCGTCATGCCCCGGCAGGAGCCGGGGGCCTTCAACCAGGCGCTGATGGACCTGGGGGCCGGGATCTGCCTGCCCGGTGGCGCGCCCCTGTGCGATACCTGCCCGGCGGCGGACTTCTGCGCCGCCCGGGAGCAGGGACGGCAGCGGGAGCTGCCGGTGCGGGCCCCCAAAAAGGAAAAACGCCTGGAGGAAAAGACGGTGTTCCTGCTGCTGGGACCGGAGGGCACGGCCCTGCGGCAGCGGCCGGACACGGGACTGCTGGCGGGCCTGTGGGAATATCCCCATGTGCCCGGCCGGCTGACGGAGGAGCAGGCAGCCCGGCAGCTGCGGCAGTGGGGGCTGACGCCCCGGGCCTGGCTGCGGCAGCTGGACGCCCGGCATATTTTCACCCACATCCGCTGGGAGATGACCGGATACCTGGTGCAGGTGGAGGGCCTGGGGCCGGCGGACTGGCTCTGGGCCGACGAGGCCCGGCGGCAGCGGCTGGCGATCCCCTCCGCCTTTGACCAATTCACGCGGGCCTTGCCCGCAGAAGGAGACTGACGATGGCGCAGCTTTATTTCAAATTCGGGGCCATGGGCTCCAGCAAAACCGCCAACGCCCTGATGGCGCGGTTCAACTATGAGGAGCGGGGCCAGGAGACCCTGATGGTGAAGCCCCGGCTGGACACCCGGGACGGGGACCACATGGTCTCATCCCGCATCGGCCTGACCCACCCCTGCATCTATTTTGACGAAATGCGGGCCATGGCCGACGAGGAATTGCAGAAATACGCCTGCATCATCATCGACGAGGCCCAGTTCCTCACCAAGGACGAGGTGTTTTACCTGGTGCACCTGGTGGACGACTGCGGCATCCCGGTGCTGTGCTATGGGCTGAAGGTGGACTTCCGGGGCCAGCTGTTCGAGGGCAGCTATTATCTGCTGGCCATGGCCGACAAGCTGGAGGAGGTCAAGACCATCTGCTGGTGCGGCAAGAAGGCCGCCTTCAACGCCCGGTTCGACAGCCGGGGCCGGGTGGTGAAGGAGGGCGAGCAGGTGGTGCTGGGAGCCAACGACCGGTATACCAGCCTGTGCCGCCGCCACTGGATGGCCGGGGACCTGGGGCCGGACTTCCACATCCGCCGGACATGAGGTGCACGCTTTGCCCCCGTATGTGCGGCGCGGAGCGCACGGAGACCAGAGGGGAGGGCTTCTGCCGGATGCCGGCGGGGCCGGTGGTGGCCCGGGCAGGGCTTCATATGTGGGAGGAGCCGGTGATCAGCGGCACCCGAGGCAGCGGCACGGTTTTCTTCTCCGGCTGCACCCTGGGCTGCGTGTTCTGCCAGAATCACGAAATTTCCGCCCAGGGCGTGGGAAAGCCCGTGACGGTGGAGCGCTTGGGGGAGATATTCCGGGAGCTGATCCGCCAGGGGGCCCACAACATCAACCTGGTGACCCCGGGGCATTTCGCCCCCTGGGTGGCCCGGGCCCTGGAGCCGGCGCTGCCGGTGCCGGTGGTGTGCAACACCGGCGGCTATGAGCGGGTGGAGACCCTGCGCCTGCTGGAGGGGAAGGTTCAGGTGTATCTGCCGGACATGAAGTACGCCCTGGAGGAGCCTGCCCGGCAGCTGTCCGGCGCAGGGGACTATCCCGCCGCGGCCCGGGCCGCCATCCGGGAGATGTTCCGCCAGGTGGGGCCCTGGGAAATACGGGAGGGCCTCCTGGTCCGGGGGGTGCTGATCCGGCACCTGGTGCTGCCGGGACAATTGGAGAACACCCGCCGGGTCATCGACTGGGTGGCGGAGACCTTCCGCCCCGGGGAGGTGCTGTTTTCCCTGATGAGCCAGTATACCCCCCAGCCCGGGGCCGCAGGCCCCCTGGCCCGGCACGTCACCCGGGCGGAGTATCGGGCGGCGGTGCGGTATATGGAAAACTGCGGCATCCGGGACGGCTTCACCCAGGAGCGCACCTCCGCCCGGGAGGAATACACCCCGGCCTTTGACCTGACCGGCGTGTAACCGCCCTGCAATTGCCGATGAATGGACTATTTTTCGGATTCGGCAAAAAAGTACTTGCTTTTTCCGTAAGCAGACATTATAATGGACATTACTAAATAGGGTAATGGAGGGTTATGTTACCATGAAAAAGATTCTTGCTGTTCTGACGGTTATTGTGATGCTGGGCTGCATGCTCTCCGTCACTGCCTTTGCCGACGGCGGCTACGTCCCCAGCCCCAAGCACGACGATGAGCCCGGCACCACCCCCACCTCCCCCCAGACCGGCTACGACCTGGGCATCGGCAGCGTGGTGATGGCCATTGCCGTCAGCGGCGGCGTGGCTTACGTCTGCACCAAAAAGGCCCGCACCCGGGCATAACGAAGTCCATCCAATAACGAGGTGCCCCATAAATGCTGAGCCGTTTATGGGGCCTTTTTCCCGTTCTGAACAAAGGAGAAATGTCCTATGAAGCGTCCTGTGCGCATCCTGCTGACGGTGGTGGCCGTTATTGCGGTGATCGTGTGTATTTTCTGCATCCTGTTTATCGTCCAGTATGTCCGGGGTAAGTCTGTCAGCGATAAGCTGGGCAGCGGCGTCCGCTCCGGCCAGGTGGTGGAGCCCCTGGACCCCCAGGACGACGGCAAATATATGGCCATCAATGTGGACTTTGACAGCCTCCATGACGTCAATCCGGAAATCTACGCCTGGATCGAGGTGCCCGGCACCAACATCAACTACGCCGTGGTCCAGAGCGCAGCAGACGACCTGTTTTACGACGATCATGGGGTGGATCGGTCCTATTACTCCGGCGGCAGCATTTTTTCCCAGCGGTACAACACCACCACCTTCCAGGACCCGGTGACGGTGCTGTATGGCCACAACCGCCAGTCCCAGACCATGTTTGCCCAGGTGAACAACTTTGCCGATGCGGCGTTTTTCGCCAAAAACCAGAAGATCTTCGTTTACACCCCGGACAAGGTGTATGAATACACCATTTTCGCCGCCTATCCCCACTCCAGCGAGCATCTGCTGCTGTGCCACGACTTCACGGATCCCCAGCAGTTCGCCGACTACTTCGCCTCCCTGGGGGAGGCCATCAACGCCAACTACCGCCGGGAGCTGTTTCCCCAGGCCGGGGACAAGGTGCTGACCCTGTCCACCTGCTACCGGCAGAATCGTATGCAGCGCTTCCTGGTCCAGGGGGTGCTGACGGAGACCTATGATGTTATCAAATAAGGAGACCCCTATGGAACAGGAAAAGCAGGAAGCCCCGGTGCAGGGGAAGAAAAAGCGCCTGTCCACGCCGCTGCTGATTTTCATCATCCTCATGGCGGTGACGGCGGTGCTGTGCGCCGTTGTGGCGGGCATCTGGCTCCACGGGCGCAGCAGTTTGCGGAACGGAGGCTCGGCCCCCACCGTCACCCCCGGCGGCACGGAGCAGCTGGACAGCTACACCGTCCTGCACGACGGAAAATATTACCGTTATAAGGAGCACATGGTGAACCTGCTGCTGATCGGGGTGGACTCGGACAACAAGCCCGCCGCCCCCCTGCCCTATGGCAGCGACAACCAGGCGGACGTGATCCTGGTGGCGGCTCTGGACACCGACGCCAACAAAATGACCCTGATCTCCGTGTCCCGGGACACCATGTGCGACATCGGCGTGCCGGACGACACCGGCGAAATTTCCGGCGTGGCCCACACCCAGCTGGCCCTGTCCTTCTCCAACGGCGACGGCCTGTATGAGAGCTGCCGCCTGTGCCGGGAGGCGGTGTCCCAGCTGTTTTACGGCCTGCAGTTCGACGGCTGCGCCGCCTTTTACATGGGCGGCATCGGGCGGCTCAACGACGCCGTGGGCGGCGTCACCGTCAACGTGCTGGACGACTATCCCTTCACCAACGTTCCCGGGGGCTGGAATATGTACCCCGGGCAGAATGTGACCCTGACCGGCCAGCAGGCCCGGCTGTACATCCAGTGCCGCCGGGGCGACGCCACCGGCAATGAGGACCGCATGCAGCGCCAGAAGCAGTATATGCTGGCCCTGATCGGCCAGGCCAAGGCCCGGGTGGCCTCCAGCCCCGCCAGCGTCCTGCCGCTGTACAACGCCGTCAGCGACTATGTGCTGACGGACCTGGACCTGGGCAAGCTGACGTATCTGGCCACCCAGGCCGCCGGGATGAGCTTCTCCGGCGACATGCTGCGGGTCACCGGCCAGGCCGCCCTGGGCGACGGCAACCGGGTGGAGCTGACGGTGGACCAGGAGGCCCTGTACGACCTGATCCTGGACGTGTTTTACGACGAGATCCCCGCTCCGGCCCAGACCGGCGAATGACCAACAACCCCTGCGGCTGCGCCGCAGGGGTTTCGCACGCTATTGGGCGGTCTCCGCCGGGAACTGGCGGCCGGTGTGGTCGATGGTGTAGTTCTCCCAATAGATCAGCTGGCCGATGGGCACCACGGTATAGCCCTCCCGGATCATGTGCTCCAGCACCGAGGGCAGGGCCTCCGGCGTGTGCAGGGCGGCGTTGTGGAACAGCACGATGGACCCCGGGGCCAGCTTATCCCGCACCCGCTTGCAGATGGTGCCTGCGTCATAGTCCTTCCAGTCCAGGCTGTCCACGTCCCACTGGATGGGCTCCATGCCCATGGAGCGGATGGCGGCGATGACGTGGTCGTCATACTCGCCGTAGGGGCAGCGGATCAGGGTGGGGGTCACGCCGGTGGCGGCGGCGATGCGCTGGTTGCTGGCGGTGACGTCCTCCACGATCTGCTGGGCGGTGAGGGCGTTGTAGTGGTCGTGGTGGTTGGAGTGGCTCATGACCTCGTGGCCCGCGTCGTGCAGGGCCTTCACCGACTCCGGATACTTCTCCGCCCAGTCCCCCACGCAGAAGAAGGTGGCCTTCACGTTGTACCGGGCCAGGATGTCGATGAGGGCCTGGGTGTCCTCGTTGCCCCAGGCGGCGTCGAAGCTGACGGAGCACATCTTCTGCTCCCGCTCCACGCTGTAGATCGGCAGCTGCCGCTGAGCGGCGGAGGCAGGCGTCCCGGCGGGATAGCTCACCGCCCAGAAGATGGCCCCCGCCAGCACCAGGGCCCCCACAGCCGCCACCGCCCGCCGCCGCAGCAGAAATACCCGCACTCTCCCGTTTCTCATGGCCATCCCGTCCTTTTCAGAGTTTGTAACAGCATATGCCGGGCCCGGGAGGGGTATGACCGCACTCTGCGGAATGACCATAACCCGGGCGGCATTTTTTTGCAGAATTGTCAAATTTCCTGTTGCAAAAAGGCGGAGAAGGGATGTGTTCATCGACGGCGCTGAAGAAGCTACGATTGGACAGTATGCCAACTACGGTCCCAACAACGAGGTCTATCTGGCGCAAGGTCAGGCCATCTCCTTCAAGCTGACCGGCAATACAAATGAAATTGCCAGCATCCAGATCGGCGCCAAGGCTCCCAATGGCGCGGCTACGATGGTTGTGGGGGGCAAGGTAAGTACCACTACTAGGCTCGAACAGCAGTTTAACACCGCCACGGAGATGTACTATAACATTACCGAACAGGCGAAGGACGGTCAGCTGGTGACTATCAGCAACACCGGTAATGGCATCCTGTCCCTGACCAACCTGAAGATCACCTATAAGACCAGCGGGCAAACGGTGACGCTGAGTGACCTGACGGCTGAAGAGCAGGCCAACGCCGTTGCCATGGTCCAGGCCCAGTTTGCGGCTCCGGTGGAGACCGTTCAGCCTGAGCGCTTTGATGCAAGCTGGGGCGGCAGCGTCCGGGCCGGCCGGAAGGCTACCCTGACGGTGAAGGCCAGTGAGGACGTGGACGCCATCACCGTGGACGGCGTGACCGTCAGCAGCTATACCACCCGCACCGAGCGCACCGGCTGGGGCTGGTGGTCCCCCAAGGTCACCTACCGCGTATTTACCTACACCGCCACCGCTCCTGCCCAGACCACGGACTACGCAGTCTGCGCAGTGAATGCGGAAGGTACTGCCAGTGAGCCCATCACCGCCACCCTGACGGTGCGGCCCGCCACCTGGTGGAACTGGTGGTTCTGAGAAAGGGGCAATCGAAACAATGAAATCCTATGTGACCCCGATGCTGAGCTTCGAGAGCTTCGAGTTGACTAGCAACACGGCCAGTGCTTGCGGAAAACCAACTCGCACGCCGACAAACCGCACATGCGGCGTGACCGTCCCGGGAGTTGGTAACGTCTTTTTTGATGGAGTGGCTGGTTGTGACTACCCGGGAGCGGATGGCGACTACAGTGTTTGCTATGATGTCCCGCTGGACTCTACCAGACTCTTCAACTCCTGACCCAACCTAATACGCCGAAAGAGCCCTGCCCCATAGACGGGTGTCCGTAAAACAGTTAATCCTCCGTATGGCTTAGACCATGCGGAGGATTTGTTTATGTCTAATCTTCAAACTTGCTGGCGGCAAACGGTTTGTCAAAACCGTTTGCGGACGGCAAGTCCACAAGGGATAGCCGCATAAGCGGCGCAAGGGGGGTGTAGCCACCTTGACGGAACGAAGTGACGCAACATTCCCGGTCGGGCAGTTTTCTTCTGCTGACCGGGAATGAAGCTCCGCAGGACGCACATACTCCCGATAGGAGAGTATAGAAGTGCGCCCTTTAGTTCCTAAAGGGATTTTATCAGTTCGACAAATCGGAAGTTATTGCTCTAATACGTAATATGAATCATATTCTGTACCGTCATGTCCAATCAACTTTTCTTCTGAATACTTAAAGCCCAATCTTTTCAATGCTGAAATACGTTCAACCGCTAAATCTATCGCTTTTGTAGCAATTTTATCACATTGAAAAAGTACATATGCAGGTTCAATTATCAACTCCAAAATTTTAACAATCTCACTTGTAATTTCATAATCGCTCCGAATATCCAATCTAAGTAAACCACAATTTGTAAAATAATCTTCGGCTTCTCGATGAAAAAGTTCTATCGTACCCACCGCCTCATTTGTTTCCTTTGAAACAATCGTCCAACGGACAAAACCCTGTCTATCATATTCCCAATGGCAAAATTCAATCGCTTGTTCCATTCTTTTTTCAGTTGTATAGTAAAAATCATCTCCACCACAATTATCACTATTAAAAAATGGTACTGATTTTTCATCAGAATATACTTTTAACAAATCCGCCTTGTCCTCTTTGTTTGTCATTCTTAGCATATAATATTCATTTTCATAAATGGGGCAATTTTCATATACATCAACCGTCATGTTAATCCTCCTCAAATTCCGATTTGTCTGCTCACTTTTCGTATTCAAATTATACCATAAAACTTGTGAACATTTCTACCGCAACTTTGGACTATATGAGAAAAGTCCGAACAGTTTTCTGCCCGGACTTTCTCGCTCAATCATAAATCAATTCCGCTTTCACAATCTCCTCTGCCTGTGTCTTGCAAGCGTTCACCTGCCGCACCCATTCCATTTGGTTTTCAGCTTTCAGTTGCTCGGTCACGCCGTTTTGCTCTGCCAGTGACCGCACGATCAGCTCCATGCGGTTTCGCGCCGCTTCGTCAATCTCGGCGCAATACTGTCTTACGTACACCCAGCTATGGGGCAGGGCTCTTTGCAAAGGAGCAATCTATGAAACGAACCATCAAGGGCATTGCCCTGCTGCTGACGCTGGTGCTGATCTGCGCAGGCTGCGGGAAAAAGCAGCCCACGCAGCCCGACGAATACGGCCTGGCCCCGGAGTCCTCCAAGCTGGACGGCGTGGCCATCGGCAATGACCTGGAAATCGTCAGCACCGACCGCTACGCCGGGCTGTTTGTGGAGGACGGCAGAGACGAGACGGTGTCCGATGTGTTCTGCATCCGGGTGAAGAACACCGGCGAACAGGACGTGCAGTATGCCCACATCACCCTTTCCCGCAGCGGGGAAAGCTATGAATTCGACATCAGCACCCTGCCTGCGGGACAGACGGTCCAGGCGCTGGAGCTGAGCCGCCAGGCTCTGCCGGAGAAGCCGGAGGAGCTGAGCACCGCCGTGTCGCTGTACGCCGTGTTTAGCGAGCCGCTGTCCCTGCATGAGGACCTGTTCGACATCACCACGGAGCAGAACACTATCACCGTTACCAACCGCGGCGACAGCGCCGTGTCGCAGGTGTATGTGTACTACAAAAACGCCAGCGGCGACCTGCTGCTGGGGGGGCATTACCTACCGGGCCGGACTGACGGACCTGGGCCCCGGCGAGACCCAGAGCTGCTACGCCAGGTACTTTTCCGACGGCTCCCGGCTGCTTTTTGTGACCTATGCACCGTGAGCTATACCGCTTCGGCGGCATGACCCTGGCCCTGGAGTCGCCGGAGGAGCTGACCGATTCGGCGCTGTGCCGCCCCTTCCGGACGGCGGAGGGGACGGCGGACCACACCATCGGCCTGACCTTCAGCGACCGGCTGCCCCAGCCGCCGGAGGACGCCGCCCACTGGGGGGTGACTACCGGTGATACACGGAGGCCGGACGCCACACGCTGCAGCGCTACAGCGCAGCGGGGATGGCTCCGCAGTTCACCTATGCCGTTACCCGGGGCAGCCGCACGGAGGTGACCTTCGCCCGGCTGCTGAGCCAGTGCGCCTACTATCAGCGGGACGCCGCTTCTGCGGCGCGGATGACGGAGCTGGCGGCGCTGCTGGTCACCAATGTGCCCGTCCGGCAGCTGACCTGCCGGGCGGATGGGGACGCCGTCCGGACCCTGGAAGAAGAATTGAGGAGGAGCTGACATGGAAACTGGCACCACGGAACCCCGGCTGTCCACCTATCTGCATGCCCGGGCCTGCCGGACCGGTACGCCCCTGGCGGGAAATTTTGAGCTGACGGCCCGGTGCAACTTCAACTGCAAAATGTGCTATGTCCACCTGACGGCGGAGGAGCAGCAGCGCCGGGGCCGGGAGCTGACGGCGGACCAATGGCTGGCCATTGCGGAACAGGCCCGCAGCCGGGGCATGCTGTTTTTGCTGCTGACCGGCGGCGAACCCCTGATCCGGACGGATTTCCGTTATCTGCTGACGGAGCTGAAGAAAATGGGCCTGCTGGTGTCCGTCAACAGCAACGGCTCCCTGATCGACCGGGACTGGCTGGATTTCTTCCGGCATGAGCCGCCCTTCCGCTTCAATATCACGCTGTATGGCGGCAGCGAGGAGACCTATGAGCGCCTGTGCGGCCGCCCCATGTTCGGCCGGGTGACGGAGAATATCCGGGCTCTGCGGCAGCTGGGCATCGGCGTGAATCTGAATGCCTCCATGACGCCGTATAACGTGGCGGATATGGAGGCGATGCAGTACAGCTCCTTGCCGCCGGTGACGCCGCGGATTTCACGGACCTGGTCCTTCATATAGGTCCGCTGCTCCGGTGTCAGCAGGAGGGAGGTGTCGGCGTTCAGTCCCACGGGCATGTAGTGGAAGTACCACGCAAAGACGCAGCCCTTGGAAATGAGCAGGTCCAGGAACTCGTCGCTGGTGACCACCTTATAGTTCCTGCTGGTGTAGCAGATGGAGACGCCGGAGGGAATGCGGTGGCTGCGCAGCAGGACCATGGCGTCCAGTGCCTTCTGGAAGTGTCCGCGTCCGCGGCGGCCGTCGTTGGCCTCCTCAAAGCCCTCCACGCTGATGGGCACGAAGAAGTTGCCCACCCGCAGCATCTCCTGACAGAACTCCTCGTCGATGAGGGTGCCGTTGGTGAAGGCGTGGAACGCCATGCCCCGGTGCTTTTCGCACAGGCGGATGATGTCCTTTTTCCGCAGCAGCGGCTCGCCGCCGGTGAAGAGGCAGGCGTGGGTACCCAGGGCCTTGGCCTCGGTGAGCACCCGGTCCATTTCCTCGAAGGTCAGGCTCTGCTTGTGGCCATATTCCGCCGCCCAGCAGCCGGTGCAGTGCATATTGCAGGCGGAGGTGGGATCCATCAAAATCAGCCACGGCACACTGATGTCGTATTTTTTCGCTGTCTCCTGCGCCGTCTGATAGCCCCGGAAGCCGCCCTCATAGGCCGCGTTGGTCAGGAAGGTCTTGAGAATATAGGGGTCGTTCTCCCGAATCAGCCGCTGGGTGTAGTGGGCCCACTTGCCGTCGGGGATGGTCTCAAAGGCCTTGCGCTCCGCCGCATGAGAAATTTTATCGGTGATTCCCATGGATCATTTTCCTTTCTGTTATTGAATCGTTTTTACGTTTTTGCCGGAATCTGTGAATGTGCCGCCGCGCGATAGGAGGATACGCCCGGGATGGTCTCCCCGTCGATCTGGAGCGGGGCGGGGCGGTCAAATTCCACCGTGATGTTCTGCCCGGTCAGCACCTCCACCACATGGATATGCCGGACATGCTCACCCTTGAAAATGGACGGGAATACCGTCAGGGCCTTCAGCGGTAATAACCGCCGATGTCGGCGAGGAAATCGTTGCCGCTGCCGGTGGCAAAGTAGTAGATGCCGCAGTCGGTCCGGAGCGGGGCGGTGTCGTTGATGAAGCGGTTCAGCGTTCCGTCTCCTCCGGCGATCACAACCCGGTCATCGTCCCGGAGGGAACGAAAGAAGGCTCCGTAATCATCGATTTCCGTGATATCGCGGAACAGCAGCCTGTCGTCAGGCAGCAGTACGTTCAGCCGATACGTGGCCTCCTGGCCGCGTCCGCTCCCCGCGTGGGGATTGTATAGAATGTGATAGGTCAGCATAGGCTTGCCTCTTTCTTCGGTTAAATGCTCCGGCAGGTGGGGGCCATCGGGTGTGGGGGATGAACATGCAGTGTTTATCAATCGGAGTTCTACAAGTTTAGCGGAATCTGAACGCGAATACCATGGCGAAAGCGGCCGCTTCCTCCGAATTTCAGAACAGTCGGCTCAATGCGCAAATTTGCGCAGTTTTCCTTTTTTGCGCAAAAAAGGGCTGCCCCCAAAAGGGCAGCCCTTGCGGGAAGCTCAGCTCATTCGGCGTCCTGAACGGCGCTGCGCAGGAAGTTTTCAAACAGCGTATCCAGCCGGTCCCGGGAAAGAGAATCAAACACATGATAGATGGTTCTGGAGTGGGCCCGGCATTCGCGCAGAATGTTCTTCGTAACCGGCTTCCACTCGATGGGCTCTCCCACCGGAACAAGGGCGTCCACCTGTTTTTGAAACCAGTCGTCCAGCAGGGCATAGATGTCCTGATAGTGATAGTAAAACGTATTGGGGCTGCTCTCCGCACGTTTGACCAGAGCAGACATGGTGATCTTGTCGAAGGGCATTTCGGCAAGCATTTCCTGAAAGGTGGTCATAATCAGCTTCTTGGTGTATAAGGCCACGGTATCCCCCCTGAGCGAAATAGGTGAAAATCCTTCTTTCGCATTTTGCAACAAAAACGGACATATCGCAAGCAAGCCTTTTGCGCCGCCGGAGCGCTCCGGCATGCATCCGTTTTGCGTGGTGAACACACCGGGAGGAAATCCTCCGGCGGCGATAAGGCATAAACGAAAACAGCACCTGATTTCTTACGAAATCAGGTGCTGTTTGGTGGAGACTGCTGGACTCGAACCAGTGACCTCCTGCGTGTGAAGCAGGCGCTCTAACCAGCTGAGCTAAGCCTCCGTTTATTCGGCAATCCCATTTACGGATTGCCGAAGTGGTGACCCGTACGGGACTCGAACCCATGTTACAGCCGTGAAAGGGCCGTGTCTTAACCACTTGACCAACGGGCCGTCTTTGTTTGCTGAGGGGGTGACCGGCGAGACGCTCCCGCGTCTCACCGGTCGATGGTAGCGGCGACTGGATTCGAACCGGTGACACTGCGGGTATGAACCGCATGCTCTAGCCAACTGAGCTACGCCGCCATGTCGTCTCCCCGACAGGCAAGAATTAATATACCACAGCACCGCCCATGTTGTCAACACTTTTTTTTCAAAAATTCCCCCTATTCCGGGAATTTTTCTTCCGGGCCGTCCATCTCCGCCTCAGCCCAGTCGGACAGACTCTCCAGCACCGGCAGCAGGCGCATGCAGCGCTCCGTGGCGCTGTACTCCACCCGCACCGGCACCTCCGGATAGGCCTGCCGCCGCACCAGGCCGTCCCCCTCCAGCTCCCGCAGGGCCGCCGAGAGCACCGTGTTGCTGATGCCGTCCAGCTTGGCCCGCAGGGCGTTGTAGCGGATGGTCCCGGCGTTGGCCACGGAGCAGAGGATCTGCACCTTCCACTTGCCGCCGATGCGGCTCATGGCCCAGTGCAGGGGACATTTTTCCATACAGGGGCAGTCGTAATGGGACATGGTAAGCTCCTCCTGACCTGCTCATAATTTTCTGCGCTCTTGCTTTTTCCCGGGATTATGATACGATTATAGCAGATAAGAAAAAAGGAGTAAATAGCAAATGCGTATATATCTTCAGGGCCTCACCATGGGCCTGGCGTATGTGGCCCCCATCGGGCTGCAGAACCTATTCGTCATCAACAGCGCCCTGACCCAGCGGCGCAGCCGGGTGTATCTCACCGCCCTGATCGTCATCCTGTGGGACGTGTCTCTGGGGGTGTCGTGCTTCCTGGGGGCCGGGGCGCTGATGCAGGCCCTGCCCTGGCTTCAGAAGGTCATCCTGGGCATCGGCAGCCTCATCGTCATCTGGATCGGCATTGGACTTCTGCGGTCCAGGGCCTCCCTGGAGGGCGGCCGGGACGTCAACGTTCCCATCTGGAAGCTGATCTCCTCCGCCTTTGTGGTCACCTGGATCAATCCCCAGGCCCTGATCGACGGCACCATGATGCTGGGGGCCTTCCGGGCCAGCCTGCCCCAGGGCGGCGATCTGCCCTTTATCTTCGGCTTCGGCAGCGCCTCCGTCCTGTGGTTCCTGACCCTGTCCACGGTGGTATCCCTGCTGGGAGGCCGGTTCAACGAAAAGGTCCTGAACATCATCAACAAGGTCTGCGGCGCGGTGATCATCTTCTATGGCTGCAAGCTGCTGTGGAGCTTTGTGAAGCTCATGGGTTGGCTTTGATCCGCCGGGAGGAGGCGATGTACAGGGGGATGGCCGCCAGCTGGGCCGCCACGGACACGGCGATCATGGCCGGGATGCTGACGTCGTACAGCACCCCCAGCAGCCAGCTGCCCAAAAACCAGAACACGCCGAAGGCGCACTCGAACACGCCGTAGCCCGTGGCCCGGCTGGCCTTGGGCACCATGGAGCTGACCGCCGCCTTCAGGATGGACTCCTGGGCGCCCATGCCCACGCCCCACAGGGCGATGCCCACCAGCAGGGAGGCCACCGAGTGCCCGGCGAACACGAAGATGGCGAAGGGTGCCGACAGCACCGTGCTCCACACCAGGGCCCGGACCCCCTTCTTGTCATACAGCAGCCCGAAGAACAGGGCCGCCACCGCGTCCACCAGCATGGCCCCGGCATACAGCAGGGGCAGCGTTCCGCTGGAGATCAGACTTCCCGTTTCCCGCAGGCCCGCCGCCACACCGGTGAAGGTCCGGGACACGTGCATGATGATGATGGAATAGTCGATGAAGCCGAAGGCAAACAGGCTGATGCCGGCGATGTACAGGATGAACTCCTTTTTCATGTGGAAGGGGACGTACTCCTTGGGCTCCGGCTCAAAGTGCTCCGGGTTGGGGAATTTCCGCCGGGTCATCAGCAGCAGGATCAGCGTGATGGCCCCGGGGATGGCCAGCACCGCAAAGCACGTGGCATACACCTGGAAGGTGGTGCCGCCGGTTTTCAGCAGCATCACCACATACAGCAGCACCGGCCCCAGGAACGCGCCGATCTGGTCCAGCACCTCCTGGATGCCGAAGCTCTTGCCCACCCCCTCCTGGGAGGCGGCAAAGGACATAATGGTGTCCTTGGCGGGCTTTTTGATGGCCTTGCCCATGCGCTGGATCACCAGCAGGGCGCAGGCCCAGATCCAGCCGTGGTCCCCTACCAGGGCCAGGGCCGGGACCGCCAGAACGTCCAGCACATACCCGGCGATGGTCATGGGCCAGTAGTGCTTGCTCTTATCCGTCAGCTTGCCGAACACATACCGCATGGAGTAGCCCACCAGCTCCCCCAGGCCGGAGATGAACCCGATGGTTCCGGCGGAGGCCCCCAGCAGGGCCAGATACGCTCCCCGGATGCTGGACGCGCCCTCGTGGGTCATGTCCGAAAACAGGCTGACGATGCCGAACAGCACGATAAACGCCATGGTCTGGGACATTTTCTTACCGCGCATAATGGTTCCCTCCCTGCCGGCTGCTTTTCTCACAGCCCATGATACCCCAGCCTCCCGGTTTGTCAAGGGCCTGCGGAAAAAAGGAGCCGCCCTGCAAGCAGGGCGGCCCAAGCGGGTGGGATATTGGAAAGCTTCCGATGCTTATGATACGCCGTTTTGGCCGCCGTGTAAATAGGAACCTTTGTCATATGCCGTCGAATGACCAGAAAATCTTAAATTTTTGTGAATAACTGCCAAAAATGCACGGGGCTACTTTTCAAGCGCCCGGCAATATGTTATAATACGTCCAAGGATAAAGGGAACCATCTCCCCGACCCTTGCCCCGAAAGGGATACCTGCGAAAGGAGCAACCAACTATGAAGTTCACATTTACCTGCAAGAAGATCGCTCTGAATGACTCCATCAAGGAATATGCCGAAAAGAAGATCAGCAAGCTGGATCGGTATTTCCCGGAGGAAGCGGACGCATTTGTGACCTTCGCCGTGGAGAAAAAGAACCGCTGCGTGGTGGAGCTGACCATCCGCACTGCCAACGGCACCCTGTTCCGCGCCCAGGAGGAGGACCCCGACGGCGACATGCGGGGCGCCATCAACGAGGCCGTGGCCTTTATCGAGCGCCGCATCCGCAAGAACAAGACCCGTCTGGCCCGGAACCTGCGGCCCGACGCCCTGACCTCCAACATCCCCGCCGAGTTCGACGTGGTGGAGGAGCCGGAGTTCGACGTGGTGCGCACCAAGCGCTTCGCCGTGAAGCCCATGACCACCGAGGAGGCCATTCTCCAGATGAACCTGCTGGACCACACCTTCTATGTGTTCCGCAACATGGACACCTCCGCCGTGTGCGTGGTGTACCGCCGCAACAACGGCGGCTACGGCCTCATCGAGACCCAGGACTGATTCTTATATATCTCCCCGGGGGCGGACGAAAGTCCGCCCCCGGTTTTTTGACAAATAAATCCCCCTTCGGAGAACCTTTCCAAAGGGGGATTTGCGTGCTTATGCACGGTTGTTGAGCTTTCCCAGATAGCGGTAGATGCTGGCCTCGGAGCTGTGCAGCTCCTTGGCCACATAGCTGACGGAGCCCTTCAGCAGGAACACGCCCTTGCGGTTCAGGGCCGCCATGATCTCCATCTTCTCGTCCTGGGTCAGCCGCTCCACCGGCACGGGATAGCTGGACACCACCTCGGACACGATGCTGGCGGTGGCCCCGGCGATGGAGGTGGGATAGGTCTTTTCCGGCGGCTCGGCGGTGGGGTCGGTGTCGTCCTCCACGATCAGGCGGGTGCCGCTCTGCACCCCCGGCGTCAGCATATTGCTGCACAGGTCCATGACCCGGGCCGACAGCTCCTGATAGCGGCTGCTGTCGAAGTTGATGCACAGCAGGCCCGCCAGCTCGTTGTGGGGCCCCTTGATGAACAGGGAGTTGGAGCACATCTTCTTGCCGGTGATGGCGGTGGACTCGAACCGCAGCACATAGTCCTGGGTCTCGTACAGGTGGCTGGTGAGATACTCCAGCATTTTGTTGCTCAGGGGGGAGCCCAGGTGGCGGCCGGTCAGCTCGCCGTTGGCAATGGCGATGATCTCGTTGGAGTCGTCCTTCAGCTCGTGAAGGGCCACCTCATAGTCCGGGCCCAGAATGTGGCCCAGGAAGTCCACCAACACCGTGTATTGCCGTCTCATTTCCCTGTCCATTGACAAGCCTCCTTGCTTTATTCCTTGGGGGTCTCGGCTTCTTTGGCCGCTTCCTTGGCGGCCTCCTTGGCCTCTTTGGCTTCCTTGGCCTCGGCGGCCTTCTTGGCCTTGCGCTCCTGAACGGCGGCCTTGCGCTCCTCCTCCAGCTGGCGGCGCTGGGCGTCGATCTTGGCATTTTCGGCGGCCTTGGCGTCCAGCTTGGCGTTTTCTTCCTCCTCCAGCACCCGATAGGCCACCTTGCCCACCAGGGTCTTGGGCAGTTCCTCCCGGAACTCGATGTCCGAGGGCATGGCATACTTGGCGATGTGCTTGCGGCAGTAGTCCATCAGCTCCTGCTTGCAGGCCTCCGTGGGCACATAGCCGGGCTTGAGCACCACGAATGCCTTGACCCGCTGCATCTTGATGGGGTCCTTGACGCCGATGACGCAGCTCAGGTGGACGTACTCGTGGCCGTCCAGGATGTTCTCCAGCTGGGAGGGATACACGTTGTAGCCGTTGGTGACGATCATGCGCTTGATGCGCTGGCGGAAATAGATGAAGCCCTCCTCGTCCATCATGCCCAGGTCGCCGGTGTGGACCCAGGTCAGGCCGTCGGCGTGGGTCTGCTTGGTCTGGGCCGTCTCCTCGGGGTGGTTGACATACTCCAGCATCATGGTGGGGCCGGTCAGGCAGATCTCGCCCTCCTCGCCGTAGGGGACCTCCTCCTGGGTGCCGGGCTTGACGATCTTATAATAGGTATCCGGGAAGGGGATGCCGATGGAGCCCTCCTTCTGCTTGTGGATGGGGGTCAGGCAGCTGGCGGTGACGCACTCGGTGGTGCCGTAGCCCTCCCGGACGGTGATGGATGCGCCGTGCTCCTTCAGGAAGGCGTCGAACCGCTTCTTCAGCTCCACGGACAGGCTGTCGCCGCCGGAGAACACGCCCAGCAGGCAGCTCAGGTCGGCCCCCTCGATCTCCTTCACCCGCAGCAGGGCCTCGAACAGGGAGGGAACGCCGGCAATGAGATTGGGCTTGTGCTTCTTGATGAGCTCGGCATAGCTCTGGGCCGTGAAGCGGGGGATCAGGATGCAGTGGCCGCCGTTGGCCACCATGGAATGGATGGACACGCCCAGGCCGAAGCCGTGGAACATGGGCATAATGGCCAGCATCTTGTGGCCGGGCCGGAAGAAGGGGTTGGTGGCGATGATCTGGGCGGCCAGGGCGTTGAAGTTGCGGTTGGACAGCAGGATGCCCTTGGTCACGCCGGTGGTGCCGCCGGAATACAGGATGGCGGCGGGGTCCTCGGCCTTGCGGCGGACCTGATAGATCTCCACATATTCGCCCCGGCGCAGGAACTCCTTCCAGGACAGAACGCCTGCCCGGCCGGCGGGGATCTTGGGGTTCTTGCGGCCCTCGGTGAGCTTATAGCCCACCTTCAGCAGGGGATTGAGCTCGTCGGCCACGGAGGTGACGATCAGGCACGGCAGGTCCACGGCCTTGCGGACGCTTTCAAACTTGGGATAAAACTGGTCCAGGGTGATGGCCGCCACGGAGCCGGAATCCCGCAGATAGAAGGCGATCTCGCTTTCGGCGGACAGGGGGTGCACCATGTTGGCGATGGCGCCCACCATATTCACGGCGTAGAACATGCACAGGGTCTGGGGTGCGTTGGGCATGCAGATGGTGACCTTGTCGCCCTCCCGGATGCCGATGGCCTTCAGGCTCTTGGCGCAGGCGTTGATCTTCTTCCACATGTCGGCATAGGTGGTGCACTTGCCCATGAACTCATAGGCGATGTAGTCGGGATAGCGGCGCACCATCTCCTCCACCCGGCCGCACATGGACAGCTCCGAATACGTCAGGGTAGCGGGCACCCCGGGGTCCCTGCTGTTGAGCCAGGGCGCTTTTACCTGAGCGGCTTTACTCATAAGATACTTCCTCCTTCAAGGGCTTCTCCAGCTCCTCCGGGTGCTCCAGCAGATACTTCAGCAGCCGGATGGACTTGGAGTAATAATAACCGTCGGCCAGGCGCTCGTCGATGGTCAGACCCAGATCCAGGGTCTCCCGCATGGTCACATTGCCGTCGGCGTCGTAAAAGGGACTCATCTTCTTCTCGCCGATGATGCAGAACACGGAGCAGGTGCCCCAGTTGGTCAGGTGGTGATAGCCGCACTTGAGCTTGATGGAGCCCAGGTTCGACAGCACCACGGAGCTGTAGTAGGGGTCGTTGCAGGTCATGCTGTCGGGGACCCAGCCGTGCTTGTCCAGCCACATGATGAACCGTACCGCCGCCTTGCCCAGCCACCGGGGCAGTTTGTTGAGGATGTCCATCTCGCCGGTGGTGCTGTCCACCTTGTCGGAGCGGCACTCCGTCACCTGCTGGCGGATGTATTCATGGACGGTGTCGATGGTGTCGTCGCCGGTGGTGTGCAGCATGGCCAGGGCCTCGGCCCCCTTGTCGGAAAACTGCTTTTTCACCACGAAGGACGCCGTCACCTCATTGCGCTGGAAGAAGTTGCCGTTGACGATGAAGCGGTTCATCTTGGGCCGCAGGGTGATGGTTTTCACCAGTGCCGTCAGCACCAGGTGGAAATAGGTATAGGGGAAGTCCTTCTCCGTCTCGTTCCGGCGGGCCATATAGGCCTTCACCGGGGTCAGGTCGATGCGCTCGGAGATGTATGCCTCGTTGTCGCAGCGGTTGGGATAGATAATGCCGGTGATGAAGTGCAGGGAATCCAGTTCCCGCAGCAGCCGACCGTCACGGCGGTCGCCCCGCCGTCTTTTCTGTGTTTCCATTGGTTTCTCCTGTTTTTTTATTCGCATTTTTACAAGCAAAAGTAATATCTCATATTAGATTATAAGATTCTCTTATTATAACAGATTCTTTGCGGCATTTCTACCCTTTTCTGTCAATTTTCTTCGTGAATTTGCCCAAAATGGCAGGAATCTACCGCAGCAGTCCGCTGGAGGCCATGGAAACATAGTCTCCATCGGCCACAATAATGTGGTCGATGAGCCGGATATCCAGCCGCTTCAGGGCGTCCCGGACCTGGACGGTGGCCTGAACATCCGCCCGGGAAGGCAGGGCCACGCCGCTGGGGTGGTTGTGGGCCAGGAACACGCCGCTGGCCCCGGACAGCAGGGCGTTTTCCACCGCCTGCCGCAGGCTCAGCACCGTCATGTCCGCCTGCCCCTGGGACAGCATCCGGCAGGACAGGACCTTTCCCTTGCCGTCCACGCACAGCTGATACAGCTGCTCCGTCCGCTGCCCGTCCAGCAGCCGCAGGAAATAGGCCCCGGCCTGGTCCACGGAGGCCACGATCTTCTCCTCCCGGCCCGGCTGCCTGGCCCGGTCCCCCATGGCGCCTATCAGCCGCAGCAGCACCGCCGCGTTCTGCCCCACGCCCTCCACCTGCTCCAGCTCCTGCTCCGGGGCGGTCAGCACCCGGTCCAGGGAGCCGAACTGCTCCAGCAGCCGGTGGGCGGTCTCGTTGGTGTCCCGGCGGGGGATGGCGTAAAACAGGGCCAGCTCCAGCAGCTCATGGTCGGCCATGCTCTGGGGTCCGTGGGATAAAAACTGCTGGCGCATGCGCTGGCGGTGCCCGTCGTGCAGACCCATTTTTTGTCCCCCCATTTCCCGGCTTTGTCCCGATAATATCTCGCATTGTATCACATTTTCCCGGATTTTACAAGTACGGCCCCGCCGCCCTTTACGGAGAGAAAAATTTGTGCTACAATAAAAAATACTATTACCAAAAGGAGCGTATCATCCCATGACCACCGCAGAATGCATCCGGCAGCGGGTCAGCTGCCGCCGTTTTCAGGAAACCCCCATCCCCCGGGAGGACATCCGCCGGGTGGTGGACCTGGCCCGGTTTTCCCCCAGCTGGAAGAACACCCAGCCCGTGCGATATATCGTCATTGATGACCCGGCGCTGAAGGAGCGGATGGCCCGGGAGTGCATCCCCGGCCAGGGCTTCAACACCAAGACCATCAACCGGGCCGCCGCCCTGGCGGTGATCGCCTATGTGCCGGGCCTGTCCGGCCAGGGGGACGCCCCGCTGACGGAGAGCCAGGCCGCCGGGTGGGAGATGTTCGACGCCGGGATCGCCGCCCAGACCTTCTGTCTGGCGGCCCGGGACCTGGGCATCGGCACCTGCATCCTGGGCATATTCGACGCCGGCGCCGCCGGGCGTCTGCTGGAGCTGGAGGGCCTGCGCCCTGCCTGCCTCATTGCCATGGGCTATCCCGAGCAGTGGAAAAACGGCCCCGGCCGCAAGGAGACGGAGGAGCTGCTGTCCTTCCGATAAATCAATCATTCGATAAGGAGCGATAAAATGACGGACCACGAACCATTTCAGCGCGAACCCCAGAATCCCCAGGACCCCCAGGTCGTGGTCTTTTCCCCGGAGCTTCTGAAGCTGGCGGACCGCCGCCGTCAGGCCCTGGAGGACTGCCGCCAGGCGGCGGAGGACGGCGACGCCAACGCCGTGGTGCAGATGGGCATGAACTGCCTGTACGGCATTGGCGGCGCGGCCAAGGACCCGAGAAAGGCTTTCCGGTGGTTTTCCCAGACGGCCCCGGACGACCCGGCGGGCCTTTACTGGCTGGGGGTGTGCTACGACAACGGCTTCGGCGTGGAGCGGGACGAGGACCGGGCCTGCCGCCTGTATCAGGAATCCGCCGCCGGGGACTATGCCCCGGCTCTGTGCAACCTGGGCGTGTGCTATGAAAGCGGCCAGGGGGTGGAAAAGAACCTGGAAAAGGCCGTGGAGCTGTACCGCCGGGCGGCGGAGGGGGGCTATCCCATGGGCCGGTGCAACCTGGGCGTGATGTATTTTTTCGGCCAGGGGGTGGAGAAGGACCTGAAAAAGGCCGCCTATTGCTTTGCCCAGGCGGCGGAGCAGCGGCTGCCCCGGGCCCAGTATCTGCTGGGGGTGTGCTGCGAGTTCGGCGACGGCGTGGAGCAGGACGTGTCCCGGGCTCTGGCCCTGTACCGGGAGGCCGCCGGGGCCGGATACCCCGACGCTCAGTGCGCCCTGGGGGTGCTGCATCACCAGGGCAAGGGGGTGGACCAGGACGACCGGGAGGCCGTCCGTCTGTTCCGCCAGGCGGCGGAGGGGGGCTATCCCCGGGCCTGGCACTTTCTGGGCCTGAGCTATGACCAGGGCACCGGGGTGGAGCAGAACGCCCAGGAGGCCTTCCGCTGCTTCCTGGCTGCCGCCCAGGGGGACTATACCGAGGCCCTCTGCCAGACGGGCATGTGCTATTACTTCGGCCACGGCGCCGAGAAGGACTATGACCGGGCGGCGGAATATTTCCGCCGGGGAGCGGAGCGCGAGCATCCCCGGGCCATGACCCGGCTGGGGGTGTGCTATGAAACCGGCCACGGCGTGGAGCAGGATGTGCAGCGGGCCGAGGACCTCTATCGCCGGGCCATGGCGTTGGGCGAACTGGAGGGCCAGTACTGCCTGGCGGGGCTGCTGCGGCGGAGAAAGGCCCCGGAGTCCCACCGGGAGGCCGCCCACCTGCTGCAAAAGCCTGCCGCCGTGGGAATGCCCCGGGCCCAGTATCTGCTGGGGGTGTGCTACGAAACCGGCGACGGGGTGGAGAAAAAGCCACGGTACGCCGCGTACATGTATCACCGGGCCGCCCTGCAGGGCCACCCGGAGGCTATGCTCCGGCTGGGCATCTGCTACGAGACCGGCGTGGGGACGGAGAAGGACCCCGCCATTGCCGCCAACCTGTACCGCCGGGCGGCGGAGCAGGGCAGCGACCTGGCCCGATGCCGCCTGGGGCGGCTGTATGAGCGGGGCCTGGGGGTGGAGCGGGACCTCCGCCGGGCGGAGGAGCTGTATGAGGCCGGGACAAGGGCCGGAGTGTCCGGGGCAAAGGAAGCCATGGACCGGGTCCGGGCCGCGCTGGCCGCCCCGCCGGAGCCCCAGCCGGAGGACAAACCGGTGGACAAGAAAAGTCCCCTTCGCCGTCTGCTGGACCGGCTGAAGGGACCGAAATCAGAGGAATAACGGGAAAAACAGCATCCCCCGGCGCATCGCGCCGGGGGATGCTGTTTTATGGGTTCCTGCGCTGGGTGCTGCGGCTGTCAGCGGGCCTTTTTCCGGGTGGTGAACACCGCGGCCATGCCCATGGACAGAACCGCTGCGGCGATCCACGCCACAACGTTCATGTCGTCGCCGGTGCGGGGGCTGCTGGGCTCGGGCACGGGCTCGGGGACGGGCTCGGGGACGGGCTCATCCTGTCCGGCGTCCGACACCGTGAAGTCGGCGCCCAGGAGCTTGCTGTAGATGGCGTTGGTGGCCAGACGGTAATCGTCGGTCTGGTGGGCCTTGTTGGTGATGCTGGTGCAGAACACCGTCATGTCCAGTCCGCCGGACTGATAGTCGATGGCAACCACCTGGCCCTTCAGGCCGCCGTCGGGATCGTCGATGCCGTTCCACCAGCCGGCCTTATAGAAGTCGTCCTGGCTGCCGGCCCGCATGAGGACGGTGGCCTCCTGGGGATAAGCGGAGATAATGGAGCCGCCCTTGGTATAAGTGGTGAAGTCTCCGTCGGCGGCGTAGCTGGCGGTGATGAGGCTGTCGCCGTATTCCACGTTGAACAGCGCCTCGTAGTCGTTATAGACCTCCTCGGGGCCGTACATGCCCTCCTCAATGATCCACTGGATCTTGAAGTCGAAGCCGGGGATGGTGGCCTTGGCATACTCCAGGATGTTGACGCTGGCCCCCACAAAGGGCAGACCGTTGGCCACGGCGGCCTTCACGTCCTCCTCGGGCTCGTTGCTGGAGAACACCACGTTGGCCTGGGACACATCGGCCACGGTTTTGAAGTTCATCTGCCGGGTGAAGGCGAAGCGGTCGAAGCTGTCGTCGTCCACATAGACCTTGGGCTCGGTAATGACCCTGGCCTGGGGCACGTCGGCCACATGGGTGATCTCGATGACATACTGGTCGCTGATCTGGGCGGCGTCCTTATGGTCGATGACGAAATCGCCCTTGCTGTAGTGGTCGCCGGCCTCGGTGATGAAGCCCACGGTGACGCCCTTGGCCAGCAGGTCGTTGACGGCGTTGACGGCGTCGAGGCCGTTGTTGCTGATGACGGTGGCCTTGGTGCCGTAGGTGGTGACCCAGGCGGTGCCGCGCTCCACCGTGTTGGCGTCGACGGTCTTACCTTCGAACACGCCGGGCTGGGTGATGGGGGTGCAGTCGAAGCCCCGCAGCTCCGGGAAGTTGGTGACGGACTCGCTGAACAGGCCCGTCCAGTTCTTCACGATCTTGCCCTTATAGAGCACGGCATTGGCGAAGCTGCGGCTGATCTGGTGCATGTCGATGACAAAGGCCCCGGCCTTGTAGGTCACGCCGTTTACCGTCACGTCCTGGGTGAGCTTCTCCACCTGCACTCCGTTGCGGATGAAATACTCCTGCATGAAATAGGCGTCGGCGATGTCCCGCTGGGAAGCGGCATCGGTGGGAATCACGTAATACTCGGGATAGAACTTGCCGTATTCGTCCTTTTCCCGGAAGTTCTCCTCCACCTGGTTGTCCTGGGTGACGAACCACTTCTCCGTCTCCGGGGACTCCTCGTTGTTCAGGGCCCGGCGGAAGAACTCCAGCTGGTTCAGATACAGGTCGTTCTTGTTCTCGGCCACATAGGTGGTGTGGCCGATGAGGCCGTATTTGCCCATGGTGACGGAGGCCTCGTTGTTTTCGCCGCACTCCACCGTGTAGCCGATGGTGCCGTGGAACAGGGCATAGGTGGGCGTGTAGTTGGTGGACATGTCGTCGGAGGGGTACTCATACCGGCCGGTGGCGGGGTCGTAGCCTGCCTCCATGGTGATGTCGTACCAGGGCTGGTTGTCCTCGGTGGCGCCGTTCTCCTTGGCGTATTCGCTGGAGGAGTTATAGATGGAGTTCATGGAGGCCACGTCGCCGAAGGCCCGGGCGCCCTCCAGGGCGTAATTCATGAACAGGTCATACTCCAGATTGGGCTCGTGGGGCGGGGTGCAGGGCTCGATCTGCAGCTGGGTCCGGGCATAGTAGATGAAGCCGTGCAGCTCCATCAGGGTGACGGGCTTCCACTTGACCAGGTCGGCGGTGGCCACCTGGGACTCGATCTGGGTCTGATAGGTGCTGTCACGGTTCAGGTCAAAGCCCTCCACGTTGCCCCGCTGATAGTGCTCCAGGGCATAGGGGTTCTCCGTGGGGCGGATGATGAAGAACACGTCGTTGAGCACGTCCTTCACGTTATAGGTGCAGGTCTCGTTGTCGCCGTTGAGATAGGGGATGGTCTCCTGGGTGGCCACGGCCTTCAGGAACTCGATCTGCTGGTCCACGGCGGGGCACTCATTGGGGTGGATGTTGGTGATGTACACGGGGACCTGATAGTCGCTGAGGCGGCCGGACCTCACGTCGGTGGCCACGGCCTCCGGCTCGGTCTGGGCCCGCTTCAGCAGGGCCAGATAGTTATCCACCACGGCCTTGTCCCGGGCCACGATGACCTCCATCACGTCCTTGCCGTCGGTGGACAGACCCGTGGACTCATAGGAGATGTACAGGCCGTTGGTCTGGGTGCGGATGATCTCCTGAATCTTGCTGTCCAGCTCGCTGTAGGGGGTGTAGGAATCATACACCTCATAGCGCATGGTCTGGCTGGCGCTGCGGCCGGTGGACTTGTCCGTCACCGTCAGGGCATATTCGCCGCGATAGCTGTACCAGGGACGCCAATAGGCGGCGTCGTCGCCGTCGAACAGATAGTCCACGCAGAGGGTGGCCGTCACATCGCCGTTATCGGCAATGGCCAGGTCCTTCACGGTGAACACCGGCTCGCCGTCGTCCCCCTCCCAGTTCAGCCACTGGCTGAAGGGCTGGTCGCCGAAGGACCACTCCAGGTTGGCCGCCTCGGGCTTATAGCCCAGGTTGAAGGACAGGGCCACCTCCCGCTGATCCGTCATGGACAGCCGCTTGGTGCTGACGCTGATGGTGGCCTGGGGCTCGCTGCCGGTTTCGGCGGCGCCCACGGTGACCGCCATGGGGATGAGCATCGCGATACACAGGATGGCCGCCAAAGCCTTGGTCAAAACTTTGCTCTTTCTCATGTTTCCTCCTCGATTTCTGGTTGATATTGCGGAGTATAGGGTCTATACTGGTTATTATAAGGCAATCTGCTGGAAAATCATGCAATCTGTAAGAATTATAATGAATTTCCTTGAAATCTTAAAATTCTTACCGTCCGGCGGTTCCGGCGGCGGCCTGTGGGATAATAAACCATCAAGACTTTTGGAGAAGATTGGACTATGGCGGGGAAAATACTGATTATCGACGACGACAGGGACATCACCCAGATCATCCGGATCCTGCTGGAGGGGGAGGGCTTCGAGACCTGCACCGCATACAGCGGCACCCAGGCCCTGGCCAGCCTGGACGAGACGGTGGAGCTGATCATTCTGGACATCATGATGGACGGCATGAACGGCTTCGAGGTCTGCCACAGAATCCGGGAGAGCAGCTATGTCCCGATCCTGTTTCTTTCGGCCATGTCCGGCGACTCGGAGAAGGTGGCGGCCCTGATGGCCGGAGGCGATGACTATCTGTGCAAGCCCTTTTCGGCGGCGGAGCTTACCGCCCGGGTCAGGTCCCTGCTGCGGCGGTACCGGGTCTATCAGGGGGCCGACCGGGCCGAGCCGGAGCGGGAGCGCCTGGTGCTGGGCATGGACAACAAGGTCACGGTGAACGGCCGGGCCATCCGGCTGTCCTATACGGAGTATGAAATCCTGCACCTGTTTCTCAAGCACCGGGGCCAGGTGCTGTCCATTCAGGATATCTATGAGGCCATCTGGACCGAGCCGTACAGCTATGCCGCCAACAACATCGTCATGGTGCACATCTTCAAGCTCCGGCACAAGATCGAGGCGGACTGCAAGCATCCCACCATTCTGAAAACCGCATGGGGAAAGGGGTACTACATTGACTAAGCTGTTTCACCGGCTCAGCACCCGGATCGTTCTGGAGATCCTGCTGGCCGTGGCCGTCAGCGCCGCCATATACGCCGGAGCCAACGCGGCACTGACCCGCTTCTTCCAGCAGTATGCCACGGAGCCTGCGGTGTTCCGCCGCCTGTCGGACCGGCATTTTCAGGACCTGCAGCGCTTTGCGGATGAGAATCACCTGGTCAGCACCGACGGCAAGCCCTTCACCCAGTGGAATGACCGGTATCACTATGTCTCCCTGATGATCATCCGACAGAACGAGGCCCTGTGCTACAACTCCTTCGTGTCCTATAACATGACCTATACCGAGGAGGACCAGGAGCACTTCTATTGGGGCTCCAAGGTCCTGCCCACCTATGAATATCGCCTCCGGCTGGCGGACGAAACCTGCAAGGTGTATTTCAGCGGCTATTTCGACCAGGCCTATACCTCCATGCGCAAGGGCATATGCGCCGGGCTGTTCCTGATCTCCTTTGTGGCGGGGTTCTATCTCCTGTTTCAGAAGCACATCCGGTACATCGAGGAGATGGAGCAGAACGTATCCTCCCTGTGCAGCAAGAACTTCAGCCGCCAGATCCCCATCCGGGGCAGCACGGAGCTGTCCACCCTGGCCGCCAACATCAACCACCTGGGGGACACCATCCAGCTGCTGCTGCTGACGGAGGACGCCAAGCTCAAGCAGAAGGAGCAGTTCGTCAAGTCCATTGCCCACGATATCCGCACCCCGCTGACGGTGGTCATCGGGTATCTGGAGCTGCTGTCCAAGGGCTATGCCGGCAGCCCTGAGAGCGCCGCGCTGTTCATCGACCGGGCCCTGGAAAAAACCAACCACATCCGCCGTCTGACCGACGACCTGTTCGCCTTCGAGGAGAACTGCCGGACCCTGCCTCTGGATACCTACAACGGCCAGGAACTGCTGGCCCAGGTGTCCTCCAGCATCAACAATTTCCTCACCAGCAACCGCTTCCGCCTGGACTACGCCGACCGGACCGGCGGGCCCTTCCGCATGCGGGCCAACATCACCCTGCTGATGCGCCTGATCGACAACATATGCGCCAACATCGTCAAGCACGGCTCCCCCGGCGAGCCCGTGGAGCTTACGGCGTCTGTGGAGGAGGGCTTCCTGGTGCTGCGGGAGAGCAACGCCGTCCTGCGCAAAACCGTCAAAACCGCCGCCGGTGACAGCGGCTATGGCCTGGTGATCTGCGAGGACGTCATGAGCGCCCTGGGGGGCAGCGTCTCCCACGGAACGGAGGACGGCCGCTTCTGCATCGTCCTGCGCTTTCCCATCCTGCCGGGCCGGGAATAGTCGACGCCGGAGAAAAAATTGTCCGTTCACCCTTGCCAACCGGGGAAAAGACTGCTGCGATATAGTCCTCGTCTTGTCAAAAAGCCGTTTTTGACAAGCTGAAAACCGGCGCCTGCTATGCAGGCGCCGGTTTTTGTTATGCGGTTATGCCCTTGCGGGGGGATTAATACATGCCGCCCATATCGGGAGCGGGGGCTGCGGGAGCCGCGGGCTGGGGCTTGTCGGCCACCAGGGACTCGGTGGTCAGCACCATGCCGGACACGCTGGCGGCATTCTCCAGAGCGGAGCGGGTCACCTTGGCGGGATCCACGATGCCGCTGGCGATCATGTCGCAGTACTCCTCCTTGTAGGCGTCGAAGCCGTAGCCGTTCTTGCCGGAGGTGCGGACCTTCTCCAGAATCACGGAGCCGTCCAGGCCAGCGTTGGCAGCAATTTGGCGGATGGGCTCCTCCAGAGCCTTGGCCACAATCTGCACGCCGGTCTTTTCGTCGCCCTCGGCGTCGGCCAGCAGGGCGGTGACGGCGGGGATGATGTTGACGAAGATGGTGCCGCCGCCGGCCACGATGCCTTCCTCAACGGCGGCCTTGGTGGCGTTCAGGGCATCCTCGATGCGCAGCTTCTTCTCCTTCATCTCGGTCTCAGTGGCAGCGCCCACCTTGATGACGGCCACGCCGCCGGCCATCTTGGCCAGCCGCTCCTGGAGCTTCTCGCGGTCATACTCGCTGGTGGTGTTGCCGATCTGGGCGCGGATCTGGGCCACGCGGTCGGCAATGGCCTGCTTGTCGCCCATGCCATCCACGATGATGGTGTTCTCCTTGGTGACCTTCACCTGGCGGGCACGGCCCAGCATATCCACGGTGGCATCCTTCAGGGTCAGACCCAGCTCCTCGCTGATGACCTGGCCGCCGGTGAGGATGGCGATATCCTGGAGCATCTCCTTGCGGCGGTCGCCGAAGCCGGGGGCCTTGACGCACACCACGTTCAGGGTGCCCCGCAGACGGTTGACGATCAGGGTGCTCAGAGCCTCGCCCTCCACGTCCTCGGCGATGATGAACAGCTTCTTACCGGCCTGGACCAGCTGCTCCAGCAGGGGCAGAATGTCGGAGATCACGGAGATCTTCTTGTCGGTGATGAGGATATACGCATCGTCGATGAGGGCTTCCATCTTGTCGGTGTCGGTGACCATATAGGGGGTGATATAGCCCCGGTCGAACATCATGCCCTCCACCACCTCGGAGTAGGTCTCGGCGGTCTTGGACTCCTCAATGGTGATGACGCCGTCGGCGGAGACCTTCTCCATGGCCTCGGCGATGAGCTTGCCGATGAAGGCGTCGCCGGAGGAGACGGTGCCCACGCGGGCGATGTCGTCGGTGCCGTTGACCTTCTGGCTCTGCTCATGAATGGCGGCCACAGCAGCGTCCACGGCCTTGGCCATGCCCTTCTTCATAACGATGGGATTGGCGCCGGCGGCCAGGTTCTTCAGACCCTCGCGGATCATGGCCTGGGCCAGCAGGGTGGCGGTGGTGGTGCCGTCGCCAGCCACGTCGTTGGTCTTGGTGGACACCTCGCGCACCAGCTGCGCGCCCATGTTCTCAAACGGATCCTCCAGCTCGATCTCCTTGGCGATGGATACGCCGTCGTTGGTGATCAGCGGAGTGCCGAACTTCTTATCCAGCACCACGTTGCGGCCCTTGGGGCCCAGGGTGATCTTGACGGTATCGGCCAGCTGATTGACGCCGGACTCCAGAGCCTTGCGGGCTTCCTCCCCGCGCTTAATGATCTTAGCCATAATATTGCCTCCTAATTAAAAGCAGAAAGATTGATTTTGGAAATGACAGGGATGGGAGCGTTACTCGACGATGGCCAGAATGTCAGCCTGCTTGACGATGATATACTCCACGTCCTCCAGGGTGACCTTGGTGCCGGCATACTTGTCGGTGATGACCTTGTCGCCGGGCTTGACGGTCATGGTAACGGTCTTGCCGTCCACAACGCCGCCGGGGCCCACGGAGATCACTTCCGCCACAGAGGGCTTCTCCTTGGCAGAGCCGGTGAGGATAATGCCGCCCTTGGTGGTCTCCTCCGCCTCCGTCATCTTCAGCACAACGCGATCAGCAAGCGGTGTCAGTTTCATGGTTGGTTCCTCCTTATATCTTTACATAATAAACGAGTTCAGCGTTAGCACTCGACTTCCTGGAGTGCTAACGCTGATTATCATACCACACTATTTGGATTTTGCAAGGGGGATTTTGGAAAAATTTCAAAAATTCACAAATTGGTCAAATATGGACAGGGGACCTTCCGGTCACAGCCGCCCCAGAGCGGCCAGGATCAGCCCCGCCAGCTCCAGAGCCCCCACCGCCGAAAGAAGGCAGATGGCGGCAAGGCCGGGCTTGGGAATGCGCAGCGGGGTCACATACAGCGCCGCCAGCAGCAGCATTCCTGCCGCCAGGATATACGGCCCGCCGGGCAGCAGCAGGCCCAGCAGGTAAAACAGCGGAAAGACCAGGGCACTGGCGGTGATGGGCAGGCCCAGATAGTATTTCCGCCCGCCGCCCTCCGTCTGCTGGCGCTCCTCCTCGGTGACGTTGAAATACGCCAGCCGGATCAGTCCCGCCAGGGTGAACACGCACAGCGCCGCCCCATACCATACCGGAGTTGGGGCATCGCTCCACCGGCTCCAGGCGCAGTAGCCCGCCACCGACGGCAGCGCTCCGAAGCACAGCACGTCGTTGAGTGAGTCAATCTGGATGCCGAAGGACTGCTGCTGATGGCTGCGGTCCTTTTTGGTGCGGGCAATGCGGCCATCGAAGCAGTCCAGCAGTCCCGCCGCCAGCAGGCAGAACACAGCGGTCAGGTGCCGCCCCTCCACCGCCTGGAACATACCCGTCACCCCCAGGGCCGTGGCGGCGTAGGTGGCCAGCACCGTATAGTCATAAAAGCCGATCATAGGCACATCCTCATTTCACATATTCCGCCGGAGCTTTTCCAGCATGCGCACGAACTCCTCCGGCAGGGGGCAGGTCAGCTCCACCGGCTCCCCGGTGCGGGGGTGGATGAACCGCAGGCCCACCGCGTGGAGGCACTGGCCCGTCAGCCCGGCCACGGGCTTTTTGGCCCCGTACACCGTGTCCCCCAGGATGGGGTGGCCGATGTAGGCCAGATGGACCCGGATCTGGTGGGTGCGGCCGGTTTCCAGACGACAGCGCAGATGGGTGATGCCGGGATACCGGGCGATGACCTCCCAGTGGGTCACGGCCTCCCGCCCCCCCTGCCGCACCACCGCCATGCGCTTGCGGTCCACCGGATGGCGGCCGATGGGGGCGTCCACGGTGCCGCTGTCCTCCCGGAAATTCCCCACCGCCAGACATTCATAGGTCCGGGCCAGGGTGTGATCCGCCAGCTGGGCTGCCAGGGCCAGATGGGCTGCATCGTTTTTGGCGGCGATAATGAGGCCGCTGGTGTCCCGGTCAATGCGGTGGACGATGCCGGGACGCTTCTGGCCCCCGATGCCGGACAGGCTCTCCCCGCAGTGATACAGCAGGGCGTTGACCAGGGTGCCATCCGGGTGCCCAGGGGCCGGGTGCACCACCATGCCCGTGGGCTTGTTCACCACGATGACGTCCCGGTCCTCATACACCACGTCCAGAGGGATGTTCTGGGGCCGGGCCTCCGGCTCCTCCGGCTCCGGCAGCTGCACCTCCAGCACCTGGCCCGGCTGGACCCGCAGGTTCTTCGCCGCCGGGCGGCCCCGGTCCGTGACCCGCCCCTCCTCCAGGAGCCTTGCGGCGGCGGACCGGGTCAGGCCCTCCAGCCGCCGGGCCAGCAGACTGTCCGCCCGCTGTCCCGCTTCTTCACTTGTTACCGTCAGGCGTATCGTTTCCATGCGGACGTTCCCTCTTGTCGTATTTGTCGTAGAAGAACAGGTAGTACACGGCCCCCAGAATCGCCCCCACCACCACGCAGCAGTCGGCGAAGTTGAACACCGGATAGGAAAACAGGGTCAGGTCGAACATATCCACCACATAGCCCCGGAAAAGCCGGTCGATGAGGTTCCCCACGCCTCCGGCCAGGATCATCACCCCGGCGATCACGCCCAGGGGATGGCGCACGATCCGCCGCACCAGCAGATACGCCACCGCACCCATCAGCAGCACCGTCACCACCGCCAAGGCCGTGGTCTGGCCGGAAAAGCTGGACCAGGCCGCGCCGTAGTTATGCACCCGGGTCAGCCGCACGATCCCCGGCAGAAACGCCGCCGACTCCCCCAGAGCCAGGTGCTCCACCGTCCAGTATTTGATAAGCTGATCCGCCCCCAACAGGGCGGCGAATAACACAATGTACCACATGAGCGAAGTGTTCCTTCCTGTGAAAATACCTAATTTATGATTATATCGTATCTCCGTCCCTATTGCAACCGCGAAATAAGGTGTACCAAATTTTAACCATATTGTCACCGTTTTGTAACTATTATTCACCATTTTGAGATGAATTTGCCGGGAAACTCCTGTATACTACAAGTACAGTAAGGGAAAAACCAACATTCACCTCGGGAAAGGAGTCGCCATGAAGAAGACGGTATTGCTGCTGGCAGTGTGCTTGATGCTGGGGCTGTGTGCCTGCGGCCTGCGCGGGCAGAGCGTAGCGAGGAATACCGTCGAGCCTGTGCATTTCTCCGCCCCGGCGGTCCGACAGGACGCAGCCCCGGCGGAGGAGCCCCGGGTGACCCTGCCCCAGGGGGCCAGCCTGCTGACGGAGCAGGAGCTCCGCTGGTTCGGCGGCAGCTGCTTCAATGTGTTGCCGTCCCGGGGGCCCAACCTGTTCCTGGCCGCCTCCTATAACCGGGCGGAGGATATGGATCTGGCGTCCCTGTTTGCCGCCGGAGCCGGAAGCCGGGAGCTGTCCGACCGGGAGCTGCGGCAGCTGGGTATGGACGGCTGCGCCCGCCTGACGGCGGCGGAGCTGGAGGACCTGCTGCTGCGCTGCACGGGGCTTGGTCTGGCGGATATGTCCGACAGCGCCTTCCACGGCCTGGTATACCTGGCGGATTTCGACGCGTACTATGCACCGGCCGGTGACGCGGGCTATGTCCGCTTCCAGTACGGCTGCCACAACCCCGACGGCACCGTGACCCTGCGCTATCCTGGTGGCAGCGTGACCCTGCGGCAGGACGCGGGCCGCTGGGTGACAGCTTCCAACATCCTGGACTGACGGGGCGGCGAGAGCACCCATCAGATACTCCCTTCTATTCTTTTCTTTCATCTCTTGCCAAAAGGCGGTCCCATTCCCCCGGGGCCGCCTTTTGGCACATTATAATATAGGTGTATATGGCCTGCAAGAAGTGAACGAAATTATAACTGTACAGACCATAATTTCACCTTCTGGCAGGGATAAAAAAGTTGAAAAATGCGGAAAAAAGGTGTTGACAAATGGGGAATGGGGTGGTATTCTAACAAAGCTGTCGGCGAGAGCCGCGGCGGAGACACGGAGAGCTGAAAAAAATCAAGACTTCCCGAAAAAAGTTCTTGACAAAGCGAGCTCGATGTGGTATCCTGAATAAGTCGTCTGCAAAGACGGTGAACGACAAACGGTTTCAAAAAATGTGAAGAATGTCGAAAAAACTTCTTGACAAACGAAACTGCTTGTGGTAAAATACCAACTGTTCCGCGAGTGTGGAGCGTGTATCTTGTAAATTAAACAATGAACGAACCGAAAAGCACCAGACGGGAGCACATGAAGATGTGCAACTGAAAAGCTCGGACGCTGGGGTTTAGTCAATTACCCGGTGTTTGAGCAGAGTTTATGAAGCTATGGAAAATAGCTCTGTAAAATGATTAGCTCAGCGGAGACGCTGTGTTGATACGATTTATAGAGAGTTTGATCCTGGCTCAGGACGAACGCTGGCGGCGTGCTTAACACATGCAAGTCGAACGAGAATCACTGGAAGGAGTTTTCGGACAACGGAAGGTGAGGACAGTGGCGGACGGGTGAGTAACGCGTGAGGAACCTGCCTTTCAGAGGGGGACAACAGTTGGAAACGACTGCTAATACCGCATGACACATAGAGATCGCATGGTTTTTATGTCAAAGATTTATCGCTGAAAGATGGCCTCGCGTCTGATTAGCTAGTTGGTGAGGTAACGGCCCACCAAGGCGACGATCAGTAGCCGGACTGAGAGGTTGACCGGCCACATTGGGACTGAGATACGGCCCAGACTCCTACGGGAGGCAGCAGTGGGGAATATTGGGCAATGGGCGCAAGCCTGACCCAGCAACGCCGCGTGAAGGAAGAAGGCTTTCGGGTTGTAAACTTCTTTTGTCGGGGACGAGTAGAAGACGGTACCTGGCGAATAAGCCACGGCTAACTACGTGCCAGCAGCCGCGGTAATACGTAGGTGGCAAGCGTTGTCCGGATTTACTGGGTGTAAAGGGCGTGTAGCCGGGAAGGCAAGTCAGATGTGAAATCCACGGGCTTAACTCGTGAACTGCATTTGAAACTACTTTTCTTGAGTATCGGAGAGGCAATCGGAATTCCTAGTGTAGCGGTGAAATGCGTAGATATTAGGAGGAACACCAGTGGCGAAGGCGGATTGCTGGACGACAACTGACGGTGGCGCGAAAGCGTGGGGCGCAAACAGGATTAGATACCCTGGTAGTCCACGCTGTAAACGATGAATACTAGGTGTGCGGGGACTGACCCCCTGCGTGCCGCAGTTAACACAATAAGTATTCCACCTGGGGAGTACGATCGCAAGGTTGAAACTCAAAGGAATTGACGGGGGCCCGCACAAGCGGTGGATTATGTGGTTTAATTCGAAGCAACGCGAAGAACCTTACCAGGGCTTGACATCCTACTAACGAAGTAGAGATACATCAGGTGCCCTTCGGGGAAAGTAGAGACAGGTGGTGCATGGTTGTCGTCAGCTCGTGTCGTGAGATGTTGGGTTAAGTCCCGCAACGAGCGCAACCCCTATTGTTAGTTGCTACGCAAGAGCACTCTAGCGAGACTGCCGTTGACAAAACGGAGGAAGGTGGGGACGACGTCAAATCATCATGCCCCTTATGTCCTGGGCTACACACGTAATACAATGGCGGTCAACAGAGGGATGCAAAATCGCAAGATGGAGCGAACCCCTAAAAGCCGTCCCAGTTCAGATTGTGGGCTGCAACCCGCCCACATGAAGTCGGAATCGCTAGTAATCGCGGATCAGCATGCCGCGGTGAATACGTTCCCGGGCCTTGTACACACCGCCCGTCACACCATGAGAGTCGGGAACACCCGAAGTCCGTAGCCTAACCTAAAGGAGGGCGCGGCCGAAGGTGGGTTCGATAATTGGGGTGAAGTCGTAACAAGGTAGCCGTTCGAGAACGAGCGGCTGGATCACCTCCTTTCTAAGGAGACCTCAAGCAGGCCAAGAGCTTGCTTGTAACATCCTGGTCAGACGTTTGGGATTTCAGTAGTTCATTGTTTAATTTAGAGGATACAGGCTCTGCGGAAGCGGAGAAGATAGATGGGGATATAGCTCAGCTGGGAGAGCGCCTGCCTTGCAAGCAGGAGGTCGCCGGTTCGATCCCGACTATCTCCACCAACAGAATACAACCCGTGAACGGCCCGTAGCTCAGCTGGCTAGAGCGTACGACTGATAATCGTAAGGTCGGTGGTTCGAGCCCACTCGGGCCCACCAAGATTCCAATTTGGCGTTGGATCTCAAAACCCAAGGAATTGGATTTTGAGATCTGGCTTCAAAAGAAGCTGGAAGCTGCACCTTGAAAACTGAACAACGTAACATGTGATGAAGAAGCAAGGCAACAGAGAGGTCTTTCAAGGAGACTTGAAAGAAAAGTTGTGAATTTTTAATTGTGGAACACTTCTGTTAAAAGAAGAGGGTAACAATTACAATTTTGCGAAGAAACCTGTTGATTGCCTGCATAATTCAAGAGAACCAAAATATCTCTAATAGGTCAAGCTATAAAGAGCGCAAGGGGAATGCCTTGGCATCAGGAGCCGACGAAGGACGTGACAAGCTGCGATAAGCTTCGGGGAGGAGCAAATATCCGTTGATCCGGAGATTTCCGAATGGGGAAACCCACTGGAGCAATACTCCAGTAACGTGCATTGAATCAAATAGGTGTACGTGGGGAACCGCCTGAACTGAAACATCTAAGTAGGGCGAGGAAAAGACATCAACCGAGATTCCGCTAGTAGTGGCGAGCGAACGCGGAGGAGGCCAAACCGGAGGATTTATTCTCCGGGGTTAGGACTTGCATCACGATCAGAGGAACCTAGAAGAACGGCATGGGAAGGCCGGCCACAGAGGGTGAGAGCCCCGTATTTGAAAGGCGAAACTGACAGCGAGTATCCAGAGTACCGCGGGACACGAGGAACCCCGTGGGAAAACGGGTGGACCACCATCCAAGCCTAAATACTACCTGATGACCGATAGAGGAGCAGTACCGTGAGGGAAAGGTGAAAAGGACCCCGGGAGGGGAGTGAAAGAGAACCTGAAACCTTGTGCTTACAAGCACTCAAAGCACGTTAAAGTGTGATGAGGTACTTTTTGTAGAACGGTCCGGCGAGTTATAGTAACGAGCAAGCTTAAGGTATTCAGTACCGGAGGCGAAGCGAGAGCGAGTCTGAATAGGGCGTAAAAAGTTCGTTGCCATAGACCCGAAACCGGGTGACCTAACCATGAGCAGGCTGAAGTGAGAGTAAAATCTCATGGAGGGCCGAACGCACGTTCGTTGCAATGACCGGCGATGACTTGTGGTTAGCGGAGAAATTCCAATCGAACTCGGAGATAGCTGGTTCTCCCCGAAATAGCTTTAGGGCTAGCGTTATCTTAGATTACCGGAGGTAAAGCACTGAATGGGCTAGGGGCGATAAGCTTACTGAACCCTATCAAACTCAGAATGCCGGCTAATTGATGGATAGCAGTCAGACAGTGTGAGATAAGTTTCATTGTCAAAAGGGAAACAGCCCAGACCCACAGCTAAGGTCCCTAATGTATGCTAAGTGGAAAACGATGTGGAATTGCGAAAACAACCAGGATGTTGGCTTAGAAGCAGCCACTCATTAAAAGAGTGCGTAATAGCTCACTGGTCGAGTGACTCTGCGCGGAAAATATAACGGGGCTAAGCATGCAACCGAAGCTTAGGATTGTCAAAAGACAGTGGTAGGGGAGCGTCGTGTACGGGGTGAAGTCGCATCGGAAGGAGCGGTGGACTGTACAGGAGTGAGAATGCCGGAATGAGTAGCGAGAATTATGTGGGAATCATAATGGCCGAAAATCTAAGGTTTCTTGGGGAAGGTTCGTCCGCCCAAGGTAAGCCGGGAGCTAAGGCGAGGCCGCAAGGCGTAGTCGATGCACATACGGTAAAGATTCCGTAGCCGCCGAACTTTAAGTCAGAGGGACACTTGCAGATAGCGGAACCCAGCCGTTGGTTGAGCTGGGCGAAAGGGACTGAATTTAGTAGGGAAGTCCGCGATGCTGAAAGGCGAGAAAAGCTCTGATGAATACTAAGGCGCCCGTACCGCAAACCGACACAGGTAGATGAGGAGAGAATCCTAAGGCCAACGGGAGAAGGGTTGTTAAGGAACTCGGCAAATTGACCCCGTAACTTCGGAAGAAGGGGAGCCCCGAAAGGGGCCGCAGTGAATAGGCCCAAGCAACTGTTTACCAAAAACACAGGTTTATGCTAAATCGAAAGATGACGTATATGAGCTGACGCCTGCCCGGTGCCGGAAGGTTAAGAGGAGAGCTTAGAGCAATCGAAGGTTTGAATTGAAGCCCCGGTAAACGGCGGCCGTAACTATAACGGTCCTAAGGTAGCGAAATTCCTTGTCAGGTAAGTTCTGACCCGCACGAATGGCGTAATGATTTGGGCACTGTCTCGACAGCCCGCCCGGCGAAATTGTAGTACTGGTGAAGATGCCAGTTACCCGCAACTAGACGGAAAGACCCCATGGAGCTTTACTGCAGTTTAATACTGGGAATCGGTAATGCATGTACAGGATAGGTGGGAGACTAGGAAGCATGGTCGTCAGGTCATGTGGAGTCACCGGTGGGATACCACTCTTGTATTGCTGGTTTCCTAACCTGCGGCCGTGAATCCGGTCGGGGGACACTGTTAGACGGGCAGTTTGACTGGGGCGGTCGCCTCCAAAAGAGTAACGGAGGCGCTCAAAGGTTCGTTCAGCACGGACGGAAATCGTGCATTGAGTGTAAACGCATAAACGAGCCTAACTGCGAGACCGACGGGTCGAGCAGTAACGAAAGTTGGAGTTAGTGATCCGGTGGTATGTGAGTGGAAATGCCATCGCTCAACGGATAAAAGCTACCCTGGGGATAACAGGCTGATCTCCCCAAGCGTCCACAGCGACGGGGAGGTTTGGCACCTCGATGTCGGCTCGTCGCATCCTGGGGCTGAATTCGGTCCCAAGGGTTTGGCTGTTCGCCAATTAAAGCGGCACGCGAGCTGGGTTCAGAACGTCGTGAGACAGTTCGGTCCCTATCTGTTGCGGGCGTAAGAGATTTGAAGGGAGCTGTCCTTAGTACGAGAGGACCGGGATGGACGTACCTCTGGTGCACCAGTTGTTCTGCCAAGGGCATCGCTGGGTAGCTATGTACGGACGAGATAAACGCTGAAAGCATCTAAGCGTGAAACTCCCCCTAAGATGAGATCTCTCATCCTTTATGGAGTAAGGGCCCAGAAAGACGATCTGGTTGATAGGCCGGAGGTGGAAGTGCAGTAATGTATGGAGCTGACCGGTACTAATAGCCCGAGGGCTTGACCTACGATTATGCAGGCAATCCAAGCCTTACTCACAGTCGCAGTTACGTTGTTCGGGTTTGAGGGTGCAGCGCGATATGCACCATTAGCTCAGTTGGTAGAGCACCTGACTCTTAATCAGGGTGTCCAGGGTTCGAGTCCCTGATGGTGTACCAGGATTTCAGGCAGCGAAAGCTGATTGAGATATAGAGACGGAACATGGCCCGTTGGTCAAGTGGTTAAGACAGAGGCCTCTCACGCCTTTAACATCGGTTCGAATCCGGTACGGGTCACCATTTTTCTCTTGACAGAGAGCGGAAAAGTGAATATAATGGTTGTTACTGCGAAAGCAGCTGCAATATAGTTGGTGCTTATTAGGGCGAGGGTCCACCCGTTCCCATCCCGAACACGGAAGTTAAGCTCGCTTCTGCCCACAATACTTGGCTGGAGACGGCCCGGAAAGATAGGTAGCGCCAACACTCCTCCTTAGCTCAATGGTAGAGCATTCGGCTGTTAACCGAAGGGTTGTAGGTTCGAGCCCTACAGAAGGCGCCACAACAAGGGTGTGCCGCCACTCTGTAAGGTGGCGGCACACTTCTTTTTACATAAGCCATTGAGATCGATCCGCTTGGGCCTTTAGCTCAGTTGGTTAGAGCAGACGGCTCATAACCGTCCGGTCCCGGGTTCGAGTCCCCGAAGGCCCACCACATAGGGGTATAGCTCAGCTGGTAGAGCAGCGGTCTCCAAAACCGCGTGTCGAGAGTTCGAATCTTTCTGCCCCTGCCATTTTCCTATTGACAACGTATGTTGTTTCTGGTATACTCTAAAAGCTCGAGTTCGACAAGATCTCCTGATAATTGATGGCCAAGTAGTTCAGTTGGTTAGAACGCCAGCCTGTCACGCTGGAGGTCGTGGGTTCGAGCCCCATCTTGGTCGCCATATGCTGCTGTAGCTCAGTCGGTAGAGCGCATCCTTGGTAAGGATGAGGTCGGCGGTTCGAATCCGCCCAGCAGCTCCACGCAAACCCTGTAACCACAACGGTTACAGGGCTTGTTTTGTTTTATCGTTTCTTAGTTTCGTTGGACTTTCCAACAGATCTTCCAACAAGCTATTGCTGCGTCTGTTTTTGCAGCGTTGCAATGATCAATTTAGCAATGTCGGGATTTTCTTGCAGCAGGCGGTACGCCTGTTCCGCAGAGTTATCCAGCGGCTTTTCCTGCGGCACATCAGCCCGTTTCTGGAAGAAATCCGCCTCTACCTTCTCCGCCAACCGGCGGCGCTCCTCGTTGTTGGTATGGGCGTACAGATCTGTTACCATACGGGATTGTGCGTGGCCAGTATCGCCCTGCACCGCCTTGATGTTTCCGCCGCCGATTTGCAGCTTCAGCGAGGCGCTGCAATGCCGCAGACTGTGAAAAACTACCGGCGGCAGTCCTGTGGCATCGGTCAGCTTGCGGAGCAGAAAGGCAATCTGCCTTTCCTCGTAGGGACGTCCGTCCTCATGGGCAATCACAAGGCCAAAGTCCTGATAATCGCTGTCCAGCATTTCTTTTGCCCTCTGCTGCCTATCTTTCTCCTCTGTGAGCGCCATCGAAACGGTTTTCGGCAGAAATACCTTCCGCACACTGCTTTCCGTTTTTGGAGCCTTTAGTACCAGCGATGTTGATGATCCGGTCTGCTTTCACTGCGGACGCTCCGTATCTGTCCGCTGCGGATCAGTTCATAGGCGGTGTTGCGCCCGATGCCGAGAATGGGCATCAAGTCCCCCACCCGCAGTGTCACGGGCAGCTCATGCAGGTCACGATACTTATTCTCCATGGGCAGCGCCTCCCTTTACGGATGCCAGATAGATGTCCGTTACATCGGGCCGCTCGTGCCCCAGCAGACGGGAGACGGTAAAATGGGCATCCAAAGGCGTCATGCCGCCGTTGATGAGAGATGTATACTTTTCAGCAGCGTAGGTATGTCGCAGTCCATGGAAGGTAATGCGCCTGTCCGGCGCTGTAGGGTCACAGATAGCGTCAGGGTCGCGGAGGATAAACTGCTGCATGCCATTGATGGCCCGGTCGGTGGAGATGCCATCCGGCACCAGCAGCTTGTGTCCGCGCTCCGTTTTGTCCAGCAGCCGTTCTAGCATCATCGTGATACGGTCGTCCTCGATGGGAACAATACGCACCTTGCCGCTCTTGCCCTTTACGGTGAGGGCGTTTTCGCGCAGCGCACGCTCCGCCGCGGCGGTGTCCATGCGAAAGCACTCGTGGATACGCAGACCGGCATAGCGGGCCAGATACAGGGAGAGGATGTAGTCCTCCCGCTCCTCCGCCATGGCTCGGCCGATCAGCTTGCCGAACTCCGAGTTCGTCCATGTACGATCCTGCTGCCCGAAGCGGCGGCGTTCCAAAGCAACGCCTAGTTCCTCGTTGCCCGGCAGCGCATAACGGGGATGGGACATCTTATCATGGAAAAAATGGATAGCGGAGAGGTCGGTCTTGATGGTGCTGGCGGATTTGCCTTGCTCTTGTAGATAGAGAACGTAGCTTACTAGATGCTTGCCGCTGACGTTCTCCAGCTTTTGGAGATGGTAGTAAGTTGCGAGGTAGGCGCAGAACCGTTTGGTGGCCTCGTAGTAACGGCCTTTCGTGCGGTATCGCCGCCGGGAGAGCAGTGTGGAGGAGGCCCTCATCGAGATGTACTTGGCAGGCGTTTCCGTGCGCCGTGTGGAGGACATCACCGAGGCACTGTGGGGCAGCAAGGTTTCGCCCGCTACCATCAGCGAGCTGAACAAGAAAGCCTATGTCCACATCGAGGACTGGCGGAACCGCCCCTTGCAGGGTGGACGCTATCCATACGTCTACGTGGACGGTATCTACCTGCGCCGCAACTGGGGCGGAGAGTATGAAAATGTTGCTGTTTTGGTGGCTATTGCCGTGAATGAGGACGGTTTTCGTGAGGTTTTAGGTGCCGCCGAGGGCATGAAAGAGGACAAGACCAGCTGGGTCAATTTCTTTCAGTGGCTTCGCGGACGCGGCTTGGACGGCGTAAAGCTCATCGTCGGGGACAAGTGCATGGGGATGCTGGAGGCCGTGGGCGAGGTGTTTCTGGACGCCAAATATTAGCGCTGCACGGTGCATTTCTACCGCAACGTTTTCTCCGTTGTGCCCAAATCCAAGGTCAAAATTGTGGCAAAAATGCTCAAAGCGATCCACGCCCAGGAGAGCAAAAAGGCGTCCCGCGAGAAGGCGAAAGCCGTGGTTGCCGAGTTGCGCGCCATGAAGCTGAAGCAGGCGGCTAAGAAGGTCGAGGACGGCATCGAGGAGACGCTGACCTACTGCAATTTTCCCAGCGAACATTGGACCCGCATCCGTATCAACAACGTGATCGAGCGGCTGAACCGTGAGATCCGCCGCAGAACCCGCGTGGTGGGCACATTTCCCGATGGCAACTCCGCCCTGATGCTGGTCTGCGCGAGGCTTCGCCATGTGGCAGGTACCCAGTGGGGCTACAAGAAGTACATGAACATGAAGCACTTGGAGGCGGCCATAGATGACGTCTCCATTGCCGGCTGACTTCATTCAGCCGGAGCCTGCAAATAATTTTGCGCATAAACCTTGACGGCACCATTTTTTGGTGGAGATTGCTGGACTCGAACCAGTGACCTCCTGCGTGTGAAGATATAATGAGCGCCGGAAAGCGTTGTGCTGCAACGCTTTCCGGCGCTTTTGCATACTTTCGGCTCGATGGGGCATCCATTGTGTCCGCCTGTATCCGCCTGCTTTTTTCCGTGTTTGGGTCACGGTTTGGGTCAAGCCCTGCAACGGCGCAGAAATGACCACGCTGTAGACAAAGAGCTACCGCAATATTCTTTCTGCACTTTTTAGCCGTTTTTAGCGGTTTCCTCTCAATTCTAATTACTTTCCTGACACCTTGTGACCCGCATCCCCCATGTGTTCCACACCTGTCTGTGGCATTTTATGTGGTCAAAGGCAAAGCCTCGCCGGAGCAATTCCGGCGGGGCTTTGCGGTATTCTCGGCAGCCTGCTTTTCCACTCGGTGAACAACACGAAAACCGCGCCGAGCCCCCCGCGCCGTGGGATGCTATAATCAAAGAGTATGGGCTGTGCGGAACTCTTCTGTTGACATTTCAACAACCATGTGGTTTAGTCCGACCGTTTAGATTTACCCTCGCGTCGATCTCCGTCACTGACGGCGAGATACACCTGCTGGGGAAAGCACGCGGCTCGAAAATGGGGAACAATCTGCTCGTTCAGGAGATCGACAAGGCGGGCGGAATTGATTTCAGCAAGCCGGTGCTGCTTGGCTACAGCGGACTTTCCGGTGCGCTTTTATTGAAGTACATCGAAGACAGCCGCCACATTTGGGAGGGGCATTTGCGGGAGGTTTGCTACACAACGGTGGGCAGCGTGATCGGAACACACCTCGGCCCCGGCGCCGTTGTGGTAGCGTTTTTCAAGAATCAATATAACGCAGAACAGAACAGCAGCGATTGAAGAAGCTGCAATAAAGACAGGACTGCGCCGCGCCACCGTCAAATGAAACGGCGATGCGGCGCAGTATCATTTTATCTGACGCCATAAACCATAATCGAGATCACACAGGCTAACAGACTGACCGCCGAGCCGGCCAGAAGCTGCGGCAGGGAATGGCGCGACAGCTTTAGGGAGGAGCGGTACACTGCTGCGATCAGCAGAACGGACGGTATGGCAAAAAGCGGATGCAGCTTCCATGTCAACAGAAACGCCGGAGCTGTTGTACTGCAGGCGTGTCCGCTTGCGCGAAGGCCAAAGCCCACGTTGAGCAGCAACAGCGCCGCGATAGAAATGACATAAGAGAGAAACAGGATATGGACGAGCCAGGAGCATGGCGTCAGCATTGACCAGAGAAACCCGCACAGATACCCAACGGCGCTGCATACCAGCGCCGTGCCGCGCTGCCCCCTGCGCCGGTCCTTTCCAATTTGGAAGATCTCCCGCAGCGGGTACGCCGCCAAGGGGATAACCAGCAGGAACACCTCGCACAGCAGCAGCTCCCTGCGCGTCAGAAGCCCTGTCGGAGCGTACATCAGAAGCAGCGTTACCCCGATGACGATGGGCGGCAGTGTCAGAATGCGTACCGCAAGATGCAGCAGCGCCTTCCTGTCCGAGACCTTCGTTTTCATGACGCAAAGCCCAGCATAATCCCGCCGTGTTCTGCATAGTAGCTGCACAGCCCACGTAGCGGATGGCTTTTCACCTCTGCCCCCGGAAATCGCCGCCGGATCTCGGTGCAGAGCTCCAATGCAAATGTCGCGTTCCGGCAATGCCCGATGCGGACGCTGCCGCCCCTGTAGCCAAGCCGCACCATTTCACTCAACAGGAGCTCCTGCGTTTTTCGAGCGCCCCGACATTTGCCGAGCATCTCAAGCGTGCCCTCCTCGCTGGCCTGCCCAACGGCGCGGATGCCGAGAACACCGGCCATCGTTGCTGCCAGCTTGCTGATTCGTCCGTTCTGGGCGAGATTGTGCATGGATTCCAGCGCAAAGAGCAGATGGGTACGGCGCTGATACTGCTGTACGGCTGTGCAGACCTCCTCGAAGCTCTTGCCGGAGCGCAGTTCGGCGGCTGACTTTTCGATGAGCAGGGCGATCTCCGGACCGGCGGACAGCGTGTCCACCACAAAAATGCGGCGAGAGGGATTCTGCTCCTCGCAGCGTTTCTTTGCGGCAAGTGCCGCGCTGCAGCTGCCCGAAAGGCTGCTTGTAATGGTGAACGCGAGTACATCGCCGCTTTCGCCAAAGGCGGACTCCCAGTCCGCGATGTTCGGGCAGGCGCTGAAGGTGCGGCCCTTCGTGCCGCGAAGTGTTGTGACCATCGCGTCGACATTGAGCGCGGCGTCATCGCGAAATTCCTCCACAGCAGTACGGACGGTGAGCGGAACGCTGACAAAGTCCACGCCGTCCATGGTAAGCAGGTCGCAGCTTGAGTCTGCGGCAATGCGGATCTGATCCATTAAGATGACCTCCAACTGAAAAAGTGTCGTTCGGTTCCGGTAAGGGATGGATGCAGTTTATCAGCTTTTTATTTCTTCGTCAACGGCTTTTAATAAACTGTTAAAAATATTTCGCAAAGCCGTTGAACTTTGCAGAGGAAACGCTTATAATAACAATATGGAAAAAGAAGTGCAAAACAGAATCACGGCGGACATCGCGGCCTTCCGTCTGCCGCGCTATGCACAGATCCCGGAGGTCGGACTGTATCTGGAGCAGGTGGTGCGCTATATCAACGCCCGGTTGGCACCGTTAGGAGAGCCTGAACTGACTGGCTCCATGGTGAGCAACTATGTCAAGCAGAAGCTGGTTCCTGCCCCTCAAAAAAAGCTGTATACAGCCGAACATCTTGCGCGGCTTCTGTTCATCGCGGTGGTCAAGCCTGTTGTTCCTTTGGAGGGGCTTCGACTGATGTTTAGCATACAGGAGGAGTGCTATCCCCTTCAGACCGCCTATGACTACTTCTGCGATGAGTTTGAGAATATGCTCGGCGCAGCGTTTGGTGTCGCTCCTGCAGTGGAGGGACTTGGTGAAACCGAGTCTGATGCCAAGGATCTCCTGCGCAGCACGATCTCGGCTACCGTCAACAAGGTCTGTCTGGACCGGTATCTGGAGGAGTATCGAAAGCGGCGGGAGCAGGCTGAGACTATTGCGGGAAAAGAAATCTCCCTGTTATAGTAGAAATGCTGTCTGGCAGCTACAAGCTGTAAAGCAACGGGAGACCATTCAGAAATGAAGTGGCAGAAGAAGTTTAGCAGACTATACCAACGCCACATGAGGCGTGGCCGACAGCATGGAGCTTTGCCCGCGTAAGGAATATCCCCGGCCAAGCCGGGGATATTCCTTACGTCTCTCTGCCATGATTACAGTGCAAAACAGAAGAACATGCTCCGGGCCCTTCATCGCCATGTCCTAATTGATAAAGAGCTTTCATAGTTCCTGCATCGCTGCAATAGAGGGTATCCGAAGATTCTCTCTATCGTGATGATATGCCGAGCATCCTCCATGGTGCATCTGAAGCCTTCGACTTTGCGCCCGGACAGTACAGCGTGCTGAGAGGAGGCTCCCTGCGCGTCGAGGCTTGTCTGATTCTGCATACTTCTCTGCAAGCAGGATCTTCTCGACTTCTGCCTTACAAAAGCCTATTTACCCGCCTGCGTTTCGCAGTAGCGGCAGCGGTAAACGCGCTTTTCACGATCCGTTAGCACAAACTCCTGCGGCAGCTCCTGCTCAACGGAGGTGATGCAGCGCGGGTTTTTGCACTTGAGCACGCCGCGGATGCGCTCAGGCAGCTTGAGCGTGCGCTTTTCCACAAGTTTCCCGTCGCGGATGATGTTGACGGTGATGCTCGGATCGACGTAGCCGATCAGGTCCCAGTCAAGCTCCATCTCGCGGTCGATCTTGATGATGTCCTTGCGGCCGAGCTTGCCGCTGGTAACGTTTTTGAGGATGGCCACCGTGCAGTCAAGCTGATCGAGGCCGAGGATCTGATAGAGCTCCATGGATTTTCCCGCGGTGATGTGGTCGATGACGATGCCGTTTTGAATAGAGTCAATGATCATTGTGTCGCACTTCCTTTCTCACTTGATTTCCAACAGCTTGAGGATCAGCGCCATGCGGATGTACTTGCCGTACTGCACCTGCTTGAAGTAGCACGCGCGCGGGTCGTCGTCCACGGCGACGGAGATCTCGTTCACACGCGGCAGCGGATGCAGGATGCGAAGAGCTTCCTTCGCGCCCTTGAGCTTGTCGGGCGTGAGGATGTAGCTGTCCTTGAGGCGCAGGTAGTCCTCCTCGTTGAAGAAGCGCTCGCGCTGCACGCGCGTCATGTAGAGGATGTCCAGCTCCGGCATGACGGTCTCGAGGTCGGTGGACTGCGTGTAAGGGATGTTCTTGGCCTTGATGTACTGCTCCTTGACATAGCGCGGCAGCTTGAGCTCCTCGGGGGAGATGAGCACGAAGCGGACGCCGGGGTAGCGGCTCATCGCGGCGACGAGGGAGTGCACCGTGCGCCCGAACTTGAGGTCACCGCAGAGGCCGACGGTGAGGTTTTCAAAGCGTCCCATCTCGCGGTGGATGGTCAGAAGGTCGGTCAGCGTCTGCGTGGGGTGGTTGTGGCCGCCGTCGCCGGCGTTGATGACGGGCACGAGCGAGTGCATGGACGCGACCAGCGGCGCGCCCTCCTTGGGGTGGCGCATGGCGATGATGTCGCTGTAGCAGCTCACGGTGCGGATCGTGTCCGCCACGCTCTCGCCCTTGGCGGCGGACGAGCTTTTCGCCTCCGAGAAGCCGAGCACCTGCCCGCCGAGGGAGAGCATCGCGCTCTCAAAGCTCAGACGGGTGCGGGTGGAGGGCTCGAAAAAGAGGGTCGCGAGGATCTTGCCGTCGCACTTGTGTGCGTATTCGGCGGGGTGGTCGATGATGTCGCCGGCGGTATTCACCAGCTCCATGATCTCCTGCTCGGAGAGCTCCAGAATGTCGATCAGGCTTTTCATATCAGTTTGTTCCTCCTTTTGTGATCCAGCTTTCGTCGGCGGGGTCGTCGCGGAAGGCCAGCAGCCGCGCGACATCCGCCTCGGTGATGTAATGCTCCTCTGCGCCCACGCGGGCGATGGTATCCAGATTTGTCAGGCTCACGCTCTTGACCTTCGCCTCAACCATGCGCTCAACGCCCTTTTTCATGCCGTAGGTGAAGATGCTCACAACGCCGAGCACCTCGGCGCCTGCCTCGCGCAGCGCCGCGACCGTATCCAGCACGCTGCCGCCGGTGGAGATGAGGTCCTCGATCACGACGACCCTCTGCCCCGCCTCGAGCCTGCCCTCGATCTGGTTTTTTCTGCCGTGGTCCTTGCTGCCCGAGCGCACATAGCCCATGGGCAGGCCGAGCAGATGCGCGGCGATGGCGGCGTGGGCGATGCCCGCCGTGGCGGTGCCCATCAAAACCTCCGCCTGCGGGAACTCGCGGCGCACCGTGTCCGCGATGGCGCGCTCGACCGTATCGCGCACGGCGGGAGCGGTGAGAATGAGGCGGTTATCGCAATAGATCGGGCTTTTGATGCCGCTCGCCCAAATGAACGGCTCCTGCGGGCGCAGAAAGACCGCGCCGATGGAGAGCAGGCCTTGAGCGACCCTGCTGCTGATGTCCATATCCATGTTCCTCCCGTTGTTTTTTATTCCTGAAGCAGAATTGCTTTCAGCTCGTTGAGATCGGCGGCCAGAAAGTCCGCCCCGGCGGCGCTCAGCTCCTCGCGACTTCCGTAGCCGTAGAGAACGCCGATGGCCTCAAGGCCGTTGGCGTGCGCCCCGTATATGTCGTGGCGGCGGTCGCCGACCATGACGGCGTGTCCCGTCACATCGGCGCGCATGAGCGCCGTGCGCACGACGCTCGCCTTGTCCGCGCTGGACTTATCCTCCAGACGGGAGCCGCAGATGTCGTCAAAATACTGCGCCAGCTCAAAATGCCGCAAAACTCTCCGCGCAAATTCCTCCGGCTTCGACGTTGCAATCACCAGCCGCAGTCCCGCTGCGCACAGGCTTGCAAGCAACTCGGCCATTCCGGCATAAGGGGCGTTTTCCGCCCAACCGTAGCGTTCAAAATAAATGCGGAACTCGCGGACCGCCCGCTCTGTTTCCTCTTCATTCATCCCGCAGAGCGCAGGGAAGCTTTCGTGGAGAGGCGGACCGACAAAAGTGGTCAGCATGTCTGGAGAGGGGACCCCCCGGCCAAGACGCTTCAACGCATAGGACACCGAGTTCACAATGCCCTCCTGCGAATCCGTCACCGTTCCGTCCAGATCAAAAAGGACCCGTATCCCAGCGCATCAGCCCACGAACTCCTCTCGGCAGCGGCGGTAGGCAGCCACGGGGTCCTCCGCCTGCGTGATGGGACGGCCCACCACGATGTAGTCGGAGCCAAGTTCTTTGGCCTTGGCCGGCGTGGTGACCCGTTTCTGGTCGCCCGCGTCCCCGTCGGCAAAGCGCACACCGGGGGTCACGGTGAGGAAGTCCTTGCCGCAGCGCTCATGGACAACGCCCGCCTCCAGCGGAGAGCACACCACGCCGTCCAGACCCGCCTGCGCGGCGTTTTCGGCATAGTGCATCACCACCTCGGCAAGCGGCTTTTCGATCCACAGCTCCCGCTCCATGCGCTCCTGATCGGTAGAGGTGAGCTGGGTCACGGCGATGAGCAGCGGGCGGGTGCCGCCGGGCCGGGTGAGGCCCTCCAACGCGGCGGTCATCATGGCGGCGGTACCGGCGGCGTGGAGGTTCACGATGTCCACATCCAGCGCAGACAATGCCGCCATGGCCTTTTTCACGGTGTTGGGAATGTCATGCAGCTTCAGATCCAGGAAGATCTTGTGGCCGCGGGCCCGGATCTCCCGGACGATGGAGGGGCCTTCGGCGTAAAACAGCTCCATGCCGATCTTCACAAAGGGCTTTTCCTCGGTGAAACGGTCTAAAAAGGCCAGTGTCTTTTCCTTGCTGTCGAAGTCCAGCGCAACGATAACGTCCTTACCCATGATGTGCTCCTCCTATGATCTCCGTCAGATTTTCCATGCCGTACCGTTCCATCACGGCAGGCAGATTTTCGATAATGGTCTTGCAGGCATACGGCTCCACAAGGTTCGCCGCGCCCACGCCGATGGCGGTGGCGCCCGCCAGCATCAGCTCGATGACGTCCTCCGCCGTGGTGACGCCGCCCATACCCACGATGGGGATGGACACTGCCTCGTAGACCTGATACACCATCCGCACCGCCAGCGGGAGCATCCCCGGGCCGGACATACCGCCGGTGGTGTTGGCCAGCAGCGGACGGCGGCGTTTCAGGTCGATGCGCATCCCCGGCAGGGTGTTGATAAGGCTCACGCCGTCGGCCCCCGCGTCCTCGCAGGCCTTGGCAACGGCGGCAATATCAGCCGCCGTGGGGGACAACTTCAAAATGATGGGCTTTTTCGTCACCGCCCGGACAGCCTTCGTCACCTCGGCGGCGGACTTGGGATCCGCGCCGAAGGCGGCCCCGCCGCCGTGGACGTTGGGGCAGGAGATATTGACCTCCAGCCAGCCCACCTGCTCCTGAGCGTCCAGCTTCTCGCAGACCTCGGCGTATTCCGCCACGGAAAAGCCGCTGATATTCGCCATCACCGGCTTGTGAAATACCTGCTTGAGCTTCGGCAGCTCCGTTTCGATCACCGCGTCCACGCCGGGGTTTTGCAGCCCCACCGCGTTCAGCAGACCGCCGGCGTACTCCGCGATGCGGGGGGTGGGGTTTCCAAAGCGGGGCTCCCGGGTCGTGCCCTTGAAAGAGAAGGTGCCCAGCACATTGATGTCGTACAGCTCCGCGAACTCATAGCCAAAGCCGAAGGTGCCGCTGGCGGGGATGATGGGGTTGTCCATCTCAATGCCGCAGAGGGTCACTTTTGTGTTCACCATACGATCTCCTCCTTTTCCAGCACGGGGCCGTCCTTGCAGATCCGCTTATTGCCGTATTTCGTCTCGCAGGAGCAGCCCATGCAGGCCCCGAAGCCGCAGCCCATCCGCTCCTCAAAGCTGAACTGGCCGGAGGTCTTGCAAGCAAGCGTACACCGCCTTGAGCATCGGCTCCGGGCCGCAGGTGTAGAGATAGGTATAGTCGGACACGGCGGCCATGCCGTCGGTCACAAGGCCCTTGAGACCGACGCTGCCATCGGCGGTGGCGATGACGACCTCCGCACCCAGCGCCCGAAATTCCTCCGCTAAAAAAATCTCGGATTTTCGGTTAAAGCCCAGCACGGCGGTGACGCGCTTACCTTGTGCGGTCAGCCGCCTGGCAAGGCCATACAGCGGCGGGATACCCACGCCGCCGCCCACCAGCAGGGGGTGTTCCCCACTGCGGGACAAGTCAAAGCCGTTGCCAAGGCCCGTCAGCACATCCAGTGCCGTGCCGACAGCCATGCCCGTCATGGCCTCGGTGCCATGGCCCAAAACCTTATAAATCAGGGTCACTTCCCCGTTCTCCCAATCGCACACGGAGATGGGGCGGCGAAGGAAAAAACCTGAGAGCTTCAAATTCACGAACTGCCCCGGTGCGGTGATGGCAGAGGTGTCCCCCGCCAGCCGCAGACGGTAGATGCCGTCTGCCAGCCGGGTATTTTCCAAAACAGTCAGCAGTGTCTCCTTCATTCGGCGTCCTCCCCCTCCAGCAAGGTCTTATCATACCAGACCGCCCGCCCCTCCATGGCTGTCAGCAGGCAGCGGCCCTGTACACTCCAGCCCGCAAAGGGCGTGGCCCGGCCCATGGACAGAAATTCAGCGGGGTCGATCGGATAGGTACGGTTCAAATCAAACACGGTAAAGCCGGTGGCCGGCGCAATGCCGAAGCGGCGGCAGGGCGCGTCATGGAGCAGTTCCATCAAGCGGGCAAAGGAAATGACGCCGGGCTTTACCAAATACGTATAGAGCAGCGGGAAGGCCGTTTCCAGTCCCACGATGCCCATGGCGCTTTTTTCCAGTCCCCGGCCCTTTTCCTCGGCGCTGTGGGGGGCGTGGTCCGTGGCGATCATGTCGATGGTGCCGTCCGCCAGGCCCTCCAACAGCGCCTCCCGGTCGGCCTTGTCCCGGAGGGGCGGGTTCATTTTGAAACGGCCGTCCTCCTGCAAGCAGGAATCGTCCAGCAGCAGGTAGTGGGGGGCCGGTCTCGCAGGTGACGTTCAGGCCCTCGGCCTTGGCCTTGCGGATCAGGGCCACGCTCTCCTTGGTGGAGATGTGGCAGACATGATAGCCGCAGCCCGTCTCCCGCACCAGCTCCAGATCCCGCTGGATGGGCCGCCACTCGCTCTCGGAGCAGATGCCCCGATGTCCGTGGGCGCGGGCATAAGCGCCGTCGTGGATGTAGCCGCCCCGCAGCAGGGAATTGTCCTCGCAGTGGGCCACGATCAGCTTGCCGAGGCGCTTGGCCTCCAGCATGGCGCGGCGCATCATGTCGCGGTCCTGAACGCCCTTTCCGTCGTCGGAGAAAGCCACCACATAGGGGGCCATGGCGTCCAAGTCCGCCAGTTCCCCGCCCTGCTCGCCTTTCGTGATGGCCCCGTAGGGCAGGACGCGGATCACGGCGTCCTTTTGTATGGCGTCCAGCTCCATTTGCAGCGTCTCCATGCTGTCCGGCACCGGATTCAGGTTCGGCATGGCGCATACGGTGGTATAGCCGCCGTGGGCCGCCGCTAAAGAGCCGGTGCGGATGGTCTCCTTATAAGAAAAACCCGGCTCCCGAAGATGCACATGCACATCAACGAAACCGGGTAATATGGTAAAGGAAGAAACATTCAGGGACGAAGGAAAAACAATATCCTTGCAAAAAAACACGATCCCCAAAGGAAACGGAAACATCACCGCCGCTGAAAGCACCTCGGCGGAACACCTGCGCACCCTTTAAAACCACGGTCACGACTATCACCTCTCTTTCCTCAAGTTTTTGATAGAATACCACGCGAGGATTGCCTTGTCAAGACAAAAAAATGGTTTTTCGACGATAAGTTTTTTCAAGACGCGATATAAGCGTATCTTATGAATTGTCATAACGATACAAATATAGCTAAGATTTTCTATCTTCTTTCTCCTTTTTGCGGAATGGACGAAAAGCCGGGCGTATGGTACACTGAATTCAAGTTGAGCCCCTTGTAACTGACGGAATGTGGGCTACCACGGGGGGAGCAGGGAGCATCGCTCTGAGGCGGCGCGTTTCAGAGGCCGACCGTCCGGGCACTCCAACTGCAAAGGGCAGCGGAGCGCCTATTTTTATGTTTGAGGGAGGGAACGCAGATGAGAAAGGTTGCGATCGTTATGGGCAGCAAGAGTGATCTGCCCGTCGCGGAGAAGGCCGTAGGCGTATTGCGAGACTACGGCGTCCAGATGGAAGTGCGCGTATTATCCGCTCACCGCTGTCCGAATGAGGCAAGGGAATTTGCCGCGTCGGCTCGGGAGGGCGGATTTTCTGTTATCCTCGCGTTCGCCGGCATGGCGGCGCATCTTGCCGGCGCGATGGCGGCAAACACCACGCTGCCGGTGATCGGCGTGCCGTGCAGCGGGACGAAGCTTGACGGCATGGACGCACTGCTCTCCACCGTGCAGATGCCGAGCGGCATCCCTGTGGCGACGGTGGCGGTGGACGGCGGGAAGAACGCCGCGCTGCTGGCGGTGCAGATCATGGCGGTCTCCGACGCGGAGCTCGCCCAAAAGCTGGACGAGGCGCGGACGCGGGAACGGGACGCCGTGCTACGCGCGGACGAAGAGGTTCGGGCGCTTTATCAGTAAATAAGAAATACACTTCAAGAAATAAAAGGAGAGCTGAAAGCAATGAAACTCGTATATACCGGAAAGACCAAGGATGTATTCGCACTGGACAACGGCAACTACCTGCTCAGGTTCAAGGATGACTGCACGGGCAAGGACGGCGTGTTTGACCCCGGCGAGAACAGCGTGGGCCTGACCATCGAGGGCGTGGGCAATGTCAACCTGCGCATGACCAAGCACTTTTTTGAAAAGATCAACGCCGCCGGCATCCGCACGCACTATGTCTCCGCGGATCTGAAGGAGACCACGATGGAGGTCCTGCCCGCGAAGGTCTTCGGCCACGGGCTGGAGGTCATCTGCCGTCTCAAGGCGGTGGGGAGCTTCCGCCGCCGCTACGGCGAGTACATTGAAGAGGGCGCCGACCTGCCCGCCTATGTGGAGACGACCTTCAAAAATGACGCGCTGGGCGATCCGCTGGTGACGAAGGACGGCCTTGTGGCGCTGGGCGTGATGACCGAGCAGCAGTATGACGACATCAAGGCCATGACGCAGAAGATCACCGAGATCGTCGCGGATGACCTGCGCGAAAAGGGCCTTGTCCTCTATGACATCAAGTTTGAGTACGGCTACGCGCCGGATGGCAGCGTGATGCTGATCGACGAGATCTCCTCCGGCAATATGCGCGTCTATCGGGACGGAAAGTACATCGACCCCATGACGCTCTCTGAGCTGTTCTTTGCGTAATGGGGGGCTTTTTCGGCGCGGTCTCGGACCGCGATGTCGCGCTGGATGTCTTCTTCGGCACGGACTATCATTCTCACCTCGGCACGCGCCGCGGCGGAATGGTGCTCTTTGACAAGAAGGAGGGCTTCCAGCGCCAAATACACAACATTGAAAATACGCCCTTTCGGACGAAGTTTGAGCGGGACCTCGCGGACTTCCGCGGCCACGCGGGGCTCGGCTGCATCAGCGACAGCGACCCTCAGCCGCTGCTCGTGCGCTCCCATCTGGGCCTGTACGCCATCGTGACGGTCGGCATCATCAACAACACTGACGAGCTGGTGAAGACTTATCTCTCCGACAAGGGCCAGCAATTTCTGACGCTGAGCAGCGGCCGCGTGAATGTCACCGAGCTGACCGCCGCGCTCATCAATCAGGAAAACGACCTTGTCTCCGGCATCCTCCACGCGCAGGAGGTCATCGATGGCTCCATGACGATCCTGATTTTGACCGAGGAAGGAGAGCTGATCGCCGCGCGTGACAGCATGGGGCGCCTCCCTGTGCTGATCGGGCAGCGCGAGAACGGCTACTGCGTATCGTTCGAGTCCTTCGCCTATCATAAGCTCGACTATCAGGACGCCTATGAGCTGGGGCCGCGGGAGATCGTCCGGCTGAACGCCAAGGGCTTCCAAACACTCTCTCCCGCAGGGAAGCAGATGAAGATCTGCGCCTTTTTGTGGACCTATTACGGCTACCCGAACTCTAACTACGAGGGTGTGAATGTGGAGCTGATGCGCTATCGCAACGGCGCGATCATGGCGCGGGATGAGGCGGAGCGCGGCGGCGTGCCCGATGTGGATTTCGTCGCCGGCGTGCCAGATTCCGGCGTGCCGCACGCCATGGGCTATGCCAACCACAGCGGCAAGCCCCTTGCGCGTCCCTTTGTGAAATACACCCCGACCTGGCCGCGCTCCTTCATGCCGGAGGATCAGCAGGTGCGCAGCAGAGTGGCGCGCATGAAGCAGATCCCCGTGCCGGAGCTGATCGAGGGAAAGAAGCTGCTGTTTGTGGATGACTCCATCGTGCGCGGCACGCAGCTGCGCGAGACCGTGGATTTTTTATACAGCACCGGCGCGGCGGAGGTCCATATGCGCTCGGCCTGCCCGCCCATCATGTACCCCTGCCGCTACCTGAACTTTTCGCGCGGCAACAGCGCCATGGACCTGCTCGCGCGCCGCATGGTGCAGGAGCTGGAGGGCAACGAGGGCCAAAAGCATCTGGAGGAATACGCCGACAGCCGCACCGAGCGCGGAAAATGCCTGCTGCACGAGATCTGCGCACAGTTCGGCTTTGATTCACTCTCCTATCAGTCCCTTGACGGGCTGCTGGAGGCAATCGGTCTTGACAGGGACAAGGTCTGCACCTACTGCTGGACCGGAAAGGAATGACATTATGGGCATCTCTCACTCGGAAGCATACGCGGCCGCCGGCGTTGACATCGAGGCGGGCTATCAGGGCGTAAAAATGATGAACCGCTATGTGCAGCGCACGCTCACAGCCGATGTGATCTCCGATCTCGGCGGCTTCGGCGGGCTTTTCTCGCTGGACCTGCACGGGCTTGAAAAGCCGGTGCTGGTCTCCGGCACGGACGGCGTGGGCACCAAACAGCGCATCGCGCAGCTCATGGATCGTCACAACACCGTCGGCATCGACTGCGTGGCGATGTGCGTCAACGACATTATCTGCTGCGGGGCGAAGCCGCTGTTCTTCCTCGACTACATCGCCATCGGCAAGAACATCCCGGAAAAGGTCGTGTCGCTGGTCTCGGGCGTATCCGAGGGCTGTGTGCGCGCGGGCTGCGCGCTCATCGGCGGCGAGACCGCCGAGCACCCCGGCACGATGAAGCCGGACGACTATGACCTTGCGGGCTTTGCCGTGGGCGTCGTGGACCGTGACAAAATTCTGGACAAGAACAAAATGCAGCCGGGGGATGTGGTCATCGCGCTGCCCTCCAGCGGGCTGCACTCCAACGGCTACTCGCTCGTGCGCAAGGTGTTCGATGTGGAGAACGCCGACCTCGGGCAGTATTACGGCGAGCTGGGCTGCGAGCTCGGCGAGGAGCTGCTGCGCCCGACAAAGATCTATGTCCGTCCTGTGTTAGCGGCCATCGAGGCCGCCGATATCCGCGGCATCAGTCACATCACCGGCGGCGGCTTTTATGAGAACATTCCGCGCTGCATTCCCGACGGCCTGTGCGCGAAGATCGAAAAGAAAGCGCTGCACATCCCGCCCATCTTCCCCCTGCTCGCGCGCATGGGCGGCATCTCGGAGCGCGATATGTTCAACACCTTCAACATGGGCACGGGCATGGTGCTCGTCGCTGCAAAGGACAGCGCCGACAAGGCGCTCGCCGCGCTGCATTCTCTCGGTCAGGAAGCGGGCGTCATCGGTGAGATCGTATCGGGCGAGGAAAAGGTGGCGCTATGCTGACACGCGCCCGCATCGCCGTGCTGGTCTCCGGCGGCGGCACGAATTTGCAGGCGCTGCTCGACGCGCAGCGTGACGGAAAAATGCCGCACGGCGAGATCGTGCTGGTCGTTTCTTCCCGCGCGGGGGCCTATGCGCTCACGCGGGCGGAAAACGCGGGTGTTGCGGCGCGCATGCTCTCGCCCGCCTGCGGGCAGAAGCCGTTTGAAAACGAGCTTTCCGTGCTGCTGCGCGAGCAGGAGATCGACCTCATTCTCCTCGCAGGCTTTACGGTCATCCTCAGCGCAGAATTTACAAAGCAGTGGCCGCGGCGCATCCTGAATGTCCATCCGTCCCTGATCCCCGCCTTCTGCGGCAAGGGGATGTATGGCTTGAGGGTACACGAGGCCGCGCTCGCGCGCGGCGTGAAGGTCACGGGCGCGACGGTACACTTTGTCAACGAAATTCCCGACGGCGGCGAGATCCTGCTGCAAAAGGCGGTGGAGATCGCGCCGAGCGACACGCCCGAAACGATACAGCGGCGTGTGATGGAGCAGGCGGAATGGCAGTTGCTGCCGCTTGCGGCAGAGCGCGTCTGCGCAGAGATCGTAAGAGAGAAGGAGCAGAAAAATGACTGATTTTCTGGAGTTTTTAAGGGCGACCTCTTATCCCGGCCGCGGCATCCTTGTCGGACGCCGCTGTGTGTATTATTTCATCATGGGGCGCAGCGAGAACAGCCGCAACCGCGTCTTTGTCAAGACCGAGGACGGCATCCGCACCGAGGCGCACGACCCCGCCAAGCTCTCTGACCCCAGCCTCATCATCTATCATCCCGTGCGCACGATGGGGCGCGACCTCGTCGTGACGAACGGCGACCAGACCGACACCATCTGCGAGCACGGCGACTTTCGCCGCGGCCTCATGACACGCGAATACGAGCCGGACGAGCCGAACTGGACGCCGCGCATCTCTGCCATCATGCACGAGGACGGCTCCTTCGAGCTGTCCATCCTCAAGCGTAAGGATGGGCGCTGTCTGCGCGAGTTCTTCTGCTACGAGGGCTGCGACGAGGGCAAGGGCTATTTCATCAGCACCTATCAGGGCGGACGGCAGCCCGCTGCCGACCTTCGCGGGCGAGCCGATGGAGGCGAGCGTCCACCTCGCCCGAAGAAGTCTGGGCGGCGCTCAACGCGGACAATAAGGTGTCCCTATATGCGAACGTGAACGGCGAAGTGAAGCTGTTCAACAAAAATTCAGGCGACTGAGGAGGACGACATGAACGAGCTGGAACTCAAATACGGCTGCAACCCCAACCAGAAGCCCGCGCGCGTTTTCATGAAAAACGGCGCAGCCCTTCCCTTTACGGTTCTCAACGGCAAGCCCGGCTACATCAACCTGCTCGACGCCTTCAACTCGTGGCAGCTCGTGCGCGAATTGAAAGAGGCGACGGGCCTTCCCGCCGCGGCGAGCTTCAAGCATGTCTCCCCCGCGGGCGCGGCGCTCGGCCTGCCGCTCAACGAGGTGGACAAAAGGGTCTATTTCGTCGCGCCCGGCACGGCGCTCTCCCCCATCGCCTGTGCCTACATCCGCGCCCGCGGCGCGGATCGCCTCTGCTCCTACGGCGACTGGGCGGCACTCTCCGACGAGTGCGACGCCGCCACCGCCGAGTATCTGAAAACCGAGGTTTCCGACGGCATCATCGCCCCTGCTTACAGCGACGAGGCGCTTGCCATCTTAAAGACGAAAAAGGGCGGCAAATACAACATCGTGCAGATCGACCCCGCCTACACTCCCGCGCCGCTGGAGCAGAAGGATGTTTTCGGCATCACCTTTGAGCAGGGCCACAACGACTGCAAAATCGATGAGAGCCTGCTCCAAAACATCGTCACCGAAAATAAAGGCCTGCCCGAGAGTGCGAAGCGCGATATGCTCCTTGCCCTCATCACGCTCAAATACACCCAGTCCAACTCCGTCTGCTATGTGAAAGACGGTCAAGCCATCGGCGTGGGCGCGGGCCAGCAAAGCCGCATCCACTGCACCCGACTTGCGGGACAGAAGGCGGACAACTGGTATCTCCGCCGCCATCCGAAGGTGCTCGCCCTCTCGTTCGTGGACGACATCCGCCGTCCCGACCGCGACAACGCTATCGATGTCTACCTCTCCGACGAGTGCGACGATGTGCTTGCCGACGGCGCGTGGCAGCGCGTCTTTCGGGAGCGCCCCGAGGCGCTCACGGGCGAGGAAAAGCGCGCTTGGCTCGCGCAGCAGCGCGGCGTGACCGTCGGCTCGGACGCCTTTTTCCCCTTCGGCGACAATGTCGAGCGCGCGCGCAAGAGCGGCGCTTCCTACATCATCGAGCCGGGCGGCTCGATCCGCGATGACAATGTCATCGAGACGGCAAACAGATACGGCATCACTATGACGTTCACGGGTATGCGCCTGTTCCATCATTAAGCAAGGAGGAACTTCTCCATGAAGCTCATGGTCATCGGCGGCGGCGGCCGCGAACACGCCATCATTAAAAAGCTGAAGGAAAACCCCGCGGTCGAGAAAATTTACTGTCTGCCCGGCAACGGCGGCATCGCCGCCGACGCGGTCTGCGTCAGTGAGATCGGCGCGAAGGACATCCACGCGCAGGTCGAATTTGCCAAGGCGCACGGCATTGATTATGCCGTCGTCGCGCCCGATGACCCCCTCTCGCCCTCGGCGCGGTGGACGCGCTGAGCGCGGCGGGCATCCCCTGCTTCGGCCCTGACAAAAAGGCCGCCGTCATCGAGGCGAGCAAGGCGTTTGCAAAGGATCTGATGCAGAAATACGGCATCCCCACCGCAAAATACCGCGTCTTTACCGACGCGCCCTCCGCCTGCGCCTACATCGACGCCGAGGGCGCGCCCATCGTCGTCAAGGCGGACGGTCTCGCGCTCGGCAAGGGCGTCGTCGTCGCGCAGACAGTCGAGGAGGCGAAGGCCGCCGTGCGCGCGATGATCGAGGATAAGACCTTCGGTCAGAGCGGCGCGCGCGTCGTCATCGAGGAATATATGGAGGGTCCCGAAGTCTCGGTGCTGAGCTTCACCGACGGCGAAGCGCTCGTGCCGATGGTCTCCTCCATGGACCACAAGCGCGCGCTCGACGGCGACAAAGGCCCCAACACCGGCGGCATGGGCGCGGTCGCGCCGAACCCGTATTATACAAAGGAGATTGCGGCGGAGTGCATGGAGAATATCTTCCTGCCGACGATCCGCGCGATGAAGGCGGAGGGCCGCCCCTTCCGCGGCTGCCTCTACTTCGGGCTTATGCTCACCAAGAGCGGCCCGAAGGTCGTGGAGTACAACTGCCGCTTCGGCGACCCCGAAACGCAGGCGGTGCTGCCGCTGCTCAAAAGCGATCTGCTCACCGTCATGCAGGCGACGACGAACGGTACGCTCGCGGACGCGAGCATGGAATTTTCGACCGGTTCCGCCTGCTGCGTCGTGCTCGCGTCCGAGGGCTACCCCCAAAAGTATGAGAGCGGCTTTCCCATCACGATGAGCGAGGAGGCCGCCGCGCACTGCTATGTCGCGGGCGCAAAAAAGGACGGCGATACGCTCCTGACCGCGGGCGGGCGCGTGCTCGGCATCACCGCCGCCGCCCCCACGCTGAGGGCCGCCGTCGAGGAGGCGTACCAGCTGGCGGAGGGCGTAGATTTTGCCAACAAATACTGCCGCGGCGACATCGGCAGCGCCGCGCTCGCGGCGCGGGAGGAGAGAGGATAAAATGGTATTTCGGACCTATGTGGAAAAGCGGCAAGGTCTCGCGCCCGAGTGCGAGGCGCTGCTGACGGACTGCCGCGATTTTCTCGGCGTGCAGGGCCTGCGCGCCGCGCGTATCTGGAATCGCTATGATGTAGAGGGGATCGAGGCCCCTCTCTTTGAAAATGCCTGCAGGAGCGTGTTCTCCGAGCCGCCGCTGGACCTTGTGTCCGACGCGGCGGACACGCAGGACGCCTGCGCGGTCTTTGCCGTCGAGCCCCTGCCCGGTCAGTTCGACCAGCGCGCGGACAGCGCGTCGCAGTGCATCCAGCTTTTGAGCCAAGGCGAGCGCCCGCGCATCCGCACGGCGAAGGTCTACGCGCTCTATGGCACGCTGACGGATGCCGATGTCGAGGCGGTCAAGCGCTATGTCATCAACCCCGTCGAAAGCCGCGAGGCGAGCCTTGCAAAGCCCGAAACGCTCGCCGAGGAGCTTGCCGAGCCGAAGCGCGTTGCGTCCGTCGAGGGCTTCACCGCCATGGACGAGGCCGCGCTCTCCGCGCTGCTCTCCTCCATGGGGCTTGCCATGGATATCGCCGACCTCAAGGCGCTGCAGGACTATTTCCGCGAGACCGAGCGCCGCGACCCCACCGTGACCGAGCTGCGCGTGGTCGACACCTACTGGTCCGACCACTGCCGCCACACGACCTTCTCCACGCACCTTGACGAGATCCGCATCGACGATGACGCCGTCAAGGGCGCCTATGCGCGCTATCTCGCCGCGCGCGAGGAGGTCTACGGCGCGGAGAAGGCCGCCCAGCGCCCGCAGACGCTTATGGATATTGCGACCATCGGCACAAAGACGCTCAAGGTCCGCGGTCTGCTCCCCGAGCTCGACGAGAGCGAGGAGATCAACGCCTGCTCCATTCATGTGCCCGCCGTGGTGAACGGCAAGGAGCAGGACTGGCTTTTGATGTTCAAAAACGAAACGCATAACCACCCCACCGAGATTGAGCCCTTCGGCGGCGCGGCCACCTGCATCGGCGGCTGCATCCGCGACCCGCTCTCCGGCCGCGCCTATGTCCATCAGGCAATGCGTGTGACGGGCGGCGGCGACCCGAGAAAGGCGCTTGCCGAAACGCTTTCGGCAAGCTCCCGCAGCGCAAGCTCGCCCAGACCGCCGCGGCGGGCTATTCCTCCTACGGCAACCAGATCGGCCTTGCCACCGGCCATGTCGCGGAGCTGTACCACGAGGGCTATGTCGCCAAGCACCTTGAGTGCGGCGCAGTCGTCGCCGCCGCGCCCGCGAGCATTGTCGTGCGCGAGCGTCCCGCGCCGGGTGATGTGGTCATCCTGCTCGGCGGGCGCACGGGGCGCGACGGCATCGGCGGCGCGACCGGCTCCTCCAAGAGCCACGATATGAAATCGCTTTCCACGATGGCGAGCGAGGTGCAAAAGGGCAATGCGCCCGAGGAGCGCAAGATCCAGCGTCTGTTCCGCGACGGCGCGGTCACGCGCCTCATCAAGCGCTGCAACGACTTCGGCGCGGGCGGCGTGTCCGTCGCGGTCGGCGAGCTGGCGGACGGACTCATCATCGACCTCGACGCCGTGCGCAAGAAGTACGAGGGCCTCGACGGCACGGAACTTGCGATCTCCGAATCGCAGGAGCGCATGGCGGTCGTCGTCGCACCGGAGAACGAGGCGAAATTCATCGCCGCTGCCGCGGCGGAAAACTTAGAGGCCTACCGCGTGGCGGTCGTGACCGAAAGCCCCCGCATGGTCATGCGCTGGCGCGGACAGACGATTGCCGACCTCTCCCGCGCCTTCCTCGACACCAACGGCGTGACGAAGCACGCCTCCGTCGCCGTCCCCGCGAGGGAATGTGCCGCTCCCGCCGCAGCTCAAACGCTGCGCGGCATGGCAGGCAGCCTCAAGAGCGCGTCCCGCCGTGGCCTTGTCGAGCGTTTCGACTCCACCGTCGGCGCGGGGACGCTCCTCATGCCCTTTGGCGGCAGGACGCAGCGCAGCCCCGCGCAGGCGATGGCGGCGCTCCTGCCCGTCCTCCCCGGCGAGAAGACCGCGCAGGGCAGCGTGATGGCCTGGGGCTGCGACCCCGACGCGCTGAGCGCCGACCCCTATCGCGGTGCGCACGACGCGGTCTATACCTCGGTCGCCAAGCTCGTCGCCGCAGGCGCAGACTATCATAAGGCGTACCTTTCCTTACAGGAATTTTTTGAAAAGCTCCGCAATGAGCCCGCGCGTTGGGGCAAGCCCTTCGCGGCGCTGCTCGGCGCGCTGGACGCGCAGCTGGAGCTGAGCGCCGCCGCCATCGGCGGCAAGGACTCCATGTCCGGCAGCTTTCTTGACCGCGATGTGCCGCCGACGCTCATCTCCTTCGCCATCGCGCCGCTGCTCGAAGGCGAGCTGCTGACGACCGACCTGAAGGCGGTGGGCCACGGCGTCTACCTCTTCGCAGGCAAAACGCCCGAGCAGCAGGCCGCCGCGTGGGAGCGTTTCACCGCGCTTGCGCGCGCGGGCAAGGTCGTGAGTGCGTGGGCGGTCGAAAACGGCCTTGCCGAGGCGGTGATGAAGATGTCCTTCGGCAACGAGATCGGCTTCGCCGCGGAAAATACGGTGCTTGACTGGTTCGCCCCCATGCCAGGCGCGATTGTCGCCGAGCTGAGCGATGAAGTCTCCGACGCCGTGCGCATCGGCGTCACCACAGCGGAAAAAGGCCATTGCCCTCGGCGCGGACAGTGCCTCCATCGAAGAGCTTGCCGCGCTGAACGACGCCGTGCTCGAAGCCGTCTACCCGACAAAGACGCGGGACAGCGGCACGGTTGAGAGCTTTTCCCATGAAACGAAGACGCGCGTCGCCCCCGCCGTCAAGCAGGTGCGTCCGAAGGCGCTCATCCCCGTTTTCCCCGGCACGAACTGCGAGTACGACACGCAGCGCGCGCTTTCGGAGGCAGGCGCGGACGCCGAGCAATTCATCGTCCGCAACCTCACGAGCGCCGATGTCGCAGACAGCGTCGAGCGCTTTGCCGCTGCCGTCAGGACCGCACAGATGATCGTCATTCCCGGCGGCTTCTCCGGCGGCGACGAGCCGGACGGCAGCGCCAAGCTCATCACCGCGTTTTTCCGCAACGCCGCCGTCCGCGAGCAGGTGACGGCGCTGCTCGAGCGGCGCGACGGCTTGATGCTCGGCATCTGCAACGGCTTCCAGGCGCTCATCAAGCTTGGCCTCGTGCCCTACGGAAGGATCATGGATACCGACGAGTCCTTCCCGACACTCACCTACAATGTCATCGGCCGCCACCAGTCCAAGCTCGTGCGCACGCGCGTTTGCTCGACGCTATCTCCGTGGCTTGCGGGAACAGAGGTGGGAGATATTTTCACCGTTCCCATCTCGCACGGCGAGGGGCGTTTTCTCGCCTCGCAGGAGCTGATCGAACAGCTTGCCGCAAACGGCCAGATTGCCACGCAGTATGCAGGCCTTGACGGATATGCTACAATGGATACTGCTTTTAATCCCAACGGCTCCGTCTGCGCCATCGAGGGCATCACCTCCCCCCCGACGGGCGGGTGTTTGGCAAAATGGGGCACAGCGAGCGCATCGGCCCCGCGCTTTACCGAAACGTGCCGGGGACTTACGATATGCACCTGTTCGCCTCGGCGGTGCGTTACTTCAAAAAATAGGAGGGCAAGTCATGGCCTATTACTATCCCGATCCGTCTCATACCTTCAGCGAGTACCTGCTCGTACCGGGCTACACCTCGGAGGAGTGCGTGCCCGACCGCGTTTCGCTCAAAACGCCGCTGGTCAAATACCGCAAGGGGCAGGAGGACTGCCCCATCAGCCTGAATATCCCGATGGTCTCGGCGATCATGCAGTCGGTGTCGAACGACACGCTCGCCGTCGCGCTTGCCAAGGAGGGCGGGCTTTCGTTCATCTTCGGCTCGCAGTCCATCGAAAGCGAGGCGGAGATGGTGCGCCGCGTGAAGAGCAGCAAGGCGGGCTTCGTCGTCAGCGCCTCAAATCTCACGCCTGAGCACACGCTGGCCGATGCGCTCGCGCTCAAGGAGAAAAACGGCTTCTCCACCGTCGCCATCACTGAGGACGCCATGCCCAACGGGAAACTCCTCGGCATCGTCACGAGCCGTGACTACCGCGTCAGCCGCATGAGCACAGACCTCAAGGTGCGCGATTTTATGACGCCGCGCGAAAAGCTCATCACTGCTCCCTCCTCCACCACGCTCAAGGAGGCCAACGACATCATTTGGGAGCACAAGCTCAACGCCCTGCCCATTGTGGATGAGAACGGCTGCCTGCGCTACTTCGTTTTCCGCAAGGACTACGCCGAGCACAAGGAGCACCCCCTCGCCCTCCAGGACGCGCAGAAGCGCTATCTGGTCGGCGCGGGCATCAACTCCCGCGACTACCACGAGCGCATCCCCGCACTCGTTGAGGCGGGCGCGGATATTCTCTGCATCGACTCGTCCGAGGGCTACTCTGTCTGGCAGAAGAAGGTCATTGACTTCGTGCGTGAGAACTACGGCAATACCGTGAAGATCGGCGCGGGCAATGTGGTCGACCGCGACGGTTTCCGCTTCCTCGCCGAGTGCGGCGCAGACTTTGTCAAGGTCGGCATCGGCGGCGGTTCCATCTGCATCACGCGCGAGACCAAGGGCATCGGCCGCGGTCAGGCGACCTCTCTCATCGAGGTCTCCGCCGCGCGCGACGAATATTTCCGCGAAACGGGAGTCTATGTTCCCATCTGCTCCGACGGCGGCATCGTCCACGACTATCACATGACGCTCGCCCTCGCCATGGGCGCGGACTTTCTGATGCTCGGCCGCTACTTCGCCCGCTTTGACGAATCGCCCACGAATAAGCTCCTTGTCAACGGCGTGTATGTCAAGGAATACTGGGGCGAGGGCTCGAACCGCGCGCGCAACTGGCAGCGCTACGACCTCGGCGGCAAGACGGGTCTCGCCTTTGAGGAGGGCGTGGATTCCTATGTCACCTACGCAGGCTCTTTGCAGGATAATGTCGCGCGTAGCCTTTATAAGGTCAAATCCACCATGTGCAACTGCGGCGTGACCACGATCCCCGATCTTCAGAAGAACGCGAAGCTCACGCTCGTCTCCGCCACCAGCATCGTCGAGGGCGGCTATCACGATGTGATGCTCCGCTCCACCGGCAAGGGGAATGACTGAGCAGGGGCGCGCCAATTGACAACGCAAAGCGCATCCAGCTTATCGCTTATTGGGCGTAGATTTTCAGAAAGATCATGGAAGCGTACGGTGCAGCCGCTGGCGCACCACTGAGGGCAGCAGGGGCGAGTCCTTCTTCGGTGACGGAAACAGCCATCTGGAAGCATTCCTTTTTCGGTACTCCTTTGGCGCTGCATGAAGTGATTTCTTCATGCAGGAAAACGTCCTTTGAAGAGATAGATGGAAAAAAGCAAGCCAAGGACACTCTCCTTGGCTTGCTTTTTCATAAGCTCAGATCATGCGGCATTGCCGCCCGCAAGGCAGGCGGCAAGAAGGGCGACGAACTCCGTGGGATGCGGCTTGCGCTCCAGCGGACACCTCGTTATCGCCCGCAGCGTTCGCCTGTCTGTTTTCCAGATCAGATCCACCGCAAAGCAGATGCTGCGCTTTATATCAAGGCTGCCGGTGTGATAGTGCTGCGCGACCGCCGGATACAGCCATCGCTCGGCAAGCATCGCCCGATCAGGTCTCCGGACTGTCAGATATACCGCATACGAGACATGAAAAAACCAGGAGCTATCAGCTCTCAGACCGAGCCCGCCCAAAAGCCCGTATATTTCCCCAATGTCCACGGAGCATTACGCCACCTCTCTGTCTTCAACTTTTGCGATCTCCTCCCGCAGGGACGAGAGCAGCTCTTTGATCTCGTGCTCCTCCAGCATGAGCAGAAGGAACACCAGCGCGACCGCGGAAAAGCAGTATATGCCCCGCTCCAAATCGCTGTACGCGCGGCCTGTGATGCGAAGCCGCTCCGCCATCTCCTCCTGTGTCAGCCCCTGCGCCTGCGCAGTGCGCTGACATATCCTGAAAAGAAGCTCCTGAGCGCTTCTTTATATAATTTCATAGGCTAAGACCTCCGTTTCGACGGGTTTCGGCATTTCTGTAAAAATCCTACCCCTTCACGAAGCGCGCTTCCATGCAGCACACTTCATACCGCCCGTAAAATGGCAGCACCCCCTCTCCTTATACAGAAGCGTCAGCAGGATGCTCTCCGCCTTCTGCTCATACCAGGAAAAACCAAGTCCGCACAAAAAAGCTGTAAATTTTCTCCCGCTTGGGCAAAAAGTATGATATACTCGATTTATTCCTGTGCCGGAGGTGCATCATGAGCCGATATGACGCTGTTGTGAAAATGTGGCAGGACTGGAACGTCCACACCGTGGATGACCTTGCTCTGCGACTGGATAATTTCCGCATTCTGTTTGCCTACAACTCCGGCAAGCTCGAGAATGCCGAGATCAACTACCACGACACCCGCGAGATTTTTGAAAACGGCAAGGTCGTGGGCTATACCGGCAGCACCCGCACCCTGTTCGAGCAGCAAAATCAAAAGGTGTGCTACGACTTCTTGCAGGACAAACTCATCGCAAAAGAGCCGCTGTCTATCGAGCTGATCTGCGCCGTCCACCGCGCATTGACCGAGGGTACTTACGATGAGCGTCGCTACATCGTGAACGGTGAGCGTCCCGGCGAATTTAAGAAGCACGACTATGTGACCGGCAAAAACGAGGTCGGTTCGCCGCCCGACGAGGTAGAGAACGACCTTGCGGAGCTGATCGAAGAAGTCAACGCCATCGGCGCGAAAGCGCCATTGAAGGCAGGGGCGTACCTCCACGCTCGCTTTGAGAATATCCATCCCTTTGCGGACGGGAACGGGCGTGTGGGGCGGACGCTGCTGAACTATTGGCTGATGAGCAACAACTATCCGCCCGCCATCGTCTACGAGGAGAATCGCCGCGCCTATTATGACGCGCTGCAAGCCTATGACGAACAGGAGGACTTGACCCCGCTAGTGCAGTTTTTAGAGGCTCAGACGGTCAAAACGTGGTCGCGCAACATGGACAGTAAAAATCCGACACCGCACAAAAAGCTGACAGTCGCCGTGCTCACCGGCATGAGGACGGCGTCATACTGGCTGCCCTGACTTTTGTGTACCGTCAGCGCATAGGCGAGCGCAAGCTGCGGCGGGGGCGCATCGTCATTGGCAGCGCCGTATTTCTCCACACAGTCGATTTGCCATGTCTTCAGCGTACCCCTGACTGCCAGCGCGGCGACACGGTGCGGCTTCTCTCCGCGAATATGCAGCACACCGACATCGCCGTTGCAGATGTTGTAATAAGCGTTGTTCTGGGTAACGATGACACGGTCGCCGTCACGGAATTTTCCCCATGTCGGCTTTTCCGCCGTCAGCGGGTTGTCTTCGTTCTGTAGGCGCGTGTTGAGCGCCTGCACCGAAAAGCCGGTTTTTACCCTCACCGGTGAGAGGACCTGAATGCTCTCGCCCGCCCGATAACGCCGCGCAGCCTCCTCGCACAGAAGGTCGGGAATGGCACGGTCGTCCGCGGGAAGTAGGCGGAAGCTGTCATCCCACCGCAGCTCTTGCTCCCCGTTCAGCTTTGGGAAGTCCACGACATTCTGACGCGTTCTTTGAGAACGAGGACGGGCAGCGGGAATACGCCGAGTGGAAAGCGAAGCAACAGGCCGAACAAAAGAATAAGGTATAACAGAGGCGGGAACATCTTAACCGATGCTCCCGCCTTGTTATACTTTTAATTGCTCTCATTCTATACCTAAGAATCAACAATGTCAAAAGGAAAGTAAAAAAAGTCATTACTATGAGCTAAGCCGAAAATAATTCGGTATTTACCGACAGATAGTTGGTCATAGTCCGTCAGAAAAAAATCTACATTCATTGTCTCTCCTGATGGGATGTAAAGAAGATTATCTGTATCTCTTATATGAGGGGATTTTTTTACAATAACCCATGTTTCATTAATATTTTGTTCGAGATATGGCAGATAGAGTTCCGGGCTATTATCGCTATGATTTGTTATGCAAAGAGATATCTGCTTAGTATCAATAGTGTATTGTGCTTGCACAGCCTGAATAGAGAATCCGCTTATCGGGGTCAAATTTTGATAAGGGGATTTGGGGGATTGAGAGGGTTTAATTAAATAGAACAAAAGAATACACAAGATGACTGTTGGGACAATGGCAAAGACTCTTTTTTTCATGGTATACTCCTTCCTTTTCCTCTGTCCATCGCCGTTTACTTCTTCCCTTTTAGAATATTCCAAACTGTTGATATTGTTAGTTACATCTATATAGACGCTAAATTTTTTAAAATGTTCCCATTTTTATCATTATAGTGTAAAATATAAACAAAGGCAAGGACAAGAATTGTCCCTGCCTTTGCTTACTATAGAACATTTTCAATAGAAATGATAAATCCGAACACATTAGCAACTTGGATAATGTAGTTCGGATTATCATTACTTGGTCCGAGTGACTGGAATCGAACCAGCGGCCTCTTGAACCCCATTCAAGCGCGATACCAAACTTCGCCACACCCGGATATGCTGTTTTGCTGAACTCAGCCTAAATAAGATAGCATATCCCGGCGCAAATTGCAAGCCTTATTTTCAAGTTTTTTCAAAAAAGCGGCAAAAACTTTTTGTTTCTTCCTACATTGTTCCTTTCAGGTAGCGATAGTCCATTTTCATGATATTGCGCAGGAAGGGCACGAGCAGTACGGCGTCCGCCGCCATCCAGGCAAAGGGATCGGCGAAGCAGAGGGCATAGACCGCCGCGCGCGGCGCGTCGGAATTGACCGCGCCGCCTGCGATCAGCGGCGGCAGCAGCAGGCACACGCTCACGCGTGCGGCCAGCTCGGCCGCGCCCGCACCGAGCACGAACTGCGGCTTGCCGATGCCCTGCACACAGTTGCGCACGACGAAGATGAAGCCGAGGAAGAGGTAGAGCGACAGGTCGACATAGAGATAGGTGTTGCCGTAGCGCATCGTCTCCGCCGTGACCTTATCGGGTGAGAGGAAGATATAGAGATACCCGCCGCCGCGCGAGAGCAGCAGGCCAGCTGCGATGGAGATGAGGCACATAGTCCAGACAATGATGAGCGCCTGCACCGTTCCTTTCTTGATGCGCGCGTGGTCGCCCGCACCGAGGTTCTGCGCGGTGAAGCTGGTCATCGCCGCGCCGAGGCCGTTGAGCGGCGTCATAAGAAGATTGTTGAGCTTGTTCGCCGCGCCGAAGCCATTCTGCGCCGCGTTGGAGACCATTTCGCCGCCAAGCGTATCGAACTGCACGATGACGCTCTGCATCACGATGATGCCGATGGCAAGGACAGAGAACTGCAATCCGAGCGGGATGCCCTGAATGAGATGTCGCGTAACGTCGCGCCTTGTGATGCGCCAGTCCTCGCGGTGCAATCGCAGCTCGGGATACTTCAAAAAGGCGTAGAGAAAGCAGCCGAGCGTGCTGATGAGCTGCGCCGCAACGGTGGCGATGGCTGCGCCCGCGACGCCCCAGTGGAACGAGAGGATGAAGAGCAGGTCCAGCCCCACGTTGAGGATCGTCGAGAAAAGCAGGAACGCGAGCGGCGTGGCGCTGTCGCCCATGCTGCGCAGGAACGAGCAGATGAAGTTATAGAAAAGCTGCGCGCCGATGCCGCCGAAGAGGATGGCGCAGTAGGTATAGGCCGCGCGGTAGACCTCCCCGCTCGCGGGCGTGACGTTGATCCACGCGAGCATGGGGTCGAGCAGCGCCAGCGCCAGCGCCGTGAGCACGGCGGTCAGCGCCGCGGAGAGGACGATCTGCGTCGCCATGGAGCGGCGGACGCCCGCGCTGTCGCGCGCACCGACAAAGCACGACGTCACGGTGCAGAAGCCCGCGCTTGCGCCGAAGGCGAACTGCAGGAAGATCATCGCGAGCGAGGTGGTGTCGTTCACACCGGCGACCTCGCTCGCCGTCAGCGTCTGACCGACAATGGCGGCGTCGCTGATGGAATAGACCTGCTGGAGCAGGTAGGAAACGATAATGGGGAACGCGAACACGAGCAGCGTCTTCCAGCACGTTCCCTGCGTGAGGTCCACGGGCTGAAAGAACGAACGAAGCGAAAACGACGACTGATGATTCATAAGCCTCACCTTTTACCACGGTGTATTTTGAAGTCTTTCATACGAGATTGTGATTATAAATTTGTAGGAAAGGGTTGTCAATGTCACTTTTGTCCAAAAAAAGTGTGCGCTTCGCGCCGCATCTTTTCTCTTGCGCCAAGGGCGTAAAGGGAGTAGAATAGCGCCGAAAACAAAGGGTGTCTCCCCTTTCGGAAAGGAGCGCGGAACGCGCCATGTTTGCCTTCCTCCTCGCACCGTTTTACCTGCTTTTTAACCTCTATCTGTTCCGCCGCATCATGGGCTGGGTGCGGGCGTGGTTCCCGTGGTTCCGCAAGCGGAAGCATTGGGCCGTGCCCGCCGCGCTGTACGCCTTCTTTGCGCTCTCCTTTGTTCTGGCCTTTCCGCTGCCTGCCGGGCGGCTGAAGCACGCGCTCATGCTCATCGGGAATTATTGGCTCGGCGTGCTGCTCTATCTGCTGCTGGCAGTCCTGCTCGCGGACGGACTGCGGCTGCTGCTCGTCCACGGTCTGAAGCTCCGCTCTCTGCGCTCGGCGCGGATGCACCGCATCGCGGGCTGTCTGTGCGCGGCGGTCATTCTGGCGACCTCCGTCGGCGGCGTGATCAACGCCCGCGTCGTGCGCGTCACGCCCTATGAGATCACCGTAAACAAGTCCGCCGGCAGCATGGAGAGCATGAAGGTCGTGCTGCTCGCCGATCTCCACCTCGGCTACAACGTGGGCCTTGCGCAGATGGAGCGCATGGTCGCGCGCGTGAACGAGCAGGACGCCGATGTTGTCGTCATTGCGGGCGACATTTTTGATAACGCTTGGGAGGCCGTGGAGGAGCCGGAGCAGATCGCTGCGGTGCTGCGCGGCATCCGGTCGAGGTACGGCGTCTACGCCGTCTACGGCAACCACGACATTGAGGAGCCTATCTTAGCGGGCTTCACCTTCCGAAGCGACGGGAAAAAGCAGAGCAGCCCCGAGATGGACGCCTTTCTCACGTCCGCGAACATCCGTCTCCTGCGCGACGAGGCCGTGCTGCTCGGCGGCGAGGTTTATCTTTACGGCCGCCCCGACGCGCAGCGCCCGGGGCGCGGCGTCGAGGTGCGTAAAACGCCCGCGGAGCTCGTCGAGGGACTGGATACGGACAAGCCCATTCTGGTCCTCGACCACCAGCCGCGCGAGCTGGAGGCGCTGGCCGCGGCGGGCGTGGACGTCGATCTCTGCGGGCACACGCACGACGGGCAGATGTTCCCCGGCAACCTCACCGTCCGGCTATTTTGGGAGAATGCCTGCGGCTGTCTCCGCGTGGGGTCGATGCACAGCATCGTGACCTCGGGCGTCGGTCTCTTCGGGCCGAATATGCGCGTGGCGACCAGGGCCGAGATCTGCCCCATCACCATTCACTTTATGAACTGAAAAAGGGAAGCGGTTCAGTGAAAGCCGCTTCCCTTTTTCTTATTTTTTCTCCGGCAGCTCGTTCCAGAGCGTGAAGCCGAGGATCAGCGCACCTCCGGCGAGCTGCGGCACCGTGACCGGCTCGCCGAGCACCGTCACCGAGACGATGACCGCCACGAGCGGGTCCATGTAGCTCAGCAGAGCGACCTCCTGCCCCGGCAGCTCGCGCAGGGCGGAAAAATACAGGCAGTAGGTCACGCCCGTGTGGAAGAAGCCCACGATGAGCAGGCAGACCCAGCCGCGCGCGTCGAGCGTCCCCAGCGATACGCCGCCGGTCACGGCGACGTAGGGAATGAGAATGACGATGGCGGCTAAAAACTGCAAAAAGGTCCGCTGGATGCCCGCGACGCTTCGGATGAACTTATTGAGCAGAATGACCGCGGCGTAGAACGCCGCCGCGCCGAGGCCGAAGAGCACGCCCCGCACATCCGCGCCGCCGCGGAGCCCCCCGACGCCGATGACCAGCACCAGTCCCAGCGTGGACATCACGAAGCAGACGATCTGCTTTCCCGTCAGCCTTTCGTGAAAGAGCAGCGGGCAGGCAGCGGTGACGAGCACGGGCGCAAAATAGTAGCTCAGCGTCGCGACGGACACGGTGGTGTAGCGGTAGGCCTCGAAAAGCAAGATCCAGTTCACGCCCATCGCCGTGCCGGAGAGGAGCAGCAGCGCGGCCTCGCGCCGATTCGCGCGCAGCGCGAGCTTCTGCCCGCTCACGAGCAGATAGCCGCCGACGAGCAGCGCCGCCATCACCGCGCGGTAAAGCGCCAGCTCGCCCGAGGAAACGGAAATGCCGCGCACGAACGGCGCAAGCGTACCGAAGATAACGGCCGCGGCTGCAAGCATCCCGCGCGCCCTCCGCTGTTCCATGAGTCCTTCCTCCCTGCGCAAAAGAATGTCATCATTATAAAGGCTTCGCTGCAAAATGCAAGCCGCGGAGCGCACAAATCGCGGCGCTGAGACGGCGGAAACGACAGCAAAAAGGGAGAGCTTCCGGCGGAAGCTCTCCCTTTTTTCGCACACGGTGCGTTATTCCTTTTTCTGCGCGTCCTCCGCGCCGTTCTTCTCCTTCCGCTCGCGCAGGATGCGCCCCACGCACACGAGCGCAAGGAGCGCCCACAGGGCGATGCCCGCCGTCCAGCCCTTGAGGTAGCAGCCCACCGCCATCAGGATCGTAAGCGGCAGAACGATATACAGCGTCCGAATTTTGATCATGGTTTCTTCCTCCCTGTTATTCCAGCTCGTCGAGCGTCATGGAAAAGCTCTCCGCGCAGTGCTCCATAAAGTAATCCAGCTCGGGCAGGCCCATCGCGTCGAGCGCGGCGCGGGTCTGCTCGGCGGCGCGACGAAATTCCGCGTTGCCCGCCTTGAGCTCCTCGACGCACTTGATGTAGGCGGATAGCTTGTCCGCCGCCTTGACCAGTTCGAGCACCTCGCCGTCCGCGCAGTCGAGCACATCGTCATAGTCGGGTCTGAGCTCGTCGGGCAGCATGGCAAGGAGCCGTCCGCAGGCGACCGCCTCGACCTTCTTGTAGGCGTCGCGGATCTCGGGCGCGTAATACTTGATGGGCGTCGGCATATCGCCGGTGATGATCTCGCTCGCGTCATGGTAGAGCGCGGCTGCGGCAACCTGTCCCGCGTCGATCTGCCCGCCGTACACGCGGTTTCGGATCACCGCGAGCGCGTGCGCGAGCACCGCGACCATGTGGCTGTGCTCCTGCACGTTTTCGGAAAAGGTGTTGCGCATGAGCGCCCAACGCGTGATGTAGCGCATCCGCGCGATGTAGGCAAAAAAGTGGCTTTTCATGTCTCCTCCGGTTCCCCGCACAGGCCGTCGCCGTCGACGGCGGTAATGCGCACGTTTTGCACGGTGTTATGTAACCCTTTCATCCCCACCGTGACGGGCATATAGTTCGGCGCGTGGCCGACGCTGCCCTCGCCCCTGTCCTGCTCGAAGAGCACGGGAAAGCTCTTTCCCACGCAGCGGGCGAGATAGCCTTGGTGCATCCGCTCCGCGACGGCGGCGGCGCGCGCCGCGCGCTCCTCGCGCACGCTCATGTCCACCTGCGCCATCGCCGCGGCCTTCGTGCCGGGGCGGACGGAATAGGGGAAGATGTGCATGGCGGCGAAGCCGCACTTTTCAATGAAGGCGAGCGTCTCGCCGAACTCCTCCTCCGTCTCCTCCGGGAAGCCGGTGATGAGGTCGGTGGTGATGGCGGGGTCGTCAAAATATTCGCGCAGCAGCTCCACAGACTCATAATAGCGCGCGGTGTCGTACCGGCGGTTCATGCGCCTGAGCGTCGCATCGCAGCCGGACTGCATCGAGAGATGGAAGTGCGGGCAGAGGGTCGGGAGCTTTTTCGCCCGCTCGCAGAATTCCCGCGTCACCGTGCGCGGCTCGAGCGAGCCGAGGCGAATACGCATCTCCCCGCCCTCGCGGGCGATAAGCTCTAAAAGGTCGATGAGCGTCGTGCCGTCCTTGAGGTCATGGCCGTAGGAGGAAATTTCAATGCCGGTGACCACGATCTCACGGTAGCCCTGCGCGCGCAGGGCGCGCACCTGCTCCGCTGCCTTGTCCATCGGCAGCGAGCGCACGGGGCCGCGCGCGTAGGGAATGATGCAGTAGGTGCAGAAGTTCACGCAGCCGTCCTCGACCTTGAGCATCGCGCGGGTGCGGTTCGCCATGCCGCCCGCCGGCAGCACCTCGAACGTGCGGCGGCGCAGCGCGTCGTCGATGTCCGCGACCGTCTCGCGCGTTTTCACGGCCTCCTCCAGCCGGTCAAGGAATCGCGCGCGGTCGTTCGTGCCCATCAGAAGGTCGATGCCGAGGCTCTTCGCCTCCTCCTCGTGCGTCTGAACGTAGCAGCCGCAGGCGGCGACCACCGCGTCGGGACTGTTCTTCTTCGCGCGGCGGATCATTTGGCGTGACTTCTTGTCGCTCACCGCCGTGACCGAGCAGGTGTTGATGATGTAGGCATCGGCGGGAGACTCAAAATCCACCAGCTCGTGCCCGCGGGCGGTCAGCTCCTGCTCCATCGCCTGCGTCTCGTATTGATTCACCTTGCAGCCCAGGGTGTAAATACCGATCTTCATGCTTTCTCCTTGCTTTTCGTGGTTTTTCCGCATATAATCATACCATGTTTTCGCTTGATTGCAAGTGCAAAGAAAGGAATGCTTTGCTATGATCTATCTCGACCATGCCGCCACCACGCCCGTCGCGCGCGAGGTGGCGGATACGATGTACGATGTTTTACTAAACGGCAGCGGCAACCCCAGCTCGCAGTACCCTTACGGCGCCGCCGCGAAAAAGCGTCTGGAGGCGGACCGTGCGGTCATCGCCGCCGCGCTCGGCTGCAAGCCGGACGAGCTGTATTTTACCTCCTGCGGCACGGAGAGCGACAACTGGGCCATCCGCCTTGCCGCCCACCAGAACCGCCGCGTCGGAAAGCACATCATCACCACCGCCGTGGAGCACAGCGCCGTGCTTGAGCCTTGCCGTCAGCTGGAGCAGGAGGGCTATACCGTCACCTATCTCGCGCCCGACCGTCAGGGGAATATCACCGCGCAGCAGGTCGCGGACGCGCTGCGCGAGGATACGGCACTCGTCTCCGTGATGCTCGTGAACAACGAGACCGGCTGCGTCTTTCCCGTCGGCGAGATCGCGCGGCTCCTGCGCGAGCACGGCTCCAAGGCGCTGCTGCACACCGACGCGGTACAGGCGTTTTTGAAGCTCCCGTTCCGCGCGGATACGCTGGGCGCGGACCTCATTTCCGTCAGCGGACACAAGCTCAACGCCCCCAAGGGCGTCGGCGCGCTTTACATCGGCCCGCGCTGCCGCGCGGTGCGTCCGCTGCTCGCGGGCGGTGGACAGGAGCGCGGCCTGCGCTCGGGCACCGAGGCCACCGCGCAGATCGCGGGCTTCGCCAAGGCGGTGGAGCTGCGGCTGGCGGGCTATGAGGAAAAGCTCGCCCGCATGGCGCAGCTCAAGCAGTACGCGCTCGAGCAGCTTCTCACCATCGACGGCGTGGTGCGCATCGGGAACGGCGATGCCCCGCATATCCTCTCCGTCTCGCTCGTCGGCTATCCGAGCGCGAACATTGTCACCGAGCTCGGCGCGCAGGGCATCTGCATCTCCGCCGGCTCGGCCTGCCACCGCGGCAAGCTCAGCCACGTCTACGCCGCGATGAAGCTCGACAAAAAGACCGCCGCGGGCGTGCTGCGCGTGAGCTTCGCGCCCGAGACGACGCGCGAGGAGATCGACGCGCTTGTATCCGCGCTCCGCAAGCATAAGGAAACACGCTTCCCCATGCTGTAAATTTGACGCTTCGTCAGCTTCTTTGAGGTTTATTATGTTCTCCTATCTCCGTCAGCCCAAGGGCTTCTACCGACGCCTCTTTCTGCTCGCCCTGCCCATCATCGTGCAGAATCTCATCACCACCTCGCTCGGCTTCCTCGATACCTTCATGGTGGGTCTGCTCGGTAGCGAGCAGATGTCCGCCGTCACGGTGGCGAATGTGCCCATCTTCATCATCCAGCTCATCGTCTTCGGACTGCAGAGCGGGTCAAGCGTGCTCATCAGCCAATACTGGGGCCGCGGCGACCGCGAGAGCATCAACCGCGTCATCGGCATTGGCTTGTGCATTGCCGGCAGCGTCTCGACGCTCTTCGCGCTCATCATGGCGTTCTTCCCGGCGGATGTTCTGCTGCTGGTGACGGACAATCTCCGTCTCGTCGCGATCGGCACGCCGTATATCCGCATCGTCGGCTTCTCGTATATTCTCAATTCCCTCTCGTCCATCTACATCGGGATGCAGCGCAGCATCGAAAATCCGCGCTTCGGTATGCTGGTGTTCGGCGCGTCCATGCTCTGCAATACCGTGGGCAATTATGTGCTCATCTTCGGCAAGCTCGGCTTCCCCGCGCTCGGCGTCACAGGCGCGGCGGCCGCCACGCTGCTCTCGCGCGTGGTGGAATTTGCGCTCGCCTTCGGCTATGCCCTGCGCTGCCGCACCGTGCCGCTCCAATGGAGCGCCCTTCTCCGCCCGGGCCGCGAGATGCTGCGCCGCTTCATCCACTACAGCGCGCCGGTGCTGGCGAACGAAACGCTCTGGGGCGTGGGCTACTCGCTCATCACCGTCATCATGGGCCACATGGCCGCGAGCGGCGACCTCATCGCCGCCTACACCGTGGCGGGCAGCATTGACAAGCTCTCCACCGCCGGCATCTACGGCATCGCCAACGCAGCCGCCGTCATCGTCGGCAAGGAGATCGGCATCGGCAGCAGCCGCGAGAGCGTCGTGCGCATCGGCAAGGCCGTGTGCCTCACGGCATTTCTCTTCGCGCTCGCCCTCGGCGGCGTGGAGCTTCTGGCCTTTTTTACGCTGCTCCGGCCGTATGTGCTGCCGCTTTTCTCCCTCTCGGCGGGCGCGGCGGCGATGTGCGCGGTCATGGTGTACTGCTACGCGGGCGTGATGCCCCTCCACGGCTTTTCGTCCACGATGGTCGTGGGTGTGCTGCGCGGCGGCGGCGACGTACGCGCCTCGCTGCTCATCGACAACTTTCCCCTCTGGTGCATGGAGCTGCCGCTGATGTGCCTGCTCGGCCTTGTCCTTAAGGTGCCGAACGAGATGTTCTGCCTGTGCATCGCCATCGAGCACCTGGCAAAGGCCCCCATCGGACTTTGGCGCATCCACAGCGGCAAATGGGTGCATGACATCACACGAAGCGAATAGAAAACCGCTGCCGGACCCCATGTGAGTCCGACGGCGGTTTTTCTTTTGTTCTCTTATGCTTTTCCGGTGTAATTGACGCGCTTGCCCTCGCCGGTCTCCGCTTCCATTCCGACCTCGACCGTCCATGGATTTGTTTCCCATGGCAAGAGGACCACCGCCTCGACATGGCTCGATACGATAGGCTGAATGTCCTTGCTATTTTTACGAGCAAGGGAATATATCCACAGCCTTTTCCGTTGTTTAGTCGTTTGTGGAAACATATCCATAAAACTGAAAGTTGTTGGGTTCTTTACATAGATTAAATATCAATTTATAAATCAAACTCGTCTTCTATCTTTTCCTGTTCGTCTATAATATTCATCCTTATCTGCATACATCAACTTATCAGCCATTGCCTTAATTTCTTCAAAATTAAGTTCTATATGTTCTGAACAAACAACTACTCCCTTAGACACACTAAGTTCAGAAATAAGATTTCCCTGGAAGTTCTCAGTTAAATAATCAAATGTCTTAACTGCATCCTGTGCTTCTTCTCTCGTTCCTCTCAGTAATACAGCAAACTCATCGCCACCTACACGATACGTCCTTCCAAGACCTGAGAATGCATTATCCATACACTTCGAAGCGCCAATAATTAACTCATCCCCTGCTTCATGACCAATATTATCATTAGCTGCTTTTAAACCCTTCAAATCCATCATAATAAGAACGTATTCTATTAAGTTATTATTTTTCTTGATTATTTCACAGTCATCTTCAAACCCTCGTCTATTATATAAGCCCGTAAGCTCGTCCT
>VOFG01000408.1_pt1 | contig 271998 bp, 313 predicted proteins | sample 5384171 | NCBI WGS metagenome assembly VOFG01 (sample SAMN12384726, study PRJNA508395) | human gut metagenome | isolation source: healthy gut F | host: Homo sapiens | reverse complement strand
CCGCCTGACAGTAATGTATTTTAGCACAGCCTTTTGCAAAAAGCAAGCATTTTTTCATATTTTTCGCAAAAATCCGGCTTTTGGCTTTTTGCCCAGTTTTTTCCTTTTTAATCTGGAAAGTATGACATCTAATCTTCTGCGCAGCTGTACGCCAGTATCTTGCGTTCCGCCGGGAGATCTGCACCTGTGTGGTATGCAGTACCTTTGCAGTTTCACTCTGGGTCTTGTTGCCATAAAACCGCAGGCGGATCAATTGCCTGTCCTGTTCCGGCAGAGCCCTGAGCACCTCTTCCAGACTGATGCGTTCTGCCAATGCTTCTTCCGGGGATTCCACCGGGATATCCATCTGCCGGTCCCATCTTCATTTTCCGGGGTCAGGCTGAGGGCAGGCTGTGCGGCCTGAATGGCAAGTGTGATGTTCTCTGTACCGGTTCATTCAATTCTTCCGCCAGCTGAGAAAGGGTCGGCTCCGTACCGCACACTTTCATGTGATGCTCCCGTGCCGCCTGTACGCGCATGCCCCAATTCTTTTAAGGAGCGGCTTACCTTGACGGTACCCCCTTCCCGGAACAGCTTTTTGATTTCACCAAGGATGACCGGCACGGCATAAGTGGAAAAGCACACGCCGCGGCTTCGTCGAAGTTATCGCAGGCTTTGACAAGTCCCATGCATCCGGCACTGTACAGGTCGTCATACTCCATGCCGCGCCCGCGAAATCTGCCCGCACAGGCATGCACCAACCCCAGATTCTGCGTAATGAATGCTTCCCGCCGGGTCTTATCCGTTACCATACTACCGGACTGCCTTTCCTTTTTATGTAGCATTCCCGCCGGGACAGACGCTTGACCAGCAGCACCTTTGTTCCCTTTGCCGGGCTTTGAGATGACCTTGACCTTATCCATGAAGCTTTGCATCACGGCAAAGCCCAGCCCGGAGCGTTCCTCCGGGTTGCCAGTGGTGAACAGCGGCTCCATGGCCTGCGGGACATCCGGGATGCCTACCCCCTTGTCTGTGACCGTGATGTGCACCTCCCGCTCCGGATAGACCGCAATGCTCATGGCCACCGGCCCGATGTGGTCCGGGTAGGCATGGACGATGCAGTTGGTCACCGCCTCAGACACTGCCGTTTTGATATCGGCCAGCTGCGGCACGGTGGGGTCGTACCGGGCAAGAAAGGCCGCTGCTGCGCCCCGGGCGTAGCTTTCGTTCACGCTGAGGGAATCAAACTGGATCTTTGTTGTGTTTTCCGCTTTCATGGTTTATTCCTCCTTCTGTCCTGCATCCGTGCAGGGGATGCGCGCCAGCTGCAGCACCTTTTCCAGCTGGGACGGTGTGTGCTGCACCCGCAGGCCGTGCCCAGAACGCGGGCAATGCGCTGCCGCCCCAGGATCAGCCCCACACCGGATGAATCCATAAATCCGACCCCGCCAAAGTCCAGGATCATGGTCTGTGGGGTCACGGCTGACCAGTGCATCATCCAGCTGGATGCGCAGGCTCTGCGCTGCATCGTGATCGATCTCGCCCGCAAGGTAGGCGTAAAGCACTTCGCCCGCCGGGCTGAAGCTTACCGTTGCCATGGTTTGTCCATCTCCTTTGCCAAAAATAAAAAGATCCCGTACACATGGTTCCAGTGTACGGGATCCTTCGTTTATTTTTTAGGGAAGTGTGTCGGCTCAGCTGTTCACCAGCAGTTCGGCCGCTTCCAGTGCGGCAGCTTCACCGCCGCAGACCAGCAGACCGCGGCGGGTGTTGGCGTGAGCCAACTGCACTGCCTCGTCAATACTGGTGCAGATCTGGGCGTCAAAGTGATATTTGGCTTTCTCGGTCAGACGCTCGGTCGTCATCTCGTCATCGCCGCCTGCCGGGGTGACGAGATACACCTTATCAAAGGGATTCTCGCTCATGCCGGGCATGGTGGACTTATCCTTCTTCTGTTCCTCCGGGCTCAGGCCGGTTTCCAGCGCGGAGAAGAAGGCTTCGGCGCCCTCCTCCTCGGTCAGGCCGATGATGGCGCTCATGTGGCGCACCTTAGCCATGTTCAGCACGCGCAGCAAGGCTGCTGCCTGCTGCGGGGTGCGGCAGGCGTCCAGAATGACCAATGGGCGCTGCGAGACCACCCGGATGCTGCTGCGGTTCTCCACCGCCGCCAGACCCTCCAGAATGGCCTCATCTGGGATGTCGAAGTCCTTGCGGCAGAGTGCCAGCGCCAGCTCCACCGCCACAGCGGCGTTCCCTGCGGCATGACGCCCCAGGAAGGCCAGCGGCACAGTGTACCCGCCGTAGTCCACCTTGCTGGCAAACTTTTCCGCTTCCAGAAAGGTGATATCCTCCGGGTCCGGCACCACCAGCTCACAGCCGCACTTTCCTGCGGCTACAATCAGCTCACTGAGCACAGCCTTGGGCTGCTCCGGCGCGGTGACGCAGATGCTGCCCTTGCGCATGACACCTGCCGCCAGTGCAGCAAGGCGCTCCACCGAGCGGCTCACGCCGTCCGGGCCGACCGAGGTGACGGCGCACACCGGCATGCCGGGCAGCGCCTCGGCAAGGCCCGCATCCGGCAGTTCCACCACGGCCAGCGTGCAGCCCGCTGCGCCAAAGCAGTTGGCAGCGGCAGCCAGCTCCGCTGCATCCTGCGGCAGGGCTTCGGCGGCGGAAAGGGCATCGGCGGCCAGGCCAGGGGCCCTCGTCCACCGGGGCATCATCGATGCAGATGCGCCCGACAGCGGGCGGCAACCCGGCATGGTACAGGCCGGCATGGATGCCCTGTGCCGCAGGATGGCCGCCAGCAGACGGGCCACCGTCACGGTCTTGCCTGCCGTGCCTGCCACGCCCACGAACTGCACCTTCTGCACCGGCGCGGTGAACGCGGCGCGCAGCTGGTCGGTGGAGGCAAAACCGTCCGGCAGGGCCTCGAAGTAAGAATTTGCCTGTTGGATGGTCATTGGTTAAACCTTTTACGATGGTGATGAAAACAATCTGCACAGCGCCATGAGCACCAGCGCCGTAAGGATGCCCGCCAGAACACCGGCTGAATCCAGCCACACATCGGTGACCTGGCTGCTGCGTCCGTCCGAAAACAACTGGATGGTCTCATCGGCCAGTGCGGTGAGCACGCCGCCCAGCAGCGGCACGCTGATGTGCCAGATGTACCTGCCGGGTATACACCCGCATGCACAGCATGAGCAGAAAGCCCTCCAGCATATACTCGCAGAAGTGTGCCAGCTTGCGCACGATGTGCATGGTCAGGCGGGGCAAGGGCCCGGGATGGCCCAGACGGCGCAGGATGCCGCCTGCATCCCCAGCACCCGGCTGCTGGACACAGTAGACACCGAGGCGATCTTCATGGAATTGGAAAAGATGAACACGATGCAGCCGATGAGAGCAAAGGGTAAAGATCACCCGCCCTGCGATGACCCACGGCGAAGTGCGCTTGCGCTTTATGTTCCCCATCCTCAGCCCAGAGCCTTGATGCTCTGCTCAATGTTGGCCAGCTTATCCTGGCTCTTGGCGAGCTTTGGCGGATCTCTTCCACCAGAGCCGCCGGGGCACGTTCCACGAACTTGGGATTGTTCAGCTGGTTCTCAAACATGGCCAGCTCTTTTTCCGCCTTTGCCTTTTCCTTGTTCAGGCGGGCCAGCTCTTTCTCGCGGTCGATGAGCTCCATCATGGGGATGAAAGCCGCGGGCGGCGTGGGTGGACACCTGCACCATGCCATCGGTGCTGCCCTCATACTTTTCGGTAAAGGTCACATCGGTGGCGAAGGCGAACTTAGCCAGATAGACCTCGGCGCTCTGGAAAGGAGTGGGATCAGCGTTTCGATGATCATGCTGGTCTTCTTAGCGGGGTGGACGTTCATCTCGGTGCGCATGGTACGCACAGCCTTGATGTAATCCATCACCTTTTCAAAAGGCTTCCTCTTCGTCGGCCCAGTTGTGAGCGTTCGTCAAAGGTGGGCCAGGGCTGGGTCATGATGGTTTCGGCAGAGCCGGGCAGAGCCTGATACAGCTCCTCGGTGATGAAGGGCATAAAGGGATGCAGCAGCTTGAGCGCCTTATCCAGCACATACACCAGCACACGGCGGGCGGTGTCGGCCTGCTGTGCATCGCCGGAGTTCAGACGGGGCTTTGCGATCTCGATGAACCAGTCGCAGTAGACATCCCAGATGAAGCTGTTGATCTTGGCAGCGGCCAGACCCATCTCGTAGTGGTCGAGGTTGTCGGTCATGGCACCGGCCACCTGATTCAGCTTGGTCAGCACCCACTTGTCGCTCATGTCCAGCTTGCTCTCCTCTGGGCAGGCCGGGCTGGAAGTCCTCGGGCAGGTTCATCAGGACAAAACGGGTGGCGTTCCACAGCTTATTGGCAAAGTTGCGGGCAGCCTCCACCTTCTTTTCGCTGTAACGCATATCGTTGCCGGGGGTGGAGCCGTCCAGCAGCATGAAGCGCAGGCATCCGCGCCGTACTGGGCAATGACCTCCAGCGGGTCGATGCCGTTGCCCAGGCTCTTGGACATCTTGCGGCCCTGGCTGTCGCGGACGATGCCGTGGATGCAGACGGTGTCGAAGGGAGCCTTGCCGGTGTAGGCCAGGCCGGAGAAGATCATGCGGCTGACCCAGAAGCCGATGATATCATAGCCGGTGACCAGCGTGTTGGTGGGGTAGAAATACTTCAGGTCCGCGCTGTCCTCATTGGGCCAGCCCAGAGTGCTGAACGGCCACAGTGCGGAGGAGAACCAGGTATCCAGCGTGTCGGGGTCCTGGGTGAGCTTGGTGCCGCCGCACTTGGGGCAGGTGCAGGGCGCCTCTTTGGCGAGCACGGTCTCGCCGCAGTCATCGCAGTAGAAGGCCGGGATCTGGTGGCCCCACCACAGCTGACGGCTGATGCACCAGTCGCGGGTGCCCTTCATCCAGTTGAGGTAGTTCTTGGTAAAGCGCTCGGGCACAAACTTGATGTCGCCCTTTTCCACGCTCTCGATGGCGGGCTTTGCCAGAGGCACCATCTTCACGAACCACTGCTTGGAGACCATGGGCTCGATGGTGGAGTGGCAGCGGTAGCAGGTGCCGACCTCGTGCTTCAGGGGCTCGATCTCCTTCAGGAAACCGCCCTCCTTCAGGTCTGCCAGAATGGCCTTGCGGGCCTCGAGGGTGGTCATGCCGGCGTACTTGCCGCAGTCCAGCACCTCGGGCTCGTTCACGGTGTTCTTGCCTGCGGCAAACAGTGCATCGGCAGCGGCCTTATCGGCAGCACCGGTCATGTGGCCGTCGTAGGTAAACACCCGGACGATGGGCAGATCATGGCGCAGACCCACTTCAAAGTCGTTGGGGTCGTGGGCGGGGGTGATCTTGACGACACCGGTGCCCTTGGTCATATCAGCGTGCTCGTCGCAGACGATGGGGATCTCCTTGTTCAGCAGGGGCAGGACAACATGGCAGCCGTGGAGGTGGGCATAGCGGGGGTCCGCGCCGTTGATGGCAACAGCGGTATCACCCAGCATGGTCTCGGGGCGGGTGGTTGCCAGCTCCAGCATCTCGCCGGTCTCCTTGACCGGGTAGAGCAGGTGCCAGAAATTGCCGTCCTTTTCCTCGTACTCCACCTCGGCATCCGAGATGGAGGTGTTGCAGTGGGGGCACCAGTTGACCATCCGGTTGCCGCGGTAGATCAGGCCCCCTTGTCGTACAGGCGCACGAACACTTCCTTGACGGCATCCGAGCAGCCCTCGTCCATGGTAAAGCGCTCCCGCTGCCAGTCACAGCTGGTGCCCAGCTTTTTCAGTTGGCTGACGATGCGGTTGCCGAACTTGGTCTTCCATGCCCATGCACGGTCCAGAAAGCCATCGCGGCCCACCATCTCCTTGGTCAGGCCCTCGGCACGCATGGCCTCCACCACCTTGGCCTCAGTGGCGATGGATGCGTGGTCGGTGCCGGGCACCCACAGGGCGGCATAGCCCTGCATCCGCTTGGTGCGGATGAGCACATCCTGCATGGTGTTATCCAGCGCATGGCCCATGTGGAGCTGACCGGTCACGTTCGGAGGGGGCATAACGATGGTGTAAGGCTTCTTGTCGGGGTCCGCTTCCGTGTGGAAGTAGCCGCCGTCCTGCCAGAACTGGTAGATGCGGTCTTCCACCTGGCTGGGATCGTACTGTTTTGCAAGTTCTTTCATAGGGTCCTCCCAAAAAAATGATGAGTGGGACGAAAAAAAGCCGTCCCACGGAACGTTCCATGGGACGGCTGTAAACTACATACCGCGGTACCACCCAAATTGCACCGGCTGCAAACACAGCCCGTGCCCCTTGATGCCCCGGTAACGTGGGGCAGCTCCGAGGGCGGCTACTGGCTTCACCGCCCCTGCTCAAAAGCGACAGTGCGCGGCGCTTACCTGCCGGGCTCTCACCTGCCCCCGGCTCTCTGCAAGGCGGTTTGCCGCGCACACTCTTTCTCGTTGCATTTATACAAAGAATATAACGTTTTTTTGGCGTTTTGTCAATATGCTCCGAGAACTTCCTGCTTCAATCTGCCGATCAGCCGCTCCATCAGGGCCACCCGGTTGAAGGGGGTCATCAGGTAGAGGCCGTCCGCATACGGCAGGGCGGCCTTTGCCATTTCCAGCGAGATGGCAAGCCCCAGCTCCTCGCCCTGGGCACGGTCGAGCCCGGCAAACTTTTCAATGATCCAGTCCTCCACATGGATGCCGTTGATCTCGTTCTCCATGAAGATGGCGTTGCGCTGGCTGACCACCGGCATGATACCGGCCAGGATCTTTGCATCGGCCCCCAGCGTCGCCCGGGACTTTTTCAGGTTTTCCACCGCCTGTGCCGAGAGCACCGGCTGGGTCAGAAAGCCGCTCATGCCGTTTTCCAGCTTCTCCTTTGCCCGGCGCAGCTCCACATCAAAGTTGCGGGCGTTCAGATTCAGGGCACCGAACACGGTCATGGGGCCAGGCATCTCCCGGCCTTCCCCTGCCAGCGAGACGATGTACTGGGCCAGCTTACGGGAGTTGAACTGGTAAACGTTCTTCACCTCGTCCCGCTCTGCCGTGGGGATGGGGTCACCGGTGATGGCCAGCACCTCCCGCACGCCCTCGGCATACAGGCCCAGCAGCAGGGCCTTGGTGGCGTTCAGGTTGCGGTCGCGGCAGGTCATGTGGGGCAGGGTGCACAGCCCCAGCTCGGTGGACCCGGCAGGCCACCAGAGAGGAATCCATCCGGGCCTGTGCAATGGGGCAGTCGGCAATGGTCAGCAGGTCAGCGCCCGCCGCCTGCAGCTTTTTTGCCCCTTCCAGATAACCGGTCAGGTCCGCATTGCGGGAGAATCCAGCTCAATGGCAATGACCTTTTCCCCTGCGTTCAGCTTGCGCAGGAAAGCATCCTCGTTTTCCACCGTCTGTTCCTTCACGGTGGAAAACTCTTCTGCCGGAGCCGTTTTTTCCACCACGGGCAGGCTGTCCAGCTCCGCCCGCAGGGCAGCAATGTGGGCAGGGGTAGTGCCGCAGCAGCCGCCCAGGATCTGAACCGTGCCCTCGGCGGCCAGACGGCCCAGCTCCCTTGCAAAGTACTCCGGCCTGCCCTGATACTTCACCTGCGTCCGGGTGACAACGGGATAACCCGCGTTGGGCATGACCGACAGGGGCAGCGTGCCCCCCAGCTGCTTTGCCAGTGTGCGCATGGCACCGGGGGCCGAGACGCAGTTCAGGCCCACGGCGTCCACGATGCCGCTTTCCTGCATCCGCCGGGCAAGGTCTTTGCAGTACATGCCCTCCCGGGTGTAGCCGTCGGGCAGGACCGCAAAGGACACCAGCACAAAGGCATCCGGCATTTCCGCCTTGATGGCCCCCACGGCATCCAGAAGGCCCGCATCGGAGCTCAGGGTCTCGAACAGGAAATTCCTGGCCCCCAGCGCCGCGAACTGCTTTGCCACAGCCGTATATACCTGCCCCGCCGGAACCGCCTCGGTATCCGGAGCCGGGCCAAGGTCAGCAAAAACAGCAGCACCCGTCTCCCCTGCGGCCTGCACAGCCAGCTGCCAGCCTGCCTGCGCCAGCTGTTCCCAGCCGGGCGTGTGTGCCGCCGCCAGCCGGGGCAGGCTGAAGGTATTCGTCTTGACGGCATCAGCCCCTGCCGCCAGATACTCCCGGTGGACAGCCAGCACCCCCGCCGGGTCGGTCAGGTTGGCCTGCTCGCACTCCACCCCGGGAGCCGCCTTATAATAAGTACCCATGGCACCATCAAAAAGCAGGGGGCGGGTCTGTAACAGTTCGCGGATGTCTTTCATAAAATGTCTCCTTTTCCCTCAGTTCCCTCTTGCGAATATAAAAAAATTCAGGTATAATTTTGTTATGAAAGCGAGGTGTATTTTCATGCCGAAGATTCGTTCCAGCGCAGACCTGCGCAACAACTACAATGATATCTCTACCTTCTGCCACACCTACGCAGAGCCGGTGTTCATCACCAAAAACGGCAAGGGCGATCTGGCCGTGATGAGCATTGAGACCTACGAAGCTCTGGCAGGCCGCTTTGAGCTGTATTCCAAGCTCCAGGAAGGTCTGGACGACGTTGCCGCCGGACGTACCATCCCTCTGGATGAGGCAATGGCTGAGCTGAAAAATCGCAGGAGTCGTCGATGAATTATTCTATTGATATCACCGTTGCAACCAAACGTGATCTTGCCGATGCCTTTGACTACATCGACGGGATGCTTATGAACCCTTCTGCGGCGGACCGTCTGATCGACAATGCGTGGAAGCAGTTTCGTTCGCTCGATATCTTTCCACAGCGCTTTCCCATTGTTACCGACCCCATGCTGGCAGGTTGGAAAATTCGCTTCTTTCCTGTTCAGAATTATCTAGTGTTTTACCAGATCGAGGAACCCGCTCAGGTCGTCCACATTCTCCGGTTCCTCTATGGTAAAAGCAACTGGGTCTCCATCCTCAAAACCGACTTCAGCGCAGAATAACCTTCCACTCCCCGGGCTCCGGGGAGTTTTTTGTTGCTCTCTTCCTTCAGTTTAATAAAGTTTCGCCTCTTGTCAAGCGTTTTTTCGTGCCACAGCTTGCAGGCAGGGCAGTTTTGTGCTATCCTATGCGTAACTTTTACATGTGAGGAGAGATGTATCATGCGCCATGCAGGCACACAAACGATCGAAACGGAGCGGCTGCTTCTGCGCCCGCTGACCCCGGAGGATGCCCCCATGATGTACGCCAACTGGGCCAACGACCCGGACGTGACCCGCTGGCTGCGGTGGGAGCCCCACAAAAACGTGGACGAGACCCGGGAACTGCTGGCCGCATGGGCACTGCTCTACCCCAATGGAGATTACTATCAGTGGGCCATCGTGGAAAAATCTACCAGGCAGGTGTTTGGCTCCATCGGCGTGTTCACATCCAGTTCCGCCGAGCCGGGCGTGACCCCTGGCCCGGCTTCGACCACACGAACGGCGTGTGGGAAGTGGGCTACTGCATCGGCAAGGCCTGGTGGAACAAAGGCTTTACTACCGAAGCGCTAAAAGCAGTTGTAGAATACTGGTTCAAAAATACAGATAGTAGCTGGCTGGCCTGCTGCCATGCGTTTGAAAATCCTGCCAGCGGCCGGGTCCAGCAGAAAGCCGGCTTTGTCTACGACCACGATTCTGTCTACCACAAATTTGACGGCACACCGGTTGCCTGCAGGTGCTACGCATTGACAAGAGAACATTACGAAGAACTGAGAGGTTTATTTTGAGCGAACTTTATGACATTTTAGTAGAAACGCCCCCACAAAGGTTATCTTACTGGGCCTGGATCAGGGGCTTTGGGACTGCGAGCGCAGCCTGAACGAGCTGGCCGCACTCTGCGAGGCCAACCACATGGAGGCTGTGGCATCCGTGGCCCAGAAGCGGCAGACCCCGAGACCGGCATCGTGCTGGGCAGCGGCAAGCTGGAGGAGGCCGCCGCTGCCGCCGCGGAGCTGGGTGCCGAGTGTGCCGTGTTTGACGGCGAGCTGACCGGCAGCCAGATCCGCAACATCTCCACGGCCCTCGGCGGCCTGGAGGTCATTGACCGCACCATGCTGATTCTGGAAATTTTCCGCAGCCGTGCCGTGACCAACGAGGGCAAGCTGCAGACCGAGCTGGCGCTTCTGCGCTACCGTCTGCCCCGCCTGCAGGGAATGGGCGAGAGCCTGAGCCGTCGTCAGGCGGCGGCGGCGGTGGTGGTGGCGGTGCACGCCGCGGTGCCGGTGAGACCAAGCTGGAGCTGGATCGCCGCCACGTCCACGCCCGCATCGACGCGCTGGCCGAGAAGCTGGCCGAGATGGAGAAGCGCCGGGGCGAGAGCCGGAAGGCCCGGGCCAAGACCGGGATGCCGGTGGTCAGCCTTGTGGGTTACACCAATGTGGGCAAATCCAGCCTGATGAATGCCCTGTGCGGCCCCAGCGTGGCCGAGGCCGACATGCTGTTTGCCACCCTGGACCCCACCAGCCGGAAGCTGGTTCTGCCCAGCGGCATGGCCGTTCTGCTGGTGGACACGGTCGGCTTTGTCTCCCGTCTGCCCCACAATCTGGTGGAGGCCTTCAAATCCACGCTGGAGGAAGCCGCGTGGTCTGATGTCATCGTGCGGGTGGCGGACGCGGGCGACGACCAGCGGGAAGAGCAGCTGGCCGTTACCGATGAGGTCCTGGACGGGCTGGACTGTGCCGACATCCCCCGCCTGACCGTTTACAACAAGTGTGACAAGCCCAATGCCCTGAACTTTGACCCGGACATCCTGTTGACCAGTGCCAAGACCGGCTACGGTCTGGATGCCCTGCTGAAAAAGCTGGACGAGCTGCTCAGTGACCGGGTGCACACCATCCGGGTGCTGCTGCCTTATGATAAGCTGGGCCTGGCCGCCCCCATGCGGGAGCGGGGCAGCGTGCAGGTGGAGGAGTACCGGGAGGACGGGCTTTATCTGGAAGGCATCGTTAAGACTGAGGATTTACATTGTTTTGAGGGATATTTAGTTTAAGCATCTGCTCTCCGGACGCGAATTCGGGTTGCGGCTCCCAGCATCCGCTGCGCGTTGCTTGCGTCTTGCTGGCCGCGGCCCCAACAGCGACTCCCTGTTTCCGCCACTGGCGGCGGTCGTTGCCGTTGCAGGGCATTCCATCCCCGCCCAACTGCCTGACGGCAGTCGGGTCCCACCCTCCGGACACTTGCTTTGGGAAACTCCCCGCCGTCCTATCGTCTCGAACAAATAAAAAAATCCCCAACAAACACAAAAACCCGCCTGGCAGCGGGTTTTTGTGTATAGAGGGGTGGGAAAGTATATAAAGTTGGGAATCGCAATTCAAATGCAGGCACTTGAGAAACAACGTGTTTTGCGCAGTCTTTGGCGCTTACCGTGCCCTGCGATATGTATTATACGCTTTTTTCTTTTCTTGTCAAACAAAATTTTTGACATTTGCTTTAATTTAGCACTTTACATTTCGATCAAAACTTTATATAATTAACACAGAAAACACAAAAGCGAGTTTTTCCGCAGTTTATGCGATTGTGACAACAGTAAAACTTTACTTTTAAAAATTTTTGTACAATTCAACAAAAACATAAAAGGAGACCTTTCTCATGGACGATTTAGACCGCAAGATCCTCTCCCTTCTCGCAAAAAATGCCCGGATGCCCGTCAAGGAGATCGCCGAGCAGGTGGCACTGACCAGCCGGCCGTTTCCAGCCGCATCCACAAGCTGGAGACCGACGGCATCATCGGCGGCTATACCGTGGTGCTGAACCGCCCGGCAGACCGTGTCTATGTGGACGCGCTCATCAGCCTGTCCGTCACACCCAGCCACCGGGACGAGCTGGTGGAGCTGATCCAGAACAGCAGGGAGGTACTGCAGTGCTACCATGTCACCGGTGCCTACACCTTCCTCATCAAGGTCAGCTGCGGCAGCATGCCCCAGCTGGAGCACCTGATCCTGCAGTTCCAGAAGCTGGGCACCACCAGCACCCAGATCATCCTTTCTACCCGGTCAACCATGGTGATCTGGAAGCGCTGCAGCTGTAAGCCGTTCACAGAACTGTTACAACTGCCGTGCAATCTTCCGGCCGACCGGGCCGTATTCCTGATACAAGGCCGCCGTTCAGCGGCTGCATAAACGCCCCCAAAGGCGGGCAGACTGATCACGATCACCCTGCCTTTGTCAGACGAAAGGAACTACGACCATGAAAAAACGCATTCTTGCCGCTCTGCTGGCTCTTGGCTGTGCCCTGCTGGTGTTCACCGGCTGCGGCAGCAAAAAAGATACCACCCCAAAAGACTACACCCAGATCATCCACGATGCCCGGGAAGCCGAGGACAATGATTATTATATGATCTTCTCCCCGGCAGAGGACGGCAAGTTCACCGCCCAGTACGGCTACAGCGCCAGCTATCCGGCGGATGACCTGAACGATGAGATCCAGAACATGCTGCTCCCCCTGCTGGACCTGCCCGAGGGCAGCTACACCGATCTTGCCGCTTCCCTCTCTGCCATGATGGTGCAGAGCTATGGCGTTGCCATCGTCAAGCCTGCTGAGGGCAAGACGCAGGAGGTCGTGCACGCAATGGATGCCTATATCCAGAACCAGCAGCAGACGATGGAGCACTACCTCGAGGATCAGTACCAGATCGCTGCCGCCGCCAAGGTGGCCACTGTCCCCACCGGCGAAGTGGTCATGGTGTGCTGTGAGAACAGCGATGCCGTGATGAACGCAATCAAGACCGCTCTGGCCGCTTAAATTATCTTTCAAAACAACAATGCCCTGTACCGTTTTGCATGGTACAGGGCATTCTTATTTCTACCAGATGGATTATATCGTTCAAATATCACATATCCGAACGGGAATATGCGTTCTTCATATTGCTGCTCAACTCAAACAACACCTTATCCAGCGTGTCGGCGGCGCGGGCCTTGACCTCAGCGGCCAGGGCCTCGTTGGCCTCCTGGCGCAGGGCGGCGCGGCGGTCGGGGTCGGTCTCGGCCAGCTGCTTTGCGTCATACTGATTCAGCAGGGCACGGCAGGCGGAGAGCACCCCCGCTCATAGCGCTCGACATGGAACACCGACTTGCCATAGGAAGCATCCGCCATCGCAGCGATCATCCGGCTGACCCAGTAGAAGCTGTCGGTGGACACCTCACCGGTGGTGCCGGCCAGATAGGCCGGGGTCGTCTCCACATTGGCGTAGAAGGGCACCATGGCGTTCAGGGCATTGGAGGCGTAGGCCACCCACTCCACTGCCTGCAGGTCGGCAGGCAGATCAGGCCGCAGCTGGATCAGCGCCACAAAGTCGTTGCGGTTGATGCCGATGGAGCGGTAAACGCCCCGGTTCTCTGGCACCGTAGCTTGCATACGGATCGTACGGCGTGCCCTGATAATGGCTGGACAGCACATATTTCACGTCCTCGGGGGTGATCTTCTTCTCAGGCACCATGCACCAGGGCAGGTCGTCGGAAGCCGGGGTATAATCGGCATCGGGGCCATCCCAGACCCAGGTGGTGGGGTTCAGGGTACGCAGCATATACCAGGCGCGGGGCGTGTTATACACATGGTCAGAGTCGTCGTGGCTGCCAAAGGCGGCACGAGGGTCGAACACGCCGTCCTGTGCCAGGTCGAGGTGATACTTTGCAATGAACTCCCTCAGGTCAGCCGAGCAGAGGTGGTTTTCCTGCGCGCCAAAGGCATCGTCCAGATCAAAGGCATCAATGCCCAGCTGGTTCGGCATCACCACATAACTGTCATCGGGCACACGGCGTGCCATCCAGTGATGGCCGCCGATGGTCTCCAGCCACCAGATCTCGTTCACGTCCTGGAACGCGATGCCGTTCATCTCGTAAGTACCGTAGGTCTCCAGCAGCTTGCCCAGCCGCTCCACGCCCTCGCGGGCGGTGTGGATGTAGGGCAGCACCAGATAGACGATGTCCTCCTCGCCGATGCCGCCGGGCACCTCGGGCTGCTCCCCCCCTGGCAGGCTGGTACACCACCAGCGGGTCAGCGCCCAGCACGCGGGGGTTGGAGGTGATGGTCTCGGTGGCGGTCATGCCGACATTGGCGGCATTGACACCAGCTGCGGCCCAGATCCCCTTGCCCTCCACGGCGTTGGGCATGGCGGTCATCCGCATGGGGTCACCGGGCAGCGGAATCTCCACATGGGACAGCACCGGGCGGTAGACCGCCGGATGCTCCTCAGGCTGGACCACCACGAATTTCTTTGCCGTGAAATGGCCGGAACCGGAATCGTCGTTGCGGGCAATCATGGTGGAGCCGTCATAGGAGGCGTTTTTACCAACCAGAAGCGTTGTACATGCCATAATATCTTCTCCTCCGAATCGAAGTATTTGTCTCTCGGTTTGCCTTGACTGATTGTAATCCTTTTTGTTTCAAAAGGCAAGAGGGCTTACCGGAGCCGTTCCCCGTTTTCCTCCGGGGCCGGAGCAGCTGCCGGGGCGCAGTCCCGGCCAAAGTAGAGCGCCACCTCGCCGATCTTCTTTTTTCGCAGCAGGAAGAGAGTCGGGATAAGATAGATCAAGATCGAGAGCATCATGCTGGCATCATAGCCCGAAATGCTCTCGGCCACGTCCTCCGTGCCGTACAGGCCGCCCACCAGCATAGAGGCAATGTCCATGGCCCCGTGCAGGAACACCGTGACCCACAGGTTGCCGGTGCGGAAATAGATGGCTGCGAACAGCGTGCCCAGCGATGCCGCAAAGACACACTGCATCAGCACACCGAAGGGAGCGCTGGACAGCAGATTGGTCAGGTGGGCCGCGCCAAACAGCAGGCCCGACAGCAGACAGGCTTTCCAGACCCCCGCCCTGCCGGTGCCGAAGCGCTCCAGCAGGCTCTGGGCAATGACCCCGCGGAAGATGAGCTCCTCCGCCACGCCCACCAGTGCCATGCTCAAAAAGAAGCTGAAGATGCTGAACACAGGCTGCAGCTGGCCATCCTCGGGCATCCCGAACATCAGCTTGGTATACAGGCTGTAACCGATGAGCACCAGCGGATACATTCCCACCAGCAGCCCGTTGAAAAAGCCGCTGCCCCGGCGGCGGAGCAGGTACATCTTACCGGTGCGGCCCAGAATGACCAACGCCACCACCGTGCCCACCGCCTCCTGCACGGCGCTGAGGAAGTAGGAGTCCACCCGTTCCAGATCCACCCCAAAGAGCACCAGTGCAAACACAATGAGATAGGATGCCAGCAGCAGGCTGCCCAGAAACAGCACCTCGGATAAAACGCAGAAGCCGACGGGATGCTTTGCGCGCAGACGTTTCAGCATAAAAAATATCCTCCTGAATCTTAGTGGCTCTATTCTAACATACTTTGCCGGAAAGAGAAAGTTTTTGGCATTTTCTGCTCAGGCGAAAAATCTCAAAAAAGTGTTGACAAGACCCGGGCCGTATAGTATAATATCCCTTGTCAGCGGCGAGCTTCAAAGCTGACGACAACAGAATGATGGGGATTTGCATAGTGGTAGTGCGGTAGACTCTGACTCTACTTGTGGGAGTTCGATTCTCTCATCCCCAACCAGAAAACCGCAGTCGCCTTCCGGCTGCGGTATTTTCGGGGCATAGCGCAGTTGGTAGCGCGCCTCGTTCGGGACGAGGAGGCCGTGGGTTCAAATCCCGCTGCTCCGATCGAAAAAGAGACATACTTCGGTGTGTCTCTTTTTTTACAAAATTTTTTCTTGACACATTTCCCCTTTGGGAATACTCTTATAGTACCAGATATCCCCTGCTCTGCGGCGGGAAAGATCAAGAGGAAACGAGGGATTTGTGAGATGAAAAAACGTGTTGGCATCCTGACCTCCGGCGGCGACTGCCCAGGCCTGAACGCAACCATTCGCGGCGTGGCAAAGGCACTGTATGCCCGGATGGGTGATAATGTGGAGATCGTGGGCATCCTGAACGGCTACCACGGCCTGATCAACGGCGAGTACAGGGAGATGTGCGAGGATGACTTCCGCGGCATCCTGACACTGGGCGGCACCATTCTGGGCACCAAGCGCACCCCCTTCAAACTGATGCGCGTGGTCGAGGATGACAAGATCGATAAGGTCGCGGCCATGAAAAAGACCTACAAGGACGCAAAGCTTGACTGCCTGCTCTGCCTGGGCGGCAACGGCACCCACAAAACCGCCAACCTGCTCTCGCAGGAAGGCCTGAACATCATCGGCCTGCCCAAGACCATCGACAACGATATCTACGGCACCGATGTAACTTTTGGCTTTCACACCGCTGTGGACATTGCCACCGAGGTCATCGACCGCATCCACACCACCGCCGGCAGCCACAGCCGCGTGATGTGCATCGAGATCATGGGCAACAAGGCCGGCTGGCTGACCCTCTACTCTGGCATTGCAGGCGGCGCGGATATCATCCTGCTGCCCGAACAGCCCTACGACATCGACCGCGTCTGCGAGGCCGTGGAGCGCCGGGCAAAGCGCGGCTCCAACTTCTCCATCATCGCCGTGGCCGAGGGTGCCATGAACGTGGACGAGGCCAAACTGAAGCGCAAGGAGTGGGCCGCCAAGCGCGCCGAGGCCGGTTACACCACCGCCACCAACCGCATTGCCGCCGCCGTCCAGAAAAAGACTGGCATGGAGACCCGGGTCTGCATCCCGGGCCACATGCAGCGCGGCGGCAGCCCAAGCGCCTACGACCGCGTGCTGGCCACCCAGTTCGGCAGCTACGCCGCCAAGCTGGTGGAGATCGAGCAGTACGGCGTTACGGTGGCTCTCGTGAACAACCACGTCATCTCCAACCGTCTGGAGGATATCGCCGGTAAGACCCGCAATATCCCCGAGGGCTGCGAGCTCCTCACCGTGGCAAAACGCATGGGGATCAGCTTGGGCTGAGAAATCTTTCCGGCATGACCGCAATCTTCTTCCCGGTTTATCCGTATTCCAAGTGTAACAAAACCTCGTGGAAGGAAGTGTCTCTCCATGAAAAAAATCCATAAGTTCTTTTCTAAAGATTTGCTCCATATTCTTGGTGCTGTTGGGATTTTTGTTGCTTTTCTGATTTCTATCGCCTATAAGCAAGTTGGAATCGGGGCACTCATAGCTGCGTGGCTTATTGCTATCGCAATTATCGGGGTAGCATGGATTACAGACATCCGCAAAGCAGACCTGCTGAAAAACGGAAAGATTGTTTCCGGAAAAGTTACTGCAGTAAAAAGGGTTCACATAAAATTCCACATGAGTACCTATCACCTTGCTGATGAAGATGTAATTTATCCTTGGGTGATCCGGTACCAATATAAGATTGGAAAAGACACTTATTATGGACAGTCCCATTGGTTTTGGTTCAACCCTCTCGTGAGCAAGGGAACACCTATAAAGGTGACTATTGATCCTCAAAACCCAGAAAGAAGCATTGTTGCTGCATGGGAAAGTTAATAGATTGTTTCTTTCCTCTATGATGACGGAAATTCCAAAGGAGCACAATCTCCTTTGGCACACGATTTTGGTACAAAGTCCAGTATGTTACACCTCGATAGAGGTGTGCCGCTCCCAGACACAAAAAAGTCCCATGGCCAACACCTCGGCGGTGTGGTCATGGGACTTAATGCTTTTTAGGCCTAGCGGAGTGAACAGTAACCAATCCTGACATCCAGTTGCCGTGTCATTTGTTGAATACTGTTTTACGAACAGTCTGCGGATGGACGTTCCCTCTTTTCAATATACCGAACAAGAACTTACTTATTCTTGTACATTTCCTCGTAGTATTTCTGGTAGTTGCCGCTGGTGATGTGCTCCATCCACTCCTCGTGCTCGAGATACCAGTCGATGGTCAGGACGATGCCCTTCTCGAACGGGGTCTCGGGGTACCAGCCCAGATCGTTCTTGATCTTGGTGGGGTCGATGCCGTAGCGGCGGTCGTGGCCCAGACGGTCGGCAACGTGCTTGATCAGATCCTCGCTGATGCCGTCGTCCTTCAGGCGGTCGTGCAGCTGCTCGATGATGGTCTTGACGATGAAGATGTTGGGGCGCTCGTTGTGGCCGCCCACATTGTAGACCTCGCCGATCTTGCCGCCGTTGCAGACCATATCGATGGCCTTGCAGTGATCCTCAACGTACAGCCAGTCGCGGATCTGCATACCGTCACCGTAGACAGGCAGCTGCTTGTGGTGCTTGACGTTGTTGATCATCAGGGGATCAGCTTTTCAGGGAACTGATAGGGACCGTAGTTGTTGGAGCAGCGGGTAATGTTGATGGGCATACCGTAGGTATCGTGGAATGCCATAACGAACATATCAGCGCTGGCCTTGGAGGAGGAATAGGGGCTGTGGGGGCACAGCGGGGTGGTCTCCATGAAGAAGCCCTCGGCACCCAGAGCGCCGTAGACCTCATCGGTGGAGACCTGCAGGTACTTCTTGCCTTCCTTCCAGGTCTTGGCACCGGCATCGTACCAGGCTTCCTTGGCACGCTGCAGCAGGTTCACGGTGCCCATGACGTTGCTCTGGACAAAGATCTCGGGGTTCGTGATGCTGCGGTCCACATGGCTCTCAGCGGCAAAGTTGATGACATAATCGAAATCGTACTTTGCAAACAGGCTCTCCACCAGCTCCTTGTCGCAGATGTCGCCCTGCACGAACACATGGCGGGGGTCACCCTCCACGTCCTTCAGGTTCTCCAGATTGCCCGCGTAGGTCAGCTTATCCAGGTTGACCAGCAGGATCTCGGGGTACTTCTTGAGCATATAGTGGACAAAGTTGGAGCCGATAAAACCGGCGCAGCCGGTGATCAGATATTTTTTCATACTACTCTCCTGCATTTCAGACTTTTTCCTCTGTACAACCTCTCCGTCAATGCTTCGCATTGCCACCTCCCCTATTAGGGGAGCTGTCGAGCGAAGCGAGACTGAGGGGTTTAATTGACCTTTACTTCATTCCGTTCTCGCCGTCCCAGTGCTCAAAGAAGCAGGCCAGGGCCTCTTTCCAGTCCCGCACATCGTTGCCCACGGTGCAGCGGAGCATCCGGTTGTCCAGTGCGCTCCACTTGGGGCGGTCGGCGCTTTCGGGATGCTTTGCCTTGTACTCCTCGCTGGTGCAGGGAGCCACAGAGGCATCCACACCAGACAGGCGGATGATCTCGGAAGCAAAATCGTACCAGGAGCAGATGCCCTCACCGGTGCAGTGATACAGGCCGTACTCATGGGTCACGCAGAGCTGCAGCAGCTCATGGGCCAGGTCAACCGCGTTGGTGGGGTTGCCGCACTGGTCGTTGACCACCTCCAGCTTGCCGAATTTCCGGCCGGCGTTGACGATGGTCTTGACGAAGTTCTTGCCGTAGTAGCTGTACAGCCATGCCGTGCGGACGATGAAGTGGCGGTGGCAGAACTGCTCCACATACTTTTCGCCCATGAGCTTGGTGGAGCCGTAGGCGCTGATGGGGCCGGGGATGGTGGCCTCGTCCTGTGCAATGCCGCCGTTCTCACGGCCGGAGAACACATAGTCCGTGGAGACATGCACCAGGCGGGCACCGGTCTTTTCGGCGGCCTGTGCCAGATTGCGGGGGCCCAGAGCGTTTGCCTTGAAGGCTGCGTCGTGGTTTACCTCGCAGCCGTCCACGTTGGTGTAGGCGGCGCAGTTGATGATGACATCCGGGCGGTTGCGGCGGATGAACTCATCCACCATCTTATAGTTGGAGATATCCAGCTCCGGCAGGTCCACCGGGATCACGGTGGCGTTCATCAGCTTTTCGGGAATGGGGCCGATCTCGCTGCGGCCCTCCCGCAGCTGCTTGATGATCTCGGTGCCAAGCTGGCCCTTGCAGCCGGTGACGATGATTTTCATGGGTGATTCCCCTCCTGCATCAATATCTCAGTTTTCCATCGGCCACGTTCTTGAGGTGCTGGCCGTAGGGGCTCTTACCATAACGGGAAGCGCTCTCCAGCAGGGTCTCGCGGTCGATCCAGCCATACTTGAAGGCGATCTCCTCCGGGGCGCTGATCTTGATGCCCTGACGCTTCTCCACCATGCGCACGAAGTCGGCGGCATCCACCAGGCTCTCCATCGTGCCGGTGTCCAGCCATGCAAAACCGCGGCCCAGCAGCTGGACATCCAGCTCGTCCTTCTTCAGGTACATGTCGTTCAGGGTGGTGATCTCCAGCTCACCGCGGGCAGAGGGCTTGACCTGCTTTGCCATCTGCACCACTTCCTTGTTGTAGAAGTACAGGCCGGTGATGGCGTAATTGCTCTTCGGGTGCTCGGGCTTTTCTTCCACGCTCAGCACCTTGCCGTTCTGGTCAAATTCCACGATGCCGAAGCGCTCGGGGTCCTGCACATAGTAGCCGAACACAGTGCAGCGGCCCTTGGTCTCTGCATTGGCGGCGGCAGTCTTGAGGATCTTGGAGAAGCCGTTGCCGTAGAAGATGTTGTCGCCCAGGATCATGGCGCAGCAGTCGTCGCCGATGAACTCTTCGCCCAGAATAAAGGCCTGTGCCAGACCATCGGGAGAGGGCTGGACCTTATATTGCAGATGGATGCCATACTGGCTGCCATCGCCCAGCAGCGCCTCAAAGCGCGGCGTATCAGTGGGGGTGGAGATGATCAGGATATCCTGAATGCCCGCCAGCATGAGGGTGGACAGAGGATAGTAGATCATGGGCTTATCGTAGACAGGCAGCAGCTGCTTGCTGGTGACCATCGTCAAGGGATAAAGCCGGGTGCCGGCACCGCCGGCCAGAATAATGCCTTTCATAATTTGTGCACTCCTTTATTTGTATTGAAAAAGTTGTGCAGCTATACGGGGTGAAACGCTCACCTCGTAATATTCAAAGCGGAGCTGCGTCCGCTGTCAACAAAGTTACAGGGTAAAAGTTCTGGCCGCGCGGGGCGGCATCAGATAGTTTTACACCTTATTCTACTCTCAAATCGAAAAAAAAAAGCAAGAAAAAACGGCCTGTTCCAGAATTTTTTCCGGAACAGTCCGTCAAACAGAACCGTTCAGCCGCCCACGGCGGCAGCACATCGCGATGGTGGAGCGTTTCTTACCACTTGAAGCCCCACTTATGGAAATACTTCAGCAGGTTTCCCGTCTGCCAGAGGGCGGGCTTGAGATCCCGGTGGGCAGCGCGGTGCCAGGCGTGGATGGCGGTATACTGGGGCACCAGATACACCTTGCCCCCGGGTGCGCATCTTCTGGGTAAGGTCCGCATCCTCCACATACATGAAGTAGCTCTCGTCAAAGCCGCCCACCGCCTTGAAGGTGCTGGTGCGCACACCAGAAAAAAGCTGCCGGTGCAGAACTCGATCTCGATGGGCCTGGTCAGGTCCTCATCCAGCATCAGGTAGTGGTCGTTCTGGCCTTTCCAGAAGCTGAGCCGGGGCAGCTGGCGGTAGAGCATGGGCCGCAGGGCGCACCGGCGCAGGGGCAGCTGCTGGGGCTTACCGTCCGGGAACACCAGCGAGGGCCGGGCCATCACGGCATCCGGGTGGGCGGCCATCCAGTCGGCCAGATCACTCAGGGTATCAGCGGTCAGCTGGATATCCGGATTGAGGATAAAATGGAAATCGCTGTCCAGCTCGGGCAGGATCATATTGTGGCCGGTGCCAAAGCCGCCGTTCTCGGTGCGGCAGTGCACCACCACCTGCTGGCCCGGACCTGCTGCCAGCAGGCCGTCCGCCACGGCCTGCTCCAGCTTTTTGCCGCTGCCGTCCGGGCTGGCATTGTCCACCAGATACAGGGTCACCGGGTAGCGGCGTGTGCAGTGTAGCACCGTCTGCGCCGCCTTCAGCGCCTCGTCATAGCCGTTGTAAACAACAATACAAGCAGAGAGTTTCATCAATTCACTCCAAAGGCAGGATCTTCAGCGCGAAGTCCTCACGCTGGATATCAAAGTTGGGGTTGGTGCAGGGATCACCCGCGGCCAGCAGGTCTCCCCAGCGGGCCTGGAAGCGGAGCACCTCGCCCTGGAAGCGCTTCTGCTTTTCGGGGTTGTCCTCGGTGCCGCGGCTCTTGCTCTCGTAGTGGTAGAGCTGGGCAAAGGGGGTAAACACGTTGGTGTAGCCCGCCTCCCGCACACGGACACAGAAATCCACATCGTTGAAGGCCACGGCATAGCTCTCGTCCAGGCCGTTCATCTCATCATAGATCTCTCTGCGGATGAGCAGGCAGGCGGCGGTATCGCCGTAAACATCCTGCACATAGTTCAGCCGCCCCATGTAGCCATCGGATGCCGCCGGAAAATACTTGTGCAGGTGGCCCGCCACGCCGCCGATGCCAAAGCCGATGCCAGCGTGCTGAATGGTGTCATCGGGGTAAAGCAGCTTTGCACCCACACAGCCCACCCGCTTCTGCTGGGCGTACATGACCATTTCCTCCAGCCAGTTGGGGGTGATGACCTCAGTATCGTTGTTGAGCAGCAGCAGGTATTCGCCGGTGGCATACTGCTCGCCAAAGTTGTTCAGGGCGCTGTAATTGAAGCCCTTGCCCTCCCAGGTCACGACCTTGAGGTTGTCCGGGTGTTCCTTCTGCATCCGCTCGTAGGCGCGGAAAGTCTCGGGCTGCTTGCTGTTGTTCTCAATGAGGATGAGCTCAAAATCCGGGTAGGTGGTGCGGGCATAGATGGAATCCACGCAGAGCTCCAGATCCCGGATGTGGGCGCGGGTGGGGATGAGGATGCTGACCCGGCCCGGGTGCTCAATGGTGTAATCGGTCTTGTAATAGCCGGAGTGCCGGGGATGAGGGCAACATCGTCCACAGCGATCCCGCAGCGGGCATAGTGGGCCTTGAGGGCCGCAATGCCTGCGTCGATGCAGTAGGTCTTGGCGGAGATATCCGCCGCCGTGCTGCCGGGGCTGGAGCGCCAGTAATACAGGGCATGGGGAATGTGAACGATCTTCTCAGCCTGCTCCGTCAGGCGGAGGAACAGCTCGTAATCCTGGCTGCCGTTGTACTCCATCCGCTCGCCGCCGCCGGCCCGCTCCATCAGGGCGCGGCTGAACACGGTCAGGTGGCAGATGTAGTTATTGGAGCGGAGGTTGTCCAGCATGAAGTCGGGCTTGAAGTGGTAGAGCACCACATGCTCCGGCTTCCCCTCAAAGGTCGCCTCGTCGGTGTAGATAAAGTCAGCCTTCTGCTCGGCAATGGCCCTGGCCGCGTACCACAGGGCGCAGGGATGCAGCAGGTCATCGTGGTCCAGCAGGGCGATATACTCACCGGTGGCCATCTCAAAGCCCCTGTTGGTGTTGCCGGGGATCAGCTCATTCTTTTCCAGCTTCTGATACCGGATGCGTGCATCGGCCTTCGCACGGGCCTGCACATGCTGGCCTACGGCCTCGTCCTTACCGGCATCCACGCAGCAGAGCTCCCAGTTCTTGTAGGTCTGGTTCACCACGGAATCCAGCATCTCGTCCAGGAAATCCAGCGGGGTGTTGTACAGAGGCACCACGATGCTGATCTTGAGACCGGCAGGCTGATCGTTCGCCTGCCTGACCAGCAGCTCCACCGGGGCAAAGCGGTCGGCCCGCAGGAGGTTTCCCGGGAAGAGGGCGGCATACTCCCGCCTGGCGCGGGCGTGCTCCCGCACTCCCGAAATGCCGTCCCGGCGCAGCTCACCCAGCAGGACGAAAAGCGGGAAGGTGTGCCAGATCTGGCGGCTCTTGCTGACAACATACCGCATGGGCCAGGTCAGCTTCCAGAAGGTAGAGCTGGTCACCTCGTTCAGGGTCTTTTCCAGGTTCTTGGCATGGCTGCGGCTCAGGGAAAGATCGCTGCGGAGCCGCTCAATGAGGGCGGCTTCCTCGTTGCAGGTGCGCTCGGCACGCACCATCCGGTCGCGCAGGAGAGCCAGCTCCTTCTCAGAGCCCGCGATCATCTCGGCGGTGGCAGGCTGGACCGTGCAGTACAGGGCCGACTGCTGGGCACGGCCCCGGCTGCGCCAGCGGAAATCCCGGTAGTAGCCCCGGCGGGCCAGTTCCTCAGCCCAGCCCGCAGCCACGTTGCTGCCGGTAAACACCAGCAGCACCTGTCCGGGCAGCTGCGCGGGCATCTCCACCCAGGCGGGGTCCTCCACCACCAGCAGGTCTGCCTGCCGGGCAGCCACTGTAAAGGGGTTGGCATCCACGCCCGCCCGGTGCAGGGCCTTTTCCAGTGCCGGGGTCTCGGCGTTCAGCACCGCAGCTGTTGCCGGGGCCAGCTCCTCCGCAATGCGCTGTGCCAACAGGCGGCAGCGCTCCATGTCCTGCTTTGTTTCCTTTGCTTTCTCCAACTGCATTCCGACTTCTCCACTTCACTGGGCCATTCCACCGCCCAGACGCATTTTTACAAACTATAATAGTATACCAGATTTCGTCCCGTTTGAGAAGCGCTTTTCCGCATTTCCTGCGCTTTCCGGTGCAAAATTTATTACAGCCCCAGCAGGCTCCACAGCCAGCCGAACAGGCCGCCGTTCGAGCTGCCGCTGCCCACCGTGCCAAAGGACACGCCGGTATAGTAGTGGCGCAGGATGTCCCGGTAGCCCATGCCCTGCTCCTGCGCATAGCCCACCATGCCGCACTGGCTCATGCCCACACCGTGGCCGAAGCCATAGTAGTTCATGCAGGGGGTACCGTTCTCGTCCGCGCTGAAATCAAAGCAGTAACGGGAGGAAACGAACTGGCCGATGTAGCGGTAGCTCTTTCCGTTGGAGACAAAGGTATTGTACCGGACAAAGCCGCCCAGATCCTTATGGGTGGTGTCGGCGCTCTCGTAGGGCTGGCCGGTCTTGCTGTCGTTGTACTCGGTGTAGCGGTAGTCCTTGCCGATGACCCGGCGCATCAGGTTGTGATACTGCTCCTCGTAAGGGCTTTCCACGCTCTGCAGATAGGGCACATCGGTGCCCCAGGCATCCAGACCGGAGCAGGTGCCGTACACGCCGGTCTGGGTGTTGTACCCCGCGCTGGCCGACCACACTGCATCGATGACGCTGCCGTTGCAGGTCAGCACCTCGTCCTTGACCTCAGAGACTGCCCTGCGGATGGCGCTGCGGGCAGAGGAAGGATCTGATCCACGGGGGTGTACACCAGCGCGTTGGCCGAAGAGCCGTATTTCTTGTGGTATTCCAGATAGGAGTGGATGGCCACCGCCTGCGCTTTCCACGCCTGCTGTGCCGCCGCGTCACTGACATAGCTGCCGATGGAGCCCAGCTCGGTGTAGGTGATGCCCACCAGACAGTCCTCAAGATCCAGGGTCACGTTCCGGCGCAGGCCCTGCCCCTTGACGTTCAGGTAGGGCATGGTGATGGTATCGCCAGAGCCGAAGAGCCAGCTCAGGCAGTTTTCCTCCTCGTCCGGGATCAGAGTAGTGTTGGCACCGCCCATGGTGGTGGCACCGGCGGGCAGGGTGTCCCCTTCCGCTGCAAAGGTGGCAGGCACTGCCATGCAGAGCAGCACCACCGCCAGCATCAGCGCCGCACACCGGCGCGCAAACTTCGACATCCGTTTCAAGTTCCTTGTCCTCCTGCGTTCTGTATTTTATTCAGTTTAGCACAGTGCAGGGCCGCGGGCAAGGACTTGAATCAAGAAAACGCCGCCGGGCAGAGCCAAAATCTCCACTCGGCGGCGTTTCACTGTTTCTATCTTATGCTTCCTGTCAGCGGCTCTCCCCGCGCTGTGCAAGGCGGGAGAAGCGCTTCTCCTTTCGTCGTCCTTCTCGGCATCCTCAGCCGGGGCGGCGGGGGTCAGGCGTACCTCCGTCACGCGGCGCTTGGCGGTGCGGGTAACAACACCATCGTACTCGCCCAGGGTAAAGCGGTCGCCTACCTTGGGCAGATGGCAGGTCTTTTCCTGCACCAGACCGTTGACGGTATTGGAATCGATGTCCTCTTCCTCCGGCAGGTCCAGTTCCTCATACAGATCATCTACGCTGGCAGAACCGGACACCAGCCAGCTGCCGTCCGACTGCTTGCGGAAGTCCTCAGTGACCTCGTCGTGCTCATCCCAGATCTCACCCACCAGCTCTTCCAGGATATCCTCCAGCGTGATGATACCCTCGGTGCCGCCGTATTCGTCCACAACAACGGCCAGGTGGTGGTGCTGCTCCCGGAGGGTGCGCAGCAGCTGGGAGATCTGCGTGGAGCCCGTGGTATACAGGGTGGGCACCACCAGATCATCGATCTTGGTCGCCTTTTTCAGGCGGGCGATATAGAAATCCTTTTCATGTACCACACCAATGATGTTATCAATGGTGCCGTGTAGACAGGCAGACGGGAGTAACCGGACTCCGCAAAGGTCTGGGCCAGCTCTTCCAGCGAGATGTTGTCCTCCACGGCCACCACGTCCACGCGGGGGGTCAGGATCTCCTCCACCTCCACGTCATCGAATTCGATGGCGCTGCGGATCAGTTCGCTTTCCCGGTCGGTGAGTTCACCGTCGTTTTCGGCTTCGCTCACCATGGTCATCAGCTCACCCTCTGTGATGGTATCGTCCTCGCGGCTGTGGACAAAGTGGCCCAGCAGCTTTTTCCACTGGGTGAACAGCCAGGTCAGCGGGGTCATCAGGGCCATCAGGAGCACAAGGAAGGGCGAGACTGCCGTAGCCACCTTTTCCGGGATATCCTTGGCCAGGCTCTTGGGAGTCACTTCGCCAAAGATCAGCACGATGATCGTCAGCACAATGGTAGACATCGTTGCGCCCCGCTCTGCACCCAGCATCTGGGTAAACAGGATGGTGCCGATGGAAGCGGCGGCAATGTTGACGATATTGTTGCCAATGAGGATGGTGGAAAGCAGCTTATCGTATTGCTCCGCCATGGCCAGCACCCGGGCGGCGGAAGTGTCGCCTTCCTCAGCGCGGCTTTTCAGGCGTATCTGGTTCAGGGAAGAAAATGCGGTCTCGGAGGCGGAGAAAAAGGCGGAGAATGCCACCAGGATCACCAGCGCCACCAAGAGCGTAATACTGCCATCGTCCATAATAAAGGGAAATCACACTCAACTTTCTGTTTTTTATTAAAGAACGGACTCCCTCAGTCTGCTTCGCAGCCAGCTCCCTCAAAGAGGGAGCCTTGCCACGGTCAGCCTCCCTCACCGAGGGAGGTGGCATCGCGCAGCGATGACGGAAGAAGTTCTTTCCTAGGGATACAAAAATGTGCTTCCCACCGTGACTGTTTCGCGATGAAAAGCACATCAATGTTACTTGTTATAATATCATATTCCGCACCCCCATGCAAGCATTACAGCCGGCCAGAGAGGTACAAACTGGTAAAACTGTGGAAAATCATTTCAGCACAAGGGCATTTCCGTCGTAATCCACGGTCAGGGTGCTGCCCTCGGCATAGCGGCCCTGAATGATCGCCTTGGCGATCAAAGTCTCCACCCGGCTCTGGATGAACCGTTTGATGGGGCGGGCACCATAGACGCTGTCGTAGGCAGAATCGATGATGTAGTCCTTGGCGGCGGTGGTCACGTCCAGATTCAGATGCTTGCCCTCGTCCATGCGGCTGCGCAGGTCTGCCAGCTGCAGATCCACGATCTTGCGCATCTCGTCCTTGGTCAGGCTCTTGTAGTAGACGATCTCGTCCAGACGGTTCAGGAACTCGGGGCGGAACTTGCTCCTCAGCAGCAGGTCGATCTGATGCTTTGCCTCGTCGCTGAGTTCGTTGGAACCCTGTGCCCGGCGCTGCTCCAGATCGTTCAGGATGATGTCACTGCCCAGATTCGAGGTCAGGATGATGACCGTGTTCTTGAAGTCCACGGTACGGCCCTGGCTGTCGGTGATGCGGCCATCGTCCAGCACCTGCAGCAGGATGTTGAACACATCGGGGTGGGCCTTTTCCACCTCATCGAACAGCACCACGCTGTAGGGTTTGCGGCGGACAGCCTCGGTCAGCTGACCGCCCTCCTCATAACCCACGTATCCCGGAGGCGCGCCGATCAAGCGGCTGACGCTGAACTTCTCCATATACTCCGTCATATCGATACGCACCATGTTGCGCTCATCGTCAAACAGAGCCTGTGCCAGCGCCTTGGCCAGCTCGGTCTTGCCCACACCGGTGGGGCCGAGGAAGAGGAAGCTGCCGATGGGGCGGTTGGGGTTGGCGATCCCGGCGCGGCTGCGCAGGATGGCCTCGCTCACCTTGGTCACGGCCTCGTCCTGACCGATGACTCTCTTGTGGAGCACATCGTCGAGGTGCAGCAGCTTCTCGCGCTCGCCCTCTACCAGCTTCTCCACCGGGATGCCGGTCCAGCGGGCCACGATCCGGGCAATTTCCTCGTCGGTCACACGGTCACGCAGGAGGCTGTCCTCCTTCTTCTCGTTGGCCAGCTTTTCCTCCGCTTCCAGCTGTTTCTGCAGCTCGGGCAGCTTGCCGTATTTCAGCTCAGCAGCCTTGTTCAGGTCATACTCACGCTGGGCTTTCTCAATGGCGGCATTGGTCTGCTCGATCTGCTCACGCAGGGTCTGCACCTTGCCAATGGCATTCTTCTCGTTTTCCCACTTTGCCTTCATGCTGCGGAACTTATCCTGCAGCTCGGCCAGTTCCTTTTCCAGCTCATGCAGGCGGCTCTGGCTCAGGGCATCGGTCTCCTTTTTCAGGCTGACCTGCTCGATCTGCAGCTGGGTGATGCGGTGGGCCAGATCATCCATCTCGCTGGGCATACTGTCCATCTCAGTCTTGATCATAGCGCAGGCTTCATCCACCAGATCGATGGCCTTATCCGGCAGGAAACGGTCGGTGATATAGCGGTCAGAGAGGTTGCAGCGGCGATCAGCGCATTATCGCTGATCTTCACGCCGTGGAACACCTCATAGCGCTCCTTCAGGCCACGCAGGATGGAGATAGTGTCCTCCACTGTGGGCTCATCCACCTGCACCGGCTGGAACCGGCGCTCCAGTGCGGGATCTTTTTCGATATACTGGCGGTATTTGTCCAGCGTGGTCGCGCCGATGCAGTGCAGCTCGCCCCGGGCCAGCATGGGCTTGAGCAGGTTGCCCGCGTCCATGGCACCGTCGGTCTTGCCCGCACCCACGATGGTGTGCAGCTCATCAATGAAGAGGATGATCTTGCCCTCGCTCTTCTTGACCTCATTCAGGACGCTCTTCAGGCGCTCCTCAAACTCGCCGCGGTACTTTGCACCGGCCACCAGCGCACCCATGTCCAGGCTGAACACGGTGCGGTCCTTCAGGTTCTCGGGCACATCGCCGCGCACGATCCGCTGGGCCAGGCCCTCGGCGATGGCGGTCTTGCCAACGCCGGGCTCACCGATCAAGCAGGGGTTGTTCTTGGTCTTACGGGACAGGATACGGATGACGTTGCGGATCTCCTGATCACGGCCGATCACGGGGTCCAGCTTCTGCTTCCGGGCCAGATCGACCAGATCCTGGCCATATTTCTGCAGGGCGTTGTAGGTATCCTCGGGGTTGTCGTTGGTCACGCGCTGGTTGCCGCGCACGGCAGTCAGCTGCTGCAGGAACGCATCCTTCTTGATGTTGAAGGCGCGGAACAGCTCCGTGGTGTTGTGGGTCGGCTCATCCAGCAGGCCCAGGAACACATGCTCAACACTGACGTATTCGTCCTTCATGGCCTTGGCTTCCCGGGCGGCGGCACTCAGGACTTTATCCGTTGCCTGCGAGATATAGACCTTATCGGGGTCACGGCCGGAGCCGGACACCCGGGGCAGGGCCGACAGCTTTTCGGCCACGGCAGCGGCAAAGCTGCCCGGGTCCACGTTCAGCTTCTGCAGAAGCTGCGGGATCAGGCCCTGCTCCTGCGAAGCCAGGGCGTGCAGCAGATGTTCCGGCTCCAAAGCGTTGTGCTGGTACTCCACAGCCAGCTGCTGGGCAGCCTGCAGAGCTTCCAGCGTTTTCTGCGTATATTGATTGGTATTCATAGAATCGACCTCCATTCGTACCGGAAGTGTTATTTCAGCAGTCTTTCAGATCGATTGCCATTTCATTTTTAGCACTCTATCTGTTCGACTGCTAAAACTATACTCCAAACACCCCACTTTGTCAATAGGGTTTTCGATGGTACGGCAACAATTCACAAATTGTTTGCAAAAAAGCAAAACCCTCTTCGCATGGAAGAGGGCATTGGCTATACCTTGTGATAGGACGAGACTTTTTTCCAGTTTTCCGGAAAGCCCATTAAACTGAGCAGCGCCTTTTCTGTAATCTGGGAGTTCTCCTGTACCGCCTTTTGGATCAGGGCATTCAGCTTTCGTTTATAGGCCAGAAATTCCTCTGCCGGGAGCAGGTAACGCAATGCAATGACCAACGCAAAATAATCGCGCTTGCCCTGCGTGTAAGTAGTGCCGCGTTTGGAAATTTGAAGCTTCTGATGCATGGGCAGATCCGGGATATCCTTTGTTGCACAGCGGTATGAAAACAAGCGCTCGCCGTGTGCACATCGGTTTCGATCGTCTGCCAGCACTTCCAGCAGTCTGACGAGTTGCTGCTCATTGATACCCTCAAATTCACAGCTGACCGCAGTTTGCACCTGTGGTGCCGAAAGGTCATAGAACTTGGAAAGCGTGCCAAAGGTGAGAGCATTGACCAGAACCCAGAGCGGTACATTTCCATGAACCCGCTTATAATGTTCAAGGTAAGCGTGCTGGCTTTTCCGGGTAAGAAGCGGATTCAGATGTTTATCGATCAGCACCTGAATCCCAGCCCGGCGCTTAGGCGAACTTCCATTGAAATTTCCAGCATCCAGATAGGCCGTCTGCTGGTCGCCAAAGATGTCACAGAATGCATAGCTCAGCAAAGATCGGATGTGGCGTTCGACCTGCAGAAGATAATGCAGTGTCAGCTCCCGTAGGTGCTCATCAAAATGGTAGAGCGCCACAATATCATCCAGCGTCGTGCCATCGCGGTAATTGCGGGTCGTAGGATTTTTGAACAGTTCTTTATACCCCGTGATCAGTGCGTAGTAGCCGACCCGACGCAGTTCTTCTTTTGCCTTGGCATCGTCCGGAATAATAAGCTGTTTTTCTTTTAGCTTTGCAATCTGCTGGTCATAGGTCATAAATGGCTTTGGCATAGCAGCATCCTCTTATTATAAAACGAAGGGGAGCCCCGCAGGAGCTCCCCCCGATCGCAGGCCCCACAAGCTTCTGCAATCTAATCACTGATAACAGTATAGCAAAAAAAAGCGCTGATATGTCAATCCTTCTCTCAGCTCACCACTGCGCTCTCCGTCAGCGCATCGGTGACGGCATCCATCAGGGCGACCATGGTGCAGTAATTCTCACCGTAGGTGCCAGTGTAGGAGGAATAGGTATCGATCTGCTCCTGGGTGGGCACGATGTCCAGTGTCTCGGCCACTGCCTGATAGAGCAGGGCCTCCTTGGGTAGGTGGTGATGCTGTCGCTCATCCCCTCCAGCAGGGCATCGGCGTTCTCATAGCCAGCGGCGGTCTGCACAAAGCTGTCCAGATCGTAGCCGTAGTAGTTGGCCATGGTGTAGTAGTAGTTCAGGCACTGGTTCACCTGATAATCGGTGACCTCCTTGGGCAGCTCCTTGAAGGTGGAGTTTGCCAGCAGATCATCCATGATGGCGTTCTGCAGGTTGGTGTTGTAGAGCATCTTCTGGTAGAGCGCCTTCAGCTCCTCCACGGTGTGAACACCATCGCTCTCGCCGTAGTTCTCGGCCACCCACGCGTCGGTCAGCTCGGGCAGGACCTTCTCGCTGATGTAGTTCAGGGTAACGGAGAACACAGCCTTTTTGCCGCTCAGGACAACGGTGTTGCCCTCGGAATCGGTAGAATCGCTGTATCCCTCCGGGAAGGTCACGGTGACATCAAAGGTCTCGCCGGGGGTGTGGCCCACGATCTGATCCTCAAAGCCATCGATGAAAGTACCGCTGCCCAGGGTCAGGCTGTAGCCGCTGTAAGTGCCGCCGCTGAACGCAACACCATCCACGGAACCGGCATAGTCGATGTTGACGGTATCGCCGTCTGCTGCGGCACGGTCCGTCACCTGCTTCTCGGTGGAGTGGTCGCTGAGCAGGCTGTCGATCTCGCTCTGGACCTCCTCCTCGGTGGGCTCGATCTCAGAACGCTTGAAGGTAAGGCTTGCAAAGTTCTCGGGCAGGGTGACATAGTCAAGCGCCTTCACGCCCTCCCAGTAGCCGTTCTAGTCCAGACCGCTGCTGTAGGAGAAGTTCTCGTAGTCGTAATCTTCCGCGCTGCCGTAAACAGCGGCGGCTGTGCTGGAAGCGGCAGAAGAAGAATCAGCGGACTTGGAGCAGCCTGCTGCGCCCAGCACCAGCGCACCGGCGCAGAGCAGGCAGACCGCCTTTGTGATGATCTTTTTCAAAATAAAGTTCCTCCTGTTGGAACACCGGCATCCCGCCGGGTTCAGATTCGGGTCGCATAGTACAGACCTTATTATAAAGGGCAAAAGTGAAAAAGAAAAGAATTTTGCAGAAATTCCACAAATAGAGCGCCGGGTTTGTCCGACTTTTGCGGGGCACCGGCCGAAAAAGCGGCTTTTCCGGTGGAAATGCCCGCCCGGTTCTGTTAAAATAAAGGAGATACGAGAAACCCCGGCCGCTCCCTTCCGCGGGAAGCGCCCGATACAAACGGAGGAACACCCCATGGATTACAACAAAGCCGCCCTTGAAATGCACGAGACCCACCACGGCAAGGTGGGCATTACCAGCAAGGTGGAGGTCAAGACCCGTGATGACCTGTCTACCGCCTACACCCCCGGCGTTGCCGAGCCCTGCCGCAAGATCAAGGAAAACCCCGACGATGTTTATAAGTACACCTTCAAGGGCAACATGGTGGCCGTTGTCTCCAACGGCACCGCCGTGCTGGGCCTGGGTGACATCGGCCCCGAGGCCGGTCTGCCTGTGATGGAGGGCAAAGCCGTGCTGTTCAAGGAGTTCGGCGGCGTGGATGCCTTCCCCATCTGCATCGATGCCCACGATGCCGCCAGCGTGATCGCGGCCTGCAAGGCCATTGCCCCCACCTTTGGCGGTATCAATCTGGAGGATATCAAGAGCCCCGCGTGCTTTGAGATCGAAGAGACGCTGGAGCGGGCGCTGGATATCCCCGTGTTCCACGATGACCAGCACGGCACCGCCATCGTGGTGACCGCTGCCCTCATCAACGCCCTGCGCGTGGTGGGCAAAAAGATGGAGGACGTGCACATCGTCCTGAACGGTCCCGGCGCTGCCGGTACTGCCATCATCAAGATGCTGATGACCGCCGGTGCAAAGGATATCGTGGCCGTGGACCAGTTCGGCAGCCCTGTACAAGGGCTGCAACAGCGCCGAGGCCCACAAGAACTGGCTGGGCGAGGTGACCAACCCCCGCCAGATCAAGGGCGGCCTGAAGGAAGCCATCGAGGGAGCCGACGTATTCATCGGCGTGTCCCGCCCCGGCATCCTGACCACCGAGCTGTGCAAGACCATGAACAAGGATGCCATCGTCTTTGCCATGGCCAACCCCACCCCCGAGATCATGCCGGACGATGCCAAGGCAGGCGGCGTGCGCGTGATGGCCACCGGCCGCAGCGACTTCCCCAACCAGGTCAACAATGTGCTCTGCTTCCCCGGCCTGTTCAAGGGCGCTTTGAGCGTTCGCGCCCGCGACATCAACGACCAGATGAAGCTGGCCGCAGCCTATGCCATCGCTGACCTGATCACCGATGCCGACCGCAGCGAGGAGAACATCATCCCCGGCGCATTTGACCCCCGTGTAGCCGAGGCCGTGGCTGCTGCCGTGGCAAAGGCTGCCCGCGAGACCGGCACTGCCCGCCTGTAAAGGGAGGAACACGAGATGAGGAACATCTCCGCACAAGCCATCACCGACGCCGTAGCCCGGCTCTGCATCGAGGCCAACACCCGCCTGCCGCAGGATGTGCAGGCGGCGCTGGACAAGGCCCGGCAGGAAGAGCCCTGGCCGCTGGCGAAAAATACCCTCGACCTGCTCTGGTCCAACCTCACCGCCGCCAAAGAAGAACCTGCCCATCTGCCAGGACACCGGCATGGCCTGCGTCTTTGTGGAGCTGGGCACCGATGTCCACATCGACGGCAGCTTTGAAGCTGCCATCCACGAGGGCGTGCGCCGCGGCTACACCGACGGCTATCTGCGCAAGAGCATCGTGGCCGACCCGCTGCGCCGGGGCAACACCGGCGACAACACCCCCGCCCCAGCCATCACCGTTCATCTGGTAGACGGCGACGGCTGCACCATCACCGTGGCCCCCAAGGGCTTTGGCAGCGAGAACATGAGCCGCATCCAGATGCTCAAGCCCGCCGACGGCGTGGAGGGCTTCCGGAAGTTCGTGCTGGAGACCGTCCAGCTGGCCGGTTCCAACCCCTGCCCGCCCATCGTGCTGGGCATCGGCGTGGGCGGCAGCTTTGATAAGGTGGCCTATCTGGCCAAGAAGGCACTGCTCCGCCCGCTGGATGTTCCCAACCCCGACCCCTACTATGCCGGTCTGGGCGGGAGCTGCTGACCGCCATCAATGAGCTGGGCATCGGGCCCCAGGGCTTTGGCGGCCGGACCACCTGCCTGGGCCTTGCCATCGAGCAGATGCCCACCCATGTGGCCGGCCTGCCGGTAGCCGTGAACGTTTCCTGCCACGTCACCCGCCGCGCCAGCGCGGAACTGTAAGGAGGGGAGAAGCATGGAATACAGACTGACCACCCCCTGCACCGCCCAGGATCTGGCCCCCTCAGGGCAGGCGATACCGTACTGCTCTCCGGCGTGGTGTATACCGCCCGGGATCAGGCCCACAAGCGGATGATCGAAGCACTGGACCGGGGCGAACCGCTCCCCTTCGACCTTGAGGGCAGCGCCATTTACTATGTCGGCCCCACCCCGGAGCGCCCGGGCGAAGTCATCGGCTCCGCCGGCCCCACCACCAGCGGACGGATGGATGCCATGAGCCCCCGCCTGCTGGACCTGGGCAACAAAATTATGATCGGCAAGGGCAAGCGGGATGCCGCCGTCAAGGAAGCCGTTGTCCGCAACGGCGCGGTCTATCTGGCTGCTTTGGGCGGTGCCGGTGCGCTGATGGCCCAGAGCGTCAAGACGCTGGAAGTCATCGCGTGGCCCGACCTCGGCTGTGAGGCCGTCCGCCGTCTGACCGTGGAAAAAATGCCCCTGACGGTCATCCTGGATGCCCACGGCGGAGATCTGTATCTGGAAGGCCCGGAGGCCTACCGGAACCGCTGAAGAACAGCAGCCCCGGCTTCTGCTGAATGCTGTACATACGAAAAGGAGCTGTACCCCCCCGGAGTACAGCTCCTTTTGCATTGCATTCTTTCTGATCAGCTGCGCTTTGCCAGCAGAGCCTCGATCTTCTTGATGGGATCGATGATGCTGGAAACAGACATATCGTGGTTCAGTGCCACCACGAAGTAGGCAGCATACTTGGAGACATCCACGTCAACATACCAGTCGCGGGTCAGCAGCTCGGGCTGGCGGTAGGTCAGGTTGGTGCCCACAACGTAGGTCAGCTTGCCCTCAGCCACAGCCTTGTCGAACTTCTCCAGACCGCTGGTGAACAGGGGGAAGGTCGCGTTGGCGATGATGCGGCCTGCACCGCGCTCCTTCAGGTTGCCGGCAACCTCCAGCATGCTCTCGCCGGAAGCGATGATATCGTCGGCGATAAAGACAGTCTTGCCCTCAACGGAATCGCCCAGATACTCGTGTGCAACGATGGGGTTGCGGCCGTTCACCACGCGGGTGTAATCGCGGCGCTTGTAGAACATGCCCAGATTGCAGCCCAGCACGCTGGAGAAGTACATGTTGCGGTTCATGGCACCTTCGTCGGGGCTGACCACGATGAACTTCTCCTTATCAAAGCTGATCTCGGGGTTCTTCTTCAGCAGGCTCTTGAGCACCTGATAGGTGGGCATTGCATTGTCGAAGCTGAGCAGCGGCACAGCGTTCTGAACGCGGGGATCGTGGGCATCAAAGGTGATGATGTTGCGCACGCCCATGGTCTGCAGCTCCTGCAGGGCCACAGCGCAGTCCAGACTCTCGCGAACCACGCGGCGATGCTGACGGCCGCCGTACAGGCTGGGCATGATAACGGGCACACGGTGTGCCTTGCCGGCCACTGCCTGGATCAGGCGCTTGAGGTTGGCAAAGTGGTCATCCGGGGAGAGGTGGTTCTCGTAACCGAACAGGTTGTAGGTAACGCTGTAATTGCCCGGATCGATAACGATAAAGATATCGTCGCCGCGCACAGACTCCCTGACCAGGCCCTTTGCGTCACCGCTCTGGAAGCGGGGGCACTCGCAGGGAATGATAAAGCTATCCTTCTCCACGCCTGCGGACTTTGCCCATTCCACCAGATGCCGGTCGATCAGCTCGGTCAGCTCCTCTGCACCGGGGCAGGCCAGCAGACGCAGGTCTGCCACGCTGGGTTCCTGGAAAAATGCCATCGGATTGATCTCGTTGGACATACTTACAACTCCTTCAATGTTCCTGTTGTCTTGACGATGAAATCAGATGCTGAAAGCGCATATCTGTTCTTATTTTATCACAAAAACAGATTTCGACACACCTAATTTCTGTCTTGGAGCCATTTTCTGCGGCTTGCACAGCTGTTGTTCAAAAACACGTTGGAGACTGTGAGTTTCACACAAAAACCTTCCTTTTACCTTCCTCTTCCCTTTCCCCCTGCCTGCTGCCCGGTGGTTCCTGCGCACAAACCCACAGATTTTTCATGTTTCAGTTGGTTTGTTTTAACAAACTTTTAGGGATTACTTGCATCCCCCGGGAGAATGTGGTATTCTATAACAAACCGAACCGACGTGCGTTTTCAGCCCCGGGCCGGGAATCAAGAAGGCAGGAGGCCGATACCATGCAGATCCACCAATCCGCAGAAGATTATCTTGAAACGATCCTGATGCTCAACCAGAGGATGGGCCGTGTCCGTTCCATCGACGTGGTCAATGAGCTGGGCTATACCAAGGCAAGCGTGAGCATTGCCATGAAGAAGCTGCGGGAGAACGGCTATATCGCGGTGGACGGTGAGGGCAACCTGACCCTGCTGGAACCGGGCCGCGAGATCGCAGAGCGCATCTACAGCCGCCACCGCCTGCTGACCCATTTCTTTGTGCAGCTGGGCGTGGACGAGGAGATTGCCGCCGAGGATGCCTGCAAGGCAGAGCATATCCTGAGTGAGCAGACGCTGGAAAAGATCCGCGAATACGCTCTGCTCCACGACGCGCAGGACAGCGTAAAATAACCGGAATCATCAAAAAAATGAGACTGCCAGGCCTTGGCAGTCTCATTTTTTTTTTCTTTTAGTAGCTGTCCAGCCCAAGGCTGACATCCAGTGCCTGATTCACCCGGCGCTGATCCTCAGGCGTGATCTGCCCGGCCCGCTCGCGCAGGCGGTGCTTATCCAGCGTGCGGATCTGTTCCAGCAGCACCACACTGTCCTTGGCAAGGCCGGTATCTGCCGCCCGGATGTTGATATGGGTGGGCAGGCGGGCTTTGTCCAGCCGGGATGTAATGGCCGCTGCGATCACGGTGGGGCTGTGCCGGTTGCCGATCTCGTTCTGGACGATGAGCACCGGCCGGATGCCGCCCTGTTCCGAGCCCACCACCGGCGAAAGATCGGCGTAAAAAACTTCTCCTCTGTGTACCTCCATGGAATCTTCCCTCCCTGATCTTGGAGGATGCGCCCGCTATGTGGTGCGTTTTGCTCATCCTCAGTCGCTCTGCCTTTAGTATGAGCCGACTGCAGGGCCGCTATGCACGCGCGGGCTTATTCCATTGTATGCAGACGGGAAGTTCAGGTTTCCGTTTCCAGGATGCAGTACGCCATGGCCATGCCGCCTTCATGGCTCAGGGAGAGATGTCCCGCAGGCGGCGTGCTTCCACCCACTGGGCGCTCCGGCCGGAAAAGTGATAGGCCGGTGCCCCGCCGGGCAGGCGGACGGCTTCGATCTCGCAGAGGGAGAAGGGCTCCCGCAGACCAGTGCCCGCCGCCTTGAGGAAAGCCTCCTTGGCCGCAAAATCCGCCGCCGCGCTGGCCACGGTATGGGCGGTGCGGCGGGCCGTGCCCTCTTCCTCTGCCGGAGGCAGGCCCAGTGCCGCCTGCTCCGCCGGGCCGAACACCCGGCGTGCAAAGACCGCGCCATGGGGGCCCAGCAGGCTCTTTTCCATCCGCGCAATGCTGCACAGGTCGCAGCCGATTCCGTAGACCATGAAAAACCTCCTGAACGGGAAAATTCGCTCCGTTCTTTTTACTCAAATTTTCAAAAATTTTTAGGCAAAGTGTGCAAATTCCAGCTTGGAATCTTGAAGTCAGCGTTCATTTCGTGTACAATGGGCTATAAGTTCCAATGACCTCTCGGAACGGAATGCGAGAGGGATACCGAAGGGGGTGCATTGCGTGGGCGACGCGACTGCTATTTTTTCGATCCACGACAAAAAGGACTACGAGATTCACGAGATCGTACAGCAGGTGTACGATGCGTTAAAGGAAAAGGGCTACAATCCGGTCAATCAGCTGGTGGGCTATATCCTGTCCGAAGATCCTACCTATATCACCACATACAAGGGAGCCCGCTCCCTCATCCGCAAAGTTGACCGTGACGATCTGCTGCAGGCCATGCTCCGCAGCTACCTGAACGTCTGAGCCGCGCTTACACAAGTCCGCTGCCTCGCAGGAGGCGGCGGGCTTTTATTTTGGCCAGCAGGCAAAGATCTGGTTCACCACCGTCTCATACTCCCAGCCTTCCCGGGCCTTGCGCAGGGGCTTTTCCAGTGCGTCGGCCCATCGAAAAGGTGGATGAGGTAGAACCAGTGGGCCTTCATCCGGCTCACGGCACAGCTGGCCATCCCAAAGGCTTCGGTGTAGCCGTGATAGAGTTCATCATGGTAGCCGCGCAGTTCTTCCCGGGAAGCAGCAGGGCCGCCCACAGCCTTGCGCAGAAGAGCAGGGTCTGCAATGAGGCCCCTGCCCACCATGATGCCAGACAGTCCCGGAAATGCCGCTTCCAGTGCCCGCAGGTCATCCACAGTGGTCACATCGCCGTTGTAGCAGACCGGAGCAGTGCAGGCGGGCAGGCAGGCAGCAAAAAAGCCTCCCGGTCGGCCTGGCCGCGGTAGAGCTGTTTCATCACCCGGGGATGGATGGTCAGCTCGCAGAGGGGGTATTTGTTGTAAACGTCCAGAATCTCCCCGAACTCCTCCGCCCGGGCCACGCCCAACCGGGTCTTGACCGACACCGGCCCGCCTGCCTGTGAAAAGACAGCGTCCAGAAAGGCATCCAGCTTCTGCGGGTCCCGGAGCATTCCGGAACCCTTGCCCTTGGCTGTCACGGTGCCGGAGGGACACCCGAAGTTCAGGTTGACCTCGGTATAGCCCATCCGGCGAAGTTCCCCGATCATCCAGGCCGCAAGTTCGCCGTCCTTTGCCAGCAGCTGTGGGATGACCTGCACCCCCGGGTTGGCCGCCGGTTCCAGCTCAGCCATCTTCTTTTTGATGATGAGCACCCGGTTCTCCGGCGGCGAGAGAAACGGCGCATAGTACCGCACCGGGGCCTCCGGTGCACCGAACCAGCGCTGGTGGGCCTGCCGCCAGATGCGGTCTGTCAGCCCCTCCATCGGGGCGGCGTAGTAGTTCATAACAGTTCTCCTTGGAATTGATGGGTTTATTGTAGCACAAAAAAAGCCGCTGCGCAAAAATTTCTGCGCAGCGGCTTGTGGGGTTACAGCTTATTCAGCAAACAGCGGGGTGGACAGGTAACGGTCGCCGGTATCGGGCAGCAGAGCAACGATCGCTTCTTGCCTGCGTTCTCGGGGCGCTTTGCCAGCTCCAGCGCAGCCCAGACAGCAGCACCGGAAGAGATACCCACCAGAACGCCTTCCTTGTGGCCGATGAGACGGCCGGTCGCAAAGGCATCCTCATTGGTCACGGTGATGATCTCATCGTAGACCTTGGTATCCAGCACATCCGGCACAAAGCCCGCGCCGATGCCCTGGATCTTGTGCGCACCTGCAACGCCCTTGCTCATCACAGGAGAGGAGGCAGGCTCCACAGCCACGACCTTGACATTGGGGTTCTTGCTCTTGAGGTACTTGCCCACGCCGGTAACAGTGCCGCCGGTGCCAACGCCAGCCACAAAGAGATCGACCTGACCATCGGTGTCCTCCCAGATCTCAGGACCGGTGGTCTCGATGTGTGCCTGCGGATTGGCAGGGTTCACGAACTGGCCGGGGATAAAGGCGTTGGGGATCTCCTTTGCCAGCTCATCCGCCTTGGCAATGGCACCCTTCATGCCCTTTGCGCCCTCGCTCAGGACCAGCTCTGCGCCGTAAGCCTTCATCAGCTGGCGGCGCTCCACGCTCATGGTCTCGGGCATGACGATGATGATGCGGTAGCCCTTGGCAGCGGCCACAGCGGCCAGACCAATGCCGGTGTTGCCGGAGGTAGGCTCAATGATCACGGAACCGGGCTTCAGCTTGCCGGTGGCCTCGGCATCGTCGATCATCTTCTTGGCAATGCGATCCTTGACAGAGCCGGCGGGGTTAAAGTATTCCAGCTTGGCCAGAACGGTGGCCTTCAGGTCTGCTTCCTTCTCAATATGGGTCAGCTCCAGCAGCGGAGTGTGGCCAATCAGCTGATCTGCGGAAGTGTAAATCTTGCTCATAGTAAAAGTCCTCCCTCTGCGGGCGCAGAGCCCGGGATGTTATTCTGACGCATTCCATATTTCCTGTAAACCAACATGGTTTGTAGGTTTGATGGTATTATAGTCCTCTTTTCCCCCTTTGTCAATGGAAAAACGAAAAAGCGATTGAAAAGTTACAAACCCTGTTGTATAATAGGTTTGTTAATGAGAAGAGGACAACCCCACCATCCATGCCTGCGCATTGCCGCCCCTGACCGAGCGGCTGGCGCGAATCGTCTGAGGGGTTGATAAGGAGAAAAGCTATGATCGTTTCAACCAAGGGCCGTTACGCACTGCGCGTAATGATCGACCTGGCCGAACACCAGGCGGAGCGGTATGTGCCGCTGAAGGAGGTCGCCGAACGGCAGGAGATTTCGGAAAAATATCTGGAAAACATCCTGAAGGTGCTGGTGCAGAACGGCTTTCTGGAAGGTCTGCGCGGCAAGGGCGGCGGCTACCGGCTGACCCGCACCCCCGACCAGTACACCGTGGCAGAGATCCTGCTGCTGACCGAGGGCAGCCTTGCGCCGGTGAGCTGCCTTGTGCCCGGTGCTCCCGCCTGCGAGCGGCTGCCCAACTGCCGAACCTATGCGATGTGGAAGGGCCTGAACGACATGATCGCCGACTACTTTGGCAAGATCACTCTGGCCGACCTCGCCGCACCCGATCAGGCAGGGAATGATTATATCATCTAAATGACAGAAACAAAACAAAAAGGCACAAATCAGAGTTTTCAGAGCATTTATGCAACAAAAAAAGCCACGACAAAACCGCGTTTAGAAACGGTTCATCGTGGCTTTTCGTTATATCGGAGTGGCGAGACTCGAACTCGCGGCCTCCTGCTCCCAAAGCAGGCGCGCTACCAACTGCGCAACACCCCGTAAAAATGAATACTACCATACTATACCCTTTTTTTTGTGCATTCGTCAAGTGCGCAGAACGCAGAAATCTGCCCGGGGCACCAAAAACCACCCTTACTTTGTATTTTTGCCTTGAAGCAGAGCCAAAAATGGTGTATTATAAAGTGTATTGAAAGAAAGTGTAATTCCGGGCTGCGATGCCCTGAAACCAAGGGGGAAACCACTATGGCAGATAAAAACTTTTTGACGGAGATCATCGACGCTGACCTGGCCGAGGGTAAGATCAGCGAGATCCATACCCGCTTCCCGCCGGAGCCCAACGGCTACCTGCACATCGGCAGCGCCAAGGCCATCTACATCAACTGGTCCATCGCAAACCAGTATGGCGGCAAATTCAACCTGCGCCTGGACGACACCAACCCCGCCCGCGAAGGTGAGGAGTATGTCAACAGCATCATTGAGGATCTGCACTGGCTGGGCGCTGACCCCAACGGCGGCATCTTCTATGGCAGCGATTATTTTGACAAGTGCTACGAGTACGCCGAGAAGCTCATCTTGGAGGGCAAGGCCTACGTGGACGACCTGAGCCGTGAGGAGATGCGCGAGTACCGCGGTGCCGATGCCGGCAAGCCGTCCCGTCCGTCTCCGTGGCGTGACCGCACCCCGGAGGAGAATCTGGACCTGTTCCGCCGGATGCGTGCCGGTGAGTTTCAGGAGGGCGAAAAGACTCTGCGTGCCAAGATCGACCTGGCCAGCCCCAACATGAACATGCGTGACCCGGCCATCTACCGCATCAAGTATGCTGAACACCACCGCCAGGGCAATAAGTGGTGCATCTACCCCATGTATGACTTCGCGCATCCCATTCAGGATGCGCTGGAGGGCATCACCCACAGCATGTGCAGCCTGGAGTTCGAGAATCATCGTCCCCTGTACAACTGGGTCATCGAGAATATCTTTGGCACCGAGTTCCCCAAGCAGCGCGAGTTCGCCCGCCTGAACATGACCAACACCGTGATGAGCAAGCGCTACCTGCGCGAGCTGGTGGAAATGGGCATCGTGGACGGCTGGGATGATCCCCGGATGCCGACCCTGTGCGGCCTGCGCCGCCGCGGCTACACCCCCACCTCCATCTTCACCTTTGTCCGGGAGGCCGGCATCTCCAAGTCCGACAACCTGATCGACATGCGTCAGCTGGAAGCCTGCATCCGCAGTGAGCTGGACCTGACCGCCCAGCGCCGGATCGCCGTACTGGACCCTGTGAAGCTGGTCGTGGACAACTACCCCGCCGACAAGACCGAATTCTTTGAGGTGCCCAACAACCCCAACCGCGAAGCCAACGATACCACCACCCGCAAGGTTGCCTTTACCCGCGAGCTGTGGATCGAGAGCGAGGACTTTGCGGAGGTGCCGCCCCCGAAGTTCAAGCGCCTGACCATTGGCGGCGAGGTTCGTCTGATGGGTGCTTACATCGTCAAGTGCGAGAGCGTGGAGAAGAACCCCGATGGCAGCATCGCCGCCATCCACTGCACCGCCGACCTTGAGACCGGCAACGGCAACCCCGCCGATGGCCGCAAGGTCAAGGGCACCATCCACTGGGTCAGCGCTGACCACGCTGTGGATGCTGAAGTCCGCCTGTACGACAAGCTGTTTACCGAGGCTAACATGAACGCCATCCCCGAGGGCAGCGACTACAAGGATTACCTGAACCCCGAGAGCGTTGTGGTGCGCAAGGGCTGCAAGCTGGAAGAGAGCCTGAAGGATGCCAAGCCCGGCGAGAAGTTCCAGTTTGTCCGCACCGGCTTCTTCACCCCGGACAGCAAGAACCCCGGCGTGTACAACCGCGTGGTCACCCTGCGCGACAGCTTCAAGCCTGCAAAGTAAATCCTTTCAAAGGAGTACAAACAGATGAAAAAGCATCTGATCCGGAATGCGATCCTGATGGCTGTTGCCACCCTCATCATGGGTGTGTTCCTCAGCCTGTATATTGCCAATACCGGCACGGTTCCAGCTGCCGACAATGCGGCCGCCTCTACCGCTTCTTCACAGGCCGCACAGTAACCGCATCCCTCCCAACTGCTGCACGGCTCTGCCCGTGCAGCAGTTTTTTGTTAGGAGACCCTATGTTTATCGATATCATCCCGTTACAGAAGAACACCGCCCGCCTGACCCGTGTTTACGGCGACGCGCCCTGTGCGGTCCTTCCCGCAAGCGTACCGGGCCCGGAGGGCGAGGTGCTGGCCATCACCGAGCTGGGGGACTACTGCTTCTCTGAGAAGCCCAGAAGCCTGCCCGGGGCCGATGCGCTCTGCCGCTATGAAGTCGGCCCGGACGGCACCTGCACCCTTGTGCAGGCCTTTGGCCGCGACCTGACCGGACAGCATGGCCGCTATGACCTCGACTTCGGGGAAGGGGCTGCTGCCCCGGAGGAGCTGCACCCGGTGTGCGGCAATTTCGTGGAGGAGATCATCCTGCCGGACAGCCTGCAGGTCATCGGCAGCTGCGCCTTTTACAACTGCCGTAAGCTGCGGCGGCTCAGTGTGGGAGCCGGAGATCTGACCGTGGGCAGCGATGTGTTCTTGAACTGTTTTGCGCTGGCAGACCTCCTTGTCCGGGCCGCTCCTGAGGAAAAGACCGGCCTGTTCGCTCTTGTGAACAACATCACCGAGGCCGTGCGGGCACTGTTCTGGCTCCCGGATGAGGCACGTCCCCGGGCAGGGCTATGGTACCCCGCCTACTGGGAGGACGTAGAGGAAGCCCCGCCCACATCCTGCTTCACACCTTTTCGGGGCAGGGATACCATTACAGGCAGTGTTTTCTGGATGGAAAAATCCTTTCCGCAGAATATGATGCCATCTTCCCGGACGGCCACGCCGCCGAGGATCAGGGCGTGGCGGCCATGCTCTGCTTCGACCGCCTGCGCTGGCCATGGAACCTGACCGAAAAGGCAAAGGCCCCCTACCGTGAATTTCTGGCCGCTCACACCGGCCTTGTGCTCCAGCGCCTGCTGAAGGCACAGGATACCGACAGCATAAAGGATCTGCTGGCGCTGGATGTGCTGGATGCTGCTGCCTTTGCTGAGGGCGCAGCACTTGCCGCCAAGGCAGACAACGCAGCTGCCGCGGCGCTGCTGGCCGACGCAGAGCACAAAAAAGGGGTTCCGCCCCGAAAAAGCGGAGGTATGATTTTGATTTCTGAAAAAGAAAAATTCTTCGACCCCCGCAAGCCCTTTGCATCCAGACGGCCAGAGACCCACGAGGAGTGGCAGGCCCGGATGGGCGGCGAGGTGCTGGCTGTGGTGCGCAGCGGGCTGTACCTCGACTTTCGCTTTCTGGATATGGCGCTCAGTGCCCTGACCCCGATACCGGACGAGCGGTGCGGCGTGCTGGCCACAGACGGTGTGAACCTCTATTATCAGCCCAGCGCCCTGCTGCGGCTCTACCAGGAGAACCTAAAAATATCTCAATCGGTTGTATCTGCACACGGTATTCCACTGCGTATTCCGTCATCTCTGGCTCAAGGGCAAGCGGGATGCCCGGCTGTGGAATCTGGCCTGCGATATCGCCGTGGAGAATGTGCTGGACAGCCTGAATCGTTCCAGTGTCAAGCGCCCGCTGACCTGGGTGCGCCAGAACGCCTACGCCGCCATTGCCGCGGAGGGCAGGGTGGTGGCCGCTGCCCCGGCTTACCGATGGCTGGCGGGCCAGACCCCCGGCATTCTGCGCCAGCTGGAGCGGGAATTCTACACCGATGACCACCGCCTGTGGCCCAAGGATGCCCCCGAGCAGCCCCAGCAGATGCCCACGCCCCTGCCCCAGAAGACGTGGCAGAAGATCGGTGAGCGGATGCAGACCGAGCTGGACCTGCGGGACAAGGAAGCCGGTGACGGTGCCGATGCCCTGAAGCAGCAGGTCAAGGCTGCCAACCGCAGCCGCCGGAGCTATCAGGATTTCCTGCGGCGGTTCTGCGTGACCCGGGAGGAGGTCCACCTCGATCCGGATGAGTTCGACCTGAACTTCTACACCTACGGCCTGTCGGTCTACGGAAACATGCCCCTGATCGAGCCGCTGGAGACCCGGGAAAGCAAGAAGATCGAAGAGCTGGCCCTCGTCATCGACACCAGCTACTCCACCTCGGGGGAGCTGGTGCGGGCCTTTCTGGCTGAGACGTATACTCTGCTGAAAGGGCGGGAGAACTTCTTTCACCGGATGAACCTGCATCTCATTCAGGCAGACAACGCCATCCGGCAGGATCTGCTTATCCGTAACGAAGACGACCTCATCCGTGCCATGAACCACTTTGAGCTGCGGGGCGGCGGCGGCACCGATTTCCGGCCTGCCTTTGAATATGTGAACCAGCTCTGCGCCGAAAAGAAGTTCTCCAACCTGCGGGGCCTGCTCTATTTTACCGATGGCATGGGCACCTACCCGGCCCGCCGCCCGGCCTACGACACCGCGTTCCTGTTCCTGGGCGAAAAATTCGACGATGCCAATGTTCCTCCCTGGGCCATGAAGGTGGTTCTGGATGAGGATGAATTTTCAGGGCCAACGGCCCGGGCCGCATCGGCACTGGCCGACGCGCTGGCCGAAGAGGACGACCCTTACCGTGAATTGAACAACTCGTGAGGATGTGAACTTATGAATATCAAACGCGCCAAAGAAGAGATCGAACACACTGTCAAAGCCTACCTGGCCAAGGACACAATGGGTGAGTATGCCATCCCCTCCATCCGGCAGCGCCCCATCCTGCTGATGGGCCTCCGGGCATCGGCAAGACCCAGATCATGGAGCAGGCCGCCCGGGAGTGCGGTGTGGCACTGGTGGCCTACACCATCACCCACCACACCCGCCAGAGCGCCGTGGGCCTGCCCTTCATCCGGCAGCGCCATTATGGCGACAAGGATGTCTCTGTGACCGAATACACCATGAGCGAGATCATTTCCAGCGTCTACGCCAAGATGGAAGCCACCGGCCTGAAAGAGGGCATCCTCTTCATCGACGAGATCAACTGCGTTTCCGAGACGCTGGCCCCCACCATGCTGCAATTCCTGCAGTGCAAGACCTTCGGCAACCAGGCCGTGCCTGCCGGCTGGGTCATCGTGGCGGCAGGCAACCCGCCGGAGTATAACAAATCTGTCCGTGATTTCGATATCGTCACGCTGGACCGTGTCCGTCGGATGGACATTGAGCCCGACCTGCAGGTATGGAAAGATTACGCCCGCACAGCCCACATCCACAGTGCCATCCTGAGCTACCTCGATCTGCATCCCCAGAATTTCTACCAGATCAACGCCGATGTGGACGGCACACAGTTCGTCACTGCCCGCGGCTGGGAGGATCTGTCCAACCTGCTGGACACCTATGAATCGCTGGGCCTGCAGGCAGATGAAGCACTCATCCGGCAGTATCTCCAGCACCAGAAGATCGCAGAGGACTTCTCTGCCTATCTTGATCTCTATTATAAGTACCGTGATGACTACGGCGTAGAGGAGATCCTGGCCGGTCAGGTCAAGCCTGCCGTTTATGCCCGCCTGCTCAATGCACCGTTTGATGAACGGCTCTCGCTGGTCAGTCTGATCCTGTCCGGTCTGAACACCCGGTTCACTGCCTCCCGGCAGGCCGATGCCGTCGCCGATGCCTGCTATGCCTTCCTGCGGGAGGCCAAACAGGGCTTTTCCACCCTGCCTGCAGACATCCCGGATGGGGAGCTTACCCTGTTCGCTCAGATGGTCACGGACTATGATGCCGAGACCCAGCGCCAGCGTGCCGCCGGTCTGCTGAGCCATGACGCGCTGAATACCCGCCTGCAGGTGTATGCCGCCCTCCGCAGCTGGGATGCGGAGCTGCGCCGCGCCAATGCGGTGAGCACACAGCCCGCCTTTGACCTCCTGCGCACACAGTTCCAGTCCCTTGCCGAGGCCCGGATCAGGCACAGGAAGCCGCCAGCGCCGCGCTGGAAGCTGCATTTGACTTTATGGAGAACGCCTTTGCCGAAAGCCAGGAGATGGTGGTGTTCGTCACGGAGCTGACCTTGAATCCCGCCTCCCATGCCTTCATCACCGAAAATGGCTGCGACCGCTATTTCCGGTACAACAAAGACCTGCTGCTCGACCATCGCAAGGCCGCGCTACAGCAGGAGCTTACCGCCGAGGACCGCCGCCACGGAGGGCAGTAAGCACCCATCATCCATGAGAAAAGAAGCGCCTCATCCGGGAGAGGATGAAGCGCTTCTGTACTTTGTTCGGGTCAGGAATAAGCTTGTTTTCCATAGCCCGGCAGACGTGCATCATAAGGAGGATTCAGATACGTTCTCTCAAGCGTTCATCTTTGCCATACTTCCAAAATTTTATGCCATACAACCCCGCACCCAGCAGGAGGCTGAAAAGGGCATAGGGCAAAATCGGCAGGCGCAGCAAAACAAAAAGCTCCAGCGATCCGTGTAAAAAATGCACCTGTTGCATACAGCACTGCAATATAAAGCACCAGCCAACCGCAGTATTTCAGACGATGCTTGCTTGGCGGAAACCCCGCCTGCTCCATCATTCTCCGGAACAGCCAGCAAAAAGCAGTTATGCAGACCACAAGCTGCATCAAATACCCAAGTGAGAGTTCAAACACCCAGTCCGGAACCACCGGATACAGCAGCAGACCCTCTATCCCCCAGCCAAAGAAGAAATACAGTGGTGCCACAAACCAGAAATAATCTCCAGTCCTCAAAGTTTTAAGGCTTGACTTAACCTCCTCAGCAAAGGTTTTTGCATCCTCAATCAAGTTGAATAGTTCCTGCCCATTCTCATTGGCCTGCACCGCCATATCGATCAGGTCACTGTATATTAGCTCTACGCCGCACTCATCCCAACTGGTACGCCGCAGATATCGAATAACCTCTCTGATTTGCTCCTGGCTTTTGCTGTTGAGCAGTTTTACGCGCAGACGGTTCGCTCTTCGCAAGGTGAAATAGTTATTCATCTTCTATCCTCCCGAAAAATCTTTTCTACCAAACCGCACAGTCGGTTCCATTCCTGTTGAAAATCCAAAAGAGAATCCGTCCCCTTTTCGGTGATCACATAGTACTTCCGGCTTGGGCCCTTGGGAGAAGGTCGCCGCTCCACTGTCACCTTCTCCTGCTGCTCCAGGCGTAAAAGCAGCGGATACAGCGTGCTTTCGCTGATCTCTGCAAAACCGACCTGTTTTAACTGCATCACTATTTCATAGCCATAGGTTGGTTCTTTTTCAATCAGCCGCAGCACGCAATATTCCAATACACCCTTTAGCAGCTGTGCATTATTTTCCAATCCGCTTCCTCCTTTCTATCTACTATGCAATGCGTTGTAGTTTATCTACATTGTATTACATAGTAGGCAGTTTGTCAAGCAGTACGCTTTGCGCGGTTTGAACAAACTGTATCTTCGCATTTCGGTAATACACAACAAAAAAGCCCTGAGATTTTCATCTCAGAGCTTTCACTTAAGTCGGCGACTACCTATTTTCACGCGCCGTTTCCAGCGAACTATCTTGGGCACGAGTGAGCTTAACTTCTGTGTTCGGAATGGGAACAGGTGGAACCTCACCGTCATCGTCACCGACCAATATGACTGGTTCAGTATAACATTTCTGTTCTACTTTGTCCAGTGTTTTTAGAAGGACGTGCCTTCAAAACTGAATAATCACTGCTCACATTTTATCATTGACTTGAGAATTCAAGCGAATTGTGGTCAAGCCCTCGATCTATTAGTACACACTTGCTGAATGGATCGCTCCACTTACACATCGTGCCTATCAACCTCGTAGTCTACAAGGGATCTTACCTGATTGAATCAGTGGGATATCTTATCTTTGGGTCGGCTTCACGCTTAGATGCTTTCAGCGTTTATCCGATCCGTACGTAGTTGCCCAGCTATGCTCCTGGCGGAACAACTGGTGCGCCAGAGGTACGTCCGTCCCGGTCCTCTCGTACTAGGGACAGCTCCCATCAAATATCCTGCGCCCACGACAGATAGGGACCGAACTGTCTCACGACGTTCTGAACCCAGCTCGCGTACCGCTTTAATTGGCGAACAGCCAAACCCTTGGGACCGAATACAGCCCCAGGATGCGATGAGCCGACATCGAGGTGCCAAACCTCCCCGTCGATGTGGACTCTTGGGGGAGATCAGCCTGTTATCCCCAGGGTAACTTTTATCCGTTGAGCGATGGCATTTCCACTCACATACCACCGGATCACTAACTCCAACTTTCGTTACTGCTCGACCCGTCAGTCTCGCAGTTAGGCTCGCTTCTGCGTTTGCACTCTTTTGCTTGATTTCCGTTCAAGCTGAGCGAACCTTTGAACGCCTCCGTTACTCTTTAGGAGGCGACCGCCCCAGTCAAACTGCCCACCTAACAATGTCCCCCGACTCGATTCAGAGCCGCAGGTTAGAATTCCAATATCGCAAGGATGGTGTCCCAACGGCCGCTCCGCCAAAGCCAAAGACTTTGGGTCCAAGAGTCCAATCTATCCTGTGCATTCAACATCGAAAGCCAATATAAGACGAGAGTAAGGCTCCATGGGGTCTTTCCGTCTTGTCGCGGGTAACCGGCATCTTCACCGGTACTACAATTTCGCCGGGCGGGCTGTTGAGACAGTGCCCAAATCATTACGCCTTTCATGCGGGTCAGAACTTACCTGACAAGGAATCTCGCTACCTTCGGACCGTTATAGTTACGGCCGCCGTTCACTGGGGCTTCGATTCAATGCTTGCACATCTCCTCTTAACCTTCCAGCACCGGGCAGGCGTCAGCTCGTATACGTCATCTTTCGATTTAGCACAAACCTGTGTTTTTGGTAAACAGTTGCTTGGGCCGATTCTCTGCGGCTCCATCTCTAGAGCACCCCTTCTTCCGAAGTTACGGTGTCAATTTGCCGAGTTCCTTAACAACCCTTCTCCCGTTGGCCTTAGAATCTTCTTCCTACCTACCTGTGTCGGTTTGCGGTACGGGCACCTCAGAAATACACACAGCTTTTCTCGCCATCTTCCATCTCAGACTTCGGTACTAATTTCCCTCGATCTCTACCGGAACCAACACCCGGCTCTGAGACTTCATATGTGTCCCTGTGCTTAACTCTTTTTGGTGGTGACGGAATCTCTACCGTCTGTGCATCGGCTACGCCTTTCGGCCTCACCTTAGCTCCCGACTAACCTGGAGCGGACGAACCTTCCTCCAGAAACCTGAGGCTTTCGGCCATGCAGATTCTCACTGCATTCGCGCTACTCATTCCGGCATTCTCACTTCTATACACTCCACAGCCGCTTGCGCTACTGTTTCTCCGCGTATACAACGCTCCCCTACCCAATACATTTCTGTATTGCCTAAGCTTCGGTGTCAGGTTTAGCCCCGTTAAATTCTCCGCGCAAAGACGCTCGACCAGTGAGCTATTACGCACTCTTTGAATGAGTGGCTGCTTCTGAGCCAACATCCTGGTTGTCTGCGTCTCTTCACATCGTTTTCCACTTAACCTGACTTTGGGACCTTAGCTGTAGATCTGGGCTGTTTCCCTTTTGACAATGACATTTATCTGACACTGTCTGACTCCCAAGCATCAATACTCTGGCATTCTGAGTTTGATAAGCTTCGCTAACCTCTCGGCCGCTAGGCTATTCAGTGCTTTACCTCCAGGTATCTAACTTGAGGCTAGTCCTAAAACTATTTCGGGGAGAACCAGCTATCTCCGGGTTCGATTGGAATTTCTCCGCTACCCACAGTTCATCCGCCGCCTTTTCAACGGAGGTCGGTTCGGTCCTCCATGGAATTTTACTTCCACTTCAACCTGACCATGGGTAGGTCACCCGGTTTCGGGGCCATTATATGCAACTTAACGCCCTTTTCAAACTCGCTTTCGCTTCGGCTCCAGACCTTAAGTCCTTAACCTTGCTGCATACAATCGCTCGCCGGACCGTTCTACAAAAAGTACCCTATCACGCATTGACGCGCTCTAGGTGCTTGTAGGCACAGGGTTTCAGGTTCTTTTTCACTCCCCCCCCGGGGTGCTTTTCACCTTTCCTTCACAGTACTATACGCTATCGGTCACTGGGTAGTATTTAGGGTTGGAGGGTGGTCCCCCGTATTCCGACCAGGTTTCACGTGTCTGGCCGTACTCTGGATCCTGCGCAGCTCTCTCCGTTTTTTCACCTACGTGGTTCTCACACTCTCTGACCGGCCTTCCCATGCCGTTCGGTTAACAGATTAAGTCTTAAAAGCAGTCCGTACCCCGAAAGTATTTCTACTCTCGGTTTGCCCTCTTCCGCGTTCGCTCGCCACTACTTACGGAATCTCGTTTGATGTCTCTTCCTCGCCCTACTTAGATGTTTCAGTTCAGGCGGTTCCCTCAATACACCTATTTTGAATTTCAGTGTATTGTACCTGAGTATGAACCCAGGTGAGTTTCCTCATTCAGAAATCTCCGGATCAATGCTTATTTGCAGCTCCCCGAAGCTTATCGCAGCTTATCACGTCTTTCATCGGCTCCCAGTGCCAAGGCATTCGCCCTGCGCCCTTGTTCGCTTGACCTTTCAAACGTTCTTTCAGAACATTTGGTATCCTCTTGATTCTCTCTTTTTGCCAACGAAGATTATTGTTACCCTTCCTTTTGAAATTGCAATATTTCTTAAAAAGAACTTACTATAATCTTTGTTTCGCAGTTATTATTCAGTTTTCAAGGTACGTCTTTGAGTGTCCTTTTCAGGGCCCTCAAAATCGAACAATATCTACTCTGCTTGTATCTGTCACCTGTTCCAGATGGCCGACCATCTTCGATGTTCTTCCATCTGCCTGACTCCTTAGAAAGGAGGTGATCCAGCCGCAGGTTCTCCTACGGCTACCTTGTTACGACTTCACCCCAATCACCAGTTTTACCTTCGGCGGCGTCCTCCTTACGGTTAGACTACCGACTTCGGGTCCCCCCGGCTCTCATGGTGTGACGGGCGGTGTGTACAAGGCCCGGGAACGTATTCACCGTGGCATGCTGATCCACGATTACTAGCAATTCCGACTTCGTGCAGGCGAGTTGCAGCCTGCAGTCCGAACTGGGACGTTGTTTCTGAGTTTTGCTCCACCTCGCGGTCTTGCTTCTCTTTGTTTAACGCCATTGTAGTACGTGTGTAGCCCAAGTCATAAAGGGCATGATGATTTGACGTCATCCCCACCTTCCTCCGTTTTGTCAACGGCAGTCCTGCCAGAGTCCTCTTGCGTAGTAACTGACAGTAAGGGTTGCGCTCGTTGCGGACTTAACCCAACATCTCACGACACGAGCTGACGACAACCATGCACCACCTGTCTCTGCGTCCCGAAGGAAAATACTGTTTCCAGCATCGTCGCAGGATGTCAAGACTTGGTAAGGTTCTTCGCGTTGCGTCGAATTAAACCACATACTCCACTGCTTGTGCGGGCCCCCGTCAATTCCTTTGAGTTTCAACCTTGCGGTCGTACTCCCCAGGTGGATTACTTATTGTGTTAACTGCGGCACTGAAGGGGTCAATCCTCCAACACCTAGTAATCATCGTTTACGGTGTGGACTACCAGGGTATCTAATCCTGTTTGCTACCCACACTTTCGAGCCTCAGCGTCAGTTGGTGCCCAGTAGGCCGCCTTCGCCACTGGTGTTCCTCCCGATATCTACGCATTCCACCGCTACACCGGGAATTCCGCCTACCTCTACACCACTCAAGACTGACAGTTTTGAAAGCAATTTATGGGTTGAGCCCATAGATTTCACTCCCAACTTGTCTTCCCGCCTGCGCTCCCTTTACACCCAGTAATTCCGGACAACGCTTGTGACCTACGTTTTACCGCGGCTGCTGGCACGTAGTTAGCCGTCACTTCCTTGTTGAGTACCGTCATTATCTTCCTCAACAACAGGAGTTTACAATCCGAAGACCTTCTTCCTCCACGCGGCGTCGCTGCATCAGGGTTTCCCCCATTGTGCAATATTCCCCACTGCTGCCTCCCGTAGGAGTCTGGGCCGTGTCTCAGTCCCAATGTGGCCGTTCAACCTCTCAGTCCGGCTACCGATCGTCGCCTTGGTGGGCCGTTACCTCACCAACTAGCTAATCGGACGCGAGGCCATCTCAAAGCGGATTGCTCCTTTTCCCTCTGCTCGATGCCGAGCTGTGGGCTTATGCGGTATTAGCAGTCGTTTCCAACTGTTGTCCTCCTCTTTGAGGCAGGTTCCTCACGCGTTACTCACCCGTTCGCCACTCGCTCGAGAAAGCAAGCTCTCTCGCTCGTTCGACTTGCATGTGTTAGGCCTGCCGCCAGCGTTCGTCCTGAGCCAGGATCAAACTCTTTATAAATGATATTTATCACTTAAAAAGTGTTAAATCTTTTTTTTCGCTCAGCACGCAATCGCTTGCGTCCTGTGTGAATTACTTTGTTTGGAATTGTTTAACGTGTTTTTCCAACACGAAAATAGGTTCCGTTACAAGTTTTTCGATATTGTTCAATTTTTCAAGGTCCTGTGCGCCGTAGCCTTGCGGCTGACGACTTGATTATTTTACCACAGAAGTGATTTTTTGTCAAGCACTTTTTTCAGAAGCTTTTCGATTTTACTGAACTTGTGGCTCGTTTTTCAACGTATCCATATTGGTTCTTTCGCTTTGCTTCTGCCGCTTTCAGAAGTCATTCTTTCCGGCGGCCCTTGGCGCTCAAGTATAATACCACATCCCCAGCCTTCTGTCAACACTTTTTTTTGCATCTTTTTTGAGTTTTTTCTATATTTCGCAAAATGAGTGCTTCCGGGCAGGTTTTTGCGACATTTTTCTGCCTGCTTTCCTTTTATTTATATTATAAGCACAGAAAATCCCCGGCAGTCGATCTGACCGCCGGGGATTGCGTTTTCTTCTTACTGTTCCTGTTTCATCTGATGCAGGGTCAATCCTACTGCCACAGCAAGCATCGGCAGCGCAGCGATCAGACCAATGGGCATGGGCCCCAGCACATTATAATAAGCATCCGCCGGGGTGATCAGTACCTGCGGCAGCGCCGCTATGGCATTGAAAGCACCATGCGCAATGGCAGGCACCCAGATGCAGCCTGTTTTCTCGTAGAGGAAATCCAGCAGGGTGTTCAGGGCAAAGCAGACCACGCACCACACCACCAGACCCAGCAGGGGTGCGCCCAGATAGTTGGTGCCGTACTCGTAGCCCACCAGCAGCATCAGCGGCCAGTGCCAGATGCCCCACACAACGCCGCCCAACAGACGACCATTCAGCAGGCCGAACTGCTCCTTCAGGCGGGGCATCATGTAGCCGCGCCAGCCGACCTCCTCGCCCAGCGCGGGAAACATATTGATGGCCGGGGCAAGAATCACCGCAAACAGCCCGTTTTGCAGAAGATAGCTGAGGGTAGAGACCCCCAGCTCGCTGCGCAGGGTCTGGGCATCCATCTCACCGCCGTAGGCGGCCACCAGCCAGCTGCAGGAAAAGTCCAGCCGGGAGGGGAACACCGCAAAATACAGCACCGCACCCAGCAGGGTGAACACTGCCGGGCCAAACCACGCGGCCAGCCAGAACCGCCGTTTGCCCTGCACCTTCCAGCCGATACCGACAGGCTGGCGCAGAAATACTTTTTGCACCAGCAGCACAGCCAGCAGCGGGCAAAACATAGTGGCGATCAGTGCCAGCTGATACAGCACGGCATTCTTCTGCTGGAGCAGGGCCATACAGCCGCCCACCTGGCACAGCCACGCCAGACCAAAGGCAAGCAGGAAATAAAGGGAAAAGCCCTGTTTTTCTTTTGTACTCATACAAATCTCACCGCCGTTCCGTAAGCAATGACCTCTGCCGCACCCTGCATGACGCTGGCGGAGGCGTAACGCATCCCAACCACAGCATCGGCTCCCAGTTCCTCTGCATTCTTTGCCATGCGGCCTGTGGCGATCTGCCGGGCCTCGGTGAGCATCTCAGCGTAGTCGGTGACTTCGCCGCCCACAAGGGTGCGGAACCCGGCCATGATGTCGTGGCCAAGGTTGCGGCTCTGCACGGTGCTGCCCCGCACCACCCCCAGAGCCTCGATCTTTTTACCGGGGACTTCGTTAATAGTTACGATAAGCATCTTCTTCTCCCTTTCCGATCTCTTTGAGACGATCCACCAGCACCTTCAGCGTGCCAATGATACAGCCCGCCGGGATGCCGAACAGCACCACCAACAGCGGCAGCGGCGGCACATCCTGCGGATCGACGCAGAACGCCCACGCCATGATGCCGATGGACAGCAGCATGATCGCAGTAAACAATCCGGCTCCCACCAGCGCACCCCTGATGCGCTCGGCCTTCCGGTCCACCTGTTCGATATCCACAAATGTTACCCCCTGTTCTTCCTTTGCAGTCAGGCGCGCCAGCGTCTGTTCCACATCCAGTTCATTGAGGCTGACAGGTTCCTTTTGAAGCAGAGTGCAGAAGTTCACTGCCTCGTCCAGATCGGTGCGGCGGGTGTGCAGGCGCTCCAGCTGGCGGGTCATTCCCTCAGCCAGCGTACACTCTCCCTCCAGCATCTGCCGGATCTCAGCCAGCGGCACATCCAATTTGCGCAGCAGTTTGATGCGCCGCAGACGCTCGACATCCGCCTCCGAGTAACTGCGGTAGCCGTTGCCGGGCTCCCGCCGGGGGCTGATGAGCCCCTCTTCCTCATAAAAGCGGATATTCTTTTTGGTCACGCCCACGGCGGCTTCCACCTCGTTGATCTTCATTGGTTCCGCAGCCTCCTTACAGGCACCATCTTACACCTTCCAGAAAGGGGAAGGTCAATGGTTTTTGAAAAAAGAACTCCCTTCGTCTCGCATTCGCTCGACACCTCCCTCAGAGAAGGAGGCTTACCGTATGGGCAGGCTCCCTCCTTGAGGGGGCTGTCTGCGGAGCAGACCGGGGGAGTTTCTTCCTTTAGAAATAGCACTTGATCTGGAACCGGTCGGCATTGTCCTGCTTTTTCTCCACCACGATGCGCTCATGGTTGAAATCAAAGTGGACCGGGGTACACAGGTCGGTGTTGCGGGTCAGGCGGAGAAGCTCCTGCACCCGCTTTTTCTCCTCGGGCACATAGAACAGATAGCTCACGCCCTCCTTTTTGGCGCGGCCGGTGCGGCCGATCCGGTGGGTGTAATGTTCGTTGTCGCCGGGGACATCGTAGTTGATGACAGCATCCACATCCGAGACATCGATGCCGCGGGCGGCCACATCGGTGGCCACAAGGATAGCCAGCCTGCCGTCCCGGAAGTTCTGCATGATCTGGTTGCGTTCCTTCTGGGAGAGGTCGCCGTGGAGGCAGTCCACAGAGAAGCCCAGACGGGCCAGCTGGTTGGCCAGGGTGGCGGTATTGAACTTGGTATCGCAGAAGACCATGACCCGCTTGTAGCCCTCGCCAATGATGATCTGGGCCAGGTCGGACAGCTTGTTGCGGCCGGAGGTCTCCAGCATGTACTGCGTGATCTTGGGCTGGCTCTCCTCCCTGGGCTGAACGGTGATCTCCTCGGCGTTGTTCTGATACAGCCAGCCGATGTCCATGACCTCGCGGCTGATGGTGGCGGAGAACATGGACAGGCTCTTGCGGGCCTTCATCAGCTCAATGATATGCCGCACATCCTTATAGAAGCCCATGTTCAGCATCTCATCGGCCTCGTCCAGCACCACCTGGGTCACATGGGCCAGATCGATGCTGTGGTGCTTGTAGTGGTCCATCAGGCGGCCGGGCGTGGCCACAACGATCTGGCAGCCCTCTGCCAGGCGTTTGGCCTGCTTTTCCATATTGGCCCCGCCGTACACGCAGGCCACCTGCACCTCAGGCATAAAGTAGGTCAGCTCGGTCAGCTCCTCGGCGATCTGCTGGGCAAGCTCCCGGGTGGGGGCCATGATCACAGCCTGCGGGTACTTTTTTTCCGGGTCGATATGTTCCGCCACCGGGATGCCGAAGGCACAGGTCTTGCCGGTGCCTGTGGGGGCCTTGGCGATCACATCCCGGCCTGCCAGCATCACAGGGATGGTCTTTTCCTGAATTTCCGTCATCTCCGCAAAACCCATCCGCTCCACGGCCTTGTGGATGGCTTCACTGCACTGCAACTCACTGTAAAGCATGTTTGATACTCCTTATCCTTCTACCCTTGTTTTGTTCAGTATACCATGAAACGCGGCGCTTGTCAGCACGCAAAAAGCCGCCGCCCCTTTTGGGGCACGGCTCTGCGGTTGGATCTGGGATGTCCGCGCTCAGGCGGTCTCTTCCACACTCTGAGCGGCGGCACGGCCTGCTTCCAGCTTCTGCTTGAAACGGCCGCTGGCCTTGAAAGCCGGGGATGGAGGTGGACTCCAGCTGGCTGGAGACCTTGGTCTTGGGGTTGGTGTAAGCCTTGGGCTTGCGGGGACGCATCTCAAAACGGCCAAAGCCGGCAATGGTCACCTTCTCGTCTGCACGCAGGCAGTCAGCGATCTGGTCAAACAAAGCGTCCATCGTGGTCTCGACCTGTGCTTCGGTAAAGCCGGTCTTGCGTGCCACGGTTTCGATCATCTGGGAACGGGTCATTGTATCGATATCCTCCTGGAATGTCCAAAAGTAACGTCTTTTGGCAAATTTTGCGTTGTTGAGTATAACAAATGCAGCCCCTCATTACGAGAGATTGCGCACGAAACGCATAATATTGCGCACGAGTTACATTTTGTGCGTTATTTTTTATGATACAGCGTTGCAATATCCACCAGCGGGATATTCTTCAGGTCATGGTCGCTGCGCAGGCAATCGACCAGTGCGTTGGCGGTATCCACAGCAGTGATGCAGGGAATGCTCAGCTCCACAGCCTTGCGGCGCAGGCGGACAGAATCGCGCTTGGGGTCACGGCCCTTGGCACTGGTGGAGAACACATAGTCCACCAGACCGCTCTGGAGCAGGTCCACGATGTTGGGGGACTCGCCGGACATATTGCGTACCTCGTTGCAGGGCACCATGTGCTTGTTGAGCCATGCGCAGGTGCCGGAGGTACCGTACAGCTTGTAGCCCATGCTCTTGAGCTTCCATGCGATGTCCACGAACTCGGGCTTGTCGCTGTCCTTCACGGTGAAGATGCAGCAGGAAGCCGGGCCGGGGGTCTTAAAGGTATAGCCCGCGCCAATGAGGCCCTTGAGCAGGGCATCGTGGTAGTTGGGGGCAATGCCCAGCACCTCGCCGGTGGACTTCATCTCCGGGCCGAACTGGGTGTCCACGCCGTGCAGCTTTTCAAAGCTGAACACAGGCACCTTAACGGCCACATAGGGGCGTTGGGGTGCAGGCCGGTGCCGTAGCCCATATCGACGAGCTTCTCGCCCAGGCAGCAGCGCACGGCCAGATCCACCATGGGCACACCGGTGACCTTGGAGATGTAAGGCACGGTACGGGAGGAACGAGGGTTGACCTCGATGACATAGACCTTGCCGTTGGAAACAGCGTACTGGACATTGACCAGACCGGTGACGTGGAGCTCGCGGGCAAAGCGGCCGGTGTAATCCACTATGGTGTCAATCTCGGCCTGGGTCAGATGCTGTGCCGGGTAGACACAGATCGAGTCGCCGGAGTGGACACCGGTACGCTCCACCTGCTCCATGATGCCGGGGATGAGGAAGTTCTCGCCGTCGCAGATGGCGTCCACCTCGCACTCGGTACCCATGATGTACTTGTCCAGCAGGACGGGGTGGTCCATGTCCACATGCTCGGTGATAACGCCCATGTACTCGATGACATCGGCCTTGGTGTAGGCCACGATCATATTCTGACCGCCCAGCACGTAGGAGGGACGCATCAGCACCGGCAGGCCGATCTCCTCAGCAGCGGCCAAAGCCTCGTCCAGATTGAACACGGTACGGCCCGGGGCGCGGGGGATGTTGCAGCGCTCCAGCAGTTCGTCAAAGCGCTCACGGTCCTCTGCCTCGTCAATGGCATCCGCCGGGGTGCCCAGGATGGGCAGGCCGATCTCATCCATGTGCTTTGCCAGCTTGATGGCGGTCTGGCCGCCGAACTGGACCACGCAGGCATCGGGCTTTTCGGTGGCGATGATGTTGTCCACACTCTCCGGGTTCAGGGGGTCGAAGTACAGACGGTCACCGGTGTCAAAGTCGGTGGATACGGTCTCGGGGTTGTTGTTGACGAGGATGGCCTCGCAGCCGTGGTTCTTCAGGGTCCAGACACAGTGGACAGAGCAGTAGTCGAACTCGATGCCCTGACCGATGCGGATGGGGCCGGAACCAAAGACCAGCCCCTTTTTTCTTCTTGGGCTCCGTTGGCGGCAGCCTCTGCCTCTCTGGCAGCAATGAACTCGGCGGCCTCGTTGTCGCCGTCGTAGGTGGAGTAGAAGTACGGGGTGTTGGCCGAGAACTCAGCAGCACAGGTATCGACCATCTTGAAACCGGCGCGGTAGTTCTTCACAGGCAGAGCATCCACCTGTGCCAGACGCTTGATGGTCTTATCCTGGAAACCATACTTCTTGGCGGTCTGATACTGCTCCAGGCTCAGAACACCGTTGCACTTTGCCAGACCCTTTTCCAGGTCAGCCAAATGCTGCATCTTGTCAAGGAACCACCAGTCGATCTTGGTGATCTTCCAGATGGTCTCGTGGTCCATGCCGCGCTTGAGGGCCTCGTAGACGCAGAACACGCGCTCCGCATCCTGCACATGCAGGTGGGCCACGATCTCGTCATCGGTCAGCTCCTCAAAGGGCTTGTGGGTCAGGGTGTCCATTCCCAGCTCGATGGAGGAGACCGCCTTCATCATGGCCGCCTCAAAGCTGTTGCCAATGCTCATCACCTCGCCGGTGGCCATCATCTGGGTGCCCAGAGACTTGTCGGCGTAGACGAACTTATCAAAGGGCCACTTCGGGTACTTGACCACGATGTAGTCCAGGGCAGGCTCAAAGCAGGCGCAGGTCTTGCCGGTGACATCATTGGTGATCTCGTCCAGCGTATAGCCGATGGCGATCTTGGTGGCCACCTTGGCAATGGGGTAACCGGTGGCCTTGGAAGCCAGAGCGGAGGAGCGGGACACACGGGGGTTTACTTCGATGACCGCGTACTCGAAGCTGTCCGGCTTCAGGGCAAACTGGCAGTTGCAGCCGCCCTCGATGCCCAGCTCGGTGATGATATCCAGCGCGGCGGTGCGCAGCATCTGGTACTCGTGATCGGTCAGGGTCTGGGAGGGAGCCACGACCACGGAATCGCCGGTGTGGATACCGACGGGGTCCAGGTTCTCCATGTTGCAGACGGTGATCACGTTGCCCTTGTGGTCGCGCATGACCTCGTACTCGATTTCTTTCCAACCGGCGATGCACTTCTCCACCAGGATCTGATGGATGGGGGAAAGCCGCAGGCCGTTGGTGCCGATCTCGATGAGCTTTTCCTTGTTTTCGCAGATGCCGCCGCCGGTACCGCCCATGGTAAAGGCAGGGCGGACAATGACGGGGTAGCCGATGCGGTCCGCACAGGCCAGCGCATCCTGCAGGGTCTCCACGACCTCAGAGGGGATGATGGGCTGATGCAGCTTTTCCATCGTCTCCTTGAACAGCTCGCGGTCCTCGGCGCGGTCGATGGTCTCGGGCTTGCAGGCCAGCAGGCGGATGCCGGTGCGGTCCAGATAGCCGGAACGGGCCAGCTCCATGGAGAGGTTCAGGCCCATCTGGCCGCCCAGGTTGGGCAGAACGGAGTCGGGCTTCTCGATCTCCAGGATGCGCTCCACCACCTCAAGGGTCATGGGCTCGATATAGACATGATCGGCCACATCGGGGTCGGTCATAATGGTAGCGGGGTTGGAGTTGAGCAGAACGGTCTCAATGCCCTCTGCTTTCAGGGCGCGGCACGCCTGGGTGCCGGAGTAGTCGAACTCAGCGGCCTGGCCGATGATGATGGGGCCGGAGCCGATGACCAGCACCTTTTTGATTCTGGGGTCCTTGGGCATTTCAGCGCACCTCCTTTTTTGCTGCTTTGACGTTGTTCAGGAAGCGGTCGAACAGGAACTCCGTGTCTTTGGGGCCGCCGTTGGCTTCCGGGTGGAACTGGACCGTGAAGCAGTTCCACTTCTTGTACTTGATGCCCTCGCAGGTGCCGTCGTTGGCGTTCACCTGTGCCACCTCGCCCATCTCGGCGGGCAGTTCCGCGCCCACGACCGCATAGCCGTGGTTCTGGCTGGTGATGAAGGTGCGGCCCGACTCAAAATCAGTGACAGGCTGGTTGGCACCGCGGTGGCCATACTTCAGCTTCATGGTCTTGGCACCGGCGGCCAGAGCGCTGACTGGTGGCCCAGGCCAGATGATGCCGAAGGTGGGGATGCCCAGCGCAAAGATCTGCTTCAGGTTCTCGATGACCTCCACCGGCTCGGCGGGGTCGCCGGGGCCGTTGGACAGCATCACGCCGTCCGGGTTCAGGGCAGCCACTTCCTCAGCGGTGGCAAAGGCGGGCATCACGGTCACCTTGCAGCCGCGCTTGACAAGGCAGCGCACGATGTTGCGCTTGCAGCCGTAGTGCATCAGCACGATATGGGTCTCGCCCTTCTCGTGAAAGACCTCGGGCTTCTCGCAGGTCACGCTCTTGACGGCATCCGTCACGGCATAGGCGCGGATGGTCTCCAGCAGCTTCTCCGTCTCGGCCTTGTTGGCAGGGTCAGCGGGGTCAAAGGTGGTCAGGATGGCACCGTTCATCACGCCGTGCTCCCGGATGATGCGGGTCAGGTGGCGGGTGTCGATGCCCTCGATGCCGATGGTATTGTTTTTCTTCAAAAAGCTGTCCAGCGTCCTCACAGCGCCAGTTGGAGGGGGTGGTGCAGGCCTCGCGCACAATGTAGCCCTTGGCCCAGATGCGGTCCGACTCCATATCGTCCTTGTTCATGCCGTAGTTGCCGACGAGGGGATAGGTCTGGGTGATGATCTGGCCGTAGTAGCTGGGGTCGGTCAGGGTCTCTTCAAAGCCCACCATACCGTTGGCAAAGACGACTTCGCCCACGGTAACGCCCTCAGCACCCACTGACTGGCCTGCAAAGACCATGCCGTTTGCCAAAAGAAGATAAGCGTTCATAGGTACTCCTTGTTTCAACACGGTTGTTGTCAAGTTACAGGGTCTGCTTGGCTTCCTGCTTCATCTTGCGGCTGCCCAGGTGCACCAGAGGCAGCTTGCCCTCCTTGCAGATGGGGCACTCCTCGGGTGCGTAGTTGGGCAGGTCCAGCTTCAGGGCGCTGGCCAGGATGGGAATGGGAGACGGAGCCTCGGGCTTGGTGCGGTCCACCACGCAGGTGATGCCCAGGCAGATGCCGCCGGCCTCTTCGATCACGCGCTTGGTCTCCAGGGAGGAGATGCCGGGGGTGACAACGTCCTCAGCAATGATGCACTTTTCACCCGGATGGATGGCAAAGCGCTTCAGGGTCATCACATTGTCCACGCGCTCGGTGAAGATGGCGCGCTTGCCGGTCTGGCGGGCCAGCTCGTAAGCATAGACGATGCCGCCCATGGCAGGTCCCACGATGACATCCACATCCAGCTTCTTGATCTGATCGGCCACAGCCTTCATTACCCCGGCGCAGCGGTCAGGGTACTGCTGCAGGTAGGCCATCTGGCAGTATGCGCTGGAATGGCGGCCGGAGGAGAGCAGGAAATGGCCCTCCAGGAATGCGTCACAGCTCTTCAGAATTTCAAGTGCTTCACTCATTGTAGTTCTCCCTCTCTTTTTTATGAAAAATATCTTTTGAACGGTATTGTACCACGCTTTTGCAGCAATTGCAAATTTATGCGCAAATTTTCATTTTATACACATAAGCCGTGGTTATTCTGGTATATCAACTCAATTATTCAGCATTTCGGGCGCAGCCGCGGATCTCCTCCAGCGTCTTCACGCCATGGGCATCCATCCAGGCGGCCATCTCTTCAGCAATGGTCTCCATGGCGCGGGGGTTTGCAAAGTTTGCGGCGCCCACCTGCACTGCGGTAGCACCTGCCATGATGAACTCCAGTGCGTCACGGCCGGTGGCAATGCCGCCCAGGCCGACGACGGGGATGTTCACAGCCCCCACCGCCTGCCAGACCATCCGCAAAGCGATGGGGCGCACCGCCGGGCCGGACAGACCGGCAAAGATGTTGTTGAACACCGGCTTGCGCTTTTCCAGATCGATGGCGCAGGCCTGGAAGGTGTTGGTCAGGCTGATGGCATCCGCACCGGCGGCCTCCACAGCCTTGCACATCTCGGGGATGTTCTCTGCCTGGGGGCTCAGCTTGACCATCAGGGGCTTTTTGCAGGCCGCGCGGACCATCCGCACCACCTCACCGGCAGCCTCGGCCTTCACGCCGTAGGCCATGCCGCCCACCTTGACGTTGGGGCAGGAGATGTTCAGCTCCACGATGTCCACAGCGCTGTCGCTCAGCAGAGCCGCGCCCTCAACATACTCTTCCTCACTGTGTCCGCCCAAATTGGCAATGGCCACTGTGCCGTATTTCTGCTTGAGCTCCAGCATCTCGTTCAGTTCCACGTCAATGAAGTGCTGAACGCCGGGGTTCTGCAGGCCGATGCTGTTGATGAGGCCGGATGGAGTCTCCCACAGGCGCTCGCCCTTGTTGCCGTACTGGCCATGCAGGGTCAGGCCCTTGCCGGAGATGCCGCCGATCTTGGAAAAATCGGCCAGTTCCTCGTACTCCACACCGTAGCCCACAGTGCCGGAAGCGCCGATGACCGGGCTGTTCATCACAAAGCCCAGCAGGTTTGTTTTCAGGTCAGCCATCAGAAGAACACCTCCGTTGCATCAAAGACCGGGCCATTCTTGCACACGCTCTTGCCCTCGCCGCCCTTGGTCTCGCAGGTGCAGCCAAGGCAGGCACCAATGCCGCAGGCCATCTTCTTTCCAGGCTCACGAAGCAGGGAGTGCCCTTTTCGGCACAGATCCGGGCAGCGTTTTTCATCATCACGGTGGGGCCGCAGATCAGCACGGCATCGTAATCTGCCGGGTCATACAGCTGGGTCACAAAGCCGTGGAAGCCCACCGCGCCGGTATCGGTGGAGACCTTTACCACATTTGCGATGGAGCGGTCCTCCTCCATGCAGTAGGGGGTATCCCGGAAGCCGAAGAACACGTCCGGCTTAACACCGGCAGCTGCCAGTTCCCGGGTGACCTGATACATGGGGGCGGTGCCAATGCCGCCGCCCACCACAGCGATCTTATGGTATTGTTCGGCCAGGGCCGGGATATCAAAGCCGTTGCCCATGGGGCCGGTCAGCTGGAAGGTATCGCCGGTCTTCAGCTGGGCGATTTGTGAGTGCCCTCGCCGATGACCTGATACAGGAATTCAATGGTCTGGGTCTCCGGCTCCCACTTGTGCACGCTGATGGGGCGGGACAGGAAGGGGGCCTCATCGGCACCCCAGGCACGCAGGGTAAAAACTGCCCGGCGTGGGGGGCATGCTCCCGGTCAGGCCAGAGGGCACGCAGGAGCCGGATGTCCGGCAGGATGCTCTCATGGCTCAGAACGGTGGCTTCACAGCAGGCTGCACGCATGAGCAATGGCCTCCTTCATGTTCACACACTCGTTGTAAGCGGCCTCATCAAAGGCCACGCCGGGCTGCTTCTTGTAGGCCAGCAGGATGCCGCGGCTGGAGTTGACCACGCCGCCATTGCCCTTGGTCAGGTACTGGGCAATATCCTCAGCCTTGCCGCCCTGTGCGCCGTAGCCGGGGATGAGGAAGAAGCTGTCCTGATACTTGGCGCGGATCTCGGTGGCCTCCTCGATGTGGGTGCCGCCGATGACCAGACCGATGGAGGAGTAGCCGTGCTCGCCCATGTAGTCCTTGCCCAGAGCGTTCAGCTTGTCGCCCACCAGATCGTAGACGTGGCGGCCGTCTGCCAGCTTCTCATACTCAAAGTCCTTGGCACCGCCGTTGGAGGTGCGGCAGAGGACGAACATGCCCTTGCCCTGCTTTTCGGCATAGGGCAGGTAGGGGCTGATGGAATCCAGACCCATGTAGGGGCCAGGGTGACGAAATCCGACTCGAAGTCGCCGGTGAAGTGGCCCATGGCGTACATCTCGGCGGTCTTGGCGATATCGCCGCGCTTGATATCGGCGATGACAGGGATACCAGCCTCGCGGACAGCGGCCAGGGTCTCGGCGTAGGCCTTCATGCCCTCCAGACCCAGGGACTCGTAGTATGCGATCTGCACCTTGTAGCAGCCAGCCACAGCCTTGGTGGCATCGATGAGCTTCTTGTTGAAGCGGACGATGTTCTCCCCTTGGTCAGGGTGGTGTCCACAAAGTCGGGCAGGTAGCTGAAATCAGTGTCCAGACCCACACACACCGGGCCGCGGGCTGCAACTGCTTCGTAAAGCTTGTCCATGTTTGTCATTGTCGGGTTCCTCCATACTCTCTTATTACGAATTAAACCTCTCAGTCAGCGACGACGCTGCCAGCTCCCCTAGTAGGGGAGCCCTTGGCAAAGAGGTGAAGTGATACGTTCTGACTTTTACTCCTCAGCCTGATAGGTCAGCTTGCCGCCCTTGATGGTGGCATAGACCCTGCCGTAGAGCTGTGCACCATCAAAGGGGCAGTTATGGCTCTTGGAGTGCAGCTTTTCCTTTTCCACAGTGTAGGGGGTGTCGAGATCCACCAGCACGAAGTCTGCATCGTAGCCGGGCTCCAGCTGGCCCTTGGCAAGACCCAGGATCTCTGCCGGGCGGGTGCTCATCAGGTGCACCAGCAGTTCCAGCGGCAGGCCCTCTTCCCTGCAGAGCTTGGTGTAGCAGACCCCAAAGGCGGTCTCGCTGCCCACCATACCGGCCATGCCCTTCAGCTTGTCTTCCTCGGAGTGGGGAGCGTGGTCGGTGGCAATGGCATCCACCACACCGGAACGGATGCCATCGATGAGCGCCTGCACATCATCCGCAGTGCGGATGGGCGGGTTGACCCGGTAATCGCAGGTCTCATTGTTGAACCACAGGTGATGCGGGGTCACCTCGCAGGTCACTGGTGCGCCGCGCAGCTTTGCCATCTGGATGGCCTCCAGCGCGCCCCGGGTGGAAACATGGCACATGTGCAGCCTGGTCTGGTAGTACTCGCTCAGCCAGCAGTTGCGCACGGTCTCCAGATCCTCGGCCAGCCGGTAATCCCAGGGGCTGATCTCCATATCCTCGGCGTGGCTCATCACGGTGATATCCCGCTGGGTGCAGATGGCAAAGGCCCGTGCCATGGTGGCGTTGTCCTGCACACCGTGGCCATCCTCGGTGATGAACTTCACGCTGGCGGGCAGGGTCTTGAGGTGGTCGATGGTCTTGCCGTCAAAGTTCTCGGTGATGGAAACGGTCTGGTTCACATCGCACAGGCCCACCTCGGCGGCCTTCTGCTCCACCATGGCTGCCTGTGCGGCAGAGGAGCAGACGGGCTTTGTGTTGGGCATCAGGTTGACAAAGGTGTAGCCGCCTGCGGCCGCAGCCATGCTTCCGGTGGCAATGTCCTCCTTATATTCAAAACCCGGGGTGCGCCAGTGGCAGTGCAGGTCCACAAAGGCAGGCAGCACGGTCAGACCGCCTGCATCGAGGACAGTCTCCCCCTCCCCGGCCAGTGCGGAAAGGTCCTGACCCACGGCGGCGATCTTTCCGTCTTTCACGAAAAGCTCCACCGGGCGGCCCGCAGCGTTTACAGCGTTGATGAGCAGCATATTCTTTTACCTCCCTGTTCGTATTTCGGATGGGCGGATGCGGGCATTGCAGCCCGCGGACAGGCAAAAAAAAAGAACTTTTCCACAAACGGAAAAGTTCAAAAAGGAAAAAAAACACGGAACCCACCGCAAAAACGGCTGCAAACTGCTTTTTCAGTTCAGCGTTCATTTTTGACAGCATTCGTCCGCTTCTCCTTTTCCTTCGCATTTGTTTTCGTTATATTTTATCATAGAAACGCAAAATGTGTCAATGCTTTCTGTAAGATTCCTGTGTGAAAAGGTTTTGGCTGTATCTCCCGGAATTTTGGCTACTCTACCGAAAACCCGTTTCCCGCCCCATAATCCCTGCGCGGAGGGGGATTTTTCTCCGTCAATTCCTACCAAAGCACTGTACATTGAAGTTTGCATGTGTTATTATAGTATCTGTCAAATAGAGAGAGCCGCACCGAGGCGGCTGAACAAAAAGGGAGGGTTCCCCACATGAGCTTATTGGAGGATGCACGGAACATCCAGCGCAAAGACCCTGCCGCACGCAGCGTGCTGGAGGTCATCCTGCTGTACCCCGGCTTCCATATCCTGGTCTACCACCGCATTGCCCACTGGCTGTATGAGCATGGGCACTTTTTCCTTGCCCGCTGGGTCAGCCAGCACGGCCGCCACAAGACCGGCATCGAGATCCACCCCGGTGCCCGGATCGGCAGGTGCCTGTTCATCGACCACGGCATGGGCATCGTGTTCGGCGAGACCACCGAGATCGGCGACAACTGCACCATCTACCACGGCGTGACGCTGGGCGGCACCGGCAAGGACACCGGCAAGCGCCACCCCACCCTGGGCAACAATGTGCTGATCGGCGCGGGCACCAAGGTGCTGGGCCCGGTGTATATCGGCGATAACGCCCGCATCGGCGCAGGCAGCGGTGTGCTGCGCAACCTGCCCGCCAACTGCACCGCCGTGGGCGTGCCCGCCGAGGTGGTGCGCATCAACAACAAGGCCGTCAACCCCGCCGATGATCTGGACCAGCAGGATCTGCCGGATGTCATGGCCCAGCGCCTCACTGAGCTGGACCGCCGCATCAGCAGGCTGGAAAAGGACGCCAGGGGGATGTGCCCCCCGCATCCACGAGGTCATCCAGAAACAGCAGCGCTGAACCTTTCTGTCCCACTTTGCGTGCCAGCTTTCCTCATAGGGGAGCCGCTGGCATGGCGGCACTATCCGCAAAAACTGCACAAAGCTTCTGCAAAACGAAAGCAGCTGCGCTCCGCACACACGGAACGCAGCTGCTTTTCTGTTATTTACAAGGAGTTTCAGCCAGTTCTTTGACCTTTTGTGCCGCTGCCGCCACCAGCTGGCCGATGGGCTGGTCGGGCACGCCCACCACGATGTTCTCACAGTGGTTGATGGGCACCAGCACCCGCCGGGCGGGGCTCTGGCAGACCGCCGCTGCCATGGCGGGGGTGATCTCGCCCAGCAGCGCGTCAGCGATCACAATGCCGATGGGCCCCACGATGATATCCGCGGTGCGGCAGTTCACGACCACGGCGTTCTCGCCGGTGGCGGCGCGAACCGTCCCCGCCTTGAGCATGGCCGAAGTCGCACAGGCTGTTGGTGCCCACGGCGGTCAGCCGGGCTTCCGGGCAGGCGGCAGAGATGGCCGCCACCAGCTGGCGGCCCAGACCGCCGCCCTGGCCGTCAATGACCAGAACGTTCATCAGAAGTCGATCTCCTCCAGCCGCAGCAGGGCGATGATGTAGATTTTCAGGGCCTCCAGCAGCTTGTCGATGGGAGCGGACTCATTGGCACCGTGCATCGGGCCGCCGAACTCAGGCAGCACCATGTCCTCGTGCTCGGGGCCAAAGCTGACGGCATAGGGGAAGTGGCGGGCATAGGTGCCGCCGCCCATGGTAAAGGGCGTGGCATTCTCGCCGGTGACCTCGTTGTAGGTCTCGATGCAGGCCTTGATGGCGGGGGTATCGGCTGCGATATAGAAGGGCTCGGCACCCTCGGCCTTCTCCAGAGAAGCACCCGTGCCAATGGCAGCTTTGATCTGCTCCTTCATCTTCTCGGCGTTGGTGCAGGTGGGGTAACGGCTGTGGTCTGGACGATCCGGCCCTCCCGCATGAAGATGCGGCCGCCGATGATGGTCAGGGGGCCGAAGGGGCCGTCGGCGCAGTCGATGCCCAGGCCGGTGCCTGCGGTGGAAGCGTGCAGCTTTTTCAGGGCTTCCAGATAGGCGCGCTCTGCATCGTTGCACAGACCGTTGTCCAGCAGGTAATTCACCACCAGACCAATGGCGTTGACCGTGCCCTCGGGCATGGCGGCGTGGCCGCTCTTGCCCCAGCCGCGGATACGGACGCCGTTGCCCTCCGGCTCCAGCGTGATGTTGGGGGCATTGCTCAGTTTGGTGATATCGGTCTCCACCAGAGCGCTGGCGCGGTCGGGGACTGCGTTGTTGGCAACGCCGCCCTCAAACTCCTTGATCTCGCCGTTGCACACCGGGCTGACCAGCTCCGCACCGAAATGGCCCTTCTCGCCGTTGCACACCGGGAACTCCGCATCCGGAGTGAAGCAGAACACCGGGGCCGGGTAGTTCTTGAGGTAATATTCCACATCGTTCATGTGGGTCTCTTCGTTGTCGCCAACCATTGCGCGGATGGGATACCGCAGGGAAACGCCCTCCTCCTTGAGGAACTTCAGGGCGTACAGGGTGGCGACCATGGGGCCTTTGTCGTCAGCTACACCACGGCCGATCATCCAGCCGTCCCGGATCTGCATCTTGAAGGGTTCCTGGCTCCAGCCGTTGCCCACGGGCACCACATCCACATGGCAGATGGTTGCCAGATACTTCTCGGGGTCTGCACCGGCCAGCTCGGCATAGCCGATGTAGTTCTCGCAGTTGCGGGTCGCCAGACCCATGCCTGCAGCCAGCTCCAGCGTCTTGTCCAGCGCCGCGCGGGGGCCTGCGCCGAAGGGTGCGCCCTCTTCCGGGGTGCCCTCCACACTGTTGATGGCCACCAGCGCCGCGATGTCCTCCAGAATCTGCTCCTTGTTCGCCGCAATAAAGGCGTCGATCTTCTGGTTCAATGCCTGATCCATGATTGCTTCGTCCTTTCTTTGTCGTAACGACACGTTACTGTTTATTGTAACACACTTAAAGCGCTTTGGCCAGCCTTCGGCAGCCTGCTTCTGTACGAAACCTCTCCGTCATCATCGCTATCGCTCGATGCCACCTCTCCTAATAGGCGAGGCAGGACTTGGTTTCCCTATCAGGGGAGCTGTCGCGGCGAAGCCCGAATCTGTCACACTGCAAACAGGCTGCTGGCCGCGCCCAGCACACCGGCGCTGGCCAGGCCCATGATGATGCCCGCCAGCAGCACACCGCCCATGCAGGCAATGAGAACATCCTTGAACTTCATGTCCAGAATGGAGGCTGCCAGCGTGCCGGTCCAGGCACCGGTGCCGGGCAGCGGGATTCCCACAAAGAGCAGCAGGGCAACAGTCAGACCCTTGCCGGCCTTTTCCTCCAGTTTGCGGCCGCCCATTTCTCCCTTGGTGATGAAGAACTTGCACACCGGCCCGATGACCGGCTTGTGGTAGCCCCAGATGAGGAACTTGCGGGCAAACAGATAGATAAAGGGCACCGGCAGCATATTGCCGAGCACGCAGACCAGATAGGTGGGCAGGGCGGGCAGGCCCATGCCCAGCCCGATCGGAATGGCACCGCGCAGTTCAATGACCGGCACCATCGAGATAAAAAACACCATCAGATAATTCTTGAGCATCCAGGTTTCTCCTTATCATAAGATCATGATCGCAGCGGCTTACAGGTCGATGACCAGCTCCACCGGGCAGTGGTCGGAGCCAAACACCTCGTTGTGTATCTCGGCGGCTTTTATCTTGTCCGCAATGCGGTTCGAGACGATGAAGTAGTCGATGCGCCAGCCCGCGTTCTTCTCCCGGGCGTGGAAACGGTAGCTCCACCAGCTGTATTTCACCTCGTCCGGATGGATGGCGCGGAAGCTGTCGGTGAAGCCCGCCGCCAGCAGCTCGGTCATCTTGGCCCGCTCCTGGTCAGTGAAGCCCGCGCTCATCATCGTTGGTCTTCGCATTCTTGATGTCGATCTCGGTGTGGGCCACGTTCAGGTCCCCGCAGAGGATGACGGGCTTTTTCTCGTCCAGGTTCTGGAGGTAGGCCCGGAAAGCGTCCTCCCAGGTCATGCGGTAGTCCAGCCGCTTCAGGCCGTCCTGGCTGTTGGGCGTGTAGCAGTTGACCAGATAGAAGCCGGGATAGTCCAGCGTCAGCACCCGGCCCTCGTGGTCGTGCTCCTCCCTGCCGATGCCGGTGGTCACGGCCAGCGGGGCCGTTTTGCACCAGCAGGCCGTGCCGGAGTAGCCCTTTTTCGGCAGAGTAGGTGTACTCGGTGTAGCCCTCGGGGGCAAAATCAGCCTGCCCCGGCTGCATCTTGGTCTCCTGCACCGAGAAGATGTCGGCATCCAGCGCCGCAAAGCTTGCGGCAAAATCGTGGGTCAGGCAGGCCCGCAGGCCGTTGACGTTCCAGCTGATGAGTTTCATATCCTGTTCCTTTCTTATGCCTGATATTTTGTTTTCCATGCGCCGCTCTTCATGCGCGACAAAAAGCAGATGACACGGCAGACCCAGTCAATGACCATGGCGATCCAGACACCCACAGCGCCCCAGCCCATCCTGACACAGAGCAGGTAGCTGAATCCCAGCCGCCAGATGGCCATGCTGAGCACAGAGACCACCATGGTAAATTTCACATCGTTGGCCGCGCGCAGGGCGTTGGGCAGAACAAAGGAGGCCGGCCACAGGAACAGGCCGCTGCCTGCGTGGATCTGCACCAGCAGGATGGCCAGCTCCATCGTCTCGCCGGAAAGGGCGTAGATGCCCACCAGCTGCCGGAGGAACAGCAGGATCGCGCCGTTGGAAAGCCCCATCGTGATATAAGCCCACAGCATCAGCTTGCGGGTGTAGTAAACGGTCTGCTCATTGTCCCCTGCGCCAACGCAGCGGCCCACCACCGTGATCATGGCCAGACCAATGGCCTGCCCCGGGATGCAGCCCATGCCGTCCAGATTGTTTGCCACGGCGTTGGCGGCGATCTGCACGGTGCCGAAGGTGGAGATCATGCTCACCACCAGAATGCGGCCCGCCTGGAACAGGCTGTTCTCAAAGGCGGACGGGATGCCGATGCCCAGGATGCGCTTTGCCATCCGGCCATCCAGCCGTATCGTTTTGGGCACGGTGAGCATGTGGCCCTTCTGGTAGCAGCGGTTCGGGATGAGCACCGCCGCCACAGCACGGGAGAGGACGCTGGGCCAGGCAACACCGTCCACGCCCATACCCAGCACAAAGATGCAGACCGCATTGCCCACGATGTTGATGATGTTCATCAGGATGCTGATCTGCATGGAGATTTTGGAGTTGCCCATGCTGCGGAAGAGCGCCGCACCGGCATTGTACATGGCCAGGAACGGGTAGCTGACCGCCGTGATGCGCAGGTAGAGCACACCGGCCTCCAGTACGTCGGCATCGATGCTGCCATAGCACAGCCGGATCATGGGACGGGCCAGCACAAAGCAGAACACCCCCACACCCACGCCCAGCAGAGCGCTGAGCAGGATCAGCTGACCCGAGCTTGCGTTGGCGTGCTTCTGCTCCTTTGCACCCAGATACTGGCTGACCACCACCGCGCCGCCCGTGGCCAGCGCCGCAAACAGCACGATGATGAGGTTGTTGATCATATCCACCAGGCTGACACCTGAGATGGCGGCTTCGCCGCAGCGGGAGACCATCATGGTATCGGCCATGCCCACCGTCACGGCCAGCAGCTGCTCCACCAGCAGCGGCCCCACCAGCCTGAGCAGGTCACGCTGGCTGAACAGCGGGGCCCGCCCGCCAAAGCACGGAGCCTTGTTTTGTACGATCGTATGTTTCATTCTATCCCTCGCTTCTTCCCACACCTTTTCTGCCCTTCCGGGCCACAGAGCGTCCTTTTCTCATAGATGTATCCATCATAACACAGCCGCATCCTGTTGTAAAGAATCAGCTTCTGCAATTCTGTACCCACGCCCCGGCCCGTGCTTGTTTCATCACTTTGTCAAACACATCTCCCCCGTTTTTGTGCGTTGTGACAAAATTACATTTTTTGCTCGAACAAAAGAACTTTTTTTCAAAAAAGCTCTTGTATTTTTCTGTGAAAAGTGTTATCTTGTATCCAACAGGAGCGTCAGTTGGATACAAAGCGAAACGACGCGCTTTCCTCTCCGGTACTCCTGTTGTTCATCCTTCTATTATTATGCTATTTTCTTCATTTACCTTCTTATCATTTACCCTGTCCTGAAAAGGACAAACAAAAAACGCTTCCCCACCTGCACGGGGGAGCGTTTTTTGTTTGTCTGCCGCCCACCATAGAAAAGCGCCCTGCACCTTTCACGGTACAGGGCGCTTTGCGTTTCAGTTTTACAGCGCTGCAACAGCGGCCTTGAGCTCATCCACGCGGTCGGTGTTCTCCCACTTCACGCCCAGATCCTCGCGGCCCATGTGGCCGTAGGCGGCCAGCTTGCGGTAGATGGCTTCCGCAGGCCGAGGTCACGGATGATGGCGGCGGGGGTCAGGTCAAAGACCTTCTCCACTGCCTGCTCGATCTTCTCATCAGCCACGGTGCCGGTGCCAAAGGTATCCACCATGATGGACACAGGCTTTGCCACGCCGATGGCGTAGGCCACCTGCACCTCACACTGCTTAGCCAGACCGGCAGCCACGATGTTCTTGGCAACCCAGCGGGTTGCGTAAGCGCCGCTGCGGTCCACCTTGCTGGGGTCCTTGCCGGAAAAGGCCCCGCCGCCGTGGCGGCCGTAGCCGCCGTAGGTGTCCACGATGATCTTGCGGCCGGTCAGGCCCGTGTCGCCCTGCGGGCCGCCCACAACAAAGCGGCCGGTGGGGTTGATGTAGTACTTGGTGTTCTCATCCAGCAGCTCGGCAGGGATGGTGGCCTTGATGACCTTCTCCATGATATCGGCCCGGAGCTGCTCCATGGTCACGCTCTCGCTGTGCTGGCTGGAGATGACGACTGCATCCACGCGGATGGGCTTGTTGTTCTCGTCGTACTCCACGGTGACCTGGCTCTTGCCATCCGGGCGCAGGTAATCCAGCTCGCCGCTCTTGCGCACCTCAGTCAGCTTCTTGGCCAGCTTGTGGGCCAGGCTGATGGGCATGGGCATCAGCTCAGGGGTCTCATCGCAGGCATAGCCGAACATCATGCCCTGGTCACCGGCACCGCCGACCTGGTCGTTGGTGCCCAGTGCGATATCGGGGCTCTGGCCGTCGATGTTGGAGATCACGGCGCAGGTGTCAGCGTCAAAGCCGTACTTTGCACGGGTGTAACCGATGTCAGAGATGACCTCGCGGACGATCTTCTGGAAATCGACATAGCAGTTGGTGGTGATCTCGCCCATAATGTGGACCAGACCGGTGGAAGCGCAGGTCTCGCAGGCCACGCGGGCATCGGGGTCGTGGGTCAGGATCTCGTCCAGGATGGCATCGGAGATCTGGTCGCAGATCTTGTCCGGATGTCCCTCGGTGACGGACTCAGAAGTAAACAGGTGTCTTGCCATAAATTTTGTCCTCCATGTGTGTGGTGAATCTTGCACAGCTTCATACACGTCCATCAAGTTTGCGCAAACAAAAACGCTCAGAACCGAAGCTCTGAGCGCTTGCACTCTTATCTTTCGGTTTCCCGCAGGATTTGGCACCTTATGCTTTCGCACAGGTTGTCGGGCTTCACAGGGCCTGTCCCCTCAGCCGCTCTTGATAAGTCGGTATTCAGTTGTTTTCCGAGAGATATCTTATCATCTCTTCGTCAGATTGTCAAGAAGAGTATCACTCTTTTTAGACATCTCAACGAAATTGATTAGGATTTCCCCTAGAAGTACCGGGAGTTTCCCGAAGCTCTCTTAGTAACCCTTAGCCTGTTCGCCGTTCAGCAGCTTGACCGCACGGGAAGTGCCCAGACGGTCTGCGCCCAGAGCGAGGAACTTTTCCATATCCTCCACGGTGGAGATGCCGCCGGCAGCCTTGACCTTGCAGCGGCCATGCACGCCCTTGACCATCAGCTCCACATCGTGGAAGGTAGCGCCTGCGGTGGAGAAGCCGGTGCTGGTCTTGATGTAGTCAGCGCCTGCCTCGCAGACGATGTCGCACATCTTTTCCTTTTCCTCGTCGGTCAGCAGGCAGGTCTCAATGATGACCTTGAGCACCTTGTCGCCCACAGCCTCCTTGACGGCACGGATGTCCTCACGGACCGCATCGTATTCCTTGTTCTTCAGGCGGCCGATGTTGATGACCATATCCACCTCGGCAGCGCCGTTCTCAATGGCAGTCTTTGCCTCAAAGGCCTTGCTGGCGGTATCCATGGCACCCAGAGGGAAACCCACCACGCAGCACACCGGGATGCGGCCCGCCATATACTCGACCGCCTGCTTTACATAGCAGGTGTTGATGCAGACGGATGCGGTGTGGTTGGCAATGGCCTCGTCACAGATGGTCTGGATCTGGGGCCAGGTGGCCTCAGGCTTCAGCAGGGTATGATCGACATGGGAGAGGATTTCTTCACGGGTCATATTATTTTCCTCCATCAATTCTTGCTGGCACGGCGGACCTTTGCCATGCCCACAGCGCTCAAGGCAATTGCCGTTACGGATGCGGTGGCACCAATGATGCCCAGAACAAGACCGGAAACCAGGAATGCAAAACCTTTCAGACCACGTTTCATAATACCGTACCTCCATTGTTTTGTTACTTAAAACTCCCTCAGTCACCTTCGGTGACAGCTCCCTCTGAGAGGGAGCCTTGTCGGCAAATGCAAGGCAATGCCTCCCTCCCAGAGGGATGGTGGCTGCACCGTAGGTGCAGACAGAGGGAGTTACTTCTTCTTAAAGATGATCAGCTTGCTGAACACATAGTTCAGCACGATCACCAGTACATTGGAAAAGACCTTCACGGCAAGCCCCCACAGTGCCTGCGCATTGTAGCAGCTGGTAACGAAGATTGCCGTGGGGCCGTCTGCACCGCCGATGACGGCAATAGCGGCAGAGCCATCCGTAACCCCCGCCGGTGTGCCTGCATAGGAGGCTGCCATCTGTATGGCCGTATCCGGGCCAAGCCAGTGGGCCACCACGCTCAGCACCCCCTGCATCAGCTCGTCCATCAGCGCTGCGCCCTGGGCCGCCAGCAGATTGCCCAGCACCAGCATAATTGCAGTGTCCAGTACCATGGTGCCCAGACGGCAGGTGACAAATGCACCAAACTCCTTTGCCATCGCTCTGCCTCTGGTCTTGCTGTTGAACACAAAGGCCCGGTTGGTGGCGTAGGCAAACAGGATGCAGAGGATGTTGTCCAGCACATTGCCCCAGCTGTTGGCGGCGGTGTAGCCGAACAGCCTGTTGAACAGGGCGTACAGCAGGATATTCAGCAGGGTGGTCAGCACGCCGAAGATCAGATAGCTCAGAACTTCCCAGTGCTTCTTGATCCATTTTACCATAAAATTTTTCTTTCTTGTCAGCATCCACGCCCTCCGTCATCGCCTGCGCGATGCCACCTCTCCCAAAGTGAGAGGCTTTGGCAGTCCACACAAAGCTGCCGGTTTTGCCAAGGGCTCTCCCTTTGGGAGAGCTGGACGCGAAGCGGCCTGAGAGGGCGAGCGCGTTAACAAAAACAGCCCCGCCGCCGTTACCCGGCAACGGGGCTGCAGTCGCATTGTGTCTGAAACTCAGCGAACCACGGACTGATTACTCAGCGTCGTCGTTCAGCAGAGCCTTCATGGACAGGCTGATGCGCTTCTTGTCGAAGTCAACATCCAGCAGCTTCACATCGACCATATCGCCGACCTTCAGTGCGTCGGAGACCTTCTCAACGCGATCATTGCTGATCTCGCTGATGTGGACCAGACCGTCAACACCCGGCAGGATGCGGACGAATGCACCGAACTTGGTCAGGGACACGACCGGAGCATGGAAGGTGCTGCCGATGGGGTAGTTGTTCTTCAGCTGCTCCCAGGGGTTGTCCTCAGCCTTCTTGTAACCCAGAGAAACCTTGTGGTTCTCGGTGTCGATGTCCTTCACATACACTTCGATGGTGTCACCAACGGAGACAACCTCGGAAGGATGCTTGATGCGGTTCCAGCTCAGCTCGCTGATGTGGCACAGGCCGTCCACACCGCCGATATCGACGAATGCACCGTAAGAGGTCAGGCTCTTGACAACGCCGGTGTAGGTCTTGCCCACCTCGACATTTGCCCAGAACTCCTCACGCTTTGCCTTGTTCTGCTCAGCGGTGACCTTGTTGATGCTGCCGACGATCTTGCGGCCGGAGCACTCGGTAACAACCAGCTGGACATGCTGGCCAACCAGAGCAGTGTAGTCCTCGTCACGGCGCATCGTGGCCTGAGAACGGGGAACGAACACCTTAACACCCTTGACGTTGACGACAACGCCGCCCTTGTTGAACTCGGTGACATCGCCCTCGACGACCTCGCCGGATTCAGCAGCCTTGGCGATCTCTTCCATGCCCTTGCGAGATGCGAGCTTCTTGCGGGAGAGCTGGATAACGCCGTCCTGGTCCATAACCTTCTCGACGATGAGGTCCAGCTCATCGCCAACCTTCACCAGGTCTTCGACCTTGGCGGAGGAATCATCGGTCAGCTCGCTCAGCTTGACAAAGCCGGTCTGCTTGGCTCCGATATCCACCTGGATCTCGTTGGCAGAGATGCTGGTCACGATTCCTTTCACAATACTGCCTGCATGAACACGCTTCTCCTCGGATGCGTTCAGCATCTCCTCGAAGCTCATGCTGTCATTGATTTCTGCGCTCATACTGTTAAGTACCTCCTCAATAATAGACGATGGCGTTGAAGCCCCTGCTGTTACGCCCGCCGTTTTACATCTGCAAACCATTCCGGCCGAAGTTCGCTCGCTGTCTCGACCGTCACGGCTTTCGTATGCTTTGCGGCGACCTGTACCAGCTTTTGGGTATTGGAAGAATGATGACCGCCAATGACAACAATGATGTCGCATTGTTGGCTGAGGTCTTCCGCTTCCTGTTGCCTCGCCCACGTCGCATTACATATTGTATCAAAAATTCGGGCGTTTGTATAGGCTTTTTTGAGAAACTCCGAACTTTCTTGCCATTTTGTTACCTGAAATGTGGTCTGTGCAACCGCAAAATGGGCTTTTGGGGGTCAGAAGGGCCTTTCCAGGCCTTCAGCTCGTCCAGATCGCTGAACACAAATACCTCTCCCCGGGTATGGCCCACGATGCCCTGCACCTCGGGGTGGGCAGCATCACCGGCCACCAGAAGCACCGCGCCCTCGGCCTCGGCCCGGGCGGCAATGCTCTGGATCTTCTTCACAAAGGGGCAGGTGGCATCGTGGTAAACAAGGCCGCGCTGCTCCAAAGTATCATAGATGGTGCGGGGCACGCCGTGGCTGCGGATGATGACCTCGTACCCGGTGGGGATATCGTCCACGGTATCAGCCACCAGCGCACCGCGCCTTTCCATATCGGCCACTGCCTGCGGGTTATGGATCAGTGGGCCCAGCGTTGCCACCTTATGGCCCTCGTTCAGCAGATTGTAGGTCAGCTCCACCGCGCGGTTCACGCCAAAGCAGAAGCCGGCGGTCTTGGCAAGACGAATTTCCATAGCGTTTCTCCTTCTCTAAACCTCTCAGCCTCGCATTCGCTCGGCAGCTCCCCTAATAGGGGAGCCAAGTTTACGCTGTTGTTTTCTTGCCTCCCCTACCAGGGGAGGTGTCACCGAAGGTGACGGAGAGGTTCTCACTTCAGCTGTTCCCAGGCATCCAGCAGTGCCTGCTTATTGGCCCGGAGCACCTTCATATCCCGGCGGCTCTCCATGGCGAACTGGGCGGCGGGCATCGGCTCGCCGTAGATGACGTTCACCCGGCAGAACAGCCGCATCTTCCCGTCCGGCGTATCGTAGCGGATGCGCACCGGCACCACATCTACCCCGGCCTGCGCCGCAATGACAAACAGGCCGCTCTTGGGCGGCAGGAGCCTGCCCTTTTTTCGCGGGTGCCCTCCGGGAAGATGAGCAGGGTCTCGCCCCCCGGCAGGCCTCCACGGTCCGGTCAATGATCTCCAGCTCCTCCTTGTTGCCGCGCACGCAGAGCGCGCCGCAGCAGCGGAAGAACCAGGTGAGCAGGGCGTTGATCTCAAACAGCTCCTTTTTGGCAAAAACAAGCATCCGCCTGCCCCAGAACCGGCTGATGACGATGAACACCGGGTCAATGGCTGAAACGTGGTTGGGGGCAATGATGCAGCCTTTGGTCTGCACCTTGCGCAGGTTCTCGCGTCCAACGGTATGGACCCGGAAGCCGATGTGGAACACCAGCCAGGCCAGCGGCAGCAGTATGTAATATAGTACCATTTAATTAACCTTTTCTGTAATAATCTTTTTCATCGCCGCAAGGCTCTGCTCAAAATTGAGGTCAGAGGTATCCAGCAGCACTGCATCCTCGGCCTGCTTCAGGGGGGCGGCGGCACGGTGGGTGTCCTGATAGTCCCGCTGCTTCACATCAGCCAGCACATCCTCAAAAGCGACCTCCATGCCCTTCTGCTTGTATTCCAGCCAGCGCCGTCTGGCCCGGGCTTCGGGGGCGGCGGTCAGAAAGATCTTGACAGTGGCATCCGGCAGCACCACAGTGCCGATATCCCGGCCATCCATCAGGACGTTCTGGGTCTTGGTCATGCCGCGCTGCAGCTCCAGCAGGAAGGCGCGGACTTCCGGGTTGGCACCCACGGCAGAGGCGGCCATACCAGCCTCCTCCGTGCGGATGGCGGTGCTCACGTCCTCACCGTTCAGATAGATATGCTGCTCCCCGTCAATGCAGTCCACCCGCAGGCCGATCTCCGGCAGCAGGGTGTTGACCGCCGCATTGTCCTTCGGGTCCACGCCCTTGCGCAGGGCATACAGGCCGATGGTGCGGAACATGGCACCGGTATCCACATAGATGTAGCCCATCTCTGCGGCCAGCCGCCGCGCCAGGGTGGATTTGCCTCCCGCAGGGCCGTCGATTGCAACTGAAACCATTTGGGATTCTCCTTTAATTATATAATAAGTATTTTATCATCGGTCAAGCTCTGCTCTGTCCAACCTCTCAGAGGTGATTTGCAAAGCTCTGCGCCGTACAGAAAGCGATCTGCAGGTTGTAGCCGCCGGTATAGGCATCCACATCCAGCACCTCACCTGCAAAGTAAAGGCCCAGCGCCTTCTTGCTCTGCATGGCCCTGGGGTCCACCTCCCGCACGGACACGCCGCCGGAAGTGATGACCGCATGGGCCAGGTCGCCCCGGGCATCGATGGGCACGTTCCAGTGCTTCATCAGGCGCACCAGCTCCCGCTTCTGCTCCCGGGTGATCTGGTTGGCCTTTGTGGCAGGGTCAATGCCCCAGCGTGCCACCATGACCGGCTGCATACTGGCAGGCAGCAGCTTGACCAGCGCCCCCTGGGCGGCATGGTTGGCCAGCAGGGCAAAATCCCGGGTGATGCGGTCATAGAGCTGCTCCTCGCTCAGGGCGGGCTTCAGGTCGATCTCGGCGTGGTACTTATGTTTTTTCATGTCGCCCAGATGGCTGGACGCGCTCAGAGTCAGCGGGCCGCTGATGCCAAAGTGGGTAAACAGCATCTCGCCCTGCTCCTCAAAGATGTCCTTGCCGTCCTCAAAAAGGGTCAGGGTCACATTTTTCAGGGCAAGACCCATCATCTTTTTGCAGTCCGGGTCATGGCTGACAAGACTGACCAGACTGGGCACCGGCTCCACAAGGGTGTGCCCGGCCTGCCGGGCCAGCCGGTAACCGTCACCGGTGGAGCCGGTGGTGGGGTAGCTCACACCGCCGGTGGCCACCAGCACGGCATCGGCCCGGTATTCTTTCCCGGAAGTCCCCGCACACCGACACAGCGCAGGGCAGGCCCGGCCTTTTTCTTTTTGGGATGGCGCGGATTTTCCAGCACGGCAAGGGCAGCTTCCGGCTCCGGGGGCAGTTCTTCCAGAAGCAGTTTTGCCCCGTCATAGACGATCTCCGCGTCCTGTGCGTAGCGGAGCAGTGCCTGCCGGATCTCTTCGGCTTTGTCGGACACCGGGAACACCCGGCGGCCGCGCTCCACTTTCAGCTCTACGCCCAGGCTCTCAAACAGCTCCATGGTCCTGGCGGGCGGGAACGCCCCCAGCGAGGAGAACAGAAAGCGCGGATTGGTGCGGACATGGTGCAGAAACTCCTCCGCGGTGCAGTCGTTGGTCACATTGCAGCGCCCCTTGCCCGTGACCAGGATCTTCTGACCGGGCTTGTCGGTATGCTCCAGCACCGTTACCTGATGCCCCTGCCGCACAGCGGCCCCCGCCGCCATCAGCCCGGCCGCACCGGCCCCCACGATCAACACCTTTGCCATTCTGGTTCCTCCCGCAATTCACTGCCTGTCGAAATTTGTTCTCGTTTATCATACCAGAATCGGCCCGCAATTGCAATCTGCATTCCTTTGGAAAAGCGCAGAAAAGCGGCAGACGGTCGTGTCTGCCGCTTTGGGTCACTGCATCAGTTTTGCGGGGTCAAGATAACTGTCGTCCTGCTTCACTTCCAGGTGGATATGGCTTTCCTCGGCGCATTCACAGCTGACGCTGCCCACCTTGCCCAATGTCTGCCCGGCACTGACCGTCTCGCCCTCTTTCACCGCCGGGCTGGCCACGCCGCAGAGCCGCCAGACACGGCCCGCACCGTCCTTGATCGCCACAGTGGGGCCCCAGCTGCCATCGGAACCGGCCAGCACCACCGTGCCCGCCGTGGGGCTTTGGATGGCAGCATCCTTTGCGCAGGCATAGTCGATGCCGTTGTGGGTGCGCCAGTCGCCCAGGGTCTTGTTGTAGACCAGCTCATCGCCGCTGTATCCATTGAGCACCCTGCCAGAGACCGGCTGCGTGGAAGCAGGCGCTGCCGAACTGCTGGCAGGCGAGGATGCACCTTGCAGCGCGGATGGTTCGCGCACCGAGCCAGAGCCAGCCTGCGGCACAGAGGAGGCCGAAGATGCACTCCGCGATGCCGAGGAGGCCACCTTGGGCACATTGCTTACACTGTTTGCGGCGGGTTCGGTCGGCCATTCCCATGTTGTTTCGTCCTCCTGTGGCGTGGTGGTGGAAAGCCCCGCATCGATGCCGGGGGCCGTGGATGTGCTGTCCGGTGTCTTCAGGCCCGAAAGGTTCTTGTCCAGCTCGTCGCGCACGGTGCGCACCGCCCAGACCACCGCCGCCGCTGCCGCCACCAGACAGGCCAGCAGTGCCAGTGCAAACCCTTTGTCCCGCAGAAATTTCCTGATCTGTTCCATGTTCGTTACTCCAATCCGTCATGGTTTCGCTTGATTTTCTGATTGCAGTATGCGATTCCGGAACCGGGTTTATACACATTTTATAAAAAGAAAACCCTCTCCGTCAAAGCCTGAGGCCTTGACGGAGAGGGCTGAAATACACAGATCAGCTGCGGCGGCGGTTGTTGCCCATCAGGCGGACAACATACAGGAAGATGTTGATGAAGTCCAGATACAGGGTCAGCGCGCCATAGATGGAAGCCTTTTCGGCCATCTCAGCATCAGCGGAGTAGTAGCTGTACATCTGCTGCAGCTTCTGGGTATCGTAAGCGGTCAGCAGCATGAACACCACCAGACCGATGCCGCAGTAGAGCACCGAGCCGCCAAAGCCAAAGCCGAACAGCATCCCCACAAAGCCGGTGATGATCATGGCAACCAGAGCCATCATCAGGCGGGGGCCCCAGCCGGTCAGGTCCTTATGGGTGGTGGTGCCGTAAACAGCCATCAGCCCGAAGTAAAGGGACGTTGCCAGCAGCGCCATAATCAGGGTGCTTGCCGAGAAAACGAGGAAATAGTAGCTCAGCACCATGCCGTTGAGCAGTGCATAGCCAAAAAAGGCCGCGCGGGCAGCTCCCACCGACATGGTCTGCACCCGGGAGCTCAGCACGATTACCAGCGCCAGCTCCGCAATGGTCAGCACAAGATAGAGCGAATCGACCAGATAGATGAGCGAGGTCGTTGCAGTGAGATAGGCCATGGCGAAGGTGATGAGCAGGCCGCAGGCCATCCAGCGGTAGGTGCGGGTCATATAGTCCGATGCGCTCATCGTGGGCTCCGCATAGCCGCGGTCATAATTTCTGTAATCCATTGTGGAACTCCTCCAGTCTTTTTGCCGGGGCGGGCATTCCGCCTTGCTCCGGTCTACGTTTTATAGTATACTGCATAGAAATGAACGTTTCGTGAAAAAGGCTGTGATATTGTATGTCTCTTGGACTTTATCTGCATATTCCCTACTGTTTTTCCAAATGCCGGTACTGTGATTTCTATTCTGCCCCCGGCCAGCGCGGTGTGCCCACCCAGTATGTGGATGCCCTTCTGCGGGAGCTTGCCCGCTTTGCGCCGGAATCGCCTCTTCACCCGGACACGATCTATTTTGGCGGCGGCACCCCCAGCCTGCTCTCCCCTGCTGATGCCGCCCGGCTCATTGCGGCGGCAGCTCCGGCACCCGGGGCGGAGATCACGCTGGAGGCCAACCCCGAGACCGTGACCGAGCAGACCCTGTGCGGTTTCCGGGAAGCCGGGGTGAACCGCATCTCCTTCGGGGTACAGTCGGCCCGTGACAGCCAGCTGAAAACGCTAGGCCGCCCCCACACCGCCCGGCAGGCCCGGGCTGCCTTTGCGGCGGCACGGCGGGCGGGCTTTACCAACATCAGCGGCGACATTATGCTGGCCCTGCCCCATTATACGCAGGCCGAGTTCGATGAGACACTGGAGCTCATTGCGGAGGGCGGGGCAACGCACATCTCCGCTTACCTCTTAAAAATCGAACCGGATTCCGCCTTTGGCAGGCACCCGCCCGAGGGTCTGCCCTCCCCGACGAAGCAGCAGACTTTTACCTCTACGCCGTGGAACACCTGGAGCACCACGGATACCGGCAGTATGAGATCTCGAACTTTGCAAAGCCCGGCTATGAGGGCAAGCACAACCTCATCTACTGGGACTGTGGGGATTACCTCGGCCTTGGCCCGGCAGCGCATTCCTGCATGGGCGGCAGACGATTCTATTACCCCGCCAACACCGAGGCCTTCCTGAATGACAAAGCAGCCCCCGTTATGGACGGAGGCTGCGGCGCAGAGGACTATCTCATTTTACAGCTGCGGCTGCGCAAGGGGCTGGATCTTGCCGCCTATAAGGCCCGCTACGGGAAGGAGTTTTCCACCGCCCAGCTCGCCTTTGTGAAAAACTGTGTGAAGTCCGGCTATGCCACCTTCGATGGCAGCACCCTTGCCCTCACCCCCGCCGGTCTCATTGTGCAGAACAGCATTCTGGCAGAGCTGCTGTGACTTTTGCTTGACAATTTACGTTGAAACGTATATACTGAAATTACAAAAGGTGCTGCCCTCCAAACGGCTAGCTCCTTACGTTACTCGTATCAAAAAAAGATTGACCGATTTGCTTGGGGAAGCATAGATGGCGGTCAGTCTTTTTTTTTTATATCTTTTGTCATCATGGCTGATTTTCCATGTGATGTCAAAAACACCATATGCTACGCTGGAAACAAATGTCAACAGCAGCAGCACTTCTGACAAAGTCATGCGCATTCCTCCTTTCGCCGAAGCGTCGGGATTGTGCGCCCAAAAAGCCGCCCTCCCGATGCCTGTTTACCAGTAAGTAAAACCTTTGCGGTTCGGTAAGGAGCGTTCAGCCGCCTACGTTTAAGGCAACACCTGATGACAGCTTAAAAGCTGTATTTTTAGGATATCATATTTTCTGACAAAATACAATCACTTACGTCAGGTCAATGACCCTCCACCCCAGCTCCCGGATGGCTTCCCGGTCATGGGTAGCCATCAAAACAGCCGTTCGCCGCGGCGCTCTTTCAGGAGCGCTGCGGCTTTTTTCATGGTCTCCGGGTCCATGCCGGTGAAGGGTTCGTCCAGCAGCAGGGTATCGCACCCGGCCCAGAGAGCGCGGAGCAGCCGCACGGCGCTTCTGCCCGCCGGAAAGCTTCCGGGCAGGCAGGGCAAGCGCCTGCTCATCATATCCAAATCGTTGAAAATCCGACACGATTTGCGTTTTGTATTGTGTTTTTTCCTCCGGAAGCACCAGTTCCACGTTCTGCACGGCGGTCAGCTGCGGGCAGAGCCGATCCTCCTGAAAGACAGCACCGACCCGGCCCACGCCCTGCACCGTGCCCGAATCCGGCGCTTCCAGCCCCATCAGGATGCGGAGCAGGGTGGTCTTGCCCCAGCCGCTGGGTGCCCAGAGAACGGCAGGCTCCGCAAGGGTCAGATTCAGATCCTCAAAGAGCGTTTTTTCTCCAAAGCGTTTTGTTAATCCGTAAATTTCCAGTTTGTTAATCATTTTCTGCCACATCCTCTCCCAACACGCGGGCCACCGCCTTGTCCAGCAGGGCCAGGAACAGCTTCTCAAAGCCTGCGCTCAGCAGGATGATGACGAACGTCCAGGCGAACAGCTCCCCGGTGGAGAGTGTGATCTTTGCCCGGTAGAGGGCATCTCCGATGCTGCCATCGGGCAGGCCAATGACCTCGGCGGCCACACCGCTCTTCCAGCAGATGCCCAGCGCCACGCTGCACCCCTGCCGGAAGGCCGGCAGGATGGCGGGCAGCCAGATGGCTTTGACCCGCCGGACCAGCGGCAGGTGGAACACCTGTGCCATTTCCAGCAGCTGCACGTCCGCGCTCTCGATGCCGGTGCGCACGGCACTGTACAGCACGGGCAGGACCATCAGAAAGCTGATGAGGATGGAGAGCGACCGCCCGCTGACCCACACCAGCGCCAGAATGATGAAGCTGGCCACCGGCGTGGCCTTGACCAGCTGGATGACCGGGGCCAGCAGCGTGTCCACCCAGGCCCAGCGCTCGGCGGCAGCCGCCAGCAGAACGCTGACCACCACACCCAGCGCAAAACCCAGCAGGATATGCCCGGCGCTGAACCCCACCCGCTGCCAGAAATCGGCCTGCGGCAGCAGCTCCATCAGGGTGCCCGCTGCCTGAATGGGTGACACCAGAAAGACCTCCTGCCCGATGGCCATGGCCGCCGCCTGCCAGACGGCCAGCCAGAACATCGCCGCTGCCAGCAGCCCTGTGCGGCGTTTTTTTGTCTGCTTCATTTTATCTGCTCCGTTCTCACTCAAAAAGAGCCGTGCGGCTGCACGGCTCTCCTTTTTATTGGTTTACTGAAAACTGCGCTGGACGCTTTTCCAGAACACCTGGCCGGGCGTGGCCTTGGTGTAGTAGAAGTTTGCATCCGGCAGCTTGCCGCCCACTGCAGCGTGGGAAGCATCATACAGCACCTTGAGGTAGGCGTTGACATCGGCCTTCATCTCGTCCCCCACACGGTAAACGATGTTGCACCGGGGCAGCGCCTTCTGGGCAATGGCCTTTTTGGCCACCACGCCGGTCTCCTCGCAGAGAGCCGCCGTACCGGCAACATCTGTCTGGGCGGCCTTGATGTCTTCTCGTAATCCCGCAGGAAATTTGCCACGATGTCCGGGTTCTCTTTGGCGTACTCCGTGCGGACAACGGTGACACCCGTGATGAGCTGGGTGTCACAGACCTTGTTCCACTCCTTGGTCAGATCCAGCACCACCCGCAGGCTGCTGTCCTTCAGCTGGGCGGCGGTCACATAGGGCTGGGGCAGAACGGCAATGGCATCCTTTTTGGAGGCGGCCATCTGGGCAGTCACCTCGGATGCCTCGCTGTAATACTCGATTTTCACATCCTTGTCGGGGTCCAGGCCATTCCTGGTGAGCAGGTAGCGCAGAACATACTCCGGCGTGGTGCCCTTGCCGGTGGACAGGATGGTGCGGCCCTTCAGGTCGGCAAAGCTGTGGATGCTGTCACCCTTTTCCACCACATACAGCACGCCCAGCGTGTTCACAGCCATCACCTGGATGCCGCCATTGGTCTTCTGGTAAAGGGTCGCGGCCAGATTGGCAGGGATGGCGGCCATATCCAGTTCACCCTTGATGAGCTTGGGCACGATCTCATCCGCTGCACCGTAGAGCTGCAGGTCATAGTGTTGGCTGGCCTTGCCGCTGCGCTCCATATCCAGCAGATTGACCAGGCCCATGGTGGTGGGGCCCTTCAGGCCCGCAATGCGCACGCCGCTTTCTGTTTTGGCGGCAAAAGCCCCGCAGGCCAGCAGGCTGATCATCAGCGCAGCCGACAGCCGCAGGGAGGTCAGTTTTTTCATCATGGTTCAGATTCCTTCCTCTCTTTGTTGTTCCAACCAGAAACAAAATTTGCAAATTTTGCAAAATCATTTGCTTTACGCGCTCAAGTTTACTATAATGGAGCTAAAAATACCGTTGCCCATGCAACGGAATTGCAGAAGGGCGGTGAGGGCCCGGGGAAAACCTCACGGAACTGACATGGAAAACTATCTGCCGCTGTTACAATCCACCTCTCTTTTTGCCGGGATCTCTGCCGGGGAACTGCGCCCCCTGCTCAGTGAGCTGGGGGCCTGCATCCGCAGTTATGGCCGGGGCGAGGCGCTGGTGCAGGCCGGGGCCCCCAGCCGCCGGGTCGGCGTTGTGCTGACCGGAAGCATTGAAGCCTACCGCCCGGCACCGGGCGGGGCACGGATCCCCATCACCCACATGGGGCCGGGGGCGTGTTTGGCGACGTGCTGGGCGGTTCCAGCCTGGACAGCCCGGTCACGGTGGTGGCATCCGCCCCCTGCGAGGTCCTGCTCTTCCCCTACGAGAAGCTGCTCCAGCCGGACGGCTCCGCTGCCCGCCAGCGCCTGCTGCAGAATCTGGTGCGGACCATCAGCGATAAATATTTCCTGCTCTCCCGCCGGGTGGACCTGCTGGTGATGAAGACCCTGCGGGCCAAGGTCTGCGCCTACCTGCTCAGCGAGGCCGAGCAGCAGGGCAGCATGACCCGGACCATCCCCTTCTCCCGCAGCCAGTTGGCCGATTACCTCAACTGCGACCGCAGCGCCCGTTCCCGGGAGCTGAGCCTGATGCAGCGGGACGGCCTGCTGGACACCTACCGTTCCAGCTTCAAGCTGCTGGAGCCGGAAGCTCTGCGGCAGATGATATTATAAACCTCTCAGTCTCGCTTCGCTCGCCAGCTCCCTAATAAGGGAGCCCTTGGCAGGCCGGGCAAGTCCGAGTATTTCGCCTGCGGCTCCAAAGGCTTTCGGCCCTTGCTGTTTCGGGTAGATTTCTATAAGATGAAAGTGATATGTAACTATGTCTAAACCAATTCTCTGGATCGTGATCCCCTGCTACAACGAGGAGCAGGTGCTGCCCATTACAGCGCCGATGTTCCTGCAAAAGATCACCAGCCTCACCGAAAAAGGCATGATCAGCGACAAGAGCCGGGTGCTGTTCGTCAACGATGGCTCCCGCGACAAGACCTGGGAGCTCATCTGCGGCTTTGCAAAGCAGGATGCGCATTTCATCGGCATTTCCCAGAGCCGGAACCGGGGCCATCAGAACGCCGTGCTGGCGGGCCTGATGGAGGCCCGCGCCAACAACTGCGACATCACCATCTCCATTGACTGCGATGGTCAGGATGACATCAACGCCATGGACGAGATGGTGCAGAAATATCTGGACGGTGCCGAGGTGGTCTACGGTGTGCGCAGCCGCCGGGACACCGACACCTTCTTCAAGCGGTTCACTGCCGAGGGCTTCTACCACCTGATGAATGCCCTTGGCGCGGATATCGTGTTCAACCACGCCGACTACCGGCTCATCAGCGCCCGGGTGCTGGACAGCTTTGCCGACTACAAGGAGGTCAACATCTTCCTGCGCGGCATGGTGCCGCTGGTGGGCTTCAAGAGCGAGCAGGTGTTCTACGAGCGGCACGAGCGGCTGGCCGGTGAGAGCCACTATCCCCTGCGCAAAATGCTGGCGCTGGCCTTTGATGGCATCACCAGCCGTTCCAACAAACCCATCCGGCTCATCACCGGGGCAGGCATCGTGGTCAGCCTCATCAGCTTCATCGGCGTGATCTGGGCCATCGTGCAAGCGGCCATGGGCAGCGTGGTGGCCGGCTGGGCCTCCACCATCTGCATCGTCTGCTTTGTGGGCGGCGTGCAGCTGGTCTGCCTGGGTGTCATCGGCGAATACATCGGCAAGATCTATATGGAAACAAAGGCCCGCCCGCGCTACATCATCTCGGAGCGCACCTGGGCCCCCTATGAAAGGAAGTATCACGGATGAGCAAACAGAGCTGGCGGGGCAGCACCCTGCTGAACCCGGAACCGCCGGTGCTGGTCTCCTGCGGCGGGCTGGAGCAGCCCAACCTCATCACCATCGGCTGGACAGGCACCATCTGCACCCAGCCCAGCATGGTATCCATCAGCGTTCGCCCCGAACGGTACAGCCACCATCTCATCAAGGAGAGCGGACAGTTTGCCATCAACCTGCCCACTGAACCGCTGGTGCGTGCGGTGGACTGGTGCGGCGTGAAGAGCGGCCGCGACAACGACAAGTTTTCCGCCTGTAAGCTCCATGCCGCACCGGGCAGCGTTCTGACCGACTGCCCCATCCTCGAAGAAAGCCCCGTCAACCTCGAGTGCAAGGTCACGCAGGTCATCCCACTGGGCAGCCATGACCTCTTCCTCGCCGAAGTAGTCGCCTGCGATGTGGATGAGGGCCTGCTGGACGAAAACGGCAAGCTCTGCCTGGACAAGGCAAAGCTGATCGTGTACAGCCACGGCGAGTACCTGAGCCTGGGCAAAAAGCTGGGCACCTTCGGGTACAGCGTGCGGAAAAAAAACCCGGAAAACGGAAAAAATGATCTGACCTGCAAAAGGCGGGGCATCAGTGCAGTAAGCTGATGCCCCGCCTTTTTCTGTTTTGTTCCCTTCCCCCAACAACAAAAAAAGCCCCGCCGGCAGAGGGAATTGCCAGCAGGGCTCCGGAAATGTCAATATGAACTTAACTTGGCTCTCCTATCAGGAGAGCTGTCGAGCGGATGCAAGACGGAGAGGTTTAATCCTCCGCGCCCTCATCCAGGTTACCCAGCTTCTTGGCCTGCTCCACCACAGCGGGCACCAGCATCTCGGGCAGGATCTCGTAGCGGGCAAACTCGGTGGTGAACCAGCCGCGGCCCTGGGTGGTCTGCCGGATGAAGGTGGTAAAGTTGCTCAGCTCAGCCAGCGGGACCTCGGCAATAACGGTCTGCATGCCGTCCTCATCGGGTTCCATGCCCAGCACGCGGCCGCGGCGCTTGGTCACATCGCCCATGATATCGCCGGTGTTGTCGTTGGGGACATGGGCCTTCAGGGTATGGATGGGCTCCAGAATGACGGGGCCTGCCTCGGGCATTGCAGCCTTATAGGCCAGCTTTGCAGCCATGATAAAGGCCATCTCGGAGCTGTCCACGGGGTGGTAGCTGCCATCCAGCAGGGTGGCCTTCAGGCCGACCACAGGATAACCGGCCAGCACGCCCTTTTCGGCGGCAAGGCGGACACCCTTTTCGACAGCCGGGCAGAAGTTCTTGGGGACGCTGCCGCCGAAGACCTTTTCCTCAAAGACGACCTGCTCGCTGTCGCAGGGCTCAAAGTTGATCACGACATCACCGAACTGGCCGTGGCCACCGGTCTGCTTCTTATGGCGGCCCTGCTTCTGGCAGGCCTTGCGGATGGACTCACGGTAGGCAATGCGGGGAGCTTCCAGACCGATCTCCACGCCGAACTTATTCTTCAGCTTGGCCTTGACCACATCCAGATGCTGCTCACCCAGACCACCAATGATCTGCTGGTGGGTCTCGGCGTTATTGATGTAGCTCAGGGTCGGATCTTCTTCCATCAGACGGGCCAGCGCGCTGGAGATCTTGCCCTCATCGCCCTTTTTGGCCACGGTGACTGCCATGAACAGGCTGGGCAGCGGGAAGGCAGCGGCGGGCAGCTTGACCACGCGGGAAGCATCGCACAGGGTATCGCCGGTCTTTGCGCTGACCAGCTTTGCCACAGCGCCGATATCACCGGCACCGATGCCGTCGGTCTCGACCTGCTTCTTGCCGATGACGGTCAGGGGCTTGCTGATCTTCTCAGTCTCGCCGGTGCGGGCATTGACCAGAGCAGCGCCGCCGGTCACCTTGCCGCTGATCACGCGCAGGTAGCTCAGCTTGCCCACAAACGGGTCAGCCACAGTCTTAAAGACATAGGCTGCGGTGGGCTCGGTCTCATCACAATGCAGCTCCACAGGCTCGCCGCTGGCATTCTCGGCCAGGATGGCGGCATCGTGCTGCGGGCTGGGCAGGAGCTTGTGCATATTGAACAGCAGCATATCCAATGCCTGCTGGTTGACGGCGCTGCCGCAGAACACAGGGGTGATCAGGCCGTCCTTAACGCCCTTGCGCATTCCCTCAACAATCTCCTCGGTCGTAAAGGGTTCACCGCCGAAGAACTTTTCCATCAACTCATCGTCGGTCTCGGCAATGGCCTCGCTCATGGCCTCGATCAGGCCCTGGAAGCGGTGGCCAATATCGGGCAGCTCCACCTGGATCTGCTTGCCGCCCTCGTACTTAAAGGCTTTCTGGCTGAACAGATTGATGTAGACAGGGGTGCCGTCGTCCAGCTTGGCGGGCACGACACAGGGGCAGACGCTGGGGCCGAACTTGATCTTCATCTGCTCCAGGATCTTGAAGTAGTCGGCGTTTTCCAGGTCGCACTTGGAGATAAACACCATGGTGGCCTTGCCGTTCTTGCGGGCCAGCTGGAAGGCCTTCTCCGCGCCCACGGTCACGCCGCTGCGGCCGGAAACACACACCAGCACGCTCTCGGCAGCGCGGATGCCCTCATACTCGCCTGCCTCAAAGTCGAACAGGCCCGGAGCATCGATGAGGTTGTACTTGATGCCCTCATACTCCACCGGCACCACCGATGCCGACAGACTGGCCTTCCGCTTTGCTTCCTCAGGGTCAAAGTCCGAAATCGTGGTGCCGTCCTCAACACGGCCCATACGCTCTGCTGCGCCCGAAAAATAGACCAGTGCCTCAGTCAGCGTCGTTTTGCCGCTGCCGGCATGGCCTGCAATCAAGATATTACGGATGTTGTTGCTTGCGTATTTCATATCGGTTTTTCCCTCATTTCCGCCGCACGGAGCAGTCTCTCCGTTTTTGTGGCATATTTTACAAAAGATAATACCACACTCAAAATGATTTTCAAATAGATTGTCCGAAATTTTCTTTCATCTGCCCGCCAAACTTCCCAGGGTTCTTTTGTGCATTTTGACCGGATGCGCGCAAAATCGATTGCAGGACGTGGGTTGGCATGGTACAATAGACCCAATGAAAGATAGAGGGAGGCACTTTGCCATGAAACGCACCGATTACATCAACTGGGATGAATACTTTATGGGCATCGCCCTGCTCACCGCCATGCGCTCCAAGGACCCCAGCAGCCAGGTGGGAGCCTGCATCGTCAGCCCGGAGAACAAGATCCTCTCCCTGGGCTACAACGGAATGCCCATTGGATGCGATGACGATGCCATGCCGTGGGAGCGCGAGGGCGACCCGCTGGACACGAAGTACATGTACGTCTGCCATGCGGAGCTCAACGCCATCCTGAACAGCGCCCACAACAACCTGAAGGGTGCCCGGGTCTACGTGACCCTCTTCCCCTGCAACGAGTGCGCCAAGGCCATCATCCAGTCCGGCATCTCCGAGGTGGGGTATTACGGCGACAAGTACCACGATTCCGATTCCAGCGTGGCGGCGCGGTTCATGTTCAAAAAGGCAGGTGTGCGCCTGACCGCCTACACCCCCAGCGGGCGGAAGGAACTGCTGGAGCTGTAAGGGGAGCGAAACCTCTCCCAAAACTTTCCCTTGAAAATACAGTTTATTCGTTATATAATAGAACCATCTTATCGAATAAATATACATTTTATATTGCATAGAGAGGGAATTATACAATGAGTCTGACCAATCGCAGCTTTTTGAAGCTTCTGGACTACACCCCCGCCGAGATCGAAGAGCTTCTCGACCTTGCCGCACTCCTGAAGGCCAAAAAGAAGGCCGGCATCCGCCACAATGACCAGCTGGCGGGCAAGAACATCGCCCTGATCTTTGAAAAGACCTCCACCCGCACCCGCTGCAGCTTTGAGGTCGCCGCTCACGATCTGGGCATGGAGGTCACCTACCTTGACCCGTCGGGCAGCCAGATCGGCAAAAAGGAATCCATTGCCGACACCGCCCGGGTGCTGGGCCGGATGTTTGACGGCATCGAGTACCGCGGCTATGGGCAGGAGATCGTGGAAGACCTGGCCCATTACGCCGGTGTTCCGGTCTGGAACGGCCTCACCAATGAGTTCCACCCCACCCAGATCCTGGCCGACTTCCTGACCATCCAGGAGCACTTCGGCAGCCTGAAGGGCATCCATTTCGTCTACTTCGGCGATGCCCGCTACAACATGGGCAACAGCCTGATGGTGGGCTGTGCCAAGATGGGCCTGCACTTCACCGCCTGCGCCCCCAAAAAGTATCAGCGGATGCCGCCCTGATTGCACAGTGCCAGGCCATTGCCGCCGAGACCGGTGCCACCCTGACCTTTGAGGAGGACCCCGCCAAGGCTGCCCAGGGTGCCGATGTCCTTTACACCGATGTGTGGGTCTCCATGGGTGAGCCCATCGAGGTCTGGGCCGAGCGCATCCACGACCTGGCCCCCTATCAGATCAATCAGGAGCTGATGAATATTGCAGGCCCCAAGGCCGTGTTTATGCACTGCCTGCCCGCCTACCATGACCACAAGACTGCTGTGGGTAAAGAGATGGGCGAGCGTTTTGGCCGCGACGCCATGGAAGTGACGGACGAGGTATTCGAGGGCCCCCAGAGCATCGTCTTTGACGAGGCCGAAAACCGGATGCACACCATCAAAGCCGTGATGGCGGCTACGCTGGGCTATCAGAAATAACGGCTTCTCTCTCAGCACAATATGCACAGGCCCGGTCGTTTCCGAACGATCGGGCTTTTTGTTTCTGTCTCCCGTTTGGTCTGCCGGAGGCTCCACCGCAAAGGGTCCTGGCCGCACGGGAAAATTTCCCATTCTCCGAAAGCGTTGCAATTACAGTTGAAAATCCGTTGCAAAACCCATATACTAAAAGGGTAATGCACTGGAAAAGGAGGGAGACTATGGGCGGAGGACATCTTTCCCGGCCGGACTTCGGGATGCCGCAGCCGGACCCGGACCACCCGCTGACCGAATTCTATCTGCTGCTGCAGCACGGGCTGGACAAGGCGGGCGTTTTCCACCTGCCTGCGCTCTATTCCAGCTTCCGGGCACCGGCCCGGCGCATCTATGCCGACGAGGCTGCCGGGTGCCTCACCCTCAGCGAAACGGCGGATGAGGGTGCTGTTCTGCTCTCTGCTCCCCGGAACCTCCAGCTGCTTTACAGCAGCCTGCATGTGGAGCCGGATGGCTCCCCCGCCGCCCTGCTGCTCACCGAGGAGTGTTCCCGCGCTGTCTGCGCGGTGCAGCTGCTGCCTCCTCCTTTGTCTGGGAGGACCCGCTGCCGCCCCTGCCGGATGTCCCGGCCGCCCTGACCCTGCAATTGACCCTGCAGGATGTGGAGGCCATCGACACCGACCCTGCCGCCCTTGCCCGCCGCCTGTGCCAGACCACCCGGCAGAAGCACTGGCTGGCCCACCCCAAAGCAGATCTGTATCTTGCGGAGAAAATTGCCCTTTTCCAAAGGCTTTATCGTTAATGCAATAATCCGTGCGCTTCACCCGTATATGGGGTGAAACGTCCCTTTGAAACAGTTGTTTCCACCAGCCCCGCCCGGGGCCGCAAAGGAGAGAAAGAGACTTATGGGACAGTTGACCAAAGACGAAGTTTTTGCGCTGGCTGTACAGCGATACAGCGACACCGTGTTCCGCACCGCGATGCACAATTGCAGCTGCACCGCCGACGCGGAGGACGTGGTGCAGGATGTGTTTGAAAAGCTCCTGCGCTACGAAGGCCGCTTTGAGAGTGAGGAGCACCTCAAAGCCTGGCTGCTGCGGGTCGCCATCAATCGCTGCCGGGATATCACCCGGGCCGCGCGCCAGAAGGACACCGAACTGGACGAAAACATTCCTGCCCCGGAATCCGGAAATGACGGCAGTGTGCTCGATGCGGTGCGCACTCTGCCGGAAAACTACCGCAACGCCGTGTACCTTCATTATTACGAGGGCTCCACCGCCGCTGAGGTAGGCCGGATGCTGGGTGCGCCCACCAACACGGTGCTCAGCTGGCTGCGGTGGGCACGCGCCCAGTTACATACGCTGCTGAAGGAGGAGATCGAAGATGAGGTGGTATGAATACAAAATGGAAGTGGACGATCTGCACGCTTCCGATGACCTGAAGGCAAAGCTGCTTGCCCTGCAGGCCAATGCCGCCGAGACCCCCGGTGCCAAGAGCATCCCCATGCCCGCGCCTTCCTCGACCCCCAAAAAACAGAAGAAGCCCCTCCGCTTCCCCGCCCGGCGCTGGGCCCAGCTGGCCGCCTGCGCGGCAGTCTGCGGGGTCTGCCTGTACGGTGCCGTGTATGCCTACGAATGGAAAGGGGTCACCCTGCTGGGCGGCGGCTCTTCCTCCAATTACTCTGCCGCCGCCACCAAGGCAGCCGCCCCCCGCAGGCCGCCGTTTACTCCATGGAGGACACCGAAAACGCCGCCTACGGTTCTGCGGACAACGGTATCTCCTCCTTCAGCGCAGAGGACGGCCACCGGTCAGCAGACACTGCCGCCGGCGGTTCCCTGCTGACCTCCGGCGAAGCGGAGAGCGATGCTTCCACCCGCACCGCCGACAGCGCCAAGATCATCTATACTGCCAACCTCACGCTGGAGACCCGGGATTACGATACCGCCCGTGCGGCACTGGATGCGGCTCTTTCTGACGCGGACGGCTATATGGAATCCAGCAGTGAGTACACCAACACCGACAGCACCCGGAGCGTCAGCCTGACTTTGCGGGTGCCCCAGGACAGCTACAAGAGTTTTCTGGCCGCCGCTGCCCAGTCCGGCAGCGTGACCTACCAGAACCAGCAGGCGGAGGATATCACCACCCGGTATATGGACACCGAGGCCCGGCTGGCCAGCCTGACCGCCCAGCGCACCCGCCTGCAGGAGCTGCAGGCCCAGGCCGACACCCTGGCCGACCTGCTGGAGATCGAGTCCAGCCTGAGCGATGTGCAGTACCAGATCGAGAGCTGGCAGAGCCAGCTGGACTGGTACAGCAATCAGGTCTCCTGCTGCACCGTCTATATCACCCTGAACGAGGTGGAGACCCTGACCCCCACCAGCACCAGCTTCGGTGCAAAGCTGCTGGCCGCCCTGCGCAATGGCTGGACCGGCTTCGTGTCCGGTGCACAGGCCGTGGCGGTGTTCCTTGTGGGCGCATGGCCCGCCATCCTCATCGGCGCGGTCTGCGGCGTGATCTACTACCGTGTCCGCCATCCCAGAAAGAAAAAGTAAAAAACTTTTCCAAAACCCTTGACATCCACCCGCCTCTGTGGTATTATATTTGAGCAGTCAGCGAACAGCTGATGCAGACAAGTAAATATCGCGGGGTGGAGCAGTCTGGTAGCTCGTCGGGCTCATAACCCGAAGGTCGTTGGTTCAAATCCGGCCCCCGCAACCACCAAGCATCTTGAAGTGATTCAGGATGCTTTTTCTTTTGTCCCATTTTCTGTATCCCGATGTTTCGGATAAAAAAAAAGCTCCCGACGTTCTGCGCGTCGGGAGCTTTTGCTGTTATGCGGTCTTCCGGGTCACTTCAGCACCGCACCCAGATTTGCACTGGTGACCATGCGGGCATAGCGACTGAGCCAGCCGGTCTTGATGTTGGGTTCGGGTGCAACATACTTTGCCTTGCGCTGGGCCAGCACCTCGTCGCTCACCTCCAGCGTGATGGAGGCATTGGGGATATCGATGCTGATGGTATCTCCCTCCTCGATCAGGCCGATGGGGCCGCCGGAAGCAGCCTCCGGGCTCACATGGCCAATGGCTGCGCCTCGGCTTGCGCCGGAGAAGCGGCCATCGGTGATGAGGGCCACGGTCTTATCCAGCTTCATACCGGCCAGAGCGGAGGTGGGGTTGAGCATCTCGCGCATACCGGGGCCGCCCTTGGGGCCCTCGTAGCGGATGACCACCACGTCGCCCGGGACGATCTGACCGGCGTAGATGGCCGCAATGGCGGTCTCCTCGCTGTTGAACACGCGGGCCGGGCCGGAGTGCTGCTGCATCTCGGGGCCACGGCGCTGCGCTTGACCACGCAGCCGTCCGGGGCAATGTTGCCCCACAGGATCTGCAGACCGCCGGTCTGGGAAGTAGGGGTTGTCGATGGGACGGATGGCCTTGTCGTTCAGGATGTGTGCGCCCTTGATGTTCTCGCCCAGCGTCTTGCCGGTAACGGTGGGCACATCCAGATCCAGCAGGCTCTGCTTGGCCAGCTCCGCCTGCACGGCGGGGATGCCGCCTGCGGCATAGAGGTCGGGCATGTGGGTGGGGCCTGCGGGGGCCAGATGGCACAGGTTGGGGGTCTTGGCAGAGATCTCGTTGAAGAGCTTCAGGTCGATGGGCACACCGGCCTCGTAGGCAATGGCCAGCAGATGCAGGACGGTATTGGTGGAGCAGCCCAGCGCCATATCGCAGGTCAGTGCGTTGCGGATAGAGCGCTCGTTGATGATCTGGCGGGCAGTGATGCCCTTGTTGACCATGTCCATGATGGCCATACCGGCGTGCTTGGCCAGCTGCAGGCGCTTGGAGTAGACTGCCGGGATGGTGCCGTTGCCGGGCAGGGCAATGCCGATGGCCTCGCACAGGCAGTTCATGCTGTTGGCGGTGTACATGCCGGAGCAGCTGCCGCAGCTGGGGCAGCAGTTGCAGGTGCAGTCTTCCAGCTGCTCGTCGGTGATCATACCGGCCTTGTAAGCGCCCACAGCCTCGAACATCTTGGAAAGGCTGACTTCCTCGCCGCCGTAGCTGCCGGCCAGCATGGGGCCGCCGGAGCAGACCACCGCGGGCACATCCATGCGGACCGCGGCCATGACCATGCCAGGCACGATCTTATCGCAGTTGGGCACCAGCACCAGACCGTCCAGCTGATGGGCCATCAGCATGGTTTCCACGCTGTCGCAGATCAGCTCCCGGCTGGCCAGAGAGTACTTCATACCCACATGGCCCATGGCGATGCCATCGCACACGCCGATGGCAGGGATCAGGATGGGGGTGCCGCCCGCCATCTCCACACCGGCCTTGACGGCATCGGCGATCTTATCCAGATTCATGTGGCCGGGCACGATCTCGCTGTAAGCGCTGACCACGCCGATCAGCGGGCGCTCCAGCTCCTCGGGGGTATAACCCAGTGCGTAGAATAAGCTTCGGTTGGGGGCCCGCCCGAGCCCTTGGTCACGTTGTCACTTCTCATGGTTTGTTCCTCTTTTCCTTATAACAAAAGACCCCCTCCCAAAGGAGGGAGCCTTTCTTAGTTTTAAAAGCAGCTTTGGGCTGAACTCCTTCCGTCATCGCTTGCGCGATGCCACCTCCCTCACGGAGGGAGGCTTCACGCTGCGGTCAGACAAAAGGCTCCCTCTTTGAGGGGGCTGTCGCCGCAGGCGACTGGGGGAGTAATTACTTCTTCAGCCAGCTCATCATGCTGCGCAGCTCTGCGCCCACCTTCTCGATGGGGTGTTCGGCCTGCATCCGGCGCTCAGCCAGGAAGTGCGCCTTGCGGCCGCCCTTGGGGCTCATCTCGGTCAGGAACTCGGAAGCAAAGGTGCCGTCCTGGATCTCGGTCAGGACCTTCTTCATCTCCTTGCGGGTCTCCTCGGTGATCAGGCGCTTGCCGGTGCGGTAATCGCCGTACTCAGCCGTGTTGGAGATGGAGTAGCGCATCTTGGAGAAGCCGCCCTCGTTGATCAGGTCAACGATCAGCTTCATCTCGTGGCAGGTCTCAAAGTATGCCATCTCGGGCTCGTAGCCAGCCTCAACCAGCGTATCGAAGCCAGCGTAGATCAGTTCGCAGACACCGCCGCACAGAACTGCCTGCTCACCGAACAGGTCGGTCTCGGTCTCCTCCTTGAAGGTGGTCTGCAGGATGCCTGCACGGCCAGCGCCGATGCCGGAAGCGTAAGCCAGAGCGATGTCCTTTGCCTTGCCGGTGTAATCCTGCTCCACGCAGATCAGAGAGGGGCAGCCCTCGCCCTCGGTGTACAGGCGGCGGACGATGTGGCCGGGGCCCTTGGGAGCGATCATGATCACGTCAACGTTCTTGGGAGCGGTGATGGTCTTGAAGTGGATGTTGAAGCCGTGTGCAAAGGCCAGAGCCTTGCCCTCGGTCATGTAAGGTGCGACCTGCGTGTTGTAGATGTCGGCGCACAGCTCATCGGGCACCAGCATCATCACAACATCGCCAGCCTTGGCAGCCTCTTCGACCTCCATGACCTTGAAGTTGTCGTGAGTGGCGGCGAACTCGGAGGCCTTTGCCCAGTGGGCAGAGCCCTTGCGCAGACCGACAACAACATTCACGCCGCTCTCGGCCAGGTTCTCGGAATGGGCGTGGCCCTGGCTGCCGAAGCCGATGACAGCAACGGTCTTGCCGTCCAGCACGCCGAGGTTGCAGTCGGAATCGTAGTATTTCTTGATCGCCATGGTAGTAGTCTCCTTTTTACTCTTTCCTGTTTTATTTTTATATTTTGATTTTTATGGAAAACTGAGTTGAACCCCTCAGGCTCGCATCTGCTCGCCAGCTCCCCTATTAGGGGAGCCCTTGGCAGAAAGGGGAACTTGCAGGGCTTTATGCAACGCCAGAGCCGCCCCTACTAGGGGCGGTGGCAATGCGAAGCATTGACGGTGGGGTTTCTTCCCTTACTGCGGGCAATGGGTCCCGGGCAGGGGCAGCTGGGCTGCCCGCACCTCCTGCGGGGGCTTCTGCATGTGCTGGTGCATCCCGCCGCGCTCCAGGGCGGTCACGCCGGTGCGGCACTGCTCAAGGATCTTGTAATCTGCCAGGATCTTGAGGAACGCGTCCACCTTTTCAGGGCGGCCGGTCAGCTCCAGCACCATGCTGTCGGGCGAAAGATCAATGATCTTTGCCTTGTAGATGCTGGCGATCTCCCGCAGCTCACTGCGGTTGTGGACATCGGCAGCCACCTTGAGCAGCAGTAGCTCCCGCTCCAGCGAGTTCTCGTGGTCCAGCACGAACACCTGCCGGGTCACTTCCAGCCGCTCGGTCTGGAGGATGAGCTGGCTCAGCGCCTTTTCATCGCTGGTGATGGTCACGGTGATGCGGCTGACCGCCGGGTCGTTGGTGGCGGACACCGTCAGGCTGTCGATGTTGAAGCCGCGACGGCAGAACAGGTTGGACACCCGGGCCAGAACACCGCTCTGGTTGTCCACCAGCAGACTGATGACTCTGCGTTTGGATTCCATGGGTCAGTCCTCCTTATTCCATGATGATATCATTGATGTCGCCGCCGCCGGGGATCATGGGCAGGACCTTTTCGTCCTTGTCGATGATGCACTCGATCCAGGTGGGGCCCTTCTGCTTGAGGGCATCGGCAAATGCGGCCTGGAACTCGGGGAGATTGGTGCAGCGGTAGCCCTTCAGGCCAAAGCCCTCGGCCAGCTTGACAAAGTCGGTGCGGCGGTGGGGGTCGGTCTGGGAGTAGCGCTTTTCGTAGAAAGTGGTCTGCCACTGGCGCACCATGCCCAGCACAGAGTTATTGAAGATGACCGTGATGATGGGCAGCTCATAGCTGACAGCGGTGCAGGCCTCGTTGAGGTTCATGTGGAAGGAACCGTCGCCCGTGAACATGACCACCCGCTGCACCCGGCCCAGCGCCATCTGCGCGCCGATGGCCGCGCCATAGCCAAAGCCCATGGTGCCCAAGCCGCCGCTGGTGATAAAGCCGCGGCTCTTGGTGTGGCGGATGTACTGAGCCGCCCACATCTGGTGCTGGCCCACGTCGGTGACATACACGGCCTCAGGGCCGCACTGGCTGCACACCTCGCCGATGACCTGATGGGGCATCAGGCGGGTGGGGTCGGACACGGGGTGGTAATCCTGCGCCTGCCACTCGTGGATCATCTTCATCCAGTCGGGGTGCTTCTTCTCCTCAATGAGGGGGAGCATCCCGCTCAGAACGTAGCAGACATCACCGGCAATGGCAAGATCCACATCCACGTTCTTGCCCAGCTCACTGGGGTCGATATCGATCTGGATGATGGTGGCGTTCTTGGCAAAGGTCTTGGGGTTCAGGGCCACGCGGTCAGAAAAACGGGTGCCCAGTGCGATCAGCACGTCACAATCCGCGACCGCCCGGTTGGAGGTGTAGCAGCCGTGCATTCCGACCATGCCGATGTTCATCGGGTCACCGTAGGGCACAACGCCTGCAGCCATCAGAGTATAGGTGGCGGGGATCTCCGCCTTGTGGATCAGGTCACGCAGGGGCTGGCAGGAAGCCGCGCTCCGCACGCCGCCGCCGCCAAAATAGACCAGCGGGCGCTTGGCCGCGTTGATGATATCGGCGGCCCACTTGACCTGCTGTTCATCGTAGGTGGTCACGGTGCGGATCGGCTCCGGCTGCTTGGGAGTGAACTCACAGACAGCAGCGGTGACATCCTTGGGGATATCCACCAGCACCGGGCCCTTGCGGCCGCTCTGCGCAATGCGGAACGCCGCACGCATGGTGTCGGCCAGCTCTTCTACCTTGCGCACCGTGAAGTTGTGCTTGGTGATGGGCATCGTGATGCCCTCGATGTACGCCTCCTGAAAGCTGTCCTTGCCCAGACCGGGGGTCGGCACATTGCCGGTAAAGGCGACCATGGGCACGGAGTCCATGTAGGCAGTGGCAATGCCGGTGACCAGATTGGTGGCACCCGGGCCGCTGGTGGCCAGCACCACGCCGGTGCGGCCCGTTGCGCGGGCATAGCCATCGGCCGCATGAGAAGCGCCCTGCTCGTGGGCGGTCAGCACATGGTGGATGCGGTCAGAGTTCTTATACAGCTCGTCGTACAGGTTCAGCACAGCACCGCCGGGGTAGCCGAAGATGGTGTCCACGCCCTGTTCGCAGAGGACTTCAACAAAAATTTGCGAACCATTCAACTGCATGGTAAGTTGCTCCTGTTCCTTTTCCTCTTACACTCTCAACAAAATTTCCCTCAGACACGTTACTTTTCGCATCTTGCATTCCAATTTGAACGTTGGGTCAATTATACTATAAATCGGGCCTTTGTCAATCGACGATTTGTAAAGTGAATCAGCCGAAAGATGAAGATAATTGAACACGCCCTTGCTAAGCGCCTTTTCCAAGAGTATAATCAATTCTACACTGTTATAAAAATAAACAGCCTTCTGACCGGCCTGCCAATGGCTCCCCCTTTGGGGGAGCTGGCGCGGCGCGCCTGAGAGGGCAAGGCCGTTAAAAAGAGAGGATTTTCCTATGCAACTTCGTGAATGGAACGCCCGGCTCCACGGGCTTGTTGTTTTCCGTGCCCTGCTGGGCGACCCCGTTGTGGCAAAGCTGGCGGCACTGACCGACCGGCTGGAAGCGGCTGACGACAGCATCGCCCCCCTGTGCGATGCTGTGGCCGCCTTTGAAGCTGCCCTGTTTGCCCACACCACCAATCTGGGCGATTATCTTTCCAACGCCGTGCTGGAGACCGAGACCTTCTGTGTGCGGCAGGCCGCCGCGGGCCAGCTCTCCCCTGTGATGGAGGCCGCCCTGAACAGTGAGCTGAACTTTTTGCAGAAGCTCTGCGGCCTGACGCTGGACACGCTGCTGGAAGCCGCCGACCGGCAGAACCGGGAGCTGGCGTTCCTGCCCCGCTGGGAGGCAAGGCAGCTCGACCTGACCGCCGCCTACAACCAACGGATGCGGGAAGCCGGGAAGAAGGGCTACGGCATGTTCGCCAAGCACCACGTGTTCACAGTGGAGAACGGCCAGCTGGTGCCCGTGAAGTACCCCGACCCCCAGAAGCTCAGTGAGCTGCCGGGCTACGAGAAGGAGCGGGAAAAGGTCATTGCCAACACCCGCGCCCTGTTGGCCGGTTCCCCCGCCAACAATGTCCTGCTCTACGGCGATGCCGGCACCGGCAAATCCAGCACGGTCAAGGCCATTGCCAACGAGTATGCCGCCGACGGCCTGCGGCTGGTGGAGGTCAAGAAGAACCAGCTCTTTCAGATCCCGGACCTGATGGACGCCCTGGCGTCCAATCCGCTGAAGTTCATCCTCTTCATCGATGATCTGAGCTTCACCGCCAACGACGACAATTTTGCCGCCCTGAAAGCCATCCTTGAGGGCAGCGTGGGCGGCCGGGCCCGAAACATTGCGGTGTACGCCACCTCCAACCGCCGCCACCTCATCAAGGAGACCCTGACCGACCGCACCGGCGACGACATCCACGAAGCCGACACCCGGCAGGAGCTGATGAGCCTTTCCGCCCGGTTCGGCCTGACCGTGACCTTCCAGCGGCCTGAGAAAGCCCGCTTTGCCGCCATTCTGGAAGCTGGCAAAACAGCACCACATCCAGATGCCCATGGAAGAGCTACTGGTCAAGGCCGAGGCCTTCGCCATCCGCGCCGGCGGCCGCAGCCCCCGCGTGGCCAAGCAGTTCATCGAACAGTGCGAGAGCGGCGTGCAGAAATAATGTTTGCTTTTTGTTTTTATTGATAAGAAAAAAAGCGCTGTGCAGTGAAATGACTGCACAGCGCTTTTTGCTATTTTGAAAGAAACCTGCCGCCGCAGGCGGCGGATGAGGCAGTCAGAAAATCACACGCGCTCGGCCACCAGCTGGAAGCCCTCTTTGGTGAGCTCCTGCCGGATCTGCTCGATCTGGGCGTGGTCGCGGGTCTCCAGCACCAGCTTGAGGAAGCAGCTGGAGATGGGCATGTTGGGGTCGGAACCGTCATGCAGGACGGAGACGACGTTGCTGCCGCAGCGGGAAACGACGGCGGCCACCCGCTCCAGCTGGCCGGGCTTATCCTCCAGCGCGATGGTCAGGTTGCTTGCGGCCGCTCATCACCAGACCACGGGTGATGACGCGGTTGAGGATGTTCACATCGATGTTGCCGCCGGAGATCAGGCAGACCACCTTTTTGCCCTCGATGGGCAGCTTGTGGAACAGCGCCGCTGCCACAGGCACCGCACCGGCCCCCTCGGCCACCAGCTTCTGGTTCTCCATCAGGGAGGGATGGCAGCGGCGATCTCGTCCTCGCTGACGGTCACGATGTCGTCCACATATTCCTCGCAGAGCTGATAGGTCAGCTCACCGGGGGTCTTGACCTGAATGCCGTCCGCGAAGGTGGCCACATTTTTCAGGGTCTGATACTTGTGCTCATGCAGGCTGCGGTACATGCTGGGGGCACCGGCAGCCTGCACGCCATAGACCTTTACCTCGGGGCGCAGGCTCTTGATGGCAAACGCTACGCCGGAGATCAGGCCGCCGCCGCCGATCGGCACGATGACCGCGTCCACATCAGGCAGCTGGTCGAGGATCTCAAGGCCATGGTCCCCTGCCCTGCAATAACAAGCTCGTCATCGTAGGGGTGGATGAAGGTCATGCCGGTCTCGGCCTGCAGCTCCACGGCCTTGTCGTGGGCATCATCATAGGTGCCGGGCACCAGACAGACCTCCGCGCCCAGGCTCTTGGTGTTTTCCACCTTCATAATGGGGGCACCGTCCGGCATACAGACGATGCTCCGGATGCCCCGGCGGGTGGCGGCCAGAGCCACGCCCTGTGCGTGGTTTCCGGCAGAGCAGGCGATCACGCCTTTTTCGCTCTCCTCCCTGGAGAGCTGGCTGATCTTATAATAGGCCCCGCGCACCTTGAAGCTGCCGGTCACCTGCAGGTTCTCGGTCTTGAGGTAGAGGTGGCAGTCCTTGGAGAGCTTGGGCGCTTCAATCAGGTCGGTCTTGCGGGCAACGTCCTTGAGTACAAAGGCGGCGTGGTAGATCTTATCCAAAGTCAGCATGACAATACTTCCTATCTTCTATCCTTGATTTTGCATGTGAATATGCATTTCAGTATAAATTAGCAAAAGTATTTTGTCAAATGAACGTATTTCAACATTGTGTTTGCTGGGGTGACCGCCAATGGCTACGCCCGGGCAGGCGGCAGCCCTGCAGCCTGATGCACGCTCCACCTGTGCCCATGCCGTGGGAGCGGTTTCCCCTGACCCAAAACGCCCCTCTCCGGCATCTGCGAGACCGGAGAGGGGCGTTCTCGTTTTTAACCTTTCATCGGCACAAATCCGACCAGATCCTTCACGACCTCGCCGCCGATGATGAGCCCGGCCACCGAGGGCACAAAGGCGTTGGAACCGGGGACCGAGCGCCGGACGGTGCACTTGCGCTGGGTGCCCGGGGGCAGATGCAGTGGTTCTTGCAGCTGATGGAATCATCCTCGATGGGGGTCATGGCAGGTTCCTTGGAGTAGACGACCTTCAGGTGCTTGATCCGCCGCTTGCGGCACTCGGTGCGCATCACCTTGGCCAGCGGGCAGACGGAGGTCTTGTAGATATCCGTCACCTCAAAGCGGGTGGGGTCCATCTTGTTGCCCGCACCCATGGCGCAGATGATGGGGGTACCTGCCTCCTTGGCCTTGACCACCAGCGCGATCTTGCCGGTGACGGTGTCGATGGCATCCACCACATAGTCGTACTGGGTGAAATCGAACTGATCCTGCGTTTCCGGGGTGAAGAAGATCTTGTAGGTGGTAACCTTGATGTTGGGGTCGATCTCGTGGATACGCTGTTCGGCCACATCCACCTTGTACTTACCCACGGTCTTGCGGGTGGCCACGATCTGGCGGATCAGGTTGGTCAGGCAGACCTTGTCATCATCGATGAGATCCAGCGCACCCACACCGCTGCGTGCCAGCGCTTCCACCGTGTAGCCGCCCACGCCGCCAATGCCAAACACCGCCACACGGGAATTGTGCAGCTTTTCCATTGCTTCCTTGCCCAGCAGCAGCTGGGTGCGGGAATATTGATCCTGCATAGATACTTGCTCCTCCATCTTACACTACGCCTATTGTTTTATCAGTTCGACGCAGTTGCTTTTGTTTTACTTTATACTTTCCAACGACTGCCAAGGGCTCCCCTACTAGGGGAGCTGGCGCGAAGCGCCTGAGGGGTTTATTCAACCGCCACAATCGTGCCGCCCCCCAGCACAACATCCCCCCCCTGATACAGCACCACGGCCTGACCGGGCGTGGGGGCACGCTGGGGCTGGTCAAATTCCAGCCGGAACTGCCCCTCTCCCGCCGGGTAGACGGTGGCCGCCTGCTCGGTCTGGTGGTAGCGGGTGCGGGCCGTGACCCGCAAGGGCGCGGTCAGCCCGGGGATGGCGATCCAGTTGACCTCGTCCGCATAGACGATGCGGTCAAACAGGTTCTCCTCCGGGCCCACCGTGACGGTGTTGGCCTGCATATCCTTGGCGCAGACATACACCGGCGCACCCATGGCAAGGCCCAGGCCCTTGCGCTGGCCGATGGTATACCGCACCGCACCGTTGTGGGTGCCCACCTTTTTGCCGTCTGCATCCAGAAAATCGCCTGCCGGGTACTGCTTGCCCGTGAAATCCTCCATGAAGCGGGCATAGTCACCGTCCGGCACAAAGCAGATGTCCTGGCTGTCGTGCTTGCGGGCGTTGATAAAATGCTGCTTTTCCGCGATCTCACGCACTTCGGCCTTGTGCAGCCCCCCCAGCGGCAGGCGCACATGGGCCAGCTGCTCCTGGGTCAGGTTATAGAGCACATAGCTCTGATCCTTGCCCTCGTCCAGCCCCTTTTTTCAGCAGCCAGCGGCCGGTGGCCTCGTCCTGCTCCACCCGGGCGTAATGGCCCGTGACCACATCCCCCATGCCATGGCTCTCAGCCCAGCGGAGCAGGTGGTCGAACTTCATATACCGGTTGCAGTCGATGCAGGGGTTGGGCGTGCCGCCCATCTCGTATACCCGGATGAATTTTTCGATGATCTTCTCCCGGAAGTCGGCGGTGAAATCCAGCACCTCATAGGGGATATCCATCGCAAAGGCCACCTCGGCGGCATCCTCGATATCCTTTTCGGAACAGCAGGTGTGGAAACCGGACTGCCCCAGCGTCTCGTTTCGGGTGAGCCGCATGGTGATGCCGGTGCAGTCGTACCCCGCCTGCTGCATCAGCCATGCCGCCACCGAGCTGTCCACACCGCCGCTCATGGCGATGAGTGCCCCGGGGCGCTTCGTGTTCTGTGCTTCTGTCATATCGTTCCTCATTCAATAACACACTAAAGCAGTAGTATAATACTACCGCAGCTTCTTTCTCTTGTCAAGACGCAGAAAATTGAGCCGCCGCTGCCAGCAGCGCGTCTTTTTCGTTGGGTGTCTGCCCAGTGATGACAGCCTCCAGCAGGGCGTTCAGCACCTGCCGCAGACCCGGGCCGGGTCTGACCCCCGCCGCCATCAGGTCACGGCCATTCACAGCCAGCTGGCTCACCCGGCAGCAGGCATTTTCTGCTGTCAGCCGCTCCGCCTCGGCCCGCAGGGCAGCAAAGGCCCTCGTCTGTTCCGGATGCCGGGCACTGCAAAGGGCGGTCAGGCGTTGGATCGTCGGCAGCTCATAGCGGCCCAAAAGACGTTTGACCTGTACGGTCAGCGTGGTGTTGGGGGTGCCGGGAGTTTCTCCAAGGACCGTCCGCTGGGGTGGGACCCTGTTGCCGCAGGCAATAGGGCGGGCGATGGAATGGCCCGATTCGTGTCCGAGGAGAAAGCTCCCGGCACCCTCTCCCACCAACGCTGTCACCTCATCTGTGAGCGCGTTGGAGCATTTCAGCTTGCGCAGAGCTTTGCGGGCACCGGCTTCACCCAGCGGGCAGAGAAGGGCCGCCAGCCGGGTGGGCACGTTCTCCGCTGTTGGTTCGATCCGGTCGATGGTACGGCAGAGTTCCGCAAACCGTCCCGGCTGTTTTTCCGGTTCCAACTCCGGCAGGACAACGGCCAGAACGGCGGGTTCCAGATAGCTTCTGGGCCGGGGTGCCGCCAGCAGCTTGAGCAGTTCCTCCTGGATGCGCTCCGCCGAAACGCAGTCCAGATGCGGCCCCAGTGCCCGGGCAGCAGCACCGGTGGCTGGGTCGATGGCAAAGCCGAACCGGGCCGCGAACCGGTAGAGCCGCAGGATGCGCAGTGCGTCCTCCTCAAAGCGGCGTTCCGGCTCCCCCACCGCCCGCACAAGATGGGCGGCAAGGTCATCCCGCCCGCCAAAGGGGTCGATGAGCCCCTCCTCAGCGCTGTATGCCATGGCGTTGATGGTGAAATCCCGCCGGGCAAGATCCTCCCGCACATCCGGCACAAAGCAGACGGCATCCGGGTGGCGGCCATCGGAGTAGGCCCCCTCGGTGCGGAAGGTCGTTGTCTCATAGAGCCTGCCGCCCTGCTTCACCGTCACGGTGCCGTGCTGCAGGCCGGTGGGGATGCACTTTTCCTCCCCGAACAGCGCCATCACCTGCTCCGGGCGGGCGCTGGTGCAAGGTCCCAATCGTGGGGGTCCAGCCCCAGCAGGCTGTCCCGGACACAGCCGCCCACAGCGTAGGCCGCATGGCCCGCCCCATGGAGCGCATCCAGCAGCAGGGCTGCACCCGGGTCAAGTTTGATCGTTGTCATGTTGCTTCCTCGTCATATTGCAGGATGATCTGTTTGCCGTCAAAGCCGCACTCCGCCGCCGGGAATACCGCCTGCGCATTGGGCAGGGCGGCTTCCGGTTCAAGGATCATGGGCGAATAATGCATCAGCCAGAACCGGCGCACGTCAGCCTTTTTTGCAATGGCCGCACCCTGCGCAAAAGTGCTGTGCCCCCACTGCTTTGCCTGCGCCTCCTGCTCGTTGTCGGGGTAGGTGGCATCGCAGAGGAAAAGGTCGGCGTTCTGCGCAGCCTGTTCCAGCGCCGGGCAGGGAGCGGTGTCCCCGAGAACACGAACCGCAGACCCCGGCGTGCCGGGCCCAGCACATCCGCAGGGGCGACCACCGCCCGCTTTCCAGCGGGATGCTCCGGCCCCGCTGGAGCAGCTTCCATGCAGGCACCGGAACGTTCAGTGCCCGGGCCTTTGCAGGGTCAAAGCGGCCCGCCCGGGGCAGGTCGAGCCGGTAGCCCCGGCTGGGCACCCGGTGCCGGGTGCGGAAAGGCGTAAGCTGCGCCCCCGCAGGCCAGCCGGAGGAGAGGGTGGTCAGGTCGATGGGATCTGTGTCCAGCTGCACAGCCCTGACCGGGTACGGCAGCGGCCCGGCCAGGGTGCGCAGGGCGGGCCAGATTTCCCCAGTCCCTCGGGGCCGTAAAGGGTCAGCGGGCGCTCCCGGCCCTGACAGCCCAGCGTCTGCAGCAGGCCCGGCAGGCCGAAGATATGGTCGCCGTGATAGTGGGTCAGGCAGATGGCATCCAGCTTCATCAGGTTGCCCCCGGCGCGGCGGGCCGCCGCCTGCGTGCCCTCGCCGCAGTCAAACAGCAGGGCATGGCCCCCGCATTCGGCCAGCGCAGCGGTCAGGGCACGGTCCGGCAGGGGCATGGTGGCCGCCGTGCCCAGCAGTGTAATGGTCAGCATAACAGTTCCTCCGTGATTTGTCGGTAACAGTGTACCACATTTTGCGCCCGCACACAATCGGCACAGCCCGGCATAGGATGGCGCAGAGCTCTGATACAAAGGGAGGTTTGACCATGCAGCGCAAAAAGTCCCCGCCGGGCACCACCGCTTCGGGCTGGCCCGGCTCGTTCTGGTTCTGGCACTGCTGTTTCTCGTCGTGGCGCTCACCGCCGGGCTGGCGGGCTGCCTGTTCCAGCCCGTACTGGCCGCCCGGGGCACGCTGCTGTTTCTGCCGGGGTAATAGAAAGAAAAAGCGGAATCGTTCCATCCTTGCCGGAGAGAACGATTCCGCTTTGTGCTATTTTATTCTGCCGTTTTCAACTGCTGTGCTTTTTTCCATGCGCGAATGGCTTCCCCATAGGAGATTTGCTCATCCGGCTTGAACTGCTCCGTATGCTCTTCATCAGGCAGCTCCATCAGCTCGTTTTCCAAGGCCCACTGTGCGGCCTGCTGTGCCGCATCATCATTCAGGCCGATGTCCTCATACATTGCATTTACATCCGGTACAGGCTCTCCTGCATTCCTCCAGAGCAGTTCCGCCAGCTGGATCCTGTTTTGGGGAATTGCCGCCCCACTGGGCAGCAGATATCTCAGATAGAGTTCTGTTCCGAGCTGATGCGCCTGATAGGCCAGTACAACAGCCGAAATTCCCACTGCGCCGATCATTGCAGCACTGCCCAGCAGTTCGGTCTCTCTGGCATTTTCCGCGCTTTCGTACATTGCCTCTACGGTCACATCTGCCGCCGGCATGGGAAAGGTCATGGTCTGGCTGGTGTGTGCTACATCAGGGTCTCCCATCAGTGCCGGATCACTGATGTTCCACTGTGCAAAGACCATTCCTTCCGGTGCCGCATTTGCCTCAACCGTAACCATTGCGCCCGCAGGGATCTTTCCGATCTGGGTCGTGCCCTGTTTTTTCAGCACCACATTCTTCGTGATATCCACAGTCGCTTCATTTTTCTCAACCGTCACACGCACAAGAGTACCGTCTTCTTCCGTCAGAGTATACTTTTTGGCCGTATCAGTATCAGGGTCAGGGGTAGGAGTAGGATCAGGATTAGGATTAGGGGTAGGGGTAGGGGTAGGGGGAGGATTAGGGGTAGGAGAAGGGGTAGGGGTAGGAGTAGGAGTAGGATTAGGGGTAGGGGTAGGAGTAGGGGTAGGGTCCACCTCGCTCCAATGTGCGTAAACCGTCACATCTTCCGTAATTTTCTGATCAAAATCAAACAATTTACCGCCATTTTTCTGCGTATACCAACCATCAAACCGGTAACCTTCCGCCTTCGGATCAGCGGGCCGGGAGACCGTTTCTCCATACTGCACCACCTTGGTGCTTCCCTTTGCCTGATTGCCGCAGTCAAAGCTCACAGTGTGGGCGCAATAAAAATTCTGGTCAATCTCAGTCAACATGGGATTCATGTTTCCAATCTCGTCCGTGTAATCATGTCCATCGTCCTCATGCGAGATTTTTTTTTTTCTTCATCAATTCTTCCCATTGTGCCTTCGTTCCCGTATAATACAGTTCCTGCAATTTTGTGTTATTAAATGGACCATAGTCAAAGGCCCCATATTTAATCACTTGGATGCTTTGCGGAATCGTGACACTCGTCAGACTGGTGCAGTAAGCAAAAGCACTTTGTCCTATCGTTTCCAGCCCTTCCGGAAGCACAATACTCGTTAAACCTGTACAAAGCGCAAATGCCATAAATCCAATCGACTTAATGGGTGCCTCAAATCGAACGCTTTGCAGCGCTGTGCATTCGTAAAATGCACCAGTTCCAAGCGAAACCACCGAATACCTATTCCCGTTCAAAGTTACGGGCGAATGAATCACCGCATTCGCTGCCTCAGCTGTGGTAGAAAACCCCGTCAATTCCACGGTGCCATCACCAAGCAGCGTATAGGTATAAGTATTCTCACCGTCTACCACTTTATTTCCCGCTGCGTTCTCTGGCTCTGCCGCAAATGCAGACAGGGGCATCAGCCCTAAAACTATTCCCAGAACCAGCAAAACGCTGGTAAGCCTTTTCAATTGTTTCATCCCAAAAATCCTTTCTCTGCATTTTCAACAAAAATCGCGCAAAAAATGGCTATATATATATATATATATATCAGATGGATATGTCAATATTCAGTCTCATTTTTAGTACATCAGTACAGTATTCTGTCTAATATTTTTCATTTTTTGTGCCGTTTTCATAAATCAAAAACACAGTTCTTCAAAAACAGTGAAAATTGAAATTTCCCTCTTGACTTCAGGACAGTGACGCGATAAAACCCCGCCAAACCAGCGAGAGGGCATCCTGCCTGCCCCCGAGAGCAGCCACGCCATCCTCTGCAAACAGAAAACCGCCAGCGTATCTCTACGCTGGCGGTCTTTTTATGGGCGCGGGTGGATTACGCAAGCCGCGCATCTAAAAAAGCCCCGCAGGGGCTTTTTTCCCCGCCGGACTGTTCGGCGGGTCGATGCTGTTCGAATCCACCCGCCTAGCCTCCGGGAAGGTTATTACAAAACAGAAACTCCAGTACCCGGTTCGGATACTGGAGTTCTTGGTGGGCGCGGGTGGATTCGAACCACCGAAGCTGAAAAGCAGCAGATTTACAGTCTGTCCCCATTGGCCACTCGGGAACACGCCCAGATTCTGTTCACATCCGTTGCCGGACGACTTGTTTATTTTATCAGACTGCGGGCGATTTGTCAACTACTTTTTTCGGATTTTTGCAGCTTTTCTGCGGAAGCTGTCGGCAGGGTCAGTTTTGGGTCAGATGTTTCCGGCGCTCGTAATCCCGCAAGGCGGCGATGGCTTCGCCGGACATGGGGTATAAGGCAATGAGATTGAATATGGTCATCAGGCCGATGCCCACGTCGCCCAGATCCCACACCACGGTATAGGCTTCCAGGCCACCCACCATCAGCATGACAAGGGCCAGCACTTTATAGGCCGTCTGCCAGCCCCAGCGGTCGCCAAAGAGGTACGCCACATTGGAGCGGGCATAGAACAGGATGCCGATGAAGGTGGAGAAGCTGAACAGCGCCAGCGTGACGGCAATGAACACCACGCCAAAGCTGCCCAGATGGTACTGCGCCGCTGCCTGCAGCAGGGCCATGCCGGGCAGCCCAGTGGTGACATTTGCGGGAGCCAGCAGCATCATAAAGGCTGTGCAGCTGCAGATGACCACCGTGTCGATCAGGACACCCAGTGCCTGCACAAAGCCCATCTTCACGGGATCATCGCAGGAGGCAGCCGCTGCCGCACAGGGGGCCGAACCGCTGCCTGCCTCATTGGAGAACAGGCCGCGCTTGACACCGTTCATCAGCACCGCGCCAAAGCCGCCCGCGGCCACCTGCCGCAGGCCGAAGGCTTCCGAGAAGATGCGGCCCAGCACAGCGGGCAGCTGGCGAAAATTTACCGCAATGATGATGACCGTCATCACGAAATAGCAGACCGCCATGATCGGCACGATAACATCCAGGCTTTTCACGGTGGCATCTTTGCGCAGGACAATGACCGCCGAGAGCACCACCAGCACCACCGTGGTCACAATGGGCGGGATGGAGAACGCATTGGCAAAGGCAGAGCTGACCGAGTTGCTGATGACCTGGCTGATGCCGCACCAGCAGATGAGGCCCGAAATGGCAAACAACACCGCGATGATGGAATGACGCAGCTTTTTGCCCCGCTTGCGCTCGGCCAGCACATGGATGTAGTAAGCTGGGCCGCCGCGCTGACCGCCATAGAGCGGGTCGGGCTGCCGGTACTTCTGGGCCAGTGTGGATTCCACAAAGGAGGTGGAGGCCCCCAGCAGGGCTGTGACCCACATCCAGAACACCGCACCGGCACCACCGGCAGACACTGCCGCCACCACGCCCACCAGATTGCCCATGCCTACCCGGGTGGCCGTGGAGACGATGAGCGTCTGGAAGGAGGAAAGGCTGTCCCTGCTCTGGTTCTTTTCGCAGACCGCCGCCAGCATATCCCGGAACAGACGCACCGGCAGCAGCCGGGTGCGCAGGGTGAAGAACACGCCCGCCGTGAGCAGCAGCACCGCCATCAGCGAAATGCCGATGCCGCCGCCCACCGGCAGGGTGAACAGATCACCCCAGAGCAGGTTGTATACCGTTTCGATCAAATGGGACATTCTGAGGAGCCTCCTGTTGTGTGATTACTTTATTATAATACAGCACTTCAGGTTTGTAAATCAGAAAATCCCGGCGCAGAGAAAACAAAAAATCCGAACCCTTCTCTTTCGAGAAAAGGTTCGGATTTTCATTGTTTGGTGCGGATAAGAGGACTTGAACCTCCACCGAGTTGCCCCGATTAGAACCTGAATCTAACGCGTCTGCCAATTCCGCCATATCCGCATATTCTGTTTTGTTCACCGGCCGTTCAGCTCGGAACGTTAGTTATTATACCACAGCCACAAGAAAAGTCAAGCACTATTTTCAAAATTGTTCGACAAAAAATTGCTCTAAATTTCGGGCACTCCGTACAGGGGCATTTGGGCCGGAATATGGTACAATAAAAGCTGACCGTCCGGCCTGTATGCCGCCGGACGAGTAATGACGGAATGAGGGAAACCGAATGTTCAATGTTCTGATCTTCATCATCGGCGCGGGCATCATGTTCTACATGTGCCTGCGCAGTGTGCTGCAGCGCCGCCGCTTACAGCAGAAGGGCCAGCGTGTGGAGGCCCGGGTGGCCGGCACCGTTCAGAGCCGGGACGGCGCGGCTTATCTGCTTGAATTCGAGACCGAGGGCGGCAGCCACCGCCTGCACTACCCCAAAGCCGCCAAAGGCAAGGGCTTTGCCAGCGGGGAAACGGTCACGCTGTACTACGACCCCGAAGATCCCGAAAAGATGTATGTGGAGGGCGACCGCTCCGTTCTGGGGGCCGAGATCCTCTATTTCTGTCTGGCCGTTGTGCTGCTGGCACTGATGGTCAGCTTTAGCCGCTGAAAGGAGGTCACCGCAATGGTATTGGAACATATCGGAATGCCCCAGCCCGGGGACTGCCGGGTGGTATTCTCCGCCAGCGCCGAGGAGCTGGAAGCGGCCATTCAGGCCGAGCAGGCCACAGAGAACCCGCCGCAGACGGAAGAGGACCTGCTGACCGCCGCCGTGAACCGGGCTATCCTGACCGGTTTTTCCACATTATATCAGGAGCTTGTGGAAAAAGAGCATCTGATTCCCGTGACCGATCCAGATTTTGAGCTGCTGGCCGTCAACCGGGCCGAAGGCTTCCGGGCGGGGGCAGAGTTCTACTGCCTGCCGCCGCTGAAGCTGGAGCGTTACACCGGCTTCACCCAGCCCATCCAGCCCCGGCCCATCCGTCAGGTGAGCATTGAGTTGGAAGTGAACACCCGGCACGGCGATGAAGACCGCGCCGCCGATGCCGCAGGCAAGGCGGCCCTGCGCCAGCAGGTTGCACGGGAGCTCTATGCCCAGCGCTGTGCGCAGGCCAAGGCACTGGCCCGCCGGGAGCTTATCTTCCAGCTGGGCGGCTGTGTCAAGGGCACCCTGCCCAAGGACCTGGTCTCCGGCAACTATTTTGCCGAACAGCGGAACTTCAACCTGCGGCTGCAGGCCAACAACGTCAACTTTGACCAGTACCTCAAGGTGCGGGGCCAGACTGTGGAGCAGTTCCGCACTGAGCTCCACGCACAGGCAGAGCAGAAGCTGCGGGGCAGTCTGGGCCTTCTGATGGTGGCCGAGCGGGAACACCTCTGGCCCACCGATGCCGAGGTGGAGGCCGCGCTGGCGCACTGGAAGGGTGAGCGCACCTTCCCTGCCAACGATTTCCGCAAGGTGCGGCAGGGCATCGCCAGCCAGCGGGCGGCAGAGTTCGTGGAAGCCCACTCCACCCTGCTTCCCCCGCCGGAGGAACCGGTGCTGGAAACCATCGCATAAAAAAATGGGAGATGCCGCTGCCGACATCTCCCATTTTAGTTTTTTCAGGTCTCCACGCCCTCGAACTGGCTGTTATAGAGCTTGGCATAGAAGCCGCCCTGCGCCAGCAGCTGGTCGTGGTTGCCCTGCTCCACGATATGGCCGTCCTTCATGACAAGGATGACGTCTGCTTCTCGGATGGTGGAAAGGCGGTGCGCCACAATAAAGCTGGTGCGCCCCTGCATCATGCGGGCAAAGGCCTTCTGGATGCGCACCTCGGTGCGCGTGTCGATGGAGGAGGTCGCCTCGTCCAGTATCAGCATCGGCGGCAGGCAGAGCATCACGCGGGCGATGCAGAGCAGCTGCTTCTGGCCCTGACTGATGTTGCCGCCGTCCTCAGCAATGACGGTATCGTAACCCTTGGGCAGGCGGCGGATGAAGCTGTCGGCGTGGGCCGCTTTGGCGGCGGCAACGATCTCTTCCTCAGTGGCATCGGGCTTGCCGTAGGCAATGTTCTCCCGCACGGTACCGGCACGCAGCCAGGTCTCCTGCAGCACCATGCCGTAGCTTCCGCGCAGGGAGGCGCGGGTCAGGCTGCGGATATCATTCCCGGCCACCTCAATGGAGCCGCCGTTGACATCGTAGAACCGCATGAGCAGGTTGATGAGGGTGGTCTTGCCGCAGCCGGTGGGGCCGACGATGGCGATGCGCTGGCCGGGCTTCACGTCCAGATCCAGGCCCTCGATGAGGGGGCGGTCCGGCAGGTAGCGGAAGGAAACGTCCTTCAGCTCCACATGGCCGTCGGTCTCCAGCACCTTGGCGTTCTCCGCCTCGGGCACCTGGTCCTCGGCATCCAGCAGCTCGAATACACGGGCCGCGCAGGCCAGTGCGTTCTGCAGCTCGGTGACCACGCCGGAGATCTCGTTGAAGGGCTTGGTGTACTGGTTGGCATAGTTCAGGAAGATGCTCAGCTGGCCGATGGTGATGCCGCCCGCCACAGCGTAAACGGCACCCACCAGACCGACACCTGCATAAACGATGTTGTTCACAAAGCGGGTGGCGGGGTTGGTCATGCTGGAGAAAAAGATGGCCTTCAGGCTCACGCTCTGCAGGCGGCCATTCACCTCGTCAAAGGCGGCAAGGCTCTCGGCCTCATGGCCAAAGGCCTGCACGACCTTCTGCCCCTCGATCATCTCGTTGACCAGGGCGGTCTGCTCGCCGCGCACGGTGCTCTGGCCCTGGAAATACTTATAGCTGCGCTTGGCAAGGAAGCTTGCCACCACCAGGCTCAGCGGGGTGATGCAGACCACCACCAGCGTGATGGGCACATTCTCACCAAGCATGAACAGCAGGGTGCCAAGGATGGTCAGCACGCCGCTGAACAGCTGGGTAAAGCCCATGAGCAGGCCGTCCGCAAAGGTGTCCACATCGGCGACCATGCGGCTGACGATATCGCCGGAGGGATGACTGTCCAGATAAGAGAGCGGCAGGGTCTGGATCTTACGGAGCGCGGCGTTGCGCAGGTCCCGGCTGACCGAGAAGGTGATGCGGTTGTTGCAGACACTCAGCAGCCACTGGGCAAATGCAGCCACTACGGCCACGATCACGATCTCCACCACGATGCGCAGAACACCGTTGAAGTCCACATTCCCCTTGCCCAGCATCATATCAATGGCGCTGCCGCAGAGGATGGGGATATACAGCTGGGCAGCCACGCTCACAGCGGCCACGATCAGGCTGCACACCACAAAAAAGCTGTAAGGGCGGATCTTTTCCAGCACCCGCCGAAGCGTTGCCTTGCGCTGTTCCGGGGTCAGCTTACTCTTTGCTTTTGCACTCATTTCTGCGCATCCCCTTTCTTGAACTGGCTGGCGTAGATCTCCTCGTAAACGGGGCAGGTCTTCAACAGATCGGCGTGCCTGCCCAGACCCACCATCCTGCCATCATCCAGCACGATGATCTGGTCGGCGTGCTGCAGGCTGGCGGCACGCTGGCTCACGATGAACACGGTCAGGTCACCGGGCAGAGCGGCCAGTGCCTTGCGCAGGGCCGCATCGGTGGCGTAATCCAGCGCGCTGGCGCTGTCGTCCAGGATCAGGATCTCCGGCTTGCCCACCAGCGCACGGGCAATGGTCAGGCGCTGCTTCTGGCCGCCGGACAGGTTCCGGCCGCCCTGCTCCACAGGCTCGTCCAGCCCAAGGGGCTTTGCCCTGACAAAATCCGCAGCCTGCGCAGTCTCCAGTGCGGCCCACAGGTCAGCGTCCGCCGCGCTCTTGTTGCCCCACAGCAGGTTGGAGCGGATGGTGCCGCCAAACAGCTGGGCTTTCTGCATCACGACCGCCACACTGCCGCGCAGAGCCGCGCGGGGGTACTCCTGCGCCGGACGGCCCAGGATCTCCACGGTGCCCTCCGTGGCATCATAGAAGCGGGGGATCAGGTTGATGAGGCTGGATTTGCCGCTGCCCGTGCCGCCGATGACACCAATGGTCTGGCCGCGCTTGCGGTAAAACTGATATCGGTCAGGCTGGGGGCACCGGCACCGGCGTAGGTCAGGCTGACATGGTCGAACCGCACAGCATCCCCGGCCTTGTCCGCAGGTGCCTCGCCCTTGAGGGCCGCGGGGAACTCCATGCCGGGCTCGGTGTCCAGCACAGCCTGCACACGGCCGGCACAGGCCAGCGCCTTGCTCACCTGCACGATGAGGTTTGCCAGTTTGACCAGCTCCACCAGGATCTGGTTCATGTAGTTCACCAGCGCGATCACATCGCCGGAGGCCATGCCGCCCACATTGATCTCGATGCTGCCCACATAGAGCAGAGCCACGATGGCCAGATTGATGATGACGTAGGTCAGCGGGCTCATCAGGGAGGAGATGTGGCCCACATGGAGCTGCATCCGGGTCAGCAGGTCGTTGGCCGACTCAAAGCGGTCGATCTCGCTCTGCTCCTTATCAAAGGCGCGGACCACGCGCACACCGGTCAGGTTTTCGCGGGTCAGGCCCAGCACACGGTCCAGCCGGGCCTGGGCCGTTTTGTACAGCGGGTTGGTGATGACCATGACCCCGAACACCACCACGCTCAGCAGCGGGATGGCGACCACAAAGATCCAGGCGGCCCGCACATTCACGGTGAACGCCATGATCATGGCACCAACCACCACGAACGGGCTGCGCAGGAACAGGCGCAGGAAGAGGTTCAGACCGCTCTGCACCTGATTGATGTCACTGGTCATGCGGGTGATGAGGGTGCTGGTGCCCATGGTATCCATCTCGGTAAAGCCAAGCCTCTGGATGTGCTCAAACAGGGCATGGCGCAGGGAGGTGGAATAGCCCACCGCCGCCTTGGCCGAGAAATACTGGGCCGTCAGGCTGCAGGCAAGGCCCACAACGGCCAGCAGCAGCAGGATGCCGCACCGCACAAGGATATAGTGGAAATCATGCGCTGCAATGCCCACGTTGACGATGTCTGCCATGACCAGCGGCACAAACAGGTCGAACGTGGCTTCCAGCATCTTGAACAGCGGTGCAAGCACAGCCTCGCGCTTGTAGCCGTTCAGGTGGGTAAGCATTTTATTCAAGGGGTGATACTCCTTTCCCAGTGATAGCAGGTGTAAACTTCACAGCTCTTTATTATAGTACAGGAAATGCAAAAAAGCCAGTACAAATCACGCCATTGCGCACCGTGCCCTGCCAGAACAAGGAAAGGGACTGCCGCACAGGGGAGATCCCAGTGCAGCAGTCCCTTTTCATAGGAGGGTATGATTCGGAGAACAATGAGCGGCATCGGGCTTCCGGGCCTTTTTGCAGCGGTACATCTCCCGGTCGGCCTGGTCTTTCACAGCCAGCACATCCTCCCCCAAAAAGGGAGCCGAACCAAAGGACACCGCGGGCAGAAAGTCCACGGCTTTTCGCCGCTGTTCCAGCTGGCGTACAAACTCCTGCGCGCACTGGGCCTCCCGGTCTGCGTTTTCCAGCAGCACACAGAACTCGTCGCCGCCGGTACGGTAGCAGTAGCCGCAGTGGGCATAGGCTTTTTTGATGCAGCGGGCGATCTCGGCCAGGCAGACGTCCCCCTGTAAGTGGCCGTAGCGGTCGTTGACCTGCTTGAAGTCGTCCACATCGAACACCACCAGCACCCCGCCGCGGCGGCGCATCTCAGCAGTGCGGTTCAGATAGCTGTTCTGATTCAGCAGCCCGGTAAGGGCATCCAATTGGTTCCACATCTCGCTGCAGTAGATAAAGTACAACACCGACAGCAGGGTAACGCACAGCCATGTAACGTGGAGCCTCGGCAGTGTCACCTGAATGATGGTCTCAATGAGCAGAAAGAACGTCAGAGGGTAGATCAGCGCCCGGCTGCGGTTCTGGAATTCCCGCGCCGTGACGATGGTGGACGCCGAAAGGTACACGATGGCCGTAAAGTACATGATGATATAAATATAGAAGTATTGCCCGCGGGAATAAACGTTGTCGGCGCTGACGGAGAACACCAGCCCGGCAGGGATGGACAGGGCAAGGAACAGCAGGTAGCACCCCTCGCAGCACACGGCCGCCCGGAACCAGAAGTTCACCATCTTTTTTCGGTCCATGGCGTACACCAGACAGAGGGACACCGCCGGGGAGAGGCCGAACCCCAGATAGTTGGACAGGATGTTCAGCCAGCGGTAGCCCGCCGGTGCACCATCCACCGCCAGCGTCACCACCTCCAGCACCGAGATCCCCGCGATCAGCGCAAAGGCCAAGAAAAAATCCCCGTTTCTGCTTCTTGTTCAGGGACTCGCTGAACTTTGTGAGGATGCACATGAAGCTCAGCACAAAAAGGTCAATGGCCGTCAATACATAAAAATATCCATTCATCGTGGCTTGTTTCACCCTTTGGACTTCTGTGATCTGGTCAGCGCGCCGACCACCTCACAATGGGCGGTCTGGGGAAGAGATCAACAGGGGTAAAGCCCTCGGCGCGGTAGCCTTTGGCGGTCAGGAGGGCAAGATCACGGGCCATGGTCTCAGGATTGCAACTGACATAAACCACCCGTTTGGGGGCCATGCGGGCCACGCTCTCGATGAACTGGGGGGTGGAGCCTTCGCGGGGCGGGTCCATGAAAATGACATCTGCTCTCTGCCCGGCGGCCGCCGCTTCTGTGATCCACTGGGTGGCATCCGCGGCGAAGAAGCGTGCGTTTTTCACGCCGTTGTGCCTTGCGTTGCCGATGGCATCCCGGACAGCGTCCCGGTTCAGCTCGACGCCTACCACCTGCTTGGCCTTGCCGGAGGCCGTGAGGCCGATGGTGCCAATGCCGCAGTAGGCGTCCAGCACGGTCTCTTTTCCGGTCAGGCGGGCGGCATCCACGGCCAGACCATACAGCACCTCGGTCTGGTCATGGTTGATCTGGTAGAAACTCCGGGGGCTCAGGGCATAGGTCTTGCCGCAGAGGGTATCCAGAATGAAGCCCTTGCCGTAGAGCACCTTTTTCCTCTTCGCCCAGCACCACGCTGGTCTGGCGGGGGTTGTAGTTCTGCACCACGGTGGTCACAGGGACATGGCGCTTCTCGGCTTCGGCCAGCAGAGCACGGACAAAGTTTTTCGCCCCGGGCAGAACCGGCTGGGCTGTCACCAATACCACCATCACCTGCCCGGACACCACACCGCGCCGCAGCAGGCAGTGGCGGAGCAGGCCGGTGCCCTTGTCCTCATTGTAAGGCTGGTAGCGGCAGGTGCTGGCCGCCGCCCGCACCGCCTGCATCACGGTGTCCAGCACTTCGTCCTGCAGCAGGCAGCTTTCCACAGGCAGCACTTTATGCGTGCCTGCCGCATAGATACCGGACACCAGTTTCCCGCCGGGGCCCGCTGCAAAGGTAGAGATCACCTTATTGCGGTAATGGCAAGGGTTTTCCGCGCCCCGGATGGGAGCCACCGGGCCGTATTTCCCCACCAGCTTACGGACAGCAGCTTCTTTCTGTTTCAGCTGCTCGGCATAATCCAGCCCCAGCATCGGACAGCCGCCGCATTTTTTTGCTTTCAATCTGCACTCCATCGTATATCCTTCCGCCTCTTGACAAAACAAGAAAAAATCACTATACTACAAATAGAAAAGGCACTGCGACAAGCGGTTAGCCCTAGTGGTTTAAGTTTTGGTTAGAAAACCGTCACCGTGCAGGGTGGCGGTTTTCGCTTTTCACCTTGATGGTAAATACCAGTCCAAAAATATGGAACGTCAAAGTAATAGGCATCGCTCCCACCTCCTTCCGGAAGTGTGGGCTAACCGCCTGCCGTTATGTGCAGTACCTTTTCGCATTTAATTTTAACACATCTTTCGACCGAATGCAACGAAAAAGCTCCCGTAATGGGAGCTTTTTCGTTTTTCCGTCACCCATAGGGATCGTACAGGTCATATTCTTCTGCCTCCTGATGCTGCTCCTCCAGCACCCGGATGGCCTGTTCCAGCTGGCTCTGGGAAGCGCCGCTCTCGCTGGCAAGGGCGCGGACCGCTTCGGGCAGGCGCCGCCGAACAGGGTATCCATCCGCTGGCGCATGGCCGCAACGCAATAGGCCCGGCGGGTGACCGTGGGCAGATAGGTGTTCTGGCTCCCCGCCTTGCCGCCCTTGACCCAGCCCTTTTCCTCCAGACGGTACAAAAATTGAGCACCGTAGCCGGAGCCCAGCCAGTGGCGGTCAGCTTTTCACTGATATCCCGCCGGGTGGCCGGGGCGGTGCAGTCCCAGAGCGCCAGCAGCACCTGCTCCTCGGCGGCAGAGAGTGGTTTCAGTCTGTCCGAAAGTCCGTACACCGGTTTCACCTCCGATTTTTTCTTTTACATTTGTCTTATTTCAATACGATTATACCACACCCGGCACAAACAGGCAAGCAGTAAAGTGAGGAGCCATGCGGTAAAACCAGCATATTTTTACATTTGTCTTAAAAATTGTTCTTTATTCAAAGACAGTTGTGTGTTCTGTGCGTTCAAGGCAGGCAGAGCAGTCCCATCTTTGTGCAAAGATGCTCTTGTTTTTGCACCCCCGAACCGGTATACTACGGACAAATCAAGCACACACCTGCCGCAGATGAGAGCGGCGGTACGGATAGGAAAGGGAGAGTTCCATATGGCACGAGTATACAATTTCAGCGCAGGCCCCAGCATGTTACCGGAAAAGGTGCTCCGTCAGGCACAGGCAGAGCTGCTGGAATACGGCGATTCCGGCCAGAGCGTGATGGAGATGAGCCACCGCAGCAAGTGGTTCGATGCCATCATCACTGAAACCGAAGCCACCCTGCGCCGGGTGATGAACATCCCTGACAACTACAAGATCGGTTTCTTCCAGGGCGGTGCCACCCAGCAGTTTGCCATGGTGCCCTTGAACTTTATGACCACCGGCAAGGCTGATTATCTGGTCACCGGCAATTTCTCGAACCTGGCTGCCAAGGAGGCCGCCAAGTTCGGCGAGGTGAAGATCGTTGCTTCCAGCAAGGACAAGAACTTCACCTACATCCCCGATGTCAATGCCATCGACTACGACAAGGACGCAAGCTACATCCACATCTGCCAGAACAACACCATCTTCGGCACCCAGTACGTTGAGGTACCTCAGGTGGAAGGTGTGCCGCTGGTGGCGGACATGAGCTCGATGATCCTCTCCAAACCTGTGGACGTGAACAAGTATGGCTGCATCTACTTTGGCGTGCAGAAGAACGTAGCCCCCGCCGGCATGGCCATTGCCATTGTCCGGGACGACCTGCTGGGCCACGCCGCCGACACCGTGCCCACCATGATGAACTACACCACCCTGCTGGCCAAGGACAGCATGTACAACACGCCCCCCTGCTGGTGCATCTACATGACCGGTCTGGTGCTCAAGTATCTGGAAAACGACATCGGCGGTCTGGAGAACATGCAGAAGATCAACGAAGCCAAGGCCAGGATCCTGTACGATTATCTGGACGGTCAGGAGTTCTTCCACAACCCTGTGGAGCACCGCTACCGCAGCACGATGAATGTCACCTTTACCAGCCCCGACCCTGACATGGACAAGAAGTTCTGCGCTGAAGCCGCCGAAGCCGGTTTTGTCAACCTGAAGGGCCACCGTCTGGTGGGCGGTATGCGCGCTTCCATTTATAATGCAATGCCCACCGAAGGTGTAGAGAAGCTGGTGGACTTCATGGAGAAATTCCGCAAGGCAAATGCCTGATTTGTGTATAGGAGATAGGAAAGTATGTTTACGATCAAGACCCTGAACGCCATCAGCCCGGTGGGCCTGGCAAAGCTGAACAAGAACCTGTTTGATGTTTCGGTGGACACCGATGTCCCCGATGGCATTCTGGTGCGCAGCGCCGACCTGCTGAACACCACCTTCAACGACAACCTGCTGGCCATCGCCCGTGCCGGTGCCGGTGTGAACAACATCCCGCTGGATCGCTGCTCGGAGCAGGGCATCGTGGTGTTCAACACCCCGGGTGCCAACGCCAACGCCGTGGCTGAGCTGGTCATCGGCATGCTCATCGCGGGCAGCCGCAATGTGGCCGCCGCCGCCCAGTGGTGCCAGGGCCTGACCGGCGACCCGGCCATGGCCAAGACCGTGGAAAAGGGCAAGAAAAAGTTTGTGGGCAACGAGATCAAGGGCAAGACGCTGGGTGTCATCGGTCTGGGTGCCATCGGTTCCCGGGTGGCCAACTGCGCCATTGAGCTGGGCATGGAGGTCTACGGCTACGACCCCTACATCTCCATTGATGCCGCCTGGAACCTTTCCAGCCAGGTACACCACTGCGTGAACCTGAACGACATGCTCCCTCTGTGCGACTACATCACCATCCATGTTCCTTACCTGCCCACCACCAAGGATACCATCAACGCCCAGACCCTGGCCCTGTGCAAGGACGGCGTGAAGATCCTGAACTACGCCCGCGGTGAGCTGGTGAACACCGCAGCCCTGCTGGACGCCATGGAGACGGGCAAGGTCTCCGGTTACATGACCGATTTCCCCACCGAGGCCCTGCTGGGCAAGCCGGGCGTCGTCTGCACCCCGCACCTGGGCGCTTCCACCCCGGAAGCCGAGGACAACTGTGCCGCAATGGCCGCACTGGAGATCAGCGATTACCTCAAGAACGGCAACATCACCCACTCGGTGAACATGCCCGAGGTGCATCAGCCCCGTGCCGGCGGCAAGCGTATCTGCATCATTCACAAAAATGAGCCGGGCATGATCAGCCAGATCACCGCCCTGACCACCGAAGCCGGCCTGAACATCGAAAACATGGTGAACAAGAGCAAGAAGAACATGGCCTACACCATGCTGGATGCCACCGGTGCCGTGGACGGCAGGCTGGCTGAGAAGCTGGCCGCCATCCCTGCTGTCATCCGGGTGCGCATCCTGTAACACTGCCAACCCTTAGCTTTCCCCTCGCCCTGTCTGTTCGCAGGGCGGGGGAATTTTTTGGTACAGCGTACTGTCGGGCCAGCGGTGTATTCCCCCGCAAGTGATACGGCATTCCATCCCCCGCCCAACTGCCTGCGGCAGTCGGGTCCCACCCTCCGGACACTTGCTTGGGGAACACCCCGCCGTCCCTCCAGGCAGGTCTGCTGATATAAAAATCCCCCCTGCCGTTATACAGCAGAGGGGAGAAAGAAGATCAGAGTGTTTACAGCTTCTTGCCAGTCAGGAGCTCATAAGCTTCCTCGTACTTGGCAATGGTCTTGTCGATGACATCCTGAGGCAGATCGTAGTTGCTGTCGGGGTTGGCCTTGAGCCAGTTGCGGACGAACTGCTTATCGAAAGAGGGCTGACCGTGGCCGGCCTCATAGCCCTCCAGCGGCCAGAAGCGGCTGGAATCGGGGGTGAGCATCTCATCGCCCAGCACCACGTTGCCGTTCTCATCCAGACCAAACTCGAACTTGGTGTCGGCAATGATGATGCCGCGGCTCAGGGCATACGCGGCACACTTCTTGTACAGGGCAATGGTGTAATCCCGCAGCTTGGTGGCGTAGTCCTTGCCGTGGCCGGGGAACTGCTTTTCCAGCACCTCAATGCTCTTTTCGTAGCTGATGTTCTCATCGTGGTCGCCGATCTCAGCCTTGGTGGAAGGAGTGTAGATGGGCTCGGGCAGCTGCTGGGATTCCTGCAGGCCCTCGGGCAGGCGGATGCCGCAGACGGTGCCGTTCTGCTGGTAGCTGGCCCAGCCGCTGCCGATGATGTAGCCGCGCACGATGCACTCGATGGGCAGCATGGTCAGCTTGCGGCACTTCATGCTCCGGCCCTCAAATGCAGGCGTGCGGAAGAACTCGGGCATATCGGCGGTATCCACGCTCAGCATGTGGTTGGGCAGAACATCCTTGGTGTAGTCGAACCAGAATCTGCTCATCTGGGTCAGCACCTTGCCCTTGTTGGTCACTTTATTTTTCAGGATCACATCAAATGCAGAGATACGATCGGTGGCAACCATAATGAGGCTGTCGCCATTGTCATAGATCTCGCGGACTTTGCCTTCCTTGATGGGCTTGAATTCAGTCATAGCAAACACTCCATTTTTCCTGATAGCTCTTTCATCAACGTCCTCGCCCGCTCCGGCATTGCTAAGCAATGGAGGGCAGGGTGAGCCGTTTTCCGTTTACCTATTCAGTCTATCACACTTACTGTCCGTTTGGAAGAAACAGATTCCAAGGAAAATCGCTCGCAATTTTCGATTTCTTCGTGAAAAGTGTCAAAAATCAGCAACATTTTTCGTCGAATTGACGGCTAAAGTCGTACTTTCCCGGTTGACAGCGGCTCAGAACATGGTATCATTGAAGTATCAGAATTCAACTGCATCAGGAGGTAAGACCTATGGGCAAATTCCCGAAAGACTTTTTGTGGGGCGGTGCCACTGCCGCCAACCAGTGCGAAGGCGCTTACAACGAGGGCGGGCGCGGCCTTTCCAGCGTGGACGTGGTGCCCTTTGGCCCCGACCGCTTCCCCGTGGCGCTGGGCCAGCTGAAGATGCTGGACTGGATGCCGAGCACTTCTACCCCTCCCACGAAGCCATTGACATGTACCACCACTTCAAGGAGGACATCAAGCTCTTTGCCGAGATGGGCTTCCGCTGCTACCGCCTGTCCATCGCATGGACCCGCATCCTGCCGAACGGCGACGATGCCCAGCCCAACGAAGAGGGCCTGCGCTTCTATGAGGAGCTCTTTGATGAGTGCCACAAGTACGGCATTGAGCCGCTGGTGACCCTGTGCCACTTTGATACCCCCATTGCCCTGATCAAAAAATATGGCGGCTGGAAAGACCGCCGGATGGTGGATGCCTACGCTCACTACTGTGAGGTGCTGTTCCAGCGCTTCCGGGGCAAGGTCAAGTACTGGCTGACCTTCAACGAGATCAACATGCTGCTCCACATGCCCTTTATGGGAGCCGGTCTGCTCTTTGCGCCCGGCGAGAACGTGCAGCAGGTCAAGTATCAGGCCGCTCACCACGAGCTGGTGGCCAGCGCAAAGGCCGTCGCTGGCCCATGCCATCATGCCCGATGCCATGGTGGGCTGTATGCTGGCCGCCGGTCAGTTCTACCCCCGCACCTGCGCCCCTGCCGATGTGCAGGCCGCTGCCGAGGCTGACCGCGACAACTACTTCTTCATTGATGTCCAGTCCCGCGGCGAATACCCTGTCTGGGCCAAAAAGCGGATGGAACGTGCAGGCATTGCCCTGCAGACGGAGCCGGGCGACGAGCAGCTGCTGAAAGAGGGCACTGTGGACTTCATCTCCTTCAGCTACTATTCCAGCCGCTGCACCACTGTGGACCCCGAACTGATGAACAAGGCCAGCGGCAATGCCATCATGGATGCCGTCAAGAACCCCTACCTCAAGGCCAGCGATTGGGGCTGGGCCATCGACCCGGTGGGTCTGCGCATCACCATGAACAGCCTGTATGACCGCTACCAGAAACCGCTCTTCATCGTGGAGAACGGTCTGGGTGCGGTGGACAAGGTGGAAGCGGATGGTTCCATCCACGACACCTACCGCATCGACTACCTGCGGGCCCACATTGAGCAGATGGAAAAGGCCATCAACGAGGACGGCCTGCCCCTGCTGGGCTACACCACCTGGGGCCCCATCGATCTGGTCAGTGCTTCCACCGGCGAGATGAAGAAGCGGTACGGCTTCATCTATGTGGACAAGGACAACGAAGGCAAGGGCACGCTGGCCCGCAGCCGGAAGGACAGCTTCTACTGGTATAAAAAGGTCATTGCCTCCGACGGCGAAGATCTGGCCTGAGCCAACTGTGAGGAAAGGAATCATAGCACAAGATGACGACACCCCAAATCATTGCGCACCGCGGTGCATCCTATCTGGCCCCTGAGAACACGCTGGTCGCCTTCCGCAAGGCGATGGAGATCGGCGCGGACGGTGTGGAAATGGATGTACAGAAGACCTACGACAACGAGCTGGTCATCCACCACGACTACATGGTGGACATGCACACCGACATCTCCGGCCAGATCTACGACCTGACCATGGGCGAGCTGAAGGCTCTGGATTTCGGCAGCTGGAAAGATGCCATCTACGCCAACGAGAGGATCGCCACGCTGCAGGAAGCGCTGGAGCTCTGCGCCGGCATGGAGGGCACGCAGGTGCAGCTGGAACTGAAAAGCCCACTGGAGGACGACCCCGACTTTGTGCCCCAGGTGCTGGATGCGGTCCGCGCCGCCGGGCTCACCGATCGGCTCACCCTCATCTCCTTCCACCACTCCCAGCTGCGGCAGGCAAAGCAGCTGATGCCCGAGCTGAAAGTAGGCGCGCTGACCTACGGCGCTTTCCTCAGCATGGTGCTGCCTCCGCCGGTGGTGTGGAAGGATCTGGGCCTTGTGAACAGCATGGACGAGCCCTTCAGCGAGGAAAACTGCATCGACCTGCGGAACAATCTCATCTACCGCACTGTGGCCGACAAGGTCGATATGCTCCGTGCCAACTTCCCCGGCGAGACCGTGGAGCAGGTCATCGGCCTGGAGGAGCAGGCGGATGTGGCCGCCTACATCAAAACGCTGGATTTCCCTGTGGATATCGTCAGCTGCGAGTACCACACCGCCTACTCCAACCCCGAGCTTGTGAACCAGCTCCACGCCATGGGCATCCAGGCCGCGTTCTGGACCGTGGACACCCAGGACGCTGTCCGTTCCCTGCTGCCCCTTGGCCCTGACTGCATCGTCACCAACCGGCCTGACCGCGTGCGGGAATGGGTGAATGCGGAAATGAGGAAATAAAAAAAAATCACAAAACGTCCCCGTGCAGGATATCAAAACTGCACGGGGACGTTTTTTATGTCAGAATGCAAAAATCATTATGAAAACATACCGGTCGTTTCTGCTTCTGCCGGTCTTACTGTCGGTATTTGAAATACAATGATTCCATAGGTCATTTCGACGATCTGTACGCTCGCAAATCCGACCTGAACTTTTGCACTTTCAAACGTACACTCAGGCGGTTCTAACTGAACCACATGATCGTTAATTTCTTCCAGAATCAACCGTCTTTTTATCGATTCATAATACTCACTTTCATACGCAACGTTTTTGAAATACGAAACATAATAGGCATTCGTATCGCCGTTTTTCACCAGTTCCTGGCTCAACTCGTCTGACACGGTATCCAAATGCGCACCGCCTCGAATCGCAGTCCGAATACCGTTCATTTTTGCAACGTTTTCCGCCATCGCAGCCACTTCTCTGTTCGTTTCAAAGCGTTGGATCAGGCTATTTATCCCATAGAAATGATCATTCATCATGGCGACCAGTTCATCTTCCAGGATTATATTCTCTCTCGGTTCTTCCCTTATGACTACTTCGCGCACTGTCTCAACTTCCCGATCCACTTCCACAACCTTTTCAGGCGTACAACTCGTCAGACAAAGCGCAATCAGGCTGCTGGCAAAAATCGTTGTAGTACATTTCGACAATCTGTTTCATCATAGTCTTCTCCTGTCACCGGCATTTTCAATCTAACGACGGCTTCTCCAAGGGGATGCTATATGCTCATAATACCGGTTATTTTGTCGATTTGTCAACAACCAGATCATTTCAGACATCATTTTCTCTTTTTCGACAGGAAAAAGCTCACGATAATATCGTGATTGCACAAAAAAAAGTGCCTCAAAAATTTTAATAAGATACTCCTCTGCAATCCGTTCTGAACCGCCTAATGAAACCATGTCTTTCCCCGCTCTCTCCAAAGTGAGAAAATAGTACCATAAAAATGTATTTTTGAGAGCAGTCTGAAAAATACAGAGACGCAGCAAGCAGAACTCCATGGAGAAGCAGCCCTCCAACCGTGCAGAAAACCAGATACGTCCCTTTACTGTCGGCAAAAAGAACTGGCTGTTCAGCGACACGCCTGCCGGTGCAAAGGCCAGCGCGGTGATCTACAGCATTGTGGAAACTGCAAAGGCAAACAGCCTTGCGCCCAGAGATTATATCCAGCTTTCCGCATTCTGACATAACAAAGCTCCCCGTGCAGCTTTGTTATGGTCTATTAACGGTTAATTACAAATTTTCTTTGGTGCGCTCGAGGGAACTCGATTTCCTGGCCCTCTGATTAAAAAGAGCCCCTCAGGCTGGGTACTCTGATTTTGAAACTTTCGAGTTTACGTCGTTTTTGTGCAAAGCATCGTGATTTTCTGCCCGGCAATTTCTGCACCCTTTGTCGTATTTTGCAAGTCAGAGTACACATTGCATCCCTTGAAACCGTGCAAAAACAGTGCAGAAACCGTGCATTTACTCTGGGACAAATGAAAAATAATGATTTTTGATCCATGACTTGATGGCGGTTTGAGTGACCGCAAAGTCAAATTTGATACACGGAAAGAAAAATGCCCACTCGTCTGAGGAGTTCTCAGGGGAGTGGGCAGTTCTGTATAATGGCATTTTGTATATGTCACTTGCCACTTTTAGCATGGAGGTTGCCATTTGGGGAATGAAGTTTCCACTTTTTATATGGCAAGTTTCCGCACTTTTCGCATTACTTTCCACACTTTCCGTACAACTCCGTGGTGCTGTCTGCGGTCTCTGGCGGCTGCTTTTCTCCACAAAGCATGACCTTGGCAGAGAAAACGCCATTCTGATGGGTAAATGTGCTTGCACCGCCGGTCTTTTCCGCAATATGCTGGACAGACTGGATGCCGATTCCGTTTTCCTTTCGCTTGGACGAGCGGAAGAGCCCGCTTTTTTCGTTGACTTCACCGTCAAATGCGTTTTCCACTTCGACCAAAAGAAGCCGCTCGGCATGGACATACGCGGTGATCGCGATCTTGCGCCGGGCGGGTGCGGTGCGCAGGCTGGCTTCGAATGCGTTTTCCAGAAGATTAGACAGCACCAGACACAGATCGATCTCGTCCACGGGAAGCGCCTGCGGCAGATCCAGCTTGGCACAGAAGGGGATCCCCTCACGCTTTGCAAGGGCACAGTAATAGCCTACAACACTGTCCGCCGCCCGGTTTTCGCAAAAGCTCTATCCAGCTCCGGGATGCGGGAGACGGTTTTTGCAAGATAAGCCTTCAGACCGTCCAAATCTCCCGCTTCAGCCAGCGCGGAGATCTGATTCAGCTGGTGGCGCATATCGTGCCGCGCCTGCCGGGCTTCTTCAATGGCGGCTTTCAGGCTTTCATAGCGCTGCTGCTGCATGGAAAGAAACTGATTTTCCTGCTGCAACCTTGCATTCCGGTTAAGGCTGTTTGCCATCAGCAGAAAGATCGCATTGAACATGAACATCAGAAACAAAAGCGCGATGCTCATAACGATGTAGACCTGCAAGACCCGCCCTGTCCGGAGCGTTATCTGGTAACGCGGGGTTATAAAAAGGTTCAGCAGGATGAACACCAGCGGCAGTACCCAGAACACATACCACGTCTGCGCAAAATTGTCATCCTCCACCATTGCGCGCACTGCGTGGGTGGCGGGATAATAGGCTGCAGCAGCGGTCAGCCAGCAGATCACGTTATAAAAAATGCAGGCGCTAAAACAGAACCACGGCTTGTCCGGCGGCAGCTGGTGCCGCAGTGTGATCGCCGTGCCGATGGCGCGGGATAAGCTGTTCAGGCAGGCGAACACCGCGCAGACCGCCAGCGCAATCGTTCCGGACTTCCAGAGAGAGGTCTGCAATGTTTTGACATACAGAAGGCTCGCCGCAAGTGTGATAACCAGCAGGGGGAGCGCAGTCGGGCTGTTGAAACAATAGCAAAGCAGTCCGCCGCCAAGGCAAAGCCCGAGCAGCAGCGGCACTGCCCATGCCGCAAGCCTTGCGGGCGGCTGCTTCAAATAAGAGCGCACCGGAAAATACGCGAGCAGCAGACCCGGAAAGACCACGGTGAGCTCCAAAATCGGGCGCAGGAGGTCCTTCAACCCACACGCCCCCTTTGCAATAGAAACTCCATAAATGCCTGCCGGGCTGCCTTTAAAAGCTCCTGACTGACATAGATGCGGCTGCCGTCCGTCATACAAAAGGCGGCATCCTGAAAATCGGCAGCGTTCTCCATATTGACGATTGCACCGCGACCGCAGACGAAAAAACCGAGGGTCTTTTTTGAGCGGCTCTGTGAACGCCTTGAAGCTCTGGCGCGTGGCAAGCGTTTTGCCGGCGGTGGTGCGGATGCTGATCATGTGGGCAAAATGCTCGGCGGAAACGATATCCCGGTAGCACAAACGGATGTCACTGCCATCGACCTTCACCGTCAGAATCGGCTCGGGGCGCGGAAGCTTTGAGAGCATCTCATCCAGCAGGGCAGAAAGCTCGGCTTCGGAAAAGGGCTTGACCAGATAATGAAGCGCCCGCACCTGAAAGCCCTCGAGCGCATGGTCTGTCGAGGTCGTGGTAAAAACCAGAAGGCAGTCTGCATCGGTTTTTCGCAGCTCCTTTGCCGCCTCCATGCCGCTTAAGCCTTCCATGTAAATGTCCAGAAATGCGGCGGAAAAACGCTGCTCGTTTTCTGCCGCCAGAAAAGCCTCTCCGCTGTCAAATTCCAGAAGCTCCGCCTCTGTGCCGCGCGCGCGCAGCTGCCGCACCAGGCGCTCCTTCAGTTGCGCGCGCTCCGCATCGAGGTCATCGACACTTGCAATTCTCATGCTATACCGGAAAGCTGCTTACAAACAGCTTCCAACCTCCTTTATAAAATCTTTCATCCTGATTATAGCACAGTTGCCCGGTTCTGTCGCAGCAGAAACCGGGATTTCGTGCCGGAAACCGGGCTTTCGTGCCAAATGCCTTGAAAAGGCTGCGCCTGCCCGTATACTGAAGACAGAAAAACCCCCAACGACGGCAGAAGGAAAGGAGGGGTGTTGTGCATCGAATCGCCGTGCTGACACACAGCATGGCGCAGGAAGCCTTTTTAGCAGAGCAGCTCCTACGGTTCTGCGCCGAGCATTGTTTGTTTCCCCAAATGGATTGTTACCGCGATCAGGAAAGCTTTTTTGAAGCCGCACACAACGAGCCGCTGACCAATGCCTTGATCGCCCTGCCGGGTGTCGATGGCTTGAACGCGGTAGAGCATCTGCGCACACTTTGTCCCCAAACGCGCATCATCTGGTGCAGTGACCTGAATTTTTCGCTCCATGCCTTCCGGCTGCGCGCAGACTACTTTCTGCTCGAGCCGGTGACCGAAGACGCTTTACGGCAGGGCTTTTGCAGCTGGCTGGACAAGAAAGCGCCGCTCCGGTCTGACCGCAACGAACACAACAAGGAGAACGGTTTATGAAAAAGAGAAATATCATCCATTCTGCGTTAAGCCTGTCCCTGACAGCTGCCCTGTGCCTTTCCATGGCTGCCTGCGGCGGAACGCAGCCCCTGCGGACAGCAGCGCCGCTTCTGCAGCTCCCGCACAGCCTGCTGCGGTACAGCCCGCGGCGGAGGAACCCACCTCTACGGCACTGCCCGTGAAAGCCCTGCACCCCAAGCAGGTAGATGAGAACCCCTACATGGCAAAGAGCGATGCCAACATCCACCATGACGGCTACAATACTGACTCGACGGATGAGATCCTGCCGCTGGGCATCTACCCCGAGATCAACGTTTCCTACGAGAAAACGAACGCAAACGCTTCTCCCGCCATCTACTTTGACAGCTACGGTCATGCCGTTGTGCCGCTGCTGGGCGGCATCGCCATCCGGGATCTGAACGCCGAAGAAACAAAGACGCTCGGCTATTTCTCCCCGAAGAAGCATGACGGCGGCGGTTACGTTATCCAAAGCTCCTATACGTTCCTGGACTCGGAAAACCGCATCGTCTGCCCCACGAGCAACAATCATGTGCTGATGCTCCGCGCAACAGACGAAAGCGGCAACGTGCTGCCCGAATTTGAAAAGGTGCTGGACATCGACATCAAGGCTGCCGCCGAGGCTGCACTTGGCAAGGAGCTGACCCAGAATCTTCTGTCCGTGGTTTTTGACTACGATGGAAACCTCTGGTTTGCAACCGGCGGCTTCCGCATTTATCCGCAGCGCCAGCAGCAGGGCGTTCTCGGCTACATCGCCCATTCGGCGATGGAAGCGATTCTGAACGGCGAGCAGACCGATCTTTCGAAGGCGGTCTTCGTCTACGAGCTGACGCCCGGCGAGGGCGCAGAAAACGGCATCGCCGCCTCCAAGGAGGGTGCGGTCATCCTGACCAACCAGAACTGCTATCTTCTGCGTGCAGAAGAAGGCGTAGACGTTGTGTGGTGCACGCCCTATGAGAGCGCGGGTGCAAAGGTGAGCGGCGAAGGCGATAAGACCACCGGCGGCGGTCTTGCATGGGGCGGCGGCTGCTCTCCCACCCTGACACCGAACCTTGTGCTGTTCACCGACAATCAGGACCCCGTAAACCTGCTTGCGCTCGATATGAAAACCGGCGAAGTTGTAGCAAGCTGCCCGATGCTGGATGATCTGCCTGAAGGCTATCAGGTGGCCATTGAGAACTCTGCCATCGTCTATGATGACGGCGAAGGCACCGTAAGCACCATCGTCTGCCACTGGTTCGGCGCGGGCAACGCAGGTCTGGCAGACCCCAACAACGACTCCTCCATCCAGAGCTACGCCAATATCTACGACATAAACTGGCTCACAAAGGGCAACGTCATGATTGCGCCGGGCGTTGAGCGCGTGGACACCGTGAAAACCGATAGCGGCTATGAGATGAAGAGCATCTGGTCTCGAAATGACCTGAGCGATACATCGATTCTCAAGCTCTCCACCGCGACGGGCTATATCTACGGCTATGTGCAGAATCTGGAAAGCGGCATGTGGCAGTACATCATTCTGGACTTTGAGACCGGCGAGACCGTTTTCACGATGGATGTCTCCAATAAATACGGTTACAACAACATGGCTATCGGTATGTATGCCGGAAACAGCGGCAACGCGCTCTACTGCCCGACCGGCTATCTGGAGCTGCTGCGCCTGCAGGACCGCTTTGTTTATCTGCCCGAAATGCCCTACCGCAAGGTCGATCTTGACAAGGCTGCACGGAACGTGCTGACGCAGGCACAGTTTGAACAGGACGGCGGCGAAGGCACTGTTGCAAGCTGGCGCAATACCGCGACAGTCGAAAACGTCCACCCCAACACCACCATCGCCTTCCGCATGAACGACCTGTCCGGAAGCACCTCCGCGCTGACCCTCTACGCCTACGGCGCAGACGGCAAGCTGGCAAAGGTCGAGCCTGCGCTGTGGTCGATCACGGACGAGGACGGCAAGACCGTAACAGAGCTTACCGCCGGCACGCTCTACGAGGTGCGCATCACCGTCGCCGACGGCGGCAATTTCGACCTGAGCGACGCGGAAAAGGAGATCAAAATTTCCGTTGTACTCGGAAAATAAACATAAAACGCCCGCCCACCGTGTCCAAATCTCCACGGTGAGCGGGCGTTCCACTTCCTTTGAAGGCAGACCGCAAAGCCTATCAAGATCAAAAGCAGGTTCAAAAGCTGGGAAACCAGCGTGGCGATGGCAGCACCGGTAACGCCCATAGCGGGGGCACCCAGCTTTCCGAAGATGGGCAGATAAGAGAACGCCACGATGCGGAAGTACCCCGCCCCCACACGGAGGATGGTGTCATCTGCCGTATAAAGTCCCAAGACCTGCGCCGGGAAGCCCCCTGCCGTCAGCAGAAACAGTGCTGCCAACACACCCCCGCAGACAAGGCTTACATCCAAACTGCGCCACGCCTCGGTGTGCTCCTCCGCACCCAGAAACTGTGCGATCAGAATGCCGGCATCGCAGGGGGTGCCGTCCCGCAGGGCTTCAAGGCGGCGGATGGCAGTCCTTGCCCAGAGCGCCGCATCCTGATGAATGGTGGTCAGAGCGGGAACGCTTTCCCGGCTTGCCAGTGTATCATCAAAGCCAATGATCTGCACATCCTCCGGGACGCGGATGCCCTGTCCCTGCAAAAATCGCATAAATTCCAGCGCATAGTGGTCGGACACCGCAAAGGCGCTGCGGAAACCGTCTATCCGCTCCTTGTCCATTATACCGTTTTTATCAGTACATTCCACCACTTTATGCGGTCACATGGGTGGCATTCTCTTTCACCGAATTGATCGTATCCATCAGTTCACTCCCTGTTTTGCCATCAAACAGGCGGGTAAACAGGATGGGCTGGTCAAAGGGTGGTTTCATCAACACCGCTTTGCTTTCCACATAACCGTTCTGCTCGATGTAATGAATAACCTTCTGGACAAACGCAATCTGCTTTGCATTCAGCGATTCATCGTTGATGAACTTGGAAAATGCCTGCATGGCAGCATCGTGGGCCAGTTGTGCCACGTTACGCACCAGCAGACCAAAGGGCGTATCCCGAAACTCCCGTGCATAGTCCTCTTTGCTGCCCAGCTCACAGGTGAAGATATGTTCCAGCTCGGTATAGTCGCCCCGGGAAAGCGGAATGTTCTGGGTCAACTTGTGGATGGCCAGCGTATCGCTGCGGTGCTCCATGATGTAGCGGTTCACACGTTCCCGGTACTCGCCGAAATCGTAGCCGGAATCCAGCGTTTTGCCCTCGGTCTGTTCCAGTACCGGGTCGGCAAGGGCCGTGTAGACAGGCTTTTGCCCTTCTACACCGTCAACCAGAAACTTGATAAGCTCCCGCAGCTCCTGCCGCATTTCCTCAAAGCGGAGCAGATCGTGCGAGGTCAAAAATTCGTCTGTCTGCACCTCCCGGATGAGCGGCAGCTTTGCCTGCACCTGCGGGATGGTAGCTTTTCCTTCCAGCATTGCCGCCGTATTGCGCAGCTGTTTCTGGGCGCGGCCCAGCCCCGGCACACCCTCCAGCTCACAGAGCAGCAAGCTATACACAAAGTTATCGAACCGCTTGGCGGCCTCGTCCTTGTCGTCCAGCGAGATGAGCGGTGCCACCTCTTTCATCAGAGTACCCTTGTCCGTTTCGGTCAGGCTGACGAAGGCTTCCGGCTTTTGATAGTGTTCCACGGCCTGTCGGTGCAGCCGCACGGATACCAGCTCCGGATTCAGCGCTCCCACTTCGGCACGGCAGGTCTCCGTTAAGATCTTGCGCCAGTTCTGGTATCTTTCGCCCCCATAGGCTCCATCCTGCAGCGCGGCGGCAATGCGCACCTGCTTGCAGAAAATGCTCTCGGACAGACTCTTGGTGTCCGCGCTCTCGTAGCCGTTGGGCTTCTGACGGAAAAATTCAAAGTTGCCGCAGTAGTCGAAGATCAGAAACCGCCGTTTGCCCGTATATTCGCCGTCGATGGCATCCACGCAGGCAAGGGATGGGCAGAGCCGGGTACCCCGGCCGATCATCTGCCAGAACTTCGTTTTGCTGCGCACTTTTTGAAAAACACCAGATTCGCGCACTCCGGCACATCAATGCCCGTGTCCATCATATCCACCGAGACCGCAATAAACGGCGGCTTGTCCGGCTGTTTGAAGTCGTCAATGATGGACTGTGCATAGGCATCGTCGCAGACCACCCGCTGGATGAACCCCGGGTACTGGGTCTCCAACTGCGGGTAGAGCTTGCCAAAGCGTTCCCGGATAAACTCCGCATGGCGCTTGTTCTGGGCAAAGATGATGGTCTTGCCGATGCGGTCGCCGCCCGCCGTCTGGACGCCCCGTTCCATCAAATCTTGCAGCACCGTGTCCACGGTGTTGGCGTTGACGATGAACTTATTCAGCTTTTCGGATGGGATAAACGTGGGCAGGGTGTCGTCCTCGGCAAAATCGTCCTCGTAGCGGGCCTTATCCTCCGGTGAAAGCTGGTCGTAGTGGATGCCCTCTTCTGTGAATTTCGTCTTGACCTCGTAGTTGTAGTAAGGCACCAGCACATGGTCGGTGTAGACCGCCGTATCGTAATCGTAGGCGTAGGTGGGGATGCCGTGTTCCATCTCGAAAAAAGTCGTAGGTGTTGCGGTCTACATCGGTTTTCGGGGTGGCGGTCAGACCCACCAGAATCGCATCGAAATAGTCGAAGATGGCACGGTATTTCTTGAAAATACTGCGGTGGCTCTCGTCCACGATGATAAGGTCAAAGTGAGCGGGCGAAAACAGCGGCACGCCGTCCTTGGTCTTGGCGTTGTCGATGGCGTTGAGCATGGTGGGATAGGTGGAAAACACGATGCGCGCGGCCTTATCGTCCTTAGAGGAGCACAGGTTGCACAACGACTGGTCCGGCAGATACTTTTTGAAGTCGTCCTTTGCCTGCTTGACCAGCGCAGTGCGGTCCGCCAGAAAGAGCACGTTGGTCACATGACCGCCGCGGCTCAGCACATCGGTCAGGCTGGATGCGGTACGGGTCTTGCCCGTGCCCGTAGCCATGACCAGCAGATTGCGCCGGAAGCCCTGCGTAATATGGGCGCAGACTGCCCGGATGGCGTTTTTCTGGTAGTAACGGTCGGTGATTTTATCGTCAATTTCGATGGTGTCCAGCGGTTTTTTCTCGGTGCGGCGGTTCATCAGCTTCTGCAAGTCGTCCTTGCAGAACACCCCGCTCACGGCACGCTGCGGGCCGCTCTGCTCATCCCAGAAATAGGTGGTGTAGCCGTTGGTGGTAAACAGCATCGGACGGCGGCCAAACTTCTGTTCCAGACAGTTTGCATAAAGCTGAGCCTGCTTGCGCCCGATGTTGGGGTCTTTGGTGCTGCGCTTGGCTTCAATAACCGCCAGCGGCAAGCCGTCCTTGCCCATCAGCACATAGTCTGCATAGCCCTTCTGCCCCAGCACGCCGTTCATGTTGTCCACTTCGTACTCGGTGCGCACATCGGCGTCCGGCCCGGTGAATTTCCAGCCCATGGCCTTGAGGTCGATGTCGATGATCTTCCGCCGCGTTTCGGCCTCGGTCAGGTCGGCGGCGGTGAAACTGCGGCTCTGCTGGTTCTGCTGTTTGCTGGCCGTGTATGCCGCCGAAAGACTCTCCACCTGCTTGCGCAAGGCTTCCAGTTCGGCATCTTTCTGGGTCAGCAGACTTTCCTGCTCCCGGATCTTCTTTTCATCCAGCGTTACCTTTTCGCCGGGGATGGCTGTTTCATCAAAGGAGCGCTCCACATAGTCCATGCCGTAGCAGTAATCCACCCATTGGATGAAGTCGAACAGCCCCCGCAGGCTGAACACTGCATCCGCCGCCGACACACTATGTCCCGTATGTACCGCCAGATTGCCCGCCTTCACGATGCTGGGCAGCACGCTCCACACGTTGCGGTCCACCGCGAACCGGAAGCTTGGCTCATGCAACAGGGATTGCAGGTTGTCCTTGTAGGGCATCGTGATGGTTTTGTCTGCCGCATATACCCACTTCACCGCCAGCTCCAACGCCTTCCGGCACCCCACCGCGCACATCGCCGGGGAGGTGGAGAACACTTTCTCGGCCTCGATGGCGGCAGATGCAAACATGGAGTATTCGGGGCGGGTGGAGAGATAGGAGAAGTTGGACATGGTGGGAGACTCCTTTCAATTTTACAATTTCCTTTTCGAGATTTTTTTTCAGCACACGGTATCCATCACGACCCGCAATGCCAAGATTCGTTGCACCCTGAATTGATTTTTCCAAACTAAGGCCAATTTGTTTTGGCACATAGTATGTCAGCGCACCTTGATTCAGAACATCATATATCTGTCCCCGATGTCGATTATATGTTGCCCAGAACTGAGACATGTCAAATTGTGGGTTAGCTGTTAATACCTGCTGTACCATAGAATCTAATATTTTCTTGTTCTTCTCTTCTGATGTATTAGAAGGAACCGTTTCGCTTACCGCTTTAGAAAGCGCTTGGGCATTTGGTAAACTATTCAGCGTGTCCAAATCTCTGAGAATACTCTGAACCTCTAATTGTGTATACGCTCCTTGGGTCTGAAAGAAACCATTTCTCTGTAGATTTTTCATAAGCTGGTGCTGTTCTTGTATTTCAGAGGCATAGTTATAAAATTTATTCAGCGTAGAATACTCTGCCGCATCCATATTTTTTACAAATAGATGTTTATATTTATTCCAATAATTTTCTTCAAACAGCGGAAGTGATTCATAAAGGCAGTATTGTTTAGCTGTCCCTCTACAATATAGCTGGACATCTCACCAATTTTTTCAAGAAGCTCATCAATTTGAAGAACCAGCACAGAGGCGGCGTCTATCTTCTCTCTTCGTCCTTGCAAGAAATACGTTATAAATGCAGATTCGCCAACTATTATTAGCGCGAGATCTACCCAGTTTTCCACTATAAACGCCATAAGCGCTCCTTTCGCATTGAGGAAATTCCATAATTTTCCTCATTATAGCACGGCGTTCACACATCTTCAATCTTTCATACAAGGCAAGACATATTTCGACACTTGATTTTGGAAACTTTGTCTTTTATTTGACCTTTTCGTTATCTACCTCACCGCCAGCTCCAACGCCTTCCGGCGTCTCACTGCGCACATCGCCGGGGAGGTAGAGAACACTTTCTCGGCCTCGATGGCAGAATTGGCAAAGAGGGAATATTCGGGGTGGGTGGAGAGATAGGAGAAGTTGGACATGGGAGGGCTCCTTTCTATTTAGAATAATTCTCATTCAAATATTGCATTCGTTTTTTCGGAGTTCTTGTTGTGTAAAAATTTCCTGCTGTATCTTGAACAAAAAGCGTAATTTTTGAATTACCTGACGTTTTACACTGGTCTTTTAGTACCTGAATAAATTCTTCTTTTTTTCCATGTTATGATTTTAGATTCTTCTATGTCCAAAACAACCGGTCTCCTCGTGTTTATCATTTCTGTTTCATCCGGAAACGAAACCACAAAAAAAGCCCTCGTTAAAACTCATCCCATATCGATTTATTATAATTTTACGATTTCCAACATTGGAAATCTCAAGTTCCACATACGATTCTTTTGAAGCCTTGTTTGTCAAAATCACATTATCTCGAAATTTTATTTTAAGTCTTTTTTTATTGCTATATCTTGTTTGCCACAATGCAACAACTACCGCCGCCGTTGTTGCTATTGCGCTAGCCGCTTGCCAAAATAATGCCCAGTTAAAGCATACTTTTTTTGTTTCCACTTCAATACTCCAATAAAATTATATTCATATTCATCTCAAATCAAGCACACGCTCGATTTTTTGCTTTTTCTTATCGATCATGCGAGAAATAAACTCATCATACGTTTCTTCAGGATACAACGGGTTGACTTCCTCTATTCTTTTTCCGCATGATATTCCAGATATAATTTCCGCAAAACTATTAAGTGCGCCACTTATGCCAGAAGGCATCTTATATGTAACTATTACTGGTTTGATGTTTTCATAAAGTGTTTTTAACTGATTCAAATGTTCTTGCAGTTTTAGTGGTTCACCCGTTGCTGGGAACATATGTTGATTTCTACGCTTAAGAATATCTTCAAGTTCTTGTTCGTCAACTAATTCATCCGCAACGCCATGACGGATATAAATAGCCGCTTTCTTTATGTCCGTACTTTGCTTATGCGATATGAATGGTAGAAACTCCGGTGTGTCGTCCACAACTAACATCTGAAATTTTTTGCCGTTTAGCACACCATACTCCGAAGATTGGTAACTAAAATCATATATCTCATACTTGAGATTTGTTGAGATATACGCTTTCACTTCCGACTCAACCTGTTCTTTTGCTTTCAGTTCTTGCAAACCTTCACAAGAAAATGTTTTATCCTCGTTTTCCTGCACACCAAAGACTACGACACCTCCGCCATAGTTCGCTAATGCAAGCATCAGTTTTGCTAACTTGTCTTTGCAAATCCATTCTCTCTTAAAATCGATTGAATTGTGTTCACCCGTCTGATTCTCTAAGAACGCACGAAAATTATCCAGTGTCGGCTCTTGAAGCAAATTATAAACAATGTCTTTTATTTGTTTTGGAAAAGCCATAATTTTTCTTCCTCCGATTATTTTCTTTTATTATACTGCACAACCTTCCCCTTGCACAGCCCTTTTATCCAAAATATTCCTGCATCAGCGCCTTTTTCATCAATTCCAACTTTTCAAGGCTCCGCTGTACGGTTTGCTTCTGCTTGTCGACTTGTTCCGCAAAATCGGAAAATTCGAGTTGATAACTAATAGGTGGGACTATAATATCAATATCAGAAATAACTCCTAAATGCAAATGCTTGACAGCAACACCTTTCGTGCCGGCCTTAAACTGGCGCTGTACTCGGTTGCATCTTAATTGCTCATACAAGAAATATGGTAACAATTTTGACCTATCATATTTAATAACCGCCAAACTTTCAAATAGTCCTAGTGCACAGTCTGTTCTTATAATCGCGGGAATTCCTAAGGTTCCGCTTTTGGTAAGCAAGATATCTTGAATTTCCACTTGACACCTTTTTTTTGAATTTCTTGATACTCGTTTTTTGAAATATACTTAGTATCTGTTAAATCTACTTTTCCATCTATTATATTTTTGGCTGAAATAAACTTTATTCCAGAATCAAGATATGTTGGCGTCTTATGTGTTCCATCAGTTATCTTTTCACAGACTCTCCCCAATTTTTCTATGGGATATTTCCTGGTTTTTCAACATCTCCACAAACCGCGCCTTTACCAGCTCGTCCAGTTTGGCAATTTGCTGCTTGCGAAGAAGCAACAACTCATCAATTTTGCTCAAATTGCGTGTGATTCTGGTTTGCTGCTCTAGTGATGGAAGTTTGAATTCTATGGTTTTCAAGTATCCTGCTGATAAATTGGGTTGTGCTCCACCAACAGCATCTTTTATAAATTTATCTTTTGGCTTTCCAGAAACGCACATAAATATTCCGGAAGAGTATCTTCTCTCGGAGAAAACGCAGCGCAAGCCTGATTTGTTGCGGCATCAATTTTCAAAATAGATGTTGCGCCAATAGTTGCTCCATACATTGCCAAAAGCACTGTGTTTTTCAAATATATCCGTGCAGAACTATTTTCAAGGCCCAATTGGCTTATTTTTTCATCCGTTTCAAATAAATATTTGTCCTTTAAATCTCCGGTTTTAACCCATGGGATAGTTCCATCTTCATAATATTCCGAATGGGTTCTCGATGGAGTGCCTCCAGAAGTGATTTTGTATAATTCTCCCAACTTCGCCATCACACCATCTCCTCCAACTCTGCCAGACCCTTAGTGATTTCCATTTCCAGCTCATGCAGGTCGGCAAGGATCTCCGTAGTCGAGGGGTACTCCACCGGCACATACTCCGTCTCTTTGTACTTATTGATGGATAAATCATACCCATTGGCGGCAATCTCCTCTTTGGGCACAAAGAAACTCTGCTCGGTGCACTTGCGGTCAGTTTCGGCATCGAGGTTCTGAAACCGGGCGATGATGTCCGGGATGTCGTTTTCCTTCACCTCGGTGCGCTTGTCGTCCAGCGAGAAGCCGTCGGCTTTCATATCGTAGAACCACACCTTGTCGGTGCCGCCTGCGCCGGTCTTGGTAAACACCAGCACCGCCGTGGACACGCCTGCGTAGGGCTTGAACACACCGGAGGGCATGGAAATGACCGCCCGCAGCTGGTGGTTTTCAATGAGTTCTTTTCGGATGCTCTGGTGCGCCTTGCTGGAACCGAACAAAACGCCGTCCGGCACGATGCAGGCGCAGCGTCCGCCGGTTTTGAGCATCCGCAGGAAGAGCGCAAGGAACAGAAGCTCCGTCTTTTTGGTGTTGGTGACGGCCTTCAGGTCGTCGTTGATGCTCTCGGCATCCACAGTGCCCTTGAACGGCGGGTTCGCAAGGCAGACGGTATACTTGCTGCAAATGGAGTTTTGCTTGGAAACGCTGTCTTTGTAGTCGATATCCGGGTTGGTGATGGAGTGGAGCATCAGGTTCATGGCCGAAATGCGGAGCATGGTGCGGTCCATGTCAAAGCCGGTGAACATCGGGCCGGCAAAATGCTGCCACTGCTCCGGGGTCATGCTGTCCTCGTAGTGGGCGCGGAGGTACTGCGCGCTGGACACCAGAAAGCCTGCCGTGCCGCAGGCGGGGTCGCAGATAAAGTCGTCCGGCGTGGGCTGCACCAACTCCACCATCATGTCGCGGATGGGGCGTGCGGAACTGGCCGTTCTGCCCTGCCGTTGCCAGCTTGCCCAGCATATACTCGTACAGGTCGCCCTGCATATCAAGGTCGGCAATGTCGTGGGTGTAGAGATCCTCCAGCCCGGTGATGATCTTTTGCAGCACCTGCGGCGTGGGGATGAGGAACATGGCATCGTCCATATACCGCGCAAAAGCCGTGTTGCCCTCATCCGGGCGGGTGGGGTCGTCTGCGATCTCCACCAGCTCACCGTTTGCGTCAAAGTCCGGCAGACGGCCATACTTCATCTTTTTGATGGCAGGGAACACACGCTGCTGCATGGTCAGGAAAATCTCGCGGGAATCTTTATCCTTGAAGCGGCTCCACCGCATAGATTGTCCTGCTTCGCTGGCCGGGAAGATGTGCTCCATCTTTTCGCCCGCCATGTTCTCAAAATCTTCGGTGGCAAGCTCTTTCTCGTCCAGTGACCGGATGAACATGAGATAGGTCAGCTGTTCAATGACGGTCAGCGGATTGGTGATGCCGCCTGCCCAGATGTCTGTCCAGATTTTGTCTACCTTATTTTTAATGGCTCCTGTTACCATGCGTTCCTCCTGAATGTTTGCCAATCGCAAACGCTTTGTATCTTGGATTTTTGGTGACAATATCACAATTTTATTATAGCAGTGTACGATTGCATTTTCAATGTCAGCTCCGGTGGTGTGCAATGATTCGGGAAAAGAAAAAGCCGCGAAGACTCTAACGAATCTTCGCGGTTTTTTGGTGCGCTCGAGGGAACTCGAATCCCTGGCCCTCTGATTAAAAAGAATCCAAGGTGCATCATTCGTCAAATTTCAAAAGTTCGAAGAAACGTTGTTTTTATCGTATCATCGCAAAACACGCCTTTGCACACACCGCATTGCTTGCATACAGTGTAATGCTTTGCAACCGTTATCCAGCTATTCAGGTGTGCAAAAAGTGTGCAAAAATGTGCAGACGGGCAAAACAAAGCCCAATGGACAAATCAAACCGGTTTTATGGCAGGGTTTAGGACATCCGAACAGACACCGTTTGATATCGAAATGAGGTTCACCATGAACAAACTGCTTTCCTGCCGCTCCAATATGGACACCAACCGGGTGGAAGCCCGGTTCGAGGATAGCACCACTCTTGCCATCGACTGCATCGCCGTGGAGGATGAGTACGGCAACACCCCGGCACAGCGGGCAGAGCTGGACTGGCTGCTGTATAATAAGCCCTTGGAGTATGCACAGATGGTGCTGAAAGGGGAGATTGAGTACTATCTCTCGCTTGGTTGCGATCATGGTAGGCTGGAAGATTAAGCTCATCCCATAAAGAACCCGATGCTCACCGACCTATGGTTTTCGCCATAAGCTGGTAGCATCGCTTCTTATCCATAAGCAACTCGCTCTTTTCGGCTAACGCTTTTTTGTAAATGTTTCCCTTGCAGAATCTTTCCAGATTCTCTATAATAAGAAAGAGCTTTATAAATCTTCTTTCAAATGTTGAATCTGCTCTTGGAGGTGAGTGAGCCCATGACCGGCAGCGGTGCAAATAACCGTGATGTTAAAAAATCAACCGCATCCGAACGATTCCCAGCATTTTTTCCTGCGACCGAATCTCGCAGCCGGAGCTTGCGGCAAAAGTCAACAACAGCTGGCCGACCGTATTGCAGAATGTCAAAGAACTGATAGCGATGGGACTGGTGCAGGAGGTCGGCACCTTTGAATCTACCGGTGGGCGCAAGGCGAGAGCATTTGCTCCCGTGCGGAATGCCAGACTTGCGGTCGGACTGGAGATCACCCAGAATCATGTCGGAGCAGTTCTGGTCGATCTGTCCGGTAACCTTCTCCACTATGAGCGTAAAAAGCGTCTTTATGAGCGGTCGGACACCTATGCGGAAATGCTTGCCGGAATCGTGCAGGGGCTGATTGAAAAAGAGGGCTGCCCGGTCGAAAAAATCTTGGGCATCGGCATTTCGCTGCCCGGTATTCTGGACAAAGAGGGCAGACATTGGTTTACTCTCATGCCTTGGGTCTGCGGAATGTTCCTACCGAAGAATTCAGCCGTTACATCCCGTTCTCCTGCCGGTTCATCAACGACGCGAACGCTGCCGGACTTGCTGAAGTGCGCGACCTCGAATCTCCCCGCAGCCTTGTCTACCTTTCTCTGAGCAACAGTGTCGGCGGTGCGATTCTGACCGGTGGAGCGCTCTATGGCGGCGACCATCTTCGTGCCGGAGAGTTCGGGCACAACACGCTCGTTCCCGATGGCCGCCCCTGCTACTGCGGAAAAAAGGGCTGTCTGGATGCCTATTGCTCTGCAAAAGTCCTCTCCCAGCTGACCGACGGAAATCTTGCACTATTCTTTGACGGGTTGCGCTCCGGCAATGCAGCTTTGCAAACGGCATGGAATGAATACCTTTCTTACCTTGCTGTAGCAGTCAATAATCTGCGCATGACCTTCGACTGTGATGTAATTGTTGGCGGCTACGTTGGCGGCTTTCTGGCAGAGTTTGGCGAACCGCTCCGGGAAATGCTGGTCGAGCGTAATACGTTTGAGCCGGACAGTTCCTACCTGAAGTTCAGCCGCTATAGGCTGGAAGCCTCTGCGCTGGGAGCCGCTCTGCTCCATATCGAAGCCTTTATTCAGAACCTATAAACCTTCCCATCGAGGACGGCACCTGCCGTCCTCGATTTTTTGCAATTCCGCCGCTTTTTCCTTGTGCAGTTCTCCGAATCCGCGAAAAAGGGCTTGACTTTGGTTGTGCGGTGTGTTAATTTGTAGTCACATTCATAAACACTTTATAAAAGTCAATAAACAAATAAAAACGGAGGTCATCTTATGAAAGGCACAATGAAAGTTGCAGTCATGAACGGCATCGGCAAGATGGGCTACACCACCCGCCCGATCCCCACACCCAAAGAGGACGAAGTTCTTGTCAAGCTGGAATACGTTGGCATCTGCGGCAGCGATATGCACTACTATGAAACGGGTGCGATCGGCAATTATGTGGTCAAGCCACCGTTCGTGCTGGGCCACGAGCCGGGCGGCACAGTCGTGGAAGTTGGCAGTGCTGTCAAGCATCTGAAAGTCGGCGACCGCGTTGCGCTGGAGCCGGGCAAGACCTGCGGTCACTGCAAGTTCTGCCGTGAGGGCAAATACAACCTCTGCCCGGATGTCGTGTTCTTCGCTACCCCGCCGGTAGACGGTGTTTTTCAGGAGTATGTGGCACATGAAGCAAACCTCTGCTTCAAGCTGCCGGACAACGTAAGCACCATGGAAGGTGCGCTGATCGAGCCTCTGGCCGTTGGTTTCCACGCCGCCAATCAGGGCGGTGCTCATGCCGGTCAGACTGCGGTGGTCATGGGTGCAGGCTGCATTGGTCTGGTCTCCATGATGGCGCTGAAAGCCGAGGGTGTTTCCCGTGTTTACGTTGTAGATATCATGCAGAAGCGTCTGGATAAGGCTCTTGAACTGGGTGCAGACGGTGTGATCAACAGCCGCGAAAAGGATGCTGTCCAGACGATTCTCGACCTGACCGATGGTCTGGGCTGCGACCTCGTTATCGAGACTGCTGGCACAGAAATCACTACCCGTCAGGCCATTGAGATGGCGCAGAAGGGCGCAAACATCGTTCTGGTTGGTTACTCCAAATCCGGCGAGATGACCCTGCCTATGAGCCTTGCACTGGACAAGGAACTGACCTTCAAGACCGTGTTCCGTTATCGCCACATTTACCCCATGGCGATCGATGCCGTTGCTTCCGGCAAAATCAATCTGAAGGGCATTGTGACCAACATCTTTGACTTTGACGACATCCAGAATGCCATGGACAAGAGCATTTCGGACAAGGCCAACATCGTCAAAGCAGTGGTGAAGATTGCGGAGGAAACGAAGGTATGAGCTTTCCGCAGGTTCTGACCGGTGTGGCGCACATTGGCATCCCAACAAATGATCTCGACAAGACCATTGTATTTTATAAGAAGCTGGGGTTTGTTTCTGCGCTGGAAACGGTGAACAAAGCCGCCGGGGAGCGCGTTGCGTTTCTTCAGCTTGGCGATCTGATGATCGAAACCTATGAAAACCATCGTGCGGCGGAAAAGGCCGGAGCAATCGACCATGTAGCTCTGGCAACGACCGATATCGAAGCCGCCTTTGCTGCGGCAAAAGAGGCAGGGATGCACCTGCTGCATTCCAGCATCCAGTCACTGCCGTTCTGGGAAAACGGTGTTCGCTTTTTCATGGTCGAAGGCCCGAATAAAGAGAGAATAGAGTTCTGCCAGAAATTATAAGCATCGCGTCAAGAGGAGAAAGGAGCGCGCCGTATGAGTTACACAGCAGAGCCGAAACAGCAGGATACGAACATCAAAATCCCTCTGATCAGTAAAATCGCTTACGGCATGGGCGATGTGGGCTGCAACTTCAGCTGGATGTTCGTTGGCAACTTCTTGATGATTTTTTACACCGATGTCTGCGGCATCAGCATGGCGGCAGTGTCCCTCCTGATGCTGGTCTCCCGCTTCTGGGATGCCATCAATGACCCCGTGATCGGTTCGCTGAGCGACCGCACCCGTTCCCGCTGGGGACGCTACCGTCCATGGCTGCTGTTCGGCGCACCGGCAACTGCTGTGGTGCTCGTGCTGACGTTCTGGGCGCACCCCACATGGTCAGACAGTGCTAAGAGCCTGTATATGTACATTACTTACTGTGTACTGGTTCTGGGCTATACTTGCGTGAACATCCCTTATGGTACGCTCTGCGGCACCCTGACCCAGAACATCGAGGAGCGTGCGAAAATCAACACCTCTCGCTCCGTCTGTGCCATGATCGCCATCAATATCATCAACATCATCACCCTGCCTATGATCTCTGCTTTTGGCGGTGATAATGCAGCACGGGGATATCTTCTGGTGACCGTCCTTTACGGCGGTATCTTCACCCTCTGTCACTGGTTCTGTTTTGCCAAAACCAAAGAGGTCGTCCAGCCCCCGGAGCGGAAAAAAGTCTCACTGAAAAAGCAGTTGGATGCAGCGCTTCAGAACAAGCCCTACCTGATTGCACTGGCGGGTCAGTTCCTGTTCGGTGTAACGCTGTATGGCCGCAATGCCGACCTGCTCTATTACTTCAAATATGTGGAAGGCAACGAGAATCTGTTTACCATCTACTCGATGATCCTGATCGTTCCCTCCATTCTGGGTGCTGCGGCATTCCCCTTCGTGTTTGAAAAGCTGGGCAACAAAGGGCACACCGCTTCCCTTTTCGCTGCCGGAACCGGCGTTTCCCTGATTGCGCTCTATTTCTTCAGTGCAGTTTCTTCTCCCATTCCGTTCTATACATTCGCTGCACTGTCCCAGTTCTTCTTCTGCGGATTCAATACCGCCATCTACGCCATCGTTCCCGACTGCGTGGAGTATGGCGAATGGAAAACCGGTGTCCGCAACGATGGTTTCCAGTACGCATTCGTTTCACTGGGGAACAAACTGGGCATGGCGATTGGCACCTCTGCGCTGGCTGGTGTGCTGAGTGCATTGAGTTTTGCCCCCAATCAGGTGCAGAATGCTGCCGTGCAGAATGCGATGCACTATGCATTCTCGCTGCTTCCCGGTGTGCTGTGGCTGATAACAGCGATTGTCCTGTTCTTCTATCGTATCAGCAAGCGTTCGTATAACCGGATCATGGCCGAACTGAACGCGAAAAAACAGTTTGAGGTGATACCATGTTTGATGTTGTAGCTTTGGGAGAAAGCCTGATCGACTTTACCCCGAACGGAACCAATGCACAGGGCATCGAATTGTTTGCCCGGAATCCCGGCGGTGCACCCGCCAATGTCCTTGCCATGAATGCCCGTCTGGGCGGCAAAACAGCATTCATCGGAAAAGTCGGCAAAGACGGATTTGGCGATTTTCTCCGCCAGACCCTTGTGGAAAGCAGCATTGATGTGTCCGGTCTGGTGATTGACGAAAAGATTCCCACGACCCTTGCCTTCGTACAGCTTGACAGCAAGGAGACCGCTCCTTTACCTTTTACCGGAACCCCGGTGCCGATGTGATGCTGACTTCGGCAGAAGTCAACAGGAATCTGATTGACGATGCTGCCATCTTCCATTTCGGCTCGGTCTCTCTGACCTCCGACCCGAGCCGCACCGCCACGTTGGAAGCTGCGCGGTATGCACGGCAGCAGGGCAAGCTGGTCAGCTTTGACCCCAATTACCGTCCGCTTCTGTGGGAGCACCCGGCAGATGCCGTTGTCCAGATGCAGGAAGGTGTCAAGCTGGCGGATCTTCTGAAAGTTTCCGAGGAAGAAATGCAGCTTATCACAAACGAAAGCGACCTTGCCCGCGGCTCACAAGCCCTGCTCGAAATGGGGCCATCTCTTGTGCTGGTATCGCTGGGTGCAAAGGGTGCTTATTACCGGAACGCTGTGGGCGCAGGGCATCTTTCCACCTATGATGTGCCTACCGTGGACACGACGGGTGCAGGCGATGCTTTCATGGGCGCAATTCACACCAGCTGCGGAGAAAAGCTGCGGAGGATTTGCGTACCCTCCCTGCATTTGAGCTTGAAGAAATCGTCCGCTTCGGCAATGCAGCGGGCAGTCTGACCACGACAAAGGGCGGCGCAATCCCTGCAATGCCCTCCATGGTGGAAATTCAGAACTGCATTGCCTCTATCCCACTGATGTAAAAAGAAAGGATACCCTATGACAAAATTACAGATCAGAATGCGGCAGGTCGATCAGGTCAAGGACTTTGTAGATTTGCTGTCCAAATATCCCTATGAGATGGACTTAGTCTCCGGGCGATATACCATTGATGCCAAATCCCTGCTTGGCATTTACAGTCTCGACCTGAGCAATCCGCTTACCCTTGTGATTTATTCCGATTCCTGCGAAGAACTGCTGACACAGCTCCATGCGCTGCTCCCAGATTGCATCGTCTGATTTTCTACGCTTTTCTCCTTCTTCCATTTGCACCGTTCAATTCTGGTTCTCCTTCACCAGAATCGGGCGGTGTTTTGATTTGTATAAGTCTTACTATCACTGCTTTACTGCAATAAAATTTGCAAAACCATCTTGACGCTCGCCGCAATCCGTGATACCCTTTATCGCAAATCCCACCAATTTTGTAGAAAAGTACAGAGCGGCGAGGATTTATTCCCCATGAGGATTTTTACCGCCCCGCAACACACCCGATTCATTTTGCCGCCGTTTCACCCGACAAAATCATCGCTGCGCTGCGTGGGCGGTATTTTTCTTTTTTACAAATAAAATCTTATGTAGTTGTTCAATCTTCCAAAATTTATTTTTGGTTGTTGATCGCACAACCGCAAAGTGTTATTCTTGTGCTTGAAAGAAGCAGGTTGTAGTGTCCGCACTGCGCCCGGCTTTCTTCATACTGTACCTTGAATCTTACATAAGCCGTCTGAACGAGATACTGCGCCATGACCTCACACTTTCTGTGGGCGAGCCGGACAACGCCGCTACAAAACAGGGGCAGGAACTGCGTGGTGTGAACGGTGACCACGAGCAGAGGCTTTGCCTTTTCACACGTTTTGCTCTGCAAAATTTTCAACGTGCATTGCGGTTCGACTTCTGAAATTTTCAGTGTTGCACGGAAAGGACGAAAGCAAGTATCGACCTGTGGCCACAAATTTTCAATGCTTGAAAAATTGCTGTCCACTCAGTCATCCTTGTTGGGGAGTGCCTTCCCCAAACCCTGCTCTAGCTTCGCACCGTTGGTGCGAATGCGGCGTGTCGCATTACATAGCCCTCTCCATCCCGGAGCGGGCATTTATCATTTTCACAGGAGGTCGAATATGGCTGAAATGAAGAGTCCGAACGTACACGCAAAGAAGAACCGCAATGACACGCCGCAAAAACGAAAGACACACATCATCAAAGTCAGGGTGACCGCAGAAGAAAAACTGCGGATCGCATACGCCTGTAAAGAACTCCACCTCACCCAGTCCGAACTCGTCCGCCGCGTCCTGTACGGCGTAAACGTCAAGCACACCGTTGTGGTGGCGCAGGGCGGCGAGGATGCACTGGCGGCGCTTGCCGCCTTGTCTGCCCAGTGCAGCAAGGTGGGAAGCAACCTCAACCAGCTTGCACGGCACTTCAACTCCGGCGGCAAAGACACCGAGCAGCTCCGGGCGCAGATTCTGGAGGAACTGTCCGCACTCACGAACTTTCGGCTAAAAGCCGAAGAAACGGTTGGTGAACTGTATGGCAACCATCAAGCATTTAAGCTCGAAGAACTCTAACTACGCCGCCGCCGAAAGCTATCTCACCTTTCAGCACAACGAGTACACCGGTCTGCCCATTCTGGACGAGAAGGGCAGACCCAAGCTGCGGGATTCGTACCTGCTCGACGCCCTTGAGTGCGGCGAATCTTCGTTTGCTATGGCCTGCCTGATTGCCAATCGCAAATACGACAAGAACGGCGGGCGGGAGGACGTGAAGACCCACCATTATATCATCAGCTTCGACCCGAAGGACGCAGTAGAAAACGGCCTGACCATGGAGCGGGCGCAAGCCCTTGGCTTGCAGTTCTGCAAGGACAACTTCCCCGGTCATCCCGCCATCGTCTGCACCCACCCGGACGGTCACAACAGTGCAGGGAACATCCACGTCCACATCGTCATCGGCAGCTTGCGCGTCCGCACCGTGGAACGGCAGCCCTTCATGGACAAGCCGTGCGACTGGGAAGTAGGCAAGAAGCACCGCTGCACTTCTGCCATGCTCCGGCACCTTCGTGTCGCAGTCATGGAAATGTGCGAGCAAGCCGACCTGAACCAGATCAATTTGCTGGAAGCCCAAGGCGACCATGTTTCGGAGCGCGAGTATTGGGCGCAGCGGCGCGGACAACGCCGCCTCGACCATGCCAACGCCAAACTCGCCGCCGAAGGGCAGCAGCCCACCCAGACCGTCTACCAGACCGAGCTGGACAAGCTGCGAAAGCAGATCTACGCTGTGCTGAACAAGACCACCACCTTCGAGGAATTTTCTGCATTGCTCATGCAGGAACACGGCATCGCCATTGCGGTCGCCGGTGTCCTGACAGCAGTGCTCTGCCCGATCTTTGCGGCGTTGTTGTAAGATGAGATAACGTCCAGCGCATCCTCGCCCCCGGTGCAGTCGATGGAAATTTTTCTCCCATTTCGGAGTAGCAGCTCCACGCAACCGATGTCCATGTTGAATTTGCAGGCTCTTCCATCGTATGCTGCTTTTACCGTTTCATCGCCCCTGTTTTGCAACGAAAGTCTGTTTTGTGAAATAGACGTTTGTTGGTTATTTTTTTTTTTTTATTTCGTTCGATGATATGTTATATATGGAAAAATATTGCATATAGGCAGGTTGCACGATTTTTTTGAGATGCTATACTTCTCCTTGTGGCATACGGTTTGCTGCACACGAACACAACAATAACGCAAAAGAGAGGAACACCGCAATGAAAAAACGGTTGCTCGCAGGCTTGCTCGCAACGAGTATCGCACTGAGCATTTCGATGGGAGCTTTCCCTGCAATGGCAGCAACAAACGACGACTTCGTCGAAGACTGGGAGGACGCTGCCGACTTCACAGCCGACAGTTACTCTTCCGGCTACTCTTCCTCGGAACAGCTTTTTGACGACATCATCTTCTTTGACTTGGACGAAGAAGTAGACGACACCGCAGCGGAAGTCATCGCAGAAGAAGATGCCAACGATTCGAGCGACACCGAGATTGATAGGGCAGCCGATTCAATCGAGGAGACAGAGCCGGAGGACGAAGTGCAAGACACGGATGCTGCCGAAGATCGGAACGATTGGGAAGACTCTGACAAAGAAACAAAGTCAGGCACACAGAACCCGGAGGAAGCAGGCCCCTCTGATGCAGAAATCGAGGAGGATGTGCCGGATTCGTGGGAGGAAACGCCGAAGATCGACAGCGACTTGGAGGCGGCCATCGCTTCCGAAGATCCGTTCTCTTATTATGACGATAATGCATTAGAAGAAGAAATGGATGACGACATTGCGATGCTGGCTGCCGGAAAAACCATGGCGCATGAAGACTACGCATACACCGATGTGTCGTCTGGTACAGAGTACATGGTGGACCTCTACACGGACCACACGGCAAAAATCTGAAACTGACCACCTCCTCCGGAGAAGCCGAGTGTATCCTTCCAAGTACGATCTATTACATAGGCGATGACGGAGTGCAGGAGCCGGACCCCTATACGGTCACCGAACTGAGCTTATCCTATTGGAGTGGTGTAACTTCGGACAATAACAACTATACTTCGCTGGTACTGCCGGATACCCTGACCGACATTGGTGGCTCATTATCCGGCTTCAAAAAGGTAGATGAGATCACCATTCCGGGCAGTGTCAAAGTTTTCAATGCGACTCTGCAAAACATGAAGGAATTGAAGACCCTGACCTTTGATGAAGGCGTGGAGGAGATTGCTTCGGGATCAATCGTATCCGGCTGCACGAAACTGGAAACCATCAACCTGCCCAGCAGCCTGCAAAAACTCTCAGGGACGGGCACCTTTTCCGGCGCATCGGCGCTGACGAATATCACGCTCCCGGAAGGCATTGCGATCACAGAGGGTTCCACCTTCAGCGAGTGTACTTCTCTGAAATCGATCGAGCTTCCGGCCTCCATTACAACGATCCCCCAGTATGTTTGCAGGCTGCTCCGCTTTGGAGCATGTGACGGCCAATGGGACCATTACAGCCATTGGCAACGGTGCCTTTGGAAGCGTTACTGACTGGAACGATCAGGAGACCGCCGATACAGCCTTGACGGAGATCCCGGATCTAAGTCAGGTCACGTCCATTGGAAACCGTGCATTTTACGGCTGCTCGGCATTGGAGACGGTTGACCTTCACAGCGTTACCTCCATGGGATATGGCGCTTTCCAAGGGTGCGATGCGTTGTCCGGGAAGATCGACCTGAGCAATCTGGAGGTAATCCCGGGAAATGCATTCTGCTATGATCCTAATATCACCTCGGTCATTACCTGCCCCACGCTGAGATCGATCGGGGATTGGGCGTTTATCGACGCTGGGATCTCAACCATCTCGCTGCCGGAGACGCTGAATTCCATCGGAAGTTACACGTTCTATCGGGCCTCTTTGAGCGGCACCGTTGCACTACCGGATAGCCTGACTCAACTGGGTGCGAGTGCATTCAGTGGATGTGAAGAGGTCAATGCCATTCAGATCGGCTCAGGGCTCAAGGATATCCCTGCGAATGCTTTCGCTGGTTGTACAAATCTAAAAACGATCACGGTAAACAATCGTCGGGAGGATGTGACCATCCCGAAAATCGATGGGGTTACCGTCACATATACCATCCGTCTCTGACGGCTGACAACGACAAAGTCTCCAATGCAGAAGGTGCCTTGAGCTTACAGGAGGCGGTCGATCAGGCCGCGTCAAACGGAACGCCAGTCACCATTGAAAAAGACATTCGTTTGGATAGCCCCGTTACGATAGCCGCAGGGCAGCGGGTTGAAATCACTGCAGAGACGAACTGCAACATTTTTGGCAATAAGAACAATAATCTTACGAATCTGTTTGTGGTGGAAGCAAGCGGTGAGCTTTCGCTGACCGGCGCACTGACATTGGGCGGCTGGAACAATACCGGCAGCATTCTTGTTAATCATGGCAAAACGACGATAGATGGCAATGTTGTAATCGAAAAGTCCACTCTGGAAGGGGACAACATGGGCGTCATTGAGGACAACGGCTCAAGTGCAGAACTCATTTTGGAGAACGGCACCATCCAGAACCATAAGATCCGCGGTGCACTCAGCGCCTCGATACGGGTCACAGAAGGCGCATCGTTTACCATGAATGGGGGCACCATTCGGGACAACATCGCGAATACCTCTTCCAGCGATTCCTCCTCCCCCGCAGTACTGCTGCTGGGTGCAAGCACGTTTACCATGAATGGAGGCTCCATCTGCAACAACAGCGGCCAATGTGGAACAGCTGTTTACCTTACCAGCAATGCCGCAAAAGCCCGTTTTACGATGAATAGCGGAACCCTAAGCAACAATGAAAGCCGCTCGTATACGCCGAAATCCACACCTACAGGTGCTGTTTTTGTAAAGTATTCCGCAGAGTTTGTTTTGAACAATGGCACCATTACCGGCAACTGTGCATACGGCGGAGCCGGTGGCGGTGTGGCAGTTATGGATGAATTGCCAACGGTAGAACATGGCACTGCCTTTACGATGAACGGCGGTACCATCTCGAACAATACAGCATCGGGGTATCGTTGCGCTGGCGGCGGCATTTACTCCTGCTCGAATCATGTCTCTTTGTTGGGAGGACGAATCGAGAACAACTCCGCCTACGATGGCGGCGGCGTCTACAGTGAGGGTAATACCGAAATCTATACGACCCTGCACATTCAGAATGCTCTGATCACGGGGAATACTGCGGACCAAGGCGGCGGTCTGTGGTTCTGCCCCACAGGTGATGCGAAGCTGTATATGCAGAATGGTGCTGTGATCTATGGGAATACGGCAGCATCGGCAGGCGACGACTTCGCTTCGCCGGAGGTTGCGATAGGCGCAGGCGGAAACGGCGGTGTTACCCTGCCGGATTATTTTCCCAATGGTAAAGTGATCCAGTGGTTCAGCGACGGCTTCCTGTACGCTCCCGCTGGAAATCGCGGTACATCCGGGCAGGGAACCCGATACAATACGGTTGAGTACGCCAAGCGTGTGACAGGGGTACAGAATGAGAAAAAGGGATTGGCGTTGAAATCCGTTGTTTCGGACGGTGTGTCGATTCCTGCAACGGGATCGCTTATCATTACAGGCAATCAGGCTTCGCACGGTGGTGGCGGTATTGGTGCCAACGGCGGCGTGGTCATCGGCGAATCGACCTCCCTGTCCCATTCGATCTCGGTAAAAAAGCCTGGGATAATCCGGGCCATGAGGACACCCAGCCTTCCGGCGTGACGATTCACCTGAAGGAACGCGACACTGGGGATATTGTCTAAAAGAAATGGGTCAATGATTACAAGGGAACGCCCCGTTTCCCTTAATTAAAGATATTGTTGGGTAAAAAAAGAAAGGTCAGTCGATTTTGCCGATGAAGCGGTAGTAGATTTCTACTTCCTGCTCACGACTTCCGTCCTCGCCCTTGACAGCTTCGTGGACGGTTATTTTTTCAATTAGAGTGTTCAGAAGTTCGGCGGTCAGCTCCACAGGGTTGACATACCGTTTCATTAGGGCAATCCACTTTTCAGCATCCGCTGCGGTCTGTACGGCGGCTTCCATCGTTTCGTGAAGCTGTCTTATTTTTTGTTTCAAGCTCCTTTTTGCTCGTTCTGGTACTTCTCGGACAGCATATATGAAGTTATACTCGGTTATGCGTCCGGCAAACCAGTCCTCATACATTTTAGCAAACAGCCCATCAACCTCGGCTTTACGCTTTTCCGCCTTTTTCAGCTCCGCAGCCTGCTTTTTCTTTGCAGAGTTTCTTTCTCTGTCGCTGGCATTGAGCAGCCGTTTCAGCAGATTGTCCTCATCTTTCTGTGCCAGCATAGACCAGTATTGCAGTCTTGCAAGCACATAGGCATACAGCACATCATAGCGGATATAGTGCATGGAACACTGGCGTAATCCCTGTCCGTACTTACTGCAATGGTAGTGTGCATAGGGATTTTTGTTCTGGCTGTTTACACCATAGGCCAATGACCATCCGCAGTCCGCACATTTTACCAGCCCGGAAAATATCTGCGTTGTGCCATTCTTCTGTCGTCTGCGTCTGTTGCAATCAGCTCCTGAACTTTTTGGAACACTTCTTCGGAAATAATGGCTTCGTGGGTATTTTCCACACGATACCATTCTTCCTGCGGCTTCCGCACCTTTTTCTTGTTCTTGAATGAAATGTTGCTTTGCTTGTTGTGAACGCTGTGACCGATGTAGGTTTCCTCTTTCAAAATGCTCTTGACCTGTGCAATCGTCCACGCATAGGCTTTTTCTGGAGGCGCACCGGCGTAGATATTGGCGAAAGTCCCGTATCTTTCATAGTTCAGCCAGCCGGGGGTAGGTACTTTTTCCTCCACCAGAATCCGTGTAATGCTGGCGGCTCCACGCCCGTGTACAGCAAGGTCAAAAATCTTCTCTACAATCCAGCGTGTTTCCGGGTCAATCAGAAGATGGCCTTTTTATCTGGGTCTTTGACATAGCCAAGCGGGGCATAGGCTCCATAGTGTGCGCCATTTGCAAACCGTGTGCGCATGGCCGCCTTTACCTTTTTGCTGGTCTGTCGGGCGTGCATTTCATTCAGGATGTTTAAGAACGGTGCAAGCTCGCTTTCTCCGTTGATGGTGTCCACATTATCATTGATGGCAATGTAGCGTACTCCCTTGCTGGGGAAATAGATTTCCGTGTACTGACCGGTCAGGATATAGTTTCTTCCCAGACGGGATAAGTCCTTCGTAACAACGCAGTTGATTTTCCCGTCTTCAATGTCATCAATCATCCTTTGGAAACTTGGACGCTCGAAATTTGTCCCGCTCCATCCGTCGTCAATGTACTCGTCTACAACAGTCAGCCCATGCTCGGCGGCATATTGCCGGAGCATCATGCGCTGGGTCTGGATACTGCCGCTTTCCCCTGTAATTCATCGTCACGGCTCAATCTCAAATATAGTGCAGTGTTATAAATCGTTGTATTGTATGGTTGTTTCACGGTTAAAAATCCTCCTTCTAAAAGAAACAACCCACGCTTATACAATACTCGCTGGTACAAGTATATCATAAGCGTGGGCTGATTGACAGTCGTTATTCCGTATTTTTTCAGGAAGCGGCGGCAGCGTGCTGGATCACATCTTCCAGCAGACTGTCAAGCGGCTTCCCATCCTGTGCGAAATGCTCCGATACCTTGATACGGACTTTCCCCATGACAAAATACTGGGTGCCGTCTTTTTCGGTAAGCAGGGTGCCGCTGTTTTTGTTATTGCTCTCGTTTTTGCTTTTTGCCATAGGCAGTTACCTCCATAAATGAAATATGCCCGACAAGGGAATGTCAGACAGGTGTACAGCCGCAGACTGTCTCCGTGTCAACCAAACCGTGTCAACCGGCAGAAAAGACTTTGAAAACAATCCACAGGCGCTCTATTATTACTTTTTACTTTTTCTTTGATTTCTTGGTTGACATGGTTGACAAAGGAGAGAAATGCCCCAAATATCAGGCTTTTCCCCGTCAACCGGCTGTCAACCAAAGCGTCAACCAAACTGTCAACCGGTGGCTTTTCAGAATGGAAGTTCCATTTGCCGGGCTTCTTCTTCCGTGATTTCCTGAAAACCGTCCCCCTCCGGCGGAGCTTGGTTGACACGCTCCCAGCCTTTTTGAGAACCGTATTTCTTATACCGCTTCGGGCTTTTGTAGGCTACCCAGCCCTGTATGATGCCGCCCGCAATGCCGGTATTCATAATCTCGCAGATTGCCCGTGTCTCCCAGTCTGCCGGGGAATTTAAGTTCCCCAGCGCTTCCTCATAAAGCTGCTTGGAACATACCCTGTCGCCGGTGTAGTCCTCCAAATAGGCGTAGATCATGCCGGCTTGTGTGTCTTCCTGCATAAAGTCCTGCTGGTGGGCGTTCAGGTATCGGTTCATTTCCATGCTGAATGACAGCTTATACTTCCCACTGCGATAAACCGTCATGGCTTCCGCCCACATCTGTTCGATATACGCCCTCGCCGCCGCTTCATCGTCCAGTATGTGAACCTCCGCCCGTTCCGGGTACACCGTCACGGGGAGAAAGCGCCGGTTGCCGGTGCGATCACGGGGCAAAAAGTCCTGCCGGTTGGTCGTCCCTCCAAATACACATTGCCGCAGCCTGCCGGATGTGTCTCATACGGCACTTTGTATGTTTCTTTCTGGCGGCTTAAGAATGACTTGATTTCCTCAATACTCTTGGCGTTGGCTGTGGCGATCATCTCCGACATCTCGATAATCCAATGCCCTTGAAGCTTGCGGTACACATTTTCATCGTCCAGCTTTTTCAAATCGTCTGAAAACCATTCGTCCCTACCTGCCAGCAGCCGGAAAAAGGTAGATTTCCCGGCTCCCTGACCACCAACCAGACAGAGCATGACCTCAAACTTGCTCCCCGGTCTGAATACACGCCGGATGGCTCCCATCAGGAACAGTTTCAAGGCTTCATAAGGTATTCGTCCGTATCGGCTCCCAGAAAGTGATGCAGGGCGTAACGGATGCGCTCTGTGCCGTCCCATTGCAGGCTGTTCAGGTAATCCCTGACTGGATGGTAGCGGTTTTCATTGGCAACAATCTTGATGGCGCTCTGCACCTTTTTCTCGCTGGTAAGCCCGTAATTTTCTTCCAGATACAAAAGCAGGTAGTTCATGTCCATGTCGGTCAGCGTGGTACTGGTGCGCTCCCAGCCCAGCGGCTTCACAATGTCAATCTGCTCCGTCAAAAGGTTCAGGCGCAGCGCCCCGCGAAACAGAGGGTCACGCTGGAACACCGTCAGGCAGTTTCGGATGCTGTTCTTCACGCCGCCTTTCTGCGTCCCCTCTAATGTTTCCCGGATTTCTGCCGGTGTCTGCGCCGGTTCCATTGTGTCCATCGTCTTTTTGACCGCTTCCTGCGTTTCCGGCGGCAAGCTCTGAAATTCGCTGTTCAAGCCGCAACACCTCCTTTCCCTGTGCGGCGATCAACGCCGCTTTTTCTTCTATTTCTCCGTATAACAAAATATCCAAAAGGTATTCTGTGTAGCTTATCCTCTGCAACGCTTCCACAAAAAGAGGATGCCAGATGGCATCCTGCGGCTGTGGGGCGTGTGCTGTTTTCCAATGCTCCAACAGGCGCAGATAATCGCATAGCACCCGGAAACAATACCGTTCCGTTTCCTGAAATCTCTGCTCCGCTGATTTTTGTCGGGGCTGTGACCTGTTGTGACGCTTCCTATCTGGCGGCGCATTGCCGGATTTCTCATAGGAAACGCCGAAGTCCTCCGCAAGCCTGACCGCAGCTTCCCGTTTCCCCAATCCATGCAGCAAAGCGGAAAAGTCGATCACATCCCCGGAAGCCCCGCAGCCGAAGCAGTAAAAGCGGCTGTCCACTTTCATGCTGGGCGTGCGGTCATTGTGGAATGGACAGCAGACCATGCCATTTCTTCCCACCCGGATTCCATAGAATGAAGCAGCCTGCCGGGTGGTAACAGACTGTTTCACCGCTTCAAATACATTCAAATGCTCCCTCCATAAAAATGCCGGCAGCGGTAAAGCTGCCGATTATATCATAATTCCATCTCGTGTTTCTTTCTCTGTACTTCCTGTGGCTGCTCCCCCGGCGCAGTGCGGTATCTACGGCGTTCTGCACCTGCCGCAGCCGTATGACTTCCTCCCGGAGCGGCTTGTGCTGCGGAGACAGTTCGGCATACTCTGTTTTTAACTGTGCGTATTCCTGTTTCCATGCTTTCAAGGCAATGGGTTTTCCGTCCAGTTTTTCTTTCAGAATACGGCGGGCGGCATAAAACAGCCGTAACTCCGCATCGTGGGATGTTTCAAATTTCTCCCTCTGTTTCTTAAACTTGATATTGTTCAATTCCGTATGAACAGGTTTTAGCCGCTGGTAATTCTCGCCATCCCGTATCAATTCCTGCAATTCCTTTATCCGGGCAGATTTCTTTTTCATGGAGCCGCTTAATGCTTCAAATTCTTCACTGACAGAGGAAAGACGCTCCTGCAAATCCTCTAATGTGAGCAGCTTGTTTTCCGTCAGATAATTGACGGCTTCGGCAAACTGCTTTAAGTTTCCGGTTCTGGCTTTATTGCTCCATGCCCCTGCGTTGCGCTGGTTGTAATAAGTAATTAACAGGTCGGCAAGGCTCGGTGTCTGGGGTTTGGAAAGTTCTTCTTTTACCTCTGCCATCCAGACAAACAGGGCTTTGATCTTCTTCCTCACATCCTGTATAAGCCGGTTGGTGGCTTTAATCCAGCGGTTCAGTTCCCCTTTCTCGGTGCGGATGCCCTTTGCTTCCATCTGCCGGACATTAGCTCCCTCGTGGACAGTAGGTATCAGGTCAAGCCCCTGCCGCACATAGGAACGGTGGTCGATACGCACATCCAGCCCTTTTTCCTCAAATTTTGTATTAACGGCAGCCGCCCACTGCTCCCGCCAGTGTTCCAGCGTTTCCGGTTCATGCCAGTCTGTTGTATGGACAGCGTTAAACATATAATCGCCGTTTTTATCCCGGATTCGGTTTCCATCTTCATCAAGAAGATATTCCCGACGCTGTTTTTGTCCCCATGTGCCATCCGGGTTCAAAGGGCGCATGGTTGTCATCACATGAAAATGCGGGTTAGGGATGCCGCCGTCCTCTTTCTCCGGGCTGTGAAAAGCAAGGTCGGCAATCATGCCTTTTGTCACAAACTGCTCCTGTACGAACTTCCTCGCCAGCTCCATGTTTTCTTCCAGCGTCAATTCATTCTGCATGGCAATATCAAAGGAATAGGCAAGCTGTGCTTTTGGATGTTTCTCGCAGTTCTCCACAGCATTCCAGAGGGTCGCCCGGTCAAGATATATTTCCGGCGCATGGGGCGGCAGCATGATTTCCGAAGCAATCACGCCGCCCTTTTTGGTGTAATCGCTGACTTCTCCATAGTAGCTGCTGTAAAGACGCTCCCCGGCTCGATAGGCTGCGCTGGCAATGGCGCTCTGACCGGCGCTGCGCTTTATCTGTGCGATTGAAAAATGATAAAGTGCTATCCTTAGTCACCGCCTTTCTCCTGCCCGGAAATACGGGCGTGGTTTTCTGTGGCAGACCGGATGAAATGCTCCGCCTGCGGCAGATTCAAAATGTTTTCCATGAGGGAATAAAATTCCGCTTCGGTCAGCTCCTTTGTCTGTGGCGCAATGCTCTCAATAGCTGCCCCACGGGTAATCAGCCGGTGCGTCCTCTGTTTCCGGGAACCGCTTTCCAGATACGCCTGCCGGTTTTTCAAACGCTGCATTTTCCGTTTTTCCCGTTCCAGCAGGACAGTGGTTTTTTCATATTCCTGCTTCAACTGTTCCAAAGATTTTTCCATGTTCTCACATCCTTTACTTATAAGATAAAGAAAGACCATCCGCAGACAGTCTGTGTGTCAGTGCTTCTATAAAACCCGATGAAAAGGGAAAACCGCAGAGCGGATTTCTCTTTTCGGCGGGTACACAGGGGATAGCCGCTTTAGCGGCGCAAGGGGGTGTAGCCACCTTGTCGGAGCGAAGCGAACGCAGACCTCGGATTGCTGATTTTATCAGCGGCAGAGGTAAGCTCCGCAGGACGCACGATACATGGTCTTTAGACTATGTATAGAAGTGCGCCCTTAGTTCCTAAGGGATTTTGCCGTTTCCGGCAGTCTTGTCCTTTTTCTTGGAACGCTTGGAAAGATACTTCGGGCAGTCAACCACAACCGCCCGGAAGCTCTGTTTACATTCGTGCTGGCATTTCCGGCACAGTTCGTTGTAAGTGATACGGCTGCGGTCATTTAAGAAGAAAGACCATTCCAACCGCCGCTTGTTACTCATTCTTGCCATAACCGGCTCCTTTCTCCGTTTCTATCTGATGTACGCAGATAGGCTGTTTTGATGTAGCGTCTCGGTATCATTTTTAAGTTTTTTTCCCTCTGTATGCCCCTTTGGAAAGTGCGGCAGTATTGCAAGTCAGGGAATGATACCTCACGCTTATTTGTCGCTTCCCGGTACGGTTTCGGAGCCTTTTGCCATCCATTCAAAGAAAGCAATTTTGCTGACCTTGATAAGTCTGCCCCTGCGGAACGCTGGAAAGCCGGGTGTGTGTACCAGCTCATAGGCGCTCGCTCTTGAAATTCCCATAATCCACTGAATGTCCGCCACATCCAGAACCAGCGGTAAATCCTCGTAGCTGTTCAATCTCTTTTTATCGTTCATTCTGTTCCTCCCATAAATCAAATAGGTTAAAATGCTTCCTGTTGCCGTTCTCCCCAAAAGCCGTTTTCCTGCCCCATTCCTGCGGTGTTTCCCTGCATTGGTGCGCCGGATGCGTCACTTCTCCTGCCGGTCATATCCCTTTTGGACGGTCATTCACTTGTCAAGGTACTGTGCGGTACGAAATTACCAACTGCAATCATCATAGCGTACTATCCTTGACAAAACAATGATTCTGCGATACCATGAGTGTAACGGATATAACTGAATTATATAATTACCATAAACAAAGGCAGGGGATAGGGATGGAGAATCAGTTTATACGGCATGAGCCATGTTTTGAGAGGATTTTGTTTGTCCTGACGCTGGACAGGAAGAAAATGAAAGAGCGGATTTTGATTGGGGAAGAACAGCAGATCCGCTTCCGTCTGAACGGGAGCCAAAACGCAGAGGTGCTTTGTGATATGACACGCCCACTGGGAACTTTTTTGATAAACTTTGAGCGTGACACGGACAGAGACTGGAACTTATACGGGCTTTCTCCGCTGCGGCAAGCTCTCCACTCCAACCGATGGAAACAGCCGGAGCTGGAGCAGGCGGCAAGCGAATTTCTTTGGGAGAAATATCTTAGCAACGACCCTCTGAAAATGTATGTGGCGTTCCGTATCTGGAACAGCTATCTGCTTGCCAGAGAACCCCGTGACCGTAACGCTGCCTGTGACCGCTTCATGGATAAAATGAGCAGACTGACCGGGGTATTCCAAAACGAAACCATGAGCTTTGACAGGGAGACAGGAAAACCGAAACAATTTCAAGCTGGCAGCCTTTATTTCAAAGGCGCACCGTCAGAAGATACCCGGCTTGACCTCTGGTTCCCGGACAACCGGCGCACAGAAGAATGTGTGTCTGCCTATGCGTCCCTCTACCCGTTGATTACCTATTATCTGAACAGGCTGAATGACTGGGGGCTTTGCTTCCGGCGGTGCAAGGTCTGTGGGAAATATTTTCTGGCAAAGAGCCAGCGGTATGAGCTGTGCAGCGATAAGTGCCGAAAAGCACAGGCGCTTCAAAACAAGCGGGAATTTGACGAGAGGGCAAGAGAAAATAACTATGACCTGCTTTATAAAAATGAATGCCAGAACTGGCGCAACAAAATAAACCGGGTAAAAAATACCGCAGGCTTTCCGGCTGACCGTCTGGAAAAAATACAGGCTGCCTTTTCCGACTTTAAGAAAGAAGCCTTACAGAGAAAAAAGGCTGTAAAAACAGGAACGGCCAGCCCGAAAGAATTTACGGACTGGCTGTATCAGCAGAGTAATGTAATTGTTGAGCTGACCGAGATATGAAAAACTTTCTATCGTCAATTTCGCATTATTGCAATAACAGATTGCTTCTTCCATGAATGGTAATATTATCATCAAACTTTTGGAAGAACTATAAATGTCCGAGGTGCCTTTGATTTCGACAAAAAAACAGGCTGAATTGTTACAAAGCTCGGACATTTCAAAAATTTTTTGAAAAATACTAAAGAAGCGGAGCAGCTAAAATCTGCTCCGCTTCGATATGATTGATCTAAGGATGTTTTGCTATTTGATTCAACTCACTCTGTCAACCGCAATCGCTCCACAACTGGAAGGTTAACGTCAGTTTTGTAGACCCATATAGGCACAATAAGGCAGATTAGCAACACCAGTCCAGACACCAGCACCAGTGGGATAAATGGATAGGAGAAAACAGCATAATAGGCCACCTTGCTAAAGATCATATATAGCAAGATGAAGATTGCTGTTCCAATGGTGACTGCAAGGGAAAGGGAAACGCCCCAATAATAGAAACCTTCCATAAATAGCATTCGTTTGATTTGTCGCTTTGTCATTCCAATGCTTTCAAGAACAGCTAATTCATAGCGCCGAGTATTTACATTGACACATTGTATTGACAAAGTTCATGACACCAACAAGCAGCAGGATCACGGACAACCCTGTTCCTAAAACCTTTGCTGTAATGAGATATTCCTGCATTTCTTCTCGCCGTTCATATCGGGATATAATATCAATGTTAGCTTGTGATGCGGTGATTTGCTTTAATTCTTGCAGTATACTTTCGTCATGTTGACCATCCGTATCAAAGGCCACGCGGAACACTCTATATTGCGGAAAGAGTTCTTTCAAAGCTGTTTGACTAATATACAAATCAGGAGCCGTCCCTCTCTCATTGCCTCCTCCTGCTCGAAACCCTTCATTCAAATAACCGTTCGCTACAATAAAGGAATGCTGTCCGTTCTGCGTCTGGATTGTTATTTCCTGCCCCGGCTGAATAAGGTCTTCTACTGTTTTGGACAGCAGCACAACCTTTCCTTGTTCAAAGGCAGACGTGTCAATAGGCAAGTTTAAGGTTTTATTGATTTCTTCCAAATATGCACTGTCAATTCCAAAAACCCCGCTAAAAAAGTTTTGCTGATAATTTTCTAATTTTGCCGGATCAGAAAAATCAATGCCGTTTACTCCGTCTAATGACGCAAGAAACTCGTGAAATACAGCATCGTCATATACAACATCTGCTGCTACTTGAGGATAAGGTGCATAGGTCAACCTCAAATTCTCAATGCCGTCAAGCTGACCAATCTCTGAAACCATTTCGCTGGAAATTAAATCTTCTCTTTCGTGGATACTATATGTGAGTGCAAAATCGCTTACTCCCCATTGGCTCACATAATTCTCCGGGCTTAAACCATGTAATAGCCCTGTGACAACAAGGAACAAGGAAAGGCCGAAAAAAAGCGATGCAAAAACAAGGGTTGTACTCTTAGCATTACGAAAGACATTGTTCCATGCCATTCTGGACAACTTCATTTTGCTACAATTTCTGGCGTTGCTCTTTGTGCTGGCTGCTGTATATTGGAGTGCTGCTATTGGTGAAACATTTCCGGCAATTTTGGCGGGCTTCATGCTTGCAATCATAACGGTAATGAACGTAAATATGGCCGCTCCTATGAAAATAAACGGCGAAAAAGATACTTTTGTTCCCACATCAGAATTTGTTGAATACATCATATTCAGGAAGTAAGGAACAATGCCAAAGGAAACAACCGCACCAAGTAACAGACCAATCGGAATACCAATACAAGAGATTCTGATTGCCTGCTTATAGATAATTCTCTTTATCTGCCTTTGGGTCGTTCCAATCGTTTTAAGACGGCCATAGAATTGCACATCTTTTACGACAGAGACATAAAGAATATTATAAATCAGCAGATAGCCGCTAAAGGATATAAAAACTGCTAAAATTATTACAGCTAAAATAATAGTTCCACCATTTGCCTGTTCTAATGGTACAATTTCAAATGTTTGCCCTTCTGTAAAGTCAATCTCACGCCGCAATCTTTCACAGTTTTTGTCAGCATTATCATTGCCTTGAAAACGGATCATTGCCGTAACACTATTATCCAGTGATACATTTAAGCTATCCTTAAAAGCGGATGAAACATAAACATAACCACGATTATTTGTGCGCATTGGAATGTAGTCCGTATAGTAGCCCGACAGCAAAAAGGTGTCTGAGACATAATTATAGCTATCGCCAATTTGGTACGACAACACAATCTCCATCCCTATTTGCGGATCAGAAATGCCCATCTGTTCAAGCACCCATGTAGGTAGCATAATTTCATTTTTACTTGATGGGTAATTTCCTACAACACTTGATATAGTAGGCAGACGGTGGGTTCCCCACTCGGTATCATCTATCCAAACTATACCTAATCTCGCATTTTGCAGTTGCTCTGTATCAACACTGCCTAAACGCTGCTGTATACCTACGTCAAGGACAAGGTTTGATTTTGAAATTTCAACCAACTGATTTTCTGTTATATTTGTGATTCCGACATCAGCGGTAGTTCCCATTAACCGAATTTGTTGCATTTGGTAGGTTTCAAAGTAACTAAAACCAATACTGAATGTCGCAGTTATCATAAATGCAGTTAACACAAGAGCAATGATTGCAAATAAATTACGCTGCCGTTCACGATGCAAACTGCGCTTTGCCAGCTTCTTTTCAATGTCACTGGTATCATTTTCAAAAGGCCATGTCATAGCTTGCCACCTCCTTATTCCACAATCCTGCCATCCTCAATGCGGACAATCCGATCTGCAAGACGGGCTATGTCGTCATTGTGGGTAATCATTACAACGGTTTGCCGGAACTCCGCGCTGGTGCGCTTGATAAGTCCCAGCACCTCGGCGCTGGTCTTGCTGTCAAGGTTACCGGTTGGCTCATCGGCCAGCACAATAGCCGGTTTGGTAATCAGAGCGCGGGCAATCGCCACACGCTGCTGCTGTCCGCCGGATAGATTGTTCGGCATATTTTTCAGTTTATCTTCCAGCCCCAGCAGATGAACGATCTCGTCCAAAAACTTCTGATCCACCGTGTCCCCGTCCAACTCCACCGGCAGGACAATGTTCTCATACACATTCAGGATGGGAACAAGGTTATAGTTCTGGAAGATAAAACCGATGTTGCGGCGGCGAAAGATGGTGAGCTGTTCGTCATTCATCTTTGACAGCTCTTTGTCCCGGACAATCACATTGCCAGAAGTAGGGGTGTCCAGCCCGCCCATCATGTGAAGCAGGGTAGACTTGCCGCTGCCGGAGGTTCCCACAACGGCCACAAATTCGCCGTCCTCCACGGAGAAGTTCACACCGTCAAGGGCGCGGGTGATGTTCGGCTCTGTGCCGTAATACTTTTTCAGGTCGATCGTCTGTAAAATGCTCATAAAATTCAATCCTTTTTTTGTTTGTTGTAAATGCGGAACGCTGCTGCGCCGGTGGCCGCCAACTGCACCAGAATCAGCACAGCGAACAGGCCGAAGCTCTCATAGTAGAACAGTTCATCCCAAAATAGGAGAACATCACAGAGAGCAGTCAAGGCAACCGTCCAGCGGATGTGCCGGGCCAGCCATTGCCGGAACACCAGCACAATGGCAACGGGCGGGACGATCAGCAGCGCCAGATTCAAAATCAATGTCGGGGTCAGTTCCATTGCGTCGCCTCCTCACTTTTGTTGATAAGGGTATTGTAAAACCCAAATGTCCGCGAAATGTTACAGCGGCCCAAAAATTTCATCGAAATCGGGGTGAAATGTTACAACGCTCGGACATTTCAAAATTATTATTCAACTACCCTTAATCGAGCTACAATACTTGTTTTTCTAAAATAGCGAAACGAAACATGAGGAACTATAATCGCCACAACGCAAATAACAATTCCCTCTAATATCAACGGGAAAATCGTAGGCTGTATTGTAAACAGCCATAAGTCAGGTTGATTAAAGAAAGTAGGAAGAATTGTATTTGCAACAATAAGAGAGAGAGGTAAACCCATTACACAAATCAGAAATGCGTAAAACAATCCCTCCAATACGGTCAATTTGAATTTGTTTTTTCGTCATTCCGATGCTCTCTAATGTAGCAAATTCCGTTGCCGGTTTATAATGCCCGTTATAATGATGTTGGAAAAATTCACAAGCCCGATACTTCCTAATAGAAACCCAATAAGGCCACCTATGATAAAAATAGTTTGTTTTAATCCATTCATAGTTTGTGCCAATGTTTCAGACGATGCGTATTCAACGGTAGGCAAAATTGATTGATGTACTCGGTCGCTGGCAAAAAGTGTTCTTTTTCCACATCAAACACATAACTCATTATGGCTGGATTGTTATACAATTCCACAAACATCTCATTACTCATATAGAAAATAGGACAATCGCCGCCAACATCAGTGTAGCCAACATTCTTACCCGGAGATTCTACCAATGAAAAATCAACCACTGCACGCGCAATTACCGAAACCGTTTTATAAGGCAATCCATCTTTGTAAATGGTAACTTCCTGATTGAGCGGACAAAGAAATTCAGGAGATTCATTTGGGTTGATCGCTGAAATTTCTATAACATAGTTTCCACTTTCCAAATATGAGGTTAGTTGCTGTATATCTGTTTCTCCCTCAATGAAATTCAATTTAGGAAGTATTGATTTTTCTACCCCGTAAATATTGCAAAGAGGTCGATAATCAACACCGAGTTTTACTGGATAAGTTCTGCCATCAACTATACCACTTCGTATAAGGTGATTATCTTCTGTGTATTCGTCTAATACTTCCGTGACCAAACTACCATAATCATAAGTAACACTGACATCATCCAAAGTGTTTTTATAAATTCGACTTCCGTTCAGCACAGGAATATTATTTTCAATATCAGATATGATTTCATTACTAACAGAATCATCTTTAAATCGAAAACCTTGCACATTAGAAAATGTGTTTGGGCTTGCCACAACAAAATCAAATGAGGTAACAGAAGATACATATTTTTTAACATCAACACTATTTCCGATTGCGATTGCACTGTTTAGGAGAATAATGCAGAGTATCATGGATAAAACGATAAATATGGTACGCTTTGAATTTCTTCTTAAATTTCTCCATGCCATTTCTGTTATTCTATTCTTAAACGAAAGACGATTCTTGTTGGCACTATGATAATTGTCTTTTTCATAGTATCTAGTTGCCTCAATGGGCGAAATCGTAGCTGCAATTTTGAATGGTTTCTTTATGCTCACCCAAACAGTAATCGCACTAAATATCCCGGCAACGACAAAAATAATAGGATTAAAACTCAAGTTCACAGAAAGATTGTGATACTCGCCTTTCATAAAATTAAGAATCCACGGAAGCATAAGTATTCCTACTATATATCCTAAAATCAACCCAATAGATATAGCAATTATAGACAGCCAAAATGCTTGCTTATAAACAATTCGCTTGATTTGCTTCTCCGTTGTTCCGATTGTTCTTAATAAGCCATATTTCTTTATTTCTTGAACAACAGAAATCTCAAAAATATTGCGAATGAGCAAATAGCCCGTTATTACAAAAATCATAATAAAAAACAGGGCTGCTATTATGGCAATCCAATTTACAGATGTACCAGTGGACGGGCTGGTTCCCCTAATTTGCAAAATAGTTGTCTGTATAGACTGGATCGCTCCAACACATAAAGTCGTTACAGAAGTAAAAAGCATTGATGTTAAAACGATTGCTATTACAGCAACAATATTTCGTAATTTGTTGGCTTTGAAGCTTCTTTGCGCCAGCTTCTTTGTAATGGCGCTGGTGTCATTTTCAAAAGGCCATGTCATAGTTGTATCACCTCCATATTTGATGAGGTCATTGTAAAACCCAAATGTCCGCGAAATGTTACAGCGGCCAAAAAATTTCATTGAAAATCGGGGTGAAATGTTACAACGCTCGGACATTTCCGCCGAAAAACTGCCACTGGCAGCTTTATCGGCACACTGTTGCGAAAAGACTTACGGCGGGCAGCCGGAAATGGCCGTCCGCCGCGTTCTATTTTATAGGGAGCATAATGGAAAATTCCGAACCCTTGCCCGGCTCCGAAACCACTTTGATATAGCCGCCCTGCCGCGTTACGATCTCGCGGGCCAGATACAGGCCAATGCCCACGCCCTGCTGTTCGTGTACTTCTTCCTCACGATAGAAGCGCCGGAAGATGGCAGCCTGATTGCTTTCGGAAATGCCCTTGCCGGTGTCGGTCACTTTGACCTCCACATACATTTCCCACAGCACCACTGACACGGCGATTTTCCCGCCTGCCGGGGTGTACTTCACTGCATTGTCCAGCAGGTTAAAGAGGGCTTCGGATGTCCACTTGCTGTCATGGAAAACGGTCAAATCCTCCGGGCAGTCCACGGACACAGCGATTTCCTTTTTCTCCGCTGCATACACAATCCCACTCATGGCCTGCGCCACGGTATCAAAGAGGCGACCCGGTTTCTTATCCAACTGGATCACGCCCGTTTCCAGCCGTGAGGTTTTCACAAGGGCCTGAAAGAGAAAGTCCAGCTTATCCGTCTGGCTGCGGATTCCCCGGATAAAGTCGGTGCGCTCCGCCTCGGTCATGGGCTTTTCCAGCAGGGTGTCCGTCGCCATTTTCAGATTGCTTATCGGCGTTTTCACCTGATGGGAAATATCCGATACAAGGGTCTGTAACTCCTGCCGTTCCTCGTCCACCCGGCGGCGGTTCTCCTGCATGATCTGGTAAAGCCTTGCCAGCCGGTGTCCGATTCTGGCAAGCTGGGTTTCGCTGTCCTCTGGCCGCTGGGGTGCTTCATTCCCGGCGATCATGTGGTCTAAGGTCTGGCACAGGTCAGCGGTAAACTGCGACAGCCGCTTTCCAAACGCCTGCGTCAGTACAAAAATCCCCACAAGGGCGCACAGTAGCAGCGTCCCGCCTGTCAGCAGCACCGCAATCTGTTTTGTCACAAGAAACAGGGCTATGGTGATCCCGGACATGGAGAGGACAAGCTCCATTGCCACCCGGCCAAACAGCCGCTTTACCGAGAGGTTTTGAAACTTCATTTTGCCTCGCCTCCCGTCCATTGATACCCCATGCCGTAAACGGTCTTGATGTAGGGTGCGCCGCCGTCGGCTTCAATCTTGCTGCGAATACGGCTGATGGAGGTTGTCAGGGTGTGTTCGTCCACAAACCGCTCGTCTATATCCCACAGCTTTTCCAAAAGCTGCCCACGGGTCAGCACTTGCCGGGGATTTTTACGAAACAGGTTCAGCATTTTGTACTCCATCGGGGATAGAGTCAGGGGCTTGCCGTTTAAGGAAGCCGTCTGCTCCGAGAAGTCCAGAAACAGCCGCCCGTCGTCGTAAATGTCCTTAGCCGGTTTGTGGTGTTCCAGCATGGCGAACATGGCTTTGATTTTCCGCTGCAAGGCCCCGATTACAAAGGGCTTTGTGATGTAGTCCACCGCGCCCACCTCATAGCCCCGTATCTGGTCGCTCTCCTGATCGTTGGCGGTCAGGAATATTACGATGGTGTCCGGGTGCTGGGGCTTTATCAGCTTGCACAGTTCAAAACCGTTCCCGTCCGGCAGGTTGATGTCCAGCAGCACTAAATCAAATTCCCGCTGGCGGATGGCTTCGGCTGCGGTTCTGGCATTTAGGGCAGAAGTCACGCCGTAGCCGTCTGCGGTCAGGTTATAGTCTAACATCTTATTCAAAAAACTGTCGTCCTCGACAATTAAAATCTGCTTCATATCCTCACTTCCTTTGCTTTTTGCAGATAGTATAACAGGCAAATGTCCGAGAATTGTTACAAGGACAAATATATTTATCATTTTACAGCTTTTTTATGTGTACTGCAATTTTATAAAAGAAAGGACAGCAGTATCATCAAATTGCTGTCCTTGCGGTTTATTATAGCTGGTAGTGTATAAGCGTGGGTTCATCATATTTGGTGTGGTATCTTTAACTATGGGAAACTCCCCGTCCCACCCGGAGGAAGCCTTCGTCCAGCTGGGCCTCGAACTCACCAAGCGTCCGCTTGACGGTGTATCCTGCCTGGCATGAACCGTGACGTAATTCTGGTGCACGTCCAGATACCGCACCTCATACAGCGGCAGGCGCACCAGCTCGCCGGAAAGCTCCAGGTTCAGGCACCGGGCGTTGCGGCGGTGCTTTTCCCAGGCACGGTCGAGAACAGCAAAGAGCTTTTCGCGGCTGACCGGCTTCACCAGGTAGTGGAGGGCGGCCACGTCATAGCCCTCGGCAATGTAATCGGAGTAGCCGGTGATGAACACGATCTGCACGGCTTCATTCTCCTGCCGCACCGTTTTGGCCAGCGTCACACCGTCCGTGCCCGGCATTTCCACGTCCAGAAGTAATAGGTCAAAGCTTTTGTCCTCTGCGTAGCGAAAAAGAAAGGCATCCGCCGAGGCAAAGCGCTCACTCTCCACCTCAATGCCACGCTCTGCGGCCCACTGGTGCAGAATGCTCCCCACAAATTCAGCATCGGTCGTGCTGTCATCACAGATCGCGGCACGGTATGACATGGCGGCTTCTCCTCTCTTTCCGTAAACTCTGGGTAGAGTATGACACACTTTCTCCCCGATTGCAACAAAAAAGAAGAGGCTGGCGCACCAGCCTCTTCTTTTTATAACGCTTAATAGTTATGCTTCTTCAACTCAAAGTAGCTCTGGGGATGTGCGCAGACGGGGCACTTGAGGGGTGCGGACTTGCCGATGTAGGTATAGCCGCAGTTCCGGCACTGCCAGACCTGCTGTTCCTCACGGGCAAAGACCTTGTTGTTCTTCAGGTTCTCAGCCAGCTCACGGTAGCGCTCCTCGTGCTCCTTCTCGATCTGCGCCACCATGGTGAACAGGGCAGCCAGCTGGGTAAGCCCTCTTCCTTGGCTTCCTTGGCCATGCGGGGATACATCTCGGTCCACTCGTCGTGCTCACCGCCGGCGGCCATTTCCAGGCAGGTCATGGTGTCGGGGATGGAGCCGCCGTTCAGGGCCTTGAACCACATCTTGGCGTGCTCCTTCTCGTTGGCAGCCGTCTCCTCAAAGATGGCAGCCAGCTGCTCATAGCCTTCCTTCTTGGCCACACTGGCGAAGAAGGTGTACTTGTTGCGGGCCTGGCTCTCGCCTGCAAATGCTTCCCACAGGTTCTGTTCGGTCTTGGTACCCTTGAGTTCCATATTCATGCTCTCCTTTTATGATGCGTAATGTGCGTATCATCTCGCCGCCGGTGACCGCCGGGGCATTCCTTCTGAGAGTATTATACCAGAGTTTGCCAAAGAAATCAAGAATAATTCCTATTTATTTGAGAATTATTTTCAGTTGTGCTGTTTCAGGGCGCAGACCGCAATGCTCAAAGCGCTCCATGCCGCCTGATACATCAGGACAGCGGCCACCGACAGGGTGCCGATGCTGCCCGCGTAGGTCAGCAGAACACCGATGACCACCGAGAACCAGACCGAGACCATCTGCACCGTGGTGGCGCTCGTCTCGGCGTTCTGGGCCTTTTCCGCCGCGCGCAGGCCGCCGATCAGGCTGGCAAAGCCCTTATCATGCAGCATACAGCAGCGGGCAGTCTCGTCCGGCTGGGCAGGGGTCAGCGCGCTGCACTGCTCCTGATCCAGCAGAGTGATCATTCCCTCGGGCAGATGGTAAGCCTCGGTGATGTGGCGGGCCGTCAGGCTGGGGTCCTCACAGGTGACCAGCAGGCGGATGTTCTCCCGCTGCAGCACCTCCAGACCGCGGGCGGCGTTGCGGCCGCCCACATAGTGAAGCACGAACATGGCGTGCAGGCTTCCGGAAACAGCCAGATACAGGATCTGCAGCGCGCCGTTCTGGGAGTGCTCATCCTCGTACTCCTGCTCAGGCAGGGGCACGCCCTCCCGCTCCATGTACAGCCGGTTGCCGATGAGCACCCGGTTGTTATCGCACCAGGCGGCAAAGCCAAGGCCGTGGTGGACCTCCAGATCCTTCACAGGGTACAGGATCTCGGTGCGGTCCTCGATGATCTGACGGAACAGGCCCCGCAGGGTCTCGCAGCTGTGGTTGAGGATGCTGGCCGCATAGAGGATGGCGCGGTCGATGCGGCCGCCCTTGAAGATGCGGATGTCCTCCAGATTCACGCTGTCGGCGGTAAAGAGCTCGTCGGCATCCACCTGCACAGTGTCCACACCGCCCAGCTCCTCAATGGCAGCCCAGCCGGGCACCACGGCACCGGCGGCGGCTGCGGTCTTTGCAGGCGCAGAGAAGCGATGCCCGCAACAAGGGTGGAGGACAGCGGTGCACCCATGCAGAGCATGGAGGTCAGGGCTGCGGCCATGCCGTTGGGCCCGCCGCCAAACAGCAGGAACACCAGCCCGCTGAGCACGGCGGCACCCAGCAGGATCAGGGCTGTCTTGCGGGCGCGGCGCTCACTGGCGCGCTCCCCGAAGCTCTGCTCCACCAGCGCCTCGTCCCACTGGACAGGGCGGCTGAGCAGCACCCAGGGATCTTTCTGATCCAGGCTCCGGGCCAGCACCCGGATCAGATCCTTATCCCGGACGCGGAATGCGCCCTGCAGCCCCTCAGGGGATCGGGCGGCAAGGTCATAGCCGTTTCTGACGGCAGTCAGCAGGACACGGCTGCCCAGCAGGGCCAGGAACAGGCCCAGTGCGGCCACGCCGGAAAGCAGCGTCCAGCTGGAGTTCTGATAGCTCTGGGCGTTGAGCAGGGCGACCGCAGCCTGCACCAGCGCACCGCAGGCAGCCAGCGCCGGCATGGTGTCTGCACTGGGGCGGCCCTTGAGGCCCTGCAGGCCATCCCGCAGGACAGGCCAGCCCACAGCCAGCGCACCGGCCAGGAAGAGCAGGTTGGCGGCATAGAACGCCGCCGGGGCGATCACGGGGTCAAGGGAGGCCACAGGGGCCAGCAGCCCCTCGGCAACAAGGCCAAAGTGGAGCAGTACCACGGCAAGGATGCCCTCCAGCACACACCGCAGCGTCAGCTCCGCGCCCATCCGGCGGAGCTTCTCCCCCACCTGCTCGGGCGTTTCCGGCTCGGCTTCTTCTGCAGGCTTCTCCTCAGCCTCCGGCGCGGCAGGGGCCGCTTCCTCAGCAGGCTGGGCCGGGGCCTCCTCTGCCGGGGCGGCAGGCCGGGCGGGTGCTTCGTCCTCTTCCAGCCCCATCAGCGGCAGGCTCATGCTGTCGTCCTTGCTGGGGGCCTCGGTGCGGGTAGGGGCCTGCGGCTCGTTCTCGTCCGCGCCCTTGCCAAAGAACTGGAAAGCCGTTTCCGGTTCCGGTTCCGGCTCAACCTCTGGCGCGGCTTCCGGGGCAGACTTCGCCTGCTTTACCGACTGATCCTCGGCAAACACCATGGGGATGGCCGGGCCCTCAGGCGCTGCGGGAGCTTCCGGCTCCACGGCCAGCACCTCTTCGGGGGCATCCTGCACCTCCTCCACCGGGGCAGGCTTGGGGGTGCCATAGAGCATGGCCTTGAGTTCGGCCATCTCTGCATCCTCCTGCTGCTCCTGCGGGGTCAGGGGTTCCCGGCGGCGGGGCGGCTCCGGCTTTTTCTCGGGCTGGGGTGCGGGCCGGGGTTCCGGCTTCGGCGCTGCGGGGACTTCCGGCGCGGTGGGCAGAGCCACAGGCTCTGCTTCCTCCAGCTCTCCGGGCTCCAATGCCAGCTCCAGGCCGGCCTCGGCTTCTTCCTCATGGCCCAGCACGCTCTCACCCGTGGGCGGCAGCTCATTCTGCACGGCCGGGGCGGCGGCAGGCTCCTCTTTGTCCTTTTCGCGGTGAAAGAGTTTGCCCAGCAGGCTGCCGGTATTCTCCTTTTCCTCATCGCGGCGCTTCATCTCTTCGGGCACCTGTGCCACGCTGGTGCTGAAAAACGTGCGGAACTCCTCGTTCTGCGCATCGATCTCTTCCTGTGTCAGCTCTTTGCGCTTATCATCCTTTGGCATCCTCGTCCCTCCCTGTTCTGGTCACGCCGGTCTGGCCGCTGTTTCTTACTCTGCGGCGCGCTGGCTCTGGATCTCGTACAGGATGATGCCAGCCACCGAGACATTGAAGCTGTCCACACCGGTGCCCTGAGCGGCCATATCCAGCCGCACCACACCATCGCAGAGCGTTTTCACCAGCTGGGATACACCGCTGCCCTCGCTGCCCAGCACCAGTGCGATGGGGCCGGTCAGGTTGTTCTTGCGCAGGGGCACACCGTCCATATCGGCACAGTAGACGAACACCCCCTGATCCTTCAGGCGGCGGATGGTCTCGCCGATGTTGGCCACGCGGGCCACAGGCAGACGCTCGGCCGCACCGGCGCTGGACTTGATAACGGTGGGGGTCACGGACGCGCCGCCCCGCTTGGGGATGACGATGCCGTGGGTTCCGCACAGCAGAGCAGAGCGCATCACCGCGCCCAGATTATGGGGGTCCTCGATGCCGTCACTCAGCACCAGGAAAGGGGCTCCCCCTTCTCTCTGGCAACGTTCAGCAGGTCCTCCACGGTCACATATTCGATCTCGCTGGCAAAGGCAGCCACGCCCTGATGGCTCTCGGTGCCGGTCATCAGGCGCAGCTTGTTGGGATGCACCCGCTTGACCGTGGCCCCGGCCTCCTTGGCCATGGCGGTATAGTAAGCTGCCACAGCGGGGGCCATGCCCTCCGCGATCAGCACGGTATCCACGCCGGAACCGCTCTTGAGCAGCTCGGTCACGGGGTTTTTGCCGTAGACCAGGCTCTCATTCCTGGGCTGCTCCTCCGTGCTGCTGCGGCGGGGGCGGCGCGGCATTTTCTGTTCGTCCATTGATGTGTTCTCCTTCCATTCTATGGCAAGGCGGGCCGTTTGAGCCGCGCCATGGTTTCGTTCTGTTTCAGTTTTACTATATTTTGACACTGATACATTCTAAAGTATAGCATACCCCGGCATTCTTCGCAATGTTTGCCGAAGGCAAAAGTTTTCCACATTCAGCAGGCTATACAATCGGTAATTCGGCTCAAATTTTTCCACATGTTGAAAACCTGGTGGAAAATGTTCAAAAATCAAGTTTGTACGCCCACTTTCCAGGTGGAATTCCACAGTTTCCACCAAGTTTTCAACCTCCCGGGTTCGACATGCAAACTTCCCGCCGTACTTTTTGTAAAATTCAAGTCGGAATTATGACAATTTTTTGAAGGGAGATCCAGTGGTTTTTGCCAGAATCTCCAACATCAAAATGCCCAATGTGAATTTGTGTTGAAAACGCCGCGGGAACCGCCTTGATTTTATCCTGTAATTGGGGTATACTACCCTTAGGTTCGTTAAAGGATGCGCAATCTTGTATCCAAAACGGCTTTTTCACCCCAAAATGATTTTGCGGAGGTAATGAATAATGTTGGTAAATGCAACCGAAATGCTGATCAAGGCACGCGATGGCCACTACGGTGTGCCCCAGTTCAACATCAACAATCTGGAGTGGACCAAGGCAGTCCTGACCGCCTGCGAGGAAATGAAGAGCCCCGTTATCCTGGGTGTCTCTGAGGGCGCAGGCAAATACATGACCGGCTTCAAAACCGTCGCCGCCATGGTCAAGGCCATGATCGACACGCTGGGCATCACCGTGCCCGTGGCGCTGCATCTGGACCACGGCTCTTACGAGGGCTGCAAGGCCTGTGTTGAGGCCGGGTTCTCCTCCATCATGTTCGACGGCAGCCACTACGCCATCGACGAAAACGTGGCCAAGACCACCGAGCTGGTGGCTCTGGCACACTCAAGGGCCTGAGCATCGAGGCCGAGGTCGGCTCGATCGGCGGCGTTGAGGACGGCGTTGTGGGCGCTGGCGAGATCGCAGACCCCGCTGAGTGCGCAAAGATCACCGATCTGGGCATCGACTTCCTGGCTGCCGGCATCGGCAACATCCACGGCGTTTACCCCGCCAACTGGAAGGGCCTGGACTTTGAGGCTCTGGACCGCATCCACAAGGCTACCAACAACATTCCTCTGGTCCTGTACGGCGGCACCGGCATCCCCGACGAGATGATCCAGAAGGCCATCAGCCTGGGCGTTTCCAAGATCAACATCAACACCGAGTGCCAGCTGGTCTTTGCTGAGGCCACCCGCAAGTACATCGAGGCTGGCAAGGATCAGCAGGGCAAGGGCTTCGACCCCCGCAAGCTGCTGGCTCCCGGCGCTCAGGCCATCGTTGACAAGTGCAAGGAGAAGATCGAGCTGTTCGGCTGCGCAGGCAAAGCCTGAGCCGAAGCGCATCTCCTGAGCACATTCCTGCCCCATAAATGATATTGCCCCGCTGTTCTGTGCATCACAAAACAGCGGGGCATTTTTTTGTAAGCCAGTCCGCAAAAAGGGGCTGCTGCACCGATTTTTCCGTGTGCCGCAGCCCCTCTTCTTTACTGGTTCAATTTTGCAAACGCTTCCCGCACATCGCCGGAGAAGTAGAGCGTACCCAGCGCGCACACGGGGCCGGTGCCCCCAAGGGCGACCGCCCGGGCCACACCGGCTTCAATGGTGGAAGCAGGCTCGGCCCTGCCGCCCCGGGCGCGGATCTGTTCGGCCAGCGTCTCAGCGGGCATGGCGCGGGGGTATGGGCCGCCACGGTGACGAACTGCCCGGCCAGCGGCAGGAGCAGGGCCAGCATCTCGTCCACATCTTTATCCGCCATGATGCTGAGCAGGAAGACAAACTTCTGCCCCGGGAAGCGGTCCCGGAGGCTCTGCACGGTGGCCCGCATTCCGTGGGCGTTGTGGCTGCCATCCAGCAAAAAGACGGGCGAATGCCGCAGCAGCTCGAACCGGCCCGGCCAGCGCACCTGTTCCAGACCGGCACGGATGGCGCTGTCCGGGATGTTCCAGCCCCGGCTGCGCAGCACCCGCAGGGCCGTAATGGCCGTGGCGGCGTTCCGGGGCTGATAGCTGCCGATCAGGGGCAGGCGGATGCCGTTCAGGCCGTCAAAATCAAAGGTGACAGCATCCAGATCCCCGTCCTCGATGGTCAGCCTGCTGAGGTCCACCACGGTCAGCGGCGCGTGCCGCTCTGCCGCCGCACGGGCGATGACGGCATCGGCCTCGGGCACACCGCCATAGCTCACCACCGGACTGCCCGGCTTGATGATGCCCGCCTTGGCCGACGCGATATCGGCCAGGGTGGGGCCCAGCTCCTTCACATGATCCATTCCCAGCGCCGTGATGACCGCGCACTCCGGCGGGTCGATGACGTTGGTGGAATCCAGCGTGCCGCCGAGGCCGACCTCCAGCACCACGACGTCGCATTTCGTCTCAGCGAACCAGAGCATCCCCAACGCCGTGATGATCTCGAACTCGGTGGGGATATCGGTCATGGCATCGGCAGCGGGCTTCACACGCTCCACCAGCCGCACCAGCGCCTCATCCGGGATCTGTTGGCCGTTTACCTGAATGCGCTCGTTGAACCGGTTGATAAAGGGCGAGGTATACAGGCCCACCCGGTAGCCCGCCGCCTGCAGGCAGGAGGCCAGCATCGCCGCCGTGCTGCCCTTGCCGTTCGTGCCCGCCACATGGATAAATCTCAGCTGCTCGTGCGGGTTCCCCAGTGCGGCCAGCAGGGTCCGGGTGCGGGTCAGGCCCGGCTTGTGCCCTGCCCACTGGACGGCATGGATATAGTTCAGCGCTTCTTCGTAGTTCATTGTGCAATGCCTCGGATCGTTTTGTTTTCCAGCAGCAGGCGCACCAGCACGGTGTTCACCGCCGCCAGGACCAGCGCGTTGGGAATGCGGGTCACCAGCACGCTCCACGGATAGTTATAGAAGAGGTGGAGTGCCAGCGAGTTGATGACAATGGAGCCCACCGCATGGCCGGCAAACACGCTGATCTGGGTGCGCAGGCCCAGCCGCAGGTTGGGCAGAGCGCGCCAGAGAAGGCCCGCCGTCAGGCCGATGGAGCCTGCTCCCAGCGTGATCAGCGGATTGATGGCGTAGCCGGAAAGGGTGCCGCCGATCATATCGGCCACTGCACCCACGGCAAAGCCCTCCACCGGCCCGAACAGCACAGCGGCCAGCAGGGTAGGCAGGCTGCCCAGGTTGAACCGTACAAAGCCGGTGGAAATGCTCAGCACCCGGGCAAACACGATGCTCATGGCAGTGAGCAGGGCCAGCATGGTGAGCTTGCGGACGGAATTTCTGGAATGGTTCATATCAATTGTCCTCCCCTGTTTCGGGAACCGCGGGGCGGGCAATGCAAAACGCCCTCCCCTGTGACAAACCGCACAAAGGAGGGCGTGATTCAACGGTTCACATCCAGACGAGGCCGCAGACGGCCCCGTCTGCACCCAAGTCCATGCAGCAGCGGGATGCAGACCATGCACCGCGGGTCTTACCTTCGTCCGCAGCACAACTCCCCGTTGATGCGGCACTTAACGCGCATGGCCTTACTCTGTTGATGGTCTTATTATATGCCTTTTTCCGGCCCATTGCAACCACAACTCCCATCATCTTTCCCAATTCGCGGGGCAGATTTTTGGCGGGGGTGCACAATTCCGGCCTACACAAAAAAAGCCCTCCGGTGCGTCTCGTCCCGGAGGGCTTTGGGGTACAAAATGGGCTGGTTATTTACTGCACATCGGTCAGCTCAGCCAGCTTGTGGAAGATCTCGGTGTTGTCATACACGCCGCGGAACTTGTCTGCACCCTGACCACGGGCGTAGAGGTTCACCATGGCACCGGTGTGGGCGTAGGTGGTATGATCCACACCAGACTTGTGGTTGTTGGTGTGGCAGGTGGCCATGCTGAAGGGGATGTAGGTGCCATACAGTTCGTAATCCTGCTGGCTCATCTTGGTCTGGCTGGAAGAGCCGACCTTGAGGGTGCGCTCGTAAGCGGTGCGCAGGTTCTCCACCTCGTAGTCGGTCAGCAGCAGCTTGCCTGCGTTGGCGGCATCGGGGTCGGTGGGCAGGGTCAGGCCGAAGTTTGCCTTCACATCCTGCATAGCGGTCTCAAAGGGAGTCTGATTCTTCACGTAGTTGTTCACATAAGTGGAATCGAACTTTGCGTAGGACATCTTCTGGTGGGCCAGGTTGGTCAGGAAGGTATCGTAGTTGGTGGTCTTGTAGCCAATGCCCAGGCCGCCGGTCTCGTGGTCAGCGGTCACCAGGATCAGGGTGTCATCGGGGTGCTGGGCGTAGAACTCCACAGCGGCCTGCACCGCGTTGTGCATCTCGATCACATCATGGATGGAGGCAGCGGCATCGTTGGCGTGGCAGGCCCAGTCGATCTTGCCGGACTCCACCATCATAAAGAAGCCGTTGCTGTTGTCCAGCAGCTCAATGCCCTTGCGGACATAGTCGGTCAGCTGCCACTCTCCCGGAGCGGCATCCATGGCGTAGTTCATGGCCTTGCCATCGGCCAGATTCTCGGCAACGATCAGAGTCTTGCCTGCCCCGACCTTCAGGGCAGCAGCACCGGCCTGGGTGGTGACAACGTTGTAACCGGCCTGTGCAGCCACCTCGTGGTTGTTGGGGCCGGTGCCATCGCCGTTCACCTTCTGGAACTCGCCGCCTGCGAAATACTCAAAGCCGGAGTTTGCCAGCTCCACACCGATCTGATAGTAGTTCTTGCGGGTCTTCTGGTGTGCATAGAAGGCAGCAGGGGTGGCATGGTCAATGTTCACCGTGGAAACAATGCCAACCTTGTAGCCCTTCTGCTTATGGAGCTTCTCCGCAATGGTCTCATAGGGCACATCACGGGTCCAGGGGCACATATTGATGACACCGCTCTCGGTCTTTTGCCGGAAGCGATGGAGGTGGCGGTGGAAGCGGAGTCCGGGCAGAAGGAGGTGCTGTCGTAGGTGGTCACACTGCCCACCTCCGGGAACTGGGTAAAGCTCAGCTCTGCCTCGGTGATGGCACCGTTGTTGGTGACAGTGCCCTGATAGAACCGGGCAGACTGGATCTGGGCAGTGCCCATGCCATCGCCGATGAACAGGAAGATGTACTTTGGCTTCTTCTGGAACAGGCCAAAGCAGTTCTCCTCGTCAGCTGCAGTGGAAGCAGCCGGAGCGGCAGCGTTTGCAGCCACAGGGGCAGCAGTCATCAGACCGGCGGCAGATGCCACAGCACCCACTTTCAGGAAGTTGCGGCGGGACATTTTATGTTCTTTCATACGATAATTCCTCTCTTATCCTGAGCCCTCCCGGCCCTGTTGCAATGTATCTTGGGAACGGTTCTATTGTACCCGTTCAGAGAAAGAGGAGAAACCATGGTAAGGCAAATCTTAGGTAAACCTTGGGCAATGAAAAACAGGCATTGGTAAAAAAACAGGTGGTCTTTGTAAAATCGAGCCTTTCCTGCCCGCGGGCACTTTTATCCCGTCTGGATTCGCCCCGGATCGGTTGCATCCGGTGGGCAAATCGTGTATACTGTAACCCGATTTTTATTTGCGGAGGGAGGGGTGCACATGTCCGTTTTGTGTCTGGGCGAAGTCTGGCTGGAGCTGAACGCCGCCACGGCTCCGGAGCTGACGGAGACATTCCGGGCGCAGACCGGCGGCTGGGGCGTAGGCTTCTGCCGTCAGTACGCCGCATTGGGCGGGCAGGCGGCTCTGCTGGCCCAGCTGGGAGCCGACCCCTTTGGCCGTAAGCTGGCGGCCCGGCTTGCCGGGGATGGTGTGGATTGCTCCCTGCTCTGCTTCACGGATGCCTTCCCCACACCGGTGGTGTTCACCGGAACAGACACCGCTCTGCCCTACCGTGCCCACACCGCCGGGCTGGCCCTTGGGCCGGAACAGCTGGAGGCCGCCCCGTTCCGGGGAGCCTCTGCCTTCTGCTTTTCCTCCACCGGGCTGGTGGACAGCCCCCTGCGGCTGGCCCACCTCGAGGCCCTTGCCGCCGCCCGGGATGCCGGGGCGCTCTGCTGCTATCTTCCCCGGCTGGCGCAGGCCGCGCCCTACTGGCCGCAGCGGGAGGCCCTGCGCCAGACCGCCCTGCAGTTTCTTGACCGGGCAGACGTTCTCTTTTTTAGAGGAGAGCGACCTGCTCCTCCTCTTCGGCTCCCGGGAGCTGCGCACAGCCCTGTTTGCTCTGTTCACCGGCCATGTGCAGCTGATCTTTTTCTACAAAAAGGACAGGATTCTCGCCTTTACACGCAGTGTTATGGCTTCTGCCGCAAAAAAGACCAGAGCCCCGCTCTGGTCTTGTATCGGATGGAAAAGATGGGGATTCATGTAATCGATTTGCCACGGTTAAGGGAGCATGTACTAGGACAGTTACTGAGTAACGATGCAAACACAACGGAATGCCAAGGGCTCCCCCTACTAGGGGAGCTGGCGAGCGAAGCGAGACTGAGAGGTTTAATCCGTAGACAAACAAAAACAGCCAGCGCCGTGGAAAGGAGGAGGAAAAGCGGCGCTGGCTGTGTATGAGAACTCCCAAACATTTGCGGCTGTCAGGAGATGGTTGGTAGTCTGTCCGCTGCCTTGGCTATTGCCTCGCATCAGCAGGGGACAGTATTTTTTAAAGGGGCCGCGCCGCCCGGCTTCTGCCGGAGATGCGCGGTTTTCATTGCCTGCATGGCATCTTGGGAGGATGTTTTTCTGTTCCTCCCTGACTGCACCCTTATTGTACAGGATAAAAATGGAGTTTCTTTGTGAGGAATTTGAACAAATTGAAAATAAACGGAGCCGCTGCACATCATTTTGTGCAGCGGCTCCGTTTATTACGATTTTTTTTAATTTTCGGCCAGATTACCGGTGTAGAGCTGGTAATACTTGCCCTTCTTGGCGATCAGCTCGTCGTGGCTGCCGCGCTCGATGATGCGGCCCTGCTCCAGCACCACGATGCAGTCTGCATTGCGGACGGTGGACAGGCGGTGCGCAATGACAAAGCTGGTGCGGCCGTACATCAAGCCGTCCATGCCGCGCTGCACCAGTGCCTCAGTGCGGGTATCAATGGAGGAGGTCGCCTCGTCCAGGATCAGCACCGGGGGATCGGCAACCGCGGCGCGGGCAATGGCCAGCAGCTGGCGCTGCCCCTGCGACAGGTTTGCACCGTCGTTGGTCAGCATGGTGTTGTAGCCATCGGGCAGACGCTTGAAAGCCATCGGCATTGGCCAGCTTTGCGGCGGCAATGCACTCCTCATCGGTGGCCTCCAGACGGCCATAGCGGATGTTCTCCATCACCGTGCCGGTGAACAGGTGGGTGTCCTGCAGCACGATGCCCAGAGAGCGGCGGAGGTCGGCTTTCTTGATCTTGTGGATGTTGATGCCGTCGTACCGGATCTTGCCGTCTGCGATATCGTAGAAGCGGTTGATCAGGTTGGTGATGGTCGTTTTGCCGGCACCGGTGGAGCCGACAAAGGCGATCTTCTGGCCCGGACGGCCATACAGGTTGATATCGTGCAGAACGGTTTTTTCCGGCACATAGCCAAAGTCGACATCGGTAAAGGTGATGTTGCCCGCCAGCTTGTGGTAGGTGGTGGTGCCGTCGTGGTGGGGATGCTTCCAGGCCCAGATGCCGGTGCGCTCGGTGGTCTCCACCAGCTCGTCATCCTTGCCATACTTGACGTTGACCAGGGTGACATAGCCCTCGTCGGCCTCGCTGGTCTCGTCCATCATCTTGAAGATACGCTCCGCACCGGCCAGTGCCATGATCACGCTGTTGGCCTGCATGGACACCTGGCTGATGGGCATATTGAAGCCCTTGTTCAGGCTCAGGAAGGCCATCACGGTGCCCAGGGTCATGCCGCCGACATTGCCAACGGCCATGGCCGCGCCTGCCAGAGCACAGACTGCATAGCTGATATTGCCCAGCTGTGCGGTAACGGGCATCATGATGTTGGCGTAGTTGTTGGCCTGCTTGGCGCTTTCCTTCAGCTTATCGTTCAGCTGCCGGAAGCCATCCAGAGCCTTCTGCTCGTGGGTGAACACCTTGACGACCTTCTGGCCCTCCATCATCTCTTCGATGTAGCCGTTCACCTTGCCCAGATCCTTCTGCTGGGCCACAAAGTACTTGCCGCTCATGGAAGTGATCTTCTTGGAGCAGAACAGCATCAGGGTCACCATCAGCATGGTGACAACGGTGAGCTGCCAGCTCATCAGGCACATGCTGGTGAACACGGACACGATGGTGATGGCGCTGGACACCAGCTGGGGATGCTCTGGCTGATCATCTGGCGCAGGGTGTCCACATCGTTGGTGTACACCGACATGATGTCGCCGTGGGGGTGGGAGTCAAAATACCGGATGGGCAGGCTTTCCATGTGGGTGAAAAGCTGGACGCGCAGGTTGCGCAGGGTACCCTGGGTCACGTTGACCATGATACGGGCGTTGAGCCATGCGGCCAGCACGCCGATGGCATAGATGCAGCCAATGCGCACCAGTGCGCCTGCCAGCGGGCTGAAGTCCGGCGTGGCCTGCTTGGTCATGGGGACGATGTAATCATCGATCAGGGTCTTGAGGAAAAGGCTTGCCTGCACATTTGCCAGCGCGCTGACGATGATGCAGACCAGCACAAGGATGCAGTGGGGCAGATAGTGCTTGAACACCTCATCCATGATCCGCTTCAGCAGCTTGCCCGGGTTCTCGACCTTCGGCTTGGGGCCGCCCATCCCACGGGGGCCGGGGCCCTTTACTTCTTTCACCTGTGCCATTACTGCTCACCTCCCTGCTTATCAAAATCGCCGCCGCCCTGGGTCTGGCTGTTGTAAACTTCCTGATAGATGGCGTTGGTCTTGAGCAGCTCTTCGTGGGTGCCCAGACCATCGATCTTACCGTTATCCAGCACAAGGATGCGGTCAGCGTCCTGCACCGAGGAAATGCGCTGTGCAATGATGATCTTGGTGGTACCGGGGATCTCCTCCCGGAAGGCCTTGCGGATCTTGGCATCGGTGGCGGTATCCACGGCGCTGGTGCTGTCGTCCAGGATCAGGACCTTCGGCTTGCGCAGCAGGGCGCGGGCGATGGTCAGGCGCTGTTTCTGGCCGCCGGACACGTTGGAGCCGCCCTGCTCGATCCAGGTGTTGTACTTGTCCGGGAAGCGCTCGATGAACTCATCGGCGCAGGCCAGCTTGGCCACCCGGATGCACTCTTCCTCGCTGGCGTTCTCATCGCCCCAGCGCAGGTTGTCGAGGATGGTGCCGCTGAACAGCACGTTCTTCTGCAGCACCATGGAGACCTCGCGGCGGAGAACATCCAGGCTGTAATCCTTAACGTCCACGCCGCCCACCTTGACAGAGCCGGTCTCGGCATCATACAGGCGCGGAATCAGCTGCACCAGGCTGGATTTTGCACTGCCGGTGCCGCCGATGATGCCCAGCGTCTCGCCCGGCCGGATGCTGAAGGTGACATCGTTCAGGACAGGCTGGCCGGAGCCGTGCTTATACTTAAAGGTAACGTGCTCAAACTCGATGCCGCCATCCCTGACCTGCTGCACAGGTGCCTTGGGGGCGGGCAGGTCGGTGGTCTCATCCAGCACTTCCACGATACGGCGGGCAGAAGCGGCGGACATGGCGATCATCACAAAGGCCATGCTCAGCATCATCAGGGCCATCAGGATGTTCATAATGTAACCGAACAGGGCGTTCAGCTGGCCGGTGGTGATCGCACCGTTCAGGATGTAATGTGCGCCGAACCAGCTCAGGGCGATGTTGCAGCCGTACACAGAGACCAGCATGGCGGGATTGTTAAAGCTCAAGCGGCTCTCGGCGTGGACGAACTGCTTGTACAGGCTCTCGCAGGCCTTGGTGTACTTCTCGTTCTCAAAGTGCTCCCGGACAAAGCTCTTGACCACGCGGATGGCCGAGACATTCTCCTGCACGGAGGCGTTCAGGTTATCGTAGTTCTTGAACACCTTATCAAAGATGCCGAAGGTGGGAACCATAATGCCGGCCAGCACTGCCACCAGGAACACGATCGCCACCAGGAACACCATGGCCAGCGAGCGGCGATCATGGAGGCCATGATGAGCGCGAAAACCAGATGGACGGGGGCACGCACGCACATGCGCTCGATCATCTGGAACGCGTTCTGCAGGTTGGTCACGTCGGTGGTCATACGGGTGACCAGACCGGCCGTGGAGTACTTGTCGATGTTGGAGAACGAGAAATGCTGGATGTTCTCATACATCGCATCGCGCAGGTTGCCTGCAAAGCCGGTGGATGCCGTGGCAGCAAACCTGCCGGCCAGCACGCCCAGCAGCAGGGCAATGGCCGCCACCAGGAAGGTGAGCAGGCCGTACTTGATAACGGCGTTCATATCGCCCTTTTCAATGCCCTGGTCAATGATAAAGGCCATGATGGTGGGCAGCAGCACATCCATGATGGCTTCCAGAGCAGAGAAGATCGGTGTCAGGATCGCGGCGCGCTTGTACTCGCCCAGATGTGACACAAGTTTTTTGATCATCTGTTGTAATCCTCCTGAAGTTTATTTGCAGGGGTCATTCCAGCCCCTTGCGCAGCTTGTTCAATAACCGCAGAAGCTCTCCGTTTTCCTCTTCCGTCAGCAATCCGGCCACAAACTCATCGGTCTGGTGCAGGGAGAGCATCGTCTTTTCGTGGACGCGGCCTCCCTCTTCCGTCAGGATCAGCCGCTTCAGCCGGGCATCCTGCGGCACGCTCTGGCGCTCGATGTAGCCCTTGCGCTCCATCAGCTGCAGGATGTTCGTCACGGTCGAGCGTGTGATGGAGAACTCCCGTTCGATATCGCGCTGGTACACGGGCTCGTTCTTGTGCCAGTAGAGGTAGCTCATGATCCAGTCGTGCATGGGGGTCACGTTGTCCACGTTGTTCTCCCGATGGAACTGGTTGATCTTGCGGAAGATCAGATTGTTCACCCGGCGCACCTGTGCCGGGATGACCTGCGGCGGCTCCCATGGAGGAATGCAGCAGGGCTGTTTGTTGCTTTCATCGTGCATAATGGTTTCCCTTTTGAATTGTTTGTGACAGGATTGTTTCCTTTAGAACTGTTTGATGCCGTACAATATCATAACGCACGTTTCGATCATTGTCAATAGGAGACGCAAAATAAAATACAGAAGCGCCCCACCGAACGGCAGGGCGCTTCCACTGGGCGCTGATTTTGCTTCTGCTGGCTCAACAGTCCTTGCTTTCTGACCAGAATATGCTTTAATAAAAGCAACTACGGGCACTGCGCCCCCGAATACTGCAAGGAGAATCCCATGGAACAACGGAATACCCGCCTGCGGAACGCGGGCTTCGTCACCTTCTTTTTCAGCGGCATCTGCACCATTTCCAGCGGTGTGGTGGTCAGCCTGCTGCAGGAGGAATACGGCTTTGCCTACGGCATGACCGGCACCCTGCTCAGCCTGCTGAGCATCGGCAACCTGCTGGCGGGCCTGCTGGCCGGTGCGCTGGTGGGGGAAAAATGGGCATGAAGCCAAGCGTCCTGCTTCTGACCATCGGCTATGCGGTGGGCTACGGCCTGATGGGCCTGACCGGCCTGCCCAGTCTGCTGGCGCTGGCCTTCTTCATTGTAGGCATTGCCAAGGGCAGTGTCCTGAACACCTGCACCATCCTTGTCAGCGGCAACTCTGCAGACCGCACCCGGGGCATGAACACCATGCACGCCTGCTACGCCTGCGGTGCCCTGCTCTGCCCCTTTCTGATCTCTGCCGCTGCCAGGGTCAGCACCACGCTGGCCGTGCTGGCACTGGCAGCGCTGGGTCTGGTGCTCTGGCTGGTATACCTGTTCACCCCCATGGCAGGCCGCGCCAAGGCCAAAGAAGCTGTCACCGATTGGAGCTTTTTGCGCTCCTCCCGCTTCTGGCTGCTCACCGGCCTGCTGTTCTGCCAGAACGCCGCCGAGCAGAGCGTTGTGGGCTGGATGGTCACCTACTTCAAGGACAGCGGCATCATTGCAGGCACGCTGGCGGCCTATACCGTCACCGTGATGTGGGGTGCCACCCTGATCGGCCGCCTGCTCATCGCCTTTGTGTTCCCGCTCCGGCAGCCCCGTAAGGCCATGGTGTTTATGGCGGTTTTTTGCACTGTCTTCTACTTTGCCATGATGCAGACCCACAGCCAGCTGCCTGCCATCCTGCTGCTGTTCGCCTTTGCCTTCTCCATGGCCGGTATGAACCCCACCGCCGTGGCCAGCGCCGGTAAAATGACCACCGTGACCAGCATGGGTATCATGCTGCCGGTGGCATCCAGCGGCGCGATCCTGATGCCCTGGGTCATCGGCAAGGTGGCTGAAAGCGCCGGTCTTGCTGTTGGTATGGCAACCAACATCGTGCCCTGCGTGGGGCTGATCGTCTTTGCGATCCTGGTGTCCAGAATGCGGGAGGAATAAACCTCTCCGTCATTGCATCGCAATGCCACCTCTCCCCGGCAGGAGAGGCAAGCAGCAGGCGACTGAACGGTTCATCCCCTCGCCTTTGCGCTGAACTCACACCCACAGTAATCCTGCCGGTAAAGCCCGTACTCCTCCGAAAGCTGGAGAGAGCGCAGGTAGCCGTTCTGCTTTTTGAAATCCGAGGGCAGGTGCCTGATGCCGAATTCGGCTTCAAGCTCCTGCCCGATTTGATTGATGCGGGCAGCATCCTTGTGGGGGCTGATGGAGAGCGTGGTGGTGAACCAATCAAAGCCGTGCTCCTTTGCGTACTGTGCCGCCCGGCGCATCCGCAAACGGTAGCAGACGGTGCACCGCCCGCCCCGCTCCGGCTCGTTTTCCAGCCCCTGCACAGCCGTGTAGAACTCCTGCGGGTCGTAGCGGTCCTCGATGACCGTGACCCCCAGCGGGTGCGCCTGCGCCACGAACTTTTTCAGCTCCTCGCCCCGGCGGTAGTATTCTTCGGCAGGCCAGGTGTTGGGGTTATAGTAAAGCACCGTGATCTCAAAATACCGGCACAGCTGTTCCAGCACGGCGCTGGAACATGGCCCGCAGCAGGCATGGAGCAGCAGCTTTGGCCGCTGCGGCCCCAGCGTTTTCAACACTTCGTCCATCTGCTGTGCAAAATTCAACTGTTTTGACATCGGTTTCATCCTTTGTTATACTTGCTTTGATTCAAATAGCTCCCTCCTGCTGCCTCGTCAAAAGAGCCGCAGCTGCCGGAAGGGGCATTCCGGTCATATTATATCACATTTTATCTAATAGGAGAACTGCGATGACAAACGAGAAGATCGCCCGTATCAACGAGCTGGCAAAAAGAGCAAGACCACCGGCCTGACCGATGCCGAAAAGGCAGAGCAGCAGGCCCTGCGGCAGGAGTATGTTGCGGACGTAAAGGCCAGCCTGCGCGCCCAGCTGAACAACACCTCGATCAAAGAGCCGGATGGCACTGTGCACAAGCTGGGGAAGAAGAACTAAAGCAGCATCACGAAGAGGAGCGCCTGGCGGATCATTGAGAGAAAAGTATTTCTTCCCTCTTTTTTTGTTCCGCGTTTCGTGCTATACTATAATTGTATTGTTGCGGATATTTCCGCGGGCGGTACAGATTCCCAAGGCGGCGTATCCCGGGCAGGGTGCGCGGAAAAGGCCGCCTTTTGAAAAAATGATAAAGAGGTCATTTATTATGCTTACTGCAATTACGGGTATCAACTGGGGCGATGAGGGCAAGGGCCGCATGGTCGATCTGATCAGCCAGGATTATGACATTGTTGCACGCTATCAGGGCGGCAACAATGCTGGTCATACCGTCAAGAACGAGCGGGGCAAGTTCGTGCTGAACCTGCTGCCCTCCGGCATCCTGCGCCCCAACGTTGTCTGCGTGATGGGCAACGGTATGGTCATCGACCCCCACCATCTGGACGGTGAGATCAACAAGCTGCGCGAACAGGGTATCTCCATCACCCCTGCCAACCTGAAGATCTCTGACCGTGCCACCATCACCATGCCCTACCATGTCGATCAGGACGGCCTGGAAGAGGCCCGCCTGGCCAAGACCGGCGCACAGTTCGGCTCCACCAAGCGCGGCATCGCCTACACTTACGGTGACAAGTACATGAAGAAGACCCTGTGCATGGGCGACCTGCTCCACCTGGACGACAGCGTGAAGAAGCGCCTGGTGACCATGGTGGATTCCAAGAACCTGGTGATGGAGGGCAGCTACCACTCCGCTCCCATCAGCGTGGACGAGATGTGGGCATGGCTGGAGAAGTATGCCGCCATCTTCAAGGATTACATCTGCGACGTGGGCCAGTATCTGGCTGACGCAGATGCCGCCGGCAAGAAGGTGCTGTTCGAGGCCCAGCTGGGCGCTCTGCGCGACATCGACTTCGGCATCTACCCCTACACCACCTCCTCCAACGTCATCGGCGCTTACGCCCCCATCGGCGCAGGCATCCCGGGCCATAAGCTGACCAACAGCATCGGCGTGATGAAGGCTTACTCCTCCTGCGTGGGCGACGGCCCCTTTGTCACTGAGCTGGCCATGACCGAGGAAGAGAAGCACGCCCTGCGTGAGGCTGGCCACGAGTACGGTGCAGCCACCGGCCGTCCCCGCCGCGTTGGTCCCATCGACCTGGTGGCAAGCCACTACGGCGGGTTCTGCCAGGGCTGCGATGAGGTTGCCCTGACCCTGCTGGACGTGCTGGACTACATGGAGAAGATCCCCATGGTCACCGGCTACAAGCTGACCGATGGCACCATCACCAAGCGCTTCCCCCATGGGCATGGCTCTGGACACCGCACAGCCCGTGGTGGAGTATCTGCCCGGCTGGCACTGCGATATCACTGCCGCCCGCAAGTGGGAGGATCTGCCCCAGGAAGCCCGCGATTACGTTGAGTATCTGGAAAAGGCTATTGGCTGCAAGATCACCTACATCTCCGTGGGTGCCGAGCGTGAGGCCTACATCCACCACAACGTCTGATCCGCGCCACAGAACCCGCCGCATTGAAAAGGAAGCGTGACTATGTTTGATATCATCACGGACAGCGCCTGCGACCTGACCCCTGAGACGGCCGCAACGCTGAATATTGAGATCATCCCCTTCTATGTCTCGCTGGACGGTGAGCACTACCGCAAGGAGGGCAAGGAGATCGCCGTGCGCGATTTCTACCAGTTCATGGTAGATAACCCCGCGGCCTACCCCAAGACCAGCCTGCCTTCTCTGGAGGATTTTGAGACCGCCTTCCGGGCCCATGCCGAGGCGGGCCGCCCGGTGCTCTGCATCTGCTTTACCAGCAAGATGAGTGGCTGCGTGGGCAGTGCCCGCAACGCCCGGGAGCTGGTGCTGGAGGATTTCCCCGATGCAAAGATCGAGGTGATGGACTCCACGGCGGCCACCGTGACGGAATCCATCGTGGTGGAAAACGCGGTGGCCATGCGGGACGCAGGCTGCACGCTGGACGAAGCCGTGACCTGGCTGGAAGCGGAAAAGATCACCAACCAGATCTTCTTCACGGTGGGTAATCTGGACTACCTCATCAAGGGCGGGCGCATCGGCAAAGTCACGGGCCGTGCCGCCAACATTCTGGGCATCAAGCCCATGATCCTGTTCAAGGAGGGCGAGATCTTCTCCGCTGGTGTGGCCCGCGGCCGCCAGAAGAGCTTTGAGAAGGCCCTCGACCTGCTGATGACCTATCTGGCCGAACACAACGGCACGCCCGACGACTACTGCATCACGGTGGGCTACGGCTACGATGCCGACGAGGGCAAGCGGCTCTGGATGCAGACCCGCGCCGCCCTGCGCGCCAAGTACCCCACCTGCGAGTGCAATGTTGTCCTGCTGCAGATCGGCTGCACCATTGCCGTGCACACCGGCCCCTATGCGTTGGGCATGGGCGTGATGCGGCGGTGGAAAAAACAGTAACTCCCTCAGTCGCCTCCGGCGACAGCTCCCTCTAGGAGGGAGCCTTACGGCAGCGAAAAGCCTCCCTCTGAGAGGGAGGTGGCATTGCGTCAGCAATGACGGAGGGAGTTCCCACATAGTAAAAAGAAGCCCCGACGAATGTCGGGGCTTCTTTTTGTTTTTCAGCCTTGATTTTTACGATGCACGATCACAGAAGACGGTGACACGGGTCTTGCCGCCGTAGGTGCAGGTGTACAGCACCAGGGCGTAGCCGCTGTGTTCCACTTCCTCCACACTGTGGGGGTCAAGCACTTCGACCTTGTTCACGACGTACTCATTCACGATGCCGTCCATATCGGTGAAGGTGACGCTGTCCCCCGCTGTGAGGGAGGTCAGCTTGCCGAAATGGCTCTCGTAGTTGTGCGCCGCAATGACCAGATCATCGGTGCGGGAAGAGCCGAACTGGCGGCAGGGGGCGATCTTCAGGCGGGGGTAGCTGCACTCGCTCATCACCGGCAGGTCAATGCCGATGGCGGGAATGGAGATCTCACCCACATATTCGTTGCCGTCGATCTCCACCACCGGGAGCTCGGGGTCCAGGGGGCCGCTCTCTGCCTCCGGTTCCGGGGTCTCCACCTTCTGCTGAAGGTCGGCCACCACGGTCTGAGCCTCGGCACCGGCATGGGCATCCTCGTAGCGGTTGTAGGCGTACAGGCTGCCAGCCGCCAGCAGGAGCACCACACCCAGCACGATGCAGACAAGCCCGGGGGATACTTTACGCATTCTTTTCACGTTTCTTGCTGCGCTCCATCAGGTAGGCTCCCACGGCCACCAGCACCAGACCGCTTGCCGTCAGAACAGGGATGGGCCAGTTCAGCTGACCGGTCTGGATCAGTTTGGGGCCTTCGGCCGGGCGGCTTCCTCCTCGCCGAAACCGGCAAATTCGTCGTCAGGATAGGATGCCTCGCCGTCATCTACGGGCCGGAAGGCCTCTTGATTAACCTGAGGATCGATCAGACCCTCCGTTGCAAACACCGGCACAAGGCAGGTGCAGATGACCGCAAGCGCCAGACAAAGCGCAAAAACGCGCTTCACCAGCCTATCATTTTTTCCGTGATGATTTTTCCGCACAGTGGGGCCCTCCCTGCATCATAGTATTTTTGTGCAAAACCGGAGGAAAAGATATCCAACTTTTGTCGGTTTTCTTTCCCTTGGCAGGTTATTTTTACCAGACACATCATTATCGTAATTATAGCATGTATATCCAGTATTTTCAATAGTGAAATTTTATTTTCCCTTCCCCTTTTCAGACAAAATATTCTGCGATATACAGCACGTTATGAACCGCCGTAATATATTGCGGGGAGTAGAACAGTCCGACTTATCCGCACGCCCGCCGCATTGATATATCACGCAATTTTGTGTTGTATCTTCGCAGTTTCACTCTCTATAATACATGAAACGCAGATTCCTTTCACTTTTTCGAGATTTTTTTGAAAAAAGTTTTCGGGGGAGAGGAATAACCCCACCGTCATCCCTTCGGAATGCCACCTGTCCGGGTTGCGGCACCCAGCGTCCACATCGTGCAAAGCACTCGTGTCCTGCTGGCCGCTGCCCCAACAACTCCTCCCTGTTTCCGCCACTGGCGGCGGTCGTCGTCGTTGCCTAGTAGGGGCGGCCTTGGCAAAGAGGTCAGGCTTTGCGAAATGCCAAGGGCCCCACTATTAGGGGGCTGTCGCCGCAGGTGACTGGGGGTTCAGCCCAAGCAGCTGCTGCCGGTGAACCCCACCGTCATCCCTTCGGGATGCCACCGCCCCTAATAGGGGCGGCCTTGGCAAAACCATAAGGCTTCGAAATGCCAAGGGCCCCCCTACTAGCGGGGGCTGTCACCGCAGGTGACTGGGGGTTGTACAGAGGAGCAGCTGCCGAACTAAACCCCACCGTCATTGCTGCGCAATGCCACCGCCCCTAATAGGGGCGGCCTTGGCAAAGAGGTCAGGCTTTGCGAAATGCCAAGGGCCCCCCTACTAGCGGGGGCTGTCACCGCAGGTGACTGGGGGTTCAGCCGCAAGCTGCCGAACTAAACCCCACCGTCATCCCTTCGGGATGCCACCGCCCCTAATAGGGGCGGCCTTGGCAAAGAGGTTGGGCTTTGCGCCATGCCAAGGGCCCCCCTACTAGCGGGGGCTGTCGCCGCAAGGCGACTGGGGGGTCCCCACCAAAAAGCGCCCCCATCACTCAAAGGAGCAATGGGGGCGCTTTTACCATATTACAATGGGTTCCGCTTACTCAGCCTTGGGGGCTTCGGGAGCCTTTTGCCTCCTCAGCCTTTGCGGCGGGCTCTGCCGGGCGGCAGGAGCGGCAGCGGGCTTCGGAGCCTGCTTCACCACGGGCTTGGGGGATTCGGATCGTCCTTCAGCGGGAAGAGGATGATGTGCTTGGGGCACTTCTGGGCGCACATGCCGCAGCCCTTGCACTTGTCGTAGTCCACACGGGCCACACCGTCCACAACGTGGATGGCATCAAACTTACAGGTGCGCTCGCACATGCCGCAGGCAATGCAGGAGGTGGTGCACAGCTTGTTTGCCACAGCACCCTTATCCTGATTGGAACACATGACCACGGGCTTGCGGGGGCCGCCTGCGTCGATCATAATGACGTGCTTGGGGCAGATATTGGCGCAGGCACCACAGCCGGTGCACTTGTCCTTGTTCACCTTGGCCACGCCGTCCACAATGTGGATAGCATCGAACTTACACACCTTGGTGCAGTCGCCCAGGCCGATGCAGGCAAAGGTACAGGTCTTGGGGCCGCCGTACAGGTTCGCGGCAGCGGCACAGGTCTGGATGCCTTGTACTCGTAGCTGGGCTTGCAGTGCTCGGAGTTGCCCTGGCACTGGACCACAGCCTTCTTCTCCACGGCGCTTGCCTCGCCGCCCATGATCTTGGCGATGGCGGCAGCAGCCTTGGGGCCGCCGGGGGCGCACTTGTCGCAGGGAACGCCGTCCATAACAACGGCCTTTGCGTAGTCGGCACAGCCGGCGTAGCCGCAGCCGCCGCAGTTTGCACCGGCCAGGCAGGCAGAAACTTCTTCAATACGGGGGTCTTCCTCAACCGCCATGAACTTTGCGGCCATCACCAGAACAACGGCACCGATCGCGCCCACGATGGTACAGAGGATCACAGCAGATACAATATTCATAATCCTGTTCCTCCCTTACAGCGTCACGTTGAACAGGTTTTCGACGAGACCGCCGAAGCCCATAAAGGACAGGCTGGTGATCGCTGCGGCCAGCAGGGTGATGGGCAGGCCCTTGAAGGGAGCCGGGGGATCACAGGCCTCCACGCGCTTGCGCACGCCGCTGAACATGACCATAGCCAGCATAAAGCCGACACCTGCACCCACGGCACAGACCAGAGCCTCAATGTAGGCAGCGGCAAAGCCAAGGGTAGCAACGTCTGCGCCGTAGTCGTCCACGACCAGAATGGTCACGGCCAGCACGCAGCAGTTGGGGGTGATCAGGGGCAGGTAAACGCCCAGAGAATTGTACAGTGCAACAACATACTTCTTCAGGAAGATCTCGATGAACTGCACCAGAACTGCAATGACCAGAATGAACACGATGGTCTGCAGGTAGCCCAGGTCAGCGGGGTTCAGAATGAAGATCTGGATGGGGAAGGTGACAGCCGTTGCCACCAGCATAACAAAGATAACAGCGCCGGACATACCAATGGAGGAATCCAGCTTCTTGGAAACGCCCAGGAACGGGCAGATACCGTAGAACTTCACCAGCACGTAGTTGTTCACCAGGATCATGCTGAAGAAGATCGCAGCAAGTTTGACTAACATCTTAATCTGCCTCCTTCTTCAGGTTGTCGAGGTCGCAGCAGCTCTTGCGCTCGATGCGTGCATCCAGCTTGCCCTCCAGCCAGACACAGCCGGCCATCAGGACGCCGTAGCAGAAGAACGCGCCGGGAGCCTGGGTCATAATGCTGATCTTGGCGAAAGACTCGGGCAGGATCTGGAAGCCCAGCCAGGTGCCGCTGCCCAGAACCTCACGGAACGTAGCCATCAGCACGACGGTCAGGGTGTAGCCGATGCCCATGCCAATGCCGTCCAGTGCGGAATCGACCACATTGTTCTTGCAGGCGAACATCTCGGCACGGCCCAGGATGATGCAGTTCACAACGATCAGGGGCAGGAACACGCCCAGTGCGGTGTACAGGCTGTCCATGTAGGCGTGCATCACCATCTGAACGATGGTCACGAAGCCTGCAATGATGACGATGTAGCAGGGCAGATGGACTTTAGCGGGGATCACGTTGCGCAGCAGCGAGATCAGGATGTTGGAGCACACCAGCACGAAGGTGAAGGCTGCGCCCATGCCCAGCGCGCTGGAAACTGCCGTGGTAACAGCCAGGCAGGAGCAGGTGCCCAGAACCAGACGCAGAACGGGGTTTTCTTTGATGATGCCGTTGGTAAGGATGCTTACCTTGGACTTGTTTTCGCTTGCCATTTCTTACCAACCTCCTTTATGCCAACTCGTTGTAGCAGTTGATGCAATCGTTGATGGCGGCAAACAGAGCCTTAGAGGAAATGGTTGCGCCGCTGTATGCGTCGTAGCCCTGGCCCAGGGTGATGTTCTGGGTGCCATCCATGCCATCGAACTGAGCAAGGAAGCTGTCGGTGGCAACGTTGCTGCCGATGCCCTTGGTCTGGGGAGAAGCGTCCACCCAGATGCCGGTGACAGTGCCGTTGGTGTCGAAGCCGATGATGACGGACAGGATGCCGCCGTCAAAGCCCTTTTCCTCAGCCTTGATGGCCAGGGAGCCGTCGGTGGCCTTTACAGCACCGGTGATGTTCTCGGTGGTGTAGTCGGTCACTTCCTCCAGATCGGAGGCGCTGGAAACGGTGGGCATCACGTCCACATAGGCAGCCAGCGTTGCGGCCTTCTGGTTTTCCTCAATGATGGGAGCCGTAAAGGAGTTGACCATGGCCAGCAGCAGGCTGACGATCAGTGCGATCACGCTCAGCACAACAACAGGCTTTACACTGGTCTCCCAGGAAGAATTCTTATTCATTTGCCAGCACCCTCCTTTGCTTTCTTTGCAGGCTTAACATAGCCGTAAGGAGTCTGACGGGTCCAATCGTTGATAAAGGGGACCCACAGGTTCATAAACAGCAGCGCGAAGGAAACGCCCTCGGCGTAGCTGCCCCACTGACGGATGGCGAAGGTGACGATGCCCAGGCACAGGCCGTAGATCAGCTTGCCCTTCAGGGTAAAGGGGCTGGTGACATAGTCCGTTGCCATGAACACAGCACCGAACATCAGGCCGCCGGACAGGATGCCGACCAGTGCGCCGTGCAGGCTGCCGGTGGAGATCAGGTAGAAGATAAACATGCTGCCGATGTAAGAAGCGGGGATGGCGATGCTGATGGTCTTGGTGGCCACCATATAAATCAGGCCCAGCAGGATGGCCAGAGCGCAGGTCTCGCCCAGAACACCGCCGTGCACACCCATGAACAGATCCAGCAGGCTCAGCTTGCTGGTGTCAGCCACAGCCAGCGGGGTAGCGCTGGACAGCTGGTCAACCGCTGCATCGGGGAACACCCAATTGTTCATGGAACCGGCAAAGCTGATGAACAGCACGATACGGCCGACCAGTGCAGGGTTTGCAAAGTTCATGCCAATGCCGCCGAACAGCTGCTTGACCACGATGATGGCAACCAGGTCGCCGATGATGAGCTGGCCGATGGGCATGCCCACGGGCACGTTCATGGCCAGAATGATGCCGGTGACCACAGCGGACAGGTCGCTGATGGGGTTTGCTTTCTTCAGCAGCTTGCAGTATAGCCACTCAAAGGCCACACATGCCACAACGGACACTGCGGTGACCAGCAGGGCACGCGCACCAAAGATGATTGCAGAGGCCACCACACAGGGGCACAGGGCAACGATCACGTTGGCCATCAGGCTCTGGGTCGTTTCCTCACTGCGCAGGTGCGGGGAGGCCGAAACAATAAGCTTCGTATCCATTACTTATTGCCTCCTTTTTTGATTTCACCAAGGTAGAACGCCTTTGCCAGGCCCATCATCTGGGTGCAGGGGCGCTTTGCCGGGCAGACAAAGGTGCAGGAGCCGCAGTTGAAGCAGTAATCAACATGCAGCTTGCCCAGCTCCTGAACGTCGCGGGCAGCGTAAGCCTGATTGACCTCCACGGGCTCCAGACCCATGGGGCAGTACTCCACGCAGCGGCCGCAGCGGATGCAGGGGTTGACCTGCGGGGGCTCTGCAGCAGCGGCGCTGAGCATGATCAGGCCGGAGGTGGTCTTGGTGGTGGGGTAGCTCAGGTTCTCCACAGCGGGGCCCATCATGGCACCGCCGGCAACCACCTTGCCCAGCTCCACGCCGCCCTTGATGCCGGCAGCGTTCAGAACATCCTCGTAGGCAGTGCCCACGGGAACGATCAGGTTCTGGGGCTTTGCGCAGGCATCGCCGTCCACGGTGATGGTGCGCTCGACCACCGGCATACCGGTAGCCAGGTACTTGCCCAGGGTAGAAACAGAGGTCACGTTCATCACAATGGCACCTGCATCTGCGGGCAGACCGCCGTGCGGCACCTCGCGGCCCAGGCACTTCTCGATCAGGATCAGCTCTGCGCCGGTGCCGTAAACACTGGGCAGTGCCTTGACCTCGATGGCGGGCTTGTCTTTGGTCTTCTGGTTCAACAGCTCGATGCACTCGGGCTTGTTGTTCTCAATGCCGATGATGCACTTCGGGATGCCGGTGTACTTCAGCACGGCCTCGATGCCGCGGACGATATCATCGCTGCAGTTCAGCATCTCCTGCGTGTCGCTGGTCAGCCAGACTTCACACTCGGAAGCGTTGATGAGCAGGGTGTCCACGGTCTGCTTGGGCTGCAGCTTGACATCGGTCGGGAAGCCTGCGCCGCCCAGACCCACCAGGCCGCACTCACGCACGGCTGCCAGGAAGCTGGCCTTGTCGGTGACCTCAGGTGCCTTCACGGCAGGGTCCACGGTCTGCTTGCCATCGGTCTTGATGACAACAGAGTCGCACATCCGGCCATTGGAGAGACGGAAGGGTTCCACAGCGGCCACGGTACCAGAAACACTGGAGTGGATATTTGCAGAGACGAAACCGCCTGCCTCGCCGATCTTGGTGCCAACAAACACTTCGTCGCCCTTTTTTTTTGACCAGGGCTTTCGCCGGAGCGCCGATGTGCTGGCTCATCAGGATGCGTACCTGCGCGGGCAGAGGCATCGGAACTGGTTTGCTTGCAGCGGTTGCCTTGTCATGCGGCGTATGCGCGCCAAGCGCCGCACGTTTCAGCGTTCAACATGGAATAAATCCCCCATTCTGCTTGAATTGCCACCCCTGCCCTCATGCGGGCGCACTGCGGCAGGGACAGCAGCTGCTTAGCACAGTTATTGTATCATTTTACAGCCGGAAGTTCAACGACAACAGCACCAAAATGATGCAATTTCCTCAATTTTCTTTGCCATTTTTAACGATTAGTCGTATCTAACCGATTGTTTTTTTATTAACAACCACCAACTTCACGCAACTTTACTGCCGTTTGCCTTTCTGCCGGGATTATGGTATACTGTTGCTAATGACCCTGCGGAACGTCCCCTGCTCCGCATTTGAACGACCGGGCCATGCCCGCCAAGGAGGATCGGATACCATGAAAGTTCTCAAAGCTCTGCTTGCCATCTTCACGTTCTTAGCCGCCGCACTCACCTGCACGCTTCTCTTTGTGCAGGACAGAAACGCCCCCCACTATATTAAGATCTACGAGAACGAGCAGTAAGCAGTTTCTCTGACACAAAAGCCCCCGGAAAGCGGTTCGCGCCGCTTCCGGGGGCTTTTTATGCGTTATGCTGTTTTGGCGTTGTGTGATGCTCAGTTCACGTCGAACAGGCAGACCAGCTGATAGACTGTGCCATTTTCCGTTTTGACAAACGCCACACCGATTCTGTCTGCCAGATTGTATGCGCTGGTATCTTTGAACAGCACATCATACTTGGCACTGCTCTTCACCGCCGGGTTGCCACTTCTCAGACCAGGAATCACATTTTTATCCGTCAGGCCAACTACGATCTTCGCATTGCCGCCCATTTTTGCGACAATTTTCTGATACTCTTCTGCGTAGGTAACGGACTTCTCACGGTTTTCCAGCCAGTTGTTCAGCAGTTCTTTTGTGATCTCGCTGTACTTTGCACTGTAATACACCTGACCCAGACCCTCCTTGGAGTCTGCTGCCATGTGATTCACAGTGTCAACCACGTTAGCAGTATCGATATCCGGGATAACCTTATCCGGGTCGGGGTGCCATCGCAGGCGGTCAGCATTGCCAGTGCCAGAACACCGGCCAGAACAAGTGCCAGAACTTTTTTGAAACTTTTCATTGCAATGCCTCCTTGATTTTATTTAATCGTTATCTTCACACCCGAGCAGGAATCTTATGTAGGCAAAGGTGCGCTCCTGCCCCAGATCCCGGACCATCAGCAGCAGCTTTTCCAGCAGTGCCCTTGTTTCGGGATGGAGCAGATAGTGATCCTTGCTCTTTTCATAATACTGCCACGGGGATGCGTCGGTGTACTTGTCGCCCAGATAGATCTGGCTGGCCGCCACGCGGTCGCAGACCATCTCGCAGACATAGCGCAGTGGCATTTTCATGCCGCCCAGGCCGGATTTGTTGGTTGTGTAGTCGATCCAGTATTCCAGATGGTGCTTGTTGCGGCCCTTATGGTGGAGCCATGCCGAGGAATAGCCCCGGGCGGCGCGCTCTGCCTCGTTGGGGCTGTGGTCGCCCTGATAGTAGATGCAGCCCGGGATGAACTCGGTGGGGCTGTACTTGCTCAGGTCATGGGTCAGGCCCTGCCGATAAAGGCCGCATTCAAAGCAATACTTCATCACCAGCAGTTTATGCCGGGTGATGGTCTCAAAGTGTCCCTTGATGTTCATTGGAGGGTACCTCCCCGGAATCTTACCGTTACCCTGCCCTCTTTCAACCTGCGCAGATCGTCGCTCTCCGAAAAATCCTCCCGGTCGCGGGTCAGGTTGGGGTTGTAGTAGGGGTCATCCAGAATGTTTTCCTTGCCGTGGATGGTGTAGAGCCGCTGCTGCTCCGCCGCAAAGCGGGCCGCCTTGACGGGGTCTTTCTCATCCCCGCCCCGGCTCTTGCTCTCATAGTGGATGAGCTCGGCGTAGGGGGTCCAGGCAATGCGGTAGCCCGCATCCCGCACCCGCAGGCAGAAGTCCACATCGTTGAAGGCCACGGCGAACTGCTCATCCAGCCCGTGCATCTCGTCATAGACGGCGGTCTTTACCAGCAAACAGGCACCGGTCACGCCGGAGAAGTCCTGCACGGTAGAGGTGCGGAACAGATAGCCGCTGCCGCCCTTCTTCTTATACTTGTGGCTGTGGCCCGCGTAGCCGCCCAGACCGGTCACGATCCCGGCGTGCTGGATGGTCTCATCCGGGTACCAGAGCATGGCACCGCAGATCGCCGCGCCGCCGGGGTGGGCGCACTGCCGGAGCAGCTCCGTGAGCCAGTCGCCGTTTACCACTTCCACATCGTTGTTGAGCAGCAGCAGGTAGTCGCCCTCTGCCGCTTTCCGGCCAAAGTTGTTGATGGCCGAGAAGTTGAAGCCCTTGCCCGGGTAGGTGACCACCTTCAGGCCATCGTACCGCTGCCGGGCCTTCTCATAATAGGCAAAGGTGGCCGGGTCTGTGGAGTTGTTCTCGATGACGATGACCTCGAACCGGTCCCAGGTGGTCTTTTTCCAGATGCTCTGCAGGCACTTTTCCAGATCCTCGGTGTGATCCTTGTTGGGGATGAGGATGCTCACCTTCGGCTCTCCCACAATGTCCCACCTGACCCGATAGGTGCTGGGGTACAGGCCATCCTCTATGGTACCGGTGCGGCCGGTGCGCTCCAGATGGTCGGCCAGCGCCTTCTTTGCCGCTTTGGCAACGTAAGGCTTGGCATCGGTGCCGCCGGAGGTCGAGCCTTCGTGCACCCGCCAGTAGTAGAGCACCTGCGGCACATGGGCCGCGCCGCCCACCTGCTCAATGAGCCGGAGGAAAAGGTCGTGGTCCTGACTGCCATCACATTCGGGGCGTTCCCCGCCTACCTGCTCGAACAGCTCCCGCCGGAACACGGCCAGATGGCAGATGTAGTTGCAGCAGAGCAGGTAATCCGGGGCGTAATCGGGCTTGAAGTGGGCCACCAGCGGCTTTTCGATCTTTTTTTGGTGAAGAGGGCCTCGTCGCTGTACAGGAAACCGTCCGGCTCCCCTGCCTCGCGCAGCTGCCGGATCGCGACCCATGGTATACATGGCGTGGGGCGCAAGGATGTCATCGTGGTCGGCCAGCGCCAGATATTCCCCCGATGCCAGTTCAGCGGCGGCGTTGGTGTTGGCCGCAATGCCCTTGTTTTCGATCTTTTTATATACGATGTGTTGATATTTTTCCTGATATTCCCTTACGATATCCCCCACACTGCTGTGGGCGGCATCGGAGGCATCTGCCAGGCAGAGTTCGCCGTTAGGGGCGGTCTGGTTCACGAAGGAATCCAGAAACTGCCGCAGAAACACCTCAGGAGTATTATACAACGGTGTCAACACGGAAATCGTCGAAAGTTGGCAGTTTTCAAAATTTTTTCTGCCATTTCGGCTCTCTGGGCTTCCAGCACCTTTTTGGCGGGCAGGTAGCGGGCCTTTTTGCCAAAGCACCGCCGCCTGACAAAGCCTGCGCCCCGGGCCAGCATGGTGCCCAGACCCTCGTCCTTTGTCAGCTGGACCGCATAGCCTGCCAGCTCTCTGGCACGTTTCAATCGCACATTCATGGCTCAGGCCTCGCCGCGCTGGGTGGCCTTGTAGGCCGCGCAGACTGTCTCGGTATCGCCGTTCATTTTCAGATGGCCGTGGCTCAGCCATGCCACCTTGCTGCACATCCGCTCGATCTGCTCGATGGAGTGGGACACCAGAATGACAGTGGTGCCGCCTGCCATCAGCTCCTTCATCCGTTTTTCGCATTTCTGCTGGAACAGGAAGTCGCCCACCGAGAGCACCTCGTCCGCGATCAGGATATCGGGCTTGGTGATGGTGGCAATGGCAAAGCCAATGCGGGCCACCATGCCGGAGGAGTAGTTTTTCAGCGGTACATCCAGAAAGTTCTGCAGCTCGCTGAACTCCACGATCTCGTCGAACTTCTCGTCCAGATACTTGGGCGAGAACCCCAGCACCGTGCCGTTGAGGTAGATGTTCTCCCGGGCGGTCAGGTCCATATCAAAGCCCGCACCCAGCTCAATGAGCGGGGCGATGGTTCCGTTGACGGTGACCTTGCCCCTGGTGGGCTTGTACACGCCCGCAATGGTCTTGAGCAGGGTGGATTTGCCCGAGCCGTTCAGGCCCACCAGACCGTAAAAATCGCCGGGCATGATGTCCAGGCTCACGTCCTTCAGGGCGTAAAACTCGTCGTACTGCAGGCGGCCCTGCACCATGGCCAGCAGATATTCCTTCAGGCTCTCGTGCTTTTCGGTGGAGAGGTTGAAGCACATGGACACGTTGTCCACTTTGATGATCGGTTCCATTCTTCTCCCCTCCTTAAATATGCAGCACAAAACGATCCTGCGTTTTGCGGAACATGTGCACGCCCACCCACATGGAGACCACTGCGCAGATGCCGCAGACCGCAAACATGTTGAGGTCCAGCGGGATGCCCCACATCAGGGTGCGGCGGAAGCCGGTGATATACCAGTACATGGGGTTCAGCTTGATGATCTGCTGCATGTTGAACCCGCCGATGGAAAAGGTCATCTGGGTGGGGTCATAGAAGATGGCGGAGAAGTAGAGCAGCGCCGTGATGAACACGCTCCAGATGTGCATGATGTCCCGGAAGAACACCGTTGCCGCCGCCAGGAACAGACCCACCCCCAGGCTGAAGAAGAAGAGGGTGATGAGCGGGTAGAGCGCTTCCAGAAGGGTCAGGTGGAAGGGCGCACCGGTAAAGATCATCACCAGCAGCAGGGCCACAAAGCTGAACACGCAGTTCACCATGGCAAAGCAGCACTTTTCCAGCGGGAAGATATACTTGGGGATATACACCTTTTTTCAGCAGGGGGGCAGCGCTGAGCACGCTGCTCATGCTGGAGGAGGTGGCCTCGTTGAAGAAGTTGAAGAGCAGCTGACCGCACATCAGGAACACCGGGAAGTTGTCGATGCCGCTGCCCCGCATATCCATCAGGCTGCTGAACACGGCCCAGTAGACCAGGCACATCAGCAGGGGGTTCAGCACGCTCCACAGCACACCCAGCACGCTGCGGCGGTATTTCAGCTTGAAATCACGGCTGACCAGATTCCACAACAGATAGCGGTAGCGCCAGAAGCCGTTGAACATTCCTTTCAGTTTCGCCACGGGCTATCACCACTTTTCAAAGAATTCAAACTTCTGGGCTGCAAAGGGCTCATGCAGCTTGTCCTTTGCGCTGGTCTTGTGCTCACAGCCGCAGTCGGGCCACTGCACGTTCACGGTGGGGTCATCGTAGGGGATGCCGCCCTCGCTGGTGGGGTCATAGACATCGGTGCACTTGTAGCAGAACTCGGCCACATCACTCAGCACCAGGAAGCCGTGGGCAAAGCCCTCGGGGATATAGAACATCTTCTTGTTCTCCTCGCTCAGGGTCACGCCCACCCACTTGCCAAAAGTGGCGCTGTGGGGGCGGCAGTCCACGGCAACATCATAGACCTCGCCCTTGGTCACACGCACCAGCTTGCCCTGGGTGTGGTTCTTCTGGAAATGCAGGCCCCGCAGCACGCCCCGGGTGGAGCGGCTCTGGTTGTCCTGCACGAACTCTTTGTCAATGCCTGCTGCGGCGAACTGGTCCTTCTGGTAGGTCTCCATAAAATAACCGCGGTCATCGCCGAACACCTGCGGCTCAATGACGACAACACCAGGGATCTCGGTCTGCGTAAATGTGAACTTACCCATTTTTCATTTTTTCCTCTCTGTTTTCTTTCAGAAAATTTTGTCTGTTTGTAGTATATGGAAAAGTCCTTGCGGGCTTTTGCGCGATTTTCAGACGGCTCGTTGCCTGTCAAGCCCACCCTCTCCGTCAGCGCTGCGCGCTGCCACCTCTCCCAAAGGGAGGCAACGCATCTCCTGGATCCAGCTGCTGCTGACCATGAGCTGCTATCGGCTCTCCCTTCGGGAGAGCTGGCGCAAAGCGCCTGAGAGGGCGAGGCCGTCAATGTCTCGCCTTCTGTTTCCTGCGGAGCTTCGCCCTCAGCCGCACCACGCCGAACGCCGCAAGGGCGGCCAGCACGGTGGCACCGACCGAGATGGCCAGCAGGCCGCCTGCGATCCTCTTTGGCCCCACATCCCGGGAGGCGGGCAGGGTGGCGTTGGCGCTCTTGGCCAGCAGCTCCTCCAGCCCGGTCACAGCGGCAGGCACCCGGACGCTGGTCGTTTCCTGCACGTCCCGCCCATGAATGGTATACACCGCATACACCGCCGGGTCAACCCCCAAGAGGTATCGTTCGGGCAGTTCCAGCGTGACCGACACATCCGCTGCGGTCAGGCCGTCGGCCAGCAGCAGCTTCACGCCGGGGTCAGAAACCGTCACCGTGCCCAGCGTGCTGCCGCCGCCCGCCACTTCCAACTCCCCGGTCACGCCCTGGGCAGGGATCTCGGTGTAGCCGGTGTAGCGGGCAAAGGCATCGTCCAGCAGGGTGCGGACATCGTTGTATTTGTCGGTCTTGATCTGGCTCTGCATGGTCACGCAGATCAGCCGCACGCCGTTCTGCTCCGCCAGGCAGACATAGCTGTACCGGGCAATGTTGGTGTAGCCGATCTTGGAGCCCAGGATGGCCGGGATATAGTACCGGCTGGAGCCCACCCGCATTTTATCCTGCTGGTGGAAGTACCGGGTCACGGGCTGGACATTGGTCGGGCCCATGGTGTACATCTCGTTCCGGGTAAACAGGGTCTCGAACCCGGGCTGGGTCAGCGCCCAGCGCAGGATCTGCGCCATGTCATAGCAGCTGGTGTAGTGGTCCTCATCGCTGATGCCGTGGGGGTTGGCAAAGTGGGTGTGTTCCAGCCCCAGCTCCTTTGCCTGCGCGTTCATAGCGGCCACACCGCCCTCAATGGAGCCGCCGCCGAAGTATTCGGCCAGCAGGTTGGCCCCATCGTTGGCGCTGGCCATCATGGTGGCATACAGGGCATCGGTCAGGGGCACCTTCTCCCCTTCCTGCAGGGCGATATGGCTGGAATCGGTGCCCGCCAGCGAGTAGACATCCTCGTGGCTGACCGTCAGCTTGACATTGTCCCACTTGCCCTGGGCCTTTTCACAGGCAAGGCCCAGCGTCATCACCTTGGTGATGGATGCCGGGTGCAGTTCCTCGTTCATATTCTGCTGGGCCAGCACCAGACCGGTGTCGGCATCGATGATGCAGTACGCTTCCGTAGCCGTCAGTGCAGGCCCGGCAGCTGCCGCGCCCGGCGCAAAACGCCGCCAGTACGGTCAAAAGCACCGCACACAGCATGGCGATGTGTTTTTTCATTCCAGTTCCTCTATCTCAAGATATTATGATATAGTATACCACATTTTTATCCCTCTGAAAAGAGAAACCCTCAGTTCCACTCCCGGAGCACCGGCTGCAGCTGCTGTCCGCGCAGGGCAGCCTCCAGTGCAGCGGGCAGCAGGGTGAGATCCGCCTTCAGGCTCTGGGGTTTCTGCGCTGCATCGTCCTGTCCGTAGGGCACAAAGTAATAGTGCTTGCGCTGCATCAGCCGGGCGATGTTCTCCCCGGAAGCCCCCAGCCCATCGTTGGTGGAGACAGCCAGCAGCACCGGGCACCCGACCCGCAGCAGGCTTTTTGCCGCCAGCGTGACCGGCGTGTCGGAAAGGCCCACCGCCAGCCGGGCCAGTGTGGTGCCGGTGCAGGGGGCCACCACCAGTGCCCGGGCCAGCTGCCGCGGCCCCAGCGGCTCCACATCCTGCAGGGTATCCAGCACCCTGTGGCCGGTCAGGGTCTCCAGCCGATCCTTCCACTCATCCGCCCGGCCAAAGCGGGTGTTCAGGCCGGAGGCCGCATAGCTCATCACCGGCAGCAGCTCCCAGCCCTGCCGCACCAGCTGTTCAGCCTGAGCCACCGCCGCGCCCAGCGTGCAGAAGCTCCCGCAGACCGCAAACGCCACTGTCCCGCGCAATTGCCTTTTCATGGTGTTCCCTCCCTTTCCGCCAGGATCTCACAGACCGTCCGGGCCAGAGCCTCGCCCGCCGTTTCAGGGGCGCAGGCCGTGGGCAGGCTCAGGGCATGGATGGCCCGGTGCCCCAGCCGCCGGGCTGCGGCAAAGTCAGTGCCGCCCGGCTTGGATGCCAGATCCACGATCAGGCTCCCGGGCCGCAGGGCTGCCAGCACGGCTTCCGTCAGAACAGGGGCCGGGATGGTGTTCACCACCGTGTCAAAGGCCGGAGCGGCCTGTTCCAGCCGGGCCAGATCCACGGCCCGCAGACTGAAACTCTCCGCCAGTGCCCGCTGGGCCGGCCGCCGTGCGGCCACCGTCACCTGTGCGCCCAGTGCCGCCAGCCGTACCCCAAGCGCCTGCCCCACCGGCCCAAAACCGGCCAGCAGGATAGCGCTGTTCCAGAGCGTCCGCGTCCGCTCCGCCATCAGGATGCCGATGCAGCCCTCTGCTGTCGGGATGGCGTTGCAGAGGATCAGCTCCTCCCGGGCAAAGTAGTCCACCAGCTCCACGCCCGCCTCCGCCGCGATCTGCCTTGCCTGCGCCGAGAGCTTTCCGCCCAACGCCAGCGCCCCCGGTTTTGCGGCCCGCAGCAGCTCCGCCAGCGGGGTGCGGCTCTCGTCCAGCGGCAGCGGCAGTAAGATGTAATCGGCCAGCGCCGTCTGCTCCGGCCCGCCCACCGCAAACCCGGCACGGGCCAGCGCCCGGCCTGCCGCCGCCAGCCGCGCGTCCGTTCCGATCACCGCAAATCGTCTTTGTCCATCCATTCCCGGCCCCTCCTCCCCATGGTCTGCGTCATCCTATGCCCATGGAGCGCCGGGTGTGAAAAAGACCGCCGCTCTCCGTCAGGAAAGCAGCGGCGATCTGTTTTTTTACGATATCGGCTTTTCGGTCAGAGCGGCGGCAGAGATTGCCTCCGGCTCCTCCATGCTCTGCGTCCGCTTCACCGCCTCACGCATCCGCGGCAGCTGGACGGCTTCATCAAAATCCGCATATCCCTTTGCGTAGGCAGGCACCATCTCCAACCGGTATTCTGCACTTGCAACGCTCCATTCCCGGATAGAAAAAGTGCTCCGGCGGGAAATTCAGCCAGTTTCCACTCTCTCCAAACTGCGAGACCGCGTCCACCTGAATGCGGAACAGATTCTTTGCATAGTAAACGGTCCTTGCGATATTTTTCCGGTAGAGCTTCTGCAGATCCTTTTCCCGGCTCGTCGCCTTGCAATACGTCACAAATCGGGTGTCTGCCATCCGCTCTCTGGCTTCCAGCAGGCTCAGGATCGTGCCCTGCTCATCTACCAGATACCCGTTGGTCGTTGGGTCCATCATATACCACTTTTCCTGCGACCGGTCGTAGATCTCCGTGACAACGTGACAATCAAAATCGAAGGGAGAATAGGGCAGGAAGCGCACACGCCGTGCGTAGATTCACAGTGCCAGGCAGACCTCCTCCAGAATTTTAGCCTTATTCAAGCAGTTGATGCCCTGTTCCGGTTTATCCAGACTGTAATCCAAAAGCGCCAGGGCGTTGCAGTCCACATGGCCGTCGTACCACGGGCTGTGCGTCAGCTTAGGCGAGAGGTATTTCAGCACCCGAATTGCCCGCTGCAGATCCGTGCCTTTTCCTGCAATTTTCTCAAAGGGATACTTTTTCAGGAGGTCGGCATACTCCGGGCAGTCCATGCGATATTCCACCGCCGTGCTCTTTCCCGGTTGAAAGCTCCGATTGTTCCGCAGGATTCCACGGTAAACATTGTAAAGGACTTCTGTCTCTTCAAAATTCATTGTTTTTCCCCTCTCTTTTTTGGATAGACGAACGAATGGCCGTAAGTGTTCATTTTCCCCTCTATTTTCAGACCCTATCTTTTTTTATGATACCACGGTTTTCCTGCTCCTGCAATGCAAAATGCCCGGCCATGCGGGCGTTCCCACACAGCCGGGCGGCTTCCTTTATATCATTCAGTTCTGTTCAGGGCCGCTTATACTTCAGCGGTGTCTGCACCTGAGCACGGATCTTGAGCAGATAGGTCCGGGTCTGCTCGGTGCCCCGCAGGATGGCCTCCACCTGTTCCCGCTGCTCCGGGGTCAGGGCCTTGTCCTCGGCCAGCAGGTCGGCGTTGCCCTCAATGACGGCCAGCGGCGTTTTGAGCTCATGGGAAAGCTGGATGATCTGCTCCCGCTGCTGCTGTTCCATTTTCCATTGGGCCTGCAGGCTGGCCGTCAGCTCCTGCCCCATGGTCTGCAGGGCAGCCAGTGTCTCGGCGTATTCCCGCACCTGCGCCCCGGAAAAATCGATCTCTTCCACGCCCTTTTTCTCAGCCACCTGCCGGGAGACCTCGGTCAGGCGGGCCGTCTCCCGGGCCAGAAACTTTCTGGAGCGGTGGGTGCTCCACACCACCGCTCCCACCAGCAGCAGAATGCCCAGAATGCAGTGCACGGTCTGCATATCCGGCAGCTTTCCCCCCGCAGCGCAGGGTCGGCGTAGGGCACGGCATAGTCAAATTGCAGCAGACAGACCGTTCCGTCCTGCAATTTTGATGTCATATAATACTGTGTGTATCCAAAATGCCAGCGGGTTTTCCCCTGCCGGTTCTCCATTGCCCGCTGCAAGTGCCCGGCATCCATGTTGGTGGCCAGCACCTCGCTGCTGTCCGGCGCGGCAAACAGGGCGTACCGGCACAAGGAGTCCAGCTGCGTCTCGTCAAAGGTGGCGGCGGTCATGCCCGGCAAAACGTCCTGTGCGGCTTTCTGGCAGGCCTGCGCGGCCTGATTGGCCGGGAGCGCCAGCCCGCTGTTGATGACGCACATCAGCGCCGCAAACCACAACAGCAGCGCCAGCACACAGCAAAAGACGGTCTGCACCAGATATCGCAGCAGTACGCCTCGCAGGGAAATCAGCCCTCGTTTTTCCATTGATATCCCACTCCCCAGATGGTTTTCAGCAGTGCTTCCGGCTCTGCTACCCCCGCCGCCCGCAGCTTTGCCCGGATATTTTTGATGTGCTGGGTCACGGCAGTGTCGTCCGCAGTGCCGTCAATGCCGAAAACCGCTTCGTAAATTTGCTCCTTGGTAAGGTCTGCCCGGCGTGCAGTGCCAGATACTCGCAGATGGCATACTCGGAGCGGGTCAGCGGCAGAGGAGTTTCTCCCACCGCCGCCTCCCGCGCGGACAGGTCAAAACTGACCCCGCCGCGCACCAGCCGGTGCGCCGGGGTGCGGCTCTGCCGCCGCAGATGTGCCGCCACCCGCGCCCGCAGCTCTGCCACCCGGAAGGGCTTCGATAAAAAGTCGTCTGCCCCGATGCCCAGCCCCTCCAGAACAGACGCTTCGTCTGTCCGGGCCGTCAGAAACAGAATGGGCGCTTCGGTCAGGCTGCGGATGCGGCGGCAGACGGCAAAGCCATCCTCCCCGGGCATCATCACATCCAGCAGGATGCAGTCCGCCCAATGGCAGAGTTGTTCAGTAAGCTCCGCGCCGGAGAGCCGCGTTTCCACCCGGTGGCCGTCCCGCTCCAAGGCAGTGCGGATCAGCTTGCAGAGCTCCAGATTGTCATCCACGGCCAGAATATTCGCCACAAGATCACCTCAACACGTTATAAACAAGGCATGACGCCCCATACAGCAGATACACATGGGCGGGGTAGAACCAGTAGAACAGCTGCTTGTGTCCGCTGCCACGCTGCCCGTTGTACAGCAGCATCAGCAGCACCGCCGCCACCCCGAACCACTCATAATTGTTGGTGAACATCTGGGTCCAGACAAAGCCCTCCTGCCGGCAAGCCATCCCGAAGGTCAGCACAAAATCACACAGGAAGATCACCAGTGCCCATACCGTCAGCTGCACTTTGCGCCGTCCACGCAATGCATACAGCAGCACACCGCCCAGCAAAAAGCTCCAGCCGCCATCCGTGATGGCCGTCCACATGGGCAGCGGGCTAGTGATGACAAAGGCCACCACCGTGGAAGCCCACGGCATCTGCTGGATCTGGGGAAAGCGCTCAGGAACGCCACCATCACAAACGGCCAGCACAAGACGGCGGCAATGGCAGCAATGCCCTTTGCGAGCTTTTTCTCCCGCAGCCAGTCGATGCCCTGCCAGACGATGCACAACAGCATCAGGTCCTGAAAAATGGCATTCAGCGGGTAGAAGCCATCCCCGCGCCGGAAGGCTTTGGCGTAGATCATAAAAAATTCCAGCGCCGCCATGGCCGTTCCGATACCCCAGATGCGGATAAAATACCGCTTGCGGTCATGGGTGTGGGCAAAGCCCTCCACCGTGCAGAACAGAAACAGCGGCGCACTGAGCCGCCCCAGCATACTGAACACCGTTGGGATGCAGCCGGTGAACTCAAAGAAATAATGAATGTGGTCCAGTACCATCAGCGCCAGTGCAATGGTCTTGAGCTGGGTACCGTCCAGCCCGTTTTTCAATTTTGTCAGCATACAAATTCCCCTTTCAATGATGCTATCATTGTAACAGGGAAATCTGTAGGAATTCTGAGGGAGAACTTATTTTTCCAGATAATAGCACACCAGATCCGTGGGGCCGCGCTCTGCATGGCGCATGGTGTTCGATGCCCTCATAGGTGAAGCCCAGCATTTTCAGCAGCTCCCCGGAGATGGTGTTATAGGCATAATGCCCACCCGTGAAAAGCACCGTATCCGTTTTCTCGAAGAACGCCTGAATCACAGCCGCCAGCGCTTCCCGGGCATAGCCCTGCCGCCGGACATCCGGGGCCATCTCAATGCCCAGCTCCCAGCCGGGCACGGCACGCTCGGCATCCATCAGCGAGATCACGCCGATCACACGCCCATCTGCCTTGCGGACAACGCTGTAACGGATCTGTCCCGCAAATTTCTGCATCAGACGGTCATATTCCTCATCCATTGCATCAAAGGCATGATAACCGCCGCAATCCAGCGTGGTCTGCTCATCCGAGAAAATCGCAAATACGTCCTGCGCGTCCTCCACCCGGAACTGCCGCAGCTGCAGACGCTCTGTCTCGATTTCAAATACTTCCATTTGCACCTCGTTATTTTCAGGTTTTATCGTACTTTTTAATGATACCACTGTTTCCCAACCCATGCAACGTAAAAAGCCCGGCCATGCGGGCACTCCCACACAGCCGGGCTAATTCAATTTCATTTTGCAGAACACTTTTCGGCATCGATGGCCAGCACGAACATCAGCACATGGAGCGCGTCTGCCGGGTCAACGATATCCAGCACATAGGTGTCCGTCCATTGCAGCAGCTCTTTGGAAACCGTTGCGACTGTCTCTCCCACCGGCTTTGTAATGGTGTAATCCCACCCAGGGAAATCTCCTCCACATGCCAGCCGTTGAAATCGATGTTATACTTGGGCTTGAACCAGCCCAGTTCCTTTTCGAGGCAGCCGATATAGTTTTCCCCTTCATAGAGTTCAAACTTGGGCAGCCAGGTCAGCACCTCCTGCTTGACAGTACCAAGCTCGTTCTCTTCCGTGTCGAAGATTTTCAGGCAGTGCCCCCACGAGAGCTGCCCTTTTACCACATAGACCGTGTTCTCGTTTTCATCATAGATATCGTAGCTGTCGAACCACGAAAACATCCGTTGTTTGAATAAAAGCTTCATCCTGCCCCTCCTCTTTTTGCGATTTCATCGCAGACGGAATACATGCTTATCCCATATACGATTCAGGGACGGATTTTAAGGCAGAAGCTACAAAATTTTTTTTTTTTTTCAACAACAAACCCCCAAGGAATCTCTTCCTCAGGGGTTTTGTTTAAGTCGGCGACTACCTATTTTCACAAGCCGTTTCCAGCTAACTATCTTTGGCACGAGTGAGCTTAACTGCTGTGTTCGGAATGGGAACAGGTGGAACCTCACCGTCATCGTCACCGACCAATATGACTGGTTCAGTATAACATTTCTGTTTTACTTTGTCCAGTGTTTTTAGAAGGACGTGCCTTCAAAACTGAATAATCACTGCTCACATTTTGTCATTGACTTGAGAATTCAAGCGAATTGTGGTCAAGCCCTCGATCTATTAGTACACACTTGCTGAATGGATCACTCCACTTACACATCGTGCCTATCAACCTCGTAGTCTACAAGGGATCTTACCTGATTGAATCAGTGGGATATCTTATCTTTGGGTCGGCTTCACGCTTAGATGCTTTCAGCGTTTATCCGATCCGTACGTAGTTGCCCAGCTATGCTCCTGGCGGAACAACTGGTGCGCCAGAGGTACGTCCGTCCCGGTCCTCTCGTACTAGGGACAGCTCCACTCAAATATCCTGCGCCCACGACAGATAGGGACCGAACTGTCTCACGACGTTCTGAACCCAGCTCGCGTACCGCTTTAATTGGCGAACAGCCAAACCCTTGGGACCGAATACAGCCCCAGGATGCGATGAGCCGACATCGAGGTGCCAAACCTCCCCGTCGATGTGGACTCTTGGGGAGATCAGCCTGTTATCCCCAGGGTAGCTTTTATCCGTTGAGCGATGGCATTTCCACTCACATACCACCGGATCACTAACTCCAACTTTCGTTACTGCTCGACCCGTCAGTCTCGCAGTTAGGCTCGCTTCTGCGTTTGCACTCTTTTGCTTGATTTCCGTTCAAGCTGAGCGAACCTTTGAACGCCTCCGTTACTCTTTAGGAGGCGACCGCCCCAGTCAAACTGCCCACCTAACAATGTCCCCCGACTCGATTCAGAGCCGCAGGTTAGAATTCCAATATCGCAAGGATGGTATCCCAACGGCCTCTCCGCCAAAGCCAAAGCCTTGGTTTCCCAGAGTCCCATCTATCCTGTGCATGCAACATCGAAACCCAATATTAGGCTACAGTAAAGCTCCATGGGGTCTTTCCGTCTTGTCGCGGGTAACCGGCATCTTCACCGGTACTACAATTTCGCCGGGCGGGCTGTTGAGACAGTGCCCAAATCATTACGCCTTTCATGCGGGTCAGAACTTACCTGACAAGGAATTTCGCTACCTTAGGACCGTTATAGTTACGGCCGCCGTTCACTGGGGCTTCGATTCAATGCTTGCACATCTCCTCTTAACCTTCCAGCACCGGGCAGGCGTCAGCTCGTATACGTCATCTTTCGATTTAGCACAAACCTGTGTTTTTGGTAAACAGTTGCTTGGGCCGATTCTCTGCGGCTCCATCTCTGGAGCACCCCTTCTCCCCCGAAGTTACGGGGTCAATTTGCCGAGTTCCTTAACAACCCTTCTCCCGTTGGCCTTAGAATCTTCTTCCTACCTACCTGTGTCGGTTTGCGGTACGGGCACCTCAGAAATACACACAGCTTTTTTCTCGCCATCTTCCATCTCAGACTTCGGTACTAATTTCCCTCGATCTCTACCGGAACCAACACCCGGCTCTGAGACTTCATATGTGTCCCTGTGCTTAACTCTTTTTGGTGGTGACGGAATCTCTACCGTCTGTGCATCGGCTACGCCTTCCGGCCTCACCTTAGCTCCCGACTAACTTGGAGCGGACGAACCTTCCTCCAAAAACCTGAGGCTTTCGGCCATGCAGATTCTCACTGCATTCGCGCTACTCATTCCGGCATTCTCACTTCTATACACTCCACAGCCGCTTGCGCTACTGTTTCTCCGCGTATACAACGCTCCCCTACCCAATCCATTACTGGATTGCCTAAGCTTCGGTGTCAGGTTTAGCCCCGTTAAATTCTCCGCGCAAAGACGCTCGACCAGTGAGCTATTACGCACTCTTTGAATGAGTGGCTGCTTCTGAGCCAACATCCTGGTTGTCTGCGTATCTTCACATCGTTTTCCACTTAACCTGACTTTGGGACCTTAGCTGTAGATCTGGGCTGTTTCCCTTTTGACAATGACATTTATCTGACACTGTCTGACTCCCAAGCATCAATACTCTGGCATTCTGAGTTTGATAAGCTTCGCTAACCTCTCGGCCGCTAGGCTATTCAGTGCTTTACCTCCAGGTATCTAACTTGAGGCTAGTCCTAAAACTATTTCGGGGAGAACCAGCTATCTCCGGGTTCGATTGGAATTTCTCCGCTACCCACAGTTCATCCGCCGCCTTTTCAACGGAGGTCGGTTCGGTCCTCCATGGAATTTTACTTCCACTTCAACCTGACCATGGGTAGGTCACCCGGTTTCGGGCCCATTATATGCAACTTAACGCCCTTTTCAAACTCGCTTTCGCTTCGGCTCCAGACCTTAAGTCCTTAACCTTGCTGCATACAATCGCTCGCCGGACCGTTCTACAAAAAGTACCCTATCACGCATTGACGCGCTCTAGGTGCTTGTAGGCACAGGGTTTCAGGTTCTTTTTCACTCCCCTCCCGGGGTGCTTTTCACCTTTCCTTCACAGTACTATACGCTATCGGTCACTGGGTAGTATTTAGGGTTGGAGGGTGGTCCCCCGTATTCCGACCAGGTTTCACGTGTCTGGCCGTACTCTGGATTCTGCGCAGCTCTCTCCGTTTTCACCTACGTGGTTCTCACACTCTCTGACCGGCCTTCCCATGCCGTTCGGTTAACAGATCGAGTCCTAAAAGCAGTCCGTACCCCGGAAGTCTTTCGACTCTCGGTTTGCCCTCTTCCGCGTTCGCTCGCCACTACTTACGGAATCTCGTTTGATGTCTCTTCCTCGCCCTACTTAGATGTTTCAGTTCAGGCGGTTCCCTCAATACACCTATTTTAAATTTCAGTGTAACGTACCTGAGTATGAACCCAGGTGAGTTTCCTCATTCAGAAATCTCCGGATCAATGCTTATTTGCAGCTCCCCGAAGCTTATCGCAGCTTATCACGTCTTTCATCGGCTCCCAGTGCCAAGGCATTCGCCCTGCGCCCTTGTTCGCTTGACCTTTCAAACGTTCTCTTGGAACATTTGGTATCCTCTTGATTCTCTCTTTTGCCAACGAAGATTATTGTTACCCTTCCTTTTGAAATTGCAATATTTCTTAAAAAGAACTTACTATAATCTTTGTTTCGCAGTTATTATTCAGTTTTCAAGGTACGTCTTGGTGATGTTCCTCAAAGCCCGGTCTCCCGGAACTTTGAGAAACATCACATGGTGGGCCAAAATGGACTCGAACCATCGACCTCACGATTATCAGTCGTGTGCTCTAGCCAGCTCTTGACCCCCTGCTTGCAAAGCAGGTGCTCTCCCAGCTGAGCTAAACCCCCACATTAGGAATTGAGTTACCCCTTTTCAGGGCCCTCAAAATCGAACAATATCTACTCTGCTTGTATCTGTCACCTGTTCCAGATGGCCGACCATCTTCGATGTTCTTCCATCTGCCTGACTCCTTAGAAAGGAGGTGATCCAGCCGCAGGTTCTCCTACGGCTACCTTGTTACGACTTCACCCCAATCACCAGTTTTACCTTCGGCGGCGTCCTCCTTGCGGTTAGACTACCGACTTCGGGTCCCCCGGCTCTCATGGTGTGACGGGCGGTGTGTACAAGGCCCGGGAACGTATTCACCGTGGCATGCTGATCCACGATTACTAGCAATTCCGACTTCGTGCAGGCGAGTTGCAGCCTGCAGTCCGAACTGGGACGTTGTTTCTGAGTTTTGCTCCACCTCGCGGTCTTGCTTCTCTTTGTTTAACGCCATTGTAGTACGTGTGTGTAGCCAAGTCATAAAGGGCATGATGATTTGACGTCATCCCCACCTTCCTCCGTTTTGTCAACGGCAGTCCTGCCAGAGTCCTCTTGCGTAGTAACTGACAGTAAGGGTTGCGCTCGTTGCGGGACTTAACCCAACATCTCACGACACGAGCTGACGACAACCATGCACCACCTGTCTCTGCGTCCCGAAGGAAAATACTGTTTCCAGCATCGTCGCAGGATGTCAAGACTTGGTAAGGTTCTTCGCGTTGCGTCGAATTAAACCACATACTCCACTGCTTGTGCGGGCCCCCGTCAATTCCTTTGAGTTTCAACCTTGCGGTCGTACTCCCCAGGTGGATTACTTATTGTGTTAACTGCGGCACTGAAGGGGTCAATCCTCCAACACCTAGTAATCATCGTTTACGGTGTGGACTACCAGGGTATCTAATCCTGTTTGCTACCCACACTTTCGAGCCTCAGCGTCAGTTGGTGCCCAGTAGGCCGCCTTCGCCACTGGTGTTCCTCCCGATATCTACGCATTCCACCGCTACACCGGGAATTCCGCCTACCTCTGCACTACTCAAGAAAAACAGTTTTGAAAGCAGTTTATGGGTTGAGCCCATAGATTTCACTTCAACTTGTCTTCCCGCCTGCGCTCCCTTTACACCCAGTAATTCCGGACAACGCTTGTGACCTACGTTTTACCGCGGCTGCTGGCACGTAGTTAGCCGTCACTTCCTTGTTGAGTACCGTCATTATCTTCCTCAACAACAGGAGTTTACAATCCGAAGACCTTCTTCCTCCACGCGGCGTCGCTGCATCAGGGTTTCCCCATTGTGCAATATTCCCCACTGCTGCCTCCCGTAGGAGTCTGGGCCGTGTCTCAGTCCCAATGTGGCCGTTCAACCTCTCAGTCCGGCTACCGATCGTCGCCTTGGTGGGCCGTTACCTCACCAACTAGCTAATCGGACGCGAGGCCATCTCAAAGCGGATTGCTCCTTTTCCCTCTGCTCGATGCCGAGCTGTGGGCTTATGCGGTATTAGCAGTCGTTTCCAACTGTTGTCCCCCCTCTTTGAGGCAGGTTCCTCACGCGTTACTCACCCGTTCGCCACTCGCTCGAGAAAGCAAGCTTCCTCTCGCTCGTTCGACTTGCATGTGTTAGGCGCGCCGCCAGCGTTCGTCCTGAGCCAGGATCAAACTCTTTATAAATGATATTTATCACTTAAAAAGTGTTAAATCTTCTTCGCTCAGCACGCAATCGCTTGCGTCCTGTGTGAATTACTTTGTTTGGAATTGTTTAACGTGTTTTTTCAACACGAAAATAGGTTCCGTTACAAGTTTTTCGATATTGTTCAATTTTCAAGGTCCTGTACGCCTCAGCCTTAGCGGCTGACGACTTGATTATTTTATCACAGAAGTGATTTTTTGTCAAGCACTTTTTTTCGGAAGCTTTTCGTTTTTACTGAACTTGTGGCTCGTTTTTCAACGTATCCATATTGGTTCTTTCGCTTTGCTTCCCGCTTCAGAAGTCATTCTTTCCGGCGGCCCTTGGCGCTCAAGTATAATACCATATCCCGACACGTTTGGCAACCCCTTTTTTCCCTTTTTGCGTTTCTTTTTGCGTCTTTTACTTTTTGACTAGCTTTTCAACTGCAATTTACACGTTCCTTGACACAGAGGCTGCAGGGACCCCAGAGGCCATTTTTCTCCATATAATAAGGTATTGTTCTATTCAAACTTTCAGAGAAGTATACACCGCCGTGGATATTACGCCCCGGAATGCAAACACTTTCCTTGCACAGTTTGTCAAGAGCTTTGGCCTCAAATTTTGCTCCAAGATTCTCGGCTCAATTTTGGCGAAACCGCCAAAACACAAAATGTAGTGGTTTCTCCATTGACATATCACTAAATAGTGATATCATAGAATCACATCAATTGAACGCATCCCAAGACTGCTTTGCGGGTGCCTCTTTCGCAAGAGGCACCCGTTTGAACTGTACACAGATAGAACGACGGAGGAACACTATGAAGATCATCAAGCGCAACGGTTCGGAAGTTCCATTTGATATCACCAAGATCATCACTGCGGTCACCAAGGCCAGCGACTCGGTCAGCCGCAAGAGCAGCCTGACCCAGGAGCAGATCTTGTCCATCGCCAACGATGTCACGGAGCAGTGCCAGGCGCTGAACCGTGCCGTGAGCGTGGAAGAGATCCAGGACATGGTGGAGAACAAGCTGATGGACATTCAGGCCCACGATGTAGCCCGCCATTATATCACCTATCGTTATGTGCAGAGCCTGAAGCGCCAGACCAACACCACCGACGAGCGCATCCTCAGCCTGATCGAGCGCCAGAACGAGGAAGTCAAGCAGGAGAACGCCAACAAGAACCCCACCGTGAACAGCGTCCAGCGTGACTATATGGCTGGTGAGATCTCCAAAGACCTGACCGCCCGCCTGCTGCTGGATCCGGAGATCGTCAAGGCACACAACGAGGGCCTGATCCACTTCCACGATTCCGACTACTTTGCGCAGCACATGCACAACTGCGATCTGGTCAACCTGGAGGATATGCTGCAGAACGGCACCGTGATCTCCGGCACCTATATTGAAAAGCCCCACAGCTTTTCTACCGCCTGCAACATTGCCACCCAGATCATTGCGCAGGTGGCATCCAACCAGTACGGCGGCCAGAGCATCAGCCTGACCCATCTGGCTCCCTTTGTGGATGTCTCCCGCAAGAAGATCGCCGCTGAAGTCGAAGCGGAGATGGAAGGGCTGGACGTTACCCCGGAGCGCAAGAAGGAGATCGTGGAACGCCGCCTGCGCAGCGAGATCAACCGCGGCGTCCAGACCATCCAGTATCAGGTCGTCACCCTCATGACCACCAACGGTCAGGCCCCCTTCATCACCGTGTTCATGTATCTGGGCGAAGCCCGCAACCCGCAGGAAAAGGCCGACCTTGCCATCATCATCGAGGAGACCATCCGTCAGCGCTATCAGGGCGTGAAGAACGAGGCTGGTGTCTGGATCACCCCCGCCTTCCCCAAACTGATCTATGTGCTGGAAGAGGACAACATCCACCCCGGCACTCCTTATTATTACCTGACCGAATTGGCTGCCAAGTGCACTGCCAAGCGGATGGTGCCCGACTACATCTCTGAGAAGAAGATGCTTGAGCTCAAGGTGGACAAAAACGGCGAGGGCCACTGCTACACCTGCATGGGCTGCCGCAGCTTCCTGACTCCCTATGTGGACCCCGAGACCGGCAAGCCCAAATACTACGGCCGCTTCAATCAGGGTGTTGTCACCATCAATCTGGTGGATGTAGCCCTTTCCTCCGGCGGCAACTTCGAGAAGTTCTGGAAGATCTTTGATGAGCGCCTGGCTCTCTGCCACAAGGCACTGCAGGCCCGCCATCAGCGTCTGATGGGCACCCCCAGCGATGCCGCCCCCATTCTGTGGCAGTACGGCGCACTGGCCCGCCTGAAGAAGGGCGAGAAGATCGACAAGCTGCCTTTGGCGGCTACTCCACCATCAGCCTGGGCTACGCCGGTCTGTATGAGTGTGTGAAGTATATGACCGGCAAGAGCCACACCGATGCCGGTGCCAAGCCCTTTGCCCTGAGCGTGATGCAGCACATGAACGACAAGTGCACCGAGTGGAAGAAGGCCGAGAACATGGATTACTCTCTCTACGGCACCCCGCTGGAATCCACCACCTACAAGTTTGCCAAGTGCCTGCAGAAACGGTTCGGCATCATCCCGGGCGTAACCGATAAGAACTATATCACCAACAGCTACCACGTTCATGTTTCGGAGCCCATTGATGCCTTTACCAAGCTCAAGTTTGAGAGCGAGTTCCAGGAGCTGTCCCCGGGCGGTGCCATCAGCTATGTGGAAGTGCCCAACATGCAGGACAATCTGGAGGCCGTGATAAGCGTGCTGCAGTTCATCTATGATAACATCATGTACGCCGAGCTGAACACCAAGTCCGATTACTGCCAGTGCTGCGGCTACGACGGAGAGATCAAGATCGTTGAGGACGACGGCAAGTTGGTGTGGGAGTGCCCCAAGTGCGGCAACCGTGACCAGGACAAGATGTCCGTTGCCCGCCGTACCTGCGGCTACATCGGAACCCAGTTCTGGAACCAGGGCCGGACACAGGAGATCAAGGATCGGGTGCTGCATCTGTGATGAATTACGCAACAATCAAGTATTACGACATTGCCAATGGGCCGGGGGTGCGCACCAGCATCTTTGTTTCGGGCTGCAGGCACCACTGCCCAGGCTGCTTCAACGAGGTGGCATGGGATTTCGGGTACGGTCAGCCCTTCGACAAGGCTGTGCGCAACGAGATCTTTGCATCCTGTCAGCCCGACTATATTGCAGGCATCTCCCTGCTGGGCGGTGAACCTTTTGAGCCGGAGAACCAGCGAGAGCTGCTGCCCTTTGTCCGCAACTTCAGGGCGTTATACCCGAATAAGAGCGTCTGGTGCTATTCTGGTTACACCTGGGAGCAGCTGACCGGCAGTGTTCCCTGCCCGGCCCGCTGTGAGGTCACCGATGAGCTGCTGAGTCTGCTGGATGTTCTGGTGGATGGCCGCTTTGTGGAAGCCCAGCACGATATCTCCCTACGCTTCCGGGGCAGCTCCAACCAGCGGCTTCTGGATGCGCCCAAGAGTCTTGCCGCAAAGGCCCCCGTCTGGTGGGAGGACGAAAAAGTCTTTGCGACACACACCATGTAAAGAAAACCGCAAATAACCAGAAATGCCGCCCTGAGCTTTTTACGGCTCAGGGCGGCATTTCCGGTTTTGGGAATATAATCAGTGAATGGCTTGATTGGTTAGCATCCTCACCCTCTCCGTCATTGCTTGCGCAATGCCACCTCCCCTAGTAAGGCAACGACGACGACCGCCGCCAGTGGCGGAAGCAGGGAGGAGTTGTTGGGGCAGCGGCCAGCAGGACGCAAGTGCAAAACCTTGCACGATGCGGACGCTGGGAGCCGCAACCCGTACGCTGTCGCCGCAGGCGACTGAGAGGTTGTACGAAGGATATCTTACCCCTTCATCTCCTGCGCCTTATTCCAAGTCTGGATAACTTCCCAGCGGCTCACAGAAGCGTCTGCGGCCTTATCGGCGGAGATGAGCTGGTTCTCAACAGCCCAAGTCAGAGCCTTCTGTTCATCGGTGGCATCGGGAGCCATCACAGCGGCAGGGGCAGGCTTTCCGGCTTCAGTCCAGACCAGCTTTGCCAGTTCGGCGATGTTCTGGGGGATAGCTACACCGGCAGGCAGGACAGTGTTCAGATACAGTTCGGTGCCGATCATGTAGCCGGTATAACCAACCACAGCAGCGCCCACACCGGCGGTTGCCACCATGGCAACGGTGCCCAGAACGTTGGGTTCCTCGGGCTGGTCGGCCATCCGGTACATCGCACGGATGCTCAAAGTCTGTGCAGGCATCTTGAAGCTTGCAGTGGCGGCATGGGAATCAAAACCGCCCTCTTCCAGCGTCAGAGCCACATCCGCAGGGGAAATCTCCCAGCGGTCGAACACCATGCCCTCCGGGGCATCGGCAGCGGTCAGCTTGACGGTATCGCCTGCCTTGGCAGAGGTGATCTCTGTGCCGTCGGCATTGGTGGCGGTGCCATCGGTCAGGCTCATCCGGTAGTAGCCTTCCTTGACCTGTGCGGTCAGGGTAACGCTCCACTCGTCGTCGCCGTTCAAGGTCAGGTCAAATGCAGTGGTATTGCCCACCTGCTTGGTGATTGCTTCTTCATAGCTCGGGTCGGCAGTGACTTCCCAGCCGGTCCAGGAGGTTGCATCTGCTTCCACGTTCAGGGTCTGGTTGCCCACAACGCCCACCAAGCCGGAGATGCCGTTGGCGGTGCAGTTGTTCAGAGTGACTCAGCTGAGTTTAATGTCGGGCTGATTGTCGAAGCTTGCATATCGTGAAAAAAATACCGCCATTAGTAAATCCGTAATTTTTAGTAACAGTATTATCTGGATTTGTTTTGGATACAGAGGCATTTGAATAGCGATCGGTAAATGTACCATTATTTACTGTGCCATAATTGCTTACGCTGAAATTAAATATACCGTCATCGATAGTTCCGAAGTTTCTTACAGAAGTATTAAATTTCCCACCCTCAATCTTGCCGGTTTCTTCGTTTCTAAGAGTGCCCTCAGACGGATTTTCAGAGATAAAAAATACCCCCATTGATGATGCCGAAATTTTTGATATTCCAATCGACCTCTGTATTTCCTAAATCAACGATACTATCAGTACCATCATCACACTTCTCTTTAATGGTTAAAGTGTTTGTATTAGAATTATAAATCCACCCATCATGTTCGCTACCAGAGTAAAGTTCGCCGTCTTTATCCACGGGAACTATTTTGCCATCAACAAGACCAATCGTATTCTCCGAAAGCGGAACCTTATCAACAGCGGCCTCAATATAGATATTTCCTGTATCAGGCACTGTAACCTGAAGCGTCTTATCATCAATTTTAATAATATAAGGAGAAAGGCTTTCGTCATAATTCCAATTACGGAATGTCTTGGAAGTAGCGATAACTTTGAAAGTATGGGGCTGATTCTTACCTACCATATAAACACTTTCATTAAAGACAACATCCTCCGGAAGGTTAGGAATCACCGGAATAATCGAGCATCCGGGTGCTTTCAGATACTGATATGTCGTCGATGTAAAATTATCCGGAAGCTGGCAAATCAGACCACCGGTAAGCGTTCCCTTTGTCATTTCAAAGCTTCCGTAGACAATTCCATTCTCGAACTCTGTGTTATCAGATACAGTAGAAGTGTAATTCTTGATATATCCACCTTTCACTATTCCAGATGAACGTGCATCGATCGATTCGAATTGTCCATTCTCAATCGTTGAAAAGTTATAAACACATTTCTGAAAGATGCCATCTTTGATTATTCCAGCTTGGTTGCGAACCTCACATGGGATAGTATTTGGCACTTCAGCATTGACTTCATTAGGATCAAAAAGCAGTGAAATTTAATTTATATGATGACGCATCACTACCTGACCATGACCAATTATAGGCATGATCAACAATGATCATACCATTAACCGCATTTTTCCCTTTGGTATCCGGCTGGTCACCAATAAAACTAAGATGATTCACATACGTAGGTTTATCTGCCGCAAACGCCGCCGTGGGCAGCATTGTCAAAGCCATGCCAACGGCCAGAATGGCGCTGACAAGTCGTTTGAGTTTCATTGTGATTCCTCCTTTAGAGTCTACCCCAAATGTGTATTGCACCCACCGCAAACGTAAAAAAGCGCCGCACCTGCCCCGAAAGGCTGGTGTGGCGCTGTGGATGTACTTCTTGGGAAGTGCAGCTGGTTGCCCGGTCTGGGCCCTTTAGCTTTGCGTCGCAGCCTTCCGGCTGGTTTGCCAATTCTTCTGTTTTGCGGGGGTGCTCTTGCACATCCTATTATACCCCCCCCTACATATAAATCAAGTGTTTTTGTCATGTTCGGAATATGTTACAAATATAGTCTATTTTTTAGTGTAGTTTGACTGGGATGGGGGTGGCCCTCTCCGTCATTGCTGCGCAATGCCACCTCTCCCTTCGGGAGAGCTGTCGAGCGATAGCGAGACTGAGAGGGTGAGGCCGTCAAAGAGTGACGAAACCAGAAATGCCGCCCGAGCTTTTCAGCCCAGAGCGGCATTTCCGGTTTTTCCTTTCTGTTTTATGTTACCTTGAACTTACCATATCCTCAATGACACTCAGGAACTCCTGCCCATAGCGGGCGGCCTTTTTCTCGCCCACACCGGGGATATTGAGCAGTTCCTCCACGCTCAGGGGCTTTTTCAGCGCCATCTGGCGGAGGGTGGAATCATTGAACACCATATAGGCAGGGAGCTTCTGCTTTGCGGCCAGCCGCGTGCGCAGGGCCTAGAGGGCAGCCAGCAGCTTCTCGTCCGCTTCGCTGAGGGCATCTTCGTCGGTACGGCGGCGGGAGGCCGCGGCCAGCCGCTTTGCACTGGCCGCGGCGCGCTGGCGAGCCTGTGCCGCCTGCTCCTCCACCTGTTCGGCAGCCTGTGCTGCCAGCAGACAGTTGGAACAGTTCTCGCACTTCTGGGGTGCGGCCTCGCCGAAGTAGCTCAGCAGATACCCCCGCAGGCAACGCGGCGTGGTGGAGTAGAAGGTCATGTATTTGAGCCGTTCCTCTGCCTTGCGTGCCGCTTCGGCCTTGACATCCGCAGGCAGGCCGTTATCCGCCTCCATCTCCTTGTCGATGAAGAAGCGGATGGTGCGCACATCCGTGCCGGAATAAAGCAGGATGCAGCGGGACGGCAGACCGTCGCGGCCCGCGCGGCCCGCCTCCTGATAATAGCTCTCCAGATCCTTGGGCATATTATAATGGATCACGAACCGGACGTTTGGCTTATCGATACCCATGCCGAAGGCATTGGTCGCCACCATGATCTGCACCCGGTCATAGAGGAAATCGTCCTGATTCTGCCGCCGGGTATCCGCATCCAGTTTGGCGTGGTAGGCTGCCGCACGGATTCCCCGGCTCTGCAGCAGGCGGGTGGTCTCGTCCACCTGCCGGGTGGTACTGCAATAGATGATGCCCGCATTGTCCCGCTCCCTGAGCACAAGGTCGAGCAGAACTTTAGGCTTCTCGCTGGGCAGGGCCCTGCGGGTGGCAAAATAGAGGTTAGGTCGGTCGAAGCTGGTGGTCACCTCGTAGGGGGTGTGGAGTTCCAGATGGGTGCGAATGTCCTCCCGCACATGGGCTGTGGCGGTGCCCGTAAAGGCTCCCACCACCGGGCGCTTGGGCAGGCTGTCCACAAACGCCTTGATGCGCAGGTAGCTGGGGCGGAAGTCCTGCCCCCACTGGCTGATGCAGTGGGCCTCGTCCACCGTGACCATGCTGAGCTCCCGCTCCTGCGCAAACCGCTGGAAACCCGGCATCTCCAGCCGCTCCGGAGCCACATAGATGATCTTATACCACCCCTCCCGGGCGCGGCGGAGCATCAGGGCCTTCTGGTTGTCCGTCAGGCTGTTGTTCAGGAAAGCTGCCGCCACACCGGCCTGTACCAGCGCCCCCACCTGATCCTTCATCAGGCTCACCAGCGGCGAGACCACGATGGTGATGCCCGGCAGCAGCAGGGCCGGCACCTGATAGCAGATGGACTTGCCCGCACCTGTGGGCATCACGGCCAGCACATCCTGCCCGGCCAGCAGGCGGGAGACGATCTCCTCCTGACCCGGGCGGAAGCTGTCGTAGCCAAAGACTTTTTTCAGAATACTATGCGGACTTTCCATGGTTCCTCCTATCCATACAAAACCGCTCCGTCATTGCTTCGCAATGCCATCTCTCCTAGTAGGAGAGGCAAGTCTTGGCTCCCCTACCAGGGGAGCTGGACGCAAAAAGCGGCCTGAGAGGTTTATAACCCAATCAGTATACCACAACTCCCCGGATAATTGTAAAACATCTCTGACATTTCCCACGTTCGATAGCATTTCCTGCACAAAAATGCTATAATATGGGTACATATCTCCATCCCGGCTCCTGCCTTGTGCATCTGCCGGAAAAGAGCAAAGGAGTATTTTGTATGGCTCAGAAATTGATCACCTTCGCCGTCCCGTGCTACAACTCGGCGGCATATATGCGCCACTGCATCGAGACCCTGCTCTCCGCCGGGGAGCAGGCCGAGATCATCCTGGTGGACGATGGTTCCACCAAGGATGACACCCCGCCATCTGCGACGAGTACGCCGCCAAATATCCCACCATCGTCAAGGCCATCCATCAGGAGAACGGCGGCCACGGCGAGGGCGTGAATCAGGGCATCCGCAACGCCACCGGCCTGTATTACAAGGTAGTGGACAGCGACGACTGGCTGGACGAAGCCGCCCTCAGGACCGTGCTGGCCAAGCTGAACACGCTGACTGCCCGGGGCACCGCGCCTGACCTGATGATCTGCAACTATGTCTACGAGCATGTGGAGGACAACACCAGCCACACCGTGCGCTACACCAACGTGTTCCCCAGAACCGGCTGTTCAACTGGACGCATGTCGGCCACTTCCGGCCCGACCAGAACCTGCTGATGCACTCGGTGATGTACCGCACGCAGGTGCTACGGGACTGCGGCATGGTGCTGCCCAAGCACACCTTCTATGTGGACAACATCTTTGTCTACCAGCCCCTGCCCTTTGTCAAGAGCATGTATTATATGGATCTGGACCTGTACCGCTACTTCATCGGCCGGGCCGACCAGAGCGTGAACGAAAGTGTGATGGTCAAGCGGGTGGACCAGCAGCTGCGGGTGACCCGCCACATGATCGACTGCCAGGACCTGGATGCCCTCAAGGACCAGAAGAAGCTGCGCAGCTATATGCTGCACTACCTCTCCATGATGATGGCCATCAGCGACATCTTCCTTCTGCTGGACGGCAGTGCCGCCGCCAAGCAGAAGGAGAACGAACTGTGGGCCTACCTCAAGGCACACACCAGTGCCGGGGTCTACCGCTCCATCCGCTACGGCTTTGGCGGCGTGACCAACCTGAAGATCCCCAAGGGCGACAAGCTCGTGCTGGGCGGTTACCGCCTTGCACAGAAGATTTTTAAATTCAATTAACAAATGTTGCTTTTCCTCCTCAGATAAGATATACTTTTTAACGTATCTTAATTCCTGAGGAGGATCTTATTTTATGGAGCAATTGCTCATCTGCATGTCTCTTTCGCTCATTGCAGGCCTGTTGGCATCCCGTGCAGCGAAAGCGGTCCGTCTGCCGGCTGTCACCTCTTATCTGGTGGCGGGGCTTCTGCTGGGCCCCTTCTTTCTGGGTCGGCTGGGCCTGAGCGGCTGGGGCTTCGGCTTCGGGAGCCTTGCACAGGTCGAGAGCTACGGCATCATCACACAGGTGGCACTGGGCTTCATCGCCTTTGTCATCGGCAACGAGTTCCGGCTCAGCGCGTTGGAGAAAATGGGCAGGCAGGCGGTCACTGTGGGCATCCTGCATGCGGCCGTTATCACCACCGTGCTGGTGGATATCGCTCTGGTGGCCCTGCACTTTGCCCGGCCGGATGTCATCTCAATGGCATCGGCCATCACGCTGGGTTCCATCGCCTCTGCCACAGCCCCTGCCGCCACCCTGATGGTGGTCAAGCAGTACAAGGCAAGCGGCCCCCTGACCCGCCTGCTGCTGATGGTGGTCGCCATTGACGATGCCGTGGGTCTGGTGCTCTTCTCGGCCTCTTTCGGCATCGCAAACGCGCTGGAACAGGGCCGCATCGACCCCATCAGCATCCTTCTGGAGCCTCTGGTGGAGATCGTACTCAGCCTGGGTCTGGGCGCGCTGGCCGGTCTGCTGCTCAACCAGCTGGAGATCTACTTCCACTCCCGCTCCAAACGCATGAGCCTTTCGGTGGCCTTTGTGCTGCTGACGGTAGGCCTTTCCATGGTCAGCTTTGAGGTCGGCCCCATCCACTGCAGCTTCTCGCTGCTGCTGGTCTGCATGATGACCGGCACCGTGTTCTGCAACATCTGCCCCACTTCCGATGAGCTGATGGACCGCCTGGACCGCTGGGTAAGCCCGGTGAACATCCTGTTCTTCGTGCTGTCCGGCGCGGAGCTGGATCTGAACATCCTCGCAAACCCCATGGTCCTGCTCATTGGTGCCGTCTATATCGCTTCCCGCTCTCTGGGCAAGATCTCCGGCTCCTATGTCAGCTGCAAGGCCACCCGCTGCAGTGAGAAGATCCAGAAGTATCTGGGCATCACCCTGCTGCCGCAGGCCGGTGTGGCGCTGGGCATGGCCGCCGAGGCCGCCGAGCTTTCCGATGGCCACATGGTGCGCAACGTGGTGCTCTTCTCGGTGCTGGTGTACGAGCTGGTCGGCCCCACCCTGGCCAAGCTCAGCCTGACCGCCGCAGGCGAGATCATTCCCGAGGGCCGCACGAGCGCCCGTACCACCAACAAGCCGGAGGAGCCGGTCAGCGTGGAGTAACCTCTCCCACAGGATTGGCTCCCCCTATCAGGGGCTGCCGCCGCAGGCGGCTGAGAGGTTTTATACACCACAAAAGCCGCTGCACAGTTGTTACGCTGTGCAGCGGCTTTCCGTTTGCTCTTTACTTCAGCACGATCTCATCGTTCTCAGCATCCACGGTCAGGGTGGAGCCGGAAACAAGGGTGCCGTCGATGATCTTTTCAGCGGCGGGGTCCTCCACAGCCTTGCGGATGACGCGGCGCAGGTCGCGGGCGCCGAACTTGCCGCCCTGGCTCTTGTGCACCAGCGCTGCCAGTGCCGCCGGGGTATAGCTGTAGGCAATGCCCTTGGCCTCCATGCTGGGCTTGTACTCGTCCAGCATCAGGGCGGCAATGCCCTGCAGGGTCTCCTCGCTCAGCGGCTTGAAGGTGATGACCTCATCCACGCGGCCCAAAAACTCAGGGCGGAGGAACTGGCTCAGTGCCTTGCGGCTCTTCTCCTCGTTCCGCTCCTCCTCGCTGCGGTTGAAGCCCAGACTTGCGGTGGTCTGGTCGCTGCTGCCCGCATTGGAGGTCATGCAGATGACGGTGTTGGAGAAATCCACGGTGCGGCCCTGGGCATCGTTGATCTTGCCCTCGTCCAGGATCTGCAGCAGGATATTCATCACATCGGGGTGGGCCTTTTCGATCTCATCAAACAGCACCACGCTGTACGGGCGGCGGCGGACCTTTTCGGTCAGCTGACCCGCCTCCTCGTAGCCCACATAGCCCGGAGGGGAACCGATCATGCGGGACACGGCATACTTCTCCATATACTCGCTCATATCCAGCCGGATCAGCGGGTCGGGGCCGTCAAAGAGCTGGTTTGCCAGCTGCTTCACCAGCTCCGTCTTGCCCACACCGGTGGGGCCCACAAAGATGAAGCTGGCCGGACGGCGGCGGCCCGAAAGGTCGGCGCGGCTGCGCTTGACCGCCTGCGCCACCAGATGCACGGCATCGTCCTGACCGATGATCTTCTTTTTCAGCTCGGTCTCAAGGCTGGCGAGCTTTGCATACTCGGTCTCCCGGATCTTCACCGCCGGGATGCCCGTCCACAGCTCAATGACCTTGGCCACATCGTCCATGGTCACCTGGATCTCCCCGGCTGCAGCCTGCTTGGCGGGCAATTCCCGCTCCAGCTGTGCCATCCGGGTCTTGCGCTCTGCCACACGCTCGTAGTCGATGGGTTCGTTCACATCGGCGTTTTCCATGTCGGCCTCTTCCTGCTTGAGGGCCTCCAGTTCCTTCTGCATGGTCAGGTACTCGGAGATGACCGGGTGGGCCAGATTGCAGCAGGCACAGGCCTCGTCCAGCAGGTCGATGGCCTTGTCGGGCAGATAGCGGTCGGTGATATACCGCTCGCTCAGGGTCACGGTGGCGTTCAGCACATCGGCGGGCACCTGCACATGGTGGTGCTCCTCGTAGTAGTGCTTGATGCCGCCCATCACGGCCAGCGTATCAGCAACGCTGGGTTCCTCCACCCGCACGGGCTGGAACCGGCGCTCCAGCGCCTGGTCCTTCTCGATATACTTGCGGTACTCGTTGAAGGTGGTGGCACCGATGACCTGGATCTCGCCGCGGGAGAGGGCAGGCTTCAGAATGTTGCCCGCATTCATGGCACCCTCGCTCTCACCGGCAGAGGTAATGGTGTGGATCTCGTCAATGAACAGGATGACATTGCCCGCCGCCTTGACCTCGCTCAACAGGCCCTTGACCCGCTGCTCGAACTGGCCGCGGAACTGAGTGCCCGCCACCAGGCTGGTTAGGTCCAGCAGGAAAATCTCCTTATCCTGCAGCCCTGCCGGCACCTGCCCCTTGGCAATGCGCTCGGCAATGCCCTCGGCAATGGCGGTCTTGCCCACGCCCGCCTCACCAATGAGGCAGGGGTTGTTCTTCTGGCGGCGGCTCAGGATCTGGATGGTGCGGTAGATCTCCCGGTCGCGGCCGATGATATCATCCAGCTTCCCCTCCCGGGCTTTGCGGGTCAGGTTCTCGCAGTAGGTATCCAAAAACTTGCGGCGGGGCGGCTTTTTGTCGTTTTTGCCCGCCTTCTTTTCGTTTTTGCCGTTCTGGGCACCGCCGTTCACCCCCAGCGGGAAGGTGGCGCTGGAGCCGGGCACAAGGTCGCCGTCCTCCTCGCTCTGGTCCGGCTGGCCCATGCCCATCATCATGGAGAAGGGGTTCATGTTGCTCATGTCCCCCATCTCCTGCATCATGTTTTCCATCCGGTCTTCCATGGCATCCATGTCCTCGTCGGACATGCCGAACTGCTTCATCAGATCATCGACCGGTTTGATGTGCATCTCCCGGGCACAGTGCAGGCAGTACCCCTCGTTTTTCATCTGGCCATTTTCCATCCGCTGGACAAAAATAATGGCAGGCCGCTTCTGGCATCGAATGCAGACCATTGTTCCTCCTTTTCCCTCCCCGCTCAGACAAACGGGTTGAACACATTGAATACTTTATAGTAAAGGCCGACGCTGATCCCCGTGTCGTTAGCATGGTGAGGTTGCCGCCGGTGATCACAATGAGCGCCCAGACCACGCAGAGCACCAGATAGATGTCCACAAGGCTGGCAATGCCGCCCACGCCCCAGCCCAGCCAGTGGTTCACTGCACCGATCACGGGCAGCTTGTTCACCAGCCCCAGCACCGTGACCAGCAGGCTGACCAGCATCCGCAGCAGGGCAAACGCCACAAAGAACAGCACCAGCGAGATCACCGGGGTCAGCAGCGGAGCCAGCACCTTCTGGACGATGGTATCCGCCAGCACAACAGCGTTGTCATTGAGGACGGCAGAGATGGAGCGCTCGCAGGCATCCACGATGGATGCCCGGAACGCCTCGGGCAGAAAGCCCGCGTACCGCTGGGCAATGCCATCCAGACTGACGGCTCCCCCGGCGGCGATATTGGCAGCAATCTGGTCCCGGAAGCTTCCGGCGAGGAAGCGCTCGAACACCTGCCCGGCTGCCCAGCCTGAAAAGGCTCTGGCACCGAACAGACTGATGAGGCTGCCCGTCAGCTGCACCACCGAGGCCAGAAAGCCTTTGCGGGCATACCGGACGGCCAGCACCAGCCAGACCACCGTACATAGGATATCAAAAATAAATGACGGATTCTTGAACATACGTTTAACCTTATTCCGAACTGGCTCACCCTCTCAGTCACGACTGCCGTCGTGCCAGCTCCCCCAAAGGGGGAGCCAACGCTTCTGACAGGGGAAGTCACAAAATAAATTGCACTCTTTTTCCTCAAAGCCGCAATTGCCTCTCCCTTTGGGAGAGGTGGCAATGCGAAGCATTGACGGAGAGGTTTAGCTCTCAGGAATCTCCAACTTCTGCACCGTGTTGCCGCTGAACAGCAGCAGATCCTTGCTGTTGGCCAGCAATGCCTGCGGGCTGGTGTCAAGGTGCTGGCTCCACTGCTGGGTGCCGGACGCATCAAAGCACTCCACGGCGTTATCGGCCAGCAGATAGAGCAGGTTCCCCGCCCGGACAATGGAATTTGCCGCCGAGACAGCGGCGCTGAACTGGACGTTCAGGTTTTTGTCCAGCGTCACAGCCTGAGAGACCTGCCCCGATGCCAGCAGCAGGGCCACATTGCCTGCCGCGTCCACAGAAACATCCTTCAGCTCCGTGCCCGCAAAATCATAGACCGCACGCTCGCCGCCGCCCGCATTGTAGAGCACAGCCCTGGTATCGTAGACAGCCAGGATCGTGGAAGCGGAGGTCCACCCCAGCCACTGGGGCACGCCGCCCTGATTCACCAGACTGACGGGATCTCCCGATGCCAGATTGATGAGGTAGAGGTTGGTCATCACCTGTCCCCCGCTGACGGTGACGGCTGCCGCCGCCAGCTTCCGGCTGTCGGGGGAAAAGGCCATCCGCAGGGGGGTGCCGTCGTTGGAGGTCATGCTCCAGCTGAGCTGCTGCTCCATGGAGGGGCTGTATACCAGCAGCTTTGCCATGCTGGTCTGGTCCTCCGTGACCACAGCCAGCGTGCCGTTGTCCGACATGGCGCAGAGGAAAATGCTGTTTTCCAGCTGCTTGGTGTAAAGGTTCTGGGTGCGGCTTTCCACCCGCAGCTCGTTTCCGGAGCGATTGTAGAGGACAAAGCGGGTCTTGCCCGCGGCCAGCGCCGGGCGGGCATAGCCGCTCTGGATGCTGTTCAGCTTTTTGCCGGTGCGCGACCAGACCACACAGCCCTCGTCCCCCAGCTCCACAAAGCTGCCGGTCAGGGGGCCATCTGCTCCAGCTCGGCCACACCGGTCTGCTGGGGCCAGCCGGGGCCCGGCATCAGGGCAATGCGGGCCGTATCGGTCAGGTCCTTCAGGGCCGCCACCGAGCTGCCCGCGATGCCGGTGGCAAACAGCACCACCGCCGTTAGCAGCACCAACAGCACCGCCGTGCGGCGGATGCGCCGGTTCCGCACACGCTGGCGGGCAGCTTCCAGATATTCGACCCGCCCTTCCGAAAGCGGCTCGTCACTCTCGGTCGAACGATGCTTCTTTCTCATGGATATCTCTCCTTTGCGAAACCTCTCAGTCACCTACGGTGACAGCTCCCCCCCTAGCAGGGGAGCCAAGTTTACGCTGCCATTTTCTTGCCTCTCCTATCAGGAGAGGTGGCAATGCAAAGCATTGACGGAGAGGTTCACCCTTCGTAATCTACACGTTTCAAAAATACCCCCTTCGCGGGCAGCGTCGGCCCGGCCTGGCTGCGGTCACGGCTGGCAAGGATGCCCGGGATGGCCTCGGGCTGCATCCGGCCCGCGCCCACCTCACACAGGGTGCCTGCCAGAATGCGCACCATGTTATAGAGGTAGCCGTCCGCTGTCACCTCAATGTCCACCTCGTCGCCCTTCCGGGTCACATGGCAGTCGGTGATGGTGCGCACGGTATCTCCGTGGGCAGCAGCAGAGGAACCCGCCGCGCACAGGGCCAGAAAATCGTGCTTTCCCACAAACTGTTCCGCCGCCCTCTGCATGGCATCCACATCCAGCCGCCGGGGCACCCGGGTGTAATATTTTTCATCAAAAGGCGAATCGATGGGGTGGTTGTGGATGCGGTACAGGTAGGTCTTGGTATGGGCGGCATAGCGGGCGTGGAACTCCTCCGGCACCACCCGGGCGCACAGCACCCGGATATCCGGGGGCAGGTGCTGGTTGATGGCCAACGGCAACTTTTCGGGGGGGATGCGGGTCTCCGCGTGGAAGTTCAGCGCAAAGCCCAGCGCGTGGACCCCAGCATCGGTGCGGCTGCACCCCTTGATATCGGGGCGGCTGTGGAGCACCGCTTCCAGCCCATCCTGAAAGGTCTGGGCCACGCTCCGCCCGTTGGGCTGCACCTGAAAGCCGCAGTAGTTGGTGCCGTCGTAGGCAAGGGTCAGTAAATAGTTCTGCATGGAACTCCTTCCGTCACGGCTTTGCCGTGCCACCTCCCTCAAAGAGGGAGGCTATAAGGCCCCCCCTCCTCGGGGGGCTGTCGCCGCAGGCGACTGGGGAGTTTTTAAAAATTCGGGAACACCAGTCTCGAGCTCAGGATCACCATAAAGCAGACGATGCACACCGCCAGATCGATATAATCCTGCCGGGTGCAGCGCAGCACTTTCAGGCGGGTGCGGCCATCACCGCCGCGGTAGCAGCGGCACTCCATGGCCATGGCCAGCTCATCGGCGCGGCGGAAGGCCGAGATGAACAGCGGGATGAGCACCGGCACCAGCGCCTTGACGCGCTCCATCATGGAGCCGTTGTCCAGCATGGCACCGCGGGCTTTCTGGGCGTTCATGATCTTGTCGGTCTCTTCGATCAGGGTCGGGATAAACCGCAGGGCAATGCTCATCATCATGGCCAGCTCATGCACCGGGAAGTGCAGCCTGCCCAAAGGCTTGAGCAGCTGCTCGATGGCATCTGTCAGCACGATGGGGCTGGTGGTATAGGTCAGCAGGCTGGTGCCCGCGATCAGTGCCATCACGCGCACCGCCATCAGGATGGCATAGCGGCCCTCGGCGTAGATGTTCAGCACCCAGAAGTGCACCAGCGGCTCGCCCTCGCCCGAAACAAAGAAGAGGTTGAGCACCGCCGTAAAGACGATGATGGGGAAAATGGGCTTCAGGCTCTTGGTGATCAGCTTGAAGGGGATCTTTGCCACGCCGTACATGGCCACAAGGAACACAAGGGACAGCGTCAGGCCCAGCGGGTTGGACGCCGCAAAGAGCAGCACGATATACAGGATGGTCAGCACCAGCTTCATCCGGGGGTCAAACCTATGCACAAGGCTGTTGCCGGGGAAGTGCTGGCCGATGGTGATATCTCTCAGCATGTGGCAGCGCCCCCTTCTTTGCATCCACACGGGGCAGCACAAGGCTTTCGCCTGCGTCCCGGCGCTTCTTGGCTTCCAAAATCATCTTGACGGCATAGGGCACGGTGTAAACATCCGCCGGGACATCCACCCCCATCTCCCGCAGCTTGAGGAAGATCTTTGTGACCTGCGGCACGCTCAGGCCCAGCGCCAGCAGCTCGGGCGCACGGGCAAACACGTTCTCCACGGTGTCGTACATGGCGATCTTCTTGTTGCTCATCACCAGCACCTTGTCGGCGTACTTGGCAATGTCCTCCATGCTGTGGGAGACCAGAAGCACCGTGGTGCCGGTCTTTTTGTGGTAGTCCTTCACCTCGGACAGGATCTCGTCCCGGCCCTCGGGGTCCAGACCGGCGGCAGGCTCATCCAGCACCAGAATGCGGGGCTTCATGGCCATCACACCCGCCACGGCCACCCGGCGCTTCTGGCCGCCGGACAGCTCAAAGGGGCTGCGCTGCAGCAGCGCCTCATCCAGGCCGACAAAGTCCGCTGCTTCATGCACCCGTCTGTCGATCTCGGCCTCGTCCAGCCCCATGTTTCTGGGACCGAAGGAGATGTCCTGATAGACCGTCTCCTCAAAGAGCTGATACTCCGGGTACTGGAACACCAGACCGGTGAGGAAACGGAATTCCCGGATCTTTTTTCCGGCTCGGCCCACAGGTCGCGGCCATCGATGATGATGTGACCGCTGGTGGGCTTGTTCAGGCCGTTCATGTGGGTGATGAGGGTGCTCTTGCCGGAGCCGGTGGCACCGATGATGCCCACAAAGTCTCCCTCTTCCACCTCAAAGCTCACGTCATCCAGTGCGGTGACGGCATTGGGCATTCCCGGGTTATAGACATAACTCAGGTGATCTACTTTGATAATGCTTCCCATCTTCCGTCCCCTCCCTTACTTCAAAAGCTCATACAGAGCCTGTGCGCACGCGCCGGTGTCGATGATGCCCTCGGGCATGGGGATGCCGGCCTTGACCAGCTCATCCCGCAGCTCGGCGGCCTGCGGCACATCCAGCCGCAGGGCGCGCACCTTTTCGGTCTGGCTGAACACCTCTTTCGGGGTGCCCTCCATGACCACATTGCCCTTGCTCATCACCAGCACGCGGTCGGCCTGCGCGGCCTCTTCCATGTAGTGGGTGATGGACACCACCGTGATGCCCATGTTCTTGTTCAGATGGTGGATGGTCTGCATCACCTGCTCCCGGCCCCGGGGATCAAGCATGGCGGTGGCCTCGTCCAGGATCAGGCAGTCGGGCCGCATGGCGACCACGCCCGCAATGGCAACGCGCTGCTTCTGGCCGCCGGACAGGTTGTGGGGCGCACGCTCCCGGTACTCGTAGATGCCCGCCATCTTCATCGCTTCATCCACACGGCGGCGCATCTCCTCCGGCGGCACGCCCAGATTTTCCAGCGCAAAGGCGACATCTTCCTCCGCCACGGTGGCAACGATCTGGTTGTCCGGGCTCTGGAACACCATGCCCACGGTCTGGCGGATATCGTAGATCTTATCCTCGTCTTTGGTGTCCATCCCTCCACCAGCACAGTGCCGCTCTCCGGCAGAAGGATGGCGTTGAAGTGCTTGGCCAGCGTGGATTTTCCACAGCCGTTGGCCCCCAGCACTGCCACAAATTCGCCCCGCTTCACCTCAGACACGCCGTTCAGGGCGTAGTCCGGCTGTTCCGGGTCATAGCGGAACTTCAGATCTTTCGCAGTTAAAATCGTTTCTTCCATAGGTTTTCTCTTTCCGGTGGTGCGCCCTTCTCAAAAGGGCTGTACCCCATTCTTGGTTCTTCTTCATTTTTTCAGAATGGCTGCCGTCAGGACACTCCCCCAGTCTGCTTCGCAGACAGCCCCCTCTGAGATGGGGCCTCTGGCGCAACCGAGAAGTTTTCCGGCAAACGGTCAACGTTCCCGCCATGCCAAAGGCTCCCTCCCCGAGGGAGCTGGCACGGCGACAGCCGTGACTGAGGGAGTTCATTCTTCCCAAATGGCCGTTGCGCCGCAGGGCACAACGCCGCCGGTGGCGGAAACGGGCAGGCCGATCTCATCACAGCTGGTCTTGCCGCCAAAGCGTGGCACCAGCGTGGTCTTGAGCATATACTCCATGACCGCGGGGGACAGGCCGGTGGTGTAGCTGTTGACCGCAAAGAAGAGAGGCGTATCGCTCAGCACTTCCTCGCACTGGCTGATGAGCTCGTAGATGCAGTCCTCCAGCTTCCAGATCTCGCCGCCGGGGCCGCGGCCGTAGCTGGGCGGGTCCATGATGATGCCATCGTAGGTGTTGCCCCGGCGCTTTTCCCGGGCCACGAACTTGGCGCAGTCGTCCACCAGCCAGCGGATGGGCCGGTCAGCCAGACCACTGGCCACGGCGTTGTCCTTGCCCCACGCTACGATGCCCTTGGAAGCATCCACATGGCAGACGGTAGCACCCGCAGCGGCACAGGCCAGCGTTGCGCCGCCGGTGTAGCCAAACAGGTTCAGCACCTTGACAGGGCGGCCTGCCGCACGGATCTTTCTGGCGTACCAGGCCCAGTTGACAGCCTGCTCCGGGAACACGCCGGTGTGCTTGAAACCGGTGGGGCTGACGATGAGGGTCAGCTTGTCCTCGCCCTCACCGCAGGAGATCTTCCACTTCTCAGGCAGACGGCGGCGGTACTCCCACTCGCCGCCCCCTGATTGGAGCGGTGGTAGATGGCATCGGCCTTGGCCCAGAGCTGGCTCTGTTTCTCGGTTTTCCACACCACCTGCGGGTCGGGCCGGATGAGGATGGTCTCTCCCCAGCGCTCCAGGCGGTTGCCGCCGGTGGCATCCAGCAGCTCGTAATCTTTCCAACTATCTGCAGGGCGCATAAGCGTCCTCCTTTCTCTCTTCAAACGGCTCAGAACAGGCTCTGCTGGCCGTTGTCCTCCGGGCTTCCGGTCTCGGGGGCCTTCAGGCCCAGGTGCTCATAGGCAAGGCGGGTGGCACAGCGGCCCCGGGGGGTGCGGGTCAGAAAGCCCATCTGCATCAGGTAGGGCTCACACAGGTCCTCCAGCGTCACGGCCTCCTCGCCCAGCGCCGCAGCCAGCGTTTCCAGGCCTACAGGGCCGCCGTTGTACATCTCAATGATGGCGCGGAGCAGGCTGCGGTCCAGCTCGTCCAAACCCAGCGCGTCCACGTCCATCCGCTTCAGGCTCATCAGGGAAACATCCCGGTCGATGATGCCATCCCCCAGCACGGTGGCAAAGTCGCGGACACGCTTCAAGAAGCGGTTTGCCACGCGGGGGTGCCCCGGCTGCATTTGGCCAGCTCGTAAGCGCCCTCCGGGGTGATGGGCTGGTCGAGGATGCCCGCCGAGCGCTGGATGATCCGGCTCAGCTCATCGGGGCTGTATAGCTCCAGCTTGAGCAGCACACCGAAGCGGTCCCGCAGGGGGCCGGTGATCTGGCCCGCACGGGTGGTAGCGCCCACCAGCGTGAAGCGGGGCAGGTTGATCCGGATGCTCTGGGCGCTGGGCCCCTTGCCGATCATAATATCCAGCGCGTAATCCTCCAGCGCCGGGTAGAGCACCTCCTCCACCTGCCGGGACAGGCGGTGGATCTCATCAATGAAGAGCACGTCGCCCTCCTGCAGATTGGTCAGCAGGGCGGCAAGGTCGCCGGGCTCTCAATGGCCGGGCCGCTGGTGATGCGGATCTGCACCCCCATCTCGTTGGCGATGATGCCCGCCAGCGTGGTCTTGCCCAGGCCCGGAGGGCCATAGAGCAGGATGTGATCCATAGGCTCGCCGCGCCGCTTGGCGGCTTCCAGATAGATTTTCAGGTTCTGCTTGACCTTGTCCTGTCCGATGTAGTCCTCCAGATGCTGCGGGCGGAGGCTGTTTTCCTCGTTGTCCGCCGCCGTTAAGCCGGGCTGCATCATTTTTGCGCCATAGAGCGCGGTTTCGTCCTGCATGGATTACCTCCTGCCTGCCATGCCCCGCAGGGCCAGCTTGATGATCTCTTCCACGGGAAGGCTTGCGTCGATCTTGGAAACGGCCAGGGCGGCTTCGCTCTGGCTGTACCCCAGCGACACCAGCGCCGCAATGGCCTGCCCGGCTCCCTGTGCGGCGGGGGCGGCGGTGGCCGCGCCCACATCCTCGAGGTTGATGCCATCCACAAAGCCCTTTGCCACCTTATCCTTCAGCTCCAGCACGATGCGCTGGGCCAGCTTGGGGCCTACGCCGGATGCCGCCTTGAAGGCCTTGTGGTCGCCCGCTGAGATCGCCAGCGCCACCCGGTCAGGCTCCATCACGCTCAGGATCGCAAGGCCCACCTTGGGGCCCACACCAGAAACGGCGGTCAGCAGCTCAAAGCAGCTCTGCTGCTCCTCAGTGGCAAAGCCGTACAGGCTGATGTCATTTTCGGTCACGCTCATCACGGTGTAAAGGGTGGCTTCCCGGCCCACCCCGGGCAGTGCGCCCGCAACGCTGGTCGGGCACTGTACATAGTAGCCCACCCCGCCGCAGCTCACCACCACAGCGTTCAGGGGCTTTTTGATGATTTTTCCGGATAGACTGTAAATCATAGTTTTCCTCCAGCAGCCTTCCCCTCTCAGTCTCGCATTCGCTCGCCAGCTCCCCCAAAGGGGGAGCCAAAGCATCGAATTGGGCAGCTGCTACTATACCAAAAGCCGCGATTGCCTCTCCCTTCGGGAGAGGTGGCAATGCGCAGCATTGACGGAGAGGGCTCAGATCGGCCCAACGCCCCTTCTTGCAAAGCGGTTCAGCTGGTTGCCGTTGGTATGGCAAAAGGTGATAGCCATGGCCAGTGCGTCGGCGGTATCATCGGGCTTGGGCACAGCAGGCAGATGCAGCAGGATGCGGGTCATCTCCTGCACCTGCTTTTTCACGGCCTTGCCGTAGCCGGTAACAGCCTGTTTCACCTGCATGGGGGTGTACTCGTAGATGGGGATGCCCGCCTGCGCCGCCGCCAGCAGGATGACCCCGCGGGCCTCGGCCACGCCGATTACCGTGGTCTGGTTGTGCTGGTAGAACAGCTTTTCGATGGCAAGCACCTCGGGCTGTGTCCGCTCGATGACCTCCCGGATGCCGGTGTAGACCTCGTCCAGCCGCTGCTCAAACAGCACCCCGGCATCGGTGCACACGGCCCCGAAATCCACCGGTGCAAACCGGTTGCCCGCATAGTCCAAAACGCCCCAGCCCACGATGGCGTAACCCGGGTCGATGCCCAAAACTCTCATTCTGCGATACCTTTCCTATTATAATCAATGTATTATACCACAAACCGGCGTTCAGGGCAACGGAAACGCCTTGAGTCGGTTTACAAAATGTGCGCTGGGCGGCTGATTTTCCATTCCCAGCAAACCAGGCATCAAAAAGTTTGCAGAATTTTCAAAAAAGGGCTTGCTTTTTGCCCGGCGGTATGATATCATAATCAAGCTGATTGCGGCACAAACAGAATATGGACGGTTAGCTCAGCTGGTAGAGCATCTGCTTGACGTGCAGGAGGTCACAGGTTCGAGTCCTGTACCGTCCACCATACAGTTCGTACTCGAACCCGATTCTTTACGAAAAAGGGTTCGGGTACGTTTTTTTTTATCGGAGGTTCTGCGGAAGGACTACTCGGAACAGTAAACGAGCAAAGGCAGGGTATCACCATGACGGTGGTATCCTGCCTTTTGCTTTGCGGAATCAAGTTCGCTTTGTGCGAACTTGGTCGTCCCCCCCTATATGGCGCGTTTGGGGGTAGTCGCTGCGTACGTGCGTACCGGGAGCCTGTACACCTCTGACAAGGTGTAACACACTAGACTTTGTGCCAAAGTCTGTGTGCCAAGGGGCCAAGCCCCTTAGAATCCCTGCGGCGCGTGTACGCACGTACGCAGAAAAACGACAAAATTTCACTATATCGGGGTGTTCTTTCATGGTGGAGTGTGGTATACTCGGCTTAGCCCAGTAAATCGGAATTGATATAAAAAAGGAGGACACATAGATGAAAACAGTAGTTCTTTATAATATTATTTCTTTTATCATCATCGTTGCTTTGATTTTTGTCTTAAGGATTGTTAGTAAGAGTAATTTAAGACAAAATCAACAACTTGTTATTAAAGTCATTGCAACTATTTTAATTGTTTGTGTGATAGCGTTCGTGCTTTTTATTGATAATAGCATTTGGCATTATAGGACCAGTTCAAGATTAACAATTCCAATTTGCCGTACTCGTTCCAGCAGGGTTTGGGGCAGGCACGCCCCAACAAGAAGCTGTCCCAAAGGGGCAAGAATTTTCAAGAATTGAAAATTTGTGGCCACGGGACGATTCTTGCTCTCACCTTTTTCGCTGCGTTTCGTATTTTTCGCATTTCACTCTGCTCGCAGATTGTTGACAAGCTGCGCTTGACCCGATACTATAAAGGCAAGTCGAATACACGCCAAGGAGGTGCAACCATGACCGCCGTGATCTACGCCCGCTATTCATCCGACAGCCAGCGAGAAGCGTCCATTGAGGGACAGTTGCGCGACTGCAAGGCCTACGCCGAGAAGAACGGCATCACCGTGGTCGGCACCTATATTGACCGTGCCTACTCTGCCAAAACGGATGACCGCCCGGACTTTCAGCGGATGATCAAGGACAGCGGAAAGAAAATCTTCGATGTGGTTCTGGTCTGGAAGCTGGACCGCTTTGCCCGGAATCGGTTCGATGCCGTGAACTACAAGTACCAGCTGGAAAAGAACGGTGTCCATCTGGTGTCTGCCATGGAACCCATCTCGCAGGGGCCTGAAGGCATTATGGTGGAGAGTATGCTGATTGGCATGGCGGAATACTATTCCGCCGAGCTCGCCCTGAAAGTGGCGCGCGGTGAGCGCGAAAACGCCCTCCAGTGCAAGTACAACGGTGGTATCGTTCCGCTGGGCTTCACCATTGGCAAGGAGGACAGACTGTACCATATCGACCCGGAGACGGCTCCCATTGTGCAGGAGATTTTTACCCGGTACGCCAACGGCGAGCCTGCCGAGAAAATCGCAGCATCCCTGAACGAGCGAGGGCTGCGCACCCGTACCGGCAAGCCTTTTGTCAAGAACAGCTTCTTCCAGATTTTCCGGAACCGCCGTTACATAGGTGAATACCGATATAAGGACATCGTGACACCGGGCGGCATTCCGGCCATCGTGGACGAGGACTTGTTCGACCGGGTGCAGCAGCGTTTCGAGCAAAATAGGATTGCCCATGGTCGACCCGCAAAAGAGGATGTGAGCTATCTGCTGACCACCAAGCTGTTCTGCGGCAAGTGCGGCACCCTGATGGGCGGCGAGAGCGGCACCAGCCACATGGGAAACACCTACTATTACTACAAGTGCGGCAACGCCAAACGCCACGGCAAGGCGCACTGCGACCTGAAAGCTATCCGCAAAGAGCCGTTGGAACGGTTCGTGGTGGAGACTGCCATTAAGGTGATTTTCAGCGATGAAATCATCGAACAGCTGATAGATTTGATTATGGAAGCCCAGCAGAAGGAGAACACCCGGCTGCCTGTCCTGAAAGACCAGCTCAGGGACACAGAGAAGCGGCTGGCAAACCTTCTGGAAGCCATTGAACAGGGCATCCTGACCCCGACCACCAAGCAGCGGTTGGACGAACTGGAAGCCCGGAAAGAAGCTCTGAACACCAGCATTCTGGAAGAAGAGCTGAAAAAAGCCCGTCCTGACCCGCGAGTGGATGCGGTTCTGGTTTGAAAAAATTCCGCAAGGGTGACATGAGGGACATGGAACACCAGCGGCAGATCATTGATACCTTTGTCAACTCGGTCTACGTCTTTGACGACCGGGTCGTGCTCAATTTCAACTTCACGGACGATTCCAAAACCATCTCCCGTGAAGAGGTGTTGGGTTCGAGTGCTGTGGAGAATGCTCCACTCGTGGAAAAAGAACCATCGACTTCGGTCGGTGGTTCTTTTTGTTTTTTGCTGGCGTTTTGCGGGATGGTGTGGTATACTCGGCTTAGTTCAACAACTCGGGATTTAGCTAGGTAAAGATATATGCTTCATTTAGAAAAAGTAAATGGTAATAATGTCTGGGATATCCTGAAACTGACGGTATCGGAATCGCAGAAGAACTTCGTTGCCACCAATGAGATCAGCATCATTGAAGCGTATACTGCAATTAGGGAAACGGTCATGCATTCCCGTTTGGTATATATGATGAGGATAAGCCTGTAGGCTTCCTGATGATTGGTTTTGATGTTGATGATTATTGGACGGATGCACCTGAAATTGCAAAGGGAAACTATAATCTGTGGCGTCTTATGATCGATAAGGCATATCAAAACAGAGGGTACGGGAAAGAAGCGGTCAGCCTTGCATTAGAGTTCATAAAATCTATGCCTTGTGGAGAAGCGGAATACTGTTGGCTATCATATGAACCCGATAATGCAGTTGCCCGTCAGATGTATCGCTCTTTCGGTTTCGAAGAAACCGGTGAAATGGACGGCGAAGAACTGATCGCTGTTCTGAGACTGTAATTAACAACTTCCAGTTGATATTTCACATATTTTAGGAAATTTAATAACTGTTATATTTGATTATCAAATTCTTCGCAAACCCTTGAAAATACTAAGTTTGTAGCAAGTGAACTTTCCCTTACTCTTTCCCTTGTGTTACATTTTCCCATTGCTTTTCATGAACCTTAATATGGGAAAAATTAAGGGAAAGAAAATTTCATAACACAATATAACATATAACAATAACGACATGGTGAACTGATTGAAATGTTTTCGATATTTAACTCTGTAACTGATTATCAAAAGAAAATGGAGATAAGATACGATGAGAACAATTTATGCAGAATATAATATAAACCACGATAGTATTGATGTTTACACAAGTGCTGGATATATGCTTCGCATTGATTGCTGGGAAGCTGAAAAAAATTTAAAAACCACATATGGATCAGAATGTGCGCTTACTTCATTGGCTGTGGATGAGCCTTTGGAATATGCAAGATTATATCTTGATGGCAATTTACAGATGTGGGTGGATACAGAAGATTCATTAGAACTTTATTAAGCAAGAAGTGAGATAGTGTTGTAGGGAGTTTCCTGTAGTTAAAGATACCACACCCGATATGATGAACCCACGCTTATACACTACCAGCTATGATAAAAGAAAGGACAGCAATTTGACACTGCTGTCCTTTCTTTTATAAAATTGCAGTACACAGAAAAAAGCTGTAAAATGAAAAATATATTTGTCCTTGTAACAATTCTCGGACATTTGCCTGTTATACTATCTGCAAAAAGAAAAGGAAGTGATAATATGAAGCATATTTTAATTGTCGAAGATGATAATCTTTTGAATAAAACGCTTACTTATAATTTGGAATTGGACGGTTACACAATAACTTCTGTTCTGAATGCAAGGACAGCCGCTGAATCATTAAAAACAAACATTTTTGATTTGGTATTGCTGGATATAAATTTACCAGACGGAAATGGTTATGACCTATGCCGTCTTATCAAGCCAGAGCATCCTGATACAGTAGTTATATTTCTAACTGCCAACGATCAGGAAAGCAATCAGATACGGGGATATGAAGCTGGTGCAGTGGATTATATCACGAAACCTTTTTCGATTAGTGCTTTGCAGCGAAAAATCAAAGCCATGTTCGCTATGTTGGAGCATCACAAACCAGCTAAGGATATTTACGAGGATGGTAGCTTGTTTCTGGATTTTTCGGAACAATTTGCAAGTTTGAACGGGAAACCATTAGCACTTTCTGCGATGGAATATAAAATGTTGAACCTATTTCTTAAAAATCCGAAGCAGGTACTTACTCGCCAACAATTTTTAGAAAAACTGTGGGATGTTGATGAAAAATATGTAGATGAACATACCCTTACTACTTCTATCAGCCGTATTCGCAGTAAGATTGAAGCGGATGGCGACACATATATCAAAACGGTTTATGGTATGGGGTATCAATGGACAGGAGGCGAAAAGAAATGAATCTGAATAACCTTTCTGCTAAGAAAATTTGTAGACTGGTTAGTGCTGGCATGGTTTTCTCTATGCTGGTAATTACCGGTATTCTCGGCGGTATAATGCAGGATATACGAATTTTTATAGTAGGTGGAACATTGACACTCTGTGCGTTTTTCTGGATTTGGCTATTGGTGCTGATTTTTGGAAAACGCCTTTCTCATTTTACTTCTAATTTGTGCCGGACGCTGGACAACATGATTGATGGAAACGAGGAATTACAAAAGTCAAATGATAGTGAAACTCTTTTTGCCCGTATCAACCACCGCTTAATTCGGTTGTATGAGATTATGCAGAAAAACCGGCACAAGGTAGACATGGAACGACAGGAGCTTCAAATGCTGATTTCTGATATTTCACATCAAGTTAAAACGCCTGTCAGCAATTTGCAAATGGTAACGGACACACTTTTAACAAAGCCTGTTTCAGAAGAAGAACGGATGGACTTTTTACAAGGCATACGTAGTCAGACTGATAAACTGGATTTTCTGTTCCAAGCACTGGTTAAAACGTCCCGGTTGGAAACCGGAGCAATACGATTAGAAAAGAAAGACAGCAGCTTATTCCATACGCTTGCACAAGCTATGAGCAGTATTGTATATGCCGCAGAGAAAAAAGAAATTGCTGTATCCGTGGATTGCCCGGAAAATTTGATAATCTCCCATGACAGCAAGTGGACAAGCGAAGCCCTTTTCAATCTGCTGGACAATGCAGTAAAATACACTCCGTCAGGTGGAAAGATTTCTGTATCAGTGGTTCAGTGGGAAATGTACGTAGAGGTCAAAGTGACCGACACCGGCAAGGGCATTTCAGAAAACAATCAGGCTGCCATCTTTCGGCGCTTCTATCGTGAGGAAGAAGTACACGATCAACAGGGTGTGGGAATAGGTTTGTATTTGGCTCGTGAGATTGTAACAAGGCAAGGGGGCTATATCAAGGTTGTTTCAGAGCTGAGGCAAGGCTCAGAATTTTCTATTATGCTTCCTGTAAGGTAAGATATAACCACTTTTTTTGAAATGTCCGAGCGTTGTAACATTTCACCCTGATTTTCGATAAAAATTTTTCCTATCTCGGACATTTGTGTAACATTTGTGGTTTACAATGGCTTTATCAACAGATAGAAAGCCTTGAAAGGAGCATTTGAATATGAGCATTTTACAAACAATCGACTTAAAGAAGTATTACGGCACAGAACCAAATATTACTCGTGCCCTTGATGGTGTAAATTTTACTGTGGAACAGGGAGAATTTGTTGCCGTAGTTGGAACTTCCGGCAGCGGCAAGTCTACGTTACTCCACATGATGGGAGGACTTGATACCCCCACTTCCGGCAGCGTGATTGTACGGGGAGAAGAACTCGCAAAAAAGAATGATGATGAATTGACAATTTTCCGCCGTCGTAACATAGGGTTTATTTTCCAAAATTATAATCTGGTTCCGATTTTGAATGTATATGAAAACATCGCCCTGCCTGTGGAATTGGATGGTGATACCGTAGATAAGAAATTTATGGACGAAGTTGTGTATATGTTGGCTTTAGAAGATAAGCTGGAAAATATGCCAAACAATCTTTCAGGCGGTCAACAGCAGCGTGTAGCGATTGCACGAGCTTTAATTACAAAGCCGGCGATTGTCCTTGCTGACGAACCGACTGGAAATCTTGATAGCAAGACCAGTGCAGATGTGTTAGGGCTTTTGAAGCGTACCAGCGGAGAATTTAATCAGACCATTGTAATGATTACTCACAACAACGAGATCGCTCAACTCGCAGACCGCATTGTACGGATTGAAGATGGTAAAATTGTTGGCTAAAGGAGGTGGGAATTATGAATTATCCTTTTGAAAATGATACCAGTGCAGTAATTAAAAAATTAGCACGAAAAAGTGTGCGTTTTGATAAGAAGAAAAACTTATTTTGCCTTTCGGCAATTATTGTAGCCGTTGCTATGATAATGATGTCGTTGCTCACAGTGCAAAATATCATTTATCAAAATCAGAAAGAAATCGAAGGATTACATCAAGGGATTTTCTTTGACATTACGCAGGACAGTAAAGAAAAGTTGTTAGCAAACGAAGAAGTAAAAAGTGTAGGACTTTCCTGTAATATCAAAACAGTGAAAGAAAATTCTAAAGAACTGTCTCTGATTTATTATGATGATGACATGCTTAGTTTGATTCCTGCCTTTGACGGAAAATATCCAGAGAAAGCAAGTGAAATTGCTGTTACAGATGCCTTTTTTGCCAGTGAAAATAAGTCTCCGGAAATCAACGCCATAGTTCAGTTGAATCTGGATGGTACTTTGAAGAATTATACTATTGTTGGTATTTATCATGATAAAACTTCTACCGCTTATCCTGTTTTTGTTTCACTTGAAAAATGCCGGGAATTACGTGGAAATAACCTGCTTAATGGATATGTTTGGCTTGAAAATGCAGATACCCTTACAAAAGACGAAGCAACAGAAATATTATCTCAAATTTCAGAGGAGACTGGACTGAATAATTGGACAGTCAGCAGTTACTATGATTATGTAAATACAACTTTGTCCTTCAGTAATTATGCGGTATATGGTGTAGTTGCTGCCATTTTGTTTTTAGCTGCCGCACTTGTAATTTACAGCATTTTCTATATTTCGGTTGGACAAAAAGTTGCTGAGTTCGGACAGCTTCGGACAATAGGGGCAAGTAAAAAGCAAATTTATAAAATAGTTCTTAAACAGGGTTATATGCTTGCAGTTCCGGGGATTTTAATTGGTAGTATCATGGGAACGATCATCAGCTATTGTCTGCAATCAAAAGGCTGGTCAGTATTTGCATTTATTGTTTCTCTATGTGGCGCATGCCTTTTTGGAATACTGCTTGTTTATATTAGTGTTCGTAAACCAGCAAAAATTGCAGCGAATACTTCTCCAATTTCCGCCCTGAAAAATCCAGTGGGAATTGTAAATTACCGCACTCACAAAAGACATCGTATTACGCCTGTATATTTAGCGAAAATCAGCTTTTCCAGAAACAGAAAAAAATCTCTATTGACCATTTTATCATTGGGACTGTGCGGAGTTATATTTTTCCTTGCAGCAAGTTATCAGAGTTCTTTTAATGCCGAGAGTATGGCTCGTTATTGGGATATGAAGTACGGAGATTTCAAAATCAGCATTGATTTAGAAAACGAAAGTGAAAATTTGGATGCTCTCTTGCAGAAAGAATATTTTTCTGATTATGTAAAGCGTGTTGGAGATATAGAGGGAGTTAGCAATATATTTACTTATGCTACCGTACCAGTTGATTTCTCAACAGACAATGATATTTCAGATAGCACCTTGCTGCTCGGCTATAATGAAAAGGATTTGGCATCGCTAAATGCAGCTATTTTGTCTGGAAATATTACTGATGATACAGAATTAGTTGTAAGTGACCCCGAACGTATTTATGATGTTTACCATTGGAAACCTCAAATTGGGGATACTGTGACCTTTAATTTCAAAAATCATAGTGGTAAAACAATAACAAAAGCATTCAAAATTGGTGCAATCACTTCCAGCAATGATGGAATGGGTGGCTATATTTTCAGAATGCCGGAAAATATGCTCAAAGAACTTGCAGGTTATGACTGTACATACGCAATCGAAATACAAGCAGAAGCTGAATATCAGGAGATAATCGAGCAAGAACTCAAATTACTTGTTTCTGACAATAGGGATGTTCGCTTACAAACCCTTCAAGATTTTATTGTAGAACACCAATCAGACAATCGTGCAGGTTTTACATTAGCTTATGCGATTGCAGCCATCTTGTGGATATTTGCGGTTATCAATCAAATCAATCTTACTGTGACAAATCTTTTATCACAGAAACAGGAAATGGGCACACTAAAATCTATTGGTATGACAAATAAGCAGTTGAAGCAAGCATTTATGATGGAAGGTCTTTTTACTACTTTGATTGCATTGCTTATAACTGCTGTTGTTGGAATCCCCGGCGGATATGCAATCGGTATATTTTTGAAAAATGCAGGCATGTCTACGGGATTTGTATTTCCGGTTGTTGCTTTTACTCTTTTTGCTGTTGCTATGTTTATGCTTGAAAGTTTGATGACAATATTGCTTATTCATTCATGGAAGAAGCAATCTGTTATTGCAATAATGCGAAATTGATGATAGAAAGCTTTTCATATCTCGGTCAGCTCCACAATTACATTACTCTGCTGATACAGCCAGTCCGTAAATTCTTTCGGGCTGGCTGTTCCTGTTTTTACAGCCTTTTTTCTCTGTAATACTTCTTTTCATACAGTAAATTTTCACTAGGCTGGTATGGAGTAATTTTACTGTCTATACAGTAAGTTGAAAATACTAATATGGTCTTTTTTCTAACCAAACTTTAAGATAACATCTAATTCCAACATATGCGCCCTGCGAAAGTACGAAAAGCAATAGAAGATTTACTGACAGTGCTTTTTTAATTGCTTCTCCAAAATAAATGATGACAGCAGCACTTGTCAGTATCATCAGTAGAGTAATAACATCCCAACACTTTTCCCTATATAATTCTATAACCTTTATTTCTATCAGTATCGCCAGTATCCCTGTTCCTGCCACACATATTCCTACAATCAATATTAGCAATAACCAATATACCATTCCGGCTATAAAAGCATTTGGAATTTTTGTACTAATCTGTGCCACAGATTGCCCGACATCAATCGTCCAACCGATAAAAGTTTGTATGAATGACGCTGCATCATGGAAGAATGATTTGCAATCGGAAAGGAGCACATCTGACTGTACTGCCTGAAAAAGAGTGGTTGTCAACGAATACCATGCAAGAAGGAACAAGGTTGTTTGGAACATTACCGTTTTTGCTTTATATTGTCCTGCAAGTCGCTCTTTTTGTGTTTCGTATTTTGCTTTTGCATTCTGATAGGCTGTCCGGTTACAGGCTTCACATTTTTCATAGAGTACCGGCTTTTCTACCGGTATTTCTACGATTTTCTGATGTGTCCGGGCATAATCCCGTTGTTGTGTTAAATATCATATTTTATCTTGACATTCCTCTATCATGACGTTTGCGCTTCGCAACTTCTCTTTCTCGATCCGCAATGCTCTGTCTGCCAGCTTCAAGTCGTTCTTTAATGCTTGAATATTCCCGGCTCTGTTCTCTTTGTTTAATTTCTCGTTCAAGGTCAGAGATTCGCTGAGCTGCGTCTTCAGTTCCACGATAAGCTGTTCTTTCTGTTCTAGTTCTTCTTGTATCTCCTCGGTCAAGAGCAGAAGTTCTTCCAACTGTTCGGCGTTCTTTGATTCTCTGGATTCGTTCATCTATATCACGTCCTTTCTCTATCTGCTGTTCCAGTTCAGCAATTCGGTGTTCTGTTTCAGTAATAAACTGTTTTCGCTGTTCAGCTTCTGTGCCAATTTCTGCCATTGCTGATTTTCGTTTTCCAAAAGTTCTATCTTCGTTTTCTGTTCTTCCATCTTGGAAAGCAGTTCCTCGGTATTTGGCAAAATGTTGAGCAGCTCGGATAACTCGTTGTTTAATTTTTGTAATTTCTGATTCTGTTTTTGCATAAGAGAGAGTTGAGTGTCCCGGTTCTGCATTTCCAGAATCATTTCTGCCATTAGGTTCTGCTGTTCTTCGATTTGACCAATCATGGATTCCATTAAGGGTATAATTTCCCGGCTTTCTTCTAATGTCATTTAATCGCTCCTTCCATAATGATAATGCACCCGATACTTTTCCAAAGGTGTTTAGTATCTTTTGCAATAACGTGTTTTGTTGTTTTATGATTTGATTTTCCGCTACTTTCCACGAGCCTTTTATTTCCTGCCCGGCAAAAAACTTTTGTTCAATCTTTCTTGCGTCAGCTCCTTCATGGATGGTAGGAATCTGGAGTTTTCCCTGTTTTTCATAAGAACGATGATCAACTTGATTATGCAAAGGCAGATGTTCATTACATACCTTTGCCCATTCACTCCGCCACAGTTCACAATTTTTTGGATTGTTCCATCCATTAGCATCGGTCAGCACCCGTTTCCATTGCAGGCGGTTTCTTGCTCCCATCTTCTGAATTCCGTTTTCGTCTAATACAGGGATACGGATTCCATGACGGTCAGGGTTTTTCTTATCCTGCCACCAGTTCGGATGGGATTCATCAATCACGATATTTCCGTTTTTATCTCTGAGAAAATCCCAATCCTTGACTTCTTTCTTTCCCCAAGAATGATCCGGGTTAAAAGGACGCATAGTTAGAAGCAGATGGACATGGGGGTTGCCATCCCCTTTGTCGTGGATACTCCAATCAGCGCACATTCCTCTATCTACAAAAGTTTTTTGGATATAGTCGGTTGTATATTGAATTTGTTCCTGTCTGTTCCATTCTTTGGGAAGGGCAAATTCAAATGACCTGCCAAGTTGGGCATCTGCATTTTTTTCAATCTTCAATACCTCATTCCATAACCTCTGTTTCTGAAATGTGATTTTGAATTTTTTTAAAGCAGCTTCTTTATCTTCTGATCTTTTGTAGCGGACAGATTTTTGAAAGCGTTTTATATTTTCTTCTGGTACTATCTGCCATTCAGGAGGTGCGTTTTCACACATCATCAGCCGAGTGTAGACCACTTCTTTTTTAGAAGTGTAATAACTGATTCTCCCTGTTTCCTCGTTTTTCATCACATCCCCATTGAGATATGCGGAAGCGGAGATAACAGATTTCCCTTTACTTCGTCCGACTATTTTGATTGTGTAATGAAAAATCGCCATATCTGGATTCCTCCTTTCTGACGTATCCGGTATAGATTTCCGGCAACATTGCTTTCGATTTTAGAAAAAGCAGCATTGCCAGAACGCCCTCTGCGTAAGAGTGCCCTGCGCATAGCAGCCTGCATGGAATGCGCCTCTCTGGCGAAGAGTGCCTCCTGCGGCATGAGCAGGTCTGGCTGAAAGCCCCGCCGACGGAACGAGCCCGGCAAGCGTGAGCGCAGACCGGTTGACACTTGTGGCAAACTTATTGGGACGACCTCTGGTTGTCCATAAGTGCGCCCTTCATGAAAAAGCAATGAAGGGAATGAAAAACTCATCCCCTCTGCCATTACACTTCCTCCATATCGGTATGGGTTTCTTTCTGCATTGCTTTTGAGAAAAATCTCCCATTGGCTTCCTGCCTTTTCAGAAAACCAATCAGCTTTGGGATGTCTTCTTCCTCGATAGGAGCACCAAGAACGGATTCCACCGCACCGCCAATCTGACAGAGCCTATGGGTTCGTTTTTTACTTTCTTCGGCTTTCTTTCGTTTCAGAAGTTCTTTCTTCTGTGCTGCATATCGTTTCGCCTTTTCAAGGCTTTCCTGTTCTTTCTTTTCCATTTCAAGCATTCGTTCTTCATAACTTTTTGTTGATTTTGCCATTATTACATTCTCCTTTCTTTTGCAAACATAAGTTCTCGGTTGCGTATCAGAAGAAGCACATGGTATAATCTTCTTGCGTGTAGGTATATCATGGCTTCGGTCTGATAGAACCTTTGGCGGTTTCTTGGAAGCCGCCTTTTTAATTTGCCGCAGTTCTTGTTACGGCTTTTACATTTCCTCTATCCCTCAAATCACGACCTTCATTCGCTTCCATAAACATTTCCAGAATATCGGTTTTAATCAGGACTTTACGACCAACCTTTAATACTGGAAGTTTCTTCCATTCTACAAGCTGTCTTAAGGTGTTTCTGCCGATTCCCGTATAGTCAGCAGCTTCTTCGATGGATAATGCAATTTTTCTTTGCGTCATATAATCACCTCCTTATAAATTGCATTATGCAATTCTTGTGATGTAAGTATATCCTTTTCATATCTTTTTGTCAAGCGTTACGAAATATTAAAAATAATTTTTAAGTTGCATATTGCAATTTCAGAAAAACAATGCTATAATTCATACATACCGAAAAAGGAGGCAGTCAGCATGAAAGATAAAGAATTACGCAAGCTGATAGGCAGCAGAATAAAACAGCGCCGTCTGGAATTGAATCTGACACAGCCTTATGTCGCAGAGAAGATGGGAGTTACCGCTTCTACAATCCTGCGTTATGAGAATGGTTCGATTGACAATACGAAAAAAATGGTGTTGGAAGGTCTTTCGGAAGCACTCCATGTATCTGTGGAATGGCTCAAAGGGGAAACAGATGAATATGAAACCGATATTACGGATAAGAGAGAATTACAGATTCGTGATGCGATGGGAGATATTCTGGAACAGTTACCACTTGCCCTTACCAAAGAAGAAGATGCTTTTTCAAAAGATTTATTACTGCTGATGTTAAAACAATATGGTCTGTTTTTGGATTCCTTCCAGTTCGCCTGCAAAAACTTCAAGGGAAATGCTGGTCAGACGGATATTGCCAAAACAATAGGGTTTGAATCGAATGAGGAATATAATGAGATTATGTTCTTAAGGGAAATCACTCACACCATCAATGCTTTTAATGAGATGGCAGACGTTGTAAGGCTCTATTCCAAGAAACCAAAAACAGCAGAACAAAGGCTTGCAAATCTTTTATCAGAAGTCTTATACGAAGATTCCGAATCGGTATAGTAAGACAACCGGAGTTATGATATACTTACACGCACGAAGCATTTCATCAGTTCCGATTGTCTAATATCGAAAGGAGACATACGATTATGGCAAAAGGATCTGTAAGAAAAAAAGGAAAGAAATGGTACTACCGCTTCTATGTAGAGGACGCAAGCGGCAATCTTGTTCAGAAAGAATGCGTTGGAACAGAAAGCAAAAGTGAAACTGAAAAGCTGCTCCGTCAGGCAATGGATGATTATGAGAAAAAGAAATTTGTTGCCAAAGCGGAAAATCTCACAGTCGGACAGCTTTTGGATGTGTGGGCAGAGGAGGAATTAAAAACAGGTACGCTCAGCAATGGTACGGTGGAGAATTACCTCGGAACAATCCGAAATATTAAGAAACACCCATTGGCAGAACGGAAACTGAAAAATGTAACCTCTGAACATTTGCAATCCTTCTTCGATTTGCTTTCCTTCGGGGGAGTTCATCCCGATGGAAAAGAGAGAAAGGGTTACAGCAAAGATTATATCCATTCTTTTTCCGCAGTCATGCAGCAGTCCTTCCGTTTTGCAGTATTTCCAAAGCAGTATATTACGTTCAATCCCATGCAGTATATTAAACTGCGGTATCAGACGGATGAAGTGGATTTGTTTTCCGATGAGGATATGGACGGAAATGTCCAACCAATTTCACGAGAAGATTATGAAAGATTGCTTGCTTATCTGCAAAAAAAGAACCCAGCCGCAATACTTCCAATCCAGATAGCCTATTATGCCGGGCTTCGTATTGGAGAAGCCTGCGGTTTGGCATGGCAGGACGTAAATCTGGAAGAACAATGCCTTACCATAAGACGCAGCATCCGATATGATGGCTCAAAGCGCAAATATATCATCGGACCAACCAAGCGGAAAAAAGTAAGGGTTGTTGATTTTGGAGATACACTGGTAGAGATTTTCCGTAATGCCCGGAAAGAGCAGTTAAAAAATCGAATGCAGTACGGAGAACTTTATCACACGAACTACTACAAAGAGGTCAAAGAGAAAAACAGAGTGTACTACGAATATTATTGCTTAGACAGAACAGAGGAAGTCCCGGCAGATTATAAAGAAATTTCTTTTGTCTGCTTAAGACCGGATGGTTGTTTGGAACTTCCGACTACTTTGGGGACGGTATGCAGAAAGGTGGCAAAAACATTAGAGGGATTTGAAGGCTTTCATTTCCACCAGTTACGTCACACCTATACAAGCAACCTTTTAGCAAATGGAGCAGCCCCAAAAGATGTGCAGGAATTGTTGGGACACTCAGATGTCAGTACCACAATGAACGTCTATGCTCACTCCACAAGAGATGCGAAACGAAAATCGGTTCGGCTTCTTGATAAAGTGGTGGGCAATGACTAAAAAATTTCCCTTATTTCCCTTGTGATTATCTCATAAGGGCAAAAATAAGGGAAACTACATATCATTTCACTAATGAACAGGCGGGAAAGCCTGTAAAATAGGGAAAGTTAGAGGAATAATTATATTTTCAGTTTGCCGTAATGGATCATCCTCCACCCGCAGAAAAGAACCATCGACTTCGGTCGGTGGTTCTTTTTTGTTTTGCTGGCGCTTTGCGGGATGGTGTGGTATACTCAGCTTAGTTCAACAACTCGGGATTTATAAAGGAGAATATTGATGAAACTGTTTTTATGTTCGCACTTTTCAAGTGTAGGAAGTCTGATAAAGGAAGAAATTGAAAATAAAAAAGTCGCATTTATTCCAACAGCTTCGCTGCGTGAAGGCTACACCGGTTATGTCGGCTCGGCTCGAAAATTATTCAAAAAGTTGGGAGCAATCGTAACTGAAATTGATATTTCAACGGAGGCTTATTCAACGATACAGCCTGTTTTTGAAGATGCGGATGTGATATATTTTACCGGCGGAAATTCTTTTTTCCTTATAGACCAGCTCCGTAAAACGGGAACGGATGAGCTGTTGAAGAAAGAATTGGCAAAGGGAAAACTGATGATTGGTGAATCGGCAGGTGCGATTATATGCGCTCCAAGCATCCAATATATCGAGCAAATGGATGAAAAGCCGGAGGACTACTCCCAAGAAGATGATGCAGGGCTTGATTTGATTGATTTCTATGTTCTTCCGCATTATATTACAGCACCATTTAAGAAAGTTACCGAGAAAATAATGACTGAGTTTTCGGATTTGAATCTATGCCCAATTAACAACCGTCAGGGAATTGTAATTGATGGTGAAGGTTCAAAGGTTATTTGCAAAGACTAAGTGGTTCTTTTTGTTTTGCTGGCGCTTTGCGGGATGATGTGGTATACTCAGCTCAATAAATCAAACTCTGGAGAATGACTATGCAAAAGATTCGCACTGCCACCTTTGAAGATCTGGATGCCATTGCCGCCGTGGAGGCGGCCTGCTTCCCGGCTGCGGAGGCGGCCACAAAAAAGAATTTGCCGGGCGGCTGGCCCATTACGCCGACCACTTCTGGCTGCTGTTCGAGGACGAGAAGCTCGTCTCCTTTGTGGACGGCTTTGTGACCGATACCCCCGACCTGACAGACGAGATGTACGCTGACGCTTCCCTGCACGATGCTCATGGGGCGTGGCAGATGATCTTTGGGGTGAATACCCTGCCCGAATACCGGAAGCAGGGCCTGGCCGGGCAGCTGCTCCGCCGGGCCATCGCCGATGCAAAGGCCCAGGGCCGGAAGGGCTGGTACTGACCTGTAAGGACAAGCTGGTGCACTACTACGCCAAGTTTGGGTTTGTCAGCGAGGGCGTGTCCGTATCCACCCACGGCGGCGCGGTGTGGTTTCAGATGCGGCTGACCTTCTGAACTTCCTACAAAAAGCAGCGCCCCCGCCTGCCGGAAACACCGGTGAGCGGGGGCGCTTTGCATTTGCTGGGAGGATATGGTCTACCTGCACCACTGGGCAAACTCTGCGTCTGTGCACTTGACGTAGTGGCTGCCCGGAGATCTGACACGACGCGCCCGAGAGGCTCACAGACAAAAAAGGAGCCCGCTGTACGAACACAACGGGCTCCTCCTGGTTCTGATCTTACTTCGCGTACTCGATGGCGCGGCTCTCGCGGATGACGTTGACCTTGATCTGGCCGGGATAATCGAGGGTATCCTCGATCTTCTTGGCGATCTGGCGGGCCAGCAGGATGACCTGATCATCGCTGATGACATCAGGCTTGACCATGATGCGGACTTCGCGGCCGGCCTGAACGGCAAAGGCCTGCTCCACGCCCTCAAAGCTGGAAGAGATCTCCTCCAGATTTTCCAGACGCTTGACATAGCTCTCCACGTTCTCGCGGCGGGCACCCGGACGGGCAGCGCTGATGGCATCGCAGGCCTGAATAATAAAGGCCAGCGGGGTCTTGGGCTCCACATCGCCGTGGTGGGCCTCAATGGCATGGATGATCTGGGTGTTTTCCTTGTACTTGCGGCAGATATCCACACCGATCTGGACATGGCTGCCCTCGATCTCGTGGTCAAGGGCCTTGCCGATATCATGCAGCAGACCGGCACGGCGGGCCAGCGTGACGTTCACACCCATCTCGCCTGCCAGCAGGCCAGCCAGCCAGGCCACTTCCATGCTGTGGGTCAGAGCGTTCTGGCCAAAGCTGGTGCGGTACTTCAGGCGGCCGATGAGCTTGATGAGGTCGGGGTGCAGGCCGTGGATGCCCAGCTCCATAACAGCGCGCTCGCCCTCCCGCTTCATCTGCAGTTCGAGGTCGTGGCGGCACTTTTCCACCGTCTCCTCAATGCGGGCGGGGTGGATGCGGCCATCACCGATCAGGCGCTCCAGCGTCATGCGGGCAACCTCGCGGCGGGTCTGGTCAAAGGAGGACAGGGTGATGGCCTCCGGGGTATCGTCGATGATAAGATCCACGCCGGTGGCAGTTTCCAGCGCGCGGATGTTGCGGCCCTCACGGCCGATGATACGGCCCTTCATCTCGTCGCTGGGCAACGGGACGACGCTGACGGTGGTCTCGCTGCAGTGGTCAGCAGCACAGCGGCTGAGGGCCTGGCCGATGAGGTTGCGGGCGATGTTATCGCAGTTTTCTTTCAGATCGGTCTCGTAGGCAGCCACACGGACAGCCTTCTCGTGGGTGAGCTCCTCGTCCACCTTGTGCAGCAGCACTTCGCGGGCATCCTCCTGGCTCAGGCCCGCCAGGGTCTCCAGGCGCTCCATCTCCTTGGCACGGATGGCATCCACCTCAGCCAGACGGCTGTCGGCCTCCTCGTGCTTTTTTCTTGAGCTCTTCTTCCTTCTTTTCCAGGGCTTCGGTCTTGCGGTCCAGCGCATTTTCCTTCTGGTCAATGCGGTTCTCCTGGCGGCTGATCTCAGCACGGCGCTGCTTGATTTCCTTGTCGGCCTCAGCCTTCTGGGCATCGACCTCGGCTTTCAGGCGGAAAGCCTCGTCCTTGGCTTCCAGAACAGCTTCTTTTCGTTTTTGGTCAGCGGTCTTGATTGCTTCGTTCACCAGGCGGGTAGCCTCGGCTTCTGCGCTGCCGATCTGTGCTCGGCGGTCTTTTTACGGTTGTTGTAACCAATAAAATAACCCGCGCCGGCAGCAACAGCAGCAACCACGACCACGATCAACAGAATGATCGGGGACATCGTGTTCACTCTCCTTACAATTAAAGTTCAAAAACAACTAAAATCTGGAGACGCTGCCGCGCAAGGCGTGGGTCAACAATACAAAATCAAGCTCTCAACAACAAAACAGACAACAGCACCGCACAAAAAGGGCATGCTTGCCCCCTGCGGCCTGATGCAGCTTTTTTATCTACAAGGTTTTCATATAAAAACGGGCAGATGAAGCCCCATTGAACTTTGGTTGCGGAAGATCCCTGCACGCAGCGTCATGGATTCCATACTACTTCTTATATTACGAAACATTTGGTACAATGTCAAGTAAAGTGAAAGGAATTTTCTAAAAAACAGCCATTATTCCAGATACATCCGCCGCAGCCGCATCAAGCGGGCGGGGGTCAGGCCGTATTCGGCTTCAAGATAGGTCGGTGGTGCCGTACTCTTTGCGGATGGTGTCCAGCACAAAGGGGGCAGACTCCGGGTGGACACCGGCAATGCCCTGATAGAATTGCTTCTGTTCGGGATGCGCCTCGATCTCTTCGGCATGGGCGGCCCAGATTTTTTCCAGCTCCGGGCGGCGGCAGACATTGGTCCGGACAAAATCCTGACAGATCGTTTCATCGGAAGCGCCCAGCGCCAGCAGGATGAGCATGGCCGCCACGCCGGTGCGGTCTTTCCCGCCGGAGCAGTGGAACAGGATCGGCGTTTCGCCCGCCTCCAGCGCCCGGAACAGCTCCTTGTAGGCCTTATTGCGGAAGAGCATCTGCTCATACATGGCATCGGCGAGGCTATGCTCCTCATCCTTCTTGCCCTTGAGCAGCTTTTCAATGTCCCCGGGAAAAAGGAGATCTCGCTTCCGTCCGGGTGGCAAAGCCCGCAGATGCGCACCAGCCGCGCGCCATCGGGCACATAGTCGGGCTGCTCGCTGCCTCGGACTCGCTGCGCAGGTCAAGGATGAGCCGCAGGCCCAGGCTGTCCAGCAGCTTGCGGTCAGCCGCCCCGGTCAGCAGTCCGGTGGGAATTCCGCGGTAGATCTGCCCCCACTTGACATGCTTGCCCTCGTCGGCCTCGTAGCCGCCCAGCTCCCGGAAGTTGTTCCCGCCCGCAAAGGGCAGCTGGGTGCCCGGAGCCGGGTGCTGCGGTGCCGCCTTTGGGGGCGGCGCTGGACAGCACCGGGAAGTTGTAGAAGGGCTTTGCCGGGCGGCCCCGCCGGGCGGCAGGGATGCCGCTCCCCGATGACCTCCATCAGGTAGCCCCGCAGCAGGTCAAGATAGGCCGAGTTGTGGTCCCGCCGCTGCACCATCGAGACGCAGAGGGGCGGCAGATCTTCCAGCAGCACGTCACGCACCCGGTCCAGCTCCCGCCGTGCCCCCGGCTCATAGCGGGTCAGGCAGGTGCAGAGCTGCTCCTGGACCAGATAGTACGCCTGATAGAAGCTGGGGCCGATCTCCGCGTTGGGCGCAAAGCCCTCCCTGGCGCAGGCATCCCACAGGGGGCTGAACAGATCCTGCCGCAGGCTGGGCAGCAGCACCCGCTGGCCCCGCAGGGCCGAAAGCGGCACCCGCTCCTTCTCCCAGAAGGGATGGCCGCGCGGCACCAGCAGGCAGGCCGGGTCGGCCCGCAGGGTGGTGCGGGCCAGCACCGGAGCCGCCGTGCCCAGATCCATCACAAGGCCCGCGTCCAGCTCGCCCTGCTCCACACCATCGGCCACGGCATCGTTTTCCAGCAGGCGGAACCGCATCTCAATGTGGGGGTACTGCTGGCGGAACTTGTCCAGCTGGGTCTCCAGCCCGGGCAGGTAGTCCGGCACCAGCGAGACACTGATGCCGATGCGCACCGGCTGGGCCGACTGGATCTCCGCATGGAGGGCCGCCTGCATCTGCTGGAACTGCTCCACCACCGGGGCCGCATGGCGCTGCAAGCTCAGCCCCCGCTCGGTGAGCGAGAGCTTGTGGTGAGCGCTGACGAACAGCGGGCCGCAGAGCTCGGCTTCCAGCGCCGTGATGCTCTGCCGCAGGGCCTGCCGCGACAGAAACAGCCGCTGTGACGCGCGAGTGTAGTTCATTTCTTCGCACAAAACCAGAAAATAATGCAGCTGGCGGATATCCATGGGTTCCTCCTGAAGGGTGGTGTATCAATAGATTAAGGATACCGCCTTTTTGCCCGCTTGTAAAGGCCGCGCGGGCAAAAAGTCCCTCCCGGATTGACACATCCCGCCGCATGGTGTAGACTTCAAGCAGCAGAATTTTTCTCCCCGAGGAGAGAAGCTCCATCAACCACACAGAAAGAAGGTATTTTCCATGAAAGTCATCGCTACTGAAAAGGCTCCCGGCGCGATCGGCCCCTACTCCCAGGGCTTCATCGCAGGCGGTTTCGTCTACACCTCCGGCCAGATCCCTGTGAACCCCGCAGACGGCACTGTGCCCGAGGGCATCGCCGCCCAGACCGCGCAGAGCTGCAAGAACGTGGGTGCGATCCTGGAAGCCGCCGGCTCCGGCTACGACAAGGTCATCAAGACCACCTGCTTCCTGGCCGATATCGCCGACTTTGCCGCCTTCAACGAGGTCTACGCAAAGTACTTCACCTCCAAGCCCGCCCGCAGCTGCGTTGCTGTCAGGATCTGCCCAAGGGTGTCCTGTGCGAGATCGAGGCTGTGGCAGAGGCGTAAAATGCAGTTCCGTCATCTCGTGCTTTCCGGGTAGCGGCACGGTTCATCCGTCTCGCCCAGCAGGTAATCCACACTCACCGCGTAAAACCGCGCCAGCGACACCAGCACCTCGGCGGTCAGCTGCTGCATGCCTGTCTCGATATAGCTATATTTGCGCTGGGTAATGCCAATGGCAGCAGCCACCTGCTGCTGGGTATAATCGTGGTCTTCGCGCAAATCTTTCAGTCGATTGTATTTTATCTCCATCCGTCTCGGCCCTCCTGTTGCTAGGATAGCCCAGACGGATTTTGTCTATTGACTTTTAGATAAATATTATCTATAATCGAATTATGCGGTATATTTTATTCTTTTTGATTTACAGTGAGGTGTAACATCATGCAACGAAGAACCTTTTTGCATCTTTCTACCGCCGCGCTTGCTGCATTGGGGCTGTCGGCCTGCGGGGCGAGGTCAGCTTCTAGCAGTACAGCACAAGAACCTTCCTATGAAATGGACACAGACATTATTGATGCTTCTGATGAATTTGAGGACATTGGTCTAACATTAGAAGAAGCGAAGAATTCTTCTCAACACTTCTATATTCATCGTTCCAACGGAAAGTTCTATCCTCTCTTTACACCAACCTATTACGGTACGGGTAGCTCTCCCAATCGTCCAAATTATCTGGATATTTCTACTGCGTTGATAATCGATAATATTTCATATAATGAGTCCTATCCTTATGGAGAAAATGATAGAAATCCATTAACGGATAATATATCACTTTTAGACGGTGATGAACTGGTCTATATTTCCAACGACTTTATTCCAAGTTATATTTACTTTATGCCCATCACCCAAACGTTTCCTACTCTTCCTGTCCTTTTCGAGGGCGGCAACCCTTATCGTCAGTTCTGCACTGCGGATGAAATCCTTGGTCTCCGCACTCTTCCTTCTCGTAAATTCTTCGACTACGATTCTAGTTATGTTCCTGCCGACCAATATTCGGATGATTATCTCTCTGTTGGTTTATCCAACCTGACAATCAATGGTTTGTCCGTTCAGGATTACTGTCTGTCACATAGCATGATTCCTATTTATCATACAAGATACGAAAGAGACTCAGATCACGTTATTGACACTTATAATTATCGATATATCGTAGACTTAACAGACTTTACAGATATAGATATCGCAAAATGGCAGAATGGTATTATAGAACTTACTAGCGAAAACGATCAAAACACTGTCACCATTAGCTATTATGAAGGGACTCAGTATCATAGCCTTACTCTAAGGTCAACAAGCACTGCTGTTCTTTTCGATTCGGACCGAACTTGCTCTGTTTCGCCTTCTCTTACCTCAAATGGCTATGCTGTTATTGATACATCTGCCCTTTCCCCAAATGAATATGCAATAGGTATTTCCACCGATTACGAAAAGTTTTCTTTAGACACAGCCTATCACATCATCTCAATTTCGCAATGATATTATCTCAATCCCCCTTTACATCTTCCCAAAATTGTGCCATAATTTACTGTATTAAAGGGAAAGCCGTTCCGGTGCCGCAACTCGGCGGCGGAGAACGGAAAGAGAGGGGTAAACTGTTATGAGCAAGACGATGATCCCGCAGAACTACACACCCGCGCTGAACCTGTACGACACCCAGCGTGCCATCGGCACCGTGAAGCGGCTGTTTGCCGACACCCTGTGTGCCACGCTGAACCTCTACCGCGTGTCCGCTCCGCTGTTTCTGGAAGCGTCCACCGGCCTGAACGACGACCTGAACGGCGTGGAGCGCAAGGTCACCTTTGATATCAAGGACAGCGGCATTGAGGCACAGGTGGTGCAGTCGCTGGCAAAGTGGAAGCGCAAGGCCCTGAAGCGCTACGGCTTCCACGTGGGCAAGGGCCTGTACACCGATATGAACGCCATCCGCCGGGATGAGGATGATCTGGACAACATCCACTCCGTCTATGTGGACCAGTGGGACTGGGAGAAGATCATCCGGGAGGAGGACCGCAATGAGGCCTACCTGAAGAGTGTGGTGCGCTCCATCGTGTCGGCTGTCTGCGCCACCGAGATGAATCTGCACGCCATGTTCCCGCAGCTGCAGGACCTGCCCCTTCACACCCCCAACGTGATCTTCATCACCACCCAGGAGCTGGAGGACAAGTACCCGGACCTGACCCCGAAGGAGCGCGAGAATGCCTTCGTAAAGGAAAACGGTACCACCTTCCTGATGAAGATCGGTGCTCCCCTGAAGAGCGGCAAGCCCACGACGGCCGCGCCCCCGACTACGACGACTGGGACCTGAACGGTGACCTGCTGTTCTGGAACGAGCCCCTGCAGTGCAGCTACGAGCTGAGCAGCATGGGTATCCGCGTCAGCCCCGAGAGCATGGACCGGCAGCTGACCATGGCAGGCTGTGACGACCGCCGCACCCTGCCTTTCCACAAGGCAGTGCTGAACGGCGAGCTGCCCTACACCATCGGCGGCGGCATCGGCCAGAGCCGTCTGTGCATGCTGCTGCTGGGCAGCGCCCACATTGGCGAAGTACAGGCAAGCGTCTGGGACGAAGCCACCCGCGCGGCCTGCGCAAAGGCCGGGATCCCCCTGCTGTAAGCAAAACACGAGAAAAGGCTCTCTGCCAAAACCGGCAGAGAGCCTTTTTGCATCTCAGCTTCTGAAAAGCAAGCCCACATTTTTCTTTTTGCGGCAGTTCCCGCCCAGCCGCCAGACAAGCCAGGCATAGAGCAGGTTCATGGCCAGGATGGCCGCACACCACAGCACCGTCTGCCGGGTGGTCTGCTGATAGACCAGCAGGAACGGGTAAGGCCCGGTGATGAGCCGCTGGTAATTGGCCCAGAGGGCCACAGAGCCATAGAGCATCGTGGGAACCAGCGCCAGCGGAACGCACCGCGCAGGCAGCTTTGGCTCCCGTTCCAGCAGGACAAAGGAGACAAAGGCACACAGCGGGTTGAGCAGGTGGTGGTAGAGCATGGAGCTCTCGGTCAGCAGAAACACCACGCCGCCCTGGTCGGCACAGTAGGGCCCCAGTACGAACACCACGGTCAGGAAGGTCATGGTCAGGCAGCAGGTGGCAATGTACTTGAGCGTCTTGACCCAGCGGGGCAGCTGCCGCCCCGTGAACAGACAGATCACCTGACACACCGCCACCAGCAGGCAGACGAAGAACGCAAAGACATTGGAGTTCTCGGTGTAAAAGGTGAAGGTCTGGCTGCCCACCGCTTCCCAGGTCATCCGGATGGCCACCGGCTCCCACCGCACGATGCAGAGGTTCAGGAAAATGGAACAGAGAATGGCGATCTTCCTGATCATTTTGCGGTATTGATGAAGCTGCGGTTGTCCCACAGGTACTTGATGCCGGAGATGGCGGTGGCAATGGCCACCAGCCAGCACAGCCAGTAAGAGCGGAACACGCAGTCAGCGCCTATCATAACGGAATTGCCCCAGGTCAATGCGGTGCCGAAGTAGTAAAAGATGATGGTGAGCATCTGCAGCACCGTCTTGACCTTGCCCCACATGTTGGCGGCGATGACCTTGCCGTCCTTTGCACCTGCAGCCACCATCCGCAGGCCGGACACGGCAAACTCGCGGGCCAGAATGATGCACAGCACCACCGGGCTGCACACGCCGTCCCGCATCATGTAGATGAAGGCCACGGTGGTCAGCAGCTTGTCGGCCAGCGGGTCGGCGAACTTGCCAAAGTCGGTGACCATGTTCCACTTGCGGGCCAGATGGCCGTCCAGAAAATCGGTAAAGCTGGCCGCGGCAAAGACGATGCCTGCCACCAGGTACCAGGTGGGGTTGAAATCTTCCGTGCCGATCTGGGTCAGGGAAACGAAGACCATGAACACCGGCACCAGAATGATGCGGGTCAGGGTAAGCTTATTGGGCAGATTCATATAGATTCCTCCAATTTGTTATTTTGCAACCGTGCCGTACAGATCGTAAAGGTCACTGTCCTCCACCAGCACATCATAGAACTGGCCGGGATAGAGCGGCTCCTCGCTGGAAACGCAGACATTGCCGTCCACCTCGGGGGGCATCGCCGGTAGTGCGGCAGAGGTACAGGCCGCTCTCCTCGTCGATGCCGTCACAGAGCACACGGACGGTCTGGCCCACCTTCTCGGCCTGTTTCTGGGCCATGATGCCGGTCTGGATCTGCATCACCAGCTCTGCGCGCCGGTCCTTGGTCTCCTGATCGATCTGGCCATCCATCTTTGCGGCCACAGTGTTCTCCTCAGCAGAATAGGCAAAGCAGCCCAGACGGTCAAATCTGACCTCCTTGACGAAGTTGCACAGGTCTTCAAACTGCTCCTCGGTCTCGCCGGGGAAGCCTGCGATCAGGGTGGTGCGCAGGGTGATGCCGGGGATCTCCCGGCGCAGCTTGCCGATGACCTCCAGCAGCTCTGCGCGGTTGGAGCGGCGGTTCATATTTTTGAGGATGGTATCGTTGCAGTGCTGGATGGGCAGGTCGAGGTAAGGCACCACCTTCTCGTTCCGCTTCATGGCGGCAATAAAGTCATCGGTGATGCGCTCCGGGTAGGCGTACATGATGCGGATCCACTCAAGGCCCGGCACCTTGTTCAGCTTGTCCAGCAGCTCACAGATGCTGCCGGGCTTGCCCCAGTCCTCGCCGTAGGCGGTGGGGTCCTGCGCGACCACGATCAGCTCTTTCACGCCCTCACCGGCCAGCCAGCGGGCCTCGGCCACGCAGTCGGCCATATCGCGGCTGTGCAGCGGGCCGCGGATGCCGGGGATGGCGCAGTAGTGGCAGCGGTTGTTGCAGCCCTCTGCGATCTTTAAGTACGCATAGTGGGCAGGCGTGCCGATGACGCGCTTGCCGCCCAGCGGGAAGTCCTTTTTGGCACCGTAGCTTTCCAGATGGTTCTCACCGTGGAACAGGCGGGCCACGATGGTGTCAATGGCCTTGTTGGAGGCACAGCCCACCACAGCGTCCACCTCGGGGATCTCCTCCTCGATCTGGCTGCGGTAACGCTCGGCCAGGCAGCCGGTGACGATGACCTTCAGCTCCGGGTTCTGCTGCTTGTAGGCGCAGGCCTCCAGAATGTTCTCAATGGCCTCGGTCTTGGCGCTCTCGATAAAACCGCAGGTGTTGACCAGAATAACATCGGCTTCGCCCAGGTCGGCCACCGTCTCGTGACCGGCCGAAAGCAGGATGTGCACCATCACGTCCAGATCGACCTGGTTCTTGGGGCAGCCAAGGGAAATACATGCAATTTTCATAAGTGATACTCTCTTTCCTGTTTGTCAAATCTCCGTTGTATAACCTCTCCGTCATTGCTTCGCAATGCCACCTCTCCTAGTAGGAGAGGCCTTGGCAGTAAGGGAGAAGTTTCCCGTTTTGCCAAGGGCTCCCCTACTAGGGGAGCTGTCGAGCGGATGCGAGACTGAGAGGTTATACAACGGATCACTTACTCTTCTTCGATTCGCCGAATGGCTTCCTTAATGACGGAATACGAAAATCCCCGCCGCTGCAGGGCCGCAATGACCAGATCCCTGCGGCCCGCTTCCAGCTTTTTGCGGTAATGCCCTTCCACCAGAGCGGCGGCGGCTTCCAGCTCCGGGTCCTCGCCGGAAACATCGGGGGTGTAAACAGCACCCAGCGCCTGCTGGATCTCGCCTGCGGCCAGGCCCTTCTGCCGCAGATTCTGGGCAGCGGCGCGGCGGCTCTTTTTGCCGCCAGCAGGGCGTGGGCACGGGTCTCGGCATAGCGGGCATCGTTGATACTCCCGCTGCACCATCTCTGCCACCACGGCGGCACTGGTCTGCTGGGTATAGCGGCGGTTCAGCCGCTCATACAGCTGGCCCGAGGAAAGCTCCTGCCCGGCCAGCAGCTCCATGGCCCGGGTGCGGGCCTTGGCGGCATCGGTGGATTTTTCCTCTTCGGCCAACGGGCGGCGGCCACGGCTGTAAAAGGCCATTTACTCTTCCACCATGATATCCAGCTCACTCTCGCTGCTGCGGGCGGGAGCCTTGACCACCGGCTCCTTTGCTGTGGCAGGAGCTGCCGGTTCCCCCCTGCAGGGGCGGCAGCAGCCTTGCCCCCCCCGGCGGGCGGGTGGCATAGAGCTTGTCGGCATTGGCGCGCACCTGACCCTCGATATCGTTGGCGATCTCGGGGTTATCGCGCAGGAACTGCTTGGCATTGTCGCGGCCCTGACCCAGGCGGATATCGCCGTAGTTGAACCATGCACCGCTCTTCTGAACGATGCCCAGCTTGACACCCAGATCGATGAGCTCACTCATCTTGAGATGCCCTCGCCGAACATGATGTCGAACTCCGCCTCACGGAACGGAGGAGCCACCTTGTTCTTGACGATCTTGGCGCGGGTATGGTTGCCGATGAACTGGCCGGAAGAATCCTTCAGGCCCTCCACGCGGCGGATATCGATGCGGACAGAGGAATAATACTTCAGGGCGCGGCCGCCGGTGGTGACCTCGGGGTTGCCGTAGACCACGCCGACCTTTTCACGCAGCTGGTTGATGAAGATGCAGACGGTGTTGGTCTTGCCGATGACGCTGGTCAGCTTGCGCATGGCCTGGCTCATCAGGCGGGCCTGCAGGCCCACATGGCTGTCGCCCATCTCGCCCTCGATCTCAGCGCGGGGCACCATGGCGGCAACAGAGTCCACAACGATGGCATCAATGGCACCGGAGCGCACCAGCGCCTCGCAGATCTCCATGGCCTGCTCACCGGTATCGGGCTGGCTGACCAGCAGGTTGTTGATATCCACACCCAGCGCCTCGGCATACACAGGCTCCAGCGCGTGCTCCACGTCGATGAAGGCAACATCGCCGCCCTTCTTCTCGCCTTCGGCCAGAACATGCAGGGCCAGCGTGGTCTTACCACTGGATTCAGGGCCGTACACCTCAATGATGCGGCCCCGGGGCACGCCGCCCACGCCCAGTGCCAGATCCAGGCCGATGCTGCCGGTCGAGATGGCATCCACCTGCATGGCGGCGTTGTCGCCCAGCTTCATCACAGCGCCCTTACCGAACTGCTTCTCGATCTGGGCCAGTGCCGTGGCCAGCGCATCCTTCTTGGCACCGGGATCGGTCTTCTGGGTCGCCGGGGCAACGTTGTTGTTCTGATTTTTTGCCATAGTGTCATGCTCCTTTGTCATCTGTTCCCGGCGCGGTGCGGCCAAACGCAGGCGCGGGCATTCCAATTCTTTCGGTACTAGTATAACACATTTTACAGATATTACAACAGGAAGTTGTAGATATTTTCACTATTTTCTCGCCATCACACAGCGGTCATTGCCGCCAAAGTCTTTTCTGCACACGATCTCCGTCCACCCGTTGGCGGCAAGCAGGGCCGTTACAGCTTCCCGCTGCTGCCAGCCGATCTCCAGGGCAAGGGCACCGCCGGGGCGCAGAGCTTTCTGGTAGTGTTCCGCAATGGCGCGGTAAAATACCAGCCCATCCTCCCCGCTTCCAGCGCCATGGCAGGCTCCTGCGCCACCTCGGGCTGCAGCGTGCCCATCTCGGCGGAGGTCAGGTAAGGCGGGTTCGACACAATGAGGTCGAGCTGCCCCTCCGGCAGGGTCTGCCAGTAGGTGAACAGATCCCCCCGCACCGGGGTGATGGTCAGTACCGGGGAGAGATGGGCGTTCTGCTCCAGATAGCGGTATGCCGCAGGGCTCTTCTCCAGACTGGTGACCTGTGCCGCCGGGCAGAAGCGCTTCACACCCAGCCCCAAACAGCCCGAGCACCCGGGGTGCCTCCACCCCAGCCAGCATTCCGGCGGCGGCTTCGGCCACCACCTCAGTATCGGCCCGGGGGCAGAGCACGCCGGGGCCGACAGCCAGCTCAAAGTCAAGGAAGGGCCAGCTGCCGCAGAGGTACTGCAAAGGCTCCCGGGCCGCGCGGCGGGCCGTCAGGGCTTCCAGCCGCTCTGCCTGCTCTGCGCCCAGCGGAGCATCGGCAAGGCGGGCATCCCCGCCCGCTGCCAGCCGGAAGAGCTCGGCCGCGTCAAAATCCGCGTCGGGGCAGCCTGCGGCGCGCAGGCGTGCCTCCACCTCCCGGACTGCTGCCCGGGGCAGCATCCCTGCGGTTACCATCTGCCGTCCTCCGGGTCCTCGGGCAGGACCGGCGTGACGGCGGCAATGGCCACCTCGATCATGCTGTCGTCCGGCTCAAACACGGTCAGATGCTGCACCCAGATGCCGGGCTGACGGATGATGCGGGTGGCGATGTTGTCCGACCGGCACACCACTTGAGCAGCTCGTAGCTGATGCCCATGACCAGCGGCAGGCGGCTGAAATCCAGCAGCTCCTCCACCATGTTGTACAGGCGGGCGGTCTCGTTGTTGATGATCTCCAGCCCCTTGCGGTAGTTCTCATCGGTGGGGTCATCCAGGGTGCGCAGGGTCTCCACCCAGCCCCGGATGGAGGTGAGCGGCGTGCGCAGTTCATGGGAGACCGAGCTGAGGAATTCGTTCTTCATCTTCTCCGTCTCTTCCAGCCCCTCGGCCATCTGATTGATGGTGCGGCGCAGGCGGTCCACCTCGTCCCGCTCGTCACCGGTCACAGGCAGGCGGACATCCAGTTCTCCCCGGGCGATGCTGGCGGCGATCTGCTCCACCTGCCCCAGCGGCACCACGATGCCCCGCACGAAGTACAGGCCGGAGGCCACTGTAAAGCCCAGAATGGCAGCCACCACGATCAGGCTGACGATGAAAACGCTTTTTCAGCTGCGCCTGCACCAGCGTCAGGCTGGTGACAAGGCGCATGGCAGCCACGTCCTCGGCCGCATAGGGCACCAGACTGCATACGGC